>BNJT01000212.1_pt1 | contig 477247 bp, 453 predicted proteins | sample 8540491 | NCBI WGS metagenome assembly BNJT01 (sample SAMD00202455, study PRJDB9452) | human saliva metagenome | host: Homo sapiens
CAGTTATTACGTATTGCTTTTTGTGTTGGGGGCTTGATATTTGGCTCTGTCACGGACTTAGAAGAGGTTCAAGCCAGATGAAGTTTGACCCTTACTACAAAGTTTCAGAGAATAGTTTATTTTATCATTGTAGACAGTGAGTCAGGGTATCCTGCAGTAGACACAACATTAACAATGAGATTCGAGTTCAGTTATTAGTTCTGATTTAGTTTCTGATGGTTGGAAATTTGTTATTACAATGAGGGTAAAAAAAGAGAGTTTCTATTATAGAAAGAATCCTTTAGAGTACCCTATGAACACAAGACAAAAGATTATGAATATAGTATTGGCAATTTGAAAGAAGAGCGTCTTAGGTGGTTTAGTCTGCCGAGACGAGCGCGACTTTATAAATTTGTAGACAACAATATAAAAATATTTCTAGTGTGTTGCAAGCCGTAAATACTGATGTGACTGCGGAGAGTTAATTTAGCTTAGAAACATTTTGAAGTTCTTTATGTGTCACAATAGGTAAGCAGGTTTTAGGGTGTTTTGAATTCATTTCCAATCTGTAACGGTTGTATATTGTGATGTCTTCAGGTAATGATGACTCCAGTTGATGTGTACCTACTTATGGGAGAAAGTGATAAACGCCTCCAATGCTGATTTCCACCATAGTTTGGTATCTTCGTAAAGACGGCTTATCTAGCGCGTGTCATCTTAAATTATATGTTGAAATTCCACTATGAAGTCTATCTTAGTTAGTGGTAACAGTACGTTAGCCTACATAATGCGGTTGCAATAATACAGTGGTTTTGCGATTTTCTTTAACGATTACAACCAAGATATATGGTAAAAGGGTATCTATCATCTGTTTTGTAGGTAGCTCACACGTATAGGTTATTTTGAGGTTGACTTGATATATCAAGGTTTCTTTTAAAGAAAGGAATCTTTAATTTATGTTTTCTTTAATAAGATTAAAGATATTGACAAAGTTTTCACCGTGGGGTTCAGCTGCAGGTGAAGACCTCGATTTCCAGCCTCTTTGGAGGAAAAAGTCTTGAATGCTAGAAAAACTTACCCATGACTCCTTATATTCCAAATGACTGAATTTTGCGAGCTGAGATAGAACAGAGAAGAACCAAGGTTCGCTCGAGGTATTTACTTGGGGTCAGGTAGCCTTTAGGTTCGGTGTCTATTCTTTTGTAGGCTCCATTTCCTCATGCAAGTAGGGGAGTTCTTGTTTTAGGTTAAAGCAGATTCATATCATGTAGCGTATGGCAGAGTTAACGCCCATAGGGCAGCAAAACGTTCGCCTTTGGAGCGTTCTAACTGATCGAACGGAAGATTGCAGCAGCGGAAGTGCAGTATGGCTCTTTATTAAGCGGGCAAAAGCTTTCTATCTCCGGCTGAGGCTAAGACTGTTGGTTTCTTCATCTCGAATTGGTATTCACCTTTTGTAAACACAGGTTGTGCCAAGTACGGGTGGGGTTGCTTTCAGCAAAGTATCATCGTCAGATATTCTAAAAACTTCTCACAACTCTAGCAGGTTTAGCTGAGTGATCCAAGCGACTAGCAATGATGATGGTGGGTGCAGCAGTAGAAGCTGAAAATGACTGAGAAATTGCATTTAGCTAAATCGGCGGTGGTCGTGCCATACTGGTCTGCTTTATGCGAAGAAGCAAACTTATGGTGAAGTGTTATTAGGTTCAGTAGGTATTCTCGCAAGAGTCCCTTTATTCACCACAGATGATGAGATTCTCCATTGAAGAAGCGGCATCAGTATGATGAAAAGCAAAGGTACAATTCTGTAGGGTCATAGGTTTCGTGTAGCTTTTAAAAGATGAGAAGTCTGATCTCAAAGACAATCCGTTGTTTATGAATGGAATCCAAATCCAAGTAGCAGCCTATAGGTTGCTCAAGCGACTTTCTATGCCGAACTTTCTCTGTGGATAGTCTAAGTCTTGTTCTGACGGTACGTCCCCGTGAGCTGGACAAGCATCTTTGACGTCAAGTGGGCGGTTGGTGAAAGACCGTCGACTCTGAACGGGAGCGTTTGTATGGAGCCATTGAAATCGGATTATGCGGCGGTTCGGATGGCGCCGGCTGACGAGGATAGATAGTAGCAGGTTCATGTAATAGGATCTTTATGACCGTCTTCATTTATTCAGCGGCTATGTATGTAGATGTCTTTCGCACTTTAATTTGTGACACAGGTGCGAATAGTTTGAAAGTTACGTAGACTAGTGCCTCGCTTCTGCAAAATCCTGCGATGCATGCTGCAAAAGGCAACAGGTAGTTCGTCTTCTGATTCCACTACTAGTGATATGAGTTAAGCTAAGTCTAAGGACAAAGAGAAAGACAAATCCAAAGAGTCTCTGACAGGTGTGAGTAGAGATAGTAGTCCCACCTACAGGTAGAAGTTGCTAAAGATGTCTGGCTATTTATAACGCTAAAGATACAGGTGTTGGCTTCGTTCCATTGTGTCAGTCAACTTTGAACCTGCAAATGCTTTTGAATAGAGTGTAAAGGCATTTAACAGTTAGATGGAGAGAACGCCATATCAGGGTGGTCTCGGTGAGATGTAGCTTTGAACGGTTTCCGCCTTTGCTTTAACGTCTGCTAAAACTTAACGCATGCAGTGCGGATACCACAGGGTTCACTTTTCGGCGTCTCCCAGTTAACGTTCTGGATTTAGGTCTCTGTTGTGAGCAAGTCTCCGTATGCTACGTGGTTAATCTGTAATGGTAATGAGAGTTTAAAACCAAGTAAAGGAGATAAAAACTTTGAGTATAAGAGGTAAGGGTTGGAAACTATGGAGCCACTATCTGAGATCTGTCTGGATTAGACTTGGGGTTACAAGGAACCTAAAAGATTCACTATGTATTTGGTGGAAGAGAATCTGCCTTGACTTCATTACATGATGCAAAAGGCGCAGATGCTTGGTCTGTATTTACCTCCCAAAGCCAGATGATGTGTATTAAGTGGAAGTCTATTGTTAGCATCACCAAACCAGATTACGATAAGTGATTACTGAGTGGTTATTCTGGGAATCCTCAAAGCCAGTGGTTGGGGACAATGTACCTGCTATTAGGTAAAGTGCAAGAGATTGAATTTTAACTCATGTTTGATGGTAGTGGTTATTGGAAAGGTCAAGGTTTAGCGGGTGTACCAGATACTGCTGGGCGAAGGCGCCTAAAGACATCTCTGAGGGTGAAGTTTGTAGCTAACTTGGAGTATGTCAGAACTGTACTTGGTCTGGAAAAACCATTGAATAAAGATATTCCCATGCTATTAACTTGACAACTCTTCTGTTATTAATAGAGGATGCTTTAAAATCAGCTTGAGGGCGATGGTGTTACGTACTTAGAACAGCAGGCATTGGTGAATATGGTCATTTTATGCTGAACCTAACTAAAGGTAGTAGTGGCAAACAACGCGATCTAAAGTTACTTGGTGAACCAAGCCCTCAGTTTGAGTTCATTAGAAGATATGATTGTAAAAATACCGCTTCAAAGTTATTCAGGTACAAGTCCCGTTACTTGATAATAACTGGTTTTGCAACAATCAGAGATGAATTTAAATTGCTTATAGATTTATCATACTCTAAGTTTGCTTCCTTGGGTGTTACTACTTGATTGTTGGGCTTCCTTCTTTGATGTTAATTTTATTTAACAGTCATCAAATTGAGAAAATTAGCAGTGTTGTCTATATCTTAGCTTTTAAAATTTTGCATAGTCCAATTGTAAAGATGATTGATGTCAGAACCTATCAGGCGTTAACTGGGATTACTCTCACTTCTTTAAGGATAAGTTCCATTCTGGGTTGCGGCCACTCACCAAAACTATTCAGGATTCGGTTGCCTGAATTACAAAAGCAGCAGAAACAGTAACTACGATAACTACACCGCTTTGTATAGAAGTGAAACTACAAGGTGGTTGGGGTGGTTCTAAAAACGAGTTAGACAGACAAGAGGTAAGGGCAAACACCTGGGAGCCCCACAGTTCGTTGATTACCCAAGAAAGATGGTTATATCTCAACAAGTGAAGCGTGATCAAAAACAAGTAACTTGAGGAAAACTGTTGAATAAAGACAAAGAAGTATAGTTCTGCTGAGAAGAAACAAGGGAGAAGGAAAGGTCTGACTAAATGAAATAAATAAAGCAAATTGATGGGACTTTAGTAGGGGCATCCTTAGTAACCCTTCTTCTCCCAGTGTTTTATCATGTAAGCATTTCGCACCAAATATTTGTTCATGCAGAGGAGAAAGACAAAGAGAAGGATATGTTGACAAGAGAAGGATGAAAGACAAAGACAAGTGATAAGAAGTCGATAAAGGGGAAAAAGAAAGATAATGACCCAGGTGGTAAAAATCTGATTGATTCTCCTTTGACTTCTGCTTATGGTTTGCAAAATGGTATTCCTTTCATCGAAGATTATACAGGGTTAGATACCAAATTTAAGTACAGAGGTAATCCGATATTTGGGATTATTCTCGGGCCTACTACGGTAATATCATGTATATGATTGACAAACGGGGAGCCACGTAGTTCAACCTTATTCTTGGTCTGATGGTCTCAGGTAAACTATGTTCCTAAAAGTAGATAAGGTTGAAAATGATTCACAAATGTTTCTCCCTTCGGATATTTGGGTTCATCCAGCGCAAGATTATTTGAGTTTAGAGAGTGTCCGAGAACAAGTCATCAAAACCGCCATAACGTCTGCTAGGTTCATCAACACCTGTAAAGGTATACATCTTCAACAGTAAAGCAGATAACAGTGATGAAGGCATTTGCCCTATTTCATCGCTAAAGAGCAAAAAGCCTTTAAGGTGACTTGGTCGGGTTGGCGCCAGATGAAGTTGGTTTGAATTAAAGTTATCATTCCATTTCCATTCCATGCAACTTTAATAAATCAGATAAGGAAACTTTATAAGAACAAATGGAAAAGTTAATAAAGTCTAGACAATCTGTAACTCAAGCAAGAGGATGCGGTATCCTCATCATTTTGCTGTATACGAGCGCCCCATTTTATTTTCTCTTGGGGATTGTGTTGATAATGGTTTGAGACTAAAGCAGTTCTCAAGAAAGTAATATGTTAGAGAAAAACGATGCTTCTTTTGCTTATCAAATTTAGTTGAAACCTGAGGGTTATGAAGGACTTTCTGATTTTGGTCTCTGTTTACAGGATAATTCCTTATTTAAGGGAGTCTAACAAGACTTGTTACAAATGGAGTGATACTGCATGGAAACTAAACCTTATGAGGGTCATGGGAACCAAGCGCCTGGCAGACTTAGACATTGATTACGTGATCAAAGAGTCTGAAGCTTTATTATAAGACTTGGTTTAACTACTCATCGAGGATAACGCGTAGTAGAAACATATACTGCTTGGGTTGACTACCTGTAAAGGAGTTGGATATTGCAAGACTCCTGGAGACGATTGAGTATGCAGTGGTCGAAGCAAAGAGTTGTAGAACCCATGAATCCGGTAGCTCTATACACTGGGTCCAATGGTTTTCTAGAGAGAGTGAAAATGTTGTATTATGGTTCATTGAGTGAGTCTGATTTAACCTGGCAGAGAAGAAAATCTCAAAGAGGGTTTCCAGAGAGAGGTTCGTAGCTGATTGAAGTTAAACGTTAAGGAACTATCATACATGGATGATGTGGTTTTGGTCACTGCAAGCGCGATGACTATGCACCTTTGATCTTTAAACTCGTATATCTTTTCACAAAGTGCCTAACTAAAAACAAGTAGTATTTGGAAACTTCAAGGGGTTTGGAGTTTAAAGGCTTTGCCGACGCTTCCTTCGTAGGATTTTACAAAATGCTATGGAAGTAGAGTTTTCTGTATATAATCAAACCTTGAAGTCTGAGTATTTATGAGATTGTAGCTGAGGAAAGATGGTCGGTTGCACTTGGAGATGTGTGGGGTTTAACCCTTGTCGTAGCATACATAGCACTGCTACCGATTTTGATATTATGCGTTGTTTTACCGATCGCGGATGCTGTCTGTTCTGCATCTCTAGTATTGACAAAGACAAAACTATGGCGAAAAAGCTGTAACTGAGCGTATGATGCCTTCTAACGGTAACATCAGTTAGCTACTATGTTAGCCTTTTTACGGCACCATACTTATGGAAAGCATGTACATTAAAGTCAAGGCAGGCAGTCTTAGAGAGTCAGTCTCTTCAACTACCCGTCTCCACTTGCGGGTTGTTTTGATTTTGCAACTACGGCTGCTTGTAGGTATGTATTGCATGCCAAAGTTAAATCTTTTGTTTAAAAAGGTTTTAAGACGAAATGTCGAGTTGTTGCAATCGAAAGCCAAGTTCAGGATAACAGTGTATATAGAGGAATTTGACAAAGTAAAAGCTATCTTATGGTTCTGCAAGTCACGCGGTGGTTCTTCGTCCGTAGATTGAGAGGATACAACAACTGAAAGGTAAATAGACGAGTGGATTGAGAAAAGTCTAATGAAGCAAACGAGTTTACATAAAATATAATGATGCGTCGTCTACCCAACCTTCTGATGCCGCCACGCCAACGCAACCGTGGTAGAAGAAATCTGCAGCGATGTATTGAACAAGAGAGAGACAACACAGGCTCAAATTTGATGCATGGATAAAGAAATGAACAAATCCAAATACCAGTTTTCGGTCGCAGACAGTGTAAGCTACTTTCATGTAGGCAAAGTCTGGAAATAATGGGCTGAAAATTTTATAATAAAAGCAAAGTTGGGGTATATATGTTCATAGGTTTTATGTTAGTGGCTCTGTTCTTCTCCCTTTTATCGTTTTGAGGATAAGAGTTCAGCACGCCTTTAATCTTTAAGCGTCTCATCGGTTTGTTTTTACAAGGATTAACAGAGGAAGTCTGAATTAATAAGTTTCTGTGCCAGGGAGGAGGGTATTCACAAAAGCAAGCTAAACCAAAGAATCTAATACAGACTTTGGAAAAAAAAAGAGGATACCATAAAAGAAATTAGCTATCATTAGAAAGATAAAGGCAAAAGTTTCTGCTCTTAAGTTGTTAACTCAAAGAGAGCATCTTTAGTTTTGCCAACTTTGTAACGTGGTTAGCCTGTTTAGTTTCTGTTTTGAACATCTCTTTTGGTTGACATTTATGGTAGCTATGGCCGGAGCTTCTCCACTGCGGCTATTTATGTTGCAGTTACAGCTACTGTAGATCAAAATAATGGTACGTATAAACACACTGGCAAATGACAAGATGAGGAATACAGTCTAAAACAGCGGAGTACAAAGGGTGCTGAATACTCAAAATGAGGGTATCAAACCCCATGTTGGAAGATTTCAGGCAGATTATTTATAGTGGCAGTTTGCATAAATGATATTGGGGGTTATAGACTCCGCGCGACCCATACACTACCGGGCGGCTCTGGCTGGATGCTATGCATTTGATGACCAAGAAGGAAGGATGTTCGGTTATTGACAACATGGAGCTGCAGGTATTGTTTATGTTGTTTTGGAAACAATGCCTTTATATGGCAGTTATAATAAGTAACAGCTGCAAAAAGACACTGGAACAAGCGAAGATAGGGTAGTAAAACTAGAAACCACTTACCATGCATATAAGTTTCTAAAGTAAAGGCAGTGGGGAGACAAAAGGTGAGTGTAGTCCAACGAATCCTTCTAGTCTTTCAAGTTCCTCTATGAAAGTCTGTAGATAGCCTCCACCTATGGGTTTGGAAGATTTAACAGATGAGGGTTATGTTACAAGTCTATGGGTGGGCCTACCTTTATAGGAGACCCATTAGGGCTTCCAAAGGAACTAAAAGGTTATTTCCCAAACCTCAATCTTTGATAGTAAAAGTTCTGTTTTAAGACTAGATAGCAGCACTGAAAAGTAGCATTGATATAAATAAGAATTTAGAGTCTAAGAAAGTTAAAGATATTGTAGTTGGTGGCAATTAGGCAAAACCGTCCAAGGCCCAGGCACTTTGTGCCAAGACTCTATGAAGGAGCGCCTTACCAGTGGGGCAGACAATTTGGGCCACAACCAAATCAAGGTGGTGGAGGTCTTATAATACCGTATACAGACAGATTGCTGATGGGTGGACAAGTCTATGTAGGTAGTCGTTCGAAATATGCTTATCTAGATTAAATCATGTTGAAGAGAAGTCATATGTGGCTGAATCATTGACTCTGACTCAGTCTACATGAACGATAAAGGCAGTTATTTATATTCAAGTTTTTAACTCTGCGGTATTTGGTGATGTTGTTGGTGGTCTTGTGTGAGTTCTGAGGAGAAGCTTACTTAACCAAAGTTATTAAGAAGATTATGCAAAACCGAAGCAATTATCATCATGCTGGTATTTCTGCATGAAGTCTAAACCTAGGCAGTATATCTTCAACAGATGACAAGACAATCCACCGGCAGATGCGTTTACTTGGGCTTATCGTCCGAGGATTTGCCATAGTCGAAACCTTATATTGACCCTAAAATTATGTATGGATTTTGCCTACTTGTAGCGGTTGGTCGTGACTTAATCTGTTGTCGGTCAGTGTAGCTTTAACTATTTCATTAGGTGACCATTTGGGGGTAGACCTCGCGAATGTTCAATAATGGCTGCATAAAGCCGATTCTTTGGGCAAGTATTTTTAAACTCTGTAACAACACCGCCTGACGTGGTGCTGTTTTTTTCTAAGTAAAGAACACTTATATATGGAATACAGGTAATATGTATGGGTGTTTTAAAGATGGTACGATTTTAAACTTTAGAGCAAAACTTACTACTGCAGGTTGGAATCAAAGTAGTAATATGTTTGGTGTTTCAGATGACTAACAGAGCAGGAAAGCTCTAGGCGACTTTGCATTGATGAGATACAAAGTACCAATTTTAAAATAACAAAGAAAGTGGTTGATAGATTTGAAGATGATGAAGTTATTTATTTATATTTTAGCAAGTATTAGTTTAGGGTAATAATCGCCTTGGTATCCTTTTTATTTCCTGAGGGGTCTAAACTCTGTAGAACAAGTGGAAAGTCCATCTGTTTAACTTCTCTACAAGATGAGACTAAAGGTGTAGAAGATATGTTCAGAGTAGTTTAGAGATAAACTTACAAGAGCGCGGGGTTATTTATCTGAAGGACACCAAATCTGATATAGTGCGCACTAATGAGCAAAAGAAACTGAAGCTAGAAAGTTGCCTTTACAAATTGCAAGCGGGTAAAAGTGATGCCTGTCAAGAGAAGACTCTAGCGGCATTCACTCACATGCAATTGTATGCACAAAATTATAAATTAAAAGTGCGACAGTCTTTGAGCTTTGACTGCTAAAAAGGCCCTAGAGGTTATATAAATGGCTGTTTATTTTAAACGAAAATGATGATATGTACTTAGTTTTGTCTTTTATGAGAAACAAGCAAATATTTATCACATTTTATTTATACGGAGGTAAACTGACGTATTTGGTTAAAACACCTCTGAGGGTCCAGATTGCCCTAGATTCGTCTTTAAAGTTTTAAAAGGTAATAATATATGTTTTAAATTGAAATTGAAGAGAGCACTCAAAGCCTTTGCAACAAGATTGCTGGCAATAACGATTTATTTGGCTTTCGGTTTTAGGTTTGAATGGTTTCTTGCAAATAAGAAAAAAATGTTGCAAAACAGGAAACCACAAATTGAATTTAATGGATTTAGGGCGAAATATGCTACAAAAAGACTCCTTGATGTGGTTGGATTGCAGACCTTGTTGTAGGTAGAAAGTGAAGTTAGAGTTTCGCAACGGTAATTTTAGTAGAAGTTTTGATAACTTCCAAATTAGGTGTTATTGGTCTATGAGAATAATTTAAAATTCAAAATATGCCAGGATGGTTGGTAGTTCTACTAGAGAATCGGAGATTTTACCTTATGTAAGATTGGGAGAACAGCTAAAGTAGTAGGTGGGTTTTTACTTATCTGGCCAAGTACCACTGGAGTAGGGGGTATCCACTTATATATTAAAAAACTTGAGGAAGGACATTAATCAAGTCACTTTTGAGTCGAGTTCAGTTCACAACAGTGAGTGATAAAAACAGAGGTCAAATTCAGTAAGGAAAATGCTTGTCCGATAGATTATGTTGAGCCCAGTGTAAAACCTCATGAGAATTATTTGATAAATTGGCTTGATCAGAAGAAGCAATGGAAGGTCTTCATGTCAAATACAGGAAGCTTCAAAATGTATATAGGAGAATGGAAGGTGCTTTGGTACTAGTGTTGGATGAATTAGCTGTTTCTATCCCACCCCAGTATGGAGTTGGTGCACTGAGATTCAGCAGAAGTGACTCCAGTGAGTGTGTTGTTAGTTCCAAAAATCTTTGTATAAAAGAGGTGTTGAAGGAAAATGACAAGGAGCTTTCGCTGTTTGTGACACCTGTGGGTTGATTATACTTTTGTAAATTGTAACAGTAGGTGGTTCAAATGAAAAAGATTAAACAAAGGTACTTTTGTGGTTTTTATTTATATTGATTATATGCTATCAAATACAGAAGGGTTTGTGGGTATGGCCTTTTAGTTGTTATTTTCTTTAGGCTTTCTTTTGTAGTTTCAAATATACCTGCAGTCCTGGTAAGGAGGGGAGAGGTTGCAAAGAGAGAGCCAGTTAGTGGGCGCGACTAAAGAGATTGTTCTTAGATTGCAGGAGACTTTAATCTGGAACATTTAAGTTTAAGCGCGCCCGCGGTAAAAGAAAAGAGTCAAATTTGATTACCTTTTGTTAGCCAAGACTTATAAGGATCATTTAGCTTTGTGGGAAGACCGTGCAAGAAAAGCATATAGAGCTTACTCGGCTTTACTTTGGGGCATGTCCCATAGAGGTAAGTGATTTCATTACATTGGTCGAACAGCACTACAATAGTGACAAGACAGGTTCCTTACGCACTTTATCTAGGTTTATACCTAAAGAGAGTTTGAAGTGTTTATTATTTGATGCTCTCTAGCAACATGGTAGGAATTGAGGTCTATCCTTAGTTTCAGTTGAGATGGTGAAAAGATGAAAAGTGTTGCATTAAGATTGAAGTAAGGGGGACTCAGATAGTGTCTGATTCAAATCAAAAGAAATTATTCAGATGTATAATAGCACAGTAAAACCTCGTGTTAGAAATCAACTGCAACAAATTTTAGGGAATCCTCAGTAGTTTTCGAGGGTTTAAGTGGTAGCTTCAAAGGTATCCTTAGACCTGGTAAGTCTGCTATGTTCTTGGAGTTTATATTGCTTCCTATGTATACAAGCGTCCGAATCATAAGAACAATGTTAGTTCGTGTATTTGGCCCTGTTTTCCCATTACCTTTAGGATGATTTCTAAAAGTTTTATGAGAGAAGGGCTCGTAAAGAGTTTAAATTATGATGCAAGAACAAACAAAAACATGATATACTCCTTGTATCTGACTTTCTTTGAATTTAAGATATAGATAAATAATTCTCCTCAATGTATATGTTAGACGGGGAGAGTCCTTCCTCTCGATGCCAAAGCAAACAAGTTGAAATATCCAAGAGAAGGTCTTTAACTGTTGTCAAGGTTTGGCTGATTTTCTTTAACGCGCCCACCAGGCTTTCAAACCAGGGTTTGAAACGATATTCGGTTTCAATTCGGTATGATGAACGCCAGATGATTTCCAGGTTAATCGGCTTTAACGAAGTTTTCCCATGATGGTGAAAGATTTGAAGGTTCAACATTAAAGATAAATGCAAATAACTTGTTAACTGCTGAGGCTTTGGTTCCGAAGGCGACCCGCACTTCCAATGCTGCCGGTCCGCACCATCGCCGCGCAGTCTCTCCCAGTCATTCACAAACTGTGCTATTTGTCTGTTCCTTCCATGTTGTTCTCAACCAATTTATATAGATTATTTAATAAAGTAGATGAGCAAGTTGAATGTGGACTTCAGAAAATACTTTGTGTAAGGGGTTCTTGATGATATTCATTAAAACCATTCTAGCTGGGGAAAAAAGAAGGCAGTTGTTCGCAAGTGGTTCAGAATCATAGAGTTCAAACAGATAGTTAGTGAGGGTAAGCCACCTACCCAAATAATCGCTGCAAAGAAGGAGTTCTAAATCTTAGTTTTGGAGGTCGTTTCTTTGAAGAAGTTAACAAAAGCGGAATTGCAGAGGTATTTTACTAGAAAAGGAAGATCTGTGGTTGTACAGTTGCTAAACGGCTGATAAACAAGTGATTATATTTTTAAACTACAAAAACCTGCTAAGTATTCAGGCAGTGAAGTTGTTTCTATATCAGTTGATATTGGCCGTTCACTTGATGAAATCTGTACTGATAGCTGAGTCTTATACAGATAGAGATTTTACTCGCAGTATTTCATTGGACAATGCTTTACGACACTTCCTAACTAATTACTATATATCCTAAAAATCCAATGTATCCTTTAGAGATTATGCGTACTGGTGCTTTTGTAATACAAGATAGTGGTTTACTTGATACAAATTGAGCAATTTTCTGAGTTGTTAGAATATTTGATGACCACATTAAGTGAATTATACTCTATTCTGAGGAATTGATGAGTTAGCAGATAGTTTTACAACTTTGGACAGCAATTAGTGTGGAGAGAGAAGCCTTTGAAGCAGCCTAAGATTTTGCAGCGTAAGGTATTGTTAGTACATGAAAAGTAAGGATGCTCATGAGATGTTGTATTTAGAGGATTTAAACAGAGAATTACAAAGTTTTGTTGAATCAAGCTTCCAGTAAATTAAAGGTAAGCAAGAAGAGTTAGAAAAGTTGTTAGAGGAAAGAGCAGAGTTCGTTGGAAACTGTCTTTGGGTGGTTCTAACGATTAACGCTTATAGCTCAATTTAGCTGCGGTAACTGCAAGTTTTGATTGTAAAGAGAACTCACCGGTATCTTACTTTTGGGTCAGCTATATTAGAATGTGGTCATGAGTACCAGAGTTGAACGCTGTTCTATTGATTATTGATAAGGATAGTGACTTCCATTGATAATCGTTATAAGTCTCTTTAAAGAAAGCAGATTCTCGTAAACAACACAGTAACTCTTCTACTCTGTATTTATTCCCAGTGATTTATATAATGACTTACCAAAGTGTGTAATGAGAATTAATGTTCCGGTTACTGATTTGTATGTCATTTAGAGAACTATATAAAAGAACTTTACCAGTACTGGTAGGGACGTGGATTTACGGTCATAGTCTATCGGCAGACGGCTGATGCGAGTTAGGTTTAAATTTGTAAGATGTAAGAGAACAGACTGCAGCGCAATAGACTCCAACCTAAAAAGAAGGCCCAGATTGAAAGTTACGCTAACAGGATGAGGGTTCTTTGACTCTACACAACAGAGTGCATTGAGTCCCCATTATGAATCGCTTAACCGTTAAAGCAGGATTTAAGATTTAGGGAAGCGGGAAAGTTATGTTAAGAAAAAGCCACAAAGGTAACGAAGAGCCCAAGAGTTCAAGAAAACTAAGAAACTCAAGAGAATGTAGAGAAACGAAAAGGTTTTTGATAAGTAGTATAGACTGATTTAAAATGTAGGTATAAACTGTTATAATAATTATAAAATGCAAGGAACATAGAATTTATATAAAACAGAAAAGCCTTCGTATCTAGGGTGAAGTAGGAACTCAACGTTAAAATGCTTGAACTCCTAAAGCCTTGTACTAAACAGTAGAGTTTAAATGGGTTAGAAACGAAAGTGGAAAAGTACAAGGATAGCATAGAAGCAATAAAAGCTAATCAAAATTAGTATAAAAAATAGCCAATTTCTAAGAAACGCGAAGTCCTAAGGGCAGTAGTTAATGTATTGTTTAGTAGGAAAGCCCACGGTTATAAGACTATGAAGACCAAATTACCATCTCCGATAGGGAGAGTAAACCTGCAAGCCAATGACGGAGGGAAAATGCTAAATTCCCAAGCTTCTGATTTAGCGAAGATATAGTCTCAGCTCAAGTGAAAGTACAGAGGTCTGCTGGGGACAGTAAGACTGCATTATACAGCTTGTGAACAAGAAAATACATAGATTTTTTAGAAAACTTTTATATTTTTACTTTACAAAATACCTTCAGTATGATAAACTTAGTCAAGAATTAAGTGAAAATGCTATGGTAATATGTCTAGGAAATTGCGAAAGAGTTAGTATCCCCCTGAACACACCCGCACAATGCACAGAAGAAAGTAGGTAATTCCTGCTCGTATTTCGTGAAAAGGAATCAGGATATTACCTGAGGAGCAACGAGAGTTGAAAACACTTCAGTTTTCTGAGAGAAGGAAAAAGTAGTAGCTTGCTTGTAGAACCTCCATTGCTGGCAAGGCAAGGTTACAGAAAGATGATTGAGAAAGGTTGAGAACGTAGTCGGATATGTACGCTAAGCATACCTTGGAGTTATTATAGATGTTTACTTCCAGTATCAATTATAAAAATAAAGGTAAAAGTTAATTTATTTAATTGACTCAAACTAAGTTAATAAAGTTGTTAATTTTATAAGGATAGATTAGTGATTTGGTTTTGAGTTGATTCAATCTACTAGAGTTACATGATGTCGGAAATTGAGGGATTACTGATAACTCAGAACAGAGTAAAGAAGATGAATTGACAGATGATCTAAATCATGCCACTATTTTGGGTAAATAGACTTTATGGGTTCAAGGTCCAAAAAGACTCAAGACGATAATTGAGAGGATTGATGTTGGCTGAGGGGATGAAAACGTAATTTGATCTAACTGGATGAGCAAGAAGCACAGATGTGGAAGTCTGTTGGGTTGCTGTTGGTGCTATAAACTACGCTTATAACTAGAGATAGAGACATTACTTGAACATATTTGAAGATAAATACATTACCTAAAACTTTATTTGAGAGGGATGAGATTCAGCAAGAATTGACCTGTAGGCAAGAAAAATACAAATACAATCCAGTTGAAAGAAGGGTTCTAATTGCCGTTATCAAACAAGCAGTTAAAGATTGTCGATGTTCGCACTGGTTCTCATGGGTAACGCACTCTAAATATATAAGTCTAAAACTCTTCAAAACCAAGTTTCATATGTAAATTATGAGGTTATGAAAAGTAAACGGTAGTTTTAGGGAAGCTTAGAAGTTGGGGCTTATTAAAACAAAAAGAACCTTTAACAGAATACTCAAAAGGAAACACATTTACAAATCCTAGAATTTTGATGGAAAAACATTGTATTTGTCTCTTATGAAGTACTGATATTTAGAACTGATAGACTTAGTTAGGTGTGGTGTAGACGAAAAACTCAGCAACTATCTTATCTACAGGTATTTATTAGAGAATATCAATAAAAAGTCGCAAAGAGGTAAAAACAGCTGGAGAAACAGACCATGATGGAAATAACGTCACCTTGCAATGTCAGCTAAACTATCACCAAAGGGTATCTCGGCAACCGCAAAGGTAGAAAGCTTCGATTTACAAACGACCTTAGAGTTATGCTCCATAATATTCCTAAAGAAACTAAACGTAGATAGCGCGATTATCGTAAACTTCTATCCTATTAGAATGAATTCATCTTCTATCAGATTCATTTCTTATCTTGTAAAACAACCAATGCTAAATGCATTAAATTGGAAGACGAATGTTAAAGGGATGATGAAAATGACACTTATTCAAACATATTAAAAGAGGCTAGGTTCTATGAGTTTTAGACAGTTGAGTATAAACAAGCCATACTATGGGTATCCAATTAGTTGTTGCAAATCGTTTTATCTCAGGTTCTAAAACGTGCAGTTGCATTGTGGCTGCATTAAGTCTGAAAGCAATCTAAACGAGAATCAAGCAAATGTAATTTTGTGGTTTGAAGAAAGATAGAGACTTAAATGCAGCAGAAAATTTAGCTTATTATTTCATAGAGTTAGCTTTATGTACCCATATCGCTACTGGGAATTTAAGCCTTATTGAGTGTTGGTATCAAATGATAGAAGTGGGGGTTTACTTCACTTGAGGCTGTGACACGAGATGTAGGAAGTGAAAACGAAACGGATAAGACTTTTAAATCAAGGGTTTAAAAGAAATACAAGTTTTCATAAAGTAAAGATATAGGTATAAAAATCCATTTTTCAGGAAAGTGGATCTGGTTCCATGAGCGAGTATCGTTCCTGTTGCCATAAATCCAGGAGAGCTTTTAGTTTACAGACGCTTGTATATGGATTCAGTCTCCAGTTAGATATAGCAAGACTCAAAATGGAACTGCTTTTGCTATGTAACTGAGGAGTTAGCCCACCAGAATTCCGAGTTGTAGATTGCATCATCAAAACTGACAATTGAAGGTATCAAATGAACTTCATTGAAGATAATGAACCTTTGAATAACTGGGACGACTCCTAAAGTGAAACCTGCTCACTATGTGCTTGATGAAGTTAGTGCTAAAAACCAAGAGGAGTCTAGTGAAGGTCTCTAGGTTTACTCAACATAGCATGTAAAGACAGCCCAAAAGATGAGCGCTTTGTCTATTTCTGTGAAGTGCTAATTATTTCTAAACTACGACTCGGTGATAAGAGGTACTTGTATAAAGTTCGGATATGGTTATTATTATATATCGAAGAGGACCTTGAGCTTGTGTGGATGCGCTGTTATCTTGACATGCAATGTTCCAACAGGTTTCAGAGTTCAGGCATGGTACCAGGAGATAGTTTATGGTGATTTTTCACCCTTTAACCGAGATGTCTAGTGAGAGTAAGCGTAAAATTTTGCTCAACATTTACTCTGTGATGGAACTTTAGAGACAGGCATCCTCTGAACAAGGGGTTGTGTTATTTTACTCACTTATTTAGGCAAGGTATATTGAAACTCACTCCAGTTTTCCGTACCAATTTAAACGTGATGCAACAGACAGAGAGATTGCAATTAGAATTAGGTATGTCCATATTCAGAGGTAAGCTGGCCTGAAAGGAAATGTTGATACCCAATCGGTATAATGATAACATGATTATGACTATCAACGACTATGAGGTGGAGAAGTAAAAGGTTTAGGCAGTTACTTGCTACATTTTCAGGTTGTTTCGATTTAGTACATTGGCTGTAGGAAACGTGGTTCAGGTCGTTATTTAGACCCAGTTCCGTTAGTTCCGAAACAGGTGTTATTTAAAGAAATGGATACCACTTATTTTACGACACGCTCCTGTGGGTAAATACTATTGACTCTGGTTCCAAGCAGTAGCAGTGTAGAAACTTTAGAATTACGCTAGACTTTGATTATTGGAACGTGAGTTGACTTATTTTGAGCAGGAAAAGTGGGTATCCAATATCACCCAAGTTATACATGGTATGCTTTAGGAGGGTTGTTCATTTATACGGTTTATGTGAGTATCTGAAAAATACTGTAAACTTAGATACGTTTTAAAATCTATTAATAAGGAAGATAAAAGATTCAGTTAAAGAGGATATTAAAAAGAGTTGTACAAAGATGTTTTGAAGACTTCCAAAAAGACTATTTGTATTTCTTGAAACTTTGGGTCCATTTCTTGAACCTAGTGCTGAATAACTACTTCAAAACACCAGTGCATTGAAAGACATATATTAATGATGCAAAATTAGCGGTCGGTGACAATATGCGCGGTGTACTGGAGAGCTACATTGAATTGGATGCGCTATTCTATTCCAATGAATGTGCTGCAACTGCAGTTTATTACCGAACTGTGTATCCATTCTCCTGTGGTCTTATAAATGAAGATCGAAGAGTTAACGTTTTAGTTCGTTACTGAATGCAGAGATTTGAAAACTCCACCCTGTAAATGTAAAGCAGTGATATTAATACCGGTTATGCTTCTACGACCCAGCAAAACTAGTGCTGAAAAAGATGAGTTTTCACTTTACAACTACATTGGCTATGGCTGGTAAGATTAATTCCGTTTACCAAGTAGATCATGTAAAGCTCTGCATCACTGGACGCCGAAAGCGGATGAGCATTGAGATTGGTTCATATTGAAGGTTGAAAGATGAAGGTTTAGTAGCTGGTTACCGCACTGTGTCTTGCCGAACTCCTTATGCGCTCGTTTCATGCTGAACTCAGGGAGCCCCGGCAGCAGATTTACCACGCGCTTCTATGACACCCAGCCTTCAAGACTGGGGCCGCTACTTTTCGCGCGTTAGCGATAGTAGGGTTGAAAAGAGAATAGGAGATGGTCGGCTAAGTACTTTTAGGGTATTCTATGGAGTTGCAAACCTCATAACCTCTGTAGTTAAAAGAAGAGGTTAAAAAGAGTCGTTTCTCGTAATTGGGGTAGGTAGTCTATGTTGAATAGTCCTCAGCTAAAATAGGGTAAACGCCAATTGATCAAGGAATCTAAAATGATGATTTAACTAGACAATCTGATGCCCGAAGAGAATGAAAACCAACCTTTTGAAAAACGTGGTATTAGAGATAGAGAGTTAGGTGGTTTTGGAGGTATGTGCCAAGGAGCTGGTGCGTGATCCTTTAGTGCTCGTATGAGGAGCATAAACCCGACCCATTTGCAAACTCGAGGGTGGAGGTTTACCGCAGGAGACAACCGTCGGTACCAACTCCTCATAGGTTTTCCACAACAAAAATCAACCTCTCAACATTTGAGTCAACGTGAAGATTGATGATAAAACATGTTTAAAGTCGTTACTGGTTTATGGAAGCATATCGATTTTCTGTGTGTGGCCTGTTTTATCTGAGTCTGATGACAGCGTTTAGAAGTGACTATAAATTTAGGAGAAAAGGGTTAACGCTGCGCTCTTATGTATTATGGTGCAGGGTGGTTCTCTTCTTTATTTGGTTTGTTTTACGAAATTTCGCAGAACTGCTCCAGCTATTTTCAGCTTCTCTTGCAGGTGGTGGAGTGAGTGGTGGTATTTTATCTGTATAAGAACTCTCAGAATAAAGAGTGAGCAGATGACCTCCAAGAGAAGACTCTTTCCCACAACCTCCTCAACGTCTGAGCTTGGAGCGCCAGCATCTTTTATGGATGATGGTTTTGGTTCTCCAAATATACACACCAAGTTCTGACCTTATGGAAGCGATTTTTGACAACCCACATGACGAGAAGTGCTCAAATGAGCTTTTCTAGAAACTCGTCTGGGCAGTGGTGGTTGGGAAGGATGAAGAGGTAGACGTTTCTCCATTTCAAAAGACAAGGCTCGGAGTCATGACAAGTACGCCGGAAACCGACTAGTTTTGTGCGAGATAGGAAGATGAGGGAAGACGACTTTCTCAAACCTTCTTCAGGGTATCCTCCACAGGCGCAGCGCCAAAGATACTGGGGAGTATAGATGACTCTGGAGGATTTAGAAGTTAGTCAGAAGACACCAAAGAAAATGGTTCTTCTAGCTCAAGAGAAGAGTTAGAACATCCCAAATTAGAAAGAAGTTTCAGAGTGCTAGCCACTGCAGAGTTAGCAGGAGGTATTGTAGAACCTGAGTTGGCTTTGACTCTTTAGATTCTCTAGATAAATATTTATCTGTGCTAGATGGTTCAGTTTAAAACCTGATTGGTCTCTTGGAGAGGTTTCTAAAAGATAGTTTAGAGTTTAAACAACTGGAAACACTTTCTAGAGACGCCCAAACAGGGGTGTTATAGTTGTCTGAAATGGATTGGGTCAATGTTGAGTCCATTACAGAGCGTGTTTCGGTATTTGAGATTATCACCGACCGGCCTGGAGAAGAAGGGTAAAAGAGACTTATTTAGCAAAGAGATTACAGAGTTATTGAAAGACCAAATGAAAGACTATGTAGAGAATGTAACAACTACTGCGGTGGTGGTAAAGGTAGTCGTATTGCAATTACTATCTTTAAGCAAACAGGAACTTCCTTTATGTTGAGAGATTTGATTGAGTCGAGTAAAGATTTCTTCTTAGATACGAAAAATGAACTCCCAGTGGTGCTTTGGAGCTGATGAATATGTAACCTATTCTATTGGATTTAGCCAAACACAGGTACAATTATCGTAGGTATGGCTCTGAACAGGGAAGTCTGTTCTGCCACGGGTATCGTCAACCAAATGATGGCTTTAAACCTCCTCGTAAAGTTCAAGTAGTCGCAGGGATGAGGAAAACAAAGACTCAGATTGGTACCAAATTACTTACCTCACTTGGTGTAAGTTCGCAAACAGGTGCAAAAAGCTATTATGGACTTGTTGGATTGGGTGGTTTCAGAAGAAGCTCCACGTAGAAAAACGGTTGATTGTGCGATCAGTTGAAAAATTCAGAACTACAATGCTAACTGTTCTGATGAGTCTGGAGCAGTTACCTTTACTTTGTTTGTAGTTTTGGATGAGATTATTTCTTTTGGTGGAGAAGTTAGATAAAGATGAAAAAGCAATATACAAAGCTTACTTGAGTGAGATTTTAACTGCTTTTTCCTAACGTTGGTATCTTTCTTAATTTTCGTACCTCATCAACTGCATAATGATTACTCCTAAAACGGCTTCTCGTATGGTGGGGAATCGATTTGCAGTTAAAGCAGGTCAACCAATCTAGAAAACAATTTGGGAAAGACTCTTATCGCCAAATTGACTTCCCTACTACAAAACACAGGTGACTTTGTTTACTTTTAGCAGGTTCTGATGAACCCAAATTCGGTCACGCTCCATTGATTATGGAGTATGAGTGGTGGGAAAGAGAGGTTAGATGTTGTATGAAACTCAACGGAAAATGTGGACAAAACTTTACTCCAGAAGAAGCAGTTACGTCTGCTTACGTAACTCGGTTGAAGAATGAACAGGCAAGTCAAACGTTAGGTAAGCTCGGTATCTCAGTTTCCGACACGGACTTTGCAAAGGAAGACTCTTTACGCTTTCCTAAGTCGATAGTACACGTGATTATTTTGTTCGAGATATTTAGTAGCAGATAGCAGAAAGATAGGAGTTGTATATACATGGAAATTACATATCCAATTAGTAGTTCTAGGGTTTCTGCTTGCAAATGCAAGTATATGCTAGAAAAATGTCTACTTATGAGACTTATGACGAGGTTAAAAAGAGAGAATTTGAGAGAATTTTCTCTTCCGCCTCTACCGACAGTCTCAAAAAGAGAGCATAAAGACTGAGGTTGTAGAGGAAAGCCCTAGGTATCTGCTTGATACTGAGAGTTCTGAAGATGAGACTGTTGATTTAGATTCTTTTGTTTGATGGGTTTGAAGATTTTCAAAACTCAGATTGCTAACTTCAATGAGAAGTAAAGAGGAAGTTGAACAGAGAGTTGAAGGAGAAGAGCAAGACCCACTGAACGGAGTGTCTTTTGTCTGGTTTAGGTTTAAGTTTGAACTCAGATGAGGAAGAGCAGGAATTCAGAGTTAAGAGAGTTTGAAGTTGACCCCACAGACGATTTCTCCGATCCAGTCTCAGACACTCCACAATCTGTCTGTAGAAGAGTTTGAATTAGTGGGAGGTAAAACTACACCTTCGCAAGAAAAAATCAAATCTGAGCCAATCTGAGACTTCTGAGAAGCTGATTTAGACAGTGAACCAAACCAGCAGAGAGTTCAAAGAAGAAATTCTTCCGTCTCGGATTATATATAGGTAAACGAGAACCTTGGACTTTATGTAGCTAAAAGAAAAAGAGGTTACAAAACCTCAGCATTTAGCAACCGAAAGTATCCACATCAGAGGTTGCACCTCGTACCGTTGCCCAAGAACCAAAACCAGCTTTTTAAACCTCAAACGGTTTCTATTCCACAACCACAGTCGGTTGTTAAACCTAACCATATTGTGCAGAGACCTCAACCCAAAGTTCAACAACAGACTCAAGTCTCAGGTAAATGATAAAACTGCTCGTTTAGTAAATGAAGATTTTGTTTCATATTGTCGTAGTGAACTTGCGAGTTTCAGAGAAGGTAGCTTTTAGGTTATTTTTCTCCTAGTGAGATAGAGTCTGCAGTAAGACAGTAAGGTTTTGCAGCAAAGGTGGTCTTTTAATCTTTTGCCTCATTCTTGATTTAGAAAGGTTTAGCTGTGAAATTAGTTGAAAACATTGCTTTGTAAAAAGTTACTGCAGAGGGTATCCCCAACGGCATTTGTGGGATTTGCTCGGTTTTAGTAGGGGGTTGGCTTTGTTGTTCACGGTATAAAAAGTGAAGAGACAAGGTTCTGCATATAAGGTTTTATTCCCAGAGCGTAAGTTATATGCAGATGTGTATAAACCCGTAGTAACAGCTTTGAATCCCTCAAAATTTAAGAAAGAAGTGGATGCTCTTATTTTGAGTGAGTTTTATAGCGTTAGGAAAATAAGTAAAAAGTTAAGAGGAAACTCTGACTCTTTTTAGTTTGCTAAAAATTAGATGTAAAAATAGTTAGTAGAAAGGCAAAAATTTGTGCAGTAACTGAGGTCTCATTATACAAAGGTGGATTTTATTGATAAGTCTGCACCAATCCAACGTTATAAGTTATTGATAGTATTATTCAAAAAGCCAATGAGGATAAAGACCAAGTAGGTTTTCCGGAGTTAGCAGATAGTCTACTGGATTTAACGACTCAGAGCAATAGGACCAAGTAATTGCTACATAAAGAGTTCGTTAAAAGGGAATGTGAAAAGGTTCCTCCGTGGTCAGTCTAGACGTATGGGGGTTCATTTTATTTTTTAGCAAAGACGCCTGCTTTTAACTTTGATAGTGTAGGGTTAGGGAAAACGCTACGGTAGCTTCAAGGGTTATTAACTATGTAGGAGCTTAAAGCAAAGAAACAAAGGTAAACCCTCTGCGTTATTTATTTTGACTGAGGTTGGTTTAGTAGCGCAAGCCTGTAGGGAGTTAATTCGTTTCACAGGAAATTAAGTTGCTACAAACTATAGGGAGACTCCAACCAAGTAAGTGCTTTTAAGAAAGAACAAAAAGAGTTAGGGTATCCAAGTGGTGAAAGCTGTTTACCTGGCAGTGTCTTCAAGTCACGAATTTATGTTGTGGCTTGCACACTACAAAGTTACATGGTAAATTTGATTATTTCTTTATTGATGAAGGTTCTGTGTTAGGCTCACTAAGTCGGATATTTGAGGCTTGTAAACGGTGCGTCAAAGTTTGCAAATCATGTAGTTGTGGATGAACGCTACCCTTTTGAGAAGTCTATTGAAGGTATGTATAATCAGTTGAACTTTTTATTTCAGATGTGATGCCTTTTAAAGACTAAGCTCGAAAGAGTTGTTTGTGAAGAAGTCTTTCCAAACTCACCAAATTTTTAGGATATAGTGATCCAGAGTTGTCGGAAACTCCTCGACCTGATTTATGGCTTTTGGGACGGCCTGCAAGGAGTTAGGTATCCGTTAGACTCCACGTGTGAGTTGTAATTTTATATAAACCTCCTCTCAACATCAGAATCCAACCATTTAGCAAAACTAGGTATGTTGCCGTGTGCTTTGGGATGAGCTCTTGGTCTGGATCCTGGATTTAGAAATCACAACCGCCCGGCTGGCTTTCACTATTCAGAAGTTTTACCTAAGTTACAAGTGAGATAGAGGATTTATTTCAGTATAGGCGAAGCTGGAGCTAAAGCTTGACGTGTGTTCACCCGGTAGATGCTTCGAACACTCTAGTTCACCCTCAGATAGTGGAAAGGGCATAAAAAGCCTGACTATTACACGCGCTAAGAGAATACTCTAAGAAGAAAAGAAGCTGTAAAACGAGTCTCATGCAGGTAGGTTGGTAGGGTTATTGTAACCACCTGAAAGACAGTCGAATTCTAGGGCTATGAACCACTTGACTTTTCTACTCTTTCTGGCAGGAAATTCTGGAATAACAAATCTGATTGAAGGTCGTATTGTTCGTAGTCAGAGCTATTCATGATAAGTACATTTATTTAGTTTTAGCAAGACGAGAAGAGTAGCAAGCAAAGTCTTAGAAGAAGTCTAGTGAGTACGGAAAGATAGATTAGCTTTCTACAAAACACGTTAGCTTATTGAATAATTTCTCTAAATCCAGATTTAGTAAATACTGTGGGTGGAAGTTGCAGCTGCAAGAAACATTGGAGGGTGCAAGTTCTTCTAGTCGGGAAGCGGCATCCTATTCAAATCGAGATATGGAACGCAAGTTGTTTCTTACCCCTAAATGGTCAGGAATGATTTAGAGAGAAACGAAAAGAGGGTTTGAGTATTTAGTTAACCAGAGCGTGATAAAACGAAAGATTTCAACCAGTAGCCCAGCAACGAAGATAGCATTCACTCTTTTGCTTTATGCTCGCACCAAAAACTACGCAGACACAGAAGACCAAATGGTTTTTGTATACTGTAGAACACTGATTACAAACATGCTTGTTAGGTTGGATCTAATAATTGAGAAAACCTGTGTGGTATCCTCTCTTGTGGCAAAGAAAAGCCAAAAGTTAGTAGAAATCGGTGTAAAACCAGAGTTGCAGCCAGTTGAAAGAACTAAGAATATCTCGTCTAGCGTAGCAGAAAAGTAGAGCAAGATTTTGGATGAATTAGGTTAAGGGAAAGTGATGAAATTAAAAGACTTTGAGGAACTAAATCTGGTTAGGTTTGAAATGGCTCTTTCTACGGTTGAGAGTTTTATTGACATGGGAAATTTTCAAAGTAGACATCTAGGCTAATAAGTTTTCAAATCCTGTGTTACATGGTAGGTGCTGACGTGGAAGATAAAAACCCACGCAATCTTTGGGTTTGTTGGTCAAAATGTGTGAAAGCTTGAGTTGTTTTGTTGACTGATAGCCGTTATAAGGAGATTGCGCTTTGAAAATCATATTTTAGTATACTATGAGACATCCATGCAAATTTCTGAAAGTTTCTGAAACAGTTGAGAGTTTACCTAGAGTCTGGCAGATGAGCTAGTCGAAATTGGCTTTGGTAGGAGACTGCTATATTGATGGCACTGACTCAAAACCAAGCATGCCAGCGATCGATACCTTACATTTTGTGTAAAGGAATTGTTAGCGAAAGCGTAAAGCAAAAGCAATTGTGGGAAATCTACAGATGTTTCTCTTTGCATAGATAGTGTGCGTTTCCGTCCATTTACGCAAACTGCAGGTAGAAGTATGAACGGTCGAGAGGAAACTCTTACAATTTGGGTATCCTTTTGCTTTGACAGTGATTTGAGAGAGCAGCCATTTGTTAGGTTTTACTTTGATATGATGAATGGGTTTGGTGTGCGTTCCTTACCTCATTACATAGAAGACGGTTCTAATATTCTAGTTCATGCAGGATTTGAGAGTATAGATTTACTCTGGATAAGCAAGTGACACGGAGGGTAAGTGCGTTTGACTCCGTGAGTTTTATATTGACTCTTTAAACCATTTAACTGATGTAGATTTGCACCCTGACTTTGAAAGGAAAAACTACTATTTCCAGGACACACTCCAACTTGCACTGATGAGTGAATACGAACATCCAAATTAACTCCTTTTGTCAACATTGAAAAGATAGTTTAGAAATTAGATGGTAAACCTTTACTACACTCGTTATTTTATTGACGTGGTGGTTCTAGTCAGGTTCTGATGCCTTTCTCGTATTAATCCTATTGAAGTTAGATGAGCAAGGAAATGAAATGCGGCAAGGGGTATCCTCGATGAAAAGTCAGGATTTCCCATTTATACTTCAGAAAACGAGAGCTGGAGTAGTTTTAGTAGAAAGCAGAAAGTGGTAAAAGAACATGTGAATACAAAAATGATTTTGACTTGGCTTTGACCTAACGGAAATTGGATAGGCGCTGGACTTGAAAACCGCTGAGAGACTTCTGCTGACTCCCTATTGATGTAGTACAATTTTGTAAGTGAAGAATCCATTAGCCCGAGCTGGTTCTGTAAACAGACTTTTCCCTTACTCCTGATTGCATCCCCAAAATTGGGTCGACTCATAGACTTCCAAAGTAGCTTTATGGAGGGCTTTACTCAGACGCCAAGGCAACAGAGAGATTGTATATAAAATTAGAAAGCAGTTTAGACAATGAAAACAATTGGATGATTTTTAACTGACTTAGAAGAAGAAGTGGGTAAATAGAGTGCTACAAGTGGAAAGCACCATAGCTCCTCAAGGTTTTAATTTGCTAAATCTAAAGAATTTGACTATGAGGGAAGTCAGCAAGCTAAATTGGTACTTTATTTTGAGAGAAGACGCAAGTTTATATGCAACCCATTTCCAGTACAGGAGCAGTAAGAGAATGCTACTTACTCAGTATTGAGCTCTTCTTTAAGTGGTAGTGAGTCTCCTGCCCAGAAGACTCAGATAGGTTCGGGGTGAAGTAGGTTTGGAATTTCTTCTCATTCCGAATGGTTGGATGAGACTTACATTCAAGCACCTCGCTGAGATACAAATCTGTTGCTGCAGTTTTGACAGCCTCCTGTTTCAGGCAAAGATTATAATTAAAATTTGAGATTGTGATACAAAGTCAACAGAGTGTTCAGATGTATTTTAGTCTTGGATACAGCTAGAATAAACGTATCTTGTCCTTTGTGGTGGCACTAAGAAACAAGTTATTGAAGGTGTACAGAGGTCGTGGAAGGTGCAACCTTAAGGTTTACCCTGAGAAGTTAGGTCTTTCAGAGTATTCTCTTGCTTGTTTGAGACTTAAAGTAAGTGTTAGAGATTTAATAACTGGAGTTTATACTGAGCAGTCTTAACTGATTGAAGATTCGATTAAATAGAATATTCTTTGTCTCTAGGAAAAGAAACCAAAGACTTCTGTGTTGTTTCATTAGGGTGTACGTGCTGATATTGAGATGTTGTTTTTATTATTTATATTCGCAGGCTTATAAAAAGAAAATATGTCCATCCTATAACCAGTTTAGGATTATACAGGGATTAAACAAAACGCCAAAGACTAAGAATCCTGTTGAGTGGTTAGAAGGTTGCCAGCCTTCCAAGGAGAGAAGATGGTTATTTTAGTTGAAGATTTTGTAAGACAACGTGCCTTGAAGGTAGTAAAGTCCACGATAAAAATTTTGACCGATGGCTCCCTAAAATAAAATAAATGTCTTTCGTCGTTTAGGCTCTGAGGATAAAGCTACCTCCTCGTCAACACTATATACTGCATTCCCCTGTCAGAATAGGCAGACAGAAGAAAAGCAGCATGAGAAATAGAGTTATTCGCAATTGAAGGCATTGGCTCTGATAGTCTGAGGTTGAGCTAGAAGATATAGGCAAATTTCAGAATAGTAACATCAAGAGCAAACCTAAGTCACAAAGTAAGAGGTCAAATAAAATCAGTAACACCAAGTCTTCCGAGGCTCTGTTATATAACTCCAGGTACCCAGGGGCAGTAAGAGTAGGTAATATTCTTTGAGATTAGTTAAAGTAATAACAATCAGGGAGTGTCCAAACAAGCACGGGTATTACAAACAATATTTGCGCAAATTATCTTTTGATTCATGTAAGAGAAAGTCAAGTCGTCTTGTAGAGTGAATCCAAACTTATATGGGGATGAAAGTTTTGCAAAATTAGTTATAGCACCCGGAAGTGTGCAGACCAGTTCTATTTATTGATCTGAACATTGGTAGGTGGTAAAATGGCTAGAGAAACTTTACAGATATATACTCCGGAAGATTGGTAGACGATGGTCTCATTTTATTTAACGACCGAGGTTATTATTTGAAGATACGGCTTCACTGATGGTGTTACGCCCTTTGCGGAAGAGTAAGAAGGAGCTGCTATATAGCATTAGCCAAAGAGACGTGTTGGCTCGTATGTATTCAGAGAATGTAGCCTTCAGAGGCTCATCTGATGTGCCGATGCTGATGCTGGCTGCTGATGCTGATGCTGAGTTGATGCCGATGCCGATGCTGATGCTGATGATGCTGATGCTGATGCCGATGCTGATGCTGATGCTGATGCTGATGCTGATGCTGATGCTGATGCTGATGCTGATTTGTCTGAGTCTTTAAATACCCCTCATTTAGAAACTATAATCAGATCTGAAAGCCTAGTTAGTCGAGTCTCAGGGTAGCTTCCCAGAAAATCTTTGGAATTCATACCTACATACCCCTTTATAGGTCATACTCTAGCACAATTCTACTCTCATGTCAGGAATATATAAACAGTAGTCTGACTCTTTAGGGTTGATAAGAGAACCTCACCACACTTTGTATCTATGTGTTTGAATTAGACTCTAATGAAAGAAAGTAGTTTTGATAAACTTTCTGCTTTCTAAAAGATGGAGACTTCAACAAGGAATTTTGGAGAATTTAGCCGCTGACAGCAGGAGCCTTTTCTGACAAGCCTCATGAGTCATGAAAGTAGATTTCCAATCATGACATTTATTGGAAACAAATTAATCAGAGAGGTTTCACGACTTAGCGGAAGATATCAACATCTGTGAAATTACAAGCAAGAGTCTGTGTCCTCTTGATGACATCTTTGTAGAGATGAAGAGGGATGCGCAGTCTCTTCTAACTCGAACCTAGTCACGATTGGTCACTTAGTGAGTTATTTGGTAAAACACGACGACCCTTACACTCGACTTTAATTCGCATAGTGAGGTAGATACAAACATCATGCCAGCAAACAATCCGTAAAAGGGATCTTCTGTAAAACCATCTACTGAGATTGAAATTCTGTGGTGGAGCTTACACAATTGCGATTGAAGATTAGCTCTACAGCTTTTCTTGTTAGAAAGTTAGGCTGATTTATTGACTTTATTGTGGCACACACCTATTAAAAGATTGAGAGATAGATAAAATGAAAATTAACTCTGACCCAAAATGAACTAGGTAGAAAAATACGCAATCCTTTATGTCTGGGTATCACAACTGAGTCTGAAAACCATGTAGGTTCTATTCTGCGTAAGTAATAAATGACTCGACGGAGTGCTTTCAAGTGATGATTTTGGTTATCTATTTGGTTTGTCTATTGTAAGGATGGCTTACATTTCTTCTGAGGTTGTAAATAAGATTATGAGAAAGTATGGGTTTAACAAACTCTTTGATCACTTTTGAGGGGTATACCCGAATTGAGTTAGTTCAATTAGTAGAGTCTGCAGTTAGATCGTAAACTTCCTAAAGGTGGTCAGTCCAAAACTCCTCAATTTGCGCCTTCCAGCAGGTGCCGTGTCTGATTCTGGCACAAAATCACGCGAGTTAGGGGAAATCTGAAAGATAAGTTGAACAAGTGAAGTACTCCAAAGCTGAGCTCTACTGAGGACGTTAGAAGATTCCAAAACCGCTCCAAGTTCTAGTCCCAACCTGTGCTGCAAAGGTAACCGAAGGTTAAGTCTAAAGTTATGAAAAAGCGTAGAGTCACAAGATCCATGGCAGAAGAGGTGAAGTTCCTCACACTCTGGATCGTGAAGGAACCCTAAGCTAAGGAACAGCAAGAAGTGGTTGTTTCTACTGTTGAAAGTGAGGGTCTGAGACCGGGAGGTCTCGACGATTTCTGTTCAACTTCAGTTACATGGCAAAGAGCATTTGGAAGTAGTAGAAGGGCGATGTCTAAGAACTATTAAATAATCGACACTTTTAAACTCAGTGTGAATTGGGATGCTTTATCTGGAGGAGTTGGAGCAACATAAGCTTAAAATTGAAGTTTCGTGCAACTGACAGCAAAGTATTGAAAGAGAAAGTGGATAGCAATCTTGAAAGGAGTATCAGCTTTGCGTTGTTACATATCTGAAAAGAAAGCTTTCAACTGTCTTCTTTTGGTCGTAAATAGGAACTAATTTGCAGCAAATCATGTATGCAGTTATTGGACTGATTTTCGACATGAACAGTCAGGACGGTTACACCGAGTGCAGGCGTATCGAAATTACAGCTGGCAGAAGTAGGACTACAAAGGAAGCTTGGTGTTGTTTATCGAAGACTCAGATAGTTTCTGTCTGCGAGATTTTTAATTGGAGTACCTGAGCGATGCTTTTGATTGGTGTAGGGTCGTAATAGACTTATCGTGAAACGTTCTGAGGTCTCGATTAAAAGATGTAAATCTAGTTCTGACGATAATATAAGATAAGGATAAGGGTGGGCCTGGATGGCATGCATCCTCACTACACTGGAGAAGATACTTCCATTTTGGAGCAAAATAAAGTTGTGAATGTGTTGGAGACCCTTCTTTGGAAACAGGACCTATTAAAGGAGCTAGCCAGTGTCCCCAGGTATTTTCAGCAGAGATCTTAATACATAACCGTCGCGAGAGGCGGCAAGAGTTTTTAGTCAGCATTAACTCTGCGCTTCATATTTTGACAAAGGGCTGGTTTTAAAATAAATACCAATTAACTGTAAATCATACTCCTGAAACTGCAAGTGCAAAGAGGAAGGGGTATTTCTTGGGGGTCTGTGGTTATTTTAGTTTTAGGCTACGCGAGGATGTTGAGTCATTCATAATGATTTTAAAGAGATACGAGAACTCCAACGCATTTTGTGTAAGATGCAATTACAGATTATGGTCGAGCCTGCAGCCACTTGACTCCAGCCTAAATTATTATCAGCTAACAACTTTATTACCTATAAGAACCTAATTATCAACAAACAGCAGTGAAAGAATTTAGAGAACCTATAAAATAACCCAGCTTATAACTATTTAACAGGAGAACTTTTCAAAGGGGTTAGAATGGAAATGGGTCTTGACCGTTTTAACAACCTTGAGAAGAAATACACCTATTCAACGTAAGTAACTCTACTGCAATTTCAAGAACTTGGAACCAGCAACCAATCAAATCCCAAAATCAAAGACCGCCTTATAACCTGTAGAGTGCCAAGACCCAAAGATGTTTCAAATAGATTACAGGAAAAGTCTGATGCACTTGAACGTGGAGGTTATTTTAAGTAGTTAAATTGTAAATGGATATAAATTAGAGAGGACTGAATTTAGTGTTTGGAAGATAAAGAGCCTTAAATTGATGTCCGGGCCAGAATTGAGTCCGCTTATGTGTCAGATACACCTCTGAGATTCTAGGATAAAAAGCCCAGAGGTCCAACTCTGGAGCATTATGAAAACCAAGGATGGCTTGCCCGGGAGACTTGACCTAAGAGGCCGATGGGTCGTCCGCAAAATGGACGAGCTCAGTAATGAGAACTAAAATTTTATTCTATGCTGAAGAAAGTATAGATGGAAAGAGGGTTGTTGCTTGATTAGATTTACTTAAAGTCGATTTAAAAAGTTTTCTGAGATTGCAAGATACTGGACCAGAGTTCCAGTTTGGAGTCTCATGTAAAGTGAAGGTTCAACTGTGATTGAAGCGCCTGTTGGTTCTGCAGTGAGCTTATCAGAAACATCGCAACCGTCATTCCTAAAAGAACCCATTTGAATATGCTTAGACTATTTTAAGTTGGTTTGCAAGTAATTAAGGACATTAATATAGACACGTTACAATGTTTTACCATTTCTATTAACTTGGTCTGTTTGTTGGTGGAGAAAGATATTTTTCGGTATCGAAGGCACTTGATTTCCTTGCAATGTAAGAAAGGGCCATATTTCAATAGGCAGCAGGTTCCTTATCAACTTATTTGCATCCGAGGTTGATTTTAGAGGAAGAACTTGTAGACCAACCTTACTCCAATCTAAAACACTCTACCCACCCTTGAATGAGGCAATTAGTATTTATAAACACTTTTGCAGTTTTTGGTGGCACCAGAGCGACGAAGTCTAACCTGCAAGTCTGATTATCCCAAAGGAAACTTCTAAATGGTTTTGCATTTGGTTTTGCAAAAAAGAAGGTGGTCTAGACAAGTATTATATTGAATTGATGCAGTCCACTTTGACGACATTATTTATAATGTACAAAAGAGGTCAAAATTATGAAAAGATTGGTATTCAACCATGTGGGTATGCCTCAGATGGGAAGTTCTTGCTGTTACACTAGAAAAATTTCACTTATGTATTCTATTCAATCCAAATTAGTGGTAAACAGCCTACTAGATTATCCGTTTGAGTTGGAGTCAGTAGAGACTGTATTTGAGTTGCAGTTGAGGAAAAGAGTGGTTTGTTGCTTATTGACTACGCATGTTTATGGATAAGTAGTCAGTACCCAGATAAGAAAACTATGTTGTAGAGAAGTTGTCTATTCGTTTGGGAGATTTTGAAAGGGTTGTTTAGATATTTGTGTGTGGCTTTTCCAGTTGGCTACAATGATGTAGGTTCAAGATTTAGGCAAGGGTATCCACCGCCGTGAATTGCGGTCGTCGTTACTGCTGACTTGCAGAGAGTTGACTAAATCATGATTTGAACTTGATGTTTATGGCTAAATGATGCTATGTCTACAAGAATATTGCTAAATGTACTCTACACTTCCTGTTTGGCAGGAGATACCTGATTTGCATTTACGGATAAGGTTGCACAATGTGATTGACGTGAAAGACCACAAGGATAGATGCGTAACGGGCGTAAGCTAAGCGTCTTGATATTGAGGATGCTCGTAACGTCTAAATTTGAAGTATAAAGAGTGTAGAGGATTTGTTATGTGTTTTAGGGTATCTGAGGACCAGGTCGTATGTTCCTCAGGCGCAGTATGAAGTTAAGTGAAAGTGAAAGCATTTAGAAGTTATTTCTAAAGATACCTATCCATTGATTAAGCGTGTTGCTTTCATGTAAGTGTTCTTCTTTGTGTGTTTACCTTGGAGTCTGTAACTGGAGGTTTTAAAAATCTATTTATGATAAACGTGAATTCTATAGATAAGTTTTGACTTGAGCCTAAGCCTGTTGTGAAAGATTTATTCCATAGGAGTATTGGCTATTATATCGATAAAATATTTTGAGTATTATTAATTAGGAAAGGACTTGCAAAAGCAATTATTACTACATTAGAGAAGGTTTTAGACTTTAACAATTTTAGGAATCCTGTTCAATTTTATTCTTTGATGCTTAGATTGCGTTTATTCCATTGGTGTGTCTTAAAACTCAACGCAAGGTTTATATTTTACCTAGTGTAACTTATAAGTATTATTTGTTTATTTAACTAAAATCAGTTGGTTGATTTGACTTCAACTGCTGAAGAGGTCGTTTAAGTTCCATGGGTATTAAACCAGACTATGTTAAAGGTATGCTGGAAGAAAATGTCCGGATTATTTGAGGAGTCTAGAGCCAGGGTTCAGTTGATATTGAGGCAGATCATGGCGTTCCTTTATAGCAACCTCTGCAGCCCAACTAGGTTTAAAAACTCATGGATATTTCCGCTGGGCTGAAAAATCGCAGTAGAACCCATCGGTAATGGAAGCAATTTGCTCTGCGACTTAGCGTTAGAAAAATTGATGTTTTATAGACAGAAACATGAAACTTTATATATCTGCCTATGCCTTTCACGGTTACCTGGGTTTACTAATTTGACATGGCTCTTTGCCCTCAATTTCCAGTTATGGACACCTAGAGTTACCACAACCAGTTGTTAGACAGAATTAGTTCTTTTTGAGGTAAGTCTAGTTATAAAGTATTGCAGAAAACTCTCAAACCTTTAGTGTGCCAATAGTTACAGTTAGCGTGTTTACTTCCTGGGAGATTTGTTCTTACAAACTTTGAGTGTTGTGTAGGGGGTTTACCTTTAGATACTACATATAATAGGTATCTTAGTGTTAAACTGTCGATGAGTTTTTAACGCAATCTATCGAACTTTATGAAGCAACGGTGTTTTAACAAAAGAGACACAATAGTTTTACATTGCGTTTGAATCAGAAAAGTTGGAATGCCTTTAATTTGCATATCTCTTTGAATATTATTTTAGCACCAGCCTGTGAGCTCAGAGGACTTGGTTGCAAAGCTTTATTGGTGATTGGGAAATTAAAGAGAATTTGAGCGCACTGTAAGTTTCAGTAGAACACTTTACATGGTTAAAAACAACAGTTTATCAAAAGAGATATGTGAGTCGGCTTGTAGGAAGATGCAAGACCTCATGGATGGTGTTTTAGAGCTATGACATGGCACGATGTGTACAAAGAGGAGCTACACAGTGCGATGTCGCCTGGTTATTGATTTGTGGCTTAGCTTATGATTGGCTTTGAAGGTTGATATTGAGGGTACCCTGTATATTGAGGAAGTTTATAGTTCAAGAGTATTTATAACACTACTCTAATTAATTAGGTATCAAGATGCACAAGCACTTGTTATATATCAAAGAGTTGAAAGATTTGTATTTCAGAAGTGGTTTGTTTTTAATGAGTTGACGAATTTGATTGGGAGAAAATGAATTTTAAACCTTTGCAGTGTTAGTCTAGTAGATGAAATGCATTTACGTTTGATAAGAAATTGTTCCAGTCTTTATGCTTATATTATAGAGTTGTTTAAATTATTGAGAGTTTATAACTCGTCTTGTGTTTTTGGGATGTTAAGAACATTTATCAGTCTGTGTCCTGAAGGTTACTTTGAGACTTTGGTATGGGTCCGTGTTGATGAGTTGGTTTCAGCCATTTTCTTCGTGGAGTTTATCCTAGAAAGAAAGTCGGTGCATGATTAGTGAGATATGATTTTCTAAATTGAGTCAACCTTTACTGTATTGAGGTTTTAAAGTCTTGTGTAGGGTTCTGTAGTGAGTTAACTTTTAGGTTTCTGAGTCTACTATGATTTCATATGTTAGATCTGTGGTGTTGTTCCAGAACCGATGCATTTGCTACGCGTTAGTGCGCCCAAGTCAATACTGAGACGAACAGACAGATTAGAGATAAGTTGTAACCAGCACATACTTACATTGTACGGTAGCTTTTATTCCTGCATGATTGGTACTTCAAGAGTAGCAAGAGACGAACGGATTACAGCTTCTTATCACAATCGAAGAGCAGTTGTTACTTCACAAGAACTTTGGCGGTAAGCATCATGATGTTACTATTTCAAACTATTGGGATGTGGTGTAAGTTTTAACTCGCTACCTGATTATCGATTTAGTAATGAAAATAGTCGTGTAGTTTGTCCTTTCTTAAGGAGGACTTAAACCCCCACCTTATTCTGTGTCAAAGATAGCGAGACAGGAACTGAGATTTCACCAGGTTGAAGCTGTGGGTGTTAAAGGTAAGCTGTTGGTTTTCATAAATTGTTTGGCAGAGCAGTATTTAGATGTTATCCCACAGCTGGTTGATGGACAAAGTTTGGCTAAACTTTACGGCATTGAACTCACTGACATGATTGTAGAGGTTCAAGAAGAGGAAGTCTAAGTTTGATTTCTAAAAGCTCCACCCTATACCGTTGCTGTTAACCATAGAGAAAAATGGACTTTGAAGAGAAGTTGAATCAAGGTTCTCTTTCTCTAAGCGGGTTGAAAGAACAATTAACTTGTTGACAACAAGGGTTTCAGGGCTAAAATCAGCCAGTATTTTTTTAGCGAGATCTCTGCTTAATGCTTCAGACCGATATGCAGACTCTTGGTGCGCCCCTTGCTCTGCTATATTTAGATTACTCAAAGAGGGTCTTGAACGTTTTGGCTTCTAGATAAAGCTCTTGGCTCTAGACTTCCAGCCCAAACCTCCATGGGGTATCAGCCTATTGGGATGGTCAAACTTTGAGACTCTACAACTTGAAGAGTTCTATAAAGGACCAGGAGATAGTCCATATTCTGTGGTCTCGGATGCAAGAGTTGAAGGACTCTCTCAAAAGGCTCTTTGTATGGTGCCAGAGTTAGAGTGTTGCAAGAGGCTTATAGGAAACAATGCTAAGACTTCTTCTGTAGCTTATGCACCCAACTTCACACTTGATTATTTGTTAGTGAAGGGCCCTTAAAAAAGCTAAGAGGTTCTTTAGGGTATCCAATATGACTGGAAAAGCTACTCCTTTATATTTCAGAAACATGTGTATAGTAATTTTAAAGAAAGTAGTTGGTCAAGGAGATAATGCAGAAAAGAAGAGATTCTATTATGTTTGCAAGGACCACCTGAAGTGCCATCCTTGGGCGAAATTAAATGGAGAGAGTTTGACCTTGAAGTTTATCTGAAGAGGCTACCAAGACAATTGGCAGTAGGGGACTGGCTATTCATTGTGTGAAGACTGTATTAGAGAAACTCCCAAGTGCTAAGTCGAAACCACAGTTAAGGTTTATATCACTGACAGAGAAAAAGCAGAAAACTACGCCAAGTACCCACTAAGAAAGAGCCAAAGGTATCCCCAAAAATCAAATTCACAGTAGCGGGGTATTTTGCGGTGGCAAGATGAGGTGTTGAGCTCAAGTTCATTTGTTGTGAAAACAGACTCGTTGGGTTTGCTTTGGTGTGAAAGCTGAAGTCTTGAAGAGTCTGATACTATTACATTGTAAAAATGTAACTTTAGTAACCGTTAGGACGTTTTAACGTGTTTTGTAGTACATTAGATTACATTTAGCGTTCTCGCTAGAAAGGTATATTCATATGGCACTTGGGTTCAAGATAGAATTAGGTGAGATGTTTTCTATTTATTTGGAGAAGGTTATGAGAGTAAATCTCGATAAAATTCCCAGAGGATGAAGCTCTTCCTCAGACTATAAAACACTTCGACAACATGGTCTCGTACTACTTACCCCTAGAGGTCTGGCTAGTTCAAGGTCGAATGGTCAAAGGAAGACAACGGTTTTAAAAGGATGTGTCAGTTGTGTGGTCACTGTATGGAAAAAGTAGAAGATATTCACTATGTGTACTTGAATATCAACTGACACAAGCAGGTCGTTTTAATTCATGGTCGGAACTTGAAATACAGAAATGTAGAATAGAGGATTTTATGGAACAACATGCCCAAGTGCATTAGGAGGTAGTTAATTACGCCAGTTAATAGGGTACTGTGTGGGTGGGTTTGTTGAAACCTTTACTTGCATCCGTTATGTCTTTAGCTTTTGCCTTCTGTAGTTATGAGTCTCTTTGGTGATGGTACGGATAAGTGGTCGTTTGTCTTGTTTCTACAAGCTCTCTGGCGAAAAAGTGGAAAGAGCTTGTAAAGTAAAACGGTTCTGACCGCGCCTCTTTGCATTTCAGTTGGCATGATGTTATTGACCGCGGGTTATACTTTTGATATAAATATTTCTATACTATATTAGTATGTGATTACCTTAACAACAGTGCAGCTTGTGGATTACAGTCTCGGTACTGATGGTTTCATATTGATGATTCGAAGGGCTTGCGTTTCTTTTGATTTCTTAATATCATAGCTGTAAGTTCTATTCGTAAGAAAATGGTCGCGAGAGGTTTCATCAAACAAGCAATTCTAGGTAAATTGTAACTTGAGTTTCATTGAAGTTAACGGATTATTCGGGTAATCCTAGCAGTAATTTCTACCTGAACGTTAAGCCCAATGGTGTTTTGTTGAGGGCTGCATTAACAGTAACCGCAAGGTTACTATTTTCTTTATCTGGAGAGAGCTATTTTAGTTCCAAAATTTAAGAAATGATAAACCATAAAAGTAAAGCATACGAGAGGGTGGTTTTAACCTGCAAAACAAAGTTGAGGTTTCCATTTCCCCAGGCATAGTACCCAGCGCAGTTGAGATTGCACTCAACCAAGAGACTTGACATCAAAAAGAGCTTCATTAGTAAATTCTGATAAAGAATTTTAGCTAATGTATTTTATATAATATGATTACTAAACAAAGTTGCATTACTTGTTAGAGAAAGAGTTGCGCTTTTAAGAGAACAGTTATTATTATGGTCTGAGGATACTTTTAGGAAAAGAGATTATTTATAGGTATCAGAGTTTTAAAGGCCTGTTTCTACCTTAATGCTGCATTTATATTTACTAGATGTGAAAGTCAACAGTCTACGGTTGTTCCTTATCTAATGAGCCTGTTTCTTTTTACGAAGATTATGTGAACAGCAGGTTTAGCTGCACAAGATAATGTTGAGTTGTTAATTAAAGTATTTAAGCAATAACAAAGTCACTTTTTAATTTTATGAATCTGGTCTTTCAACGAGCCATACTGCCGGGGAGGAGAGGAGAGGAAGGTGTGAGATTGTACCTAACAGAAGCACTCACGGTAATGTAGAGGCTTAACTGCCTTTCTGCCTTTCTGTGCTCGGTGCGTGCTATTTAAAGTTATTTGTATACCTTGGTCGCGAGTGATACATGCAACTCCAAATATGAGTTACATGAAGCTGGATTTAACTCTCGCAGTTGATTTCAAATGGGATCTGATTTTGCGTTTGAGTGCTGAATTTGGTGTCATACTCTCAACATGAGAAGTTGGAGTGTAAGTTCTTAGTGGAGTGAAGCTCACGACTTTACCTACATTCGGTATAATTTTGAGCAAAAAAATAAACTTAGCGATATCGTAGAAGATTGCCTTTACTAAGATTTGGTGATGGAGCAAAATATCTACAAATTTATTATGAGTGTTGTAAAGTCACAGTAATCGACGAAAGAGTTTGGTTTTATAGTGTAGTAGTGTAAACTTATTTTACGCACACAGTAAATCACAGGAAAGGAAGTTACAATATATCTATTGAAACAGAGGACTTAGAGGGTTTGAAAACCTTTGCAGTTATTTCCACATTTGATGCGTTACCAGTGCTCTGATGTTGAAGGTAAAATTATATTGGATTTTATGCCTGCAAATAGTCAACAAAAGCAAGTGATAAAACCTTTGGACTTAGGTGCTTGGTGTTAAAAGAAGAGGACGAAAATGAGATACTGGTGTCGCAGCCTGTTAGAAACTACTAGAAAGTCCATTAGAGGCCTTTAGTGTTAGGGTTTAAAACTGAGAGTTCTGACTTTTTGTCGTCACTGGGATTTAGGATAACTAAAGTGTGTGGATCTCGTTAGTAGAACAGCAGACTGCGCTGTTGGTGAAAGCAGGTATAGTGTGGAAAAGATAATCATGGGGGACGTGGGATTGAGCTGAGGCAGTGTATCCTCACATTCCGAGCAAGCCTAAGAAAGGTGAAGAAGCTCGCAGTTTATTCTGAGGTCGTGGAGAAGAAGCTACAGAACGGCTCTGAGGTCCTGTGATCCGCCTGCACATCTGACTGGAAGGTTGGTGGGAAAAGATCGACTCAGAAGAAAAACCTGATACAGAGCAAACTGGAACCTTTGAGACTATTTTCTGATCTGATGAGTGAGGTATGCAGATGTTCCAGATGTGCCAGGTGTATCCGAAACCCGCCTTCGGCACTAGTCCCATTTTGAAGATGATTACAGATTTTAAGTGGGTTGCACGATCGTGAGTTGCATAGTGACTTCACTATTGATTGAGTCTCCATTGTTATTACAGAATTGGACAGCCTCGCTTTGGCAAACTAAAATACGTCAATCTGCGTTTCGACTGAAGACTCGTAGAGTGTTAAACCCGATTGATGTCTCTGCTTTACCCTCAGTTGATGTAGCGTAAGAGGCTGCAGATGTACACCTTTAATCATCAGGTCTCCGTCGAGTTTATGCGCATCTGCAATGGTGCTGTGCAAAACAATCTGGCAGTACTATTTGGACATTTTGCAGGACTCAGGAGGAAAGCGCAACGTTTAGTCTCCACTGATTAGGTTTGAGATCGCGATACAACGCCACAGCTAGCAAAGAGCTGAAACGGGCTTTCACCTTGCAAGTGGAAATATGAGCATGGTTTTGAAATTCCTCCCAAATTGAAATCGCTTGTATCCGTATCTGAAAGTGTGCGGAGTATTTTGAAACGTCTGAAAGAGGTCTGCAGTGAGTCAGACACGTACCCAGAGCCTATGAGGAGAGTTGTTCTGCGAGTAAGCACTTTAGATAAGGCTTAAAAGACAACTGGTAAAACAAACGAAAAGAGCGTGTGATGTTCTTGAAGCAAGAAGAGCAGGGTACAGTCCTCTTCGGACTGAGCCTTTGGTAAGGAAGTGCCGTATCAGATGAAGAAGGGTAGATCGGCGGAGAGTAGGGTTCTTCCTGAAGTGAAGGTGAAAGCCCAAGCAGTACAAATTGAGCGCCCAAGAGGTAGATGCCGAACTTCCTTTGAGCGGCAGTACAACTCTATGGAGAATTTAATCCTCGAAAGTGCCTCAGAACACGTCGCTAGATGCAGCTGATATGGGTAATCGTTCACGACCGTAGCGCGATAAAGGCTGATGATTTCCAGACTCATGGAGGTTAAAAATAAGATTAAGGCCTGCGACATGCGATGGTTCTGTCAGTGTTGTTCATAAGAGGCCAAGGTTGAGAAACTCAGCGAGCTTTATCCTAGCTGGTGGTCTCACCAAAGGCGTTATACCAGTTCACGCAGGTGGAACGGAGATGATGAAAAGAACCTGATTACCCTTGTGCACCGCCGCCACCATTTGGCCATGGATACTGATGGTAGAAGATGCGCACTTGACTACAAGACAAAGAGCATATCAGATACTATGTGATGAAGAGTCTCCGTAGACGCATTTTAAACGCGGATCTCGCCGAGGCCGATGATTAAAGCCAGCTTTAGAAGAAAGGTTATTCTCGTAAGGAGAGAGCTAAGAAAGCCCAAGAGAGTTTGGTTCCATATATAAGTTCCCGGACAAGATATTAAGAATGATTTAGCTTTAAAAGCTGCAGCCAGACGCACCATGGGCAAATATAAAATTTATTAGTATTGTGCAGGTAGGCGTGGGATTTTTCGCATACATGATAATAATTAGATTAAATCGAGAGGTTTTGTTAGTCGCGAAATTCATATAAAAATTTATTGCGAGAGCGTTCTCAAATGTTGGAGTGTCATTGATGTACAAGGATACCTAGTGCGTGAGCAAAGCGCTTTATTAAATCCTTTAGTTTAGTGCTTTGAAGGCAGATGCTGTACACATAGATAGGTCTTTATCTGTTAGAGGATGCAATGTGCAAAGTTGGTTGCTTGGTCTGATAAGAGTAACTTAGATTTCTTTTCAGTACAGAAACCGGTGGGAAACAAACGCAGACTTAGAACTCCCGCCCGCCACAACTGAGAAATGTCGTGCATCGTCACTCAGACCAACTTCCAACTTTGGAGCCACGCCAGATGAGGACTGTTTGGAGTGACTCGTAGAGCGTGAATCTTATGTTGGCCAAATGGGTAAGCTTTGCCCATGAGTGGGTATTCTGACTGTGAGGTTTTGGTGTCTCTATACTCAGTTGTTTATGGTCGTCCAATAGCAGTAGAAGATTACAGGAGTATATTTCTCTATTAGTAGAATGATGCTGAACCAAAGACCTGCGCTTCCTTTCCTATTATAAAACGCTTGTTCAAAAGCCTTTACATCACTCGTCTCCACGGGTCTCAACCTCTATTTTTCAAGTACAAGCTTGAGTATACTCACTTTGCTCCACAATTATCCTCCGCTTTTGGACTTTAGGATTTGATCTCCAAAAGAAGTTGTTGCTGAGAAGCTGAAGAGTTGGGTGGACTCTCAATCTCAACAACACCCAGCGCAGGCTCATGATGCTTCCTAGAGAAAGAAACCTACCTCTAGCTCTGGTATCCAAACTTACCTACGATAGCCATGCAGGAGCGAAAGGAGTCATGTGTGAGCAGCCAGCATCACTCCTTAACCTGACGTGATAAGCATCGAGCGCAGTTTAGGAACTACTTTGATGGCTCTGCTAAAACAAAAACTATGCTGGAAAGTCACAGTGGCTGAGTATTTGTAAGGAACTGTACTTGATGCACTTTATAATATTACTCTTATGGAAGAGTATGGGATGTGAGTCTCAAAATCTGACCTACGCTAAGCCTCGACACAGCGCAAGCATCCCAGCCACTCAGCTGCCATAAGTGACCCAACTAAGCTCGATTATGGTTTTGCTTTGTAGAGTTGATGACAGAGTTCTGACTCAGAGAAATTAACAGATATTGAAGAGCAGTGGGGTTGATTCATAAAGCTTTACTCGCTATTCGGAAAACTACAAACTAGAGCTGTGTTTCTCGTAAGATTGAGCAGACATCGTAAAGCTCTATGCAGGTGTGTATTTCAGCTTTTGATTGTAATATAATTAGTGTTCAGTGTCAAAACTCTATGCTCCACGAATACGGACACCACATTGATTTTACTTCTACAATAAAGACCAAAATTTATCTATGCTGGGATGAGTTCTCTCGACCACTTCTAAAGGGTACTGGAGAAAAATCTTTCGGAAGCGGTGGAGTTTATAGCGAGCTACATGTTGAATTACTTCTTAACTCCAAACTGAGGCTCTCGCACGCGCTTTTGAGATTTATCTGTGATGAAGGTACCTTCCTAGAGTGAGCTTTGCTAGAGAAAGTTGATTTGACCGGTGGTAAGTCAAATTTGAGACACTGTGCTGATTAAACTCCATACTGAAGAGGTCTTGAATTAATATTTTGATAGTAAAGTGTCTGACATATATAGAGAGAAGAAGTGGCATCTGTATCAAAATGAGAATCCTATCTCACTCTCACTATGCGACAAATTCTAACTGAGGGGTGCAAAAAGAAGAAGAGCTTGTACCAAATCAAGCGAGAGCAGGTGGTTTGAGCAGTTATGATTGAAGAAAATGGTGGTCAACTCGGCTTTCCTGGAAGATCAGAAATTATTCCAACGGGTCAGAGATAGTAATGGTAATTTAATCCATGCAGCAGTTAGTTGGGAAAGACCAAGCAAACAAGCTGAGGATTTGTAAGGCACGGTGCATGTCTATTTGCAGATGAGTTTTGAAGAGAATATGTTTGAAGAAATGGCTTTTTGCTCGATCAAAAGCAGTTCTTTGACGGTAATGCTAAATTCGGTGGTGCTGTTTTATCGAATGAAAGGTACAAAGGTGTTATTTACTATACTTTTAGAGTAGAAGGAACTCATTTTTCACTAATTGAAAAGACTCATCAATCAACTAAGCATGATGAGCGCAGGGTTCTGACGCTGAGAAAAGCTGGTACTAGGGATCGTAGGAGACTTACTTCACAACAAGATTAGAAAATATGGAGCCAACGTTCAGTCTTTTAACTTTGTATAGGTATCAGCTTCTCTCTGCGTATCTAGATTTGCAAAGAGGCTGGACTTTCTGGTACACCCAAGCGTTAGCAAAGCGTGCAGCAGTAAAATAGTTTGATGATTGCTAGTATAGCTAAACCTTATGTGGGTTATTTGAAAGAACCAAGATTTACGAGTTAAAGATGATGAGATGAGAGCTTTTATCGACGAAAAGTCTCACAGAAGAAATTGCAAAGAGGGGAGAGTATGTTGCAAGTGAAGCTTTGAACTTTGATTCTGTGCTTACAGTAGTCAGGAAGAAGCTAGAGTGTAGGAGCATTTTACTACAGAATAAAGTTTTGTTATGAAACACGCCTTTAACCGGTGGATGAACCTCATGTCGGAAGTATACTTGTGCACCCAAATTTAGGTGGTTCTCACCTTGGGATTATATGGAGAAAAGCAGTGTATAAAGCTTTAGTAGATAAATGATTTGTGTGTGTGACAATCTACTCTACGTGCGAGTTGAGTTGAGAATTGGTAAAAGCTAAAACTCAAATTGAGTCCAGGCTTTTAAAACCCACAAAGAGCATCTAAATGATTTGTTAGGAATTGGGATTAGATTTGACTGTTGAGGTGTAAAGTCTGAGAGTGTATAAAACGCAGTAGGAACAACAGTGCGTGAGGTCTTAAAGATTATCTGCAGGAGAAGATGCAAGCAACTTTTTAGCAAAACGCAGAAACGCTTGCTTCATCTTTACACCTGGTCTCGTAACATGAGTCTATTCAACCGTAACTCCCATTTAACCAAGTGGCAGACCTTTTATAGACACTTTATTTCAGAGAGGCCTTTGATAAAGTAGGAGAGTATCGTACGCAAGGTTAGGTTTAAACTGGCAGGATTTGCAAAATCTTTGTGAGCAGTTACAAAGTGAAAACGAGCGTATTCCTTACTTTTCCGATACTTTATAACCGCGGTAGCATACGTTGCCACGCCAGGAGAAGCGTTCAATGACCAGCAGTGATGGTGGAGCTGGTGCTCTGGTCAGGCTTGAAAAGTCATGAGGATTTATCAAGAGCCTGAAAGTGGCCCAAACTTAGCTCCAAATTGTTCGCAGATCATCGAAGTCATATATTCTAGAGTGCTAGATTTAGACTTTATAACAAAACTATGTAGAGGCGATTCTTATGGCCTGAAACCATAACGACTCTAATGAGCAGTCTGCTATGATCTGCGTAAAAGGGTTTAGGTAAGGAATTCGAAAATGACCCAAACTCCCTTTCAACGCCATTATGAGTTATTTGAAGCACAAAGAGACAAGTCTTTGCAGAAGTTTGCTGGAAATTTGAAATGAGGTGGAAGCAGATGAAAAAGAAGCTTCACTTTTCGAGTTGCAAAAATAACTCCAAGTGACATTACAGTATCACTCTATAGAGATGGAGCTCAAATATCGTTCCTTTTGATGCATGAGTGGACTGAACCTTATGTAGATACTATACTGACACATTAGGTTGGGACTCTCATACAAGTCCCTCATCGGTATCCTAATCCCTTCTGACTTCATAGATGAGTACATTATCACATGGGTTACGACGTGAAACCTGCAGTCCGAAAACCCCACGCTAGTGAGATTATAACTCTGAAGTGGGTTAAGCTTGTTTGTTATAGTCAAAGAGGGTAACATTTAGCGCAGTACCTTTTATACTGTTATTCCCAGTCCAACTAGACTACTATCCTACTTTGAAATCTAGAGCAATAACTCTATAAAGTTCGAGTAGAGATTTTGCAGCTCTGCCATGGTAAACTACGTAAGAAATCGATTGCCGGGTTTAACACCGCGGCATTTGCCGAAGTTCCACTGAACAGGAGCATTCTTACTATGGTTAACGTGAATTGGCGATTTAGTAATGCATACCCGAAAGGTGCAACTTACCGTTGCAGTAGCAAAACTGCAGAGGGTATTGAAATTGACCCGTGATTAGATTTGCATGGAACTTGATGTGCGAGCATTGGATAAAATGTTAGAGCTGATGTTAAAAGATAGTTCCGTGTTTTGAGAGGGGTCTTTGTTGAGATTTGAAATAAAGAGAGATAACCTCTCTATATTTTTCACCCTTTCTCAAGAGACTCGGCAAAATGTTTCTCAAAAGCTTGGCATACTGTCTTTATTATAAAGATGGGAGTTTTCTCATTGTGTACATGAAACAAGAAAAGAGACGTTAAAAGCAAGCAAGAGAATTGATTTGCTAAAGATAATCTATGGTTCCCGCAGTAGGTCTCCTACTTTTAGTTCTAGAATCCTTTAGTAGTGAACTCTAATGTTTGCCTTGTACACATACAGGGGTATCTCAGCCATTGCAGGATTAACTTCTTATTGTTAGGCGTCTCAGTAAGCCCATATCTATTGAGACATTTTAACGAAACAAATAAATCTAAAGTAAAGAACTAGGCTCTGAAAGTTTCTGATATATTGGGGGAGCTAACGGCCCAAACTTTCTTTAAAATGGGCTTATTAGTTGGATCGGTGATTGGCTCAGGTCTCTTAAGCAATTATAGTATTCTAGGTCATAGCTGGTTATTATCAGTTAATTTCCCACAGTTTTGGCTCAGATGTCGCTACTTGGTATTGCTTTTGTAATTGTTTTTGTCGAAGCGTTCGGTCTAGTTGGAAAATCTCGATGATTACAGCTTTAGCAGTCTACCTAGCTGTGCCAAATGGAATATCTTGTATTTGTTTGCAACTTGAAAGAAAGTAAATGTGAAGATGAAAGGTCACAAGTGGACATTGTCTGAAGTTCAAACTTAGTTTCTTCTGGGTGGGGTTTAGGGTGGTTTGCAACCGGTGGAATAAGCTTTGGTTTATAAGGTACACCTTATGAAGTTGCAGCTATTATAATTTTTCACATGGAGGCTTTGTAAGAGACCTCTCATCGTCATGGGACAAACCAGAAAAGACCCTGAAAATATTTTAATAATAGAGAATACAGGAAAACTATGTCTCTTTTTGATTATATAAGGGTTTTGTATAATAAAAAAAATTAAATGATTTGAAAACAATGTGCAAGTAAAAGAAAGTAATAGCAATAGTTTATTTATCTTATCACAATGTATGGGGATTAGTTTTGCGCTTGATGAAATAAATTATGAGGAGCTAGAGACTTTTGTAAATTATTGCTCATTTGAGTGGTTTTGTTTCAGAAAAGCCTTTTACACAAGGATTTGTATTGGGAGATAGAACCCTTAGATGTATGTAAAGCAGGTGAAGTAAAATTGATGTTATCTTTAATCATACAGTGATTAGATACCGATACTAAAGGGCTCTTTATAAATAACGGTACAGCAAGTCAGATAAAGGATTGGTGAAAGTGAATGTGTTTGCTGGCAAGTTTTCACATGACCAACAAGCTTACATCAGACCAGCTCTGTTGCACCCTTGATTTATTTTAAATTGTTTATCTTTCTGAAATAGAGGAATGCCTCCAGAATCTTATTTGTAATGATAGTTACAAAAGATTTGAAAGCAAGGCCCACGGATTGAAGATATGTTCAAACTATCAAACGGAGAACTGATTTCCGCTTAGAAATGATTATTATAATACGGATTTGTTGGTTATATTAATACAAAACCCAACAAGGGTATCACTACACCCGTTAAATCTGGAGACAATACATCACAACTAATTTTGGCTTAATTTGCCGAAAACAACGTACCTCAGAAGAAACAAGAGCGTGGATGTAAAGGAAAAACCAATGGCAATCTGATCCACATGCTAATAGGGTTGAGTAAGCACAATTTCAAGTTAGTGCCGTATGGCAGATGATTCTGGTTTATTCTTATTTTCCCAGACTGTCTTCATGAGGGTGAAAGATGTTTAAACCCCATCAGACAGGGTATCAAATCAAAATATACTTCTCCCATGGGGGTTATTACAAGGATTTTAAAGGTAGGAATCTTAGCTGAAGTTTTAGTCTCTTTGGCATTTTATATCCATATATTAATTTCAAAGATTTTGTGCCTTACTACTTTAAACACACTTTCAGTTGACTCTTTGATTTAAGAACTTGCGCTCCGAACTTCTTTAGCAAAAGGAGAACAGTTTATTCTATGAAGGCTTTAATGTCTCAGGTAACCACCTACAGAAGAACTAGTTGGTTTTGAGTTTAAAATTGAATTACATCGATTCAGTTTAATGTAAACAGTAGGGCAGGCCTTCAGAGAAGAAACTTTGCGGTTGTTGATGTTGATGTTATGTTTTAGAAACACAGATAGACACCTCCACTCGAAAGCCATTCTACTCCCAACGGCCCCATTCTGTCTGCCCCAGCATTTGGATAAATGGACTTGCTTTTTAGGTGTCTCAGAGGGTGCTTATTTCGACCTAGACAAATTTATAAAAGGCTCTGGTTACAAAATTAAACCAAATTAGAGCTTTTGTATCTACTTTAAGTTCTCAAATCAATCCAAATTATTTAAATCGATTCCTTTATTTGTTGAGAGGTGACAAGAATATTCCAAGAAACAAATTTACTTTTAGGTTTCTTAAATTTATTGATTTATATCATGTCCGATTGATTGCAAAGGTAGACACTAAAGAGGTTTTAGAATCTGTTTTTTGGTAAATTTAACAGAAGGATTTTTAGATGGGTAGAGAATAAACAAAAAACAAGGAAGCTTAATAAGTATTGGTATAACCTGGTGGAAAAGAAGTATAAATTATTCTATCAATATAAGTTTGATATTCTTAGGTACAATTGTCATTCCAAGTTTTATCTTTGATTTTCATTTTAATAAAAGTGATGAATAGGTGGAACAACTTCTCAAATAACCCACGATTTTACCATTTTGCCCACTTTTATCTACTTAGGGTTAGTTTTACCTAAGGATGAACGAAAGTAGGATGGGAGAAATACATAATTTGACATTTGTTATTTTAATTCTTTATGTTGCTCATTTGCAGACATAGATTTTAATATTTGGGTTTATATTTCTTTTAGTTATTTCAGGCCCATAGTCACTTAATTTTTATAGAAGGAGATGTGTTTATATATGAAGATTTTAGACAGACTAGAAGATCACAACGAACGCCAGCCTCGCAACGCTAACGATTGGGTCATTCAAGCAAATAACTGAACCTGAATTGAAGAAAACCAAATAAGAACAAGTTGTCTATGAGTATAGTCAAGCATTGAAGGATTTCTGGATAAACTCCCAACTAACTGCAAAGACTGCATTGCTTTTGATTTTATTCCCTTACAGTCCGCAAAACCAGTAGTAAAGAGTGAGCCACCTTGAAGAAAATCAAGGAGGTCTACAATGGTCACAAATCCTTGCTATAATCCTTACTTTGGGTATCCCTATTTGGTTTATTCCTTCAGCCATAGCAAGTCAACCAATTATCCCACAAGAGAACAACCTTTGAATGTAAGTGAGTCTAAGATTGTAGTTTATTCTGAGAGTATAACCCAACCACTACTTACACTCCAATGTTGTTTTTGTTGATAAAGATGAAGTGATTGTAAATTAGCTCATAACTTTGGCAAAAGCATATAGATACCAGTAATGTACAAACCCTGTAGTTTCGAGAGACTTGACTTTTAGGCGTTGTGCTAGCGTCATATGCATTAAAATTAAGTCCGCAACTGTATCGAGTCTGATGAAGTAGTTCTTATTGTAGTATTTAAATACAGAGAAAAGGAAAGTTCTGGTTCAGTAGCTCGATGTTCTGACATTCCAATAGGCCATACCATTAAAATAGATCATATACAACCAGAGAATTAGGTGAGTAAATAGAATTTCTCACTCTGATTAAGAAGATAATGAGAGAACTATAAGCCAGAATTGAACTGCCATTTACACAGAGAGTCAGTGCCGTGAAGCTCCCCATTTTCGCAGCATTCTCAGCAACAGATGGCTACACAAGTCATGACATTTATGGAGTCAGAACAATCGTTACGGAGTTGTTTATTTAACATGATCAAAATTTGATGATCAAATTATGGTATTATTCTTTCCCAGTAGATTGGTAAAAATAAATGAGGTAGAGTAGAAATAAATTGAAGGAAGAAATCAGAGGTATCTTTATCTATCTCGAAACTCTGCACAGATTTGGATTTAGATTTGGGTTTAGATTTTAACTGTTTAAAATGCCCAAATCCAGTTTTGTAGGGGTTTGTATTATATCAACGTGCAGTTTCTTTTGTAGTTTTAGGCTAGAATCGGTAGTTTAGCAGGCTTTTTTGAGCGTTTAGTGACTGATTTTGAGGAAATCTGAGTTTATACCAGACTTTATAATTTAGATAAGTTTCCGATGGAGATTTGTGATATTGAATTCTGCCCCTTGCTTTGATTTGTTTAAGCCGGAACTTAGTAAGATAAAATAGAAATTTTAACCTTAGAGCAGTATTTATCTTCATTAGCGCTTCCAATGAAGATAATATTCCTACGCTTTGTAGGAGCATGATACCCTAGAGGAATTGATCATGGAGTCATTGATATTGTATTAGATTTGATGGAGTTATTTAATACATTTTGATTGAGTGCAGGTTCTGAGGACTTGATATTGGTGCATATCATCTGAAGTGTTCATGTTTTACTAGGACTTAATAAGGTTATAAGCTATGTTTTAAAATCTTACCCGTAAGTCCTCTACCTTAGGTGGTAGGGATGCAAAAAGGTGTTGCTCTAATACATGCTCGAGTCATTAACACAAAACTCAGTAAATTTTTGATAGTTTAGTTAATATTGTAAACAGTAACTGTTAAACTATTAAAGTTAGTTATAATATATGATTCAGATAAAAATGCACATTCAGTCTTCTCGTTATTATCATCTGATTTTAGTAGTGAAACAGAATACGAGTGTTTACTGATGAACAATAGAGCCAAAGAGAGATATTTGAGTATATATTGCACCTACTTATAAGAGAGCAGAAGGAATGGAGTGATAAAGATTATATTCATGTTTTATTTAAAGGTCGAACCCAAGAGGGAACTAAGTAAGTTCATTAAGCTATAAGTCTGCATCGAGTAGGTTATTGAAGAAAGAATTTACCATTCATGCAAAACCATGGAAAGAGATGCTCGGTCTCACCATTTTGTTTATTGTCGAAGAAAAGCACTCCATTGGGCTATTCCCGTCAACATATCAAGTCATGAAAGAAAAATGACTATTAAACAAAAAAAAGCTTACAAATTTAGGGATGTATCCTAAATGAAGAACAAAAACTCTTTTCTAAAACCTTTGGTTGTTCTAAGAGAGCTATATGGAACATGATGTTAGAAAGGACAAAATAAAACACTATGAAGAAACTGAGAAATCTATAATATAATTAGCTCAATATAATAAATGAGTTTCTAAAGCAAGACAGTTTAGCTTTTAGCTTTTGGCAAGCCAGACTTACATAAATGCTTATAAAAATCTCTTTTCAAGTTAGGTTTTATTTTCCCAAGTTTAAAGAGTCCATCTTATATAATAGTAATGTAATAGAAAATGTCGGCTACCTAAATTGTTAAAGATAAAAAGCATACCGTCAAATTCAGTTGGTATATTAAAGAGCAAACTATTTCAATGATGCCAACAAAATACTATGTGTCGCTTATTTAACGCAAACCAGAATTGCTCCACTCCCCAAAGCAAATCCACAAGTCGGTAGACTGGAATTTCTGATTTGCTATTCTGTCAACACTGTGAGGTGCGATTGGGAATGGAATACTATCTAGCAGTTAACAGAGAGATCTAGCTAAAGAACAAAAGATTTGTGATCTTCAGGATGCTTTAGGCACAAGAAAGGCGAGGATGCAAAGCCTCCTTATATACAGGGCTATAAACCATGAGAAAACCACATATGGTGATTTTCAGTCAGAAGATACCTGGTCAAGAACTGTTACCACATTTTATGTCAGAAGATTTATCAAGAAAAATCCTGAAAAACTGGCAAATTAGCAAAAGGATTAAGCAAGGGGCTTTGGGTCTGAATTCTAGGTGAATGTTGGAATATAAAGCCACCTGTTGAAAATAAGTGTCCAAAATTAGTCGTTGGTATCCTTCATCCCCTAATCATATATTCCAATTGTGGATTCAATCATAGGAAAGAAATTCTTTCTGTTAGAGAGATTGGACTCGTGAAAAATTGTATGAATCACCATGATAGAGATATTAACGCAAGCACTGGCTGGCTGGCGAAGTGGCTGCAGGCTTTAGTTGTATTACTAAAAATAACTACAACCGCGGACTACGATAGCTTGGTAAATTTGATGCACCTCTGTTGATTAGTCATTAACTGCAAGTCAGCACATCACGCAAGAAGCTCCTACCTCTAAATGATAGTATAGGTTGGAGTAGTTTCTACTGAATGAGGAAGTATTAGTGTGGGTTGTACCCACTAAAGCAACATTGAGTTAGCCGCAGTAATTCGTACTGGGAAAATACGTGAATTTTATTTCGGAGAATATACTTGCGGTTAAATTAGGTCGCAGCGGTCAAGAACTCGTCCAGGGTATCTAACTCGCATTTTTCGACAAATATGTAGAGGTAAAGCTAAGGTTCTCAGTGTCTGCTAATTCAGATACTATTACTGAAGAATGTTTTATTTCGAAGAAATGAAAAACTCCTTAAATCGGTAGGTTTGTATTAAGGATACCAAACATTCCGTAGACTTTAGGAATGTCCTGCAAAAGAGCGAGAATCGAAAGGTTCTTTCTACACCCTTTAGTTTGGGGTCTAAATGTGCCCACGAATTACTAAGTGAGATATTTTGATTTGATGATTATGTAGTGTGATGCTTCATGTGGTGGTACAGGAAACTCTTAATTGAGTTTCCTAAATGTGGGGCATGTGTGACGTATTCACTTCTTCATGAGGAAGATGTTCGCTTAACACAAGAACGCTTTGAGAAAGGTCGCCCAGTCTTTAGAAACTACTGTCTCTTCACTAGACTTTTTAGGTTCTTTCGGACTCTTTTCATATTCAGAATTTTTCAAGACAACTCCCAGAGAGCTTACAAAGGGTGTCAAATAATAACGAGAAGTTGATTATCTTAATGAACCCTCCGTATTCTACCAGAGGTATCAACCTCAGTTGCAAAACGGTTAAGTTCGGTATTGAAAATTTCAAAAGCGTTACGCAGCAGACTCATAGCCAATCGGCGTGGCAAGTAAAGAATTTAGTTCAAGTGGCTAACTCTAACTCAAGTCAGAGTTAGTCTGGCGCGCTCCAGCTCTTTTTAGGTAATCGCGCCGTTTGAGGTTCGCCACGATTATGCCACAGAATTTGAGCGCCTATAGTGGATTTTATGTCTCCCTTTAGCTGATTTTCAAGGAAGTTCAAAGCGTAGGAGCTTAATTACTTGTGTACTGGCAAGGTGGTCTCACAAATAAAAGGGAGTTTCTAAGGATCTGTGGAGCTTTCACTCTGTTTATTCTCCATGTGGAGAGTTCGCTAAGTATAATTCAAGCTTTATTTAAAACTACGCGAGAGAAACACAAAAGTGACGATTGGGTTATGGGTATCTCTCTGCACTAGAAATCACATTTCTCTACAGCAAAGATTGATGCAAGGGAATATTGTTCTCAAATGAGCTGTCTCCAAGACAATATACACTCTAGGGTATTTCTCAATTTTCTAGGCTTATCCTATTTGAGTTTGGCTTTTGTAAGAATAACTGAAGTTACACTGTGAGATATTTAGTATGGAGAGTAGGCCTGCAAAGCGTCTTAGTAATCGGAAGAGCATTTCTAATGTTGACTCACTTTTATGGCGTTGTAAAAATTTTACGAGATATTCCAGTAGAAGTAGCAACTTCTCTCAAACGAAAGATATCAATTTGCTTTGATCGTGTGTGTGTGCAAAAGGCTCAATTCGAATTTAGCTTACGCCCTTTATTAACCGTGAGAGCTTTTATGGTCTATCTTTATGAGATGTAGGTTATACATTATCAAGGATACCCATGTTAATCCTTTCTTCTTTGTATCTGAGGAAAAGTAAAACAAGCAATTAACGAAAATAAAGACAAAGAGTCAAGATGTGCTTTGCTGAAAGACTATGACCTATGGGTTTCTAAAGGTGTTTTGTCTCAGTTTTATAGAGAAGTTATTGAAAATGCACTTCACCCTCAGCATTTACTTCCCATTGTTCAAAAGAAGTTTATGAACATTTTGAGGAATTTTACTTTGAGTGGCATCCAAAATCGTCGAGTAGAATCTGGACACTAGGCCTACGCGTGCAGATTTAGGATTTTACCGGGTTAAGGGAATTAAATGAGGTTTCCGCGACCAGATGTTAACGTCATTTTCAGGAACACCAAAAGAGAGATGAAAGCAGAAGTCGTATGCTTCAAAGACTGATTATGAATAGTATGAAAATCTACTTGACACACTTAGGTATTTTTGATAGAATGGACTATACTAAACTAGAATTAAGAAGGAGACGTGTTCTGGCAACTCATTTAGACTGATCTGACAAAACCCAGAGGCGCAGTCTGCGCTTTGTTTTAGCCTCATGGAAAAGCAGTCAAAATGCATCTGCTCTAGCTTTTCAAACTTTAGTCAGAAACGTTTTCAGCAGATAACTCCTCAGTAGTTCGAGTCAAATGATTTGAAATGAGCTGTCACGCATGGATGTGTTCATTTCTAAAACGAGACCGTTTCTGTTCTCTCGTTTATTTATTGTAGATGAGCAAAAACTGACTTACTTGATAATGACAACGAAAGTTATGTTGCATCTTTGGCGTTTACCTGGCTGGTTAGGCTCAAGAATTACAAATTGTTTCAAAATGTTAGATATATTAGACTTAGCTGATTTTCAACCAGATATTATGTTTAGTAGCATATATGACTCCAAAGGAGTTTCCACATGTAAGGAGTGTAACCACGGTTAAAGGGTCTGTTAACTATCGGATAAAAATGTATGTGTGTAGTAACTAAGCGCGGTATCTACGAGATATTGATGCGGTATTTACCATTTTATCTGAAGTTTAAAAGATGGAACGAAATAAGAGATAACGCTACTTTAAAGCAGTTGAAGCAGGAGTTGGGTTCTTTGTGATTGAAAGGGTAGTCACATGTTGACCTCATGACTATGACAAAAATGAGGACTAGTCATAGGAATAAACAATTGTAAGTTTGTTGGAACCTTTCACCATAGTTAGTGAAATCGTGTGAGAAAGTCATTAATTTTGAGTCTTTAAAGCTATTTTAATTTTGGAAAAGAGTTAGTTGAGGGTAAATTTGTAGAGGTTGGTTTGTTACTAGACTTAAGTAAGTATAATAATTGGTGATAGGGGAAATATGCTAGGTTTTTTAGAACAGATTGATGCTTATCTTTGTTGAGATTGTTGAAATTTTATGTCTCTTGTAGGGTGTTCTAAATGGTCTGGAGGAGTTCTAATAGGTCTTTGTACTACAAGCAAATTAAGTTAGTCGGAATGAAAAATGGGGTAGTGAGAGTGAAAGTTGTTAAGATGGATGAATGTAGAGCAGATAGAGGGTTGGCAGTAGATGTAAACACATGATCAATTTGGGTAATTTTAGTTTCGAAGGATTCTGGTCTTGTTTAGTTGGTTAACCCAACTAAGGAGTATGTAAAAATAGGTTGGAAACAAGGAATTTTTGACTTTGGAATCTATTTCAAAGGTGATAGGTAAAAAAGAAGAAGGTTACAGAGTTTAGTAAACCTGCATGTGTCATAGGGTCTTTTGGTGAGTTTCAATCTGAAAAGATAAGGGCTTTATGGTGTTCTTGTTTTTGTGTTGGTAGATTTGTTCTTTTATGCTTGTAGGTAGTGTAAAACTTGTTGAAAATTACTGCTTGGATTCTTGTGTTAATTGTGTTGGATTTAGGGTTGAAATATAAAGAGGTTCAAGATTTAGTAACTACTTTAAAAGACTATGAATATTTTGAGTGATCAAGTATGTTTAGTAGGGGATTGTCAAATCAAAGGACATAATTATTGGGGTTGTTTTCTTAGTTTTTGGTAAAGCGTATAAAATTAGAGTATATCTAGTGATTCGAACTTCAAAAGTAAACTCAAGTATTTTAGTAAGATTCTGAAGTGCAAAACAGCTCCTTATCACAGGTTTAGAATGCATCTAATACCCAGTAAAACTACTAGGGTATCTGATGTTTTTAACAGGTTGTTTTATGGAAAGTATGAATAATATCATCTGAGCATAGTTGAGCAGTAGTCAATACTTACCTAAAACGGTGTTATATCCAGATCTGCCAGGCTGCCAGCTGCCTGGATAAAGAAGGGTCAGGCGAGTGAAAAACAATTTTGTTTTGAGGTTGGGATCAGAAAGTGTTCGTGCGGAGGTGTGCACCCAGTGAAAACTTGAAAAATCAAGAAGGGCGAGTTCCAATATTGGTGTTCCGAGAAGATGGAGAGTCTAGAAGTTACCATCAGGAGTTGTAGAGGAGGAAAATACTTAGGAGTTTGCTGAGATGTCCTTGGTTACTCAGTCCGTTCAGCGTTGGGAAGTTTTCTTAAAATAAGCTCACAGTAGATGCCTAAGTGACTTCAGAATAGATAGTTGGAATTGATTGAGGCACACAATAGGGTGTCTAGATTTTTGAAAACACTTATGGCCCCAATTTTCGTCTCCTTTGAAGAAAGTTTAGAGGGTTATATATAGTCAGTATTTAAATATATTTCTATCTGATAGAGAATGATAAAAGTCTTGTAGATACATTGGGGAATTGCTCACCAGAGAGTTAGCATGCGATCTGTATATAAAGAGGATAAATACTTAGAAATTGCACTTTGTATGGCTGAACCTTTAATTTTAAACTTTTATCGCAAACAAGCAAGAACTTAGATAAGTCTTTACTTTAGCTGTAGCTTTAGATTTAAGTAATAGTAGCACTTCTCACAAAGCCTGGTTCATATAAGACTTTGAAGGCTTAAGATGGGTAGTTTTAAACTTATTAATTGAAGAGATAGCCATAGCTAGTCGAAGGTTAAAGGAAACACCTCGCCAGAAACATTAGTCAAATCCAAGTTGAGGTTTTGGTAGATGATCGGTGCTGTATGACTTGATAAAGACTTTCCAAGTACAGTTAAAACAAAACAAAGGTATTGAGTCTTTGGTTTAATTGGTTGACCTTTGAGGGTAAGACCTTTGAAACCTTTGAAAACGAGGAAGAGCGGTTTTATTTATTAAAAGCAGTCCTAATTTTACGCCATTGAATCTAAAGGTTTGACTGAAAATATTTGGCTAGGTTGATGGGTTGTCTGTTCAGTACGTACATGGCATCGGAAGCTTAGTATCATTGTGGGTAGAGTTAATTTACCGACTGAAGAAGTTGAGAAGAGAGTTTTAGGTTAGAGCATATCGGTGTGTAAGTGCCAATTTATTGAAGCAGTCTCTTACTTGAAAGTTAATGTAGTCTGCTGATAATAACTAAAGTGAGTACGCCAACTGATTAAACTGTATGGATAAAGTAACCACTTGTTAAAGGTATAAATTTGCGAAGAAATTTATAAAAGTAGAAACCCCAACCTATGTAGATAGACTCTTTGATTATTAATTTTGGAGGAGAGTTCCGTATCTAAATAGCCTGACTGACTTGGGTTCTGACCTTGGTAATATTCTTACAAAGGTTATGTTTGGGTAATTTAGAAGAAGTGATTTTAGAAACCTTGGCAAGTTGGAAGAAGAATTTGATTTACGCTGGCTTGGTGTAGTTGGTCTCACAGAGTTCAAAAGAAGATAAAGGTAGTTTTCCGTATTTTGGTATATTTCAAAAGAGGTTTCCTAATTCAGCTGTATTTTGGTGGTAAAGGAAGTTAGATAGAAAAAGCTGAGGTCTCTAAATGTTATGTATAAGTGTAGGTCAAAACAATGTGGATATATGATCGGGGTATTTTAGCGCAGAGGTCGCTTAGTAGAGGCCAAGTCTGCATTCGAAATTTTAGAGAAACAAACAATACAGAAGTTGATTGAGTTTAAAAGAAGCTTCAACTTGTATTGTTTATTTGGATACGCACACCTCACAATACAGAGTCTGTATTGTCTGTCGAGGGGCGTAAGGTAAATTGCTCGTTATCTGAATGAGTGCTACTGCAAATCTATTTATTTGGAGGATTGAGTGGATTTGTTGAAAGTGTCAACCGTCTCCTGTATCCGTAGAGGTAGAGTACTAAAGAAGCTGGGTTTTGATTGCGCATTGCTATAGTAAAGAAAAGGAATTGAGCAAGAAAGGAAACAAACTTGACGATTGGTTTGATGAAGTTGAAGAGGATTGAGTTTTACTACCATGGAATAAATTTGAAAGGAGAATTGATTTGCTTACATCAGAGATTAAATTTACTTACAAAGGTCAGAATTATAATAAAGGGTATCTTCAGACCTCACATGGTGGTCTTGCGTTTGGTAGCTTTCAAGATGGTGTGTCTGCTCAGATGCTTATGTGTAAGGTCAAGTAGAGCAACGGTAGAACTTGGACTGCAAATTTCTCGGTAGCCGTTTACAGAACGTGGATTAAACCAGGCGTTTGTTGAGAAGATGGGTTGATTTATCTATCGCTAAGTTTTTCTCAAAAACACCCTCATTTGCTTGTTTGGTATTTGTATGCAGTTTATAGCACAAAAACTCTCAAGAATGAAATGAGGGTAGAAAAGGATTTCTAGCTAAGTTTGAAAGAATTAAAATGTAGAAGATAGAGTGAGTTTGAAGTGCCTTTCTGGAAAAGGAGTTATTGAGCAAATATGGAATTGTTCGTTCATGTGTTTCGCAACACAAGATTTAAATAACGGGAACGTCTTTAGAGTTTGATTTGTTGAGGACTCTTCATTCGAAAGTTCTTACCAAACAATAGGGCAAAATCCTCGATTTAGTCTGGATGTTATTCTGTAAGGACTCGATTGGTACGGCTTTATAAACTAGAGATTTAAATGAATTTGAGAAGACAACTTTAGGTTTACCTAAGATTGAACAAACTGGATTAAAAAGGCCTAGATAATTCAGTTAACCTTTCTAAGCAGAAACAATGGCGAAGTCATTGAAGTAGAGAACATGAAAGAAAGTAAACAACGTACCTTGAAACTTTGAGGGGTGCGGAGCGTGTATTAACTGTAAGGGAAGCGAAGTTAACTTACAAGTAGGAAGAAGTTTCAAGCAGCTGGAGAAAAGATCACAAGAAACCAAACCTACTTTGTCTGATTGGATGGGAGACTGTTAGTTTGGACTTTACCTGAGGCCCAAAGGGCCTATTATGGTATTGGGTCTGCGTGTCGGAATCCTATTACTTCCTTTAGCCTATGTAGTCAAATGTGTGATAATAAACCTCGAAAACTATTTGTGCAACCCGACGTTAGAGGTAAAAAGGTTGTAGCCTAACAAAGGCCCTGACTGAAGGTAGGTATCGTCAGCCGGTCCTGCCGGATGATTGTTGGTTGGATACTATGTTGCGGTGCGCAAAACCTACCAGCACGTGATAATGAAGAGGCTGGCTTGAAAGCAGTAACAGATAGTTCTGTACAGAGAAGGGTGGTTTATTAGGATTTGACTGTGGGCTCATAGTGACTGTGTGGTACATCTGATGAATCCCGAAGAAGAAAGCTGTAGCTTTCTATGTTTGTCCTGGATGTGACAATATCTATGTATTGCCTCTCTACTTCCTAGAAAATGAGCATTTTGTAGAAGTCTGATTTGATATGATGTAAGTAGGAAAAGGAGAAGCCTTTATGTCGCTGCGTATTCTGAGTTTGTGATGATTCAATTTGGAGTCCGTATTTCAACCTGGGCCAGCACGGGCGGTAAGCAGTAGTATCTGGAGTAAGGATTGTTGGACTTTTTAGCAATTCATGTCTTCATCACACACAGAAGATGGCCATTAGCTATTCCAAAGAAAAGCTAATTTATGGAAGAAGGAATTATGAACTTCCCTAAGGCCGGGGCCAAAGCATGATTATAAGTTTGAAGATTACCCAAATGCTATTGCAATCTGAGAGGTTACTCAGCAACCCCAATGAAACAAAAATGACGTTATGATTATCTAGGTATCCTGATAGATTAGCAAAATCAGTGAATTCTACCTTGACAAAAACGCCTTTAAAGTTCTCAAACAAAGGTACAAAACTACAAAGAGAACTCTGAATGAGCTTTCTTTGATGGATTCTGTGTTACACGTCTTTGAGTTTGCTTCTACTACAATGGCAATCAAAGTAAAGAGAAGTTGCAAGAGTTGGTGCAAGTACAAGTCAAGGTTAGTCTGAGGTTGGTACGTCTCATTCATTTGGTTGATACTGACAATTTGATAAGTTTACCGATCGGATAAAGACACTCTCTGTATTGCGACCAAATATATCTTGGAGAGACTCTCAAGCAGGAAAACCCAGATTGAGTTTGAGGTGCCAGAAAGGCTTCTTATGAAACCAGGAGGAAAATGCCCCATTCACCGACGGTATCAAGTTATTATTTTGAAAGCCTCAATAACATTGCCTGTCTCTCGCCTACTTTTAGATAAGGTTGAGGATAACTTATTGTTAGTTTCCGCTTCCCGGAAATTGATATGTTTGCTGTCAGCAGTCGTTTCATCGATCAAGCAAACTGAATATTCAAGGTCTGATGACAACTACTAAGAAAGAAATGACTGCTCGAAACGGTTGACAGTACAGGTCGATATAGACTTATGCTTCTGCAGAAAAACCGAGTAATTGCCATTATGTCAAAAGAGCAATCTTGATTGAAAATGTTTAAAGATTTATGTCGACTACCACCGTTTCAATCGGCCTGACTAAATGGTCGGTTATAAGAGTTATATAAATAGATAAACTATGTAAGATGCCTAAGGGTTTAGGCCTAGGTATCAACCCTGGATGTCGGACATGTTTGCTTGAAGTCTTTTTGTCTTCTAGGTCTAAAGAGAGCCTGTATATGGCTCAAAAGAGGGAAGAGTCTTCCCCATTTCAATGTTCTGGTTGAAGGTTGGTTTGAAAACAAGTTAAAACCGCTCCCGTAGCAAAGGGTATTCAACAACAATTTTCGGGAAGTAAAACGTTTTACAATAAGGACTGAGTGTTCAAGAATCAGATTAGATTGATACGCTTTGGAACACCCAATCCAAGGTTCGGCAGCGGATATTTGGTAAAAGAAATGGTCGATTTGTCTTTGATTTGAAAGAATAAGGTATCTCGGTAAAGAGATTTTGCCTTTGCGCAGGCTTGTATCTATGATGAAGCCATGATTGAGGTTCACAATACTATTCACCTCATGTGGTTCTTGGTTTGACGCCAAAACCTTATGTTGAAACTGAGGTGGCTGTCCTTTGACGGAGGCTTGAGTCATTGGCCTGTATACGCGAAGAAACAGAGTGGTGTTGGTCTCGGCACCAATGGAAATCATGCTGATTGGAGATAGAGTGGGCGGAAGTGGGCTGAAACCGCACAAGTGAGTTCAACGCAGAAGATGTTGAGAACAAAGATGTTCTAATTGCCTTTTACGCAGAGTATTGGATTGAACAAGAACAGTGTTCCAGTAAAACTACGTTTGGAATTGAACAAGCATTTGTTAAAGTTAGTTTGATTTAAAGAGACCAAGAAAGGGCAAACAAGCAAGTGGTATCCGGATATCCTGTGGGAGAACTTCTGAGTTGAGCAGTGGAGAGCGTAGAGTTTATTTGATTTACACTTACTACCTGCACATTCATAAACGTTTCTTGCAACTTCAAATATGAGATGGGCTTGGCAGTCTATTATTACAGAGTATAGAGACTTGTCTGATTTGGAACATGTTCAAAACGAGCAGTTGCAACTGAGCGAAGAAGCAGAAGAGAAGAAGAAAGAGCGAGCGTAAGGTTCAACTCTTGAAAGAACATTTAATGGACTTTGGTCTGAAATTAAATCCCCAGATGGTTCTATCTTTGTACTTCAGTATAGTGAGGGTCTTTATTCGGAGTTGGTAGCATCTAAGAAGTTAATGGATGATATTCGCGTACCTCAGTTAAGGTTATTTTTTTACTTAGCAGAGGGAAGTTGATGTTCACTGCAACTCGTTAGAGTTGGTATCCCATGCGCTTCTTTCTGATGTCGTTCGAACTGCAAGACAGTTTGTGAATTGCAATTTGAGCTAAAGGTCTGAGGAAGCCATATTCTGCTTCTGAGGATTTGGCAAGCAGGAGGAAAACATACCTTTTCTAAAATCTGTTAGAGAGCAAAATGAGTGCCTTTTAAACTTATGTAGGTAAGTGTTTGACTGACAAGGAAAGTTTCTTTTGTTTCTGCATTTATTAGCATTTAGTGTGTTATAATAGTAATTATATCATTGTAGGAGATTTTTTTGAATGTTAGACGATTTATTAGATAGTTTAGAGGAATTCAGTTCTGAGGAGTCACAGCGAAGAGTTGAACTTGAAACTGAACTGAGTTAGTGGCTCCTTCCATTCCTGTAAAAACGAATGGAAGAGGTTGTAGCTGAGTTAAAACCACAGCAGTACTGCAGTAGCTCGTATAGGTTTTGAGCTGAGAAGGATCCACTTTGGTGAGGCCCGCTCAACCTAACTTAAATGTCAACCGTCACTATGGATGATTAAAGGTTTGAATTTCGCCGGCACAAAGAGAAACTAAGAACTTTGAAGACTTCGGAAAAGAGTCTGAAACAGGAGAAAGTCAGCGAAGCCAGGCCAGACTTGGTTCTTGTGTGGTTGACTTAATGAAAGCCCGAAAGAAAAAGTAATTGGTTACTTTAAGAAAGAGAAGTTACGAATTTATATCAAAGTTAGTTCAAATTAGAACACAAGTTTTATTTAGATAAAGACCGTGGGTTTCTCAGGTCAGAAAATGTTAGCAATTTTATAAATATAGAAGAAAGAGGTTCGGTATCGATGGTTTTGTAGCAAATAGATTTCTTCTAGTAAGGCTGGTTTAAAAGTGAAACATTCAAATTTTATTGGCAGATGGGGCGTAGCTAAAACAAGAATGTAAGAGGATTCTAGCAGAAACAAGTGTGTAGATATAATTGAAGGCATTCCAGGAAAGCAACTCCTGAAACCTTAGCTCAAGGATAAAGTCCAAATGAATATTTGATGAGATGATGTTTCTGGGTGCTGGTATCTGAAATCTGATAACTTTCCACTGTGCATTAGGGGAAGATGCAAATTGCAAAAGTTGCTGGGAAAAGCGCCTGGGAGAGTAGGCGAAAGTAACTGACGCAGTCTCTTATTGGTATTGGTTGATAAAGATGTTTATTGAATATCTTTACATTTTGACTTATTTAAGGTGAAGTGCATGAAACAAATTTGACTATTGAATGAAGTAAGCAAAAGAGGGGCGACCTTCGTTCACTCTTTCTGTGTGTATTTAGTGAGGAAGTAGGGACTTTGCAGGTTCTTCGAGGGTGTAAAAGTTTCACTGCAGTTAGACTAGCGTTAGAGAGCGCCTTGGGTAACAGTAAGTCTCAGGGCTTACCATAGAAGGTCTATCTAAAGAAAGTTCCAAAGACCAAATCGTTAGGTATGATTGTTCACTTAATAGGAACGTTAAGTCCAGTAACCTTTGAAGATTATCATCAGAGTTTCTACTTTGCGATTTGCTAAAGTTATTTACGTTGCTAAAGGAGTTTGTATATAAACTTGTAGGAGTCCTACAAGAAGAATTGAAAAGTACAACCTTAAAGAAATGGCTGGAGGCTCCGGTATGTTTAACTAGCGCTCTGGTTTGCATCCTCGACATTACCTGATAGGGAAGTTTTATATAGCGTAAATGAGGAAATGAGAGGAGTGAGTTAGACATTCTAAACCCCAAATAGGTTCAACACATTTACCTTTAACTCAACCCAAAGTGCCAGTATTAAAGAGGGCAAGTGTTGATTCTTCCCGGTCTCTTCAAATCTAGGTTGAAAATGAGAGATATTAGAAACCTGACAAGAAGTAATGGGTTGAAGTCTCACAAAGGGGTCACCAGGTGAGGTTTGACTTACGGGGTCGTTCTTTACCATTATGTAAGTCTTGCAAAATTGAAAGTGTCTAAGTGATCAACTTTGAGACACAGTTTGTGCTAATGAATGCAAGTGACTTAGGGTATCCTGTATATTCAGGTAGGGATAGTGAGCGATAATTTGGGGGACGTTAAATTTCTAACAAAGATAGTCAAAGTATTTTATTATTGGAAACCGGTTCAAGAAAGAGAAGTAGAGTAGGTCTTGGTTACCAACAATTGTTACTGAGCGGGTTCCTTGTATGAGTGTACCTATCTGGTGAATGAGAAGAAATAGATATCCCGGTATGATTGAATCAAGCTTGATTCTCTAAAGTGGGTATTTAGGTTCCTGGTAACCCATGATTGATGAATGGCCTGCTATACATTAGCCAATCTGTATCATTCATTTGAGATCGGTAAATAATTTAGTATTACCCCTGGCTTGATTAGTCACCAGATTTGATTTTCTTAGATGCAAAAGGTAACAATGGACAAGTATCCTTTAGCTAAAATGGCTGAGGTACGGGGTATCATGTATTTAGCAAAATGATTACAAAAAGCTTAAACCTTTTCATTCATGGACAATCAAGGTTTAAAGACAACATGGGTTTTTATGCTACGAAAACATATACTCTTGAGAAGACTTTTCATTTGATAAATTTAGGATTTTAACCTTGAGATATATCGAGAACTTAGTTAATATTGAATCTCCATTTTGTGTTAAAATTGATTTCAGAGGCGTTGAGAGTGCATTGAGGAAGAACTTAAACAAGAGGTTATAAACTAGGGCTGTAAAGTAGAGCTTTGAACCTTAATTTAACGCACTTAGATAATTTAGAGATGACGGATGCATATTGCTGTTAGATGACCTTCCGATGATGATCGAAGACACCACCATGTTAGAAGCTTACAGTCAAGTAGCCCACCCACTGCATCCGGTCTCAGCTCTAACGAAGCGATTCTTTGAGTTGAGTAGTCGTACAGGCATTGATGTCAGTATTTGGAAGTACCAAAATTTGCTCTTAACTAGGGTTTTTATCTATAATAAAATCTGAGATCTCAGAACCTATTTTAGAGTGATTTAAGAAGAAGATGAGACAGATTTTGGCGTTGAAGACTGGGGGTCTAAAATGGTACATGGTTAAAAGATTCGACCTCTCAAACTCTTGAATCACATGAATTCAGAATGTTTAAGTTTAGGGAACCATGAGTCAGCTGCAAACAAGTATACTATTCGTGAAAGCAAGAAATACAGTCGGTAAAGAGGCCTTGATGTGCGATTAGAGTATTATCTAGATAGAGGTTGCAGCAACGGTATTATCCTGCGGCCGTGTAGCTGCAATGTAATGAGGATACGATTGGTTGTTTTGAAGATAATTTAAAAGACTAATCTGCAATTACTTAATTTATGTATTGGTTATTTTAGATGGTGGGTGGCGAGTTCGAGGTAAATATGTTTTGACTGTTCAAGCCGATAAGTCTGTGGCCGGTCTGATTTACACCTTTGAGAAGATGATGGATTTACTTAGGGCTATAGGGCAGAAAGAAGCCTCACAAAGGGCATCCGTAGCCCATAAGCTTGTGTGCCGAGTATGAACAACTGATTCGAAAATTACTTGCCTGTGCACCAGTTCAAGGCGTCCTGAGATTGAATTATCCTCCATGCATACAAGAGCTATGGAGTTGAGGCAGTCAAGGCTTATTTTGAAAAAACAGGATGACTTTGGCCGGTACCTGAAGCCAGCGAAGCTTGACTGAAGCAGTTAGAGTTCTACAAGAATCGCCACGATTACAAAAGCAGTTGCGTTTATAGAGGATTCTGCTCATAGGAGTCTGAGATTCATCATTTGATAGTGTGCCGGTATCCTTGTAACCCTTCAGATGGTTTTCAGATGTTAATAACAGAGCAGAAAGCGAAGTTAATTTGGTCTAAAGAGAATCAATTAGAGTCTATGTTCCAAGATGATGATCATGTATATTTCGTAAAAGATAGCCTCAAAGTACATCCCATATGCCGGCAACGTTCCAAGTATATAGAAGTTTAGATAGTTTAGAGGATTAGTGCAGGTAGGTGTTCAAGATGATTGATATTAAAGTTTAGGGTAGGAAATATATTCACTTATTGCAGGGTTATGTTGGTAAGACACTTTCTGAATAATTCAGATAAGGTAAGGTACAATTATTGTAAAAGAGTGGGCGATCATCGTCAGTTTGGTTTTGGATAACTAACCGTGCCAGCTAAAGACAAAGCGGGCGCTACCTATGAGTGGAGGCGATGTTACTATCAAGATCATAACGTTAGTGCCTTCCATTCAAGAAGTCCTGAGGGTATCCGGTTTGTCCGCGACCATAACCCCTGTTGAGCCGAGTAGTGACACGAAGCAAAACCGCCCGAAAATCAAGTTTCGGTCTGCAAGTTACCGACCAGGAAGGCGCCCCAGTTAACTTGCCAGCTGCTGCTTTATTTATAAGTTTAGTAACTGAGTGTTGCCATGGCCGCTCAACACAAGTGGGCGCCATGATGGTAAAGTTGGAGGCCTGCCCAACAGTAGTATATCTGCAAGCTCTGCGTTAAGGCGGAAGTTGGCATGACTGAAATATGAGTTACTGCTACTGGGAGCGAGTCCAGGAAGAGTGAGATTTGGTTGTTTTAGTTTGAAGTTGTATAAGATTTGCAAGATTTTAGAATTGAAAAATGAAGCTTATGCCGGAGATTCTGGATTGTACCTGTACTTATTTAGGTATTGAATTATTTCTAAGTATAAAAGACTTGATTACAGATCTTAGCAATGAAATGTTTTACTGAGAGTTGCAAGCTTATTATTTTAGAAATGTTGGGGAGTTCGAGAGTGACCAAAATGGTTTGATGTTTATCATATGTCCATGTAATTGACTTACTCTGACCTCTGGGGAAGGTCTGACTTCAACGAAAAAGCTGGAAGTGCCTGGATTTAGAAGACTCTTACAAATAAGCCTTTTGATATTTCATAAACGTTAAATTTAACGCTACAATGCAGAGGACACAGGTGCATTTCCAAATGCAGCAAGGGAAAAACTCGGAAATGCTGATTAGCCTTTTGAGTTTATGGTACAAGAAATAAAGATGTGTAAGAGGATACAAAAATTTCTTTGCTTAGTTGGTGAAGGGCAGGGTTTTTTCGTGTTTGAAGAGAGAAAAGACGCAAGGAAAGCCTTATACTTTTGTTGTGACTTATGCCTTGCTCAGGTAATTTTAATTTACTAGCGAGTTATTTTAGTCCAGTAAAGGGCAAAATTGTAATCTGACTGGATTCAAGAAAGATAAACGAACGATTGCGGCGGGTATAACTGAGAGATTAGTATTCTTTGACCAACTCTGCAAAGATATCGAGTCGGTGTCTGAGAGTTCACAACGTTAATGACTTTTATATACTAAAGAGTATCAATGAAGTCGTTTGAGAATAAGTATAAGCGTCGGAGTTAGATTCTGTTTTAAATCTAAGTTGTTAAGATTTCATTTTAGTACAAAACTTGTGAGGGTAAGATTGAAATGATTTAACTTTAGTTACTTTTCGTTCTCAGAATTAAGGAGTTGACTTATTCTTTACCAAAGGTTTGTCGGAGAGGTTACAAAGGTTCTAAATTCGGATTATCAGTTATTCAAAAGAGATTTGGAAGTAAACAAGTTCAAGAGAGTTGGAGAGTAAAGGTTATACCAAAAGAAGAGACAACCAAGATAGGGAATGTATTACTTTGCACACCCTAAGTTTCCAGTTGAATTGGGGAAAGGAGAACATAGAAAACAAATTGCGTTAATAAGGTTTTATGTAGTAATAGGTTAAGTAGTTCTCTCATATGTTAAACTCCACACGTGTGTTAGCAGAAGAGAATAACCAAGTCAAACCCCAAAGTGTTGTGTTAAGAACTTTGGACAAAAGAAAAAGAAGAAGTCAAAACGTGTTTTGATGAGTTGGTTTTTACCTAGTGTTATTAAGTGTTTTTTTCTAAGTGAAGGGTGAAATACAGATTTTGGGGTTAAATCCAAATGCTTTCGTGAAATTTGATTTGTCTCAGAGTTGGGGCAATAAAAATTTGAGCTGGTACAAAGGTTGTTAGAGAGCAGGTAGTAATGGATGAAGCAGTAGCTTATTATTTGGCATAAATATAGTTCGAGATTGGACTGTAGGTCGGCGAACTCTGTTTTATCTTTATCTTATGTGTAAAAGGTTTAGATAGAGAGTTTTACTCTAAAGGGTTAAACTCGAAAGGAGAAGAAGAATTAAAGAGTTGTGCAAATAAATATAGATTGTCTTGGGTATCTTAAATCATAGCAGACTTACCGTAAGTGGAGTCAATTGAGTCTCCAAAGCAGATAGTTCTTTAGCTTTGAGCGGGGTGGGAGAAAAGCGTCGAGCTTGAAAATGAAGTAGGTTCATTTTTGGCTACCTACTGAATAAAACATTGCGGGAGTTTTGGAAACGTGGCTTAGAGGAGAGTAGCATTACCTCGAAAAGCGATGTGGTTATTTGCCTCAAAATGTTTTGCCATCATATGTATTCACAAGAAGTTAGTTGGCTCCAGAAGGTAAGTACAGTTAAACTTCAAAGTCGGTTTATACGCAGTAGGTCTTGATAGTCAAAAGTGCTGTAAAATGTTAGGTAAGTAGTAGCAGTTTGACGAGTAAAGGGAAACCTTATGGTTTTGAGGTGTTCCAGAGAATAAAGGTGCAGGAGGGTATCTACAATTGGCTTAAGGTTCATGAAGCTTGTTAGATGATGCTACCAAGTGTAGAGCTAGAATTAGAATCAGAGTTCGCTAAAACCAGAGGATACTTACAACTAAGTAAGTCTGAGAGGGTACGGTGGTTCTTTACTTGTATGATGGTGGAGTTCAATGTAGTTGGAAAGGAAGAGGTACAACGGGTAAATTTAGCAGAGTTCTTTCAGAGGCTTCAGAGTGGACAGTATTCCCCAAATAGAGACGATATTAAGGGTGGTAACTTGAGGATTTAGCAGTTTACACCAAATTAAAACGGGGGTAGGTGTTTTTAAGGGTCTGGTTTCTAAAAAAAAGAGATTCTGTAAATCTATTCTTATTGCTTTTAATCAGAAGCTCACTTGAAGTTCGAGATTCCAAGTTTTGCAGGTTACTCTAATGTTGAAAAGAGGCTCAGAAGATGGTTGGAAAACGATTAGAGAGCTGCAAGAAGGCAAAAAGAGTTGGGGTATTCTCTGGCTAGCTTTATGGGTATGATGGGGTAATGCCAATAAAGAGCTTCTATTTTACTTAAACTTTAGAAGCAGGAAATGTAGCAAGTCGGGTTAGGATTATCTATGACAGATAATTGATGGTAGCCTGTAAGAACCTTGTATTAGAAATTGGGTAAAAGAAAAAAGGGCATGACATCAGTGACCCAGCCGACGCAGAGTGCCGCCCCATTGAATAAAGAAAAGCAATTTAGATGCAAGTTGCAGAATTTGATTTTGGTGCTGATTTCAATTCATATCTATGCTAGATGGGAAGAATATCAAATCAAACTCTAAAAGTTGCGATGAGTTTGGCAGCAAGTGATGTTAGAGGCATTACACCTTTGTAGCCGGTAATTTGAGACCAAGAGATATACTTAGATATGCAGATATATTGAGGCGCATATTATAGAAATTGGGGTGATGAGAAGGAACGTCAAGTGGAGACGATAGTTCAAGTAGTAAGGGAAGAGAATCGGTATCCGATAATTTAAAACGTTGGTCAGAGGAAGATATTCCGAATATGCTGGAAGACTGTGGACGCGGTAAAGAAGAGCGTGGTTTTGTGCATCGTATTGATAAAGATTGAGAAACTAAAGTATGGGAAGTGTCAAAGATGCTAAATGGAAATAGAATGACATTTCTCTCAGAGAAGAATGGATTAAAGGTACTCGTTTAGCTGTAATGGTTCTATCTATGTTATGGCTTTAATTTATCCTTCATCTTAAGTATTTTAAAGCTGGTGTTTGATTCCTGGGTTTGTTGTGTGACAGTCCAGCTATGAGAATTGTGGACTTTTAATAAATGGGCAATTGAGCAGAACAGAAATGGTCTTCCAGTGGTTTATGGTTCAGACAGCGAAAATGCTCTCGCTTGAAAACCAAATCGTTTAGGGTTTAGGGATAATTTTGATTACATATTTTCATGAAAAGTAGTAGGTGCAGCTGAGTATCAGGCTTAAGAATGTATGAGACTGCTGTATTTCTGCAGTTTATCGCATTCTTATAGATATTTTCCACGGTTAGTAGTCGGTAGGTGGTATCAGATTAAGTTTAGAAGGGTTCAGCGGTTATATATTTGGGTGTAGCATTATTGAGATAAGTCTTGGAAGTAAACAGTAAGATTGGTCAAGGTGGAACTGCAAACTGTTTATTTAGTATGATTGAGTTAAATTTGATATTTAGCTTTAAAAGAGGCTCCGGTAAGGAAATACAGCTGAAGCGGTAAAATTACAGGCGAAGGCGGAAGGTCGCTGAGATTAGCGCCTGGCAAACTTTAAGTCATCCTTTCGAGTTCTCTTCGAATTGTCAAAATGACCTATGATGCCTAGCCCCGATTTGAATTATGGACTACATGATGGTTATCTGTCGACATTGGCTCAAAGAAGAATTACATCCCAGAGCTCCAGTGATTAACCAATTGGGGTGTAGCTCTGTGTGGAGATTGGTGTTATTTTACATAATCATGACTGGAAGATTATTTTTATAGATTTAAAACCACACGTATGATTACAAATGAAAATATTTGTACCTGTGACTTTGCATCGGTAAAGGAAAATAACTCCTAACTTGATTTTTGTAGTAAAGAGCCAAACTAGAACATTAGGGTTTGTGTTCTTGAATGAGTGCTGATGCCGCTTGTTTGATGAGCGTCTGATATTTTGCGCAATGAATGTTGCTCCCTGAAAGGGAGGAAGAAATAGTCCCCTTCAGTTACGCAGTACATGCCAGATGGTACCTGATTCCAATTTTAAGCAATTAGGATAGTATGACCTGTCTCGTTCGGTAGGTTTAGAAAGGAGATTATTTTAAAGTAACGAGGAAAACTGGGAGAATCGGTATCAGACAACGATGAAGTCTTTTGGCGACTGGAGCATATTGATGAGATGTCTGAAGGGTTTAGGTCTAAAATTGCTGCAGAGTCATTATGACGTGAGAAAGTATTTACAACTTAGTTTTAGGTTTTGTTAGTAGGACTTTATATAGTCGTATTTCGGTAGCTGATACTTAAATGCTATTAGGTTGGTAAAACTCTCAACGATGAAAGTCCATAAAAGCAAGAAAATTGCACCTAGTGAAGTTGAACTCACTTAGAGATGGTTAAAATTTATAGGTCTAGTGGCTATTTTACAAGTGAAGATGAGTTTCAGTTGTTGCGTGCTGTAAGCAAACATTCCGTTCTGAGCAAAAGAGGGTGCAGGGACTCATCAGAATGTCAAGTAGGTTTATATTGGTCTCTTATTACCTCAAAACGCCAAACCAAGTCTGGTTTTATTTGGAGCAAGCGAAGATTTTGCAGATCTAAGAAGAATGCTCACTACTTGACAGTTTAGATCAGGCAGTTCAAGAAAGGTATTTGGGCTCAATTGTTGGAGTCAATCTGATAGGTACAAAGCAAAAACTTATTGGGGGGTCAGAAAGTATTAGCACTTGAAATGAGGGGATGCTTCAATTAGAGTTGACTTATTTAGAGAGGTATTTGATGTAACTGACTTTTTATTCAGGTGGTCGAAGTCAGATGAAGTTTTAACTTTAGAGGATTTGACAGTGGTCTTTATTAAGGCAGTATCTGCTAGAACTCCTTATGAAGGTAAACAGATGAGCAGAAGAAAACTAAACTGAGTTACAGTCACGTGTGTGATACGATTCGTGTTGCCAGTCATAACTTACAGGTGATAGGAGGGGTTACTATGAACTTAAATTTTGGGTATCCTTTTGCATTCTTAAATTCAATGGGTAGGTTTATTGATAATTTCTGTAAAATATGGATCTGTCCAACTTTGACACCCATAAAGGCCGAGATAAGAGAAGGTGCTGGAATCGTATTCAAGCACGTAAGTATGGATTGAAAATGACAAACTATGGAGTTAGTAGAAAGTTCACTGCTTTAGAAGGGGTATCTCAAACACGGTTCTTTGTGCTCTATGACCAAGGGGCTTAACTTCTGAGATTTCAAAGAATTTGGCTAAGTCAGATAGTTTGTTAAGAACCAGGAATGGACAACAATCTCTTCAATAGTAGCCAGGCTCAGTGGTAGTTCTAATTACTCGGCAACTGATTTAAACACGATGCAGTTGAAGAACAGAGCAGGCTTTATTAGTTTCAACAAACCATTAAGTCAAGCTGAGAGTAGTAGTCAACGCTTAATTACTGAGCAAGTTAGAGACTCTGGTGGCTTTAGCAACACTCTAGAGTGGTATCTCAGTTATCGCGATTATGATTATAATACATTAAATCAGTTTATTCACACTAGAGAGTTAAAGAAATGAGAAGAGGAATAAGAGATTTCCTTTGTTTGAAAGAAAAAGTGAAATTAAGATAGGTAAGTAAAATGTCAAAAAGAAATGAGGCGTAGAAGGTTTTACGTTTACAAGTAAAGAGAGGTAGTTTTTAGTTGCTGCTTACTAGTGTAGCAGTAGGTGGTTTGCCACAGTAGGAGTTTCGAAGAAGTAGGTTCTGCAGATACACAATCCCATTGCTGGGGTTTCTCCCACCGCAGAGAAACCAACTGAGTCTGTCATAAGTTTCCAGTGCTAGTTCTGTTCTGCGGCTAGTGCTTAAACTAGTCTAACTCTGATGCTGGTTCTACCAACTGTAAAAAAAATCAGAAGAAGCACCTAAAGAGTCTGAGAAAACCCGAGTGATCTCGCACTGACACTGACTTTCTACCAGTTCCTGAGGAAACCTAAAGAGAGTCTGCTACCAACGGCGAGACTAAACCGCGATATCTCTAGCGAGGGTCTCAGAGTCAGATAAGAACTAGACTGAGGAGGTCTCTACTGAATACGGTGGAGCAGATAAAGGTGATAAAACCTTCTTTCTGACAGAGGGTCTCTGAGGGTCTCAATTCTGATGCAGATAAACCAAGCTGACCTGAAACCTGATGTGATAGTAAACCCGATAAAGAAGGCAGAGCCGTCGCCCAGAAAAAGCAAAGATCCAAAAGAGGAAACTCCAAAGAGTGAGCTTCAAAGAAGAAGATCCTAAAGAAAACCTCGCAAAAGAGACTCCAGCGTTAAAGACCCGTAAAGAGTGAGGACGACCAATAAGTGAGGAGTAGTTGTCCAGAATTTTCAAAATCGAAGATAGTTCGGCGTCGGGCTGAGAATAAGAGTCAAAAGTTATCTAGTAAATTCAGATTCTCGCTCGAGTGTCTGTTTCCTAATAAGCAGAGTGTAACTGGATTTCGATCCTATTCAAAACTACCAAGTGGAAGTTTTGAAGAGTTTGATAGACCGATGTGAACTGTCTACCAGTTAACTCTACTTTTGGACTGGTTATCAAAGATGCTGAGGGTAAGTCTCAGGACTGCATCTGTACCAGTGTGAGGACAGGAGTCTGCATTGAGCGCAGTTAAAACAGAGAATTCACGGTCGAGGCTAGTGCTAGGAACCTATAGCTATTACACAGAGGATAGTCTGCGAGCACGATTTCAGCCACTTCTTCTGATGGTAAGCATGTTGTTTAACGGGTATCTTAAATTCTAACAACACTCCTACAGTGTTTTGACGGGTCTGTTCTATACAGTGCGAGTAGTACACTTTAATGTTGAAAGTGGGCAGTCTTCACATCTGGAAAGAAAGTAGGTGTGCTGCACTGGTACTGCGGTGAGACCAAGCTCCCACCAACCCTTCCTGTCCCTAGTCTTACACCTCACAGGCACTAAACACCAGAGCTTCACTCTCAGATCGAAGGAGGTTCTACTGATGGCGAGAAACTCCTCACCTCAGCACCAACTCCAGAACCCACAACCAACCCAGAACGCGCTCACAGTACCGGGCACGCTGGCACGCCAAGTACACTTTACAGCACGCTGGCGCATGCACTAAACCTGGGAGCGTACCTATCGATGTTCGCACACGATAATCGAGTGTGAGGTGGTTGCTATTGTAAATCCTTCTTGCAAAACGCCAAGTACGGATAGCATGGCAAACATAGCAAACCTCCACCAAATAACAGTGAAAAGCTGATATTGCGGTGTTTCAGATAAAACTAACCGCGTATGAAAGTCCAGATAAATTAACTGCTGTTGGGTGTCCGAGGTTCTGTTCGTAATGTAAAGCTAATGTTTCTTCTCAAGTACGGAACAGCAGAGTGTAATATGGACGTGTAGTGAATGCTTTTGTAGCTGATAACTTACTTCAGATAAAGATGGGTATATATTTAAGGTTCAAGTTACAGATGATAAATATGGTGGTTTTGAGAAGACTATTACTTATGCAGTTAATAAAAATGGTTCTAATTTTATAATTGAGTTAATAAGGAAGTGAAGAAGCATCAATATTTAAGAAAGATTTGAATTATCTGAAAGACTCAATCACTGATGATATACAGGTAAAACTAAACTAGCATCGCACCTTTAGATGGTAAGGTGGCTCTGCTAGACCCCTGCAAAGTTAAAGTAGTTGAGAAAGAGAGATGGTTCTTACACTTATACTGCACTTTTGATAAGAGTGCCTTAGAGATAATGGGGCTCATCAATCCTCGGCGCCAACCAGAATGCTGATGGTCACGCTACCTTCCAATGCTCAGTTCAGTTAAGCCCAGCCTAGATAATAATAAAATCACAGAGTTGAAGACTGAGGTATTTCCAAACATGGTGGCATGATAATTGCAAAACACCAACGAAAGCCTTGAGAGTACATTGTCCGCTTGGAAGGTCTGAGTCTTAACTACACCTGTAAAAGTTTGCGAATTCACCGTAAAGAGTTATATGTGCCAGGGAAGATTTTAGACTTGGAGGTTCTGATAAACCTTTATGATTGAGGCTGAGGTAGAAGACTAGCAGGTAACACAACTACTCCAAAAGGTTGATGGCATCACAGTCACCGTAAGTGATGTTCAAGTTTCTATTGCACCTCAGATGGTTAAACTAGTTCAAAAGCTTTAGGTGAGAAGCTGGTTGGGCTGGTTGCTTCTGGTGGGGTGCTTCTGCTCAAGCTGTAAAGCTTGAAGAAGAACTTGAAATCGCTATCGCACATGCACCTCAGTGTTGCAGGAAGCTCGCTGAGGGTATCCTTCTAATGGTGAAGCTCAGTAGTATATGGCTGATGGAGCTCCAGATAAGGTCCAAGTGCTGAGGGTTCCGTAAATTGCAGAAAAGCTTCCCTTGGGGAGAGAGACACTGGTCTGCTGAGCCTCTTGGTGTTTTGGAGTGCACTAGTCTGGTCTGTCTGAGGTGGTACAGAAGTATTGATTCCACGCATAAGAAACCACATCCTAGATACTCAGAATTAATGGTAGACATACACTTCGATTTTAGCTCTGAGGAAGAGGGAGACACTTTTTCGAAATGAACTGAAGACACCTGTACTAGATGACACCGATGCCAGCGAAGATATACTTTGCTGGAACAGGCCCTGAGAACTTTACCCTTGTTAGATGACGCTTGAAGGCATTGAAGAACATAATTTGCTCGAGCGATGAAGTAGCAACGCTCTGAAGAAGTGAAGAACTGTCTTAGATAGCATCAGAAGAGAAAAATAATAAATGGTATTAAAGTGGAAGCTTATGCAGTTGATCCAGGTTGTAAACTTTGCTTAATAGAGGTTTTGATGAAAGAGTTATCATAGCTCGGCTGCAAAGCGTCGGCTACAAAGCTGAAAGATTATGGCAAAAGGAACTTTTTAGCTTTGCCTTATGTTCCATGAGAAATTGCATATGCATCTAACTATGTTTTTGATAGGCATTTGCTTTCTATGCAAAATTACATTTAGAATTATTAGTTCGGACAGTGGTGTTTTATACTATTTCTAGTCACTATCCTATTAGGGTTATTAACTCCGTAATCATCACATTGCCTTCACGCTGTTAAAGGGGTATCTTTGATCTCGAATGAAACCCATCAGATTTATGCTTCCAACGTCCAGAGAGCTATTTTGAGAGTATAAAACCCAGTAGATGAGTAACACCAGCGTTTGAAAGCAGAGCGCACAGCCTAACTTGCCTCTGATGCGTGCATCAACAGGCCTCTGGAATAGTAGAGTAGGTTTGTGGTTTGATAGAAATAGCTGCAGAAACAGTAGACATCAAGGCCGAATGCTCTCTTTAGCTTGTTTAAATTGGGCTGTAATTGGTAGTCCAGTGCCTATAGTTTTACTTTTGCTTTTAAAATTACTTCGTAATCCTATTTAACTATATAGGAATTGCATGCAAACTCCTACTTCATAGACAAACAATTGTGGTTTAGTAGAGCAAAACAAAGTTAGGAAAACCAAAGTAAAAGAAGGAGAATTGTGAAACATGAGGTTTTGAGTTCAGGAAACCAACTGTGGGAAGAGGGTTATTGTTGCAAATTGAAGCGATGTTAGCATTGTTTTGATCTTAGGGCCAGCGTATCCATTCGAAGTTGATAACTCTAAAGAAACTATGAATCCAGATTGAAGAGGTCTTCATAGTCTGCTAAAGGTCTTTCATCTGTCGCTATTGCTGTTGGATGAATATTTCATTAGGGAGATAATAGAGGAGAACTCCAAGAGGATTCAAGTTAAGAGAACTGTATCTTTCCAGAGTCGGTTATTTCAAGGATTTTGTTGGTGAAGCACACCAAACTTTTGAGAAAATTTATTGTCCATAGGTTATTTTGAAATAATTTTAGAGAGAGTCAAGTCTTAGAAACCTGGCTAAATCAAGGTTTTAGACCCAAAGCTAGATATAATCTAGGTTTTGAAACTTTGTATAAAAGTTGACATATAAAGGTTTAAAAGATATATATTTTGTAAGTTAGCAAAATAATGAATAAAGAAAGGAAATAGAAATAATAACAAAAAAAGATTGATTGCTAAACAGGAAGTGCAGAATTGACTCAAAAGACTCAGCAGCAGTTGATAATTTGCAGCAGTAGCTGACTCCCTGTAGCCGCGAAAACTAATCTGATTGGTTTTGTAACTCTGAAGCATGGACCGTGGAAGCCTGTGGAAGGTTGCAACCTACAAACAGCTGGAAACACAATCGCAGCTTCCAAAGTTCCAGAGACTGTGTTAAAAGCCTGCAAGAGATTACAACTGTTTATGTTACACGCTTCGTATCAAAGTGCCATCAAGCAGCCAGGTAAGCTTACACATACCGAGGTTTCAGTAGGCTGGATTCCTACTTCGAAGCTTTTGAGGATTTTTCTCAGAAATGGATGAAAACTTTTATCATTCCTGTTTAGCGCTTGTTAGCGGTGCCGTCTAATCAGGCATAACCATGCTGGGCGAAACCGAATAGTTCAACTGGTAGGCTGTGGTAATAACGGCTTATCCCGCAACGTCTCGAACGGTCTGGGGTCGGTGTTAAATTCTGGAAAGAGCTTGGGCCAAAAGAAGTAAAGGTGTTGTTAGAGTTCATTATATCCTCCAAGGACAGACATGGGTATCAGATGCCTAAGAAATGCCAAATCTTTTGATATTGACTTGCATCTTCACAAGTGGCTGGTTGCTGTTTTAGTTGAGGTTGACTCTCATACCCCGGTTGGCAGCAGTAGTTGAGCTTTCACTGTAGTGTCAGGTTCATGGATGAACACCTCCTGTGGAAATCAGACTTTTACCGTGGCTGGATTTCCCACCACATTCCTGAGTAAGTAGAAATCACATATTTTAGAGGCAAAGTACAAATGGTCAAGTTATTAATGGCGAGGTAAATCCTCACATTTATTTTTTCGAGGTTTTTACTCTTCAAGGTCAGCCTGGCGCAAGGACTCCTTCTTTTTAGAATTGGTGCATCCCTATTTAGGAGGCAGAGTTGCCAATTTCGGGCGTGGATGGCGGAATAGGCAGACGCAATACGGTCGAAGCCTGCGTGAACGGTGGTATCGTTCATGAGGGCCCAACCTCCTCTGCGCATAGACCTTAATCGCGGTAGTGAAGTAAACGCATAAAGGCAATCCGCGATTCATGTGTGCGGAAGATAAATTCCGTTTGAAATCTTGGTTAAGGTTTGAATTGCTAAAGGTATTCTATATACTAACTGATAGAGCATACGCCTTCAGAAGTGTGGGGTTTTGTAGGTTCAAGTCCCACTGAACTGTATTATAGCCTGAAAGGAAGTTTACATCACATATCTTCACACACATATGGAAGCGAAGCTCTTAAACAATGACAAAGCGTTTAGGAGCCAAAATGACAGAATTTGTAACTACTCCTGCTCGAACTACTGAACTAGATATAACAACAAGAGCGAAGTGTAGCTGACTTTGAGTTATTAGAAGGTGTGGTAGCTAAAATTTGATGAGGGAGGAGTTTTCAACGTTAGTTCAGTCCAACAGCCAAGAAAAATGATGGACACGTTTTGAGAAGCTAGCATAATGCCAGGCTGGGAGACCCGATAGCCCAGCTGGGAAGAGCATCTGATCTTTAATCAGAGGGTCACTCTATTCCGGGTTTCCATCTGAGTCATTGTGTGTAACCTGTTAATATTTGTAAATAGTGCTAAGAAGCAATTATGGGGAAATTCAGGTACCATAAGCACTCAAAATCCTTTTTACCAGAAAAGGCATAGCTTCAGGGTAATAAAACGCAAGGAACAAAGTCAATCTGACTTCGTACTGGGCTGAGGTTCGAAAAACTTGTTGCTGTGGGTGGTCTCCAACATAAGGAGCTAGAGGTGTGTTAAGGGCCTACTATTTAGGCCTGGTAGCCTGCGCTGGTAGTAGCGGGACAGACGGAAGCCCGTGCGTCGCAAGTCGAGTCTCTTGCTCGAGCTTTATGGCAAAAAAGATTGCATGAATTTCGCAACTGTAGCAACCATAGCTCATATCCACCGAAAGGTGTGAGCTAGAATATACATTGAAAATATTAGTACACCTTTGGCAAGTAGGCAACAAGTGCAAAGCGCTAAAAGATAAGTATCAGATACAGCCAAGAAATCTTTAAATAGTAAACTTTGAGATGAATTAATCATGTAAATCTGAGTCAATGGTCCAGCTATGTTGCTTCTATCCACACGGTAGCGAGAGCTATTACTTCCTTTTAGGTTGGTGGGATACCTGTCTAGTGAGCGTTGGTTAGCTTACAAAGGGGTATCCCGGTTATTCCACCACAGTCCAAAGTTTGTAGAGCGCATGATCGTTAATCATGATGTAGGTCTGATATCTGCTGGTGGAGTTAATTTCAGCCACAATTGTGCAAATACGTCTTGAAAAAGTGGTTGTTTAGTTCTGAGCAAGTTTCTTGCTTTCTTCGTATTTAGTAATCATGGGGTAGCCAGACACAGGATATGAAGGGAGGTCCTCCGTCCGTGCGGAGTCTTTATGCTGCAAACCTGAATACGGTGGTCTGATCTCACTATACCCCAATAGAGATTATGTATAATGACATACAAACTATCAGGAAAGAAAACCGTTATCACGTAACACACAGGGAAAAGTGAGGTAGATTGTTTTATCTCTACTCACCCTAAAAGGAGTTTTATTGTGAATGAACAACTGGAGGAAGAAAGGAAAGCAGTAAGGCAAGGTAAGAGATTGTATACCAAGGGGTTCGATTCCCTTACACAACCGAAGATATATGAGCCAAGTGGTAAGGCATGCGATCACTGCGACTCTGAGGTTCAATTCTCTATCCTCATTACTAGCTCTTATATTATCGGAAAGTAACTCAGTTTGGGTATAGGAGGTGTGTTTTCGGGAGTATTGGATGTCGTAGGTTCTGAACTTGCCCCTTCCATGCCAAATCAGATTTTACATAGTTACCTTCTATGTATATCCTTTAGGCCCGCCACAGTCCAGCAAGGTTGCTGAGCCATAGCTACTAGCACTTTGCAAAGTGCTTTCGTAGTAGCGCAGAATGGTTCTGGAGGCCTCAATCCCCGGGGTTGGTACCTACAACTTTAGTAGCCAAAACACTGCTAGAGCTGCATTTTCAAGGGCGATCCAAGGTGTCCCAGCCCACTACTAAGCGAAAAGGCCCATACCCATGATGCGCTTAAATTGTCATAGGTGGCTACCCACGCAGACAGGCTTTTATAGGTTTTATGCTATCTTACCTTATGTTTGCGGTAATGGATTTAGATTGAACTTTTACTTTCTGTTCTGAAAAGTCTGAGGAACATGATAGCTCTGTTGTAAAAGATTGTGGGTTGGGGTTCTCACAACCTTTAGGAAGATTACCGCAAGTCCACTGCTATGAACGGTCTTGAAAACCGTCAGGTCGGTAAATGGCAAGTGGGGTTCGCTGAATCCTACATCTTCCTTTAGGTTAAAAGCGAACCTAAGAAAACTTTTGGAATTTCAAAATTTCAAGAGTTTCAATGAGATTTCTTTGGGGTATCCATCAAACGCAGTGGCTACCACAGTCTAGTGTCGAATTGGCTCTCCTGACAGGCTCCAAGTTTAGTTAGACCTTTCTAACTGATTCTGCAGAACTGTCAAAGTTTTTTACCGCCCTCTTTTGGAGGAAGGTATTATTAAATTACTCTTTCGGTAAGGTTGTTAACTCAGGTTACAATGAGAACCTATAATCACTAACCTATGTTTTATATCATTAGTTTATTAAACTTGATAAAGAGACGACAGTAACTTAATACGTTGTAGATAGATAGAGGGGCGCAGTGTTACAATTTAATTAGAGTAGATATTACTGGCACGTCGATTAACAACTTTTTATTAACAAATTGAAATGGGGCTAGAAGCTAAAGTATAAAAAAGATAAATATATACTCAAACATCGTCAGCCTGGGACTGACAAAATTCCCTAGCCTGTTGGGTTGTAGTTAGGTTCTGAAGAACCTGCTGCACCCAAAGTCTTACATGAAGGCAGAAGTTTCAGTTGACTTGAAAAGAACGCGGGCATCCATTGTAAAAGTGGATATTTTATAACTTAGGAATGACACTAGTTAAAGTCTCTTGGACTAGGTCTTACAGTTTGGTAGAGGTAGTCAGATATTCTACATAAATACTGTAAACTTGGCTCTCGGCATCCGAATTGCGAATAAAACGAGACCGTTTGTTTGCTAAGAATTTAATAAAATTTTGAGTCATCACCACTTACGCAGATAACTTTGAGAGAATTCATCAAGAGGCTGAAGAGGACGTTTGTACAACAGGTTAGGTTGGTAACTACAAGGGTCTGAACTTTATTCTCCGTAATTTGAGTTAGTTAGGTATGAGTGGACATGAAAACAGGTGTATTGTCCAAGTTTTAACGCCCTTTGTTGTAAAGAATAACACAGAGAACTGGCTTAATTACAATGTCCTCATCGTTTGGTGTAGCTCTCATAACGGCTTTATTTGACTGACAAGTCTCTCCCAAAGAAAGGGTATCGATAGAATGTTAACTTACAACAAAATGGATGAAATTACATAAATTAACGTCCGTCTCTGGTTTAATGATATAAATAAATAATTTAGAACTTGTGCTTGGAGATATTGGCATGAATATAAGTTTCACCAAATTAAAGCTGATATGTATGAAGAATCCATAGTTTTATAATCCTACACAAATGTAAGGGACTTTGTGCTTCTGATTGCTGATGAGAAAGAGTTTGAAACAGATGATGACTTCAAACTAATACGAATTGCTACCTTCTTGTCTGTCATACTATTGCTTAAAATAAGATAAAGCACACTAGATTTTCTGCTTTTGTTGTTGTCAAAAATTAAAATTTCATTAGAAAATTGTTGCTTTAGTTTAAATCTTTTGGTACAATAACTTAACATTAAACTGCTAGCAGTTTTAATGTGAAAATAAATGATCGTGAGGTTGAATCTATTAAAAGTAAGTGGACAGGTTCAATCTGTAAAATTGAAGGAGGAGTTTGCGGTGTACTGTTATTACATTCTCCTTCTGCCTCTAGTTTTTAGGAAGCTGTAAGGTGTAAGTGCTGATGAGGTAACCACACTAGTACAACTGAACCAGCAACTAAGGCTCTTATTCCTTCCAATTGAGAAGGGGCCAACTGTGAAAGTTGAAGATGGTGTGTCAGAAGACAAGTTCCAAGTCTTGCAAGTTTCAAGGACTACTTTGTAGAGAAGAAAGTGGAAGTAAAGGATTGAAAGAAGTTCCAAAATATTAAGGAGACAAAAGCAAAACTTTTTACCAAAGCTGAGAGTAGTGAGTTTGATGTCATGAAGATGCTATGATAATGGTGTTTCTGTAAAAGAAGAGGGGTTTTAGTATTAGAGTCCGAGAAAAGATGCCCAAGAGTATTCTGAAATAAAATGCAGACCTAAAGCTGCTCAAAAAAAGACAAGAGGATCCATGCTATCACTTTGACAGTGAAAAACCATGTAGTTAAGGGAATTATACATAAAGATGGAAAAATTGAACTTTCACAGAGACTTGAAAAGAGTGGAAGCCAGGAACAACAAAGCAAAAGGTATTGCAAAAGACATTGAGGTTAAGCACTTGTATCGAAAAGATGTGGGTTTTGGCAAATTAAAGAGTCATAGTGCTGGTATTGAAGTAGTTGGAGGGTAGAAGCTGTTAAAGTGTCCCAGAGGAAGCTTCAGCTGCAGCAGAACTTCAAAAACAAGCAACAGCGCTCTTAAACAAAACAAGAGTTGATAGTGCTTTCTTTAGCATTGTAGAGAGTGTGCTAAAATAGCCAGTTTGTTAACTAAAGAAGGAAAAATAGTTATTTTAGAGAGGCGAAAGATGCTAAAAGATTTTTAGCAAACCGCAAGTAAATGCGAATTAAGTCTCTAACTGAGGGAATAAACAAGCAAAGATGGTAGTTGTAAAGCTGAGTTCATGGTGTTAAAGTAACAACAACTGGTGGAACCAAAGTATAATATATTGGAAATTCGTTGGTTTCGCGCAAGGAGTAAATTCTGATGCTTTGATTAAATCAATTTGAAGAAAATAAAGGTTTAATTGACTCTAACCCAGCTAAAGCAAAACAAGCAGGTGTGTATCTTTAGATGCTAAACTGCAGTAAATCGATGAAGCGAAAAGAAAGTTTATGATAAAGCTGCAAGTGCTTTAAAAGAGTTAGATATTGCAACCTGGCGCAAAACTCAGCCAGCTGAACTTGAAATGGCATCAGATGCACGTAAGCAAAAGGTTTTAACTGTAAAATGTTACAGGAACTAAAAAGTCGTTGAAGTTCTAGGCTTCTGCAAAAGAACTTGTTATCAAAGACTAAGACGGTAAGTGCTTTGAAAGTAAAACAAAGATAAAGCACAAACTGATTATGATGTTGCTTGAAGAACCTTACAAGAAGCCAGTCGTTTGTTGTGACGGTCCATATTAAAAAAGAGGTAATGTTTATAAACAAACTTTTGACTATTAATAACTCTAATGGTATAAAAAGGTCTAAAAGGCATTAAAGCAACTGGTAGTGCTTGAGATTACGTATCTGTGGAATTGGTCGATCCCATTAAAAAGGACTGAATAGTAAGAAGGATTTAACTCGCTTATACTAGACTTAGAAAGGTTTGAAATTACACAGTTAATTATACTCTCTGAGCTAAAGATGGTGGTACAGGTCGTGGCATCTCTGCAAAATACTCAAGGTGTAGCAGCAGTAGAAGGAAAAGGCGGTAAACTGACAGACTACTAAGGCCTGATTTTCATTAATACAGAAAATCAATTGAACCCTCTTTACAACTGTCTGCGGCTGACTATTCTAGTTCCTTATGTACATGTTGCATCTTTTTATGTCAAGCAAGAAGATTATTGAACAGAACACAAATCCACAAAGTCAGTATTATATACAGATCATTCTGTAAAACCAACCTTCTTCATATAGAGCCAGTGTAAAATCTAAATTACAGATTTAGAAGGCATCCTCTAGACTACTAACGAGACCAGGCTTTAAGCCTGATTGATAAGCTATTGAAGTAAAAGCACCCAGTGAAGAAGCACCGAACTTCTTACTTATCCAAGTTATTTCCAAGCCGTAGCTGATACATCATGGGATTATAGATACACTGATATAAATGCACCAAGTGAACTTGAATTTGAGATCATTGCTTGAAAAATTTGCTAAACCATCCTGATGCTCGTTTCCTACATCCAGTAACGACGAAGAGGCTGTCTATAATGGGTGGTAAGGTGATCGTGATTTCTGAGCCCAAGTGGATGACCCTGTAAAACGGAAGGAGAAGAGAGCTAAACTATGATCGTTGTAAATTGAGAAATGAGGTTTCGCAGCAAGATAATAATCATAGCAGCCCCATCAAATGAAGAAATTCAGGTCGTTCAACATTCGCGATATGACCGAAAAGACCCTTGAATTGCTGAAGTCGCATGTGGTTAATTAAACAGTTCATGGAAAACCGCAACCGTTGAGCCAGTTTGCCAGCAAAGCGGTATCACAACCCCGTAACAGTACACTACCAGGCAGGTATCTAAACTGCAAAAGCGCTAAGTAACCCCGCAGGCTGGCGTTAATAACAAAGACTTACCAATTAGTATGGTAAAGAATCATGAAAACTACTGATGCGGTAATTTTTAAGAAGCCGATCATAACCATCAGGAGGGATGCGACAAGTTAAATACAGAAGCCAGCAACGGTTGTGAAAAAGAAAAGGCGAGAAATAAAACTAAGAACCTTAAAGAAGCAGTTGAGCTGAGGTACTTCCTCAAATTCAAGACAGATAACTCAAGTACTGGTTGTCCAAACAAACTTTCTCACGTATTCTGCAATTCCAGCGCTGAGGTTAGTTGCGAATCATGCGAAGTCCGGTTCGCTTAGGTAACGCTTGAGTCTGATGCCACTACGGTAACCAGAGTTGAGAAAGTTAGTTAAGAGGAGCCACTCTTCAAAGAAAAGCCGCCCCTATTAACTTTGAGCGGAGAAGCCCTTACGCAAGTGGTGAAGTAACTACGCATGATGTGGGTGTTGCCCAACCACAGAGACAGGAAGGTAAAAGTTTTACCTGGGGAGACTGAGAGCTCCAGTGATGTTTCCAGTTCAAACCGTAGGTCTGTATCGGTGTGCTAGGTCTCTAGTACTAGGTGTGTCAAAACGCTCCTCAAAAGGTAGAAGTATCAACTAAAGACCTTAAGAGTAACCCTTTATAGGGTTGCTTTTTCCTGTTTTATATATAACATAACTACAGGGGTCATTGGATTCGATGTGATTGACTTTTAACCGCACTGAGTAGTGATTTTAGTCACTAACTTAAAGCTTTATAACTGCAATGCACCAGTTCGGTGGCGATGTCAGTTTTCGGGGCTTCGCAGGGTTGATGCCGAACAAGTAAAGAAGTCAGAATAGACGAGCGATTCAAGAGGGTACTGGTATCTTTAGCTGCTAGCAACCCTTGCACCTGTTCAAGGTTTCAAACCTAGTTTGTTGTATAGATATAACTTTAGCCAGGCGTTTATCAAAAGTCGAATGTTAAAATGCAAGGGTAGTAAGCAAGTTAACTGAAAGGCTGTTTGACGTGGGTCTGACCCACCCTACCCATTGGTCATCCCAACACATCAAGGGAGCTCCAAAAAGAAAATATTTTCAGGTCATGTCCTTGGTAAATATCTCCGTTATTGGGTTAGAAGGCAATTTTGCTACTCCTTACTTTTAAGAGGTTCAATATGAACAAGTCTTTAGAAGAAGAATAGCGAAAACACTCTGGTACTGCGCCTTTTAAGCAGTTGGATATATTGTTTATAGGTTTTTCGAGATTTGTAGGAATATGAAGTGTCATCATGTGTCAACAATGTTTGATGTGGGTCTTTTGGCCCTTGCATTCTGATACCTTTTAATTATTATAGGATTTTTGTGGTAGTTTTCACCAGGAGTTTAACTTCGCTATTTTTGGAGGCCTTGGCTACAACCAAAGAAACAGTGGCAGCAGATGTTAATGATACAAGTTTCATAATTCATTTCTCCATAGAGTTTATTTCGTGACTTTTTTCCGCGATAAATAGATTTAGATGAATTTTATGTAAGATAAGGTAAATCGGTTTAGTCTGATTTGGGTGGTAAACTAAGACAGAAATGAGGTATAGAATGCCAGTTCTTACGAAAAATTCCATGAAGCTACTGAGTATCCTTGTGGTGTTCATATTTGTAATAATCCCTACTTGATTGGCAGGGGCCATTCTATATCGGTTTAGCGATTTTGAACCCAATGAGGAAGGAACTGAAGTAAACTATTTAGACGAAGCCTCAAAGCTCAGATTTACAAAAGAAACAGGGTGTCATATTAACGGTATAGATTGTTGGATATTTTCCAGAGGATTAGAGTCTCATTAGAAGCCTGCAACAGCAGCTGTTGGAAAGTTTGGAAACCTTCCTAATCTTTTGCAGTTTGACTTAAGGTTGATGATTAGGGGTGGGGTTATTCTACGGTTAAAGAACATCATCGTTGCGGGTTTAGGAACCAAAAGGTTACTATGGGAAATAGTAAGGGTATCCTTCCTACCAACTACGGTTTTAGAGGAAAACTTCAATTATTCAGCTGCAGTGAGGTGGAGTTTCTTTCAAGATGGAAAGATTATTTTAAGAAATAAGCTCGTAGCAGTTGATATTCCAAATTATGATTTAGATGAACTCTTTAAAGGAATATGAACCTCAAGGAAGCAATAAGTAAGTCTTAGCTGGTTTATTTACTTTTATGATTGTAATTTCCTTAGAACTAGTATGCTAGTAACTATATTAAATAAAGATTTTATGAGTTTTACAGAAGTTACTTAGATTGATAGGTTCACTTTTTATATATAGCAAGTGATACAGTTCGTTACTCACTCTCTCAAGAGCTACGCTTGGTTATTAAAGATATTGAGGAAGTGTGGTATAATCTAAGACTGATATGTTTTCACGTTACGATACTCTCATTTAATCCTTTAGTGTTTGGGGAATATAAGACTACCCAGAGCAATGAAAAATGAACGTGCATGGAAGTTTTACTTTCTTGGAGCAACTTGCTTTCTAACTCTGTAAACGAGGTTTCTTTAAATTGTGGCACTCAGCAACTTTTAAATGTTACTAACACAAACTCTACGTGAAGTGCAAGTTTTGGTTTGATGTTGTAGACTCAAATGACACCTAAGGAATTGCTTTACCACAATTATGCTTCGATGCTTCTGAAATTCGGCGACTGGAAGAAAAACAAGTCTGAGCATATAAAACTCCAAACGTGAATACGAAAGAGAGAATCAAACTATTATAAGGGATATCGGAAACCGCTTTGATTTCTTGAGTTGGTGGTTAAATTAAATGAGATTTGTAACTTTGTATATAAATATGCAAAGTTAAGGAGAGCTGGATTAAGAAATCATAAGAGTTTCAGAGGGTTTTGATTTTAGTCTCGAAAGATCAGCATGCTATTTTCTATACCTAGAAGTTACGAATTGTTTATATAAAATTTTAACGGCTTATCAGAGTTTGAGGTATTATTAAACCCACCCGTGATATAAGCATTTGAACTATGAGGCTTATATTTATTCCCTATCTGATTAGTATTAGGTGGTACAAAATCTTACCCATTTCTTAAGAGCTTTTTAGATATACCTTTAAGGATTTATTGGTTGCAAGGGTTTATGTACCAGAGTCTGGGGCGGGGTACCTGGCCACTATAGTAAAACCTTTAATTGCCCTTATGGCTTAGCTAATAGACAGATGAGGAATAAAATGAACTCAAAGATAATTTAGGGAAGATTTACATAATGTACCTTAATGGGGAGTAGATGTAGTTTTAGTTTTTACAAGCGTGTTGTGTTGAGATAGAGATTTACCTATTCTATCTTTAGATAAATATACAGGAAAGTTTGTGTACCTTATTTGACGTTACAGGTAAACATTTCGCTTCTAATAACAATATGGATGTTGTAGAGAAAAGGGTATCATTTATTCATATTTGAAAGATTTAATTGGTTTTTATTATAATTTCCTGTTGATTTAATTCCAGAAAGTTTGCCTCAAATTATGTTCAGGTAGGAAAGTGAGTATTGAGTCTAAGTTTATTTTGTTTAAAATTCAAATATGTTGTGGAAATTAGAGTGTAGAGACATTTTGCACGAGAGAATCCTTCGCAGTTTAAACACCTCATCTGTCCGGCTGTAATTTATACTGACACTGAGGATACTATCGTCTCCAGGTGTCAACAAGAGTATGAATATTGAGCTAGAACTTTAGGGGGTATAAAAAAAGCTCTAATTTCTTCCTAGTTTAACTTTTTCAATAGGAAAAGAGGGACTTTAGAATTAAATGTTAAGCTACAAAACTAACTAAGTGTGCTATAATATAAGATAGAAGTTCAATTTTAGTAGATGAATTTAAATCAGAGTGGTAATGACTACAAAACATCTCGTACATATATTTGTCTACATTGGGGCTTATACTGCCTGAACTAAAAAGAACACGGCTGGTCGCGAAAGCCAAACTCAACTGCGTGAAAGTGCTAGACTTATCCAAATTGAGACTCTACTGCAGAAACAGCGGATGTGCAATTAGGAACAGAGGTCTGATCTCCTGCCGCTGTTGAAAAGCAGGCACTACTCTCTCAGGAGTGGAGGCATGTGTCTAAATTTTGGTTCTTTGAATTTACCTGAGGTGGTGTTAAGACAATGCTTGTTGGGACATCCTGATCGAGAGGGATGATCCAAATACTGTTCGTCTGACAGAGTTAGACACAGGCTTTTCGTTTCTGTAATAGGTTCGATTCCCTACGGTGTATTTTATTTTGTAATAGGAAGATAGCCCAGGGTATGGCGGCAGAGGCAACGTTACTCTAGGGAAGGCGGTTCAAACCGTCCTATTACATTATAGTTTAGAGGTTTATCTCCGTTTGAGGTATTGCTATTAGGATGACTGGCTAAGGGCAAGAACCGAGAGGTGTAGACACTCTTCAAATTAAATCGAAGCTGAGGAACAGGATACAGATACTAAACCTCAAGGACTAATAGCTCAGGTTCTGTAGCGTAGTGTGGTTAACGGGCGCGCTGTCTTTACGGCAGAGATCGAGGGTCTGACTCTTTGAGACCGTTTGTTAAGGAGATACAGGCAAAATCCTAAAGGTATCCAGTACATCTTCGGGAAAGATATGAAGAGGGCTAAACGCAGCGGACTGTAACCCGCCCTTTAAGTCTGGGGGTTCGAACTCTTTCATTGTTGCGAGTATAGTTTAAAGGTAGAACTACGGTCTCCAAAATCGTCAGTGGGTTCAATCTCTACCACCGTGTTTAATAAATTATAGCGAATGGTAGCAAGTAGCCTGTTTGCCTTATAACTAAGAGGTCGCAGGTTGAGTCCTGTCTCGCAATAAGATTTTATACCAGTTAAAGAAAGGTATGAGTGTGTACTATGATCTGTAGATTGCTCTCTAGATAGAAAGAGTATATTCAGTAAAAGAGGTGGTAGCTTTTATAATGTTGAAGAAAATGGCACTTAATTTACTCAGACCATAGACAATGCTTTTTAAGGATGGTCTGAGGAAGATCTGATTGATAAGTTTAGAGAAGAAAACAGGTCTCTATAGGTATCTTCTCACCTGGTAGGTCTCGTTAAGTATTTTATCTGATGATAGAGCTTGAGTTGGTTATGTGGAAGAGAATTTAAGGAGTTCTGCATCTGCTCGAAACAAACCAAACCTACTTTTAGTGGGGGTATTTTTAAGCCTATGATACGTTAGTATCTAGTAACTCATGGTATCAGTAGAGTAACGTAAGATTTGTAGGTTTCTACGGTATTACATTTAACTGTTAGGAAGTGTGTTTGAAAAAATTGGCTTTATATTATGAGCTAGAAGTTTTCCCATTAAATTTCACAGTCGAACAACTTGTTGGGTTTGAGTTGCAACCTAAAGATCTGAAGGCCTGGAAACAAATCTATAAGGAGTTAGTCGAAACAGCTAAACTGCGTATCTTCAACGATTTCCCTATGACATTTAGGTTTACCGAAGTGTTACGTTTCCTAAAATAATACTAAAAACAATTTATTGATGTTGTGTTATATGTTTATTGTTGCCTGTCGGACTATAAATAGCTGGCCTGGCTTTAAATCATAAGAGTGTAATGGTCCTAAACAACTTAAACTATTCTGTTAGGTAAATAAACCAACGGAGATACTATCACCGTCGTGTTTTTTTGCTTGTAAAGTTAAAATTAAATCGACCCAAGTAAGTCACCTTAACTACGAAGCTAGATACCAGCACCTTGTACGATAAGCATAGGTTGGCAAAAAGATTTGTCCTAAATAAGATAATTTAAACCTGTTTCTGTCTTGGGACGTTAAACGAGCGTTGACTCGAAAAGTAACCTCACGGCTCCCTAGATGAGTCCTGACTGCAGGTTTTCAGTGCATCAACGCGCAGTGACGAAACTGAATTTCATTTGCATTCTATTTGTAAACTGATATAATAATTCCCCTATCTAAATATAGAAGCCATTTATGGAAATGTGTTAAGGTTCCCAACTGTTTGCTCCTGCTTTGTCAAAAGTTAACTAGGGGAGACATTGGCAAAGTCGAAGATATGAGAATACTTTATAAGCATGACTAAATACAATCTGACAAGTCAAACCCAGTAAAAATCCTAGTTGAGTGCTATAAAACTGGGTGTGGATGGCAAGTTTGGCAGCGGTCCGTCGTTTCCTGTCCCTTGACCCCAAGTAAAAAAAAACCAAAACTTAAATTATAATTGAGGTGTTTGCTCAACTCTCGAAAAGGTCGATGAGGCTTTACACCCTCGTTGCTTTGATTTAGCCCAGTTGGCAGAGCATCTGATTGCAATGAGGTCAGCGGCCGGAACTGTTAATCGGCATGGGATTATGATGAGTTTGCCTTGGGTGGGTCTTGCTACTCAGGTGCATTTGATAACAACATACCATCCTAGCTGTTGTAAAGATATGTTGTTGCTGATGTAGTCTGGATGCGAGCAATCTGGGGGTAATCATAGCGCCGCACCAATCAGCCACATCATTTTTATTATTAAGGTATAGCCAAGCGGTAAGCAAAGACTTTGACCCTTCCAATGTTGGAATTGAACTAGCTACCTTAGTTGTTACAGGACAAGACTATAAAACCATGTACACATGTATAGCAGGTTGTTAATATAAAAGTGTTACCTAGAGTACTAAGAAGGGTTATAAAGTTTTAGACTGTATCACCCACAGGTCTATTAATGCTTCTTTGCTAGGGCTTGAGGAAGACCTCCTTTGGGGAAAACTGAGTTCCGTCGGATAAAAGACATTAAACTTATCGATTCCCAGCAGCAGTTTCCGTACTTTTAGTATCTTGATATTTATATCCGTCAGGATAATTTATAATAAGTAATTACATAGGATATGAGGCTTTCAATATGATCGGCAAACGTTACAGCTGAAGCAATGGGCAGCAAGTAGATTTAGCTAAGATAAACAACTCTCAATGCACAGCATTACAAGATAACGGTATTCCTATGGAAGAAAACTCTTTAGACAAGAAAGAGAAGCCATGATTATTATAAAGATGATGAGAAGATGGATAAGTTCCTAAAAAGATTTACCTACCTTTATAACGGAGTTGGGGCAAAAGAAATACAAGTAATCGGACTGTATCTTTCTGTGAATCGCACAAAGAATTGTTAAGCTCTGATAACATTTACTGACAATGTTTGGCTATTTTAAAGGTTACACCTTGCAATTAGCTTTGATTACAGAGATTCTTTATCCCTGTACTGTTATAAGTACGATGAACCTTTACTGTCTAGCTACAGAAGAGACTAAGAGATTGACTGATTACATTTACAAAATGCGGTTTTGTAATAACTATGGTTAAAGAAGTTGTTTTAGATGTCTATTTTGGACTTAGAATTTGCTACCCTCAATCTGCGATATAGATGAGGTGGTTGATCGGATTTTACAGTTGAACAAGAGGGAAGTGTTCCTCGAGATCTCTCATAAAATTCCTTTGAAAATCAAGGGTTTTGTGGTAAAGTGAAATAAATTGAGAAGTTGGTTTCTAAAGGTGAACAACAGTATAAAGTCTAAAGAGCCGCGCAAGTGTCTGAATCTATGTATGAAAACTTATCAGGTTTTTGTTATTTTATCTAGTTTATTAGCTTCGGGTTATAGTAGGTTGGTTAGCCTTTATTATTACTGTACAAATGCTGGATTTAGTTTTGCATCTTTCAACCTCATGTAGCGTTTCATCTTTATAGGGCCTTTCCGGCATCTCATCTTCATTCAATGAAAATCAAGTTAATGAGAGCAATTCAGTCTCAAGACCCACTGCAAACTTCATTTCACTCCAAGCTGTCGGACTCCTTCAGCTTTAATGGGTCAAGGTTCCTTAACACTTCATAGTCTTATGTTTCGTGCCTTTATGGATCGGTTTTTCACCCTCACTCCAACCATCCGACAGTATATAGCGTCGATTAAACCCTGGGATTTTCAAGGTTTTATGTTATATCGTTTATATTTAAAATGAATTAGGAGTTAAATATGACTTATACTTACACTGGACGGTTTACAGGAGAGGTGGTTTTTCTTTAGGGCTCTGAGTGATGGTAATTTGAAAAATGTATCTTCAGTAGAGTATGGACATAAAATGCGGCTAAAACATACCAAAAGAAATTTCCCAAAATCATTTAATATTACAACTAAGTAGGTTAAGACTATTTCAAATGATTTAGATTTGATATATTGACAGGAAATCAAGAAGTAGATATAATAATGAAAATTTCACAAAATATGGTTTAGTTGAGCTGGAAATATCGGTCGTAAGTTTTGTAGGGATGAAAGAAATTACTTATTCAAAGAGTTTGTGCGTTTCGGTTGAATTTATAAGTCCCAAGATGTTTGTTATGGAGAATGTAGCGCCTAGTTACACACAATAGGAGTAAATCGTTGAGAAGTGGTTTCTGCATTTAAGTTTTAGGGTATCGAGAAAATAAGTGTGTTAAGCTTGCGATTATGGTGTTTCTCAAAAACGTCAACGTATTTTATAGTAGGGTACAAAAGTGAGATTTTGAGTTTCGACGTTAAATTTAGTTGGACTGTAAAAGATGCTAGTAGACGACTTACCCTCTTTAGAAAGTGGTGTTCTAGTTCTAATTATGTAGCTATGAATTATCTAAACAAATGTTTGGAGGAAATGTTCTTATGGAGTGGATGGAGGTAATTGTTCTGAGATACCTTGAAGATTTAAGAGCCAAAAACAGTGGATGATCAGTATATCTAAAAAGGCAAAAATCCCTTCAACGGTAATTGGAGATATGCGAAAGTTTTAATTAATCTCAGAATCGATGTTAATCGACGTGAACTGTGGTGATCGTAACCTCTCAGATAATTTTATTTTGGAAGGTGTCAAAGTATTTCTTTTATTCAACAACAGATAGGGAAACCCAGTACCGGTCGAGTTAGCTAAGGTAGTTGCTCAGTCTGGTACTGAATACTTTTAAAAAGTTGAGTAAACAAGATAACTCCGCTTTATTTATGCATACTATACGAACCCAGATTTCTTCAAGTTTCCTATGATAGTACTAAGTAACAAAAATGAAAGTAGGATTTAAACATGAACAATTATTTGAAAACGTTATACGAAAAAAGGGGTTCATGTATTGTAAAATGGAAAAGAAGAGCGTCAGTTAGATGTACATACTGTATCTATCCACGAAAGTAAATAGTAACCTCACGTGGTGGTAAGTTTTTATTGACCTCCTATTAGATGACACTTATATGATGAACAGGGTGTGATGCCGTGTGGACTCTCCAGTAGGCAACACAGGAAATGCGGATGATAGTAGGTAAAGATAATAGGGCAATAGGTTATCGTGAGGTTATATTAAGATTGCTGCTCGAAATAAACGGAAATTTCCATTTATGATGAATATATGACTTAAAGTTGAACTTATATCTATAAGATAGCAATTCTGCAACCACTGGTCATTTTGATTATAGAGTATTTGCAATCTATGCCACTAAATGAAGTGCTGAAGTTTAACAAAGAAGCTTCTATATGCCTTAGTTTAAATATATCTACAACTCACATAACATTGGCTCCTGACCTTTAATATTTCAGATAAGAGGACTATAAGTCCAATTTCAGCTAGGGTATGCAATCAGAAGTTAGCATCAACAGGTTGCACAAGAGAGTTTTTGACAGAGCCTTTTATGATGCTTTAAGATCTTAACGGGATGGTAGATGAGGCTCACCATTGTGAGCTTTTGTCATTCAGGTGCTAGTTTTAAATGAATTAGAGTCATTGAAAAGAGCGTCTACGGTATAGACTGTTGATAATTTATTTAGTTTAGGTTGCACTTAAAATAGCTAATTAAGGTTGACCTTTATTAGCAGCCTCATCTAAAGCGGTTTCAGAGTTAGGATGCCCAACTTGACGCAATTGAAAAGACTAAACTACATCCTCAAGATGATAAACTGTTGTGAATTACTTGCACCATTAAACGGAGTTTGATTTATGAACTCAATATAGTTAAAGAGAACCCTTAAAAGTGCTTGGGTTCTCTTTGATTGCTGACATTTGAGTATCTTTTAAAAATTATGGTAGTATAGCTAGATAATAAAATCAAAAAGGAGTTTTACACTGAAACAAGTTACAATTCTAAAAGAGTTTAATACCAATCTTGGCCTGCCCAATTATGGGTACAAAACCACGATAATGTAGATATTCTGAGTCGATAAGTGGAATTATGTTTGGGTAATGGATGGCGCTAAAGCATCATTTGATACACTCTACTAAATATGGTTTCGGTATCTCTCAGTTGCAGACTTCAGAAAACTGCTTTACCCAGAGTGTAGATTACAGAGGGTTAAAGATATTTTAGCTTCTGCATAGCCAAGTTCAAGCTACTTATTTGTCTTCTGTCTTTGACTTATGACTATTCTGAGTTACCAAATCCTTGCATTTACAGTGTCATATCGCTTTATTGAGATTTATTTGAACACATTTACTTTAGGGATTATGGTCAGGTGTAAATCAAGTGTAAGCATTTGATTACAGATACTTTGGCTCCTTTGTACAAATAGAGGAAATTGCCCACTAAAGAATCCCCAGGATATTGATTTAGAGTTTGAGGTTAAAGAAGCATATGGGTGAGAACCCGTCATTGGCAAATCAACAGAATGGGTATTATGTATTGTCTCGATCCAGAAAGTGCTTATTTAAGCAAATCAAGCAAGCATTTCACTATATAAAGACAAGAACTATGTTCATGTCTGAGGTTTTTTGGCAATGTTTATTCGAATGGTTTTATAGAACACTCTCTGAAATCAAAAACTTCATACTCTAGAGTGGTTCTGTAGTTAGATGATGCTGTTGTTGTTGTGAAGCAAAGTAATTTGTTTATACTGTTTAAAACATAGTATTCCTGTAGTGCAGCAACTTTCTAACTTTACCCATTTGAAGGGTTTCAGTGAGGAAAAGACTTTATTTCCCTTTGATGTACCTAATACGTCTGTGTAATGGTTCTATGAAATGGTTTGAATTTTTTGTAAAATTGTGTTCAGATGGTTTTATTTTATTGGGTTGTCTCCTTGATTTTTTCTTTTCTGTTAGTAATTTGTTGTAGGTTGATTGAGTTGACTTCATAACTTCACAAACTATATCATCTGTCCACACTTAGCTAATTTGCAGTGGAGTCTTGTTTATGATTTCCCAAGTTTGTTCTTTTAACTGCTGGAAGTTCTAAAGTTGTTAAGTCCTCAGTACCATTGGGGTATCCAAATCTGGTGGTTACTGCTGAAAACTTACAAAACACTGATTGTTTACGTTGCTGTGTGTAATCTGGAAGTGGTGAAGAGCCTTGATGAGTCAAGTTGAAGTCTGGTTTAATATTAGTTTATACAAATTACAAACCAGTTGCGATTGGTTTTGTTAAAGGTCTGACTTAATTATATTAGATTTGAGAGTGTCTTGATACAAACTTTGTGGTAGATGTTTTATCAAAGTTCCATTTAGTGAATTGACTGTTTGAACTCAAAGGCTGGGCCAGATACCTGTAGGTTTTAATTAGATTATTTTTATAACCGGAGAACCTTGTAATTAAAGTGTTCTCTTTGTTTCTTGATTTCTCGGGTTTTCGTGGATAGTAAGAAAATAGAAAAAGAAGGTTTAATTTGAAATTTGATATGCAATGTTGATATGGGATTATCAAACTTATTTAGAAAAGCTTGGTTTGGTTACCAAAGTAAGAGTACAGAAGTTCATAAGAAGGCTAATCTTAGTGCTATGAAAGATAGCTTTGAAAAATATTTAAAAGAGTTTCGATACAGAGGTTTCTTTGAGTTGTAATTTGAAGTTAAAAGACGAGGGATATAGGAATGTGGTGTTATTATGCAACTTACTTTGCCGATCATCCCATGTTATATTTAGTGTCTATGAAAAGTGGTCAAATTACTTTTCTCAAATTTGGTAGGGTTATGAAGATGCTTTTGACTTAGTCGTATGTTTGATGCTGGAGTTTCCTGAGTTGTTTGATGGAGGTATTTTATTGAATTGATACTTCATGTCCATAATTATTGTTTACGAACCAAGATAAAGAAGTGTTTTATTAAATAAGGATGTAGGAAAGTGATTTATCTAGCTAAGTTGTGCATTTATTTGGGTTCTAGTAAAGTATTGGTTTGTGGTAATTTCAATTTTTCAAGTTTAACCTAAGATGGTATCCTCACTTAAGGTTGATTTATTAAGTGTTCTGTAATCATACTGTTTGTGTCCATCCTTTTTATTGTTGAAGTTATTCTAAGATTACTTACTTGTTTTGGGAAATCGAATTAAATAAGGAGGAAGTATGATTATTGTTAAAATTTAAGTACACTTAGTAAACTTTACACCTTTACTATGGGTTTACACCTCAAAATGGGTCAAGAGGTCAGGAAGTGAGCTGTTATAGACACTTTGTTTTGGTACGTGTATCCATAGTCCACTGTGATATTGAAGAAGATTGAGAGAGTTTTATGCACTGTATTTAATTTCTTGAAGTAATTCAAATATTGGAGTAAAAGTCACAGGACTATTAGTTCTTGTTTGTGATTTTTTATTGTCTATGTTTATTCCTTTTCCGAACGGGAGATCAGATAAATTCATAATTTTAGTTCGACTGTTTTAGTGGTACATGTCTATTACTTTTTAGTTTGCTGTTTTTGGTTTTGTGGTTGATGTTTTTACTTTGACTGGTTTATAAGAGAACAACACCGCCTATGGTTTCTATGTTTGTTCTGTAATTGGTTTACCAATTTTGAGTGTATATGGTATAATCTTCTTTGTGTTCTTATGTTTGGTTTTCGTTCTATTGTCTTTATTGGTTTATCGGCGAGTGGTTTCAAATCTTCCCTTTACTTTATAAGTTCTATGTTTTTCTCAAAGAATAAATTCCATAGTTACCACCAATTTAGAGATTCTAAAATACTTAATTTCGAGATGACTTGTTGTTAGATTAGTTAATTAAAACAAGCGCATCTAAAGGAATAGTACTTGTTTTGGGTCCTTTGCACTTGCAAACCAAAACCATCTTCTTTTCTATACTTTCTTTGCACTATTTTTACTTTTTAATAAAAATTTTAAACAATATTTCTTTCTATTGACAAAATTTTATCTAGTATGGTAAATAAGTAATAGTTAGAATTGAAAGGAGTTAAAATCAAAAGATTTTGACTCTGGCAGCCTAAACTGATTTATTTCGTGTGGAATAAATCATAGAAAGGCTTGCATTCTTGACTAATACTCATCAACACCTAGTCTTTAGCAACCCCTCTCTGATGGATTTGTGATGTCGAGAGACTTTCCTAGGTGCAACGCTAGAAAGAAGGTGTGAGATTAGTAGAACTAGCTACTCAAACTCAGTTCGGTCTGTATTTGAGGTCTGAGTCCCCATGTCTCCATCTCAATGGTAAGTTTGACAGAAGAAGAAAAAGCAGGACAATTATCTGCTCAAATTGAGAATTTGTTTCTAAAATATCAGAAGTCCTAGATTGCCCCAGGATTAATTTAGGACAAGTTGGTAAATTGCACTCAGAGAACAAACTCAAGTTAGAGCAAATTAGAGTTAAATTGCGGAATGAAAAGAGGCAGTGAATTGAGTCGCTAGAAGGCCCAGGACTGTTTATATCGGATAAACATCGGTATCAATAATTTAACTGATAAGAGATTTCATGAAGATGGTAGGCTTTATCTTCAGATAGTTTGAGGAAGAGTTACTACATAAGGTTTATTTGGATCAGTTCAAATGGCACCTGGGTGGCAAGGATAGAGAACTTACTAGTAGGAAAGGCTGGGGTTATTAAGGTTTTGTCGAAAAAATACATCCTAGAAGTTGAAGTGAATTGTGATAAAAACTCCAAGGGGCATCCTCATAAAAATTGATGTGCTGACAGGGTCTATTTTAGCTTAGATTTGGAGAACGAAGATTAACCGCAGACATTGATTATATTTATTCCCTCGATTACCTGCCGAAAGAATACTTAAAGAGTCAGAAAATATCAAACAAATGTGAAGACTTTCATACTATATGTACTGATGAATATAGTGCTATAGAACAGTTAAGTGGTTTTGAGAATCATTATAAGAGTTCTTTCCTTATGAAGACCTAGCAGTTATGAAATTATTCTCAACACAGCTCAAAGATTTATAGATGATTGAATTGAATTTATCTTCCTCAAGCGATAAGCTATTCAGATTTGAAGATAGATTGAAACTATAAAGATTATTATTCTTCAACCTGACCTACCTGAGCTGAATCTAAACCCAATGGGGGCCGTTATTGTACACAGGTTGAAAGAAAAGGGGTATTGATTGTAGATGATTTCTACTTTGTAGAGGTCACAAATCAACAGCGTTAGCCTTCACTGACACTAAACGCACGTTTCCAGTTTTAAGATGCTTTTAAACACTGGCGATAAAACCGTTAAAGGTTGCTGCAGCTCACATAATAGAATTGTTAGTATCTTTATGATTGTGTACATCCAGGAGTGTTACTTATGAATTATAGCGCACCTGTGGAAAACCTCCAAATTAGTGTATAACTTTAAGTTTCTTGGACTAGCAATTTTACATATTTTATCGGTTTGTTGGATTTTACTTTGTAAGTTGGTCTCAGATTTGTTGGAAGTTATTTAAGATGCAACTAACCAAAGCAGAAAAGAAGAAATCTGTGTAAGGTAGTGGTTTTCAATAGTCTCTCATTTTACATCTTTTATTGTTATTGAATAGTCACAGAGTAGGTCAAGCTAATAGAAAAGTTTGACTTATATTCTTTTATTTGTGTTATAATACAAGATATAATTAAAATAAAAGATAACAGGAGAAATATTGTAATATGGCTAAACTTATAAATCATTCATGTGATAATAGACAATGAAGTAAAAAGATGTAACAACCCAAGCATCTTCGCCATGATGGAAGATATTAATGCATCGAATTCTAAAGTGCTGAGGGCAAATAAAGTTGTAGATAAGTCTTGTAATTGTGGTCTAGGGATTACAGAGGTTTATTGATTTAATTATTTTATGCAACAGGCTCAATTTTAGCTTTAACCTGCAGTCATCCGTATTGCCTTTAAACATTCTAATATGACTTTAACATCTATACTATGACAGAGACTTAAACTGCATTGAAGATGATGTACTTTTCCAGAATGATGTAGGGTAATGATCAGAATACCTAACGTGGGTTGGTGTAAAATCCATAAACTTAATTAAGCAAAAGAAAGAGAGAGTGGAAAACTAGATTATTGGGGATTTTGAAGATTCTTAATACTGAGAAATATTATAGATATGGTCTCGTGAAGTTAATGAATTTCATGGTACTTTCTTAGACAATCGTACAAACATCTATGTGAAATTTTAATTGAGATTTCCACTGAGGCAAATAACAAAAGAGTTGAATGCTATGAAGGAAAATTAAACTCAAGAAATTGGTTTACCATTGTTATGGAGATGATAGAGACAAAGGTTTGCATTCTACTGAGGTTTTCAAAGATTACAGACTTCAGTGCTCCTTTACTATGCTGGAGCAGCCTAATTAGCTGAGTTTGTTCGTCAATACTTTGAGAAGTTCGACATACACATAGTGCTGAGTTGCGCGGAAAGCGTAACACAGAAATGCCACAGTCTAGATACGTATCATCAGATGATTCCAAGCCTAAAAGTGCAGCTCTTTTAAATGGACATTATTTCTGAGGGTATTGATTTACAAGATTCTTCTGTTGAGGGTTGCTTTCTATTCTGATGATTGAATGGTTAATTTGATTGAGAAACTTGTAGTATGTTAAACTAATCGACATCAAGTAGAGTACTATTACTTTAACACAGTTACAATATGCAAAAGTAAGTAGCAGATAAAAGCAATAACTTTGTTTATTATAAATCAGTTTAAATTTTAGATATAGAGATTAAATTAAAACATCCTGGGGTTTCTATCCATTGGAACTTATTCGCAAAATAATTTGCATAAAGGACAGAAAGCAGATGTTTCTAGTTCATACAGAAAATAGACAATGTATACAATCTTAGTTTATAGTTTGGAAGAGTTATTAAATGGGGGTAAATTAAATGACAAAAAGCTAAAGAAGATGAGAGTTTGGGACTCAGAGCTTATATGATATCTAGACCATTATTTAGAAAGGCCGGGTACAAAGGTTTTATAGATTTATATAATCTTTAACTGAGATAAAATTTTAAACTTGCCAAGGTGTACTCATCCTATATATGGCCTTCCACGTTTCTGGAGTAACTCAGAAGATAAGGTTGAGACGATGAGGGGATATTGTGTACTGAGGACTATGACCTCAATCAGAATATTATATTTTATTCCCTCGGTATTGTAGAACGTTCGGACGGGGTTTAAACATTACGAATCGCTTTACAGTAGAACTAGAAGATTGTTATTAGGAGACCAGCGCCTTGATGTGGAAAGTTGTTGGAAATATTTATCGAAATAAAGACTTAGTGGAGGGTATTTTGAAATGAAACTTAATTTGGAAAACGTTGCAAGAACTTAAAGACTAGTCAGTTGACTGATTTGCTTTAAAAAGATCTACCTACTTACCCAGTAAACTTTGTAGTCAAGTGGGTTTAAAATGAACGTTCTGAATGAGTTTGAGCATGTAAAGAATTTCGTGGTGTCTTGTAAAGCAAGGGGTTAATCATTACTGTATGACTTTGAAACTGAATGGTCTTTTAAGCAATGACTATGTAGGCTATCGAGACTCTAATCATTACAAGGCTCTGCTCTGGAATTCAGCAGGAAGCTAAATTTATATGCGCCTTGAATAGAGTTTGATTGATCATGGATTTTGGATTTATACTGGCTCTTAGAGACCCAGAGAGAAGGATGTTTTAGTTGGTTTACTAGACAGTTTGAAAGAAAATAGAGGTTTCTTAAGTGAACAAAACAACAGCAACCTAGAAAGGGACACCAAAACAAACCAGATGTTCAAGTAGAGGTATTGATTTCTGTTCAAAAGAAATTTATCCCCATTCAGAAGATGATTTCAAACTATTTATCCCACTTGAGGGTGATCTTCGCTCATACAAAACTCCATCGGTGGATTCTAAAGGAACAACCCTTGTTTGCAGGAGACACTGTCAGTTGCTGATACGGTTTATTTCTTCAGATGGGTCTTTCAGAGAACCAAGAGGAAGCTTACAAAGCAGACCGAGATTAAGAACTACTTGCTTTTAGAATTTGATGGATTTGAGTTTCTTTTGCTTACTAAGAGTAAATGCGGTCCTTAGAAGACTTTGCTTGTGGGCCCCTGCATTTATGAGATAGTGCAAGTCCATGGATTTTAAGATTGCAGACACTTAGGAAAGTTGGTGTAATATTTAATAAGAGAGGATGTTAATTTAATTGAAAAAGGTAAAACAAAAGTAATCTAGAAAAGGTGGTAACATTTATGATGCAGAATTATTTCAGCGAAGTATTGATTGTATGGAAGATAGCATGAGCGTATTGCTCAGAAACAAAGTAGAAGTTGTACTTGAGGTAAGGAAAGGAAATAACAGCAGAAATCTTCCTGTGGACAAGTTAAGACAAACGATTAAATACTACTGTAGATTACACTAAAGAATACTATCAGATATTGCGAATTTGGTTCCAACTGATGAGCGTAATTTTGAAACAGCTAATAAAGTAATTGATTACTTTATGGAGCGAGTTTATGGCTCAAATGAATTAAAAAGAAATGCCCTTTGACGCGGTAAAAATCGAAGAGGGTCTAAGGAAAAGTGTATCGACAGATTACCTACCAAGAGCAACGCCACAAAATCATGCAAGAGTTTGAGAATTGCTTGAGCCATTACAGAGGTAACTTAGAAAGAGTTAGAGATTTTAGGAGATATTGAAATACCTAATTATATACGTTCAACACCAAGTGGAGAGCGTGATTCTTTGAGGAGTTTTGCAGACAGAGGAATTTCGGTATTTAGACTACTATTTGTATCAAATTGCGATCATAAATTTGTACTTTTGCAGGCTCTGGTATCTGATTTTATGCAGGGTTATTAAGATTTGAAAATACGTACTACATTACGGTTGGAAGTCCTAAACTGACTGTAGAAGATGCTTGGGAAGCAAATTAAAAGACTGCAAAAGGTAAGGTTGTAGATGGAAAATGATTAAGGAAAAGGATTTACTAATACTAGGTATAGAGGTGTTGTTATGTTAAAGGTTTACACAGGATGTAATTTCATATGTATTAGATGCAGTGTCTTTAACGATTATTTTAATTCTAAAGAGATAATTGAGTGAACGAAAAAGGTATTGAGTATAGACTTTGTTTTCTGATAATGGGTAATTAAAATTAAACAAATCACCCTTTTGTACTTAGGGTTTTAGAAACTTTAGCTATGGAGTCCGGAAATAACTGAACTTGATTTACTTAATACTGTGGGGTCGGTGTCATTCCAACTGCATTATGAGGTTTATAACAGAAGTTGCGATTATTTTCCAAATAAAGATTTGACTTGAAGTCCTTATTTTAGTTACTATTATGAAAATATATTTCAGATTAAGAGGTGGTTAATTTATGCAACAAATTAAATTTTCTACAACTGACTCTGGTTTTAGAGAGAATGGGTCCCCTGCAGACGATAAGGCAAAATAAATGGCTTTAGAAACCCAAATGTCCGAGTCCAGGCTTATCAAGCCAATGTTTCAGGCTTCTATTGATAGTGGGGTATCCGCTCTCCCGGACTTACGAGTCGATCGGTTTGCTTTACGAGATTGGATTAGACGGAGGAACTTATGGCAAAAGAACAACTAAATAAGATAGACCCCAAAACTTAAAAGGTTGCTGTTTCATTGAGCAAAAAGCATTACTAAATGTTGAGAAATTGAACGGGATAAAGAATTGTTATAGAAGCCCCATCTGGCTCCGATTCAACTAGTCCTACTAAATGTTGAAATAGAGTGGATTATCCGCGCAGGTAAAGTGACTGCCTGTACAAGCATTTTAACAGGAGTTTTAATTGGGCATGCAAAGTTCGTTAGCTCTATAAGGAAAATTATTTACTACTAGTAGGGTTGAAACACAAATTAAAATGTTGACAAGACGTTATATGGAGGAATTGCAACTTATTACACAGATGAATTGAAAGGAAAAATAAATGACAAAACACAGATGGTTTCACCTTTTAGATGAACTGAATGAACTTTAAGTTAAGGAGTTTGTAGTAGGAAGGTTTTGTGTTGAGTTTAATTTAGAGATTTCGAAGAAATGCAGTGAATGGAGGAGGGTATGGTTCGAGAATTACTGATTTAATAGCATTTGTATCTACAGATATTCGATCTCTGATGGAAACAAATCAGAACCTTTTAGGGTTGTTTACGACTTAGTGATATGTGCCAAAAGTAAAGCTTTGTATACTAGTCCATTAAAACCAAGAGAAGTTTGACGCGTTTCAGCTGAGCTACTGTTGTAAATATAATTCCTGCCATTACATTAGCAAAGTCGCGACCTTCTTGTAAAATTCTAAAAAAGACTGTTCCAAGATTCTACCTGCAAGTTAGCTTAGTGATTTCCTCAGCAGAGTTTACTAAATTTGAATTGAATGATGATTTATTGTAACGATATTGGAATCTGAGGATTGAGGTATGGTAGAAGAATTAAAACCTTTCCGTATTAACTTTAAAACGGGAGACCAAAACCATTTTCATGGTACAAAATCAAATTTTGTGATTTTAGAAATGATTATGGCTGGTTGTCCAACTTGGTATTAGAAAATGGTAATCGTACTTGGTCTATATAAAGCGGTATTATTTATTTGGTCTGAGCTGAGCTTGTTGTCGAAACAGCCCACAAACGGCTCAGATTTGCTAATTATACAAAAATAGAAAGCAAACATTTTATGAACTTAACAAAAACCTGTAAAAATTGAATTGCCATTAGTCGTAGGACTTGTCCTACTTGATTTTTCTGCTTAACTGCGGTAAAACGAATTCGCAAATACTGGTTGGGGTTAAGGTAGTGCCTTTGGTGGTATCCAAGACACCACTCAAACCCGGGTATCATCATTAATACATAAACTTTCCTAACTATTTAATAGTTTTGTTTGTACTAAAACGCAGTTCCAGGATATACTTAAATCAAAATTGAGGGTTCATATAGATAGTACTAACTCTAGTCTACTTATAAATTAAACTGGCAAAGTAAAAGATGTTAAGTGTAACTCCTAATATTAAGGAATTGAAAGTCGGAAAAGCAAGTCTGATAGAAAATATTAGGGTTTCTACCTAGAAATAAGTTAATAGGACTTTCTACTAGACGTATCAAGGCCTATAATACAACAGAAAATAGCTGCACAGAAAAGATGTTATTTATGCTAGAGTTTCGACTCAGGAACAAAAGAAACAAGCACTTAGATAGCCAAGTTTCTATAAGTAGCAACTAGTTAAAGACTGGCAACATGTTAAATTTGAGTTGCCCATTCCAGTCGATAAACGCAAGGAACTCAGCATCAGATTAGAAACCAAGCGATGGAACAATGAAGTGTAGGAGTGTTATTACAGGACAGCATAAACTGGCCTCAGGTAGGCTTTTTACCTACGAAATGCATTTAATGCCAAGTGTGTTGAGGTTGCAGTAGTTAAACAAAATACAGAAGATTAGGGTTATATAATAAGAGTACATAGAAAGAGAAGCATGCACAAGTTGCAATTATATAATAAGTTAAGGATGAGCAGAATAACCAAGACTTGATTGAATATGTAGAAGTTGCTCGCTGCTTACGCTAAAGCAGTACGTAAACTTATATTATCAAAAACTCAGGAAGAGTTTAATAAATCTAACTTAATACTTTATTATATAAAATTTATTGTATCACTAAAACGAACGGCCAACCTGATTTTCATACTTAGCTGCTCAAGGTCGTAAATGCTTTAAAGAGTTAAAGTTTGTGAGATAACTTAACTAGAGCGAAAATAAAGCATTTAAACAAGTGTTATTCGCAAAGTTAGAGCAAATGCAGGATATTAACTCAGCTATGTTGAGGTTAGGCCCCTCGGCATCTATTAGCTCGTCACCCAGACATTTAAGAAGAAAGATAGTTGCGACAAAAACTAAAATCGTTTAAAACAGAAGTTAGCCAATCTAACTTACCAGGATTTGAGAGACTCTCGAGGATTTTAAACTGTAAGCCTCAGGTACAAAAACGATGTGTTGCAGAACTTCTTCTGCCTTGTAGCATAGAGCATGAGATGGTCAAAATGTCTTTTGTGGGTTTCAGATGCACCTTCTTGCAAATCAACAACTTCCAACTTAGGGTACAACAAAAGATAATCAATTTGAAACTATGAGAAAAAGATTTTGGTGGGTTTAAAGGTTTGAAAAGGTTCTGTGCGTTTCGTATTCAGTAAAGTTTTATTTTAGACATCATAAAGACTAAACTAGTCCGTGTCCTTAACAGAAGACTAGTCCTTAGCTTTAAAAAGTTATTAAGAGGAACAATAGATATTATCTTTACCAGCCTTTTTGAGTACAACTTGACTCTGATGATTTCTTAACGTTCCACTTATGGTACTATCGGCTTAGAGATTTCAACAAAGGTTTTATTACTTTATCAGAAACTAATCAACTTATGGTCATTTAGTTCAAACTCAAGTTACACCTTATGGGTTTAAGTCTGGGGAATAAAACTAAAACAGATTTACAAACAAATCGTATCAAAGTTGTTAATTTATCTGTCTCAATAGGTAAAAGATTTATGTATTGGAAAACTTGAACTTCAATAGTAAAAAGGCTCAAACAGAGCAAACAAGGCAAAAGTAGGTAATGAGATGATTCATCTCTCTTGCATATAGTCAGTATAGATTTAGTAGAGCCCTAGTAGCTTATAGAAATAGGGTATTTATTAGGAAAGTCAATCCAGCGTGGACAAGTTGGATTGTAAAACAATGTTGTCCAACTATGAAGCTTAATATTCATGTCGGAGCTTCATTTGTAATCTGCAAGACAGTGAGCAGGTTACAAAGACACCGTATAAGTTCTTTGGAACATTCAACTTATACAATAGATGTATTAAACGCAAGATAGTTTAGCATTTCCCTTTACAGGTGGTGTTAAGTAGAAGCTTTAACGATAAGTTCTATTGCGTAGCTCTAAAGTTGAAATAAGTGAGTTAAAGTGGAATAGGCTAACCGTAAGACCTGGTTGAAAAACTTTAAAATTGGAGTTTATTAGTTTTTATAACTATTAAATTGATCTGCTAAAACTGCTTTTTATTGATAAGGTTTATAATCTTCCAACAACTCGCCCAAACCAAGAGAATATGCTAAGAAAGTCCAAGCTCAGGCTGAAGTTGATGCGGCGGTCATCAAAGCTGAAGGTGAAGCAAAAGGCAGATAAACAAGAGGCTGACTCTGTGCACGATAACCTTATCCCGTATGAAGGAAGGAAGCAGGCAGAGAGAGAAAAGCATGGTTGGGTCACAGTCAATGGTGCAGGCAATACGATTATGTGCAGCCATGAATTTCTCAGTTTCGTCATTTATATAATTATGATTTAGAACCTAAGTAAAAATTGGACTTAGGTTCTTTTAACATTGACAAACTTTGTATTTTTGATATAATAAAAGAAAATAAAGATTTGAGGTATTTTTAGAGTGTATTCTGAGGGTATTGACCGTTTAACTGTTTATGGTTCAAGTAACATAGAATCAAAATTGCAGACAAAGTTGCAAGAGATGATGTTATACACAATATCTTTTTGTGAAAGTGGTTCTCCTATATTTGAGGGATTATGGGTTAGATAGGAGTCCATAATTCAACAAGTTTTGGACTCATCTTGATTATAGGTTTGCTATTATAGATTTTAAAGGTTCTAAAGGTAGCTTGCTAAGATTACTTTAGTCAATACTGATTATACCATTAAATTGAGAGTTGTTTTTTAATTTTAGAAAGGATGTTGAAATATGACTGACTGGTTTTGTAGATAAATCTTACCGAGAATATCATCATCTAGTGTTTTAGAGATGCTAGCACTGTTTTTATGCGTTGCTATTTTACTAAAATTCAGTGATAGTGATGATAAACTTTTCACACTTTTCTATGCTTATTTCAATCTTTGTTTTGCACTAATTCACTTTATTTTAGAGACTTTTACTAAACAAGAATTTGTTTATGAAAAAGATTGAGTGTCAGTTTTATAATCGAAAGCTTGATTTTTCTGATGCATTTTCGTTAACTTGGAGAAATAGTTCAGATAGTCTTGTTACCTTAACTCCTAACACTATTTGACTGAGACTTTGTTTAAAGAACTTAAGCGATATAGTTCAGGTGAATTAGTTGGAGAGGTTACGCATAATGCAAGGCGCTAAAGAAGAGTTCAAACCACTTTGTTATAGTTAGTGAGTTAGTAGATTTTAAAAATTTAGATGAGTTATTTAACTAAAGTGGAATATAGAAAACTCAAAGAGATATCAAAGAATCAGCTTAGGATTTTAAGAGGTAAAAGTTCAAAATTTGGGAGCTATAAAAGGGTGTTTTGCGTTTTGACTTTTGAGCAGGAAAAAGCAAATACTAGCTATTTGATTGAAAGTTTACTTTAGATTGAGTGTAAAGCACTGAGTATATAGGATTTGAGAAAATCGTAGAAAGTGGTAGGTTTTTAGTTTATGAGTTTAGAGCAAGCAATTCAAAGTTGGAGGTCTCGTTTGGGGTTAGGTTCTAAAATGGACTATTCAAAATTTTAGGTAGCGAGATACCTAGGACGAGATTACGGATGTTTTGTTATAACGAGTGATTTAGGTTCCATAATAGTTTGATTTTTGATGTGTTGAGATCATTTTTGGGAATTAACTTATCAAGTACCTGTGCAAGAGTTCCGTGTCTAAAATATGTGTGAAAAGATATCTGAGTATAAAAGATTAAATAAAATTAAAGGAGGTAATTATAGCCGAAGTCTAAACCAAAACAGCAACAGTTTACTCAACAGAAGAAGTTATTAAGAAACTAAGAAAAACATTTAGAAAAACCACTATTCATGCTTTGGTCTCAAAATTTGAAGAAGACAGATTCGGACCCAGATTCTATTTCTTATCAGCAGTCTTATTTAAGGTATAGATAAAGTTATTGAACTTGTAAGTTCGCTTTTGTTGAGTAGCTGCTCATGTAACCTTTTACAATAAGTGCAGTACAAGATAGCATTTCGCTCGAAGTTGTAAATACTCACTATAAACTAATTGTTCTTAATTGTGATGAGATTAGGTAAGTCTCACGTTTCGGAGGTAAGATGGATGGATAAATTATTTTGATAGATTGAAAAATCAGCTAAACAGTAGTACAGAGCTTAGTACAACAATTTAGGGAAACTACCCACCTTCGCTCTCAATGGCAGATTTATAAAGTTTTCGACTTGATGGACAGATTTCCTAAGTTTCACCGCTTTTTATTGTACTTGGGGTCTTAATTTATGTTGGTTTTCAGTACCACTCAGATTAGAATATGAGTCTGAGGAAGAAATAACTGCTACTAGAAGAAATGGCTCCAAACACCTAGCGATATCTTTCTTAGTGCTTTGCTTGGTAGACTATGTTTTGTTATCAATTCAAACTTACTTAGCGTCAGATATTACCATATCTTTGAGGTTTTTAAAAGCAGTTGAAGAAATAAATAGAATTGAAACAGTAAAGCTCTCGTAGGGATTTTGACTTTTCTATTGTTTTGTGTTACACTAATTAGCAAGAAAACTATTAGGAAAGGAGTTTTACAGTGTACTTTTTAAAAACAAAGAGAACTTACAATGACTTATTAAATTTAGCTTTTCGTACTCTGCAAGAGGATTTAGAGTTTAGCAAATAAGATAACTGGTAGTAGGCGACACCTGTCTATTTACTCAAATTACTTTTGCAGGTTTTAATTGATTTAGCGGAAGAAACAAGAGAAACTACAGACTTGGATTTGAGACTACTTTGGTGACTTATCTGAGCTTGATTGCTTTACATTTTCCCAAGACGTTTTTCACTGAGATTAGGTAAATTAGGTTTAACAGTATCATTTAAAACCAATTAAAAATTCGAGAAGAAGACAGTTGCTTATAAGTTCCAAGTAACAGATGTTGCCCAGTGATGACTCCCTGTCTAAAAATTGATTTTAGCTCGAATAAAAGGATTTGGCAGTCTGAGTCATTCCGATTGAGCATTCTTTAGCAGAAAAATCTATATATGTGCACAAGTACATTGATAGTCGAGCAGAAGGATAGAAGTTGATATTTATAATATTGCTGCATATAAGTTTCCAAAACAGAATTACTAAAGGTGGATTTTTAGAGTTACTAAATTGTTATAGTTTGCTCATTTGGAGTTAAATCTCTCGGTGAATTCGCAGTCTGATGCTTTAGAGCTAGGTTTACAGTCCTTGTGGACTTCAGGCAAAAGATGGATCAATAGATATCCTCATAAAGTTTTGCTTGCTTTTATATTCAGAATTTGCTAAGTTTAGCTAGTTCTGGTGTACCGACAGTAGAATTTTATGAGGTTTAGAGAAATGCCTACAATCAGTTTAACACGCGATATAAAGTTAACAAACGAAGACGCTTTAAAAATCTTGGGTTCTAAATATTCTGAGAAATTACAAGCAATTTTGGATTCTATTGAAGTACAAGGTACTGCTACTCCAATGGAAAATAAACTTATTTTAAAAGACATTAAGTCAGTTAGAAAGCTAGGTAATAGAAAAATGCGAAATTATGTTACACAACACAGTCCTTATGGTGAGAGATTGAGCTTACAAAAAGGATTTATTAAAACAAGTTCATTTTATTTAATAAGATCAATGATTCAAAGAGTGAGCTGAGTGATAGTTGTGCAGGTGGTTCAGAGACTTATTCTTATCTATACTGCATTGTTGGTAGGTGTACCCATATCAATTTTGAAGTTTATACTAGTAGCGATTGGGGTCTGTAGAAGTATATGATTTAACTGGGGAAGAAAATTCTCTATACCACTCAACTATGGGATATTTGGTGTGCTAAAGGTTTAAATCGAGATTTAATAGATAGAAAGAAATAAACAGGTCCAAGACTTGTTTTCTTTGTCATTTTGTGCTATAATATAAGATATTGAATGAAAGGAAAAACTTCAGGTAGAAACCAAAGAAAGTAGTCTTGAGTTGGTTAAATCACACCTTATTGATTTAGACTCAATATCCGAAGTTGCTACTCAGCGAAAGTACATTCTGTGATAGATCGAGTCGTACTGAAGAAAGATATATTTGGGTTTCGCCACGAGTCCTTCAGTAAATATTGAGTTGATAGAACGCATTGGACGAGGTGGGTTGGCTTGACAAAAGGTACATTTTCACTTTTAGAAGGTCGAGTGGTTGTACCTATTCTGCAACGCGAGATGGGTCGATTGCGACTTTAGTTGGTTGGCGAAAAGGTTTCCAAAATACTACCTGATTGCTGATAAAGGGATTTTCTAAAGAAAGCCATTGGTTTTAATTTAGACCGAGCGCTTGACAAGTCATTTAATGGCGATAAGCGATATCGAGGTTCTATCGTGGTGGTTGAGGTATTTTTCGATGCCCTTCATTTGGACGCTTATGAGTGCCAGCGATTGCGACTATAGAGCTGATGTTAATCTTATAAAGGCGCAGTTTTGAATTTATTTGATAAAGTCATGTGTCGGATAATGATAAAGCAGGGCAGAGAGCTTTACTAGAGAAGAAGTGGCAAAGTACCGACTAATTCGACTTTTCTTGTATGTAGAAGAGAAGCGATATCAATTTGGTGAGAGGTCTTTCTTTTTCAGTAAAGGATGTAGATAACTTTTTAAGTTTTATTTGGTTCTCAGATACATGAGGGTTTTTAGTTCCTTTGGTAGAGAATAAAGCAGCAGTAGTAGAGAGGTTGAGCTTATAGAAGACATTGGCAGAAGTTCAAAATGACTTAGCTCTTAGGAGAGAAGAAAATTCCAGTAGGTTCTCTTTGGAGACACATTAAGTCGGATACACTTTATACAGTTAAAGACATTGTGAGTAGTGGAGTCTGATTTAACTCTTGCGATATCGTGCACAAGAGCCTTGGAGATACCTCTCGTCTACACTGGCTCCGTCCACTAGACAGATTTTTTAGATGGTCAGCTTTAAGAGGAAGTTTTTGTTTTAAAGATGAGGGTAACACATGGAAATAACTGTAGAAGATAAAGTAAATTATTGGAAGAGTTGGATTGGTTTAGGTTCATGAGTGGTTAACAGTTGAGTTTGAACCTATAGCGATTTTTCAGTTACAGACGTTGTATATTGTGATGATACGGATTCGATTAAAGTAGAGATACATTTCTGAAGATAATCCTCACTCAATCAACTTTTAGTTCAGTAGACCAGTTTTGTGAGATGGTCGCTTTATCCATAATTCTCGGATTAATAAAAGAATTAAAAAGTGAAAGTGGTAACATACTGAGAAATTGTAAAACATGTAACGGGTGCAGTAGAAGAGTTTGATGCAAATAAGATTTTATGGTGCTTTGCTAAAGCTGCTCAGTCAGTATTTGTAGTAAGTGATGATTTAAAGACAAGGGTTTAGCTAAGATTGCGAAAGATATCGCTTCTCAACTAGAAGAGACACATTCTGAGAATATCACTATTTCTGATTCAAGCTTTAGTAGAGGAAAAACTCCTTTCACGAGTATTTGCAAATTGCAAGAGCATTACATTTCTTACCGTTTACAACAGTGACATTGATCGTACAGATTATAAAGACAGTGCAGTGAGTACATTTGCATTTTGGAACGTATTCGATAAGATAGGGTGTGGTTGTAGCTATGGATGATGATGAGTTGTGGCACTATACAGAAAAGCAGAAGTGGGTGAGAGGGTTTTTACCATAACAAGTGACAGTTTAGTTTACTTAGAAACAGGTGGAATAAGAACTCTCTTTTAACTCCACAACCTTTTTGAGAAAGCAGGAGTTGTGCCTTGAGGGAAGACTCATTGTTCTCAGACAAAGGTGAACCCTATTTTTGAGAGGAGAGTTACATTACTTCAGATATCACTTACTTGGTGTAAATTTTAAAGAATTTGATGGTTTTGTAGTTTATACACCTCTAGGTTTTTATTTTGATAAGTTTTAGATGGAGCAGTTCTTCGTTAACTGAGTTGATTTCTATGTCATTGGATAGTACTGTCCATATTGACCTTATAAAGGAATTGTTTTGAGTCTTGTTCGGAGGAGTATAAAGCAACTAAGAGATAGTTTGAGTATGTTAGTTACTGTTTATGGTCATTCTCTCAATATCCCTTTCAAGGAAAAAGCGTTATTACATGCAGGGTTTAAGGACTCTGATGAAGAACTGAACTTTGTCGAGGATGAAACAAGCTGTGCAGTTTGTAAAGTATGGCTCATACTATAAAAGCAGTAAAGTCTGTGTTTTATTTACGCTCCAAGTTATCAGATGGGCGGTGGTCTTGCAGAATTGAAGTAGCTACAGGTAGAGATCGCAAGGTGGTTTTGGTTTTATGCTTGATTTTTCGACAAGAATTAGTAAACAACGTACCCTTTAGTAGAGTCACTTAAATGAACTAGCTTACAATTTAGTTTATCAGAGACACTTCTTTTCTTGACTTTTGTAGAGTCAGTTTGTCCAACAAGCTAATGTTGATTTTGTAGAGTTTAGAGATAAACCCAAGCACCATTTCTAGCGATATCTTTTATTTTTTGTGTTTTTAAGTACCAAAACATAAACAGTGAAATTGAATTACATATTTTTGAATTAGTAAGTAACACCTTACCTTACACTGACTATGATTTAATAGGTTGCATCTCCAGAAAATTGACGCTAGAAAATGTAGAGTTAGATACTGATTTAGATGAAGTTTCGATTATCAAATCGACCGACATTTAGAAAAAGTAGCAAAATCACAGAAAACCATTGACATTTTACTAAGTTTGTGCTATACTTAATATTGTTGATAAGTGTTCGTACACGATCAGACTTAAAGTGATCGGTTGGATGATTTGGGTACTTCATATTCGGCTCACAATTTGTGATAAGGTTGTGAGTCATAGGGTGTTGCAAGACACCGAAGGGACGTTTCAAAACTGAACTTCTTTTCTCAGTTTAGGGACTGTCAGAGGTTTCCTAGGTTCGTGGGTGACTAACTTAGTCACTGAGTAGCTAGTTTCATAGTTACAACTCTCTAATAAAGTGCGCGTAAATGTTTGTAAAGGACATTTTACGTTTAGAGTTTACGACTTTATATTTTGCAACTTTAATTGGATAATTGGTTCGTCTAATATTTGGTTTTCTGGATTATGTGTGATTCAGATAAATTTCCTTTTTATTTTATTTTTGGCTCACAATTTGTAATAGGATTGTGGGTCCGTACAGAACCTGCTGGGTTTCTAACTTACAGTTTCAACCAAACAGTAAGTTCTCCTAATTTTTATTTTATCAGGGTCATAAATTGTAAAGGTTTGATGAGCATAGAAACCTTTTGAGGTTTCTAAAACAATGAATTGATTCATTGTTTATCTTCTTTTCAAATTTATCAAGGTTATGGACTGTCAAGGTCTGTAACTTTTTGGGTGACTTAGTTACCCCTACTTGCCAGAATTATCGAGTATCTTTTTGACTGTCCGAGATGATAGAGCGAAACCAATGAATAGAACACTTTTTCGATGAGAGTGCTTTTTCGTTGGTTTTTTGTCTCATGCTGAGAAGTCGCACAGTTAGTTTTATAAGAATACCTCAAAAGGCACTAACTGTCGTTAAGTTTCGCTGATAATATAAGTTAAGTTTATTTGTTGGTTGATTGAATTTAGTTACTAGGTAATTCCTTTTTGAAATTATTACTACCTCTTGGTTGTTAAAACACAACTAAACTTCATTACTGAAACTACTAAATTAGAAAAATTTATAAAGAAAACAGAACTTTAACGATAGTGGATTTATTGCTAAAATGCTTTAAAAATTGCTTAGAAATTATTAAATATTGCTTTATTATTGCTTAGAAAAGCTTGAGGTAAAAACAACATGGTAAAAATCGACTTGACACAGAATTTCCCGCAGAGCAAATAAAATCCAAATGCAGAAAAGCTGTTCTGGCTAAGGATACCTGCTGGTGCTAAAACGATTTCTCCTTTGACTGAACTTGGAAGAGCTTGATATCAAAATCTTCAATCAGTGCGAAGATGGTTACACAAACCAAAAACTTTTTGGTTTCACCATCCTCGTATGGGCTTCCCAACTGTTGATGAAAAAGGTGATTTGATTCCGTTCCGCGTTCCTGCGTAGCGTAACAATGAAAGCTTTCAACAATGGTGACTCTAAGAGTAACTGGAAAGGTTCCTATGCCTTATTTTTGGGAAGCAAAAAGAAGAAAACCCATATCTTTGCCTTGGGGTCAGTCAGGAGACAATAAGGTACCTTCGTGATTACATTTCAGCAGCATTTTGACTATGCGCCGTGCGAGAAATTGAGCTTGAAGTAGCTCGTCAGGTTATTCTTCTGCTAGCTGATTTGGTTGCAGACAGACCTCAGTACAAAGAAGAAAAAGACTTCACTAAACACTTTATGGAATATGTGTTCTTGCAAGTTCAAAGTAACTCAGACATCGTGTTCCCCAATTGTGGTGATTCCGACTAAAAGGATGCTCATAGTGAAGTTCCACACTTCACGCCTGGAGACAAAAACCTTTTGCTTGATGAAGCTGGAAATCCAGCTACTGTGAAGAAACAAATTCCGTGTATTGACAATTATGGGAAACCTATTTTGCGATAATGATGGGAATCAGTTGTTTGAGGACGTGAGTTTGCTCATACGATTGAAGGTGAGTTGAGTGGCACAAACTGACTACAAAAGCTTTCACTGAGAAATTGATGAAAGCCTTTGAGTTGCAAGCACAACAACCGGAGTATCACTGAACTAGGGTGGATTCTTCGTTCTCTTCAATTATAGATTGATAGAAAGCTCTTGAAAAAGCGAAGAACAACAGTGGTGCTGCTTACGAAAGTGAAGATTCTAAATCAGGTGCTTCATTGAACATTCAGATACATGCAAAAAGTGGCTCCGTTTACAGACTTGTATGACTTGACTGAGTACCTTGGTCTTCAAGAGCAAATGGGATAAAGAAGCCCAAGCTCATTACAATGCCTTCGCCTTTAGTACAAACTGTTCTGCAGTTTGTGGTGCTTTCTGATGAAGAGGTAAACGAGAGTTGGATGAAATTGTATGGTAGTCTTGACAAAGTGAAAGCTGAGATTGAGAACATCCAAGCGACTGCTGAGAACCTGTAAAAAGGTGTAGCAGCAGGTGGTTCAACTAATCACATTGCTAATTCTGCGAGCTAACTCGTCTAGGTGCTAATGTTAACACTCTCCACCAGGTGTAGATGTTGACCCAGCTAGTGCTTTAGATTTTTGGTGCTGAGGATAAGCGCTTTAAGACTATGAGTTTTTCGCCTTTGAGACTCTCCTTAACTGGTAGATAGATATCTTATAAAAACCGAGGGGTCAAGCCAAGTTGGTTTGACCTTTAACAAAAATTTATTTTTCTTTGTTTTCTCTAAGTTCCTAGTATTTTTCTAGGAATTTTTGCGAAGATAAAGAAGAAAGGAAGAAGAATTTGGCAATAGTGAATGAATTATTTGCTGACTTACAAGTAAGTAAGGGAGTGAGAGTAAAAAGTGAGTTGAAACAAACTTCATTGTTGACTCAGAAGAACACCGTAATTACCTAGAAGGTATTATTGCTAGGGGTCAGAAAGCTAAGTTGTTGGCTTGGGAAGTCGAAAATTTTGCTCAGTATGAGAAAAGAGCGTTTTGAGTTTGGCTCTCATTGGGTATTGTTATTGAAAGCATTTAACTCAACTGGAAAGTCCAACCTTTAAAGCTTTTGAGTACAACCTAACTACCAAAGATATCGGCTGCAACTAGCAAAAGGTTTTATCAAACATGGAGCATTAGAGTCTAAGATTACGACTTTTTGGTCTGATGGGTTTGGAGGTTGAGTATGCTTAATCCGAACTAGTTTAGGTGCTCGTTCAGTTTTTAAGAATGGGTATAGAGTTTACTTAAAACAAAGATGGTAAGCGAACTGAGGGTTTATAACTACTTTGGTGAGACAGTCGCTTTGTGAAAATTGGAGAAAACGCAAGTTTCTTGAAGCGTTACTTCAATTTGGCAGAGGTTAGTGGTCGTTATTTGAACTTAATGGAGGTTCTGAGGTCTTCCAGTATTGGAGCAGTCTCAGCTTCTCTTAATAAAATGTTATCATGCAAAGCAGCAGATTTAGAGACTGCTGAACAAGCAATTCAAAACAGATGACGGATGATAACAAGGAGACTTTCCAACAGTTAGAAATTGTAGAAGGTCACATTGAGGTTTATTCTCAGGATATTGTGGAGCGTAGACACTTAACAAAGAGGTTTTACGACAATTGAGGATAAAACAAATCACTTTGAGTTATTAGAAAAAGGCTCAGAGATATCCAAACAGTCGCAAGCGACTTAAAAGCTATGTCGGACTTAGAGGTACGACTACGGTTTGAGGGTGTGGTTGAAAGCACTCCATCAAGTTCACTCTATTCAAACAAGTTAAAGAGTTTGGTTCTGAGGTTTCCTACCGACTGTAAAAGTAGCTAACCTAAGTGACTTTAGAAACTCTCGATAAGATTTCAAAAGGTTTGACTCGCTTTAAGTGAGGTTGAAAGTTTTTGGACAAGCTCAAGTGAGTTCATCAACTCAAGTCTTGAAAGTTGTTTCAACTTTGAACTCAGCTATTGAGCTCTAAACACTTCACTCTAGCTTTGGTTTGATTGAAGAAAGCAGAAGTGCTGAGTTTTGTCTCTCTTGGCTTTAGAGTCTCAGTTCTCAGGAATTGAGTGCCTTGGATAAACAGTTAGAACTTGAAGGTTCAGAGAAAGAGTCTTGCTTTAAAGAAAGTGAAGAACTTCTACAAGAACTAAAAACCAAAGATATCCTGTTGGAGTCTGCTCACATTGTGGTCATCTTTCGATGATGAGACACTTTTTGAAATTGGTTCGACTGTGGTAAAGTCCACATGAACATAGCTAGGAAGTCTCCAGATTAGCTCAGATTTGATTTTAAATCTTTTTGGGTCTATTTCTACCTTAAGATTTAAAATCAGAATGAAAACAAATGAGGAGCATTTTGAGAGAGTAAACGATTTTTGAAAAAAGTAATGAGGCAACACCTCAGTTACTTTTGAGACAAACACATTGAAAATGTGTATAGAGGTCAACATATAAACTACCAGAGAACTGTTATTGGTGCATGGATAAGACTTTGGAGAGGGTTCAACTCCTTGAACCAGAGTTATATAATGAAACAGGCGACTTTATCGGAGTTCGTACAGGAATATCTTGGTTATCTGGCGACCGAATTATGTTGAGTCGTACTATGAAATTCTTGGACTCAATTAAAAGGTCATAAGGTGATTAACCGAGGAAACCATGATTTACATGGTTCTGAGGAGCGCAACAACTACTTGTTCTTGTCGTCATTGGGTTACTTTGACTCCCCAGCACATTTAGCAGAGGATGATAAGCAAGTAGGTCGAGTGATGTTAGAGTCTCGAGACATTATTGATCCAAAATACAAATGAGACCATTGAGGGTGGTCTACCACTATGTTCCTTTACGGTAAAGAGTTTGAAAAATTGGATATTGTAGAAAGGTGTTACTAATATTGCAATAACTCACTATGATTTCCGAGTTGGTTTTGACAAACTTCACAAACAACCCAGATGCGATTGATTTAACAACTCATGAACCGTTTTATGGTGTGGACTTGGTATTGAATAGGTCAGATCGCAACCAAGTGAGTTGAAATCTTTTAAAACTGAAGGTGAGACGACTTGTGCTTTTTATGAACCTTGGGTATATAGGCGAGACCTAAACGTTCCAGAGGACTATAGCTTTGTATGGTGTGCAGTAGTAAAGATGCGTAAAAACCCACACTGGGCTTACCAGAGGTTCACTTTGACCCACAAGTGTTTGAGTTAAAAACCACCTTCTGAGATTTTTCTTGGAAGATACAGAGGGTTCTGTAGCAGAACAAGTCAAAGCAGAGGGTAAACAAGCTCAACTCTCAAGAGCCTTAGAGGGTCTAAGAGACTTTAACTGGACTGGTGTATATCGTTATCAGGCGTTTAAATCTCATGGTGTTAGAACCAGAAATTAAAAGATTTGATTAAGCATTATTTGGCGCTTAATTAAAAGTAGTTGAGTTAGTTTTGTGAAAATTGTAATAGCAGTAGGTTTTGTTGATTGTTTTTCAACTTTCCTACTTAATTTTGGAAATTTTTGAAGTTTTCTGTAGTTAGTGATAAACATAGAAAAATAAGAAGAAAATAGGAAGGACAGAAGATGTCAGTAGAACAAACCTTGGCTCGTTTGGAGTCATTAAATAAGCAAGTGGCAGAACACAATCGTAAAGAGCAAGAAAATCAGAGGGTCTAAAATGAAAACCGTATTCAAGCTATTTTTGAAAGAGTTGAAATCCTCAACTCCCTTGAGTATCCTCTAAAAATGGAACTCGCTAGTGAAACAGAGTTCACAAAAGAGTCTATTGAGGCTTATAAAAGCTCTTTACATCTAAAAATTTTTGACTGAGAAAGTAGGCTGAAGCAGGCGCTTAGAGAAATTCTTTGAAGCAGTAGAGAAGAAAGACTATGACACTATTAAAGAAATAACAGGAGAAGATGTTTCCTCAGTTTCTTATGATGCTGAAGTTGCAGACAGTAAAGAAGTTAAAGCAGAGGCAAAAGAGATTACAACTCAAATGTTGGAAAAATGAAGCAGTCGTTGATATTGCTAAAGGGAGTCTCCTTTAGTACTAGAACCAACACAAGAGGTTAAGTTTGAAGAAGTTCAAGCAACTACAACTGAGCAAGTAAATATCTCCAAATACTGTAGAAGCTCCAACTAGCGTAGAAAAATGCACGAGGTGAAACTTCTTCTGATACGAGATACAGGTGCGATTGATTTGCTAAGTGGTGTTTTCAGTAGTGTAAACTCCCAACAGAAACAGTAGAGGTTGAAGTTCCTAAAGATAGAAACACCTAAACCGACTGATGCTTCAAATCCCTTTGCTGACTTTAATATGGGTTCTTGGGAAGATGGTTTCAAATTAGATTAAGGGGTGTAATGCGGTCATGTTTTTAAAAATTGAATTTAACACATTAGCCGAGAGAGTCGCTTACTGATTGATACAGTAAAGCGTTCTATGATTGATCATAAAGTAAGAATGTGGTAGTTAAAGATTGAACCCTAGTGGTTCCAGTCATCCTTGCTTGCACTTACAGATATTGTAGTTGCTAAAAACAAGTGTAACTACTTCTGCGGTAGAAAGTAACGGATTTTTGAGGGGTGATGAGACCACTTTGCTTCCAAATCCAGCTTTAACTTTGGAAAAATTGCTTTCAACCTACTCTGCAAATGAGGTTAACTACTCCATTAAGTGTCACTTTCCATCCTTTGACAGATATTGAGGTTGCAATTACTGTTCAAGAGAGTTTGAAGATTACCTGACAAAGAAGAAGAAATTCGTAACTCTTCTTTGATTTCAACCACTCCGCCATTTACATTTCAGACTTGTACCGTTTGGAGTACATCAGTATTGCAGAGGATGAAAGTGTTCCATTTGTTGAACTGACAGAACAACAACAGCGAGGATATGATTCAAACGTTTTAACGATTTGGCTCCTTATACTCCAACAACAAATGAGTTTACAATGACTTGATTTTTGAACCGACTAAAGGTGTTCTTGAGTTTTACAAGGAGACTTACTCTACTCTGGTACAAAAATAACATTGACTTCTTCTTGAAAAGAGGTGGTCTTCGTCCAATAGGTTTGATTGCTTTGAAAGACTTATTGGCTAAAGGTTTGTTCTCATTTTACAAGGATGAAGAAAAACATTTCTTTGTATTGAAACAAGGGTCAACTGTATTGGGTGTTCTATATGATGTAGACGTGACTTACCCACCAAACCCATTGGATCGACAGGGGATTTACCTTGGAGTATCCATTTCTCGCCCTCTTGTTGAAAGTATATCTGGACATATCAATTCTTTGAGTGGATTGATGTCTGCGGATAAGATTCAATTTATTATTGCAGAGGATTTAAATCAGTCACGTTCAACTATGGTGATTTAACTTTAACTGCTCCGATTGAGCAAGTACATAAGGTTACAGAGGGTGAGTCAAGCAAACTTGGAGTTAGGTGGTTTCCACTTTGGACTTACCCATTTACTTTGACTATTTGCTTTATGGTAAAGGTGACTTTGCAGATAACATCCGTTTTGCTTTTTGCTTCCTTTGGTGGTGATAGTTGCTACAAAAACATTTGACTCTTCTAACAATTTGGTCTGTTGCTATGAGTAGTGAGTAAGCGAGGTTAGTTAATGGTTTCAGAAACATTTTCAAGTCGTCTTGGTGCGATTAAACAAGACTTTGCCTTGAAAGAGGATAGACTTAAGCGCCAAGACGATGATTGAGCAACTAGAAGAAAGCTACGGACTCTCTATTTAAACCGTGTAAAAAGCCTTACAATACGTTGTTATGTTGAGTAATGACAGAGACAGAAAGGTCTCCGAGATTACATGGAGAGTATCATCAATCGAGCTTTGGCTTTGGTATTTGGAGAAGATGTTTTATAAATTTTTCTTTAATTTCTGATTTGAAAGCTCAGAAAGTCCATTTGAACTTGTTGGGTTTAAAGACAGTCCAGTGGGGACGAACTCGTCATTGGTAAGCAAACAGGAGATAGTATAGGGCGAGATTATCGCCTTTCTGTTCTCTGTGGTATTGACTGGGATTACCAATCATCGTATGTTGTTTTGTGGTGAATGAGCTTATGGGTGGACTTCATGAGAAAGCAGTGAGAGTTGAGTTCAACGTTGTATTGCTGAGTTTGAAGGTCATGGTGGTCAATTTGCTATGATTGAGTACACCTTCGAGGACTTCAGTAAAGAATTGATGTTGGCTTTTGATACGAAGAAAGAGCGTACAAACATTGTAGACTCAAGAGAATATCCATTGTTACCGGAAGAAAAAGTGAGGTGCAATTGAGGGTGTGGCTTAGATTTGAGAAAAAGAGGTACTTAGCAGTATCTCTTTTTGATTGACTTTAACCGTTCTAAGTGCTATACTTTATTTACATATACAATTAAAAATGCAGGGGTTTTTCACAACATGGAGTTATTATATTTTTATTGCAGAGTCTTATAATAAAGACTTTTTAGATTTTGGTTTGAAAGTATTTAGCTGTATTTAAGACCTATAAGGAAGCTTATAAATATATTCAAGATATTGTAGGTGATTCTGATTATGTAGTTACTGTAGAAGACCGATTTGTAACTGAGCAAACAGCGAGTGGGGTTACAACAGTGCAGAGTCTAAAGAGATTAGAGTCTTATTATAAGATGTTGTTTACACGTGGGTTTTAAAAGAAAGTGATTACAAAGAGTTGATTGAAAATTGGTTTACTATTAAACCTATTCGATTAGATTTAGAAAGGAATTTCTTCGATTATTGCGAAATAAAGGTAAGGTAAATAATGCTTTTTTGGGGTTCTGCGTTAGATGAAATTGCTACTTACTTAGGTAATTTAGATAAAAAGGTTGCATTAGGGGTTGTACTTTACTACTATATGAACTTTGGCGCAAATTATGAAGACCAACTTATTACAGATATTCAAGTGACTTAGATAATGGGTACAAGTTTGAGTATGTATACGAAGGTCGATTTTAAGGATTAGGTTATATGAGATGTAGGCAAGATAAAAAAACAAAGTTGTAGCGGTTAAAGAAATAACTGATAATAGAGTTACTTTTTCTTCACTGCACCTCTTATGAATAGTGAGACTCACTGGCTTGTACCTCCAAAACAATGAAACTTTATCTATTGAAGATTTTTAACAAACTATATAAACCTTTTTAATGTTGATAACGGATAAAACCTTGTAGTATCCGTCTTTTGCTGAATGATTCAAAACTGTAACAAAAGTCGTAATATGAAATTACGACTTTTTGTTATAATAGATAATATCATTTGAAAAGAATAGGATGTTATCTCGTATGAAAAAAATAAAATCATATCAACACTAGTATTAAGTACAGTTCTATTAAGTCAGTTTCTCACAGTAGTTCCATCAGTTCGAGCTAATACTTCACAGTCAGACTCTAACTTAGAGAAGCAAACTCAGAAAGTAGAACAGTTGACAGATAAACAATTAGAAGCTACTAAACAGTTGGCGGAAGTTCAAGCTAAAGTTTCTGCTTTAGAAACTGAGCAATCTAACCTAGAGTGAAAAATGAGCATTTAGAGTCAGATATCTAAGACTTTGGAACAAGAAAATCGATACCTTGTCTAAAAACATTGTGTCAAGACAAAGTTCGTTGAATGAGGCAAGCTAGAAGCGCTCAAACAAAAGGTACTGCGCTTGATTATGTAAATGCGATTATCAATTCTAAGTCTATCTCTGATGCTATTTCTAAGGTTTCTGCTATGACTCAGATTTTTAGAAGCTAGTAACAAGATGTTAACTGAGCAGAAGAAGGATAAAGGAAGCTATCTTAATTAAGCAGGAAGAAAATAACACTGCTATCTAACACTGTCATTGCAAAATAAGGAGAAATTGCAAGATGATGCCAATCTTTAAAATGCTCGTAAAGGCAGAATTAGAAGTAGCTAAACTTAATTTAGAAGTTGAAAAAGACAGAGGCAGAAGATAAGAAAGCAGAACTGTTAGCTCAGAAAGAAGATTTAGAGTATAAAGCTGCACAAGCCTTGGAAGAAGAAAAAGCGTATTTAGCACAAAAGAGTCAGATAAAAGTTCATCTTACAAGTTCTGCAAATACTTCTTTAGAGAAAGAGGTAACTGCGATATCTACACCTACTTGGACTCCTTCTGAGGAGAGTTCAAGTGTGAGTGAGGTTACTGAAGAGGTAGTGACCCCTACACCTGTTTCAACTTATACAGTAGCTAAACCTAAATATAATACACATGCTTCAAGTTATCCAACAGGTCAATGTACATGGGGCGCTAAAAACACTATGTCCATGGGTCTGGAGATTATTGGGGTAATGGTGGTCAGTGGGCTGCAAGTGCTAGAGCAGCTGGGTTTAGAACAGGTTCAACTCCTCAAGTTGGGGCAATTGCTTCTTGGGATGATGGTGGTTATAGACGCTAGTGGTTGTTACAGCTGTTGAGTCTGCAACTCGTATTCAAGTTTCTGAGGCAAATTATGATGGTAGTGGCACTCAACCAATTGGAAAATTACCGTGGTTGGTTTAACCCTTTAAATTCAAGAGGTACAGTTACTTATATTTATCCGAACTAAGGAAAAAAATAGAGTATTATGTCTCTGCATACATAGATATCACGGGATTTTTATGTTTTCATTTTGATAGTAAATAGAAAAAAATCTTGAAAGTTGAGATATTTTAAATGTATGATTTACTAAAAGGTTCACAACCTGTTTCAACTCAAAAACCAACAAGGTCAAGGGGTTACACAGGTAAAGGTGACAAATAAATATGTTGAAAATTTTGAAAGGCTCTTATGTGCAGGAGCTTATAAACAGTTAAAAGAGCGAAAAGACAAAGGAATTACAGAGGGTATTATTTCCAAATTCTCGCCTAATAACGTGCGTAGAGTAGTATTAGGTTTAGATGGTATTTACGTTCAGTTTTATGTTTCCCCAGTTAACTTTAAAGCTAAAGAACAGTTTGTACCGATTACTTTTACAGAGCAACTAGGTACTGAGTTGTCTATGGGTAGTAAGTCTACTCCGATTACTAAGGTTTTAAGGGGAGATAGTCGCTCTCTCTTTGGCTCACGTGTCTTTTCAAGTGTAGAAGAGATTATTGTGTTAAGCAGTAGTCCAGAAGTTCAAGGGTTTCTACTAGATAACCACGGTCTTGATTGGTTCTTAGACCCAAGTAGAAAACAAACAGTAGAGTCTTCATTTAAACGTTTAAGAGCAGTAGGTTTAGTAGAAGATAGTGTTACTTGTAAAGAGTTTGTGGAAAGTCACAGAGAACAAATAAATGATCCTTATGGTCTTATTTTACGAGACACTGAATTGAACTATGTAGGTGCTTTGTTCAATGATGATTTGTACTATACCCCATGGCTCTTCGTCCTCAGTATTATAAGATGGATGAAGAGGGTGGCGCTTTATGGAACTACTTCCAAGAGGTTAAAAAGGGAACGCCCAAGTCAACTAAACCTGTTGATACTAAAGATATTGGAGAAGGTTTCTTAAAGGATTCAGACCTAACCTTAGTAAACAATTTCTTAGGTTTAGTACGTAGTATTAGAGGTATATCAACAAGAGATTTTCGTCTGATTTTTCCAACTTTAAAGGAGACTTTAGAGGTTGGAGAACATAACAAAGATTTAGCTAAAGAATATGTAAACTCTATGGTTGCTTTTTGTGAAAGATCGTAGGACCTACTTCTTATCCAACTCCTAAAAGTGTCGATTACTTCTGATACAACCTATTTGAGAGCAGTTTCTGTAGCAAATTACCTCTTGAAGAGCAAAAGACAAGGTAGGGTTGAGTAAAGGTGTTGATTCCGTATTTGTAGAAGATATCTAACTGCGCTCACCACTTGCTTAGAGTTAGCTTTAGACAACATAACTTTTGATTTCATGAGTTCTGAGTTTGTTTCAAGCTATAAGAGTGGTTTAGAATTGTACTTTAGCAACTTGTCTGATGCAGCAGAAGAAAATCGAAGAGCCTTTGGAAATAGAAGAAGAAGTCTCAGAAGAACCTACCGAAGAAGACAAACGATATTGAGAAATATCAAGGTCTTTACGACAAATTAGTGAGTTTTTGGATTTGATTTGGAGGGTGTAGAGTTTAAACCTTTAGCAAGAGAAATTACTTTAGAGGGTGTGGATTTCCTACCTGATAGTGTTTTTAGACACAGTAGGAGAGGTTTCTCCTTTATTTGCAGTAATCAGTTGGCTATCTATGAACTCAGTTTATTCTTTCGATACATTTTTTAACGAACAAGAGTTTTACCAATTATCTTGTACCTTAAAAGACTTTTGGTTTTATCTGACGAAGAAGCTATTAAACTAGCAAGTTTCGAGTATCTTTGGTTTTGAGATTCAACTTCTATTTTTTTGAGGTTACAATGATTTTATTGATAAGAACTCTAAGTTAAAAGAGCAGTTCGGAGAGTTGGATAATTACTTCGCAAATGAAGGTAAAGGTTCTGAGTTCAAGCAAATTAGACCGTCCTTTAAAGACTTTGCAGACCGTTTTGCAAATGAAGTATCCGTGGAGCTTTTGACTGCACCTAACTACTTAGCAGTAGATGTTTTACGCTCTGCTTATGGATTCAATGCTTGGGGTGTTCCACTGCCAAAAATCTCTCAAATGCCTAGATTAGCGCATTTACTAACTGACTTAGTTAATACTACAAGGGTATCCTACCGTTTCCGTAGAGATTTTGAAAAGTTTGAAAAAGAGTTTGGGGCAGATGTTATTAGTCGTTTGAGTAGTAGACACTTGAACAAAGAGGGTGATTTTCTAAGTCAGGAGGTTGATCCTCATACTTTTGTGAAGGTGATGAGTAGTATGTTTAGTTACAACCCTCCTAGTGAGATACAGAGATATTAGTGGGGTCTTCCAAAAAGCTTTAGAATTAGTAGAGAAGAAAGAAGGTGGTGAGTGTGAGTAAAGTACAAGATCGGGATGGAGAAAATCTCAAACCAACTTGGTTTGGGATTAGACAATCAACAAATTGTAGATGTTGTGTATAGTTCGGTTGAAGAGCTTGTAGAAAAATGGACTTGAAGGTTCAGATAAAGTTGTTTATTTCTATGCTACTTGTATGTTAGCTTGTGCCTTCAGTCAACTTTCTTTGGATCAGTAAAGAGAGTGGGTTCACTTTGGTTGTAGTGACTTAAAAACCTATTTACACTCAATTAGAGTCTGAGTTAGCAGTTCATTCTGTTGAAAACCAACTGAAAAAAACCAATTAGCGATATCCGACTTACGTTCTAACTCCTTAAAAGATTTGAAAGCAGAACAACTAGAACATGACTTAATTGATGATATTGCGACTGTTTCAAAGGCTTTAAATTTTAGAGTTCGACCCTACTTCGAGTATCCACAGAAGTCAAAGAAAGTTTGGTGTCTGTAGAGGATGAAACTTTAGCTAAGAAAGTTAAGACTCTAAAAACTGCTTCAAAACTAGTAGCAGAAGTTAGTTCTATGGTAACTCAGTTATTTGAGATTTATGATTACGCATTTGAAGCAGGTTACGAATTAGATAAGTATGAAGGGGTTGTAGTTGGTTTACCAGATATTCCAATGGTTATTATCCAAGGAGAACAAGCAGTTCAACCAAATTATACTGCATCCTATTATGCTGGAGAGGCTATGTTTTCACCTTTGAGGGGTGTGAAGATTAGCACTTCTCGTCAAATTGATTTAGAAGAGATTTTACACTCAGATAAGCCAATTTATTACCCTTACAAGATTTTAGAATTTGCGTTAAGTCGTAAGGTTACGGTTAAAAAGATGATTTGAATTTCCCTTCCGTTCCAATGAAGTGGAAAGGGTCGGATGGTCAACGATCAAGCTATTGAAGAGTATTTAAGAAACCGTACTTGGGAATATTTGGCTTTATGTATGTGATACTTACCAAGATAGTTATTTTTGGTCGGATAAAGTTAATTACTTTGGTGATGGTTACACTGTTGCAATTAACCCTAAAGATACAGACGTATTTAGAGGTTATTTAAGAAAACTTAAAGATACTTTCTCAACCTTCGCTATTATGAAGAGCCACGTTGGGATGATGGATGACGAAAAGTGGGCTTCAGCTGAGTGGGTGATATCTGCTCCAATTTCAGAACTTCAACCAAGTGAGTTTACAAAAGACAGTTTGTTCTATACAGATGTGTTTGATTACGGTGGAGAATTTGAAGAGCCTTTAACTAGGGTATTTTCAAACGTTCAAGTGAGTCATTATACCCATATTGCCAAACCAGAGATTGCAGAAAGTGAGCCTTTATTTGCCTATAAAAGCTTTTAGAGTCTTTACAGAGAAAAGGAGAGAAACTAACTTATGGATACCAGTTGTTAGGTAAAGGTCTTGATGGTCGTATTTTAACGGCTTCAAAATGATATGACAGGCTGCAGTTAACGCAGGGTGCTAAGTTAGTTCTCGCTTATTGGGCTGGCTCTCGTTCAGGTAAAGGGTGTCTATCTCCAATGGTCTAGCGATATCAATCGCTAATGGTCGCCCAGTATTTGGTGGTGATGGCAAACCAGACACAATGGTTCCTTACTATATTGCGTTTGGTGGAGCTGATGAAAAACAGTATTCCTAAAGGTTATTTCATTCAAGCAGGTGTTTTTCAATAAATCTGCTATGCCAGTAGTCAACAACATTTCTGAGCAGTTGGATTGGGATAATAACCCTACTATCATGGGTTGGTTTGATAAGTCTATTCCAAAAGTGGTTTAGTGGTGTGAGCAGTTCTCAAAAAGCGTTACACAGGTGCTTGGGGAGATATGAAACTTTTCTATCGTCACATGTTATTGAGTTATGGGTATTGTTTCTCTTCGAGCTACTGTAAAAAGCTAGTGATGTTGCTTTATATGAAAAACTTGGGGGGACAGAGATATTCTCCGGAATTTTTGACGAAGTAACAAACTGGTCGAATTTGTTTTGGTTCTAAGGCTTTAAGTTCTAATGGTGGTTGGTTCCAAAAGTATTATGTCTGATCCGGATGTTGAAGAACTTGTAGATTTAGGAGAAAATTACTTGGGTGGTTTGTTAAAAGAGCAAGCTACTCGTAAATTTGAACGTGTTTTAGAGAACAAATCTGATGAATATAGGGAACAGAGCTTATTTGAGAGATTTGTATGATAAACTAGATGAAAGCTTATCACAACTATTGAATAAACTGAAAAAAAGCTGGTTTCCAGAGATGAAGAGAGTTTACGTTCAAGTATTTACATTGTAGGTCAGAGTTTTTAATATGGGTGGTTTGATAAACTTCCTAGAAACAAAGGAAATGATGCATCGTCATTTAAAAGCGAGCTTGTGACTATAAAGAATAGGGTTGTAGACCCTTGGTTTGTACACTGTATTGAACTTAGATACAGGTTTCATGGTTGGTTACAAAGGTACAGAGAAGTCTCAGTATTGGTCTAGTCAGAGACGGTTCAGACTCCAAGCGATATCTAACTTCAAGTTCTCGTAGATTTGCTTATTTTTGGTAGTGTAGACTTCCCAACTATTCGAGACGAAAACCCACAGAATAAAGGGTTAGCTCGCTCTGTAAACTCTCAAATGGAAGGTGGGGCAGTTTACTTTAAACCTTATTTGATTTTAGGTGACTCCCAAGGTTCTTGTGTCACTCAGTTAGAGAAAAACTTAGGGAATAAAAGCTGAGTCTATTAAGTCTCGCAACTCAAATCCAAACAACCCAAGTGAGTGGGATGAGGCGAATTGGAGTTTTAGGGTACTTGAAAGCGCTTGGTTCAAGCGATATTAGTAAGTCTTTTGTACGTGCAAGAGAAATTGCTGATTTGGTTGTAGCTCAAATGGGTTATGAGGGTTCTTACTTGGAGTTCTTGTTAGACTTAAGACCTGAGTGGAACTTCTCTTGTGAAGATGTAGTAATGGCTTTCACAAACCAAGATGCTTATTTAGCTAAGAAAAAAAGAGACTGTCTACTACAAAGTGAGATGAACTCTTAAATGAATTGGTTGAATTTAAACAAAGTGGTGGAGCTACAGAGGGTAGTGATTTAACTAAACCGAACACAGTAGACCTCCGCCCAGAGTTTTGCAACGAAAAGAGGTTAAAAGCTGATGAAGTAGAAGAGCCAACTTCTCTTTCTGAGGAAGAAGACACTTCAAACTTCTCAGACCTACCTGAAGAAATAATCTCAGAACCTACCTCAGAGCCACCAGTTTCGTTTGAGTGCGATTTAAACTCGTCAGTCGATAACTTAGAGGGTGAACCTCAAAAAAATGGACTGAGAGCAATCTGAGACTTCTGAGGCGTACCTCTTAAAAACACCTAATACAGAGCCTTTGAATGTAGCTTCTACTTTAGCAAGTCAGCTAGAGATATCCGAATCGGCACTTATGTCTGTATTGCAGTCTGCTTTTTGGCTTACAAGGTTCTAGTATTCCTAAAGTAGAGACGATTGTGTCTACTGAGGAATTAAACGATAGAACAACAATGAGTCGAGTCGCTGTGAACCGAGCAAGCGGTGTAACAATTAAAGACGACCAAGACTTGAGAGAATATTTGTTAGAAGATATTTACACTTACTTTTGGTGATTGGAGTAGAGTTCGTAAGATTGAAATTATTGGTCGTCAGTTGTACTTCAATGGTTTATTGTATGAACCAGAGAAAGAGATATCAATTCAGTCCAGAAGTTTCTGCATATTCTATTTCTTTTGTGGAACAGTGGTGGGTTTGGCGAGTTGTTTGACTGGAAGTTAATTCGACAATACTTGAACCCAACTTCATTGGTATTTGACTCTATGGACTATGCTTATAGAGTTTGACCTTATAGAGTCAAGTAGTTCTAAAGTTGTTGTGAAAAATGCGTTTAAGCGTTACTCTATGTTACAAGACTTACAAGTTGGTACTTATACCTTTACAAGAGCTGAAGTTGAGGAAATGATACTTGAAAGACAACCGTTCTTATCAAGTTATGACCGCAGACAACAAGTCTTCCGTAGAGGGAATAGCAAAGGTAAGTCTTTCCGTCAAAAACGTTGGCAGAAAGCAAGAGAACACATGGCAGAGGGGCATACAGGTAGAGCAGTAGCTTCGGCTTTGGGTGCCGGACTTGGGGTAGGATTCAAGGTGCTAGTCATGTTGGTGGTTTCTTTAATAAGGCAGCACTGGGTCTTCCGTCAAGCAGGTTCTTCTGTTGCTGAGAATTGGGAAGGAAGCAGATAAGTCGAAACACTAAGGGGTTAGAACAGTTGTTTGCAACTGTAACTGTGAAATTTAGAGAGAGCATTAGCTCTCTTTTTATTTTTATTCTTGTATTCCTTGACTTTACCTGTTATTTTTGATACAATAAAGACACTAAATATACAGTAGATATAGTCTATGAGAAAGATGATTTGTTAAATATGAGAATTGTTGATAAGGTTTTAGATTTTTCCTAATGGGTCTTGGGGTGAAGATTGTTTTTATTTTTAGGGAAAACAGTAGATTTATAGGTGTATTGGATGGTTCAAGTCCGATAACTAAACTACCAATGAGAGAATATCATTCTCAAGCGGAGTGGTTTGTGCAGAGTTTATCGAAAAAGGTTGGTGGAGGATAGAACTTCTCGCAATTTAGCGAGATGTTTGTCAAGATTCAGTAGATAAGATGTGGACTGAAAATGTTGAAGTTTTATCACATATAAGTTCAGAGAACTTACCTTGTTCAATGTTGAGTGCATTAGAGACGGAAGAAGGCGTGGTAAGATTTTATATTTTTAGGGGGACTGTGGTTTTAGCTATTAAACTTAAAGATGGTTCATTTGAGTTCTTAACAGATAAACAGTGTGAACTATTATTCAGATAAAACTAAGCAAGTTAGATTAGAAGCAATACAAAACAGTATTGAACCTTTAGTTGCTGTGCAACAACAAATGACGGAAAAATCGAGCTTGTATGAATATTGAAGGTGGGTTTTGGACTGTTTCTTTTAAGGGGTATTTTAAGTTTGAAATACTCACTAAGTCCATATCTGTATCTCAATTAGAGAGTTGTTTGCTTTACTCAGATGGTTTTGCGCGTGGTTTTGAAGAGGGTTTATACTCTTATGATTCAATTCTTACAGAGTCGATTTCATTGAACTCTGCTTTAGTTACATTAAGAGCTTGGGAAGTTAATTCAGATAAAGAAGTAAAACAACTATGATGATGTAAGTGCTATATTAGTTAAATTTTAAAGAGTTGGGACTATTTGCTATTTTTATTTGACTTTTATCTTATATTTTTTTGATATAATAAAGAAAATAATAAAAAGACCTAAAAAGGAGCTATTGTTTTGGATAAACCAGAAAATGTAAGAGACTTGAAATCTGCTTTTACTGGTTCAGTTTTTTTAAGACAGTTATAGGGACTCAAAAGATAAATGTGAAGAGTTGGTATTACATGGTAGAACAGTGAAACTTTTTGAACTAACAGATTGACCTTATTCCGTCTTTGATAGAGAAGATATATAAATATCAAAATCAAGTTATTGTGAGGCTTGAGGGTGTAGTAGTTTTTGGAGTATGTTTGAGCTTTGGGATTTGCAAGAATTTTTTTGTGAATAACAATTATTCAGAGGTAACTCTTGTTGCTAAAAAGTTATGGTTATGAGCTTGAAGTACCTTCGTCATTAGAAAGATAGGTAAAATTATGTTTATTATTAAATCAGATTTAGTAAGAAACCAAAGTTGCGTGAGAAATCTTTGGTTGACTTATTTGGAGCTTTCTACTAGAAAGTCTTCTTTGGAAAATTTAGAGTTATTCACAACTCAAATCAAACCACTTATTCAAAGTGGAGAACTTGGAGGTAAAGTAGTGAATTTCCCTAACCCTAACAAGTTATTTCCACCCAATTCAGCTAAGAGAAGTTTATGAATACTTGCGGTATTTCATTATGGGACGATGCAGTTACAATCGACTTTTTCAGTTTATGATGATACTTTAATCAACTTAGTTGGAGAAAGCATTTTACGGGGTTCAGTTCCAACGGATCGAGTTCGTATTCAATTTGAACTTGTAGATGGTGGAAGACGAGACTTGCGCTTTTGATGAGCAAGGTCATATCCATAATTAGCCAGTTGGTTATTTTTGAAGTTGGTGCGCCTTATGATTTAAGGTTTGTGAGGTAAGAATATGCTAAACATTTATTCAGAATTTAGTCAAAAGACTAAACTTAAAGGTAAGTCCATAGTCGATTTAGGGGGTTTTATCTGTAACTGCCACTTCTAGTGAAAATTTAGATAGATATTGGAGATGTAGTTAAGTTGATTGCTTTATCAAATCGTACAGAGATTAATTTTTCCTAAACCAGAAGCTTATTTTTCACCTCAGAACATTTAGGTCTTATCTATAAATCTTTGTTGGGTTTTTGTTAGTTATGGTTTACTTAGTGGAAGTTTCAACTTATTCTACAAGTTTGGTAAATTGGGTTGGGGAAAAGATTGAGTACCAAGAGGTTGCCCCAACTGAGGGTGTCTGTATATTTTTGAACAATCTGAAGGTTCAGTGAGTAGCATGAACTATAATTCAGAATGGGCTTATAGATGGATTTCCGATTGGGTATTTTTTTCACCTAGAAAGTAGAGAGTATGTTAGAAGAAGTTAAACAATTTATTGAAAAGGAATTGACTTATACAGAGCTTGAGCGGACGAAAAAAATGCTTTAACAACTTGTTTTTCAATAGAGGTGCTGATGAATATGTGCTTACTTTAGTACAAGATGGAGTAGTGGTTAAGGTTATTGAAACTTATACCTCTAGCGAATTAGTAAGTAGTATTTCCAAAAACACACAAGTTCAAGTCATTTGCTTATTTGAAGAATTTTTTTACTTTTGTTTAATTTGAGTCAAGGGGTTGGAGTATGTTAGATTTAACAACAGATATTCAAGAAATTTTTTGACGAACCTAACTTTCAAAGTCAAGGTTCGCTTTGTGATTTCAGCCTTAAAACAAGGGTTTTCAATACCCACCCATATCCGTATTATTTCAAGAGACTTGGATTACAAAGTAATTGAAGTCTTGCATAAAAAGTAGTGAAATAGGTGAGATTAAGCGCTCAACTACTTTAAAACTTTGGAAGAATTAGCTCTGCACCTTAGAAACATACGGAAAGAATATCATACCTTTGAATTTGTTTCTAAGTTTTTAGTTTATAAATACTTTAGGAGATTTTTATGTTTGAAAAAAATTACGAAATTTAGTTAAAAGAGAACCTTCTTTGGATTTGTCGCTCTCTAGGAACTATACTAAGGCAGAACTAGATATGGTTGCTTTACTTCTTAAAGACAACCCAGACCGACAAAGAGAATTTGAAAACCTTTATGAACGATTTGAGGTTGATGCAGAGAATTTGAACTTATTCCAACAAAATGCAGCAAAAGTCATTGATAAGTCTGATAAATTTGTCTCATATCTGCTGAAACTGAAGTTATAGTGGAGCAAATTGTTGAAGAATTAGTTTCTCAGACTGTTGTTTGGGACTCTTCACAAAATAAAGTTTTGCCTTTACCACAACCTGTTCAGATATCTGCAAAGTGCGAAAAACTCTCGTTTCCTTGCAAGACCAAGGACTTCAGTTCAGTGGTTATATGTGTAAAACGGATATACTAGAGCCTAGCTCAAAGGCTCTTTTGAGCCAATATCAATCTTATGTAAAAACTGGCAATATGTTGTTTTATAACTTATTCCGACAAGGTTTGGATATATTGGATTTAGACCCTCTTGTTTATGAGCTTTTGAACCACGATCCAAACACTATGTCAAATTGGTTGTTTGCGATTAAAGAAGTTGTAGATAAGACTAAATTCTTCAAAATTCCAAAAACTCGCATTATTAAAGTACCCCTTGCTTTGTTGCAAAGTACAAGAGTCTATGAGTTTGGAGAACTAAGTCCTTTGTCTTTAGAGGTTATCAATCGTTATGCACAGAGAGTTTTTGACTTAGATACAGAGAAAGACTATTTTATCAAAACAGGTACGTTCTCCTCTAAATTTGACTTTCGAAACGCCAAAGTTACGCAAGGTCAAGAAGTTTCAGAGTTAGGTTCTTACTTGTGGTATATTCAGCACCAAGCAAATCAAATGGCTTCGCCTTTGAATAATAAGGTTATATACGGTATATCCTCAAATAACAGATGGGTTGTCAGAGAGTTTATTGATGATGTGGAAGGTAATCCAACAATTTACAATGGGTTGCCTTTACACACAGAATATCGAGTTTTTTTGTGGACTTTTGATACAGAAGAGGTGATTGGAATTTCTCCTTACTGGCATCCCCAAGTCATGAAAGAAAATTTCCTTGATATTGGAGTTTCAGCTCCTATTCAAAAACAACACGATTACATCAACTATATCAACCACGAAGACACTTTTGATGAAGCGTTTTTGAAGAAAACAAAGACTTGAGTAGTATCTGAAGTTTCAAAACTGCTCAAAGATTGTAAATTGAAAGGTCAATGGTCTATCGACATCATGCAAAAACAGCTCTGATTTTTTTGGTTAATGAGATATGGCTAGAGCTTCAGATTCTGCTTTATCTGAGTGTGTTCTAAAAGAAAAAAATTAAAACAAGCACCTTTACCATTTTATGATTAGTGAAGGTTTGCTTGAAGTAGGAGACTTATGATGTTACATAGACTTGAAATTTATAAGGAGTCTTACTCTTCCGTAAAGGATAAAGAATCAGAGTTTAAATTGAATTTGCTACAAACAATTGAGAGCGAAGATTTGTCAGCAGTAGTAGACTTCGGTATCAGTTTTATGCGTTCCGAGTTTGAGTTCGCAGACCTGAGTATTGATGATTTGACTGTAGGTAGTTTTATCTGTTCTGACCCAAGTGGTTTGAATAACTCAGTAAAAGAAGATGCTTTAAGACTACTTTATCAATATTTAGTAGGGGATTTGTACTCTTTTATTCCTATTACTTTTTATGACAAACGAGTGTGGTCTAAAGTTTCCTATATTATCAAATATGAGGAGCTTGATTTTATGGGAGCAGGAGTAGGTGATTAGTTATGATTTCCAAAGAAAGAAAATTTCTAAAAATTGGTGAGACCTTTACACACAAGTTTTTGAGTTTGGTTCGACTTGGGGAGTTCAAAATGATGAAGATGTAGTTATTAACACATATGCCGGGAGACGTAGAGGACATCGAACAAATGTTAATGACAAGTACACTTTTAGACAATCTGCACATTTAAATGTACCTCAAAAAGATAAAGACTTTTTTTAACTCAGAGTATGGATAGTATTATGTCTGACGACTTTATTGAAGTAGCTCTTGAGTTAAATTTAAACTACCCTTATGTAAGAACAGGTTCCCCTATAAGAGAGCCACAAAAGAAGGTTTGGAAGCGAGGTTTTTGTGTGGTAATGATAGAAAGACAACAAATTGTAGAAAAAAAGTAGCTTTGTTAAATCAAAAAGCTAATAGACAGCGATATCCCTCAACTCAAATTTGATTTTGACTCCATAGGTGAACTAGTTCAGTTAAGTTATATTGCTAATGGCTATAATGAATGGGTTGGTTCTGTTGTAGACTCTACTCCAATAGAAATACTTGAGTGGTTGAAAACTCAAGAAACTCAGTTTTACTTATACAAGCAACTTATTTCGTACTTTGGAGCTGGTTTTGCACATGCTATTATTACGAATGACTCTACTGTTACTCTGATTTTTAAATCGACTGGCTTATATTTTTTTAGTTATGATAGAGAGCGCTTAGTAGTTACTGCTTTTAAATATTACTTCGGTAAGGATTTAGTTAAATTAGGTTCGGAAGTTGGTGAGTTGAAGTTAGAATGTGTAACTCCCCTATATAATCGTGAATCTCTAGGTACAAAAGTTTCACTAACTAGAGTTATGTATGAGACTGAGGTGGTTGAAAACCTAGAATGGATTCAAACTACCTTTAAATATTTTTGGAGATATGGTCGTAAATTAAACTATTCAAATTAAAAGAATTTGAGGGTTAATTTATGGAAAATACAACAAAGAAAGTAACAGAACCAGTAGTAACGAAACTCTTAGAGTTGAATGTAAAAGCTGAAAAGAACATGGTTTAAGTAAGTTCTCCTTTGAATTAAACAAGCATAGATATCTTTTTGACTAAGCAACTTTCCAACTCTAATCCAACTTTAGCAGTAACTATTATTTTTAAATTTGAGAATACTTAATGAAAGATATAAGATTTATTGATTTATTTGCAGGTATTGGAGGTTTCAGGTTGGGTCTTGAATCTATTGGAGCAAAGTGTTTTTTTAGTTCCGAGATGAGATGAACATCTCTATTGCTATGTATGAAGCAAATTTTTCATGAAAACTCAAAAATGTGATATTACTACATTGAACCCCTCAACAATTCCAGATTTTGATATTTTTATGTGCAGGTTTTTCCGTGCCAAGCCTTTTTCTATAAGTGGGAAACAAAAAAAGGTTTTGATGATGAAACTAGAGGGACATTATTTTTTTGATATTTGTAGAGTATTACGTGAGAAGAAACCTCCTTATTTTTATATTAGAAAATGTTAAAAAAACTTAGAAACATATGATAAAGGTAATACTCTTTATGTGATGCTAAGAGAACTTAATGATTTAGGATACTCTGTGTCATATAAGATTTTTAAATGCAAAAAGATTTTTGGTGTTCCTCAAAATAGAGAAAGAATAATCTTAGTGGGTAGTAGTGATGGTAAAGTCTTTGATTTCAATAACGTAAACAAGACTTCTGTACAAAAGTATGGAAGAATTTTTTTAGAATCAAAAGGAAATTTTTGAAATATTAGCACCGTCAGAATATACACTAATTAAGAGTAAATTTGTTAAACAACAAGAAAAAAATCAGGTTTTGATTTTTTTGTAGGTTATAGAAATAAAAAAAGATTCAGACAGTTTGGAGTTAGAGAGGGAACAGTGCATTTATCAAGAGTCCATAAGCAACCTAATAGAATTTATTCTTCTAAAAGGAGATACATCCTACATTAGTTGCTCAAGAAAAAAAAGTGGACGATATTGGATACTAGACAAAGGTGTTGTTAGAAAATTAACACTGAATGAGATGTTACTCGTTTATAGGGCTTCCCTAAAGATTTTTATAAAAGGTGGGTAAAGGAAACAAACCTATATGAAAGAATAGGAAATAGTATTTGTGTTCCAATGGTTGCGAGTGTAGCAAAAAGCATTAAAAGACCAATTTTATGCTGAGGTGAAATAATTGACAATCCTAAAGAGTTGGAGCAATTATTGTCTATTGAGAGTTAAAAGAAAGAGAGGGTGGGCCTCTCTTTTTTTACTTGACTTACTTCAAGTATTTTGATATAATATAGAAAATAATAAAGGAGAAACTTTATGAAACCAACCTTACTAAATTTTTAACAAACTAGAACAACAAGTAATCGATGGGGTTTATCAAGGTTGTAATGGTTTTCCAGCAAAGACCTTCCATAATGGACAACGCAATCGTAAAAGCTCTTTTTTTCAAGACTTACGAAAAGTCTTCGCTCTGAATTGGAGTATCTATTCTGAGTCTGACCTTTCACCTAAGCAGAAAAGAATACATCAATCGCATTTTAAATTTAAAAATTAAATGAAACAAATCAGTTAAAACTTGAAAGTTCTCAAACTCGTCAATTAGCTTTTTGTACGTGCGGTTAGAAATTACATATCATAAGGGAAATTTTTTTCTACTTTATATTTGAGAAAGAATTAAAAAGATATTTATTTTAAGGAGATTTAGGATATGTCAGATTTATCAAAAATTTCGACCTAGTAAAGAAAAATCAAGGTGTTGATATTAAGACAGTTCGTTGTGATACTTATTCTTCTAGCTTTGAAAGCTTGTATAATACTTATACAACTTATTATGAAGATTTTCCCTGATGGTTCTTGGTTCCCAGAATTTCAACGTGGTTTAGTTTGGTCACAAGAACAAAAAGAACAGTTGATTATTTCTATGATGAATGGTTTTACCTATTGGTTCTTTCTACCTCAATACTTGGTGGTTTGATGAGAAAGAAAAAAACGAGCGAAAAATGGATCAGTGTTTTTGTTTGATGGTCAACAACGATTCACTGCTATTTTTAGATTTCCTTACTGGAAAATTTCCCATCAGAGTAGAGGGTAAAAGAATACTACGTAACTGACCCTCTCTTTCCGAGAGTGGTTGACTTTAAAACAATATCAATTAGTATTGTTCACTCTTATATTGAGAATTGAGGACGATTTGATTGACTATTATATTTTTAATTAACAAAAGTGGGACTCAGCATACAGGAGAAGAGTTCCAAAAAAAGCTTTTAGATTGTAAGGAGTAAATAATGCGCATAAAACGATTAGTGCAAGAGATGCAAGAACTTGGGTCGGATATTTCAACTTTGTTAAATTATTTAGCTTTAAGTGAAGACAATATACTTGACTTTGAAGTAGTTGATAAATCTTCAAATCGGGTTTTTTTGGAAACACTTAGTTTATATGGATAGTCAAGGTCGTCTTGTTCGAATTTTTAGTTTATGATGATGGTCGTAGACAACAGACTAGTCCAACTAAGTTGAGAGAAAGTCTATTTGCAGAATTGATTGAATTAGTGAAGTACACTAAAACACAACCACCTTCTGCTGAGTACAAGGATACGTTTGAGACTAAGTGGGACGAAGTGGTAGCAACAACCCAAGAGATATCCACAGTTGAACGATTCATTAGAATAGGAGTTAAAATGCGTACAAAAACAACTATTGCAAGCAATACAAATTGTAGGTTCAGATATTCAAACTTTGTTGAATTATTTAGCTTTAAATGATGAGCATTTTGCAACTCACGCTATTGTAAATCCTTTTTGGTAAAGTCTTGTTGGAACATAAGTTTCACATGACGGATACAGGAGAAATTGTAAAAAAACTATTGTACATGATGATGGTTTTGAACAACCAACTCATCCTATGAAGTTAGCTAAATTGACTTTAGAAGAGCTTTTTAGCTATTGTGAGTTATACGAAAACTCAACCACCGTCTGAGCAGTACAAAGATACATTTGAGAACAGGTGGGAAGAGATTGAGAAAGTCACACAACTGAATTTAGGTTTGAACAGTGTTTTTAGATTAGATTGAAAGGACATTTATATGAATTCAACAAAAAAATTTGGTTCTCGTCTAATATCGGGGGATAGAGAAAGATTTTTACAATTTATTGAAAGACACCAGTGGGAGATATCCGTAAAAAGCTCCGACAATATGGACGCGTTGAAACTTACAATTACGGTGCAAATCCTCATTATTACATTGACAGCATGAAAGAACTACACGGTCTCATAAGGGTCTTTTGAGCGAATTGAAAACCCTTATAAAGTTAAAGGTTTGTGGTTGACTCCACATAGCAGAAAGAATGAATTTAATTTGTTCATTGAATATGATTTTTGAGTAGAATGGAGATAAACTATGGACACAATTTTTACTTGAAAACGTTTCCCTTATTCTCAGAAACAGAAAAGTGCGTTTAGAAAAGCTTTCAGCTTTCCTTCAACAACATTAGTGAGTGAAGATTTTTTTATAGTTATGGTAAATTGAATAACTATGAGTTTGACTTTTACGATTGAGGGTTCGATTAATCGCATGTCGGACGGTTATGTTTATCACACCTACGTTTATTTACGTGGGAAAGTCGTAGCAGTTATTCAAGCACTAGCACCTAATTTGATAAAAGTTGCAGTTATTCCACCTACTGAGATTGAGGGGTGATGTACAACTCAGCTCACTTAGATTTCACAGATTTGAATGATACTGAAGTTCATCTTTGGTTTAATGACCTTCTTCCTCTAACAACAAGAGAAGTGAGACAAGTTCTACAATATCCATTTGGTTTTTCTGTAAGTTCTGAGCAAATTACCATTACAGGACTTAGAGGTAGTCACACCGTTTCTTTGGAATTTCAGTTAGGGAAAGGACTATAAGTATGTTTTGGTTGGGTTTTTTATTTGGCGATGAAAACCGTCAGTTAAAAGAATTGGAACAACGTAAGAAAGACCGTCAAGCAGAGTTAGATAATAAAACTATTGGATTTATGGTTGAAGAATTGCGACCTCAAGTGGACTTTATGAAAAAGAATAACTTAGAGAGTTTGACTTTTGCCCTTTTAGACCCTTCAAAGTTCAATTATAATTTGCTTTCCCAAGCACTATCCAAAATTGGCTCTAAAATAGCCTATATACAACTTGAAAAGTTTGAAGGTAAATTCCTACTCACTTTCTATAAAAATCGCTCGAAGCGATTTCTCAGCTTCTAGAGCGTATATTTTGAGACTCGTCCTTTGGTTTGTTTTTGCTTTGGTTTTTGCAGTTCCAGTTTATTTGTTCTCAAAAACTTACTTGGATTTGTTGCAACTTACCTTATTTGCTCCAACTTTGTTCAATTACCTACTAGCCATTATTGGGGTATCTGTAATTTGGAATTTCGCCAATGTCAGCTCTTCCTTGGTTTTCCGTCAATTTAAATTGGCTGATGAGTTTAAGAATACACTTAGATTTGATAAGGTGGTAGAAGAAGATTGAATTGAGTTGTAATCAATTTAGAGTATTTGTACTAAAACAATAAGAAAGAGCAGTTTTGCTCTTTTTTTCTGTTGACTTTTATTAAGTATTTTTGGTATAATAGAGAAAATAGAAAAGAGGTTTAAACATGAAACGACCTAAAACATTTACAGATTTGTTCACAACTACAATGATTTTAATTGAGAGAAACCCCTTAGTTTTAGATTTTAATGGGGTAGAAAGTGTTTTACAGTCACAGTTTGGTTATAACTCGATATCTTTACTAGATTCTCAAATTTCTAATAAGCATTTCAGTTTATATGGTGGTAACAGAAATGATGATTATTTGCTCCCAGACAAAGAAGTTCGAGTTTATAGTATTCAAGTAGGGGAAGAGGTTATTCGTTTGATTGTTGAGAATACAGATAAGCAAACTAACAATAAGTTTTATGTTACAGATTTGTTTGCAGAGCGTCTCGGTATTTCGTTGTTGTCTATTCTTCGAGACAAGTTGCAGAAGTTAGGTTAGGTGATAGGATGACAATTTTAAAGACAAATTGGGTTACTAAACTAGTTACGTTGGTAGAAGATAATCCTTTAGCCAAATCTTTTTGAAGATGTGGAACAGATTCTCATTTTTATAGTTGGTAAAGATAACTTCACAATTAAGTGTGTATCTAATGACTTCCCAAAACTTCAAATGGGAGATACTGATACTATAGTTGAGTTAATTGTGCCTTTTAGTAAAACTTATGAGGTGTCTATAGATGGAGAGTTATTTAGTATTTTAGTTGAAAATTGGGGTTCCAATAAGTCTCCTAAATTCATAGTGAACCTTTTTGTTTAATGAAACTTCTCAAACTTATGTTGAAACTTTATTGTGAGGTTCATTATGTTAAAGAAAAGATTACTTTTTAGCTAGTCACCCCTTACTATACCTTGGTTTGTTTATATTTACTTATTGGGTCACATGGCAACTTTCGTTCATCTTGTAGAATATGACTAATTTAGGTAAAGTCCTACTTACAGTAGGGGTGTTGTTTACATTTGTGTTGATACCTCTAATGATGAACGGTTCTTATTTTTGAATCTTTGCTTGTAGAGTTTTTCTGAACAAACACAACGAAAGTGTAGAAGTTACTTTAGCTATTTAGATAAAAGTTTCATTAGGTTTGTTTCTCTCTTTAGCGATATCCGTTTTTTTCTCGGAGAGTCAATTTACAGTCAAGTGACAGAATTTATGTTTTACTTTGCTTTGGGTCTTTATATAATTTCAAGCGCAGTGATTTTTGTTATTTTTTTAAGTCGAAAGTAAGTTAGAAAATTGAGGTTAACACAAATGAATAGAAGGTTATGTTTTTAATATATTGTTTAGAATGTGGAAATAAAGAGTTGGTGCCTGTATTCACAGGAGACTCTAGAGATGATTTGCACTGCTCAAGTTGTGGTTCGAAAAGAAATTGAGGTTTGGTAAGATGATGAAAAAAAGAAAACTGTAGTAATATGTACTCAGCATTAAAAAAAGTTTAAAATCTTTGAGTTTTTAGTCGTAAATTACAAGTAATTCGTATGTTTACAGTAATTCAATCTATTATATTGTCCTTGTTGTTATACTTTGTACATTCGTTTGTAGGGATATTTTTATTTAGAGGTTTATGTTGGTCTGTCTTGGATGATTGTTTTTTTAGTTTAGTTGCAGCTGAGTTAGTTTTTAGACTTAAGATTATCTTCCGAAGTTGAGTAGGTAGACAGTTAAAGAAATAGAGGTTAATTTATGAAATTCGAACAAACACAAACCGATTATCGGTCTTATAGATTTTGACTTTCCAACTGAGGAAAGTGTTAAGATTACAGTTACTGCAAGCTATCACAACAAAGTAGGTTGCATCTTGCAAATAATCAAATGTTAACAAGTACCGTTGAGAGTCTGATTGTTCGGACAGATACTGGTAATTTGTTCTTTTTGGACTGCTTACAAAGATAAGCGTTTTTATTGCTCGTAAGTTTAAGTCTTACCGATAATTTACATTCGGTAACTCAAAAAAATTAAAGAAAGTCAAGGTTATTTCTTGACTTTTTTTGTTTTTATTTTGATATAATAAAGAAAATTAAGAAAAGAAGGTAACACCATGACAACAAATTTGAATCAAGAGATTAAAGAGCTTGAAGAGAAGTTAGGTTCTTTAAGGGCAGAACAACGTTTATTAGAAGCTCAAGAGAAATTACAGAAAGAGAAGGCAGGGAGTTTGTTTGAAGATGAATCCTTAACCTCTTTAATTAAAAACCTTGCAAGAGAAATTAGTAGCTTATGATTTAGGGTTAGCTTTATGTCTCAATTACAAACAAAATTGGGTATTTTTTTAGGTAGAGATACTAACTCTAAAGATGGTTTAGCTAGTTTCCCAATTCTTGACCTTGAAGATACTCGTATTTTTCTATGGGTTGGTGGAAAGTTACAATCAAGAGATTACAGTGAGACAGTATTCACACTTGGTTAGAAAAATGCTCTAAAGGTAGTAGACTTTTTTTAAATAAAGTAAAGTCTAAGCTAGTAACTGATTCTTTTTAAAGTTGAGTTTAGGTCTTATGATAATGCATGGAGTAAACTCTATTTTTACTTTAGAGGGTTTAAACGATTATGATTGCGTTTTTGACAGTTGAGACGACCTTATGAGTTAAAGATAGAGCAAACAGATTGACTTATGACTCAGAATACTCAACTATCTTTTTCTTAGGTGATGGGGTGTCCCTTGAAACCTTTGCAAATTCTCAATATATTCGTGAAGAGGATTACTTAGGTAACTTTGAACAGAAGTTGTCTGTAGAACAGTCCTTTAGAAAATTTTTCAGAGATTTTTTTGATGTAGTAAAAAGAACTAGAAGATAAGCTTGCTACGTTTTTATGAAGCGATTGAGCCTAAATTTAACTAAATTAAAAGTAGCAGAAAGGATGGAAAAAAATGCTAACAGAAGAATTAGACTATAACACTTTGAAAAGAGTTTTCTATGATGAAAATTCTCAAACTCCTAGTACACAAAAGTTTAATAAATTACTTAAAGAGAATGATATTGACTTTGAAGTGTGTTTGAGTAGAGATGATAACCATTTGTACATGTATACTGGATTTTTTTAAAGATTCCTTTGTTTTAAGTCTCGTTATACGTGTGATGATAACTCTTGGAGTATCTAATCAAACTAAACTTCTTCCTTTATACAAAATTTTTAAGAACTTTTTAGTTCTGATATTAAAGATGGAAAGTTTGAATTTTTCAACAAAATCAGAGCTTGCTTTTTGTCTATGATAAAGAATTTGAAGTAAATTTGGAGATTTTTAGCTAACGATGAGGTAAAAAAATTACTCTTACTTATTACTATAAAAGAGGAAGTTTTTCTTCTTTCGATTTTTAACGTAGAGGGTGGTTTTTTTGAGTGTTTACTCTACTGAATTGAGTGGTTCTAACCGGTTTTTGTTTTGGTTTAACTGAGATATTACCTCTGAGTGAATTTACAAGTTCTACACTTTATCATTTGAAAGTTAAATTAAAGACTAACTTAAAAAGCTTTAGGATACAATCTTTGGGAGGACTAAATTATGAGTAGTATTTTTAATGATTTTTTTAAGCAAGAAGATTATAATGCATTACTAAAAACGATACCCTAAGAAGTGGAGTACGTACCAGTGACTTGAGATGAGGTTTTATACTTACTCTGATCGAGTTGTTTTTGTTTGAGACAAGTTATAGTAGTTCATCTTATGACCTCATATATGATGTATTGAATAAGTTGGAAGAAGTTTCTTCAGATACTTATACTACTAATTCTTTATTTACTAAATACGCTTGTACTAAAGGTGATTTGAGAACTCTCTTAAATACTGATTTAGAGAATAGCACAAAACAAGTTTGGTCTCATATCTTGGATTGGTTGGATACTCGGTGTGAAGTTAGTGAGTCTAAACCTTTGTATTTATTGATGGAGTAAATAGTATGAAAACAACAGAAGAATTAAGAAAAGAACTAGAAAAAAAATTGAGGACAGGAGGAATTTGACGCTTGTTTAGATTTTTTTCTCATAAAATCAAACCTTTGGAAGAACAGTTGAAAGTAGCAGAACAAGGTGATTTGCTCTTTGAAGATGTCCAACTACAAAAGTAAACTAACTTATGTAAATGACTTACTAAGTAGAGAGGGTATCCCCTTTTTGGTTGCTCGTAAGTCTGATTTATTGGATTTTGCTTCTAAAGAACATCTTTGATACTTTTTTTATAAACAGTTAGCTTTGTTTTTATCGTAGACTTAATGGCAAAGGGTTACAAGTGTTGTATACCTTTGACAAAGTTAAAACAGTTGGAGAATTACTTGACCAACTTATCTTAGTAGAAACACAGTTAGAGTTATTGAAGTTCCTTTGCTCATTAAATTCTATTAAAGGCATTCCTCCCTATTTTCGAGGTAAATTAGGTGAAGGTGAGATTTGTCTTTATTATTTTGAGTTGGAAGGTGTTCCTCTTGACGGTTCTAATTTATTTATTGCGTATGATTCAGTAACTAATCGTTATAATCTTCGATTGGAGAGGGTAGTTAAGTGTTACTGTAAAGATGACTCTGCACTACCATCTATTGCAAGTGTAGACACTAATTCAACTATTAGGTTTGATAGTATAGAAAGGGTCACTTTGAAGGTAAGTAAAGAAAATGTACGCTCAGATGACTTGCAGAGTGCTTTAGAGAAGCTAAGAGTTCGCTTATTGGAGATAACTAAGAAAGATAAAGACAAAGTAACTGTAGAGCTTACCTTAGTTACTGAGTAGAGAGGAAACTTAACATGATTGAAGTCTTAAAAACAAAACAGAATGTAAGTTGTGATTCTGAGGATATTTACACTTGGTTAGGTGCTAATCCTTTAGTTTTGCGTTCTTTGATTTCACTATTGGATGAACTAACTAATCAAAAGCTACCATACTTTATATTAGTGAATCTAGAGGGTATCCTAAGTTCTCCAACTTTTTTAACTGTCACTTTGTTTGACCATCAAGCTTATTCTAGTCGAGATTTGGTACAGACCTTAGTTAAGTATTATAGGGATACTGAACACTTAAAAAGACATTTTTGCAGTTGTTGGGATCTTTGAAGTCTATGGTTCCTTTGTTAAAGGTATTATATGACTTAAGCCAACAATAAAAGTGGTTTAATTTTTTTAATTATATGGGTTTTGCTACAAGGGGTAGTGACTTTTTAGTTATTATGATTTCACAGGAAAATTGACACATGACTCGAAACTTGGCTTAACAAACAGTACACATTAGCACTTATTCTGATACTGCTAATTACTTTGAGTTGCAGACTAAAGGGTGCAAGGAAACACTTTAACTGTTCAACTTTCCGTGAGATGAACAGACAGAGTTGACTTTTTTTCAAGTAAGAAAGATTTTTGTGACTCTAAAAGAACTCCCAGAGTCTTTAGAATCAATGTTTTTCTGATATTGCTCAGTACATGGATAGTAGTCTTAGTTATAGTTAAATTGAAAGGAAAAAAATTTATGAAACAAAAAAACTAAAACAATTCGCAACTTCAAAGTGGTTCGATTTACTAGGGGTTGCTATGGTTCTTACAATCGCAATCTCAGCAGGGAATATCATAATACGTGGCTCAACCAGTTGGTAGACTGGGGAGCTTGGACAGTCTTCGTTCCATTTGGTTGGATTTCCGTAGGAAATGTAGCGATTTCTATGATGTCCACCCGATTTACTGGTAAATTGAGTAAGTTAGGGAATTATTTAGGGATTGTCAACGCAGTCTTGTCTGGCTTAATTGACTATATTCTAGGCAATAAAGCAGCGATTATTACTTACCCAGTCACTTTCGTGATTTATCTCGGTGCTATTTATTTGTGGAATAAGTCACAAGATGGTAAAGCCAATACTATTTCAAAAGCTCGTCTAAATTGGATTGTACCGAGTTTGGTTGTGGTTTCCTTTGCTTTTTCATACCTCACTAACTACATTGGCTACCAAGGAAATATGAACTCTCTTGCTTATATAACAACAGTGGTTTTTGCTTTATCTTTGGTAGCTAATGGTCTTAACGCACTAAAACTATCAACTCAGTGGAGCTTTTGGCTCTTTTACAATTTTGTACAGTTAGCAAAAGCCTTTATTCAAGGGAATTTTGCTAATGTTGGTAAGTACCTTTTCTATATCTTGAATAGTTTGGGAGCTTTGTTTGTTTGGGTAGAGAGTGAGAATGAGTTATGATAGATAAACACTTTGTAACTAGGATTCACATCCCTCTTCTGAGATTATTGATTTAGCTACTAGAAAAGAGTGGGTTAGACTTTTTTTAATTGAATATAACGACATGGTTCGAAGTTTGCGTAAACAAGGTGTGGAGTGGACTTTGAAACATAATGGGTTAGCTCGTAACTTTAGTAAAACGGAGGGGTTAGTTGGTGATATTGGAAAATGATAACGCAGAATAACAAGATTCATATACACCAGAGGTGCTTTAGTAGATATTATTGCACATAATCCGCTAGATTTACCGTTATAATGCAATTTTACAGAGGGTGCTTCGGTATCCTCTTTTTTTTTTAACTTTTTTGTGTTTTTGCTTGTTTTTTTATTTGTGGTATATAATAAATAAAACATTGGTAATTGTACTGGTGTATAAATTAATAAAGGAGTATTTTTACATGTACAATAAAAACTCAAAAATGAGGTAAAAGGTAGAGGTTTCATCATGCAAGACCAATTTAGGTTTGCTATGTGGTATTGCACTCGCAGGTGGAGCTATGATTTTTCGGTGGTCAATCGAGTATCCGCTGATGAAGTTCCAGCAACTAACCCTACTACTGAGGTTAAACCAAATTCAGAGGCTAAACCATTGACTGAGACTCCAGAAGCACCTAAAAGCAACTGAAGGTAAAAAAAGTAGTAGTTTCAGGGGATTTAGATAAGGTAGTGGAGAAAGGTAAAGAGTTGGATGTTACAATTAAAGAAAGATCCAGCTGTAGAACTAGGTTCAGCTACAGATAATGCACAACTTGATGCACTAAAGAAACAGAGCAGAGGTTGATGTAAAGAACAATCAGATAAACTAACAGAAAGAATTGAGATGCTTATAAAGAAAAAAAGTAGATAGTTCTCGTGATGAACTACATAAAATTGAAAAATCAGATACCCGCTATTGGTTTGGGAGTACCTCTACACTGATCGACTATCAACCACAAGTATTTATGACTATGAGAAAGGTTTACTTAAGTTAGAGAACATTACCTCAAGTAAAGGTTCAGTTAGTTATTTAAAACCAAGTAGTTCAAACGCTGTGAATTTTGATTCAAAAGATTCTATGTCTAAGTTCGTTATGGGTTTAACTCCTTCTTCTAGTGCTTCAACTGTTTCAGCAGTAGGGGATAATGCATTTGCGCGTATTAAACTAATTTCAGATAAAGCAGAGGTTTCAAATTTAGTTCCAATTGAAGTTTCAGAAGGTGAGACTCTCACGTATGATGTTGCAGTAGCTAAAGAGTCTGCTTTAGCTAAATTGGGTATCTCTAAAATCCGTAAAACTTTTACATTGACTAAATCTCCATATAATGAGAATGGTATTTTTTTGTCAATATGGTAACTCCTAGAATAGATTTTTAAGGCTTTATTTTTTTGGGTGGAAATAAAGAAGGTACTAATACAGACTCTGTTAACGAAGATAAATGGGGTTTTTACTTCAACTTTAGATTTCTTAGATTCTTCAGGTGCTCGTATTCCAATGAAAGAATTAGCAGCACGAACTTATAATACATATGCTTTCGATGGGAAACAGATTATTGACTCTACGCATTTTATAAGCTCTCAAGATTCTGGGTATTTTTTACCTACTCAAGATGGTAAAATGTTTAATCAACTACCAGGTTCAGATAAGTTTTTCTGTACTGAGATCGTATAAACACAGATTCATATCATTATGAGTTAAAAAGTCAATTTTTGATAAGAATATTAGAGAACCAGAGAAAAAAACCAGGAGTGGCATTATCAAACTTACCATGCAAGTGGTCTTATTGCACCTATTTATGTACCAAATAACTTAGTTCCGAAAAAACCAGAGTTGAGCTACCATAAAGTTTCCTACACTGATGCTCGTAACGCAGAAGCAAATCCAAACAACCCAGCAACACCTAAAGTTAAAGGTTCTGTGGTTCAGAAATTTGTAAGCGATAAGGGTGTTGAGATTGCAAAATCAACTTCAACAGGTGAGAAACCAGAAGGGGAAAATCTTACTTTAAGTCACCCTAATGAGATTTCTAATGGTGGTAAGACTTATGTATTTGTAAGCCAAGACACACCTGATCCTAAGAAAATCGTTAAAGGTGAAGTAGTTGTTACTTATGTTTACAAAGAGAAAGAAGCTGTTAAAGGTTCAGTAACTCAGAAGTTTGTAGACGATAAAGGCAAAGAGATTGCTAATGTTGTGAAAACTGGGGATAAACCAGAAGGTTCTGATTTAAACCTTACACATCCTAAAGAGATTACTTTCCAAGGTAAAACTTATATTTTTGTAAGCCAAGACAAACCAAATCCTAAGAAAGTCACTAAGGGTGAGACGGTTGTTACTTACACTTATAAGGAAAAAGAACAACCAAAACCAGAAGTTAAAGGTTCAGTAGTTCAGAAGTTTGTGGATGAAAAAAAGGTGTTGAAATTAAACCACGCATTAATACAGGTGAGCAAAAAGAGGGTTCACCGATATCCTTGTCTCATCAAATGAAGTTACATTCCAAGGTAAGACTTATGTATTTGTAAGTCAAGACAAACCAGACCCTAAAGCGATTACTAAAGGTGAAACAGTAGTCACTTATGTTTACAAAGAGAAACCTGCACCAGTTTCTAACAGTTCAGTAACTCAAAAAAATTTGTGAACGATAAAGGTAAAGAAATTTCTAACTCTGTTAAAACTGGAGACAAACCAGAGGGTTCTGACTTGAACTTAACACATCCGAAGGAAATTACATTCCAAGGTAAGACTTATGTGTTTGTAAAACAAGATAAAGAAACACCTAAGAAGGTTGTTAAAAGGTGAAGTGGTTGTAACTTATACTTATAAAGAGAAAGAGCAACCAAAAGCCAGAGACTCCAAAACCAGAGACTCCAAAACCAACACCAACACCAACTCCAACAGTAGAGTCTACAACTATCTTTGTGGATGAAGATGGAAAAGAAATTTCTCCCTAAAGTTAAAGGGTCACAACCTCCTAAACCGATTGAAGGATATGTTTACAACCCACAACATCCTAAGAACAAAAGAAGACAAAGAACAATTGAAACTGTTCGAGTTTACAAGAAAGTTCAAAAAAAGGCGGAGTTGTTCAACACTTTGTAAATGAGTCAGGTTCTAAGATTGCAGAGTCTAAGTCAACCTTAAATCTTGAAGTTGGTTCTAAGTTAGAATTAAACCACCCAACTGAAATTACTCATGAAGGTAAAACATATGTCTTTGTAAAACAAGACAAAGCTACCCCAACTGAGGGTTTCAAACAGTATTGTTGAAGTGACTTACACTTACAAACTTAAAGAGACACCAACTCCAACCCCAACAGTTGAAGCTACTACAATTTATGTGAGATGAAAATGGAAAAGAAATTTCTCCTAAAGAAAGGTACTCAACCACCAAAAAGTAATTGAGGGTTATGAATATGACTCTAAAAATCCTAAGAACAAAGAGGATAAAGGTGGAGAGACTATTAGAGTTTATAAGAAGGTTAAAGTTGGAACTGTGGTTCAACGCTTTGTGGACGAACAAGGTAAAGAACTTCAACCATCTGTACGTACAGGTCGCTTGAAACTTGGTTCTAAGTTAGACTTAACTTTCCCTAAAGAGTTGACGGTTGATAAGACTAAGTATACATTCAAGAGTCAAGACAAAGAAACACCAAAAGAAGTAACTTCTGAAGGTGAGTTTGTTGTTACTTATGTGTATGCTAAAGAAGCAACACCTGTTGTTCCAACAGAGACACCAAGTAAACCGTCTACGATTGTACCTGATGCTAAACCTTCGATATCTGGTTCAAATGGTGCAGTTAATACACCTACTACAAACGTGAATAAAGCTGAGCTTCCAAACACAGGTAGCAGTGATTCCATATCTGCTGCTATTGCAGGAGTTGGGTTATTGACTTTAGTTGCTTTGAGTGGTCGTAGAAGCAAAGAAGATTAAAAATTTAGAGATATTTCTGAATTAGAATGTTAGTAAAAGAGAGGTTTGCCTAGCGATATCCTCTCTTTTTATTTGACAAAATTAAACATTTTTTTGATATAATTACATAAATAAAACAAAAATGAAATGAGGACAAAAATATGCCTAAAACAGTACACTTCTTTACACTGCCGAAACTGTTTACAGTAATCACTCCTTCACAAGTGAGAAGGTCGCTCTAGCTTTAGAAAAGATTGCATATAAAGCTATGATTGATTATGATTTAGAGCTAAAAAGAAACAAGTGATGATTCTTTCCGCTTTAAAGCAAGTAATCGTTATGATTTGGTCTTTTCGGGGGAGAATGGACTTCGTTTAGTTGAAGACTACGACCCAGAACCTTATGTCTCAACTAGAAAGGTATTGAACCTTTATGATAAAGGTTTGATTTATGAATTAGACCGAGGTGTTGCTAGTCTAAGTCTAGCAGAAGTTCTTGACCTAGAAACAGCTTTCGAGCGGTATCTTAATCTTGTAAAAGATATTTAAAAAAACTTATATCAGAGAGGGTTTTCCTCTCTTTTCTTTTGACAAAAATACATTTAATTTGGTATAATAAAGAAAATAAAGAAGGAAATAGGTAAATTACTATGGATTTAATTGATGTTATTGATAACCGTTTGCTTGATTTACAAAAGTGAAAATGTCTAAGTTGCAAACTCTAAAAAGAATTGGAACAAAAGAAACAAACTCAGAAATTTGAAATTCCTTTATTGAAGCTAAGTACAAAGCAACAACAAGAGCTTGATAGTTTGAACTCTACTTTACGTTCTAAATTGCAAATGGAAGTTGTAGTAAACCATATTTTTAGGTACATTGCAGTTGGTTCAACATTGCTCTGATATTTCTTACACTATTGCAGTTTATTCTGAGACTAAAGTGCGAGCTAAAATGGAGAGAATGTTGGGTACTGCAAGCACTACAAATCCTATCAACTATTGGCTAAGTCATCTCTCAGGTTTAGTAAATGCGTTGTCAGTTCTATTTGAATTAACAGGTGGTAACTTTTTATGAGTTTGATTTGAACTATGACTTTACAGACTCCTTGCTTAAATTCAACTTTAATCAATTTCAAGTAGTTGTGACTGTTATTTCTAGTTTAACGATTGAACATGTTGAGGTTTCCAAAGAAAGTTACAGGGTCACAAGCTACGAAGTTTAATTTAGGTTCTGAGGGTTTGGTACTTGACTTTTCAAATTTCTCTAATGATCACTTACTACGAAAATTACTGTTCCGTGCAAGATTTATTCTAACTCAGCAGTAATAACAAAGATAAATGAAGCTATGGAAAAGATAGAAATTTCTTACATAGCACAAAAAAATACCAGTGTAAAAAGCCACAGTAGAGATATCCCAAAACTTCTTGGGATTTTTATTGAATTTTAGAAAGGAAAAAAACAAAATAAAATGAAGTTAGTAGATTTTTGTAGACTTAAATACATTATTAACTCTGACCTCTACAAAAGCAGTAGCTTTTTGATATTGAGACAACAGTTTGACAATTCGCTTACACCCACAGTTACAATATCTTCAAAAGCACCTCTCACTGTTCCTTGTGATATTTGCCACCTTAAAAGTAAAACAGTTGTTTACTTTAAATTAAAGAGGTCTGACTTACTTTCTTTGTCATAATTGCTATGAGAAGAAGCATAAGAGAAGTGGTGAAGTTGTAAAGTAGTTTTGTAGATCCAAAAACAGTTCATAATTAACCCACAGCCTAGAGTAAAGTGGGAGGATATTTGTACTACAGCAGAGAAATTCGCACCTCAGTTACATAAAGTAAGAAAAAAATAAATAGAAAGAATAAGAAGGTTTAATTCTATGGAGTTTAGACAAGAATTTTTTTAAATGAATGTCATAAGACAATTAAAAGATATTTTAGTAGAGGGTGACTTGAGACACCTAAAAACTCGCCAAAAGAGTTTCTAGGTTTTTGACAATCAAGCATTTGGAGAGTTTTTAGCACCTTTGTTTAAAGAAGAACAAGAGTTGGTTTTTACACCACACGTTCGCTTACTCAGAAAATTCCACAAAACCTTGCAGCGATATCTTCAGAAGACCACAACTCACTATCTGAGGGTAAAAGCTACCCTTCAAGGTATAACCGTTCAACCGATGATGGTTAAAGCTGATGAACCATTAACTGAGGAGGACAAACAAGAAACTAACTACAAATGGTGTCCTCATATCTTTTCTGAGACTTCAAGTGGAAACCTTTGTAATATCGTACTTTTTGACAGAGCGTGGTTTTGAGATTGAAGAGGTAGAGACAGGTGAGGTTTTTGTATGAGGGGAATTTTTAGTGTTTATAAACAGTTAGACTTAAGTAATGGTTTAGTTATTTCCTTTAGTTTGACAGGTTCTCACATTTACAATGTTTCTTGTGAATCAGAACTTAAACCTAATAACAGTATGGTTTATATTCCAGATTGTCCATTACAAAAAAGGATAGAGCAAGGTTATTATGTGCCTACAGATTCGAAGGGTAACTCTCTTAAAAGTACATGGTTCACGTTGTGGGGTTTATAATGTAAGTGATTTTTGTGGTTAAACAGTTATGAGCTTAGCAGATGCCACTTCGGTAGATTTGGTTCTAACTGTAGGGGAAGTTCCTCGCATTGCTTGGGTACATCACAATACTCCAATGAAACCAACTTCTAAGGCGACTGAGGTAAAAGTCACCAACACCTTCGATATCTTCGCAAAAAGTGAAAATCTCCTAGAACTTTTGCAAAAATACGACTTTGATTTGGTAGGTAAGAAGGTTGCTATTTTGGGTTTACCTAAGTCTCAGGTTGAGCGCTTCAAGACTTTGGTTTTTGAAGGAGAAAGGAGCAGAAGAACTTGAATTTATTGATTCTAGTTCACATGAAGAAACTGTAAATATACCTAATCAGTTTGAAAGATTTTTGATATTATTGTCGTTGTAAAAGCGTTTTTGTTGGTCATAGTACCATTTACCGTTTAAAAGCTATTCTAACAGGTTCTAATGCTGGATGGTAAATACCACCTCTCATGGATTGAGACAGCGTTGGAGAGAGCTTTGTACAGAGAGTCTTAAAAGATATCCTTCTGAGGAGGGTGCAACTGAGGTTGATTATCCTTTATTGAAAGTTTAATAGTGTTCTGTAAAAGAGTATTTTTCCTGTAAATAAAATTATTGACAAAGGTAACAACTTATGTTAAAAATGTACTCATGATTAAATTACAAGATATGGCTAACCGTTTGGGTGTCAGCATAAAAAAACGATTACAAAGATAGGATCGTGAGGGTATTTTTGGTTGCTAAACAGTACCCCAACTAATAGAAGGTACTACACAGAAGACCAATATTTATCTTATGTAGGTAAATCAAACCTAAAAGGTCTAATATTGGCTTATGCAAAGAGATATCAGTGAAAATCAAACAGATGATTTAACTTCACAAATTGAGTTTTTTTAAAAAGCAATTCAGTAAATGCTAAAGGTGAAATTTTTAGATGAGGGTTATTTCTGATATAGGTTCAGGTCTTAATTATAACCGTAAAAAAACTGGAACAAATTACTCCTAGACTATGTTGCAAAAGGTTTAGTAATCAAAATTTACATTACTTATAAAGACCGATTTGTTCGATTTGGTTTTGACTGGTTTGAGCGTTTTTTTGTAACTATTATAACTGTGAAATTGTAGTGGTGAAAAAAATGAAACTACCTACCTACAACAAGAGTTAGTGAATGACTTAATTTCGATTATTCATGTATTCTCCAGTCATATCTATAGTTTGAAGAAGTACAAGAAGGAGTTAAAGGTAGATGAGAGCTTACAAGACAGAAATAGACCCAACTCCTAGTCAAATTGAGTTGATACATAAGACTTTTGGGTGTACTCGTTACATTTACAATCAATTCGTCTTTGAAAACTTAGAGAATTTAGCTTCGGATAAAGACTTTATTTCTGCTTTTGACTACTCAAAACGAGTCAATAATGACCCTAATACACCAACTTGGTTAAAAGAAGTGCCTAGTAAAGCTATAAAACAAGCGTTAATCTATGCAGATAGAGCTTTCAAAGATTATTTTTCTAAGCGTAGGGGTAAACCTAAGTTTAAAAAGAAAGGCTCTAGTGAAAGTTTCTATCTTATTGGTACTATTAAAGTTGAGCGACATAGAATATTTGTACCTGTTTTGAAGTGGATTCGATTGAAGGAGTTTGGTTATATTCCTAAGAATATCAGCTCTGTAACTATTTCTAGGAAGAGATGGTAGACATTACATTTTCTTGCTTATGTAAAGATAGGGTTGATGAGGCGTATTCCTTTGTCTGATTACGCTATAGATATCGATTTTTGGTCTGAAAGACCAATTCATTACAGAAGATAGAGTTATTCCCTCTATCAATAAATCTTTGCGTATTAGAAAGTTAGAGCAACGTTTACGAGAGAACAAAGAAAAATTGTCTCGCAAATACAAGCCAATATGGTTGATAAGGTTTATTATCAAACAGGGTGCTAAGAAAGGTCAACTTAAATCTTACAAGTGGTTGAAACCTTTATCTGAGTGTAAGAACATTCAGAAGCAGAAATTGAAAGTTGCTCGTATTCATGAGCGTTTAACTCGTATTCGGACGGAATATAATCGAAAAGCACTGCGTTCTTTAGTTTTAGAGCGAAAACCAAGTTCTATCATGATTGAAGATTTAGCAGTGCGTAATATGATGAAAAAAACCGTCATTTGAGTAAAACCATTTCAAAAGCTCAGTGATATCAGTCTCGACTTTACTTAGAAAATTTGTGTAAAAAGCTAGGTATAGAGTTGAGATTAGTAAGTAGATTTTTACCCCTCTAGTAAACTATGTTCTGATTGTGGTTTTAAGTATAAAGACTTGCAACTAAATGAAAGAACTTGGACTTGTTTTAATTGTGGTAGCAAACATGATAGAGATGTTAATGCAGCTCTCAATTTAGGACAATGTAAAGAATATACTGTACTGACTGCAGTTTAAATAGGTCACTACCAGTGGGTTACCTAGGGAAGTTAAAGCTTGTGGACTGTTATATCAAATGAGAGTAGGCTTTGTATCTCAAGATGTAAAGACAAAATCAGACAGGGTGAAGCAAGAAAATTTCTAAAAAGATTTAGAAAGGTCATGAAATATACGTTTGAGTATATTTTTGTGTAACAACTTTATATCGAGCCACAGAAGGTCTTTCCGCAGAGGAAGGAACTACTACAGTAAATTACCCTTTATTGCCTTAATTTAAAAGAAAACCTAAGTGGTTTTCTTTTTTTATTTTTCTTACTAATTTTACTTTAGACTTTTTCTTTTTTTCTTGACTTTTTAGTAAACTTTGTGTTATAATAATAAGGAAAAAAATTAAAAAAAGTATGTGAGAGGATTATTCTATGGATGAAATTAAAAAAATAAAGGGTTAAGTCGCAGTGACTACCGCTCTCGATATCAAATTCAAGAGTCAACCTTTAATTATTTGCTACAAAGCGGTAAGATTGGGTTAGCTTATGTACCAGAGTTAAAAATGAGATAGGACGGATGAAAGTACAGGTAAGAGACACACTCGTATTCGAGGGGCTTCGTTATGTGAATCGAGCTCCTTTGTCTGATGAAGAAGTAATTAAATCAGATAAGTATGTAGAAGGTAGTTCTGAAAAATCAAGGGGACTCTATTGTTTCTTTGCAGGAATTATCTATGGAACTTGGAATTGGTAGACTTTCAAAAAAATGTCTGTTTTTGGTTCATGATTTTTGCAAGAGATTTGGGTGTTGAACTAATTCATTACAGTTGTTTCTATCCGATTTATTCGCAGTCAGTATTGTTAGTAGGTTTGAGTAGAGATTTGAAAAGAGACCTTTTTTTATCATGGTGGGATAAAAAGCAGACTTCAAAATCAACTTTGTCTCGTAAAAAAAGAGGTCAAGAGCGCTTATTCCATTTGAAAAAAAGTAACCGTTGAAGTTCTATCTCGTTTATACCCATATAATGCTTTGGTGAGATGCTTTTAGACACAAGCTCTGAAGAGCTATTTAGAATATCTCCTAAAAAATTCCAACATTACTTGAGCCAACACTGTACCCCAGAGGTGCGTGAAGATATTAAAGCTATATATTTAGATGGTCTTCCAGTTCTGAAGTGGGCTGAGAAACAAGGTATTACGAAAGCCGCTATGTATTTGAGACTTGAGCGTTACGCGGAGCGTTTCGCGAAAGACAAAGATAAGTTCTTGTTTGGGGAATAGAAAGTAGGGGTATCATTTGAAGAAAAAAGCAGCAAATTTAGACTTAACGAAACTTCCTTCTACACCTTTTTGTGAAGGCAACACAGGCAATTAAGCAGTATTGGGAAAAGAAGATTTTAAACCATGCTTTGCGCCAACTTTACCCCAATAAAAAGTTTAGTTTAAACACTAGACTTTGGAACGATTTAGTTTTTGTGCAAGAAGGTGACACTTTAGAAATTGAGGTTAACCGGGTAGTAACGTTGAAGTTAGATCGTATTGATGTACCTGTGCAGTTGCATATTCAATTGCGAGACAATGTGAGATCCAGAGTTGAAACCTTACTGGTTGAAGGGTAAACCGTTTATGTCGTTAGGGTACAGAGTTTGTATTGACTGAGCGTGGTTATAGGATTCCGTTAGGGCTATACAACTAAAGAAGAAAATAAACTTTAACTCGTCCACTTTACACTATACATAGAGCATTATTGAAGATTCGTAAAGAACATCAATTGGTAGGGAAGGTTCAAGTAACTCGAACTGCACTAAATCAAACCATTGAGAGATCTTTCAACTGGTGAGTCTATTCGCTTGTTGTATTCGCAGTCTGGAGTGTTACGTGAGAAGTCAGTAAACAGTGAAGTGGTTGATGTTTATAGAAGTTTGGTAAAAGTAGATAAACCAAAGGTTATTCGAACTCGGTCTTCTAAGAAAGTAGGTTAAGGTTGAATAGACAAAAATTTACAAAGTTCTTCTTCTTCTTCGGCTTATACACTTCAAGAAACTCAATATACTCACAAGTGCAAAAGATCAGGTCTTGTAAAGATTTCGACTTATCACAGGAAAAGTAGGTACAGTCAGATAGGTGAAACACGTTTAGTTGTAACAATTTATGGAACAGTACTAAACTTTTACAAGCTTTGAAAAGAGTTAGAGCTTCACTTGGGTAGAAGGTGAAGGCATTTTTAGATAGGATTTTTAATTACTATGGCTCCAAACTCTTTAATTCCTACACAACAGAAGTTACTTTAAATGTTCAGTCATCTAATCATTTCTCGAATTGGTTATATAATTTAGGTTTAGAGGTGAAATTTACTACTTAGGCGAGATCTCATTTAGGGTCGAAGATTTGACACTGGAGTTATTTCAAACGATTTATTCTCAGTTTGATTTGAACAATTACATTGAAAATAGTGAGCTATATGTAAGTCGTTTTTGTATTGAAGGATGTTTTTACGGTTTTTCTCTCAATTTACGTGGGAGCAGTTGGTTTTTTTATCAAAGAAGTTGAGGTATTTACGTGAGGGTTTATGTAGATTTAGATAATACGTTATTAGATTCAGCAAGTCGGTTGGTTGATTTCGAACCGACTTACGATCCAGAAAAAGCAGTTGTCTTATGATTTGGAAAAGGGTTTGTTGAAGCATTTTTGCAAATCAGAGTTCTATACATTTGGTGAAATTGAAGTTAACACAGAAGTAGTTCGATATCTGGAGAACCTTGTAGGTTCTTATTTGGAAGATATTTGTTTTTATCAGTTTGAGTCCGACTGAGGAGGTTGCTAAAGCTAAAAGACAGTTATTGACTGAGTTGAGGTTACGGTTCTTCTGCCTTTATGTCTTTTTACAATCATGAGCAAGAGAGTCAAACGTTGGGGCGACTATTGAAGTCCGCTAAAGAGGTTCAGATTCCGTAGTTTTTTTGTAGAAGATAATCCTTACCATATCCTAAAGTTTCAGGATAACCAAGTTAATTATAAGGTGGTTCGTCATCCTTACTACGGTGGGGCGCTACCCAAGTCATGTTTATGTAGCAAGCGCAAACTACTACAAATAGATAGCTCTTGCACAAATAGAAAGAAAATGTTAGAATTAAATAAAATTAAAAAAAAGCTCTACGGATTCTCGGTTTTTGAGGGTGTTGTAACAGTAGAACAAGTGATGTTAAAAACAGGCTTATAAAAACAGTCTAAGGAGGTTCAGCCCTGATGTAGAAGGTGGGTCTCCTGAAGCGTTTAAGGAACTTAAACAAAGCTTATGAGTTAGTTTTAGCGTATGGTTTAGGTCAGACAATTGATTTAGTAACTAGAAGTTTTAGTTACTCAAGGTTCAGACTTACTGCGATCTCGCCTTTCAGGGGTGGGAATACAGTGTAGGGTTTAGAGAGGTTTTAGAAATGAAATATGTAAACAAGTGGAATTTACCACTTTTTGATTTTTGATGGGTACAATGGGTCTTACTGCACTTGCAGTTTTAGTAGCTTTCATTTTGCGTTTAGTTGGTGTTACAACTGTTGATATTATTACAGTGACTATTCCTCTAGGGGTAGTAGTACCTGTGGTTTTTTTGTTTAGTACGTTATTTTTGTTCATTTATTCGAAAGTGAGTCACAAAGGCTTTTTTTGGATGAAAACAGTTCAGCTTATGAAAGCGACTTTGAGTCTGATGATGGGTGGGAATAATGGTATTTTTCTTGGTATATTTATTGATTGGCTGTTCAATTATGGGGTATAGTTTGTACACTGCGAAAGATATAGATACTGTTTTTTTCTAAAGAGCTTGCAGACTTTGAGTTTAAAAACTTTACGCGTAACTAATTGGTTTTGAGGTTGTAGAAAATTCTACAACCTTTTTCTTTATTTTCTAAAACACACCAGATTGCCTCAGATTTAATTTTTAACCCATTTTGGTATAATATGTCCAACTTCAATTTAAAAACACGACCTAGAGCAAATGAGAGCCATTAAATTTGATTGTAGGGAAAATGTCCTCAGTTTGGTTCTGAGAAATAAATCGTCCTTCGAGTGCCTTTGGTAATATCCTCATTTTTCTCGACTTTTTGCGTAGTTTATTTAGTTTTTATCCCATAATTCGTTTACTTAGATTTGCGAAAAAGTAGTAGTTATGATTTGTCATAACTCTTTTTTTATTTTTGTCATAGCTTTTTAGAAAATGTGTCCTAAACTTAGGTCTTTTTGTCCTAATTTTTGTCTTATTTGTCTTAAAATTTGTCATACAATTGGTTATTTTTTTGTCATAGATTTCTTTAACAGTGTCATAACTCTTTACCTATTTGTCATAGAAATAGATTTATTTGTCCTAACTTTATTTAAAAAGTGTCATAAGTTTATAAGATTTTTGTCCTAAATGTACTCAAATGTGTCATAAAAGGTTTTATTTTTGTCTTAACTTTGGTTTTTAAATGTCCTATTTTTGAGGTTTGTTTGTCATAATTCTCTTACTTTCTGTCCTAATTTAGTAGTTAATTGTCTTAAAAAGACCTTAAATTGTGTCATACCTTTTTTTCAAGGTTGTGCTTGATGTTTTTCTGTTTGAGGTGTTGGGACACCCCTAATTCCGTAAGGATTTGAGGGCTTTTTCTAAAAGTTTGGGTTTGCTTTGGTTGTGCAGGTCTGAGGTTTGAGGTTTAACTTTCCAAAAAGCACCTCTGCAGATATCTTTGATTTTTGTTTTTATTTCACTACTTGGAGGTTAGGCTTACTATTCAAAGGACACCCCAACTCCGTCTAATTCGCTTGAGTGGTTCGTTGTTTGTTTTACATCTTAGGTTTTCTCTCTGCACCTCTCACTTTCTTAAATAAAGAAGACCGCCCAACTTCGTTGGGCTTCAGTTTCAGTTTTGCAGCCTTTATGGAATAAGTTTAAATTGGGTATTGGATTGAACTTCAGTGGAGGTTATAGGACAACTCAAACTCCGATTAACATTGAGCTGATTTCGATAACCTTTTAGCGATATCATAGTTCCTGTGATTTTTTTAAGTCAGCTCTGGATTTTTAAAAGTTGGTGAACACAGAAAATAGACTGTGCATATTAGCTTTCTAGTTTCCTTTGTTAAAACCACTCCCAACACATCCTTTCAATATCCTAAATTTTTCCTTTTTTCTTTATAGTAAATACAAATAAAAACAAAATACCTTTAATTTAGTCTAAAAAAATAATGAACTTATCCTATTTTTGATTTAGATTTTTGTACATCTATTTACTTGATTTTTAAATTGAAAATAATGTATAATAGTCTTTAGGAAATTCAGCAAGGAAAAAAATTCTAGTCATATAACTAGGATTCAGACTGAAAAATTTTTATAGAGGATAAAGTACAGAAAAAGTAGAATGATTTATTTTTGTACTTATGAAAGTAAATCATAAAATAGTAGTTTTTGTGTGGTTTTTAACTTTTTATGAGTAAAAAGAAACCGATTTTTTTAATACTATAAGTCAGATTTATTCTGATATTGCTTTATTCCAAACACTGATTGGAAAATAATAAACACATCCCATCGAACTCTGTCTTACAAACCTTAGAGGATTTGCAGTTTGCAGGAACTCTTGTTGACTTTTTTTGAAAAGTGGCTCCCTATCTAGAATTTGAGCAAGTCTAATCAAGAAAAGTACGTTGAGTTTACTGTCTTTGTATCGATCGGGGTTTGAACCGTCAACAGTTAATTGACTTGTCAGGTTTAACTTCTCGTCAAATTTATTACGCAAGTCTTAAAAGTAGAAGAAAGTCTTGAATCTCATTTTCAAACAGGGCTTATTGAGTCTATGGAAAAAAACCGTCAGTTTCAAGTGATTAAGGAATATTTGCAGGTCAATTCTGATGGACTTTCTACTATTATAGAAGAAATTTCAGAGTTCCCTTTGGTGAAAGTAGCTCCAAAGCTTACTAAGTCAACAATACAAGTGAGCTTTACCAAGTAGATTTGATTAAAGAAAATCCAAAGAAGAGACTGTAGAAGCTCTTGTAAAAGTCTTAGAGATAGAGAAACAAGTTAAGCAGATTTTTACTTGAAAAACCTCAAAGATATTAAGGTTTGGGGTTCTCTCTCATGATATCTGACTTTGAACAAAAACTCTCCCTGCAGATTTGGTTTTGGAACTTCAAAGAAGAATTTTCCAAACTATACTACTGTTGAGTTTGAGAAAAATAGAGGGGGTTTAGATAGTTTGATAAATACACGATAGATTCTCCCTATAAGGCTTTGTATTGGTCGTTCTATAACATTGCTTATAGTGAAATTTACAAGACCATACCAGAGTTCATACCTACAGTACCGTTTGAACCAAGCGCCCTTAGTAAGTTGAGATGGAGATATCCGTATGTAAGCTTGGCTTCTGCTCGTAGATTGATAACCTTAAAAAGAGACAGTAGCAACAGTTCCTCCTAGTTATGATTACCGTCAGCTCTTAGCTCACTTTGAGACAGTTGTAGAGCAGTTTAGAGTTTCAAATACTTCCTTTATTATCACTGAAGAGAATTATTCTTATCTAAAAGCCTAGTAACTTCCCTTACCAACTTTCTTATAGCTTGGTGGTCTTGTGGTTTGCGATTTACTTAGATGTGATTGTAGGAGACTTTCATTTTGAGTGTGAAGGGGTTGTCTTCTGAGCTTGCTGAGTCTAGTATTCTTTACTATTTCAAAACTCTTTGAGTATTTACCTTTGGATTATGATTTGAGTGCCAAAAGATGTTGATACTATTAACAGTCAGCTTTATGTTGAAAATAAACTCGTTTTTCATGGATACATGAACAAGGAAGTTCTTCCTATCTCAGAGAAACAGAAGCTCTTCAAAAGAACAAAGAGATATCAGGAAGGTTCGATTGTTTTTCTTTTATGAAAAAAAGGTTATGTAGCAAACAGAAGAGGTTCGCAGACAGTAAAGGTACAAACAAGTTTATTCAAAAGGTTCATTTTAGCTAAGATTACCAAGGTCACAACCACAGAAGTGCAGTTTCATACTTATAACTTCTATAAGACTAGAGAGGGTTTGTTAGAGGATTTTTGAAAGTCTCCCAGAGTCTATTCAAGACTTGTATGGTAGTTATGTTGAGTTTCTTGAACCTTCGTTAACTGTTAGTCGAGTAGAAGTCGGTTGGGACACTTTGGGGGTCAGTACGCTCAAACCAACAACTCGGTTTACGCAGAGCATTATTTCATTACTAAGGTTGAGTCTGTCTATTCCGTTCCAATTACGGTTTTTAAATGACAATTTGCACTATGAAACTACAGTCTTACCGATTGAAGTTGCTACTCTCTTCTTGTTACTGTCTTATGATGTTCCATTTGATGAAGAATTGTACGAAAAAGCATTATTCCGTAAAGGTTTCGCAAATTAGAGAGGGTATTTTTTTACACCTCGCAACTGGAGGATAAGTTAGGTTATGAAATACGTGACTTTTGTAAAGTTAAAGAACTTCACTAGGAAAAGAGGTTGTTTAGATGAAAGATACCTATAAATATAAAGTAGAAATAGTGAATGATGGGTTTGGAGCATACGGTCTCTTGCGTAAACCTTTTTTTAAACATAGGCTCTATAGAGGTTTGGTTCAAACAAGAGGTAAAGGTCATTACACGTGTTTATTTGAAATTTTGACTTACCCTTTGTCTTATAAGAAGAACAAATTAGCAACTTACTATAACCACTTGATACGAAAAGGTTTATTTGACCTTACTGAACTCTCTCATGAGGGATATCGCATCACTTCGTGAAACTTACCCTTTAGAATTGTTACATCAAGCTTTTTAAAGTAGCAGTTCCAGAGCTATACTTATATAACAAGAGAATTTCTTCGGATAAGTACAAGATTTTTAGTTTCCAATTACTTGGAGTTAGAGAGAATTACATAAGGCAGTTAGAAGTTTTTAACGAAAAGCTTTAAAAAAATGGTTTTAATTGGTTGCATTGCTTTTTCAAATTAAGTTTCATTATATGAAATTATATTAAACCTTGCTATAATTAGGTTTTTCAAACTGGTTGGAGGGTTTCCCCTCTCCTGGTTGTGAATTTCTCTCAACTAAAAATGTTGCTTTCTCTTTATTTACATTTATTTGAGTGATTGCCAAGGTTTAAATCGCTTGGCTACGATTGGTTTTCAAGATTTTTTTACCAACTTGGTAAGAGGGTTTCTAACGACTCTTCTTAATTTTTTTCTTATCTTAAAAAGAAGTGGAGAATTAAAAAATTTGTACTAACAGGGTTGAAACTTCTTGTTATACAAAGGTTTGAAGTCCGTTTCTCAACAAATTGAAGAGAATATCTTTTCACACTTCCAAAATTATTTACCGAACTTGCTACTTAAAAGTCAAAAAAATTAGTGGAGATAAACTTGAAACACCTTGGTACACAAGAGATTACACCTTATTTGCAACAGCTACCAAGAGATATCTAACATAAAACCTAAATTTCGATTTTCAAATACCAATTTTTGGGTGAGTTTTTCAATTTAAGACCCTATTTTTTTCCAAAGAAAAATGAGTCGAGTCCTTATTTCACAAGCGATTTCACCATTTCCCTCCATAAAAAAACAAGTAAAAATCTTGATATAACAACCTCTTGGTGGAGTATCTATTCAATACTACAGAATTTCACTTTATCCGAGCGTTACTTGGCAATAAATTGCCAATAATCGGAGATTTGATTTTTCTCTTTTTTTCCTTTTTTTATGTCCATTTCAACATAAACTAAAAATTTAGATTTTTAATTATACAGACAAAAAAATTAGACTGTTTTTCAGTCTCACTATATAATAGTAGAAAGTTGGTAAAAAAATGTATCAATCAGCACTCGACAATCTCAGTAACGACAAGGGTTTTGCTGAGTGTAAAAACCTAGTGCAAATTCAGAGCAACAACCTACTGAGGAACAACTTTATGAAGAAAACATGAAGAAATACTTGGAGTTGGTCGCTTCTAAAGGTTACAACTTAGAGGAGCTAGAACCTATATATCCGCTCTGAGGGTCGCACTAGAGTTATTTGCGACTGCGGGTTCAGGTAAGTCAACCTCTATTTCTTTGATTTTTAGCAAAAGGATAAAACGATTGGAAGACTTTCCCCAGCTAAAAAGAGGAAAGAAAGTCGCTTGGGTCACAACCTTCTTGAGTAAGGGAGCAGAAGAAATTAAACAAAAACGTAGAGCGCACTTTCGCTAAGTTAGGTCTCACAAGTATATCCACTAACGACATTACATTTAGCACTTTACAATCAGAGTTCTTTGAACTTTTGCGACTTCGTGGGTTTAATTTAACAGATAAGTCAAAATCGGACTATATTCGCATGTTGAGACTCGGGTGGTGGAGATGAAGAAAGCTCTCGCATTTTTCAATGCGATTATAGGGTCGTCTTTTTCCGTAAGCATGAGTTTAGGGAGAAGAGGGTAGCAACTATGTTTCTCTTCAAGACAAACAGCGACTTAGCTGCTATTATTTCAAATTACCGTAACTGCTCTATTTCTGATTACCAATTTGGGGAAGCAGCCGACACAACAAAGCGCTTAAATCTCCCTAGAAATTTGCTTGATACAGTTGTAGCAGATTACCAAGAATTAAAGACTGCAATGAATGTCATTGATTTTGATGATTTAATGTCTCTCGTTTATGATTATATGGTTGTTGAAAAAGAAGACGATCCAGTTCAAACGGCTTGGGTCAACTTCTACAAAAAAACCGCTTCTGAATACTTTATGCTCGATGAAGCGCAAGATATGTCTGAGTTGCAGTACCAAGTCTTGAAACCGATTTTTGAGAATTGTCCACGTGTTGTTATTGTAGGTGACCCAGATCAGTCGATTTATGGTTTCCGTGGTTCAAATCCAGAAGTCATGGAGTGGTTCGATAAGGAGTACAAACCTACGAAGTACCCACTTTCGATATCCTACCGTTGCCCTTCAAATATTTTGAACCCAATTACTAAGTCAATTGAAAAGAACTCAAACCGCTATGAACATTCTCTTCGTTCTTTTTAAAGAAGGTGGGGTTTTGGAAGCTTACCACTTTGACTCCGTAAAAGATATGGCTGACAGCTTCTTTGCAGTTGATTGATAAGTATTTAGCAGAAGGAAAAAAACAATTTCCGTTCAGTCACGCGTTAACTTCACTTACTCTCCGTCTTCTATTCTTTATGCAGTCAAGCGCCAAGGAGACTTCAACTTATTAGGGACGTAAGAGATTTCAACACTGGCTCGGTATAAAAAAAGTTTGGAACCTCATTGAGTTGGTGCGTGGTCGTGGACTGGTTGATATTAAGAACAACTTGAAAGTGTTAGCACCGGAGTTAAAACCTTGGGAAGCTAAGACATTAGCAGAGCGTTTAATGAATGCTATCCCAGAAAACAAAAATGTCTTATTCTCAGACAACTATGGATTCTTTGATTTTATCGCTAGTGAATATAGTCTTAAGTCATTGGCGACTTTGGTTGATAAATTGAGAAAGACTTATGGGGCAGAGTTCCCCCGGAGAGATGGTTCTATTTAAAGAACTGTTAGCTCATGTTCTTTATTAGGGGTGAACCAGCAAATGCAGAGGTAGTTGGGACTATTTCAACTTTGGCAGAAGAAAGTGATACAGTCACAGATTTCTTTAGCAACATGGACTTTATCAACAATAAAATCCGAGAAGCAAAACGAGGTGGAACTTCACTATTAACCTTTGCAACTCCGTTTTAGCTTTTAAAGGTCGTGAAGCCAATGTCAATATTATTTTTTTGATGATTCTGACGGTGTCTTTCCTTATACATTAAGTGGCGAGTTGAGTTATGAAGAAAGAACGTAGGGTTCACTTTGTAGCAGGTACACGTGGTGATGAAGTTACGATTTACCTCACTCGTAGAGGAAAAAGCTTCACCATTCTTGAAAAGAAATGAATGTTCCAATAAAAGCGTGGACTCCACTTGACAGAGTGGTACTAAATGGTGTAAAATTAAAGGAAGAGTTGAGTTTGAAAGAACAGAATGCAAAAAGCCAAGGTCGAAGAACAACTTGGAGCGTTTACCGATTTTAACTTTGAACTTTAATTTTTAAACGATTGTGTGGTAAAGACTTTGAATAATAAAAACATCTTTAGGACTTTCCTTTTTCGATTTGCAGAAAATGGATATAAACCAAAACGATGAAGGATGAGGTTAACTCTCAGTATCCTTCATAAACTTGGATTTGACTTCTTATGTGACAGGTGATAAGGTAGATTTTTGAGTTATTACGAGCCTATCCGCTTGTGCTTAGAACATGAAGTACCTTTGTCTTTCGTTGATGCTAATTTAAATAAAGATATTTTTGATTCCTCTGTACCGTTTGTATAGTGCGCATAGAACAGTTGAGTCTAGTGGCTTAAGTAAATATTTCAACTCAATTACCTATGAGTTAATGTTAGAGTCTCATACGTTAGGGGGTTCTGGTTGATTTAGCTTTAGAAAACGTAGATTTTTTTCTATGGTTGACTTTACATTCATTCCATTAGCAACAGTAGATGTATTTGCTTCTGCATTAGCGCAAGGTGTTGAGATTTCTGACTTGCAAAACAGCCGAGCGAGTATCTGATAAAGACTACTTAGATTTTTTTGATTTCACTGCGTTTGGCAGGGAGTGGACATCTCTCCATTTTTTTGGAAGGTTCTTGGTCTGAAGAGCAGGTTCTTGCGATTTTTGAGAGGTCGTTTGAAAGTTTCGGTGGTAGAATTTATCACTCATTACATCAATGAGAATTTTTACTGCAGGTCAGATTGAACAATGTTGGAGAGCTTCTGATTTTTGGTTGTTTAAGTTTGGTTTGTAGTGTAGATAAAGACGGTTTTCCGCTTTATAATGAGATATCAAATGTATCAAATTGTCGAGGGTGCTAGGTTTAATTTAGATTATCGTTTATATGCGGACCCTTCACTAAATGACTCAGAGATAAAGCTTTTAGCTCGGACTGAACTATTTAAGAAAGCTGATGAGACTAAAAGAGGAGCTTTATCAAGTAAGATTAAGTCATATAAACCCAAGGGTGCATTTTGGTGATGTTATGGGTAATATCGATGTTTACCTTTATGGGTTTATACGTTTTTCTTTGGTACTTCCTATTTCGTCTAGGGAGATATCCTTTTGGTTTGAAGGAACTTGGTTTGTTCGAGAAAGTAGTTAATAAATATCTTATGAGAAACACCCATTTGATTGGCGCTTGTGTATGTTTGATAAACCTGTCTGCATTATGGTTGATTGCTTTGGTTCAATATTTTTACAGTTTAAATAGGAGAGTTAAACTCTTCTCTTTTTATTTGACAAAACTACTATTTTTTTGATATAATAAAAGAAAATAAGTGAAATGATAAGTAGGTGGTTTTAATGTTTCAATTGATTGAAGATTTGAAGCAGAAGTACAAATTGAAGTTTAGTGGTGATTTCGAAGAATTAACTGAAGGTGAAAGTAAAGTTATTCGATATCATTCTAAGGTTCCTGAAATTGGTACAGTCTCTTCTCGTTTGTTGAATAAAGAAGTTTGCGTAGCTGATTTGTTGAGTTTTTTTAGAATGTTTTATCTTTTTAGGGAAGAGACTTTCATAAAAAAATGGCGAGTTAGTAATAGTTTTAACTAAAGTACCTAAAAAAATAATAAAGATAAGGAAAAGTGGTGGAAATAATGCCAGCATTAGATAAGGATATTTATAGAAAAAAATTAAAAGCTGAGGCAGATCAGTGTTTCAGCTATTATGGATAACTTAATCGAAGGTCGAATTAGCGCCAGTCAAGCAGAGGTGCGTTTGGGTGCTAAATACAAAGGATTAGCAACTCGAAAGAGCAAAACAAAAAGAGAGTGAGATATCTGAGCAATTGGTTGCTCCTTTAACGAAACACAGGTGTTAAATACTAAGCTCTTAAAAGGGTTGCAAAACACTGCCTTTGGTTCTTTATGTTCTATGTTATTTGAAATGAACCGATTAAACAACTTAAATGAAGTCTTTTTTTACTGGATTTTTACCATCCATTAAAAAAAGCGCTTCAAGAGGTTTCTGAGGAAGAACAGTACTTGGTTTGAGTTTTACTTTAAAAGGAAATACGTGGTTGCATTGTACTACGTCGGGTGACTTCTTAGAACAGGTTTCTCATATAAAGCTAGTTCCTCCAACCCGCTATGAATTTGCTCGCAGTTCCATTTCTACTTTATTAGGTCTTTTGACTGCCAAGTGAGTATGTTCATAGAGGTGTTGTTTGCTTGTATTCTAATAATGATGTCTTGAAAAGCATCGTTTAAACTTTGAGAGATTTGTTTTTAAGTAAAGATTATAAACTTTTTTTATACGAAGGTGCATACGGATAAAGGTTTTGAGCCTAAACTGACAGTTGATGTGTTACCTAAGAAGGTTTGTAACCTGTTAAAAGAGACGGAAATTTATTTACTGAGATGATGTTCGATAACTCATACCCCTAAATCGATAAGAAAACTAAACAGTTTTAGGTTTTGGTTCTTTTTGTGAAGTTAGGTGCAGTTATGGATTTATTGGGAATATCCCTTTGATAATTGGAAGCGGGTTCGGTAATGTTACAGTTAAAGAAACAGGTTAAAACAAAACAGAGTTTGTTTAAAGATTTGCTTTCTCTATCTTTGGTTGAACATAGAGATGAGGTTCTTTCCTGGGGAGACTTTTGATTTGGAGAATACGTGAGTGTCCTAGTGGTTTAATGTTTCAGTTTTCGGATAGTGTCATAAATGTTTTGAAATTGGAAGAACATAGTGCTACATTGGTTTCCTAATGAGAAACAAACCACTGTAATATCTGATTCAAATGCTTTGAAACATCGCGTTAAAAAAAGAAAGTGATTTCATGTTATTATACGAAAGTTGGTAAAAACAAATGCAGTTAAAAATATGAGGACTACACAGAAGATTTAGATTTGTTAGATAGCTTAAGTAAAGATTTAGTTTCTTATTCTGTCGCTGCAAGAGATTCTAAAACACAGTTATATACACAGTGCAAGTCTTGTACATTCAGTTACATTTGCTGAGACCTTTATTTTTAATTCGTTTAAATGAGGGTTCGAATATTGTTTTAAATATAAGTGAAGATGGAGTTTCTTGGGTTGAACCTAACATTAAAATTGAACTTAGGGGAACTTTTGGATAGTTCTGTTGTTCTTTCGGATTTGGAAAAACAAAATCGTTCCTTATTTATACAAATAACTGTGAGGTTAAATAAATGAATGTATTAGAATTATTCGCAGGAGTAGGGGGTTTCCGGGTAGGTCTTGAGAAAGCAAGTCCTACTTTTTAAAAACTTTGTGGTCGAGATCAGTTTGAACCATCGAGAAAGTCGCAAGATGCTTTTTGAGGGTTTATAATTACCATTTCCCAGACAGTGAAAATTGGGACGAAGATATTTCTTTGATTTCTGACGAGCGCTTTTCGGCTTTAAAAGGAAAGGTAGACTTGATTGTAGGTGGGTTTCCTTGCCAAGATTACTCGGTAGCAAGAACTAAGAAAGATGGGCAGAGATATCAAGGGTAAAAAGGGAGTTCTATTTTGGGAGAATCATTAGAGCCACAAAAACTCTCCCAACCTAAGTATTTACTCCTTGAAAAAGCATGAATCGTTTGTTAAAAAGCTCCCTCTAAGCAACAAGGTAGAGATTTCGCTATTATGCTAAGAGCCTTTGCAGACTTAGGTTATGGAGTCGATTGGAGAGTTATTAACCCTGCAGATTATGGTTGGTGTCAGAGAAGAGAACGTGTCTTTCTCTTTGTTTATCGAAACAGATACAGATTACTTCAAGCAACAACAAAGTTTAGAGGATTTCGGAGTAGGTACTAGTAGTATCTTTGAGAAACTTACCCAACTAAAGATGAGGGTTGTAAAAAGATAGAAGTCGTTCCTTTGCATTACCAGAAGACATCGTAGAGGTCCCAGATTTGTTCTCTATGAACTTTTTGGGACAGCTGGTAGCATGATAGAGAGTCAGTAGTTACAAAAGAGCTAGAGCCTTGTTATGATGGTGCTTACTTGTGCTTAAAAGATGTGTTAGAAAAATCCTTCTGATTTACCAAAGGAACTTTATTTGTCTGATGACAAAGTAGATAAGTTCCGTTATTTGAGAGGTGCGAAGAAGTTTGAGCGCACTCAACTCTGAGGGTTTCACCCTATACTTACTCAGAAGGAGCGATGTCTTTAGTAGATAGCGCAGACTTACCGTCTCGTACTTTGTTGACTTCTGAGGGTTCTATAAGTCGCACCACTCATTTAATTGAAGATGAGAAAGATATCGTCTCTTAACCGCACTTGAAACTGAGCGTTTACAAGGTTTCCCGGACAACTGGACTAAGGTTAAACTCAGTAAAGGAAAAGAAGTAGTGATATCAGACACTCGCAGAAAGTTCTTTTATGGGAAAATGCCTTGGTTGTTGATGTTGTTGAGAGTTTGGGTATATACATTGCTTATAGCTTAAATTAGTGAGGTAAAAATTATGGCAAAGCGGGTTTATGAGAGAAGAAAAGAAGTATATCTCGTTGAGTTCTACGGTGATTGTCATGTTTAGTAATTTTTGTTAGTATGAAGTTCAAGTTAGCTTACTTCTTTTCTTCTTTTTACATTGTTGTATATACCAAGCTTGATAGTGATTACTCTAACTCAATTTGGTGTTGTAAATACTACCAATTCAGAGGGTATATCTTTAGTTTTTATCTTGTTGTTTGTACTTTCTGTCTTATCTTTAATTTATGTTAAACTTAAAATTTCGGAAGATTGAAAACATGTACGAATAAATTCAACTGTTTTCAATTTACACAAGCCGAAAGTATGTCTATTGGTGGAGTAGTAGAACTTTTTATTTATCCCTTTTTCTTAGGGGTTTATACTATTTTTATTCTTACCTAATTTATGGTTAAATTTAAGTTTGATACTGTTTATCCAATTGGCACTTGGTTATTACTTCAATAAGAAGTCTAAATTTCTACTTAACATCCCTTTGTTATTATTAGGTGAAGTGTTGCTTGTAGATAAGAGTGAAACTCATAAATTGTTGATGTTTATATCCTATAAAGATTTAAAGAAAGTTTATAAGGAAGAGCCTACTTATATTCAATTAGGGTGAGACTGAAAATTTTTAAACTTGGCATTTTTGCTACAGAGGATAGAAGAGGGTTTATAACTTGAAACAGAAAGAACACTTTAATAAACGCATGATTGCAAGAGTTCGTAGAATTTTAAAGGAAACTGAGCAATACAAAACAGACTTACTACGTGCTTTATGCGAGCAGAACAGTATTATCATTCAAGCAAACAACCGTAGGGTTGTAAATACAGACTACTTAATTAGTAGAATTGAGGATAGAAGATATTCCTTTTACTTTTTAAATATAGTGCGAACAAAACTTATGTTTTTGGAGATTTGCTAGTTAGTTTAGTTGAAATTCCTAGTTATAGTTATTTTGTGGTATCTCTAAAACCTCCAGTTTTCGATTTAGAGGAGTGGGTTTCACATTATGAACCATTAGAGTCCTTCTTAAACGGCTTTGAATCTAAACGTAATAGATAACTGAGGGTTTAGTGATGATGACTTGGTACGAATTTATGATTAACGCAGTTAAAGAGTCTCGACATAATGCTCGACATTGGTTTCGTTACTTACGAAAAGTGATTTTTTTGAAGAGTACACTTATTTAACGAGATGAGGACATTGAAAAATTGCTTACTTCTGATGAGTTGACTGCTTTTCAAAAGGTAAGTTTAGAGTTTGCAGTACAACAAGGTTCTCCAACTCATGAGCATGTGGTATCCTTGAACCAACCAGCTAAAATTGATGAAGTAAGAAACTTAATGGAGCAGTACAAGTATGGATAAAAGACAAGTTGCCTTTGAGCTTTTAAACGAGGAACTAGCAAAAGAAGGTCTGAATTTAGCGCTTATTTGTGTCGGTGGGTTTGTTTTGGAGCGCCTGGTTTGCGCTCAACACAAGATGTTGATGCTTTTTATAGAAACCCCTAAAAGTAAAGGAAATTATTTATAGTGTGGGACAACAACTTGGTTTAAATACCTCTGAGGAGCTTTGGTTAAATAATAGCGTAGCAAATTTAAACCCACAACCACCTTTTGAATTTTGTGAGGTCTTGTATTCTTTTAAAAATTTAACTGTCTACACAGTTTCACTAGATTACCTTTTTGGGAGAATAGAAACTAACAAGCGCACAGTGAGCAAGACTTGAAAGATGTAGGTGACATTATCAAATACAAAAGAACTGCAGTCTCCTATTGCCTTATATAAGTTTTTGAAGAAAAAAATGGTTTTTAATACCGTAGATTTAACTTATGTTTTTGGAAGGGTTCAACTTAGCTTATAGTATGGAGTGGTTGCGAGATTTCTTTGAGAAACATCAAGAAGAGTTAAGAGGGTATTATTGAGGGGGTTTTGAGTTTGGAAACTATAACATCAACACTAAGAGTCTTAGGTAGCACCACTGGTAGTAGGTGCAGACAGAGAACAACATGATTTCTACGCAACTGGGCCGAAAGCAGTAGAATTATTACTTAATGAGGAGCAATTTCAAAAGGATATTTTTAGAGCCTTGTTGTGGGTTGAGCCATATAGCTGATGTGCTGAAAAGTAGAGGGATATCAGGTTAGAACTTCTGACTTGATAGATAGAGGTGTGAGTGATGTTACAAAAGGATTTCTTTGATTACCGATTTTTGGATGGGTGATATCGTAACAAATCCTCCGTACTCTCAAGCTGTAGAATTTGTGGAACATAGCTTGCGGATAACAAACAGAAGGTGCTAAGATTGTTATGTTCCTTAAAATTCAATTTTTAGAGGGAAGAAAACGTAAAGAGTTCTTCAAACAACTTTCCACCTAAGTACAGTTATGTAGCAAGTAGCAGACTGAGATATGCTAAAAATGGTGAATTTGACAAATATGGTAGTTCTGCAGTTTTGCTACGCTTGGTTTGTTTGGGAAAAAGGGTTTTCAAGAGACCCACAATTCGTTGGATCGATTAGTTAGAAAGAAAAATAGGTAAACAAATATGAATAACACAAGTACAAAATTCTTAGTAGACATCACAAACTTTATTGTAAACAATTTTTAAAAATCACTGAATTTGGGACAGTAGAAATTACTTCCCCAGAGTCGTTTGATGAGAGCGCAGACAGTTTTTGCTAAACATGGGATTGTAGAAGTAAGTGCAACTGACGCTCAAGGTAACTGGAATAGTCACTCCTTTGTCTTCAATTCCCCGGAAAAACATGATGAGGAAATAAAGAGTTACTTTTACAAACCATACCTTTCCTTTATTTGTAAATACTGCAAACACAACTTTTTGTGGGAAGAGTGAAGCTCTTAGGGTATCCTCGTATTTTGAGGGTACTTTTTCTTTGTCTCAATTTAAGTATTTTTCGTCTTAGTTTCATTAATTTTAGTCTTAATTCGATTTGATTAAGTCATATTCTCAACTAATTTTGTCGTACTTTTATATTTAGTTGTCTTAGTTCTTAATTTCTTGTCATACACTTGTCATAAAATTTGCAAAAACCTTGAAGTTTTTGCTATAATAGACCTACTAATTGGTGAAAGGAGCATTGAGACGATTGGATTTAAAAAAATTACACCTTACGAGGTGTGGATTTAGCTAAACAAGTATTAGCAAATGGTTTAGCAAGAGGTTATCCGATAGTTCTGAAAGGTGACCCGGACGTTGATGGTCTTATGGCTTGGTTTGTAGGTGCTAAGATGTTGCAGAAAGCAGGTTATTCTTTCCATTCTTGTGTCAACACAGATAGAAGACACGGTATTGTAGAGGAAGAACTTGTTAAAAAAGAGCGTAGTTGGGATATATACGACTACTATATTCCTACGGAGTACCACCAAAATGAAATTATCATTAATGTGGACTCATCTCTTTCAGCTGAGGAGATGTTACAGTTAACTCAACAAGGAAACTTTGTTATTAGCTTAGACCACCTGAAGTTGAAAGCAATCCTATGTTTCCAAATCAGCAGTATTGGTCTACCACAGAGGAAGCCAGAGAGAGTATCCTCATTGGCGAAGCGGTTTTTAATCAACAACCAATATAGTTTTGAACCAGAAGAATTAAGATTTTTGGTCTGGGACAGGAGTTGTTTTTAAACGCTTTATCGAAGATTTTTAGAGGTTGAGATTGAGACAGAGTGGGTAAACTAACCATTTACGCAAATATAGAAAATAAAAAAATTAGTTTTTCTATAATTTATGTAACAATGACAAATAGAAAGCCCTGCACATTCCGTAAGGAGTGTATATCATAACAAAAAGTTAAACCGAGGAATTACCTTAAAGTCTGTTTGCCTGACAGTGGGATGAAAAATCCAAGCGTGAAGGTGGCGAAAGCAGAAAGAAGAAACAGGATGTTGATACAGTCTAGTAGCTGACACAAAAGTGAACGATTGTAAAAGCTGAAATAAAAAGCTAATTAGTGTCTAGTAAAAAAAGAAAAAAAATAGTGACTGCTAGAAAAAAACGTTGAGTGCTAAGTCAACAGTAACAAGGGTAAGTTTCGGTAGGAATATCCTAAGTCTCAAAGAAGATAAGGATAACCTCCAACGACTATCTCCTGAAGGGAGAGTGAATTAACACTAAGCTGATAGTATATCAGTGAGTAAAAGCCACAAGCTAATGGTGGAAGAAAAAAATATTTGGTTTGATTGCTCATTAAAGTTGTGTTAGAGTAATTTAGATTGACATATAGTCTGCGCACGTTCTGTAATGGAGTGACTAGGAAGAGACCTAGCGGTTAGGGGGTTGCGCCTTAACGGAAACTGTCAAAAAGTACGAAAAAGCACATTGAAAATTGAATAACACGATAAAAAAACAGTTGCATTAAAATCCACAATATGATACAATAGGTTTATCAAATGTTTAAGGAGAAAGAAAACATGACAGGAAGACCTAAATCAAAAACGTGGAGTAAAAGGTACACTACGGCATTTAAAAATTTACCCAGAGGATAAAGTAAGGCGCAAGATATGGCTGAGAAACTAGATATTGGTTTATCATCTTACATTAACAAAGCGGTATTGGAGAAATTAGCACTGTGATGAGAAGTCAGAAGATTAGATTAAAACCAACAAAAAGACCAAGAACGTCTTATGTGGTGGTATAGTAAGGTGGCACTGCAATTATTGGAACCTTTTTAGTTGATATTGATAAGCGCAATAACATAGGTGAGTTTGATGAAATTTTTAAGTAATAATGGTAATAAAACCTACCACTCAAATTTCTATGATAGGGAGATTTATCATCTCAATCGGTCTGATTACACCAATCTTGCTAAAATCTTTATTGCTAAAGATTCTGAAGAAGATAGTGAAAAGTGGTCTTGGTATTATCAACCTAATCAGTCTTTCATTTATAACTTTCTTGCTAGGGAGTTAGTAAAGATTCGTAGACAAAACAAAGGAAAGTTGAACTTTAGAAGTGTTGATAAAATTCAACCAAATTTCAATGTTCGTTGTGATACTTTTCCCTAGTAAAAAACACTCAAGTCGTATTTATCTAAAAAGATAATGGTAAACTTCAAATACCAACTATCGGAGAAAATGCATTTTGGTTCCATTAGACAAGGTTTCGATTTATCTTGTAAGAAACAAGTAGCTAATATTTCGTTTGACGGAAAATATTGGTACTTATCCTATGTTGAAGATGTTGAAAACCAAGTTGCTGATTTACCTGATTACACAGACAGTTGTAGGGAATCGATTTGGGTATTAAAAACCCTTGCAACCGTTTCTGACGGCACAACTGTTCCAAACATCAAGACTTTTTAGAAGAGTTCATATCTTGAACAAGCGCTTAAAAACGATTACAACAGTAAAGTTTCTCGTAAATACTTTATCAATAAATGCAACAAACACAATAAAACAAAGAACATTATTAAGCTAGAAAGAGAAATTAAATTGATACACCGTTCACTAAGGAACATCCATATCAATCATATTCGTAAATTTGTCTCAGAGTTGGTTAAAAAGCAACCACAATATATTAGCAATCGAGGACTTGAATGTAAAAAGGGATGATGAAGAATAAATATCTTGCAAAAGATATTGTGAATTATTCATTTTACACTATCAGAGAACATCTTATTAGAAAGGCAACTGAGCGCCATATAGCAGTTCGTTTGGTAGATAGGTTCTACCCTTCTAGTAAGACTTGTTCCTATTGTGGCAGTTACAAAAAGGACTTGAAACTCCGTCAGAGAGTTTACCATTGTGATAACTGTCAAGAGAAAATAGATAGAGACTTCAATGCTGCAATAAACCTTGCAAATACTGACAAATATGTTCTAGCTTAAATTTTTATTTTTGTTTTATTACCTTTGAAAACTAGAGGAAAATAGTTTTAGTGGTAGGTTAGCCGTAAAGCCGAACCACTTAAATATAGACGCCCTGAAAATTATGAGTATATCAAACGAAGAGTAGCTTTGGCAAAATTTGGCTCAATATGGGAATGTCAATCGTGTTATTCAATTTTTGATTTTTTTCGCACTTTTTGACTGACGGTAGCAATGCATAGGTGTTACTTTGCTCTCTGATGTACGAGACATTGAAAACCCTTTAGCTAGAGATTTTTAAAGGTTACATTTGAAACACCTTTAGTTCAACTGCCAGTATTAAGGAAATTAGTTCATGTGTGTCAAGCAGAAGTTCCCACTACGTTTCAGAGATTTCCCGAAAAGTTAGATAGAACTTTCGTAGACTTTAGCTTGTCTCCTTACATTAACAGCTTCATATCAGTTGAATTTGAGTGAGTATTTGTTCAGATTGTGTATTCAAACAGATTTCTTTTTATTCACTTCCAGCCAAGACTATACGAACTCGTATTTTTGAACCACATGAAAGATTACTTGAAGGTCACAGAGCTTGAACATTTGGTTATTTTAGCTATTGATGTAGCAGAAATACCAGAGACCTCAGACTCGAAAGAGTACAACTTTAAGTACACTTCTTTCCTTGGTTTTAATTGCAAACCAGTATTTGAGAGACTTAGGAAAAAAACAGTCTTGATTGCAGCAGTTGAGAAAGGGGATTGGCTCAGAGGTTCGGTTCGTGGTTTTCATTCGGACGTAGAGTACAGAGAGTTTTTTTGGAACATCACAACTTTGATGCACAAGGTCACAAAAGGGGCTTTTTGGTTTTAGTGTCTGTAAAGGGTGCTATAAACTTCCCTCAGCTAGATAAAGACCTCAATATCCTCGAAGAAGGCGCAACTCAGCTAGGTTTGAACATTCATGTAATGTCGAATTTGTTAGCGAACTTTGATAAATTGAAAGAATTAGCTTATGAAAAATGAGTTTTTTTATTGAGTTCTCACTTCCATTCTATCTCATACAGTGGTTTAGCTTATTCTACTTTTTACAGAAACAGCTAAAAAAACGAGGTTACGAAGTGAGACAATATGTTTGTAGACTCCTTCGATAAGGAGTTGAACCCTAAAGAACAACTTTGATTGTGCCATATTTATATGGCGATGAATTGAAATTGATATTGAGAAAATAACTATAGAGGTTTATTTTCAAATTTTTGAAAATTTCCTTTGATTCTAAGGTTTATTTTCACACAACAAGAAATAGAAAGAAAAATGGTAAAACAATGACACAAGTTAAATTGATGGTAGATTTGGGTAACTCAGAAACACGCGCAGTAGCGCAGATTGTAGAAAGAGATATCGTAAAAAGCACACTCGTGGTTATTTACTTGATAATCACTTTGTAGTAGAGAATTTAGCAACTAAAGAGATGTATTCTCCTTATATTCAGTCTGAGGACTTCAGTAAGTTAGACTCTAACATTCTTGAAGTGTCTCTACAAGCAGGAGATAAAAAAGTTGATAAATTGGTGTTGTGGGGAGATTTAGCAACTGCAAATTTACCTAAGAAATTGAGAACACCAGTAAGTCATCTAGCAAAAGCTAATAACATGTTGAATTATGTTGTTCTCATTAACTTGATGGATAAAGTTTTAGATTGGGTTAATATGATTTACCAAACTAGTTCAAAACAAGCTTTATCTAAAGAAGTTCAATTTGATTTAGCGGTATTAACTCCTCCAGCTCAAGTAAGCTCTGCTCGTACTATTTTTGAGTCTAATTTAGTTCGCACATTTACTTATAAGAATTTGTATGATAATGAGGAGTTAACTTTAAATGTAAACTCAGTTGAGGTTTTACCAGAGGGTTATTCGTCATTTTACTCAGTCTTTTTTTGAGTTATGCAGACTTGAACCTTCGTCCTCATTATGAAGACTTAGCTTCTCGAAAATGTTTTAATTATTGACTTTGGTGAAGGCACAACCGATTTGATTGGGAGATATCTAGCCAACGTTTCCTCGAAAGTTTGAATCACACTATTAAAATTGGTGGTTCTACAATTTTGAGTAAAAATACGTGCATCTGTAAATAAGCGTTTAGGTTTAGATATTCCGATTGCAAGTTTCAAAGATATGTTGAAAACATGTGAGGTTCAGTATGGTTCAACAACGTATAAGGTTCGAGAAGATGTAGAACAAGCGATTTATTCGGTTGCTTCTGATATTGCCCAAGAGGTCTTCACTTACTTGCGAGGAGCAAGTAGAGGTTTCGTCATTTGACCGTCTCTTGCTTGTAGGGGGTGGAGTTGTACCCTAATGGTTCGACCGTAACAATTTCAGATGCTCTTTTTGTCTGAGTTACAAGTTGAATTACCGACTTTAGATTTAGTAGACTTGCAATACTTAAAAAGAACCAGAGATTGAGGGATATTCCGTTTGACCTTACAAGTCCTCGTTACTTGAATATTCTAGGGTTGATGATTGGTGTAGCTCTTGCGCAGAAAACACAGAGTTGAGGTGGATGAGATGGCTGATTTCAGTATTTGTACTATGAATTAAGTAGGTCAATTATAGCAGATGTGAGTCTGTTCTCTTAAAAGCTAGGAGAACAGATATTCGCTTCAGTACAAAGGGGGTCGAAGTTTCAACCTTTGTCTGTAAAGAGTCATGCTAGAAAACCGAGATACAGCAGGGGTTCTTGCTAACAGTGAGATGAAAAAAAGCTAAGTTGGATAAGAATGTTAAGTTAAAAGAGGCGGTAGGTGAAGATAGAGTACATATTATTACGACTTCTGATGAGTTGATTGACTTGTTAGAAAAAAAGAACTGGGTTCTTCTTTGCGTTCTGCTTCTAAACCTACTGAGGAAGTGGTTTCAACTGAACCTTCAATATCCTCTTTTGTTAGTCCTCCGCCTTTGGTTGAGATAGATAAACCTTCAGTAGAAGTACCTAAAGAAGAAGTTGTGGTTGCGGAGTCTTTACCCGTAGAACAAGAAGTTGTATTGCCTGAAGATGACGGTTTTGGTTTAACTATTGAAGATGAAGTTCAATTGTTACGAGCTGAGAATAACTCTTTGAGACAGTGATTTAAAAACAAGCACAACAAAACAGCGCCAGAAAGTATCCTCAGATAGAGATAGATTCTCTACGGAAAGAGTTAGAGTTAAAAGTGTTTGAGTTGGAGTCTGAGCAACTAGCTCATAGTAAAACCAAACAGACATTAGCTTTAGTTGACCAAGACTTTGAAAATAAGAAACTGGACTACGCTAAATTAGAGGTTGAAAATGAGGATTTAAAATCGCAATTAAAAGAAAGTGCGATTGTTCCTACAACTCCACTAACTGTTCCAAAGAATGTTGAGATTTATGTAACAGCTTCAAGTTTAGACCTAGTTCAGTCATATCATTACTTACTTTTTGAATATGAATAACACGTTATTAGTTGATTTATCACTCAGAAAGTGTTATGGATACTCTTGTTCGATTAACGAAAACGTAATAGAGTAGGTAAGTGGCTTTTAGGTGAGCAGAACATTAGAGCTTTGTATTCTCCTTATGATGAGATTAAAATTAAGGTTGCACCAGGGTTAGAGTTATTGACTTCTCCGAATGCTTTATTACCCGTCAATTTCTTATCTGAGGTAGAGTGGGAAAGAAAGCTTGAAGATTTATCTCGTCTAAGCTATAAGGTGGTATTGTACTTAGGTTTAGAAACAAATAGAGGTGTTTTTCGAGTTTCTAAGTAGATTAGATAAACAAGCAAAAAGTTTTGCGTTCAAGTAGTCCATTGAGTGAGCGAGCTTGAAACGTGTAGTTCCCTAATACGAAGGTTCTGTAGAGGAGGTTGCGATTTGAGTTTGAGAAAAAAACATTATCTGTACGTTTAACGGAGGACAGTCAAACTTGATTGAAGTTCTCCGAACAGAGAAGAAGTTGAGTAGTTATATTTCATTGTTGTTAGGCGCTTTGCTCCAAGATAGAGTTTCCACAACTCAGTTTTTTTACTTGGTTTGTCTGATCGGGTCTGTTGCTTATAATGATTTGCAAAAGTCTACTATTCAAGCGAACTTGTATGAGAAGTGGTTGTCTTTGAAGGTTGATGAACCTTTTTGCAGATTGGGTAGCAACTTTACGAGGTGCTGAGATTAAGCATTTTGGTGGACTTGATATGCCTTTGGTTGATGTGAAAATCTACCTTATTGGATTTGTTGAGATGACTTGGGTTTGGAGTTGGTAGAAAAAGGTTCTACAACTTTTGAGATGAGGTAGAGAAAAAAACTCACAAGGGAATATCTTCAACAGATTCAAGTTCTTTAGTAGTTGGCTCAACTGGGTGACTTCACTTGAATTAAAGGATTTAGTAGCAAAGTATGGTTCAAGAAATTCTCTCTACTAAATCTACGGAACAAGGTGTTGCACAACCACTCCCAGAAGCTCCCACAGAACCACTAAACTCGTCAGAAGAAGGAGAGGTATAATTGTACCTAAAGAAGTAGAAACTATATCAGAGAGCGCGACAGAGACTCAAAATGAAGTTAAAAGTGTCTGAGGTAGGTGTAAGTGCAGACCAAGAAAACAATAATTCTTCTGATGAGGGTCAACAAGAGATATCTTCTGCACAGGAACAACCCAGTTCCCTGTCTAATACAGACCCTCTTGTAGATACAAGTGCTCTTATGAGTGCCTTTAATTTTTAGAAAGTGAGGTGATGTAATTTGGATAAACAACCGGATTTATTTGGACAAAGTTCAAGTGGTTCTTTTTGGTAATAACCAAAACCTAAACAAAAAGTTTTTGGAAATAGTGCTAACTCACAAGGTGGTTTTTCAAGGTGGGGGTTTCAACTCTAACTTTAATCCCGGAGGTGGAGTTCCTTTCAAAAGTCCACAACAAGAACCACCCTAAAAGGTCGTATAAAAAGTTGTGGATAACTTTAGGGTGTATTAGTGACTATCAGTATCATTGGTGCAGGTTCAACTATGGTGTATAAACACAATCAAAAAGTTGCAATTGAAAAGAAAGCGAAAAGAAGATGCTTTTGAAAGAGTTGCAAGAGAAGATTTCAAGTGGTATATCACAATTTTTCACTTGCTGAAATTTCAGATACTTCTGAGATTAATGGTATTTCCTTATGGGATTTAAACCTTACTTATGTAGCACCAACACCTCACGTACTGACTTTGTAGGTGCAGTTTCAAAAGCAGTAACTGTTGAATTAAATGGTTCGGATGCTACAATTAAGTCTCCTAACTGGGAATATATTGGGTGGGTGATTAAAGCACAGTGAGATCAGTGATAAAATCAAGGCTTTAACCAAAGATTTGAATAAGGATTCTTATACTTATAAGGATGATTTAGTGAGATGCTTACGCTAAGTATATCGCACAAAAATTTAGCAGATATGTTAGAGTACAAAAAAACAACATGTAGCTTCATATATGCAAGGTTCAGACATTCCTAAACCTTATATTACTACTGAGGTTTCAGGTGCGAGTATCCTCAGATAACAAACTAACTTATGAGTTTAATGAAACTTTGGATAAGGTTGTGTTTAGTTCAGATAAACTTCATACATCAGAAGACTTTTTTGTAGGTGTTTCTGAGGATAGTTATGGTGAGAAAAACAGAAAGTCAAGCGCATGCAGAGTGGTCTGCGAGAAATCAAGAACTTTCAACTTATATTAATAATTTACGTTCTTACCTCGGTCTAAAAAGCTCGCAAAAGTGGAACAAACCAAGAAAACTGAAACAGGTACAGAAACAGTTTGAGGTAGAAAACCCTAATACTTTCGATAAGCTGGACAATCCAACTTATGATAGTGCGATATCTTCATGGCTTGAGCTGAAAAAAAGTTGAGCCTAGTCCTTATACTTATGCCAATGGTGAAAAAGAACCTCGATAAAGTTGTTTCCTATGGGTGGGTTGGTTCTACTTACATCATAAGTAAGGAAAGCGATGCGAAAAGTACCAATGTCCATATTGGGTCAGGAAAAGTATGATGATCCAGTTACTTTGAGGCACTCCCATTTGTTACAAAAATGCAAGATACATCAGGCAACTATCAAGATGTTCGAGTGACTGTAACTAAGGTGTTAGTGGGTGATGAAGCTATTAAAGATGTTCAAACCTTTAACGAGTAAGAACAAAGGTTTTTACCAATGTTTCTGATTTGGTTTTTAGGTACTGTTCACTTCCAAGTAGAGAATTTGTCGGATAAAAGAAATTGAGGTCGATTCTGAATTTACTTTAGCTGACCCAGAGCAGAACAATTAACCGAGACCGGTATATATACGGTCTTCCAAGACGTTCGAAGATTGCAGCACGATGGAACTGCAGAGATGGTCGATTGGTTTAATACTAAAGAGACTAAGACTTTGAATTTGATGTGGGGCAAATCGTTTAACCACAAGCATAAAGCAGTCTATATCAATGCTTTTGGGTGATGAGATTTACGACCAGTATGGACGCAAAAATGGAGCGCAATACGAAGAAACTTGTAGAGAATAAAGCACAAAGCAGACCAAAAAAAGCTCTTGAGCGTTTGGCGAAAGAAAAACTTGAAGCTCGTAAGAAAGCTGAGTTGGAGGACTAATAGATGTTTAAACGTAAACAGAAAACTCCTAAAAGCCAATTCTCTTTCGATATCAATACTCCGCAAGTCAAACAACCCAAAGAGCCTTTTTTTAAAGCGTTTGGTGTCTTATTTTAAGACACATAGAAAGACTCGATTGTTTGTCTTTTGGTCTAATAGGTCTAGCGATATCTTTGGCTTTGCTATTCACTCTTTATAAGCTCATTTTTGGTGTTATTAGGAGACGATTATGCAATTTTTGGTTCCGTTACACAAGTAATAGAAATTCTCTTGTGGGTCTTAACTTTGATTTGCTTTGCACTCATTTGTGGTTTCTGCTACTTCTTATGGGTGCGCAGATCAGAGTACCTAAAAAGAGAAGAACAAGACGAGAAATTAGCAGTGAGTGAAGTTGAAGTGAATGACGATTGGTTTCAATCAGATAGTGGTTGGAACTAGGTAGTTAGTTTTGGAAAGGAGATATCACTCAGATGTTTCGATTTTTTTCAAACAGTGGTGGTCTTCTTTGCAAGACCATACAAAAGGGGCTTTAGTTAGTCTATTGGTTATTTTTCATTTTATGGTTTTTCTTTAGAAATTCCTTTTTAGAACAGAATCTGAACGCACTTCGGTGCGTTTTTTTGTTGACTTTCAAACACTTTATGATATAATACTATTATAAAAAAATTAGAATACAGGAGACACCCTATGTCCAAAAAAACTCACAAAAAAACCAAGTCTTTCAAATATTGAAGCTAACACACCTACTGGAACTTTTTAATGTTTTTAACAAAAGAGCAAACCCAACAAATGTTGAAAGACCATTTAGCGTTTACATATGGTCTATTGAAAGAAGAAAACCCTATCTCTGGTGTTCTAACTGTTGCTTCTGTTGAGGGTACAGATGAAGAAGACTCTCTGGTGAGGTTATGTTGACTTGCTCTAACCATCAGTATTATTCTTTGTTATTGAGTGTGATTGAAACAACTTTGACTGCGATGGATAGTGAGAACCATTTAGACCAGTTTGGTATCGATAAAGTTGCTTTAGCTTCTGAGGTTGTACAATTTTTGGCTTTTCGCATTGAGTCATCTTTAGGTCTGGATGTTCACTCTGAACCAGAAAATACTGATGATTTAGATGATTTGCTACAAGAACACCCAGAATTAGTGGATTTTTTAGATAGTCACATGTCTTCTATGGTTTATATTGAAGGTGAAGAATTATAAACATTCTTGACAAATCAACCTTTTTATGCTATACTAAATAAGAAGTAAGCAAAAGACTTCAACTCGGTCAAGGATACTTGGTGGTGCTTGTTAGACCGAAAAGAAAAACAGACACACTATTAAACAATGTAAGGGAAGTCCTGAAAGTGACTTCTCTTGATTGACTTTACCACTTGTTTGTGGTATAATTAAATAAACTTAAAAATTAAAGGAGTTAGACATTTATGACAAAAAAACTAGTCCATCAATGGATTTGAAAGAACACTTACAGTTTTGGGAAGACCGAGGGGAAGAAACATTAGCCCCTATGTCTTTCATATCTCTTGCAACTTTTTGAGCAAGACGATAAGGTAGGTTTTTAGTTCAATCCGTGAGTCTCACGTTCGTAGTGACTCAGTTTACGTTACCTTGGACACTATGGTAACTGCCATTACCCATATCCTTGGACCTAAAGAAACTTTCGAAAAAAACTAGGTTTGAACGCTGATGACCTCGTTAAGAACACAGTTATGACTTATATTGGTCAAATTGTGGATAAGTTGCCTAAAGATGAGGAAAAGCTTATCTTGCCTTGGTTGAGGGTAATGAAGATGTCCGCAACTTACTTGACCTTCACTTTGCAAGCGCAGAGCGTTTGCTTGGTGGAAAAGAAGAAGAAAAAAAGATCGTAAGCCTGTGAACAACACAGATTCAAACATTTTGGAAACCCAACTTCTAATCGGAAAAGGGGTTTTAGAAATTCTCTTGGACTTAGTAAGTGATAAAAAAACAAAGAAGGCGCAGTTTTACCTCTCGACATGAGACGGTAAAAAGTTCACTATCACAGTTGAGAAAGACTGACTTCCCCATGTACTTGTAATAGCTCGTACACCCCATAATTCAGAAGAAAGCGCGTAATGGTCTAATGTGCTTTCTTTTTCTTTTACCTACAGCATCCTCTAATTCATAGTTCCAATCTAAAGGTTGGAACTTTTTCTTATTTTTTCATCTTATTTACTTGCAAACATTCTCTCCATTTGTTATAATATATTTAACAATAAAAAGTTAAGGAGATAAACTGAGATGGTTTGCTCTATATGTCAACAATTACCAGAGAATTTACAAGTGTTACTTGCAATGCGCTCTGCTTTTTCAGATTTGGTTTGATAATAGTCGCTACTTGCAAAGTATTAGTGCTGATGGTTTGAAACAAGCGGGAGTCGAGATAGTATTGTACTCCTAATACTTTTTAATTACACAGTTTTGAGGCAAAATGGACGTCCGTTTGTTTCTCTATATTTTTACAGTAGCAGATAATGGTTTTAGAATTGAGCTTGATGGTTCAAGTTTACTCTTACGGTAAATTAGTAGATACACGCTCGATTGAGGGTGTCGCCTTCTCTGTTGAAGATTTTTAGAGTTTTTGCTGAGATACTGTTCCGCAACCTGCGTATGTACCTATTTTACGTTCCTTACCGTTCTTCTTTACGTTGATTGGGTTAGAGTCACAGTTTCAGGAGATATCAACACCGCTTTGCGGTCTTAAATGGTTGGATTGAGAGGTAAAACGAGGATGGTTCAGTCAGAAGTAGAAGTAGTTAAAAATTAACTCATTGTTTCAAAAAGTTTTGTATCGTTGGTTAGAGGGTCGTAGGTTTTATTTCGTTCAATATTGAGAGTGACACACCTTCTTATGAAGTTTATATCAATAAGACTACTTTCAGTGTTACTGCATTTCGAGGTAATCATTATCCAAGTGCGAATGTTTCATTTATGGTAAATTCTCCTAGCCCTACTTATGAATATTGGGTTAACAGGGTTTGCCGATTTTTGACATTAAGTCTAAGGTGGCTTTCTTTGGTAGAGGAAACTTTTTATTAGAGTTTCGTCGCGATAGTTTAAATACGGACTCATCCATGTGAGTATCCGTATGTTGCAGAGATTTTTATCTCAACTAATGAGTCCTAACGTTTTTGCTTTAGAGATGGTTTTTGAGAGAAGTTCTTACAAAGTTGGATAAAGAAGTAGAGACAGTGGAGCAGAATTTGAAGTAGAATTTAGAGAAAGGCTTTCATATGGTAACTAAACAACTTGATTTAACAGATTTGTACCCTACGATTTAAGTTAGTTGTAAATACATGGATTGACTTAATCCCTTTTCAAAACTTTGAATTTAGCTCAGAGAGTTCTACTTTTTGCTTATACGATAAACTCTAAAGAGTTTACCTTAGTAACTTATCGAATTACAGGTTTACCAAATACGACTCTAGCTATTACAAGACAACTCAAAGTGATAAATGGGGATATCCTCAGATTTAATTTTTCTCCGCTGCATTTCGCTCTTATCGTAATGGTAAAGTAGAGTTTGAGTTTAAGGAGTCCTCACTTGATGAGTATAATTCTAATTGGCATGCGTTTACTCGACAGTTTTATTACCCTATAAGCAATTCACAACGATTAAGTTTTTTTATGAGTCTTTATTTGACTTACAACTAGTTTTTACAGGATAGAACTGAATCGTTTGAATAAAGAATTTAATCAAGTTGTGTATTGGACTGATTTTTAGTGGAGGTGTTAAATGATAAACTTAAAACAATTCACAAAACAACAACAATTTGCTTCGATATCCACTGCTTTTGGCAGATACTTGGTTTGAGTTACGACAAACATTATCTGATTCTGAGGTGGTTGAGTTTAAAAAAACAACCAACTTTCTTTAAACTTTAGTAAGTTAAGTTTTTCAAGTGACTGTATTACGACCTAATGGTTTGATTTTTAAATACCTTTAGTCTTGGTTATATTATTGATAACAGTTTAGTTTATGAGTTTGTTCCATATAAACGAAACAAACAGGTATTTGGTAAAGATATTCAAGGGTATTATTCAGAAGAAACTGGTTTTGAATGGTTGTCATCAGAATTATCTGAAGAGTTTTTTGTACCCTTTATAGATGGAACTTTAGAAATAGTCTCGAAAGATAAGGTATTACTCAACACTTTTTGAGAACTGTTTAGCTCAGTTAGTTAAAAGATGTTCCAAGTGCTAACCAACTAGAAAATGCGACAAGAGGAAATAAAAGCTAATCCTAGAAAAGAACTCAGAGATTTATTTTTGCGCATATCTAAGTTGTATAAGTCTTTCTTGGAAAACTCTGCTTTATGTGAAACTGAACACATCAGAAGTATTAGTGGCGCAGCAGTTAGATTAAATAAGGTAGGCTTTTACTATACTGTGATAACTAGGTCTAACGAGCTATACACTTTCACTATTTCAACAACAGATGAAAAAGGTCAGTTTGACCATAATTTAACTAATCGTAAAGGTGTTTTTGACTACTTTCACTGATTGCGATATCTTCTATGAAGACGCGGATTACTTAGCAAGTTTCATTCTTAATAAAGACCTTTTGGACTTTATTATGGTTTTTGAAGGTTGTTTTGCCAAATTAGATTTAGGTTTATTGGAGAAATAAAATGATTGATTTAAAGCAATACACAAAAGAACAACGCTTTGCCTTAGTAGCGACTGCTTTGGTTGATACTTGGGAGAAACTTGAGACGAGAATTAAAACGGACCTGCTACGGTTGAATTTAACACTGATACAATGATTGTGAACATCGATAATCAAGGTTGCTTCGTAAATGTGCTAAGACAAAACTATTTAACTTGGTACACGTTTAGTTTCACGTTCAATAAAGATAACAAATTGGCTTTTGCAGTGACTCCGTATGTTAGAAATAACCCTCAATTTAATGAGGTTACAAGCGATATCTTCACTGGCTCATAGCGATTTTTGAAAAGTTAGTTTCAGATTTACCTTCTGACTACTTAGCTCCATTTGTAAATAATTTGCTACTTATTTTTTTAGTGAAGATAACACATGGTCTAAAACCTTTAATTATTTCTTATCTAATTCTACTCAGTTTGTTCCTACTACAAAGCAGTTAGCAAAGCGAAAACCAGCTGATAAAGTAAATGTTAGAAAAGAGCTAAGAACAACTTTTCTCCGCATTTCAGACTTTTATAAGACCCTTTTGCTACATTCTATGTTGGATGAGAAAAGTTACGCAGAAGCAACCTCAACCTCTCTACTAACTGTTAATAAAACAGGTCTTTCTTATTCTGTCTTAATTGATAATAAAGTTTACTTTACGTTTACGATTGTACCAACAGATGAGCGAGACTATTATCTTTATAAACTCTCAAATCAAAATGGAAATTTAGATTCGTTTACTGAAGTTGGGTTGTTTTATGAAGATGCTGATCGTCTTTCAGGCTTAATTTCACGTGAATATATGTTAGGGTTCGTTACTGAATTTGAGTCTTTGATAACTAAATTAGGTCTTTGGTCTACTTATACAAGCCTTGGTTATGTGAAATAAAGGGGAGAAAGTATGTTCCAAACACTAGACAACAGAACACAACTAGCGATTGTCATTATGGCAACAGAAAAGGTTTACTCTAATTGGGTAGCGAACTACACTGTCTCTCAACCTTTTTAAGAGATGTTAACGATAAATTTAATCTTTATATCCGACCAGATGAGTTTACTTTCCATTTGTGGCGAAAAAGGCAGTGATTGTGCTTTTTGCTAGTATTCTCATCGCAACACCAAGCACAAGGTCATTGCTACATTTCGGTAGAAAATTACTTTAGGGAGATATCGCTAGAGATACCCTCGAATTAAACAACTCTCATCGCAACTTTTTGATGATTATTTGAGATTAGCAAACAACTTCCCAGAGCAAGCTGTGGAATTAGTGGTTCAAGGATTGTTTAAAGGGTTTGAAACAGTCGGTTTGCTATCAGAGTTCTCGTACTATGTTGGTGTTGCAACTAATTTGTTGGATTTGAGAGATTGAGGTGAATATTATGGATGTAACAACAAAACCTTACTACAAGTATAAAAAGGACGCGTTTAAGAAACTCTCTGAGACTATTCTTGATATGCTTAAGAGAGTTGAGTCTTTGAAAAATGTAGTTGATTTGCAGTTTGCAACTTATGATGAACTTGAACTCTTTATTAGTTTTTCGGATTCAAAACTTGGTTCGATTGATATTTATTATCTAAACCGAGTCTCATTAGGCACTATTATCCTACCTATTTTTTTGATTATGATTCAATTCGTTTTTTTATGTAGATCCAGATTATAGTGATGCTGACTTTTGGATTGCTCTGGAAAACAAAGAAGCTAGAGTTGTTCAAGAAGAGTCACTTGCTTTTGTTTAAGTCTTCTCAAAGTTCTTCTGAAAATTCGTTCAGATGGTCATCGTGATGGCAAATGCCCATACCATGACAGTTACTTACATTAGGTTGGAAAAATTCCTCGGTAGATAGTGTGATTTATCGAAACTAACCCTCTCGATATCCTTAATTTAATTGAACTTTTTTTGAAAAGTAAAAGGAGCGATTGCTCCTTTTCTTGTTCTTTCAATATCCTAAACAGAGCTTGCTTTTTCCTTAGCTTTAAATTGACAAAAAAACATTTTATTTTTGGTATAATAGTTTTATTAAAAATAGAAAAAAAGGAGACTTTTCATGAAGATAAGACATTGAGGGCGATTTGGTTGATAAAAATTACTCTTTAACTGAGTGTGAGAAAACAGAGTTTATATTTTTTTGCGCTAGTAAAGACTTGGTTAGAGTTAGGTTCAGAGAATACCCTACGAGTTTAAACTGAACAACAGAATTATGACAATAGATTCAAAAAGGTTTGTGTTTAGTATTTCTACGAAGTTCCGGTTCCATTTACTTTACATTAACTTTTTACCTTTTTCAAAACAAGGTACTGTACAAGTTCAATTAACTCCCATATCGATATCGCCGTCCTAATTTCGCAGATTCTATAGTGTTAGAGTTAGCTGAGAGGATTGATTATGAAACCTTTGTTTCCCAACTAGATAAGAAACACATTGAAGTTTTGCGCTCAGATTGTGATTATGATGTATTTAAAGAATATGAGAATTGGTCTGAAGTCTTTATTTCTCATTTAACTAGTGAACTTTCTGAGTATGTAAAGGAAATTGAGTCAACTCAGAGACACAACAGAGAGATTAAAGATGTTGAATTGGAGTTAAGTTATGGTTTTGCTCGTTTGACTCGTATGTATTTACATTTTTTGATGGATTCACAAAAAGGTAAAGTAAGTAGTGAAGATAAAGCTATAGCTACGGACTTATCTAAACTATTTATCTCTACTCAGCGTTTAGCTTTCCAAATTAAATCTGACGAACTAGGTAGTTATACGTTTGAAGTGCGCCCACAAGGTTATGGGTATGGTCACTTAGGGTATTTTTCACTTGCAGATGAACAGAAGTATTTAAGTACCTTTGGAGTTCGCTTGGGTGATTTCAACTATAAAGAAGGTTCAATTATGGTTTCTTCTATCTCGAAAGAACATCAACTGTTGTTCTTAGAAGAACTAGAGTCTTGCCTTGTTTCACTAGGTTTATGGAGTGAGTATTTCATTCCCATTCAAGCTTTTCAGAAGTAAGGTTTACAGATTATGATGATAGAATTTGAGTACAAGGGGTTCTGGATTGATAGTACACCGTTCAATCAAGCCGAAAATGGACACCCAGAAGAAGGTTTTACCTACACAAGCTATGTTTATTGGTCTAAGGAAGAACGTGATGCTTTAGAAGACCCTATCGAAGCTTTAATTGAGGTTTACTTTAACCCCACAGAACTTGTTTTAGAAGTTCCTCACGCTATTGATAAGTTCATGCGCAAAAACAAGATTAAACGTTAGATGAGGAGACTATTATGTTTTTATAAACCAGAAATTGACGAAATAACTTTTAGCAGATATAGATTCTGATATAAAGCGAAAAATATTTTTGAGGAACTTGATTCAAAGCCTTTTTATCAGCAAAGACGATTTCAAAGAATATGTTCAAACTGTTTTTGAACCAACCTCAATACTTAATTGTTTTTTTCAACTTTTCGGAAAGCAACAGTACAACTCACGTTCTGAGTCGATTTCCCTTCCTATTTTTGAAAAAAAGCACGTATTTAATTGGGACAGCTCAACAAGTAGAGGTTTCAGTATCCTTACTTTCAGCACCAGAGTTGAGAAATAGGTTCACTTGTTTAGACTTTTTATGTTAAGGTTGGTAAAGAAACTTCCCAGTTTTTACATTAGGTTCAACTATCACGAAGCAAAAACTCAGGTTTATTCTGCTTTTTGGTTTTAATAAGTCTGAAAAAAAGTGACTCGATTTTTTTACACACCTCTTGCGACATCACTAAGTTAAACTCGACTTTAACTTCTGATTTGCTTGATTTAGTCTTTCAGAAAGCTTTTACTAAAAGTAATCTAATTAGGGACTACGACTTCGTTTCGTAGTTTTTATTTTTGCACTCAATTAGCGATATCGAGCTTGCAAAGATCTCTATTTTTTTGTGTTATAATGTTCTTTTACTAAACAAGAAAGAAAGGCTTTTAGAGACGATTAGTAAATGCAAAAATTTAGACATGTCAAAAAAATTGTCTGGGTGGTTGACTTTAACCACTTAGTACATAAGTATTTTCAAGAGATGCGTGCCAAAGGTGTCACTTTGTCTGCGGAGGTAGAAGTTGAGAGATTAGACTCTAGGGGGTCTGTTTATACAGAAACAGTTGTAGTAGATACTACGGTATTGTCTGCAATGTTGAAGTTCTTTGCGAACCGACTTTCAGGAGCAGGATATAATCCTATGGTGGTTTGTGCTGACTCTAAGATTTGGTCTCGCAAAGAGTATATGAAAGATTTATTGAAACGTGAGGGTAAAGGTGGAACTTATAAATCAGGTCGTCCGAAGTTAGCACCAGATTGGTGGAACTCTGCGGAACTCTGTTTAACTCTTTTGAAGAAGATTGGAGTCTGTGTCTTAAAGAAAGACAATTACGAAGCAGATGATTTGATTGCAGAAGCGGTGAGAGTTGCTAAAATTCAGTACCCAAATAACCCAATCTGTGTATTGACTGGAGATTTGGATATGGTTCCTTTAGTTGATGACCAAGTGTCTGTTTATATGTACCCAGCAACACAAACCTACACAGAACAAGGGTATCCCGAACTCAACAACTACGAGCAAATTACTCCTCGCACTTACAAACGTATGTTAGAGCGTAAGTCTTCTGTTAAGAAGTTAGGCGGGTTTGCAGACTATAACACTTTGTTAGCAACTAAGATTATCCGTGGAGATAGTTCTGATACAATTCCTTGTATGAAAGGGTTCTATCGAAAACCAAACGCTTGGTTGAAATTCTTGAACAAGCAGCTTCGGATAGTGAGTTCAAAGAGTTCCGTTATGAACCAAGCGAGGTCTTCTATGAGTATAAACCTACAGGCAAGCGGTATCCGATTTTGCCTTACAAGCGCCAAGTTGATAGATATACTCTACCTAGTCTAGCCGAAGTTCCTTTCTCTACGGAAGGTTTGTCTCCTTTGTTTATTGCAAAAGATTGGTTTGTAAAGATTGAAGAACCAACTGAAAAGGTTGAGCAAATGGTTTCAGTTTTGATGAAACATGGTTTAACTGAGGAAGAGGGTCAGCAGTTTAAGGATAGATATAGAGCTATGAACTTAAATGGTGCTTTCTTGGAGATGCGCGAGCCAAAACTCCGAAGAAAACCGTATCGTCTGTTAGAGCCTTTAGAATATGGTGCTGATTATGTCATTCCACCGTTGGACTTAGCTTTACTCAATGTTGAAGCTCTCAAGTTCCAAATCCACATTTAAGAAAGGAGTAGAAATTGAAATATACGTTGATTTTCTCTCCTATGGAGGGTGACGAAGAGGGGTTCGACTTTACAGTAGTAGATCGAGTCTCGTTTAGCACCTACAATCGCTTGCAAGAAAAAGGTTTTCCGATTGATGAATTGAAGGAGAATACGATTCTAGTGTTGTTGGGAGTATCCGAAATCGACAAGTTCGCCCATCAATCTTACGAAGCTATTCACGGAGAAACTAAAAAAACTTTGGAGATATTTCAAAGTTGCAACCAGAGGACTTACCAGACTTTGATTTGTTTACTTACTCTTTCCCTTGTTTCACAGGGTGATTCTTTAGTTTTTGTAAAAAGAAAAAAAGGTTATGTGCCGATTAAGAATGTGGTTGTGGGGGATTTGGTTCTAACTCACACAGGAGAGTATAAAGAGGTGACGGCTCATTACAATCAAGGTTTAAAACCGTTGTTCTCAGTTAGTTCTAAACTAACAGGGGATATTTCAACAACAGAAAACCATCCCTTTTTATGTTCGCATCAAGTCTGACACTGGTTTGACTCCACCTGAGTGGAAAGAAGCGTGTGATTTAACTACCTCAGACTATTTAGGGTTTCCCAATCAATACAGAGTCTCAACTCCCACAAGGAGTATCCCTCATTAGAGAACCATTTTTGAGAACTTAGATTTTTTTGGCGCATATTAGGTGTTCTATTGGTTTACCCTTTCAGTCTGAAAGGCGAAGAGTTAATTTTTAAAGTTAGATAATAAACACTATCACTTAGTAAGAGACTTAACTGAAGGTTTGTTTGACACAACAAGTTTAGATTTAGGTAACTCACAAGTTGAGTTCCATATCCGAAACTGCGCTCTTGTAAATTATTTGCGTGAGAGCGCCTTAAAACGGCACAGATTACATTTTCAAGCTCAGTGGGTAGATTTACCCCTCCAACAAATTAGAGCGCTTCTTTGGGGCTACCAGAGGGTCTCAGGGCAAACAGTAGACTTTACCTCTACCTTATTTGTCACAGGAAGAGAACTATTTTTATGGTTTAAGTCAACTAGTGTTGAAAGCTTACAAAGTACCATTTACTGTAAGAGAGTCTATAAACAATCATTATCGTATAGAGTTCAGTGAATTGGAAACTAAATCAGACTCTATGATTTTTGAGGATAACTATGTTTGGGTATCTGTAGAGTCGGCTAGTTACACTCCATACAACGGTTCTGTTTACGATATTAGTGTCAAAGACAATCACTCCTTTACTGTTCAGAATTGTATTGTGCATAACTGCACGGATTTAAGTTCTGCAGGAAAACAACGTGGGTTTGAGAGAGGTTCTGGAACCTCGTCTTCTCTTTTGTGGGAGTGCCAGAGACTTATTGAGGGTAAGAAACCAAAAGCCTTGTTACTAGAGAATGTAAAAGCTCTAAATAGTGCTAAGTTTCGAGATGGTTTTCATTCTTGGCTTTCCTTTTTGAGAGGTTTAGGCTATACTAACTATTATGGGGTTTTTGAATGCTAAGGATTTCGGACTTCCTCAGAACAGAGAGACGAGTATTTGTAGTTTCGATTTTTAGGCAAGCATAAATCGTATCGATTTCCAAACGGTTATGATGATGGTTCTACTATGTCTTCCTTGTTGGGAAGTGAGTTAGATACGAAGAAGTGGCACAAGCAGTACAACATAGACCGCTTTACTTACGAATTGAGAGACAAGGGTATTGTTCATTACCTCGGTCGCTTCAATGTTCCGATTGACTATAAAATAGATAAGTTGAAAGAACAAGGTTTAGCAGATATAGACCCTTCAGTTATTAAAGAGTCTATTGGAATGCGCATACAATGTCTGTTTCCAACCGGTAAGGTTAGTTGTATGTTGGCTTCGGACTATAAATACCCTAAAACAGTAGTTGAGGGTGTAGGTTGCGAAGTTCCTATGAAACTTTATCTGTCTAGTGCAAGTGATTCTTTAGCTCGTCCGTTTGTGGAATATGAGAGAGGTTTGACTTCTACAAGAGAAGAACTAGCAAAAGACCCAAGTGTTTTGTGGTTGTCTGAGAAAGAAAACTCTGAACCAAAAGGGTTGTTTAAATTTGCAGCTCTTTTATCTGATGAACCGAAAGAAGAAGTAGAACCATTTCAAGGCTTCTACTCCATGCGGTATCTAACTCCCGGTGAATGTTGGAAATTTATGGGTTTCTCTTATGAGGACTACAGTAAAGTAAAAGCAATCGGTTTATCCGACTTGCAGTTATACAAACAAGCAGGTAACTCGATTGCAGTTCCTTGTTTGGAAGAATTGTTTAAACGAATTTATGAGTCTTTGGACTTAACAGAGGAAGAAAATTAGAAAGAAATAGTAAAGTGAGGTGTTGGTTTGACTGTTTTAACTGAGTTTAGAGATTTAGCACAAGGTAAAGTAAGTTTGGAGGACTTTTCGGTCTCAGAAGGTGCAGTTTAATAGATACTCTTTACTTGAGACATTTGATGATTTCGCAAAAACATAAACTTCTTTGGAAGGTGGTTTCTCGTTCTTCTACAGGTAAAAAGACTCGATTAGTAGACTTATTTTTTGAAGTAGTGTACCCAGATATAACAGAGGGTGTGGTGTTACCTGTAGGGTTTACTCAGTCTATGTCTATCTTTTCTAACTCAACCGTTTCTTGTGGTTTGGATAAAGATTGTATTCGTACAGTTTTTAGTTTCTTTTATTAGATTATGTTGAGCTTTTATTTTTGGAACAAATTATAGAAACTACATGAAAATTAAGGAGTACCAAAAGAATAAAGCCTTGGTAGAAGGTCATGAGGCAGTTGCTAATTTACGAGTAGGCGAAGTAGTTGGAGTATCCTCAAACTTTACCAGAAGTTAAATCTTTTCTAACAGAAGAACTAGAAAGTGAAGTTTAAGTATTTTTTTAATATTTTTGTGTAAAATACTTGCTTTTTTTAAAAAAACAAATTTGTTAAATTATATAATAAACTATCTAAGGAGTTTTTTTAGAAAATGAAAAAAACAAGATGTTAAAGTCCAAGGTCATGGGTTTATCCGCAAGACTAAGGTTGGCTTAACTAGTGGTATCGTTCTTGGTGCTGCTCTTATGTTTGGTGCAAATGCAGTTTCAGCTGATGAAGTACCCGCAGGAAATACTGCTACGGTTGCTAACGCAACTCCTCAAGCGGTCAATGAAGAGAAACCTGTTGAAGTCACTAAGATTGAGAACACTCAAACCCCTAGTGATCGAGCTGATGTAGACGGAACTTATAATAGTCAAGTTAAAAGTATTGAAGCTATAAATGTTGACGAAGCTACAAATAAAGTTCGTTATCGCGTAGAGTTTCATGACAATCACTCAATCCCAAAAGATGGAACTGTTAAATTTGATGTGACTGGTTCACCTCAATTTACAGAAGCAACTGATTTATATATTGATAAGACAAAAGTTGGTACAATCGTAACTTATCCAGATAAACCTGCTAACAAAGACTTTGCACAAGATTTAGCGAATACAGGGACTCTAAAGGAGTTTAAAGAAAAACTAAATAAAGCCAATAGCGAAACTGTTCTCGGTACCCATAAGGCTGAGTTAACGTTCAATGAAGAATTTGCGAAATTGAATAAGAATCGTGCGGTTGAATTTACTCTTCATACTCATATTGACTCTATTCGATCAGAAACTTTACCTCCTCTTTATGTTAAAGAGGGGCAAAAAGCTAATGTATTTGATGGAAATAAGGATACAAAAGATTATAAAAATACCCTTTCTTTACCTTCAGTAAAAGGAAAAGCGGTTGTAGCTCCTACAAATAAGGTTTCTTATCCAACACAAACTTTAGAAACTAAACCTTCTGATGTTAAGTATATTACAACCGATTTATATGCTTTTAGCTCCAGTTAAATCGCCAAATTCGAATTTACCAATTTATTTGCAAGGTATTGGTTATAATGGTACTTTTATCCTTCCGTTCTGTTGAGGGTCCTGTGGAGGATAGTGAAGTTATTCTTCGTAACAAAAATAGATGGGGATGTTTATTACGTTAAAAAGGGAGATATTTTAACTCTTAAAACTCAAGATCCTTCAAAAACAACTACATGATTTCGAAATTCCTTATAAAGTTGGAGATATTGTTGAAGGAGCAGAAGTTGTAACCACAAAAAAACGGGTTCATCAAAAGATAATCGCTTTACAGATTCAACTCTTTATGCAAAAAAACCAGCTGAAACAGGCGTTACTAGAACTCCTGTAAAAATTAAAAAGTTGTTGAAGTTAATAAGAGTGGTGTTCGTTTTGAAATTCAAGATGATGTTAAGATTGAAAATGGTACCTTCAGTCGATTTAATTTTGGTGTTCCTGCAAGCAATTTTGCTTTAAAACTTGCGGATAACTGGTTAGAGCGTCTTGGTGAAACTAACTTGAAAGATTTCTTGGCAGGTAAAGACTCTCGTTTGCGTTTACGTCAGGATACAGGGCATGGAGTTAATGTAACTCTTGAACGTAACGGAAAAGTTATTGCTTCTGATAACGGCTACACTCTTCTTGATAAGAATACAAATTTGACATTTGGTGAATCAACAAAAGGTACTATTAAAGTGCGCTATGTTGACGAAAACATGAAAGAAATTCCGGGCTACCCAACAGAAACAGTTCTTGACAACAAGATTTGGTATACTTCTGTAACTATTACTCCTAAAACTATTAAGGATTATGAGTATAAATATGCTACTGCACCACTCGAAACGATTGCTGGTTCAGGGGAGCAGGTTATTTCATTAGTTTATAAGAAAATTGTAAAAGAAGAACCTATTAAAGAAGAATTGATTAAGGTCTATGAACCAGATCCAGACCTTAACTTAAGGGTTCAAAAGTTGGATAAACCAGGTAAACCTAAGAAAACTCAAGGGGATAAAGTTATTGATCCAGGTGAACCTCGAGTTATCAAAGTTGGTACGAAACCAAATGTATTTGAAGATGAAATTCCATTCAATAAGGTAACTAGGGATAACCCACAACTTCCAGAAGGTACTTCTAAAGTGGTTCAAGAAGGTAAAGTTGGTAAGAAGAAAACAATTACTACTTACACGGTTGATCCTGAACTTGGTGTAGTAACCCCTAACAAACCTACCGTAGAAACAACTCCTCCAGTAGATCAAATTACTGAGATTGGTAAAGGTAAGGATAAAGAGGGAGACCTTAAAATCACTTACATTCCAGATCCAGAATCTCCAGTAGGTACAGATACGGTCGTTGAAGAAGGTAAAAAACCTAAATATGATGTGACGGGTAAAGAAAAAGAACCGGGTAAACCAAAAGTAGTTAAAGTTGGAACTAAGCCAAAAGTTACTGAGGAAGATATTCCGTTTAACAAGATACCTAAAGAAAATCCTAACCTCCCAGAAGGAGAAACTAAGGTAGTTCAAGTTGGTAAGAATGGTAAGAAGAAGACCACCACAACTTATACACTCGATCCTAAAACGGGTAAAGTAACTCCTAATACTCCAACGGTTGAAACAACTCCTCCAGTTGACCAAATCACTGAAATTGGTAAAGGTAAAGACAAGGATGGAGATTTGGTAGTTAATTACATTCCAGATCCAGAGTTACCAGAAGGAAATGAAACTATTGTTGACGAAGGTAAGAAACCTAAGTTAGATGTTACTGGTAAAGTGAAAGACCAAGGTAAACCTAAAGTTGTTAAGGTTGGTACTAAACCAAAAGTGGTAGACGGAGGAGATATTCCATTTAAAGAGACAGTCGTTGAAAACCCGTCTAAACCAGAGGGGTATCGCGCTGTTCTTAAAGAAGGTAAAGTAGGTAAGAAGATTATTACAACGACTTATACAGTTGACCCTAAAAATGGTAAAGTAACTCCTAATACTACAACCTCAACTACTCCGCCAGAAGACCGCTTAGTTGAAGTGGGAACTGGTAAGAATGTAAATGGTGATATTGTTACTGAGTACATTCCTGATTTAGAACTTGAGTCTGGTAAGACTAAAGTAGTTCAAAATGGAACTCCTGAGGTGAAAGATGTAACAGGTAAAGTGGTGACTCCAGGTACTCCTACGATTATTCACATCGGTATCAAACCAAAAGTAGTGGAAGAAAACATTCCATTTGGACGTGAATATAAGGATAATCCTAAACTTCCAGAAGGTGTTGAAACTATCCTTCAAAAAGGTGTTAATGGTAAGAAAGTAACAACTACTACGTATACCGTTGACCTTAAGACTGGAAAAGTAACTTCGACTGATAAAGTTGATGAAACACCTGTTGTAACTGAACTTGTTGAGCGTGGTACTGGTAAAAATATCACTGGTGAGATTGTCACTCAATATGTTCCAGATAATGAACTTGAATTTGGTAAGACTAAGATTGTTCAAAATGGAACACCAGAAGTGAAGGATGTTACAGGTAAGGTTATTAAAGAAGGTACACCAACTATCATCCACGTAGGTACTAAAACGAAAGTGGAGGAAGAAGAGGGACCTGACTTCAAAGTTGTAAAACGTGATAATCCTGAATTGCCTAAAGGACAAGAAAAAGTTGTTCAAGAAGGTGAAAAAGGTAAGAAGAAAACTACAATTACCTATGAAGTTGATCCTAAAACGGGTAAAGTGACTCCTAAAATAACAGTTGATACCAAATACCCACAAGATAAGATTATCGAAGTGGGGACTAAGGAAGAGGTTAAAGTAGTAACTCCAGCTCCAGAAGTGCCTAAGACACCACAAGCTCCAACACCACAATTCGCTAAAGCGGAATTACCAAACACAGGTTTGGAAGATTCTAGTGGTTTAGCAGCCTTAGGTCTTGTAGGTCTAGTTTCTGCACTAGGTTTAACTACTAACCTTCGCAAGAAAGATTAAAACAATTAGAGATAATACCTAAGTGGTATTATCTCTTTTTTGTATCTCAGAGGTCTCAGATTGCCCTCAGTTTGAGTTTAAGGTGAAGTTAGTCTATTTATATCTCCGAAATCTAAACTGCGTTAGAGAGAAAATGAGAGCCTTTTAGAGCTATATGCTTATAAATCACTGTAAACCAACTCTTTCAACTCTTGCCAAGTTTGGGTTATTACTAATTCTAGGTTTTGAATTAAATTGAGTTTTTCTTTTAAATTTCCTATGTGAACTACTTGCAAATTTTTAAATTTTGTAGTAAACTAATATCAATAAGATTTCGATTAAACATAAGGAGAGAAGGGTAGTTGGCGAAGAAGAAAACTAGGAAGAAGACAAGCAAACGAGGTAAGAAGACGTCCTCAAAGTTTCTAAGAAATGTAGCATTTCTAAGTCTCGTTGGTGTATCCTTCCTTGGTGGTGCGCTTTATGTGTTAACGACACCAGACGCTAAGGCAGAAGAGGCAGTCCATTTAACAGATACTACAAATGATTTTATCAATCGTATCGGTGGTGTTTCTCAAGAGTTGGCAAATCAATATGATTTGTTTCCATCTGTCATGATTGCGCAAGCTATTTTAGAGTCTCGATCGGGAACGTCTTGGCTTTCGGATGCTCCTTATTACAACTTGTTTGGAGTAAAGGGTTCTTATAATGGAGCTAGTGCAGTGTTTCAGACGTGGGAAGATGACGGTGCTGGGAACGCTTATACCATTCAAGACTCATTCCGTCAATATCCGTCTTGGAGAGCTTCTTTAGAAGATTACGCTCAACTTTTGCAACTTCCTTTATATCAAGGAGCGCACCGTTCAGTAGCAGGTTCTTATGATGTTGCAACTGCGCATTTAACAGGTCGTTACGCAACAGACACTAATTATGCGAACAAGCTCAATAATTTAATTGTAGCCTACAATTTAACACGATTTGACAGTGGTTCTGCGGTATCCTCAACTTCTTCAGAATTTTCAACTAGTGGTTCTGTTTGGAATCCACATCGTAGGTCATTTACAAGTCAAGCGATTTTAGACCAAGACAACGCTTGGTTAGCTTATGTAAAAGGGGAATAATTATGAAAACAACTACAAATTTAATTGATACTTTAGGTTCATTTTCAACTTTATTAGAAGTTTTGTCTATACCTGTCGAGTATTCTTTACAACCGAAGGTTGTAAATGTTAACTCAAAGTATTCAGTAAGATTAGATGTTTTGCGGTATTTTTTTATGACTCTAGTGAATGTAAAGTTCTGATTACTTTACAGGTAATGAGTAATTCTTCTCAGTTACCAGTCCACACTATTGAATTAACTAAAGCAGGGTATCTAAAAGACAAATCTTCAGTTTATTACACTGTTAGAAGTGCTCCTCACTTTAGAGGTAATGTGAGGTCTGATTTAGTTAGTGGTCGTACTACGCGTTCAATTACAGTATTTGATTTAGAGTCTGTAGTTATGACTGATAATATAAAATCAGATGTTTTTAAAGCTATTAGCACTGGTTCTTTAGAGCTAATAAAATATCTGTTTAGTTCTTTAGGTCTTAAATATAGAGAGGTTTGATTATGTTATCTGAGAAAGAATTTTGTCATTTAAGACTAGGTTTAGATACCTTGATTCAAGACTTTTTAAGTAGTAAGGTTTTGAATAAACACTTACCTAAGATGAAATTAACGAGCAATGGTAAAATCGTTGGTTCGATTTATAACGATCCTATGAGACGGAACCCAAATCTCCATTTACGGTTCTACAATAGGAGTAAACGGAGGGTCTTTCAGTTAATTGTTACAAATTACCTAGATGTTTTAACTTCTCCGACTGAGCCTTATATTGTCTATGTTGAAGCAAATCATTACGATTCAAAAGGTGAGATTACTGAGGTTAACCACTTTGAAGTTTCTCCAAATGGAAGACTTGAAGATTTGGTTGGTCTGTTAGAGTTTATGAAATATGATTACTTAGGGAAATCACTTTTGGGGTGTCTCTACTTGTTGTATCCAAGTTTGAAAGATATGTGAGGTCGAAATAGTGAAGAAAGAAATTAAAGAAATTTTAGCAGATGATTTAAAAGCATTGACTTTGAAGTTTGATTCTGTAGAAGACACACAGGAAGATGTTTGGTTTCCAATAAATCATCTTTGGTCTGTAGGGTTTTCAAAATTAACTACGGAGACTTCTTCGTATATGGTCTTTAAGTTACAGAGTCGAAAAAAACAGGTTATGTTGTGAGAAACATCTTTATTCGTAAAAGAGTGTAATGGGATACAGACCTTTTTATAGTTACAACCTTTTAGGTAAAGTATTGTTTAAAGGTGAGGTTCAAGACTTTCTTGCTTTAGATAATTTTGATAACTTACCCTATCAAGCTTTGGAAAGCTTTTTAGACTATACTTTAACTGAGACTCAGCAGTGGGTGTTACATCATGCGTTAAAACGGTTGTAATGAGGTTTTTATGAGTAAATTAACTTCTAGTCAAAAAGAACTATCTGAACGTATGGTTTATCTTTTTAGGTGGTTAGAGATTACATCTATTGAGTTCGATTATTTTACTGAGAGGTTTGATTTCGATAAAGACTATACTTATGAGTTTACTGCATTTGGTAGAGAATTTGAGTTGAAGGTATATAAAACTTCTACCAGTTTACCTTTATGTCGTTTACTATTAAGTAAAGAATTAAACAGCTCAGAATTGAAGTTAGAATTACAGAGTTTTAAATATGGAAAATTAGTAGGTAGTTCTAAAGTTATTGCACATGATTTAACAGCTAGTTCTTTTGGCAGTTTAGAGTTATACTCTGTACTTTCAGATATTAGAAGTTATGAAATTGTCGAGGTATTGTTAAACGGTTTGGAAAATTCTTCGTTTTAAGTCTTTAAGTTTAAGCGGTATTGTTTAACAGATACTAGGTAGCTATTGTTATATTCCATGCTAGATAGCTTGTAGAGAGGTTTTATAGTGACAGAACATGAAATGAGAGTAGAGTTAGCAGACAAAGTAGCGCATCACTGCAATTTTCTAAAGGATTTGAAAGATTTAGGTACACAGGAAGAGGTTGTAGCTCAGTTAAATTCTAAGTGGATGTTTGTAGAGACTTTATATGGTTGCTCTGCTTATCAATATATTGCATACGATTTGTTTAATAAAGAGACTGCCAAAAAGGTGGCTTCACTTATTTTATATAGACGTGATGCAAAGTTAGAAGAGTTTAAGTCTGTAGAGGTTAAATACCTTTATTATCGAAACAGTAAGCTCTCAGTTGAGAAAGTAGTCCAGAATTACCCTAATTTGTCAGTTGAGTCTGTCTTAGATAATGTAGTTAGTGCTATGCCTAAATCCATTCTTGAGCGCTTTGTAAAAGGTTTTGAAAAGTTGGATTTATAATTATATGAGGTGAACTTTAGATGTCAAAAAGAATATCCAAAGAAGAAAAATTAAATAGAATAGCCGATAGATTACTACGGTTGTACTTCCAACTTTCTCTAAGTTTTCAAAAGAGAAAACTATTTGAAATTCCATTCGAGTTAAAAGAACATGAGAATTTTAAAGGTTTGATAGAGTTTAGCAGAACTGAAACCGCAATAATTTTCGGTATCAATCTATTAACCTCAACAGGTATACTATTACATCGTTTTGAAGTTATTCATGTTTTGGGAACAGTTGAGAAGCCTTTTAGTTATTGTGCCTTTACAAGCTTGCCTTATAAAAGAGGTCAAGCTTTAGATAATTTGAAAGTAGGCTTCACGAACCAAGTTCCGTTTGAAGCTTATATTCGTCAAATGGTTTTGACAAGTTGTAAGAGAGATGAATTATTGACTCCGTTAGTTGCTTGTTTAGAAAGAGCGTGTAGTTTGATAGAATACGAGAAGATGTTTAGTGATTGAGAGGTGCTTGAGTTGACAGTTTTAACAAAAGACCAAAAGGATTTGGTTTCGCTAATCATGCAAGTAGGTTATGAATTAAGTCCTCAAACGTGTACTGATATACATGGTTCAGTTGGTTTTTCAGTATCAGGTGGTTTCCGAGTTTATTATGATTTATCTCGTTCAAACGGGAAAATTTCATTACATGTAACGTTGATTTCTCAAACAACTCAATTACCTGTTAGGAAGTTGATCATTGGATTGAGTTACAACCTACGTCCAACCTTTGAGTATAGCACTATTCCATTTACTAGATGCGGAGAATATGACCATGAAAATTCTTATGTACAGTTCCTTAAGTCTGATTTATTTGAGGAAGAGATAGTTAATCTTGTAGAATCTATGCCAAAATCACATGCTAAAGCTTTCAAGATAGCTTTTAAATAAAAATTCCGTTATATAATCCTTAGAGAAAGGTGGTGTCCGTAAAATGAGTAAATCTCTAATGACCACAGACGAAAAACAAAATTACTTAGTAAATCGGTTAAAACACTATTACAAAAATTTAGAAACATTAGCTCGTAAAGGTTTCGAAGGTCTTTGCGAGACCTCATTTGATTGTAACTCTAAGTACACCTTAGATGTTCTTTTAACTGTGACTGACAACGGTTCTTACAAATCTTATGATTTAGGTTTAACTATGTATAAGAAAGAAAACGGTGTGGCACAACACTCTTTGAGATTAGCTTTAGATAATCCAAAAGATAACTTATTTGAGCCAATTTACATCGGGTATAGCACACCTTGCTTTAGAGGGAAGTTAAAAACAGACCAAACAGTAGGGTTTACACGTTCTTACTTAGTCCCAAATGGGGTTTTCCGTCTAGTTGATGAGGGTATCAACAAAGAAGAAGTGCTTTCCGCTTACTTTGACGGTGCAAACTCTTTAACTGAGTTTATAAACAACATTGCAACACAAGCTTAGTACCTAAATTTAAAGGTTAAAGTTTAATTTGATATAGATTGGTAGATTTAATATGCGCAAACTAACATGGACAACAGAAGAAAAGAAAGAATATGTAGCAGAAAAACTTAAACGTTATTATGAGTTTTTAGTTTCCCTTTCTGAACTTAAATTTGAAGGGGTTTACACTACTAAGATAGATTGTAATTCTAAATATGACTTAGATGTGATTGTTAGTGCAGTTGACACTAAAGCTTATAGCACCTATGAGCTAGGTTTAACTTTATACAAGAAAGAAAATGGTGTTGCTCAACACTCCATTAGATTAACTTTAGATAATCCTAAAATGTTTAGAGGTTATATGTATCAAGGTTATAGCACTCCTTGTTTTAGAGGGAAGTTGCAGACTAACCAATCTATACAATTTATGCGTGATTACTCAGATTTATCAGATTCAAGGAAATTAGTAATTGAGGGTATCCAAAAAGAGGAACTACTTTCTGCTTATTTTGATGTGATACCTAAATTAACTGATTTTGTAAACTCGGTTCACATTAAAGCCGAATACCCACACTTAAAAGTCGCAGGTTTAGAAGATGATTAAAAATCCACGTGAAGAAATAAATTTACAGTTAGCAAATCAACTGCTAGAATTTTCAGACTTGATAAAAGAGTCTGCAGACTCCTTAGTTATATCAAACCATTGTGCTTTTATGGTTTCAGATACACATTCATTTGAACTATCTAAGTTAATAGAACCTCATTGTTTTACTACTTACGAAATGGACTTGGTGGATGAAGGAAAACGGACTCCTACTTACTTGATACGTTTAACCTTTGGTTTAGATTTTGTAGAGATTGAGCTTAGACGGTACACGAAAAGTGAAGGTGTCTTTGTAGAGCTTTACACTGCTCGAGGTGGTCTCGTAGCTCCAAGTTTAACTACGTTAAAAGCGTTAGTGAGTAATATTCACACTACCTCTGCGGTATCCCTTTTCTCTGAGGGTTTGCGCCAACTTGGGTTTGAAGGGTAGGTTAAACGGTATTATGACTATAGTAAACAGACGAGAGCTAGTAAGTCGTGTTTGTTCTCAGTTTGGTTTCTTAATTTCAAATATGGGAAATTCTGAGGTAATTACCTCAATTAAAGCCACACCTAGTAAAGAATATGGTGCTTATAGTTTAGGTATCGCTTTAAATGGTGATTCGGTTTCTTTAACTCTAAAAACTAAGAGAACCAAACGGTCAGTATATTCTACTTTTCTAAAATATGGATATATACATAGTTTAGAAAAGTTTGGTTGGTACATTCAAAGTTGTCCTTATAAACATGGTAAGAAAGACCGATTTTTAGAGGTTAGTCTGTATGTGGACGAATTAGACAATAGTTGCTTTGAGTTACTAACACAGGTTTTGACTACAGATAAACATTTGAAAGCTCTTAGTAAAATGCTTGATTTATGGGTTTTAGATATACAAAAGGTTTTAGAGAGTGAGTAAATTACTAAAAACTAATTTAAGTACGTTAATCGTTGAGATTAAAGAACTTTATAAAGAAAGAGAGTAGAGTTGATGAATTTAACAGATAAAGAAGCACAACGGTTTAGAACAGCAGTTAATCATATACTAGAGGAAGTGCCTAAGTTTGTTATCCTTGAGGATAAAGAACTTCCTTTGAACAATAGGAAATATACTTACTCTTACAATCAGTACCCTAATGAGCTTTATGTAACCATATATTGTAAAGGTGTTCCAGCGTATTATTTCTCAGTAGAAGAGTCTGGGGACAGATATAAACTTTCCGGTTGGTCATACTACAATGGAAATCCAATGATTGAGCAGTCATTTACGTTTTATGTAGGTAAAGGGTATCCACAGGTAAGTGACTCGGATTTAGTTGCTATTCTCAAATCTATCTCTTCTAAAGAGCGTTTTGTAAACTTATATACAGTTTTGCTTTTAATTGAGCAAACTAATTACTTCCTTGAGTGGGAAAAGTCGGAAAATTGAGGTTTTGTATGGATTCAAAAGATGGTTTATTAGTGTTATCCGATGGAACTTCTTTTCCTTACGACCCCTATATTTTCAACAGAGATTCAGTAATTGCTTGGTCTATCCGAGATGGTAAGTGGACTCTGACAGAGGAACTTCTTTTGCGTTTGACATCTTTTCTAAATGTAACTGAGGTTAACTTCGTAGGAAAGACTCAAGTAGTCGTTAAAACTGTAGAGAACTTTTTATATGGAAGTGAAGTTCACAGAGAAAAAGATTACCTCAGTTCGAGTTATTCAGTTTTTCAAATGTCAAACTCAAGGTTTTGAGTTAGTTCCCTATAAAAACCATGAGAGGGTATCTTCCCTTAGATGAGCTTCCAGTTTCGATTGAAGAGAAGGTTTCAATTCCCTTATCACAACTAGAGTTGGAATTAGGTGCTTTAGTGTCAGTTATGTTGACTAAGTTTCACGGTTTTAAATTTGAAATGTTTTTTTAGAATAAGGAGTACGTTTATGGCAAACACTGAAAATGTAAAAGATTCGTAAACGTTTGGTAGGTCTGAAGAGGTTGCCTACTTTAATTGAGATTGGTGACTATAAATACCCTGTTCCAATGTATTATGTGTTTCAATTAAATCCGGTAACACAAAACACTAAGTTGTTATCTCTTACTGTAACAGATGAGTTAGGTCTTCTTTTAACTTCTGATATATACTATAAATTGGGTATTAACAGTGGTTCTAGGAAAGAAACTAGCTTAGTTATTTTGTTAGCAGACTTAGTTTTAGCTAATAAAGCGAAGATTACTTATCCTAAAGGTACTCTATCGAATCTTTATAGCATTACTTTTGGAATTAGGCTAGTTTGAACAATGTCGAATAACTTACAAGATATTTGCGGATAATAATTTTTTTATGCTTATTTAAACTTAGAATATAAAGGTTTAGACCAATTAGGTTATGAAACATTAGGTATAGATGATACTGTTTCTGATACACTAAAAGATGCTATAAGTCTTATTTACTCTATTTTATTGAAAGATTATAGCAGTGAAAAAGAGTTAGTTTCTTTGTGTGAGAGATTAAGTAAATACTTTACACCTACTCTTTATTCCCAATTAAGGTCTGAGAAGATTCAGTGGTGATTTTTATGCAAACAAGAATTATTTTAACGGTTGGATGTGTAGGTAAAACTTACTTAGATAAAACTTACTCAAACATTTATGACTTTGATAAGCACACTTTAGACTATAAGTATGATAAAACTGGATTTGAACATCTATCCAATGAAGAGTTCAAAGGTCTGCCAAATCGTAAAATCAACAAAGGTTGGTTTGAACGGTATATGGAAGACTGGTGCAAAGTTATTGACTCAGGCAAGTATGATGTTGTAACAGGTTGGATGCAGCAAGATTGTCTCAACTATCTAGTTGACAAAGGGTATCCAGTAGAAGTTGTCGTTGTCGATGTTGGAGAATATGAGTCTGTCTACAGAGAGCGCAGTCAAAATAGAGGTAATAATGAACAGTATTGGACAAACCTAAGAGGTTACTACGATAAGACTCTCGAATTATACAAAGATAGAACAGATATTAAAGTAACTATTTTTGATAGACCTTATTATCTGAGTGAATATTTAGCTTTCTCAGGTGTTCTTTTAGAGAAAGCACCTAACTTGGGTGACACTTATGTACATAAAGTTATAGAAAAAGTTGACTCAGCGTTTAGAACTGAGAATTCTTCTTTATCGCAAGATTTTGTAAATTTTTACTCTCACTTAGTTTTGACCGCATTATCTTATGACATTAAGTTTACTAGGGAGATGGTTCATGATGCTTGGTCTGTTGTTATTTACTATAAAGACAGTTCAAAAACTTCACCCATCAATGAAACCTTTTGATTATTTAACTCCAGAAGTTCAAGAGTTAGACCAACCGTATGTTGATAAACTAAATGAAGTTTTTGGGTTATTTCAAAGGTTTGCGAAATTTAACTAGAAGTGAGGGGTAGTATGAGAGTTCCAGTTTTCTTAGAGGTTACAGAAATTCCAATAGAATATGTTGGTTTGTTCTTATTAATTGTTTTGTGTGTAATTCTCCAAATACTAATAGACGGCAATAGAGATTAGGTGTTTTATATGTTTGATTTACAACTATTAAATAAAGTGAATGAGGTAGAAAAACAAACAGGTCAGTCGTTACCTAGTTTGTTATCTAAAGTTCCTTTGGGAAATGTATTAACTGCCTTTAAGGAGTTACAAGTTGCTGATTTAGTTGACATGGTAAGTAGTGTATCAATATCGAAGCTGACTCATGGTTTAACTATTATCACGCCAGATGAAATTTCTCAAATTTCTGTTGAGAAATTGAAGCTTGTGTTGAACTATGGTAATATGTTTACTGTAGAAAGACTTCAATCAAAATTCGGTAGTAGAAGCATTATCCTTGCAATAAATAAATTGACTGAGAGTGAGTTGCAGTCTCTACTTACGGAAGATAATTTTGAAGTCATGTCAGAGGTAATCGAAAACTTAGCGTTTGCTAGTGACAGGGGTATCTAATGTCAACAAACAACTTAATTAAATTGTCCACTTACAAAGGGGATTTTGGTTTCAACGTACCTTATCTGCTAGAAATAGGAAGTCCTCAAGAACTGAATTATACAACAATTTGCTACCCTATAGGGAGTTCAATAGTTGGAGGAAATTTCGCTTTAGATATTGAATATAGATTACTTGATGGTACCTTAGTTAACCCTTATATTCGATATGGGTTAAACTCAGGTTCTAAGTCAAAGGTCTCTCTTACAAAAGAGATTGTAAAGATGATTTTTGATAAAAGAACGAAGAGACGCTATAATATCGGCACGCTTTCTCGTGAGTTTGGTTTTGAGTTTGAATTAAAGGTTTTAACTAATTCGAACTGCAGTCTCGTAGTCTCGGTTAGTGATGGTTCTAAGTTATTTGTATACTTAAATTTCTATTCGGTAGCGGATGTCCTCAAATGGAGTGATAGCGAACCTGTCAAGCAATTTTATTTAAAATTATTAGCTGACAATTTTTCAACTAAGGAAGACTTATTTGATTGTGCAAAACAACTGTATAGCGTTAAAGACTCTTTACTTGCACAAAGTAAAGATTTAGGTGGTGTATTTAGTGTCAACAAATAAACCTTGGACTCGTCAAAAGCTAACACAGATGCTATATCACGCATTTATTGGTTCTTTAGCAGATAATGCAATCGAAATAGGTTGGGTATTGTGTTTCAGTTTATTAGCTGATAAGACTTTGGTAGAAAGAATAACTGTTCTCTTTGGAGTCAATGATGCTTTTTGGGTTATTCTTTCCTCTACTTATTACACTGCTCGTACTTCAATGACTGCAACTTTACCTAAGCTTATTGAGCAACAAGGTTTAAGCATAGAGTCTAAAGTAGTTAAAAATCATATTTATCTGTTCTATCTCATGCTTTTACCTTCAGCGATTGGTAGTTTCATGTTTCTACCTAAACTGCTACTCATTTTAGGGGTATCTCCAACCGACTTACCCTTTTACATACCTTACTTCCAACTTTCAATTTTGTCCATTTTAATTGCAGCACCTTGGGCAGTATTTATTCCATCATATCTGAGAACAAGGGGTAGAAGTAAAGAAGCTACAGTGTTAGATCACAGTATTGCTTGGTCTATGTTAATTGGTATTTTCTTCACAACACACGTTTTGCAATTAGGTGTAAACACGGCTTTAGTTGTAAACATGATAACTAATGCTATTCCACTTTATTGGTTCTTATGGGAGAAACCCATACCCAAATTCTTTTCTAAAGGATTTGAATTTTCGTGGGGAGAAGTCAAAACCTATTGGAAAATTGTTAAGTGGGAACTGGTAAGAAGACTTGCACCAAGGGTATCCGCCATTATTGGAGTTGGTCTTACAATCACAATCAATCCAATTTACGCAGCTATTAAATATTGGATTTCGAACTAATGATGCTACCAGAAGGTTGGGTAGATTCGATGGCAGGGTTGCTCAATAGTCACGTCTCTCGAAATGTCGGTTTAAATGAACCAATTCCATACAAAGACAATAAATTTGTCTTTTGGAAGGCTTCTGTTGGAGCAATTCTTTCTATAGGTTTGATTTATGGGGTTGCTTATTTCGGTTTATCTTGGCTCCCAGAGTCCATTTATAAGGGAATTATCTCACCGGTCATTTGGATATTGTTACCTATTGAGATTGTAACTAAGCTCCGTTACTACATGTGGCTTTCAATCAGTCGTTCCTATCGTCATGATTTGAATGGTGTCGCTCAACTTATTTATGCAATTCCAACTGCAATATTGACACCCATATTACTGTGGTTGTTCCTACATCATTTACAATTTAGTTTTGAGTCCATTTTCGCAGTTGGAGCTATTGTCGGAACGGTTCAGTGGTTAGGTGCAGAGTTTTATTTTAGAACTAAGTTATCGAAAGGGGATTTATGCAATCAGTAGATTTAACCTGCGCATCTTTCTTTGCAGGAGTAGGTGGTATTGATTTAGGGTTTGAAGAACAAGGTTTTCGTACAATTTATGTAGATGAATTTGATGCGAAAGCAAGAGAAACCTTTTCTTTGAATTTTCCTCTTGTTCAGTTGGATGGTAGAGATATTCTAGAAGTGTCTGCTTCTGAGGTTTCTACTGTAGATGTTATTGTTGGCGGTTTTCCTTGTCAAGCTTTTTCTATTGAGGGGTATCGGCAAGGTTTCCGCGATGAAAAAGGTCGAGGAACTTTGTTCTTTGAGTTAGCTCGTATTATAGAAGAAAAGCAACCGCAAGCTATTTTCTTGGAAAATGTAAAGAATTTAGTGAACCATGATAAAGGAAATACTTTTAAAGTAATTTTAACAACCCTAGAAGAGTTAGGTTACTTTGTGACTTATCAAGTGATGAACGCTGTTGAATACGGTAATATTCCTCAAGGTAGAGAGCGTATTTATATTGTTGGATTTAAAGATAAAGGTGCATTCGAACACTTTACTTTTCCACAGAAACTAGACTTAACTACGAGTGTATTTGATGTTATTGACTTCAAAAACCTAGTAGAAGAGCAGTATTATTATAGGGAAGATAAATATTATTATCCTTTGTTAAGAGACAATATTGTGTCTGTAGGTAGCATTTATGAATATCGTAGAGGAAATACGATTAGAGAGAATAAAAGCGGTGTAGTACCTACCTTGTTAGCTTCTATGGGAACTGGTGGAAATAATGTACCTATGATTTTGACAGAAGACGGGGAAATTAGAAAACTGACCCCAAGGGAGTGTTTCAACATTCAGGGTTTTCCAAGTTCGTATAAATTCCCGGAGAAACTAGCAAACAGTCACTTATATAAACAAGCAGGCAATAGTGTGGTAGTACCTGTGGTATCAAGGATTGCGAAACAAATTAAATTGGCTTTAGAAAGTGAATAAGAAGATGAGTAAAAACAAACGACAACAACTCCTACAAGCATTGGAGAAAACTTTTGATAAGGTCATTGGTTTAGCAGATGAAGTTAATGGTGAAACTATTGAGGTTTCAGGTAAATACTTAGTTTATGTAGAACTTGCAAAAGACTTAGTTTACCTATCTTTAGAGAACAAGAACTCAGGCAAGAAGGTTCATGACTTACACATTTCGGTATCCTCAGACTTAGATGTTTTCTTTTCAGGTAATGTATATGGGTCTTCTATTTCTTTACCACTTAAAACTTTAGAACATATAGCTCAATATAGCGCAAAAGGAACTCCACAATTTACACGTGGTTTTGAAATTTTGGTAGAATCGATTTCTACGGACTTTCAAGTAGCTTGTTTCTTAAGTGCTTTAGAAGGATTTGTTTAGAGGTATATTATGACTAGTTATAGAGATTTAACAAGAAGTCAATTAGAAGCCTTGTTGATAAATCAATTAGCTTGGTTTTTAAAATATTTGGACGGTCAGTCTTCTTACCCGGTAGGTAGGTTTTCTACAGGTGTTCCTTCAAGAGTTGGTGAGGATTATCTAGTCAATGTTCAATGTACAAAAGGAGAGATTTCTTTTGATTTACAAGATACTGCAGGGTTCTTCTTCCATAGGTTAGAGATACAGAAGCTTAATACTAATCCAAGTGTAGTAGTGTTTAGAAGTATTCCGTACAAAGATGTAGGTTCTCCTTGGTTTGATAAAACATGTAAATTACAGTGTGACACAAAGGAGTTGGAGACTAACTCAACTCAATTCATTGAGAAGTTGGTGTCTAGGATTAGAAATAAAGACCAAGTTTTAGCTTTCTTATTAGGTTTAAGGCTTGTTCAAGAATATTGTTAAAGGTAGGGGTTTAAAATGAATACAGTGTTTAAAAACAAAGAAAGACAAGCACTTTTAGAAGAGTTACTTATAGTTTGCCAGTCTATGGCGAAACATGGTCTCCCAGATGATATTCTTAGTAATGTAAAAGGTTCAGCTAGGTTGGGTTTAACTTATCGTACTTCACAGAGCGAGAACGCTTTGTATATAGATTTGATTACATTCGACACTTTAGCTCTTCAATCTTTTGCAATTCAGGTTTATATTAAAGAAAATGTACCTTGGGTCCATCTTTACTATGTGGATAAAACCAAAACAAGCCGAAAAGTAGATATACCTATGAGTGAGGTCAAAACAAGTTTAGTAGATTTAATCCTCGGTATCTCCAGTCAAAGTCGTGTAGTGGCTTTTAGAGATGCGTTGTATCTCAATTTGAGAAGTTTTATTTATTGGGAAGATTAGAAAGGGTGTATAGTTTGACTTTCAGAAACAAAGAAAAACAAGCCTTATTAGATGAACTTTTGTACTTGTGCGAGTGTGTAATTACCATGGGTGGTTTCAAGAAATCGGGTCGTAAGCGTGAGTTAAGAGTTACGCAGAAGTACGACACTTATTATGAGATAGATGAGCATTACCCTAATATAGAAATTACCTTGCTAACAGGCGAACGTAGGAAGGTTCATTCTTTAGAACTAAACTTCCTACCTTGGAGATTTGAGCATAATGTTCATCTTATGTCTTCGTATCTATTAGATAGTTTAGACTGGAAAGAGAGTAATGTTTGGGTTAGCTTTGCAAACACTAAAAAGTTAGAATTAGTATTATCTGATTGGATAAAATCAATTCGCAGTCCTTTACAAGTGCAGCTTTATTTAGATATTTTGCAGAACTCTCTAAAGGGTGTTTACTACTAGATTTAGTAGGTTTTAATTTAACTATAGAGTTAGGTAGGTTGGTAACACATGGTTTTTCAAAAAGTAAGATTAAAGAAGAGTTATTTCATTCGCTGAGACAGTTCATTTTTTTGGTATCATTACAATAAAGCTAAAACTTCAGTAGCTACTATGGTTGGGATTGTACCTTTAACTAATCGTACATCTATTAGGTACAAACACACTAATAATCATTATATTTCATTAGATTTAGTAGATGCTACTCGCTCTTTATTGTTTAAGCTTGAATTTGATTTTTGGTCGTTGGATGGTTTAGATTATGTGACTATTGCTTATAATGATAAGGGTGGGTTAGGTTCAACAGGTGCATTTAATTTAGATGATAGTGATAATATTGTTGATTTCATCATTCAACTAATTAAAGATATTCCATCGGAATCTTATTTAAAAACATTATTTGAATGTCTTCAAAACTAACCTTCCTAATTGGTTAACTTGAAATAAAGAAAGTAGGTAAATTTTATGGGTAACAACGTAATTTCAACACGTGGTATTAGATTAAAGTACAAAGATAGTTACGTTCAAGCAGTCATTCTCCCAGATGGTCGTAAACTAGCGATTACAGGCAGCACTTACGGTATGGGTGCTCCTTTGTCGCCTTTGTCTGAGATTGCAGTTGCTAAGAAGTCCGATTTGAAGTGGGTAGTGAATGACTTGCTCAACTATGGGTATCAGGAAGTTGATGGATCTCGTTTTTACGATGAATTGAGAGCTTTTAATTCAAATATGCCTTGGAACTAGAAAGAAAATAGGTGGTAATATGAACAACATTGCATTAACCTTTAAAACAACTTGGGGTTGGGAGTTTGTACAGTTTGTAACCCTTAAAGACGGTCGTCAGTTTGCAATTCAAGGTCAAACAGGCTCTGGTTGGGCGATAGGACCAGCTTACACGATTGATGTTAAGAAGAAGTCAGATTTAACTTCTCTATTAAAACAAGCAGTTAATCGAGGTTATATTCTAAAGGACAATTATACTGACCGACAAGAATTAACTTCTTATGAACGTTTAGTATAAGAGGGGTTGTGAGTTATGGTTAGAAAATTTAAAGTAGGTCAAAAAGTTAAAATCAATCCAGTATCTGATATTGAAAAAGAAGATTATCCTTGGGGTTGGGTTGATGAGATGGATGCGTATGTAGGACAAGTAGTTACAATCTCAGGGATTGTAACTGAGGAGTACCCAGTTATAGATGAAGAAGCTTGGGGTCATAGAGGTGCACCAGAGTGTTATACTGTTGAAGAGAACACTTGGACTTGGGCTGCTAGTAATTTATCTCTTGTTGAGGAGGACTCTACATCAATGCGCAGATTTGCTTTATACCATCCCGGTTCTGACCAATATGTAGCTTATTTACAATACAACCGTAAAACAAAACAATATGATATGGAGTTCACGCGCAACTTACACTCAATTCGCTTTTGGAAGATGAAAGCAAGTGCTGAGTCGCAAGCTCAAAGAATTTTCGATTGGAATCGTAATTTGGCGCTTGAAGTGAGAGAAATTAGATAGGTTTCTCTTGACAAACTTCTGAACTTTTGCTAGAATATTGATAATGAGTAATTAGTTCTAATGAGCGTTGGGGAATATCATTCCTTTTGGTTTATATTCCCCTCGATAAGCATCCTCAACTTTTGGTTGAGGGTGTTTTGGTAAATTTGGTTTACTAGGTCTATAACCTTTGAGGTTGTAGGTCTGCCTAAGCTAAGTTTAGTTTATTCTATTCTATTTTATTTCATTCACACTAAACCTTGGTTTAAAAATAACATTTTTAAATTAAGGAGGAATTATCATGGATAATTCACAACAGTACACACTAAGTCGAGTTTCGACTGAGGTTTCTTTAAAGGATCGTTATTACAGAGGAGCTAAACCTCAAAGTGACGTTTTCTTCCCTAAAGTAGTTTTACCTACTTACTTTTTAGACTATGAAGATCGTTATTATTACGCTTCGAATTATAGCTCTTTCGGTATCTTTGGTTCCGTTGTCTCGTTTGATTTGCCACAAGTGGAGTCTAGGAAGAGACTTAAGTTCTATGTGCCAGATGGTGCTTCAGAGTTTAAGCTAGGTGATGTTTACAAAACAAAAGTTAAACCTTTAACTTCTTTACAAACTATTGTATTTTATACTTTAAATGCGTTACGTTATTTCCTTTCACCATTTGTTGAAATTTATAAATTTGTGGCTCGTTTGCTAGACTTACAAGCTCTTATAGTTTTAGCATTGCTGGTAATTTGTGGCTCGCTCGTACATAACCTTATTGGAGACATACCTTATGTAGATTACACTTTGTACACTTTTAATGGGTATCGAAGTCGGTTTAGCTCTTTTAAATAAAAAAATCATTGGGTTGATGCTATTTATCGTTTTCGTTATTATTTAGAGAGAAGGTCAACTGTCTTTTACGAACGTGCTTTATCTTTGGGTGAAGCACTAAACGGAAATCCGATGCCAAGTGGTATGGTTACAACTGGTTTAAACACTTCATACGAGAAATTGAGTTTGTTAAGTATTGTAAGCTTAGAATATGATTTGTTTAGATGGTTTCAACTTAAAGATGATACTCGCAACCTTACTCGTAGAGAGATTGCAGAACTCTTTTCTGATTTAGAAAGCGGTTTAGACAAACTAGACTTATCGAACTGGGGTATTGTTGAGCGCATTTTGGAGCGCCATGTTCATGGAAAAGACGCTTTTATTGTTCCTGAGTTAGTAACTTCGTGGGGTATTGATAGAGAAAAAGAACCAGAGTTATTTTTATCGTGCGTAACTAATTTAAGAACTTTAGCTGGTTATAAAGACATTCCGTTTAAGGTTTATAAACTCAAGGATAAATAAATAGTAAAGGTGTTTTAAGTTGAAGTACAGAACAAAACATATCTCAGCGAAGTCTTCAGACCGGCTAGCAGAATACTTAGATGAAGCTCTTCAAGACATTCAAGATAGGGGTGGTATCCCAGATTTATCGAGTTTGTCTGTGGTTTATACACCTAATCGTTTTTGAAGGTGAGCAAGGTTATATAAACGCTATATAGTTTACAGATTAGAAGATTAAAAAGAAGTCTTGATTGTTGAGGTTTTACTTGACAAACAAGACTTCTTTTGATATACTAAATACAAGAAAATTTTGAGGTGCAATACATGTTAGAAACAAACAAGACGAATGCAAATAACTTTGTCGTTTCCCAAACAGTAACTGAGTTGATTGCCAACAGTATTTTTGAACGAAGGTTTAACTTTACTGAAGGTTGAAAGTGGCGGTATCAATAATGATACGCAGATATATTATTTCTCAAATAATATTGGACACATGTTACCAACAGATGAGTTCCCCGATACTGAATTTGCAGTGAAACTCGTATTTCTCAGACGTGAAAGTGTAAAAGTAGATGAGCGTTTGTCTGAGCGTAACCTCTTCATCTACGATATTGATAAATTTACTGTTTCTCAGGCTTATACGGATAATAATGTCGCTGCAACAGGTTTCTTAGATTCTCTTTATGAGCAGTTAAACCATGAAACGGTTGCTTGAGTATTATATTTATGACGAAACCTTATTTACCTCTCTGAATGATTTAATTGACTTTCATTTGGCAAACAAACGATAACAGAAAACACCCCTCTAAAACCTCTCAAATTGACCCAGATTTAATTTTAAATCTAATTTCGATAACTTATAAGGTTTAAATTTAAAATGGAGCAGAGAGTGTTTTAGAGGGTTTTAATTTGAAGGAGATTTATGACAAAGAAAATCGTAGCAATTTGGGCGCAAGACACTAAGGGTATCATAGGTAAAAATAACGACCTCCCTTGGCACCTACCAAAAGACCTTAAGCATTTCAAAGAAACAACGTTAAATCAAGCTATTTTAATGGGTCGAGTTACCTTTGAGGGTATGAATAAAAGACTTCTTCCCAATAGAGAAACGTTGATTTTAACTACTCAGTTGGGCTACCAAGTAGATGGTGCAACTGTTGTAACAAGTGTAGAAGAGGTTTTAACTTGGTACACAAACCAAGATAAGACTCTCTATATCGTAGGTGGAGGTAAAGTATATAAACTATTTGAACCCTATGTAGATGAGTTGGTTATTACACAAGTTCAAGCTGAAGTAGACGGTGATACTTATTTCCCTAGAGAGTTTGACTTCTCAAAATTTTCTCTAGTAAGTAGTGAACTTTATGGGAAAGATGAACAAAATGAGTTTGATTTTACGATTGAACATTGTGTGAGGGTGTGATTATGAGAGTTGGTTCCTACATTGAGATAAAATACCTAACAAAAGGTGGAGAAATTCAATATTCAACTCAAGAAGTCCTCCAATTTGGTTATAGCGAGCATTATGGTTGTGAGGTTGTAGTAGTCGATAAAGACTCCCCTATGTACTTTGGGTATCCATCGGGTAAGTTGTTACTTTCCTTGAACTTCGAGTCGCAAATTGTAAAAGCAAAAGTCACTTCTTGGACTGATCCATACAAAGAACTTTATGGAGAATATTACTGAAAACTAGGAAACCTCTTGACTTTCAAGGGTTTTTGTGATATACTGAAAGAAATTTAGATAGGTGGTTTAGACAATATGACTAAAAAATATGTGGAAAACGAGACTTTAAAACACCCAAGTCGATACAACGAGAATAAGGTTGAAGCTTGGGATTTTACAACTTTCTCTTTATTACCTCACACGATTGGTACTGTAGTTGAATATGTGATTCGCTATAAACATAAAGGCGGTATCCAAGATTTGGAGAAAGCCAAACGTTGGTTGAAAAAGGCTAAACAGTCTTATAAATACCTCGCTCTCTGCGCACCTAACTTGACTGTCTCTGAATATTTGGAGTTAGTTCCAGAAGTTAACAAGACGAACTTTTCTGATTTATCAGTTGAACAACTCGGTATCCTCAGAACGGCTCAAACTTTAACAATGAGCTTAGACAATGAGCATATTTTCAAAGAGTGTATTGCTATTATTGACAAGTATTTAGAGTTGTTGATTGATATGGAGAAAGAGGTACTTTGATGTTTCTAGCTTTTTATTCAATATATAGTTGCTCTTGTTTACTGCATGCATGGGTTTGCTCTAGCTTTTTAGTTTACTTGTACGGAGAGATGCTTTGCCTGAGTTGGGTTTAAGTGTGCGTTCAGTTTCACTTTGGTTACTTACCTTTGTTCTTTATACAGTCTTACTTACTTTTTATCCTTTTTATTTGTAAGTCAAATCGGTGTATCAAACTTAGTTTTCTTTCTTATCTTGAATGGAACTATGTTTCTATTTATGATTTTGTTGGGTGGGTGGTTATTGTGTAGAAAGGCTCCTTAACATGCTACAAGTTTTATCTAGCGGTATCGTCATTTTTGTACCTAACTAATTTCTTTGTTTTTAGGGTTTGTTTATGCAATCCCACATTTGCAAAACTAAGTTTAAGGTTTCTTCAAAAGATGCGTTTAATGCTATTCTTGTTACTATTCTTTACACACTCAGTTTAGTTGCCTTGTTTTGTGTAGTGAAAGAGTTAGGAATATCAGATTCTAAGTTGCTTTATACATTTGATGGGTTACTGTGGTTTTTATTTAGTTTGTTTGTATGGTTGGTTTATGTTAAGAGAGGAGAAGAAATGAACGTTTCAGAATTGCTTGCTTATTTATCGCAACTTCCACCAACAAGTTCTGTAGAAGTAAAGATTTCAGGATTTGACGATTCTGAGGATGGTCGTCTAAATTTATTCGGCTTTGTAAATGGAGTTGTACAAACTGAGACAGAGTACCCGCAATTAGTTGCAGATTTCGACACCGCAGAACCTTATGATTGGGGTAATTAAGTTATGTTGTCTTGGATTTTTATTATTGAGAGCAATCCATTTTAACGGTTGTTGCTTTCTTTTATTTTGTGTGCTTTACTTTTGCACTTTGGCCAGACACTAAAAGTTATTTTTGCTATTTTAGTAAAGTTCGGTTTACCTTAAAGTCACTGTTAGCCATGTTTTTACTATATAGTTTTCTTTGAACTTCAGTCTGTAACTGAACTTTCCAATTTCCATATTTGGGTATCCGTATTGTTGGTTTTGCTCGATGTTGCTGAAATGTGGTCTAGGAGTTATAGGACTTATGGATTTAGAACACTTAGGAAAACAATAGGTAAAGCAACTTATTTCTTTATGTAGTTGGGGGGGTTTAAATTATGGCTAAGAAAAAGAAATACTACGCAGTAAAAACAACAGGTCAAATTTTTTTTGACGATTGGACTCCTTGTGAAAAAAAGTCGTAAAAAAGGCACCAAAGGTGTTGAATACAAGAGTTTCCCAACAAGAGAACAAGCAGAAGCTTATTTGAGAGGAGAAGAGCCCTATCTTATCCACGAAGAAAACCTCTGAGATTGTTCCTTATGTTTCAGAAAGTGGGATAAAAGGTACTATTCGTATGGCAGAAGACTCTGACCCACTCCTTTGGGGTATCGATGGATTTATTTATTCGATTGACGGTTCTTTCAACACACAAACTCAAACTTATGGTGGGGCTTTTGCTTGTTATGAAAATGGAGTTTTTATTGGATGCTCAAAGCAGTTGCAAATAACAAACCTCAGTTTGCTAGTTCAAAAGAATGTAGCAGGAGAAGTTTGTGGGTTTGGTCTTGCGATTAGTGACGCTATGGAACGTGCTTTAACTAAAATGACGGTTGTCTGTGATTATGAGGGTATCTTCCGTTGGATTGCTCCTAAGTCTGTTTTAGTAAACGGTGTTGCTTGTTGGGGGGTATCATTGAAGAAACCAGTCGGTAGGTATCATGCGAGTTTGCTAGAGGTTGCTAAAGAGAGTGGTATTGAAGAGATTGATTTTATTTGGAGTGCTGGGACATAGGGGTTTGAAGATTAACCAAACAGTAGATAAATTGGCGAAGAAAGTTGTTGGTTTGAAGTAAAGAAAGAGGTATAGTTTATGAAATTTGAACCGTTTGAGCTGAAACTTGGTCGTAGAACTTATACGATTACTGAGAACGATCGTATTTTATTTAATGGTAATTGTTACCAATTAGTCACTCAAACTTCTGGAACTAGTTGGAACAGTACAACTCCAACTTTAGCAAAAACCAAAGCTGAGAAGTACATTAAACAAGAGTATCTTGTCGAAGGTTCTAAAACTCAAAGTTATGGTGTTCCTATGATTTACTATCGTTTCACAGGAAATCCAGAAAGTAAAGTATAGTTCAGAAGAGAGGTGTGAACCTCTTTTATCTTGACAAAAAAATAAATTATTTTTGTTATAATAGAGAAAATAATTGATTTGAGGTAATTACTAAATGGACTTGACTTACTTAAAAGAAGAGGGTTATAACTTAGCACTACTAGGTACGTTCTTACATAATACAATTACAGAACCTACTTCAATATCTGCATCTTTGTATGATAATGAGCTTACTGAGGGGTTTAAGCGAGTTGAATCGCATTGGACGCAATATCAGGTGTTGTACTTGGCTTTGAGTGAGTTTAATCATTTGTACTTAACTACTTCAACAGAAGGTGCAGTAGCGTACATTCCAGTTACTAATATTTATGAATATTCGTTTCCACGTGAGGGTGAAATCCGAGAAGAGATGAATCGAATTGCTAGAGAATATTCTAGGGAACTAAAACAATTTGTATTTAACCAGACACATAAGTTCATTGCAGCTATGGTTTCAGGTGGATTTGACGAAGTGGGAGTTGTTTTCGCAAAAGAAAGCAAAGGTGGTAAGTAATATGGTTAAACTATTTAAAACAAAAGAAGAGCGCGATTTAGCGTTCGTATCAAAGATGTGGGAACGCCCCAAGCGAACAGATAAATTAAGGGAAGTTTTAAGTTATTCTCAAACTCCTTATGAGATTGAAGTTCATTTATTAGACCCAAATCTCAATAAAAGTTTTCGTTATATTGGGTGGAATCATAAATACCAAATCCTTTATTTGGCAGTAGATGAGAACTATAATTTAGTTATAACAACCACACACTCAGGGTATCAAGCCTGGTTCCCAATTTCCGTTATTTATTCGGAGTGTTTCCCAAGGGAAGGAACGCTCAGAAAACGTATGGGTATGTTAGCAAATCGGTATCTTTCTGAGTTCAATCAGTTGTTGAGTGAAGTCTCCCCTTTGGAATTAAAACTCTCAAGTACTTACTTTGGAGATTTGTATTTAACTTTTGAATATAGAGATTAAAGAGGTAAACAGTATGACTACTCTATTCCAAGACTACTTAGGTCACAATTTACTAGAGGTTGTAGCTCGTTCAACAGTTTTTTTGAAGATTACGTTTTTAACAAAAGAGGAAGTTCAACAGTGTGTAAATACACTCTTCGAACCTCTACCTTTTGGTTACAAAACAAGGAAAGAACTTTTAAACCTTTACGAAGCATGGATTTTCGTACATCTCTTTAGTTCCTCTGATGTAAATATGACTACTTTTGAAGATTTACACGAACTGATTTCGAGTGGAGTCACAGACAAACCTCAACTAGAAGGTCATTTCCGTTCTGAGGATTTCCCAGTAAATATAAGTGGTACAACATATCAACCACCTTTTGGTATCTCGAAAGGAAGCGCAAGTTGAATTTAACAGAACTTTCAACTTACTAAAAGAGACTTTAAGTTCTGATTACATTGACCGTTACGTTAAGGTGGAACAAATTCTGATGTTTTATGTCTACCTTATGCGTAGACAGTTCTTCCACGATTGTAATAAAAGAACTGCAACTTTGTTTGTTAATTTGTTGTTCAATCATTATGATTTAAACTGTTTCTTGTGGTTTCCTACGTTGGAAGAATTAGACAAAGTTCTAAGTCGGTTGAAGTTGTGTTACGAAGTTGGAGATTTCGGTACGAATAGTGCTTTTTGTTGATTATATAAGTTTAACTTGTTTGATAGATTTAAGTTTGTAAACCCTTGACTTTCAAGGGTCTTTATGGTATACTAAACTAAATTTATATGTGATAAGGAGTAAAAATGGACATTAACTACTGTAAATATTTAACAACTTTACCTTTGATGGTTCATCCGTTGAAAGGTTATGGTTCTTGGAGAGGTATCTATTCGGAGCCAGCTTTGTTTTTTGATATGGATTCTGACTTTGTACCTATTTCTACATTAGCAGATGCCCTTGATGATTTAAGTTCTGGAAGACGTTTTTGAGGGATATAAAGGTGGTCAATATTGGTACGATGATAGTTCGCCTTTGCATTTTGAGAGTGGTTATGGTTATTGTTCTGATAATCCTCTTTCACTCTATCTGTCACCAGATTCCGTTGCTTATTTAGGTGGTATGGGTTAAATTATGAGTTCTATTGAGTTAAAACAAGGTGACTGCTTAGAGTTGATGAAAGACGTTGCTGAGAATAGTGTAGATTTAATTTTGTGTGATTTGCCTTATGGTACATCTGCTTGTAGTTGGGATTCTGTAATTCCTATGGATAAGTTGTGGGAACAATATCTGCGTATTTTTAAAGCCAACAGGTACGGTTGTTCTTTTTTGGTAGCGAGCCTTTTTTTCAAGTATAGTTCGTACAAGTAATTTAGCTATGTATAAGTATGATTGGAAGTGGGTAAAACCGAGAGGTGCGAACTTTTTAAATGTGAAGTACCAACCAAGTAAGAACTATGAGGATATTATGATTTTTAGTAACTGCGCTGCAAGTTACAGTAAAAAGGGAAATAATATGGAGTATAATCCTATTATGACTGAGGGTACTCCATACACAAGTAAATCAGGGAAACAGAAACAAGATAAGAATAACTCTACAGTTCGTTCTAAGATTGAGTCTGTAACAACGGTTAACACAGGTCAGCGGTATCCTAAAGCCTTGATTGATTTCAAACCCGATAGCAAGAAGTTACATCCTACACAGAAACCAGTAGCGTTATTGGAGTATTTAATAAAAAAACTTATACAAGTAAAGGTGCTTTTGATTTTTGGATAACTGTATGGGTTCAGGTTCGACCGGAGTTGCATGTAAGCGATTAGGTAGAGACTTTATTGGTATGGAGTTGAATGAGGACTACTTTAAACTTGCGAAAGAAAGGATTGAGGGTACGAGGGTTCCTTTGAGTGTTTTTAGGCGATGGATAGTGTAATTGATTTACAACAAGGTGACTGCTTAGATTTAATGAAAACACTTGACGATAAAAAGTGTAGACTTAATCTTATGTGATTTACCTTATGGAACGACAAGAAACAAGTGGGATAGCATTATTGACTTAGAGTTGTTGTGGGAACAATATAATCGTGTTATTAAAGACCGTGGGGCAATTTTGTTATTTGCTCAAACTCCGTTTGACAAGGTTCTAGGGGTATCAAACCTCGAAAATTTGAGATATGAGATTATTTGGCAAAAAGACTGCTCCAACCGGTTTTCTAAATGCTAAGAAAAATGCCTATGAAGGCGCATGAGAATATTTTGGTTTTCTATAAGAAGTTGCCGACCTATAATCCTCAAATGACACAAGGTCATCCAAGAAAGGTTTCAAGTAAGAAAAGTAGAACAAATTCTGCAAATAGACACACTAAGAAGTCTTTAAAAGGGGAGTCGAACTATGGTGTATTTGCAAATGAGATTGAGGGTTACGACTCAACTGAGCGGTATCCACTGAGTGTACAAGTTTTCGCTAAGGATCAACAGAAAGAAAACTATCATCCTACTCAAAAACCAGTTGCTTTGTTGGAATGGTTGATAAAGACTTACACCAACGAAGGTGATTTAGTTTTGGATAATTGTATGGGAAGTGGCTCAACAGGGGTTGCTTGTGTGAACTTGAATCGTAACTTTATTGGGATGGAACTAACTGAGCAATATTTTGAGATTGCTAAGGAGAGGATTGAAAAAGGTAGTAGTGGCAAAAGATGAACAAGAGACAAAAGAAGAAACAACAAAAGGGGATAATTCTACCGAAACGAATTAAAGATTTGGTTCGCAAGTACTCTAATTTACATAGAAGACAAGATATGTTAGATGGTATCTTTGATGTCCATTATGAGCTTAATTCTGAGGGTGTAGGTGAGAATATAGTTATGTATTCCACAGTTACTCCACACACTGAGTCTAAGATTTTTAACTGAGTGTACGGAGTTGCATAGATTCGTAAGCGAGTACAACGGTGAATGGGATATTGAGTACACAAGTGGGTTTAGTGGGTATTGTAGTAACTACCGATTTACAAAGGTTGTAGATAAACTAAGTTATTACTATGAAGGTAGTGAATATAACAATGCTTATTATGTAACGCAAGCAGATTTTTGGACATGTTTACAGTGGTACTGTTTACATTCCTTTGATGACTGGTAAGTTTTTAGCTTATGATTTTTAGTTGCTAGTTAAGAGGTGTGGTTTGAGTGAATTAAGAGTAGTTTCCTTATTTTCCGGTATTGGTGGTTTTGAAGAGGGTTTGCGTTTAGCAAATATTCCACACAGAGTTGTCTTTGCTTCTGAGATTGATAAGTTTGCACAACAGTCTTATGGGGCGAATTTTGATAGTAGTGTCTTAATTGGTGATATCACTAAGGTTAATGAGAAGGATATACCTGACCATGACTTGCTAGTTGGGGGTTTTCCTTGTCAAGCATTTTCGATTGCAGGTCAACGAAAAGGTTTCGAAGATACTAGGGGTACATTATTCTTTGATGTCTTGCGTATTTTTGAAAGAAAAGCGACCTAAATATTTTCTTTTAGAGAATGTAAAGAATTTAGTCAGTCATGATAGTGGGGGAGACTTTTTCGAGTTATTTTTGGACTCGTTATCAGAGTTAGACTATGTGATAGACTTTACGGTTTTGAACTCTAAAGACTTTGAGGTTCCTCAAAGCAGAGAAAGAACTTTTATTTGTGGTATCTATAGAGGTGAAAGTTCTTTGTATGAAGAAGATAAGTGGTCTTCTCGTATTAACAAGTTGAAAAAAAGGAGTTAAGTTCAGTTACATTAGCGACTTTAACAGAACCTAAGTTTCCAAGTTTTAATTTGTTTAACTCTTTAAAAACCTAGTGACACTAAAACTGTTTTTGGAAGATGTAGTGGAACCTTTTGTAGAAGATGCGTATTATCAGATAACTAAACCTTCTGATGTACGTTATTTGGAAGAGTTTGACTTTGGTTTGACTTTACCTAGAACGGACTCAATTTTGCGTTTAGGTATGTTACCTAGAGAAGTTCATAAAAACTTAGAACAACACCGCAGAGTTCACTCAGTAAAAGGTTTAGCACCTACAATCACTGCTCGTCATGAGTCTCCTCGAATTTTGGTTTCGGATAATTTAGGTTTGAGAGTTCGCAAATTGACTGAGGTTGAGTGTTTCTTAGCACAAGGGTATCCACTTGATTTCGTGAAAAATATCCAAGAGTGTGGTACAAGTCGAAATCAAATGTACAAGCAAGCTGGAAACTCAGTAAGTCCACCAGTTATTGCTGCTATTTTGAAAGAATTATTGAAGTAAAGGTAGGTTTCATTTATGTTTGTTATTTCCTTAGATAAAGAAGAACACAAACAGATTCATGTTTGGTCAAGAGAGTTATTAGGGGTGGTATCCTCAGAAGATAAAGTTCCAGAGATTTTAGTGGATTTAGCTTGTGAGAAATTACCGGAGTTGGCTCGTTTGGTGGACTCTATGGACTTATTACTGCAAGTGAGAGAAAGTTTCTTCAATCGAGACGATTATTCTAGTTACTTATTTGAAGCACAAGCAGAAGGAAAAGCCTTTGCTCAGTTTGTAGTAAATTATGTAGAAGTTTTTAGATTAAGTGAAATCAACAGATTTCACTTTTTTATATTTGACAAATTAATTTATTTTTGATATAATAAAGAAAATAAATTAGAAATGGGTGGTAATATGAAACCAATTAAATTTACATTGGCACCGACATTAGTAATTGAGACACCTCAAACACTAGGTGCTTTGCTTAAAGAATTAGGAGCTTTCACTTACACAGTTCAAATTTTAAACTTTGATTCTTTGGAGCAAGTGAGTGCTTATGCTATTCAAAAAGCGCATTTAGAACGTGAAGATAAGGTTTATATCTTCAATAAAGAAACCTTAGAACTAGCTTATGTTCCAAAGGTTGGGGTAGATGCTATGACTTTGTTACTAAGCACTGAGGGTATCAAAGTTTTAGAAACTCTCCCAGCGAATCCAGTTATTTAAAGGAGTAAAAAATGGAAAAGCGTTATGATAGTGAAGTCTTTCAGATTTTGCACTATTTCAATAACTATTTGGATACTAAGTCTAAGGTAGAACTTAGAAAAGCGAAGGTTTGGGTATCTTTGTTGCAAAAGTCAGTTGATGAGTTAGAGATTTTCTCAGAGTTTTATGTGCCAGAGTTTTATCGCTCTATTTTGTGGAGATTTTTAAAAGAGCCACCTATTGAACTGACTGGAACCCAAGTATCTTTGATTGAGCGAGTTCATGCAAAACGTAGAGTTTCTACTTATGATGATTATGTTTTGTTAGCAAATTTGCTAATTGGACTTTACAATACTTTTTCTACTAAGTAAACGAAAGGGGACTCTAAGTCCTCTTTTTATTTGACAAAACAAGCAAGTTTTGATATAATAAAGGAAAACGATAAGAAAGTAGTGAACATCGTGAACACAGTGACAGTAAAACAATCTGACATTCAAGAGCTTTTACACTATGCTCAACAAAATAAGGTAGATTTTTACATTGCAGGTTCTAAGAAGAACCCTTTAATAGCTTTTTTGGAAAAGTACGCAAATAACTTTACTTACAAGGTTTATAAAATTGGTGGTCTAGAGTGTACTAAGAAGTTAGATTTTAAATCCACTGTTTACAAAGGGTTCTGTACATTTGAAGAGTTTCAAGCAGAACGTCAACAGTTTAATTCTCCTAATTGTGGCATAGTTGAAGTTATAGATTTTGAGGATTATTCTTACATAACAAAAGATGAAGTGGGAACTTTCTTTACTGACTTTTACGATTACGGTATCCAAAATCCACATGAGTTTGCTGAGGTTTCAGTAGATGATTTAGAAAGTTTAGTTAGTTTCGCAGAAATTAGTGGTGTTCCTAAGTACAATAAGTTTGAAGATGGTAGTTTCGCTTTAAATGTTTTGTATGCTTTTGTTTTGGCTTATACACCAAGGGAGTTGCATTTTTGTTCAGTAACTTCTACTGACAAGTCAACAGGGTTTGCTACTAAAACTTTTTCTCTTATGTCTTTAGCTAAGTTCAAAGAGATGTGGTACAAACTAGATCGAAAATACGAGTGTGAATGTAAGCATGATTGGGGGCGAAACTGTGACTGTGACGGTTACGAAGAGGGTTATGATTTAACTTATATTCGCAAAGTTAAGTCATTAAAAGAGGGTCACACCTTTAACTTTGAGACTCCTACAACCTCAGAGAAGTACACTCATTGGGTATCCTCACCTTCTGAGTTGTCCTAATTCGTTCTCAGATTGTCTTAATTTGCTCCAGTTTCGTCTTAGTTTAGTCTGAGGTAGAAATATACTTTAAAGATTTAAAATGCGATATAGGGCAAATTAGAGCGTTTAAATTTGATTTGATTATTTTGGAGGTTTTATGTTTTTAAATTCTCAAGTTTCTATTGGTGGTTTTTTAAAAGAAGTTGATTTATTAAATTTTTTTAGATTCGATTGGAGTTAAGGTAATTAAAGGTTCAGTTAAGGAAACTTACTTTTGGGGAGAATGACCCTTCAAGTCCGTATCCGCCTTTACCTACTCGTATTATTTCAGGTAAATACCTAGTGTGGTATAGAGGTAAAAAGTTTTCCTTAGCTTATTATTTTTGCAAAAAGATAACAATGATGCACATGTAGAGTTATATGAGTTTGCTAATGAGTTAGAACGAGATAAGTTTGAGTCTTCTCGAACTTATATTAGTGCTATAACAACTGAAGTTACGGTTGATTTGTTAAGAAAACTGGCTTTACAATTTGATGCTTACTTAGATGAACGTTACAAAGCTAGTGAGGACAGACATTTTTATAAAGTTTCAACTTCTTAACTTACTTGATTTAAACAAGCCTTGCGCTTGTTTTTCTGTTTATGTTACACTAAATAAAGGAATTGGAACGGAGGGTTTTAATTTGGAAAAACTTGATTTAATTAATAAAATGCGCTTAATTCTAAAACACGAAGTTCTTTATTTTTCTTTGGATAAACCAAGGCAAAAAGAAACGCTTGATGCTTTAAATTGGCTTAATTCTGAGGAGAATTGTAATTTGGTCTTAAGCGGTACTATTCACTTACCTAAAAGAGTTTGGTCTACTCGCACTTTTGCAAAGGAGTTAGGAGAAGAAGATGTTTACACCTTATCAAACGTTGTCGTACAATAAGATTTTAGAGAAGTTACGTCAACTAAATTCAGAACTAGAACGCCAAGGCAAATTTGCTAAAATCATTGTCACAGGTGGTTCTGCGGTATCATTGCTTTCAGGTGGGTATAGAGAAACAAGGGATATTGACTATATTGGTTCTTTACCTTTGACAGTTGAGCAGTTACAAACCTTTCAGCTTTCTAATGATGTGGAAAAGGTTTTCGTAGTCCCAGACATTTCTGAGGTTTCTTTTGATAAAGAATTGAATTACTCAAACTTAACGGTTCTCGTTCTCTCTTGGGAAGACCTCGCTATTATGAAGTTTTACTCAACACGTGAAAAAGACCTACAAGATTTGAAGAACTTTATCCTACCTAACATTTATGACTTTAAGAAACTGAAAACTAGGTTGGACTACTACAAAGCTGACTATATTTTTGATATTGATAACCCAGACTTGAACGTAAATCAATACACCACTATTCTTAGTGATTTGAAACACTCGCATCATATTTTTGGTTGTAGAACCTAGTCAAACCTTAGAGCAAGTTCTTAAAGCAAATCGACTATACAGTAAGTTTGTCAGATTTGCTGAGAACTATGTGATACCTTTAAACTTAGAGGTTTTGGCTCCCCCAATTCGGTATCTTACTGCTTGTCTGATTATGGTTTCGCAGAATTTTTCCAAGCAGCAACTTCGTACCAACTTAGAATTTAATCGTAAATGTGAAGAAAGTCTTTATAATCATTGACTTTCTTTTAATTTTTTGATAAAATTAAACTATAAAAATAAACAGAAAGAAGATGGACACTAAATGGCACACTCTTCCAAAAAAAGAAAAAGTAATCGAAAACCTCCTTTGGTTTCAAGAAAATGGCGCAGAGAGTTGGATCAGCAATTTGCAAACTTACCTAGAAATGTAGAGCAAGAAAAGGTAGAGGTAGACCACTTAGATGCTTACTTCACAGATTTCAAAGATATGCCCTTCACGACTGTACTCTCAGCTTTTGGGTATCATACTACCTTTGATGGTTATCATTTTAGACCTGAAGCAGAGGTTTCCCTCTTACATACGGAGAAAGAATTCTATTTGAAAATTCAATGTTTTCTTGACACTTTTGAGTTTACAGATTCAGATAAAGCTGAGTTGTGGTTATTGAGAAGAGCAGAAACGGCACATTTCATGAAAGTTTGGTTAGTTGAAAACTACTTTCTTTCGTTAGTTGTGATGATTCGTACTGCGAAGTATAGAAATGAGGTAAACAAAACATGGCAAACAAACTAAGAGAGATGGGTTCCTTGTCCGCAGGGAAGCGTGAAGAAAACATTTATAAGGTTTTTGCTTACTTACATACAAGAGAGCAGTTTCACCCAGTGAATTTGAGAAGTAAGGTTCAGGTTTCGGATAGAACTATTTTGTCTTATTTGAATCAGATTCAAGAAGCGCAACTTTTAACTGAACCTTATCGAGAACGCTTGTTGGAACTAAAAGCAACTGAGCAGTTTCGACAAGGTTCTAAAACTGATAAAGAGTTTTCCATTTTGGATCAGTTGGAAAATAAGTGGCTGTCACTTGCTGAAAGCACCAAAGGGTATCAAGGAAGAACGCAAGCGCCAACTAGAGCAGTTTATCTTTACACGTGAAGGTGAATTGGAAACGTTGTGGCAGCGACTAGAGTTTTCTATCTTGTTCTTTGAAATGATGAAAGGGTAAGAAAATGACAGATAATAAGATGATTAGTAGTGGAAATAGAGTAGATAGTGTGTTGATTGAAGAAAAACCTAAAGATTTCCAATCTTTGTGGTTGCGATTTAAGGGTAGTCCAAATCGCATAACTTGGGGTAGTTTGGGTATTTACGGAGTGAGTGTTATCTTGGCTTTACCTTATGTGTTTTTCGCTAAACATGCAGGGTTATTTGCACTTGGTTCTTGTCTAGTAGCTTTAACCACTTTGTGTTTAGGTTTTATGTCGGCGGGAAAACACCCCTTGGAACCTAAATCGAAACTTAGGTCTTTCGTAACCTTTCTACTAATGATTACAACACTTGGTTTAGGTTTTCGCATGATGAACTGGGACAGACATGTTCTTGTAGATTACCATGAAAGAACAGAAGACTTTCCTTACCCTCTTTTGACAAATGAAATAGCGAGTCCACTTATAGGTTGGACTGATTCGTTTACTATTTTAGTGAAACACGAGGATTTAAAATTCAAAGGTCCCGACTTTACAACCCTAGCTACTGAGGTTCGTAGTAAAGAGAAAGAGTATCGTGCAGGTACGCTTCAAGACTTCAAACCGTTTACGATTTACTATGGTGCTGATGCTATAGGAAAAACCGGCGATATTAAAGGTAAACGAACTGTATATGGTTGGTTCGGTTCAACTTCAACAGATTTTGTAATTGAGTTAGAAAAATAGAATGGAGATTTAGGTTATGAAGAAAAGAATTCTTGTTTCTTTTGATGTTTCGTCTATATCGATAACAAGTGAACATTTAGCTAAGTCTTTCTTATACGCATTTAGAGAAGAATTTAAAGAACCTATTCAAAAGTTAGAGAGTTTTAGGTGTGTTGATATTGTAAAGATGCTGACTTGGTTAGAATTTCACTACTTGAATGACTTATTCTTAACCAAAGATGAAGTCTACTTTTTAAGGTATGTACATTTTAATCTATACAATCTCTATCAAAGTGGTGCAATTTCAGAGGTACATTTTAGAGTATTGCAAAATGATTTTACAAATGAGGTTACGATTTAGAAAGTGAGCAAACAGTGACACAAAAAACAAAATATTACAAGGCGATAAATTGGAACGCCATAGAAGATGTGGTCGATAAGGCGACTTGGGAAAAGCTAACTGAGCAATTTTGGTTAGACACTCGTATTCCTTTGTCGAATGATTTAGATGATTGGCGCAAACTGTCTGAGAAAGAGCGTGATTTGGTAGGGAAAGTCTTTGGTGGGTTGACTTTGTTGGATACTTTGCAGTCGGTTGAGGGGGTATCTGCACTTAAACCAGATATTCGAACTCAACACGAAGAGGCAGTATTAAACAATGTGATGTTTATGGAATCTGTGCATGCTAAATCTTATTCTTCTATTTTCTCAACCTTGAATACCAAGACTGAGATTGAAGAAATTTTTGAGTGGACTGCTAAGAACCCTTATTTGCAGATGAAAGCTGAAGTTATCAAGACTATTTATGAAACAGGAACACCTTTACAAAAGAAAGTCGCAAGTGTGTTTTTAGAGTCTTTTCTTTTCTACTCAGGTTTCTTTACACCTTTGTGGTACCTAGGTAACAATAAACTCCCTAATGTAGCTGAGATTATTAAGCTCATTATTCGAGATGAATGTCTTGTATCAGAACAGTCATTATTGACTCCAAAAGGTTGGGTATCTGTAGCAGATATTCGGCCAGGTGATGTTATTTTGCAATTTAATCCTGAAACTAGAACGTCTGAGTTTGTTTCAGTTCAAACCGTTTCTACGGATTATGTTCCAAAACTGTATAACTTCAGTTCTAAAAATGGTTATGTGAATCTGACGTGCACACCAAAACATCGTCTAATTCGTAAGTCTTTAACTTCGGAAGCATATATGATTCGGGAAGCTGAGACTACTCAAGGTCAAACAGCTTTTTGGTTACATCCAAGACCTTTAGAATTGAATGAAAGCTCAGACTTAGAGCATAAAGTAAGTTTATGGGATGAGTTTTATATTGTAGCTTCAAAATACGGTTCGATTGCGAAAGTAGGTGAAGGTTCTAATTTAACTTTCACATTTAGAAGACCTCAGTTGATAGAGAGATTGCGGTATCTTCTAACTTTCTTGCGTATTTACTTTAAAGAAACTAAATTTAAGAACGAACTAGATGTATCCTTTAAAATACCAAGTTTATTTAGTAGTTCTATTAAGGTGGATAAACTAAAACAACTTCCTAAACGAGATTTGACAGAGGTTTCTCTTCATTGGGTGTTTGATTATTTAGAGAAAGTTACTTTTTGGTATGGACACCAAAACAGTAAGAACTCTCTGAGATATGTTACTTCTAACAGAGAAAGTTTAGATTGGGTGCAAGCTCTTGCTACTTTAGCAGGTTATAAAACTCGAATTAGAGAAGATGGTTTTTACAAGTCTGAGTTTTTACCAGATGACAAACCTCATTATTGTTTGATTTTTGTACCTAATGAGTGTGTTACCGCAGGTCAGGTTGTGAAGCGTAAGGAAATTGACGGCAAACAGGTTTACGGTATCCAAGTTCCGTCTGGTTTCTTAGTTACTCGTGGTAAAGGTGGTTCTGTTATTATAACAGGAAATAGCGTTCACGGTACTTACATTGGTTACAAGTTCCAATTAGCTTTTAATGAGTTGTCTGATGAAGAACAGTCTGAGTTGAAAGAGTGGATTTATGACTTACTCTATGAACTCTATGAAAACGAAGAGAAGTACACCGAAGAGTTATATGACGAAATTGGTTGGACAGAGGAAGTAAAAACGTTTCTTCGCTACAATGCCAATAAAGCTCTTATGAATTTAGGGTTAGACCCGTTATTCCCAGAGAGTGCAGAGGATGTCAATCCTATCATCATGAATGGTATTTCCACAGGAACCTCTAACCATGATTTCTTCTCACAAGTTGGGAATGGGTATCTGCTCGGTCAGGTTGAAGCTATGGAAGACAGTGATTATATTGTTGGTTTATAATTTTTGTTAAATATAAAGTATAGAAAAAGCATGCTACTTTGTGGTTTTGCTTTTTTCTTTTTCTTTGTGATATAATACATTTATGATTCAAAGAAAGTGTTGAGGGTTTCATTTAGTGTTTAGTTTAAAAACAGTTGGAAAGTATAGAAAACATAAGAGTTTTGGTTTAGTAGGTTGTGTAGGTTTAGCCTTAGTCACGGGTGGTTATATTCTTGTAAATCCTACAACATCGGTATATGCTGATGTTATTCGAGGTGGTGACGATATTGAAAATTTAGATGTTCATAGCAAGCTTGCTGAGGGTGTTGCTATGACTTATACAACTTTTGATAGTGGAACAAGTGGAAAGCAAACGGCTTCGGGTAGTGGTGTATTTGTAGCGCCCAATGTGATGGTGACAGTAGCTCACAACTACTATGATAAGAACCCAGAAGATAAATCTGCGGTCTTGCGTGGTGGGGAGTCTGCTCGTAGTTATGTAGTGATGAACTCGGAGACAGAGAAGAATAACAAAGTACCCACTTCAGGGGTATCAGAAACTCTTGAAAAAGACTCTATTCACTTATATAACGGCAAAGACTTTGGTAAAGACTACAGCAATGACTTAGCAGCAGTAGTCACTAAAAAGCCTGTAGAAGTCATGACCAGTGGTGAAGATTCCCCAAGCGAGTTGAGTCATAAAGATATCTCTACTGGTGATAAAATCACTATGGTCGGATACCCTAATGATTTTTCTACTCCGAATTTAAGTGAAAAGAATAAAACTCGCTTGAAAGACGGTAAGGCTTATTCAGTATCAACAACTGTTAGCAGTGTCAATAAAGAGAGTGGTGCAGTCACCTATCATTCCTCAGCTTTAGGTGGTTTTTCAGGTGCTCCTTTATTTAATGATAAGGGAGAGGTAGTTGGTATCCACCAGCACGGAACAAATACTTCAAGTGCTTCTGAGAGTGAGCGTATTGGTGGTGGTTTGATTTTCACGGAGAAACAAAAGGCTTGGATTCGCTCTTTGATTGATAAATATGCGATTACAGGTTGGTTTGTTGATGGTCATAAGTGTTATTACTATGATGAAAATCATAGAGTTTTGCGTGATGTAGAAAAAGAGATTGACGGTGTTCTTTATAGTTTTGACGCTAAAGGTTTAGGGACAGTAGTTAAAGGTTCTGAAAAAGGTCATGTTATTCTTAAGGTTGAGGATAGCAAAGGAAATCGTGTGATTTCAGATAAATTAGTGCAGACAGGTGAAGTGGGGAGTTTATTAGAATTTCATTTAAGACAGACTTCAGAGTTCAAAGATTTGTTAGCGAAGTCTCCAACTAGTAAAGTGGTATCTTATGGTGGAGTTGCGATTAACAAATCTATTACTGATTTAAGTTGGTCTGATGAATATGTAAGCAAGTTATCTTTAGGTGATACTATTATTAAATTGGTTGTTGATCAGTAAACGAGTCCTCATTTGAAAAACCGAGTACAACAGAGCCAACCGTGCCAAAACCACCACAAGATTTTAATCGTACAGAAGTAGGCTCTGTTGGTACAGAGGGGTATAGTAAACTTCCAAAACCTAGTGAAGAGGTAAAACGTGCACCTAATGGTGTTGAAAACTTTGCTGCTAGTGCTTATATTCAGACACCTGACGGTACAGGTTCAGGTACGTTAATTGCACCTGATTTATTATTAACCGTAGCGCATAACTTCTTAACAGTTAATGGTTCTGAGGTTGTTACGAAATCAGGAAAGACAAATACTGTTTATAGAGCTACTTTCCCTAATGGTAAGTCAATTACTTTTTCTGATGAGGATATTTCGTATTGGAATAAAAAGGATTCCGTCTTTGGATTTAAACATGATTTAGCACTAGTTCGACTGAAAGAAAAAGTAGAGGGTGTTGTACCTGCAGATTTAACTTTAAGTTCTGTAGTTCCTAAAGAGGGTGATTTAGTTTCCGTTTATGGGTATCCAGATGGGAAGTTAAGTTCTGTGTTAGATAGCAAAGTCGTAGGTATTTCGGATTTTGGTTCAGGGATTCATGCGATTAGTTATAGTGGTACTAAACCCGGAGCGTCTGGTGGTGGGCTTTATGACGATAAAGGTACTTTAATTGGTGTCCATCAAAATGGTGTAGAGGGTAGCCGAAGTGGTGGTTTAGTTTTATCAAAAGAGCAGTTAGATTGGGTTAAATCTTATGTCAATGGTCAACCAAAAGCACCAATTTATGTAGAAGATGCGGTATCTGTTGATGAAAAAGACAAGCCAAAAGAGGATAAGAAAGACGAAGTTGTAGTACCTAAAGAAAATCCTAAGTCTGAGGAAACGCCTAAGTCTGAGGAAACGCCTAAGTCTGAGGAAAAAGATAAAGAGGAGCATAAACCGTCTTTAAACACACCAGAAGAGCCTAAAATTAAGGTTTTAACTAAGTATATAGGTGATAATACCCTTGAGGTCGGAAAAGAGCGTACAGAGGAAATTACGACTATTTCTAAGGGTATTAAGAAAGTAACTCGTACAGTCATTAAAGGTACACTACCTAAAGTAGCAGTTGAAACTATAGCTCCACATGTAATATATAAAGGTGATGAAACAAAACCTGTTGGTTTTAGAGAAGAAACTAAAGGCATAGAGGGGTATTTAAAACGTACGATTAAGTATAATGTAGATGAACACACAGGTCTTATTTCTGAGTCAGTTACTGAGGAAAAAGTTGATGCAAAGAATACGGTTATTAGAGTAGGTTTGAAGTCTGAGGTTTTAGAAACAAAGATTGCGATAACTGAGCGTTTAGTACCTTCGATAGAGTTAATAAAAGGCAAAATAGAAGTTGTAAGTGAGGGTTCTGAGGGGTTAGAAACAGTAACTATAACTTACAAGTTAACAGACAATGGAGTTGTTGTAGAAGACTCTCGTAAAACTGAGAAGGTTCCTATGAAGGAGAGAATTGTAAGGGTTGGTATAAAAGAAGAGGTTCTTTCTTCTAGTCCTAAAATAGAACCTCTTGTACCAAATGATGCTTCTAGTAGCTCTGATCTGGTTGATTTTGTAGATAAAGTGTCTGATTCTGAGCCTTCAGTGAAAGCAGATTTACCCGTAGTTAGTGTTGCTTTGCTCGGAGAAGGTTCTTCACAACAAAGTACACCAGCGGTATCCACTGCAACAAACTTTTTAGAAAATAGAGTTTCTAATTTAGGAAATTCTACGGTAAAAGAGGAAAAGGTTGATGCTACATTACCTCAAACGAACGAAGTGCGAAGTTCTACTTTAGTAGGTTTAGGGTTAGCTTTGCTTTCAGCAGGTTCAATTAGTTTAGGTTTTCGAAAAGAAGAATGAGATTAAATCGTCAGTGGGTAGTTTTTACTTGTATTTTTTAACAGTTTTTGCTATACTAAAATCATTAAATTAACTGAGGTAAGAACAAATGGCAAATGATACAAAAGTAGCAATTCCGGGAAGAATTTCAGTTGAACGGGTTGTAAATGCAATTGGTTTTGTAGGGGCACAGTTTATCAAAGATGATGTTGAACGTAAAGAGTTCGATACCCGTCCTAAGACTAAGACTTTAGGTGGGATTCCTTGTCCGATTATTTATTGCAAAAATGAAAACTTCCATGAATATGGATTTATCACTATTTTGTATAGAGGTGAGTACCGTCAACTATTCTACCATTACGACTCACGTTTTATTCTAGACCCAGAAGAGATTGAGCGTAACATTGATAGAGGGTATCCAGAGTTTAACCGTGACTTCACAATTTTGTCTCTAGGTATGGATCAAAATGCGATTGACTTATTGACTGATGTGGTTCGTTACTTTGATGGTTATATTGACGAAGATGACTGTGATGCACATTATTACCATAAAGTTTTGTAAGAGTATAGTTTTCCCTTGACAAAACTTTCAAGTTGTGCTATAATTTAAACATAATTGGCATAAAGGTGTTCCTTTTACCGAAAACTTAAAGCAGATGAATGTACACCTCGCCAGAAAGATAGATTGCAGAAAACCGTTCCTTTACTTAGGAGATATTTAATAATCGTAGTTTGTAGAACTCGCTAATATGAGTCTCCGCTACTACGATTGGTTACTTACGGTTCGCAGAAGTTAGCTCTAAACTAGTTGGTTTAGAGCTTTCAGTTTGGTTAGATTAGAAAGAAGTAGGATAGATATGAACTACGCACAAATTGAAACTTTAGCTAAATATTTAAAGGTTGTAGAAAGCACAAAAGAGGTTGGAGACTTTAAATACACTCAGTTGTGTTTAACTCACGGTATCCTTGTAGACCCTCTTGAGCCAATTTCAAAAGAGATTGCAGATGCTTTGATTAAACATTATGGAGTTGACCTTAGAAACGCCAACGCTACCTTTTATGAGAGTTTCGAAGTTCGTAAAGGTTTGACTTGGGGCGAGGTTGTATTCGACCGTTTGTGTCATTATGCTATGACTTATGGTGGTTTAAAGGAATTTTTCGGTACAGACTTTATTCCAAATTCTGAGGAAAAAGAATTTCAAACTGCTTTAAATACGCATTTAACAACTATTCATATTAAGTCCTATATGGAAGTTCGAGAAGATTTATTTGAGTTTCTTAATCAACCCTTGGCTTTACCTACAAATGACATTTCGATTTTGGCAGACTTGGTTGAACACTACGGTGTAGACATTACTGAGAAAGCCAATAAAGAGCTTCAAATTGAGTTTGGGTATCGTTACAAAGTAGCACCTAAAAACCCAGAGTTGCTAGTACGTTTGTTGGTTCGCATCCTCTTGGGTACAACAGACTACTACAAGAACAAACTGACCTTTAACCATTTACGTTATGAAGTTTCACATTTGAGTAAAGAAAAGAAAGACTTAATCGTGTCTTTGGTTAAAGACTTTGTGTCAAAAACAAGGGTTGCAACCTCTAGCGGATCATTTCCGCCCAAACAAACAGTTGTGGTTGACTTTGCGTAAACTAGGTTTGCAAAAAGAAGTAAACGCTATGAAGCGTTTGTCTGAGGTCTCTCGTAAAGACCACACCTTTAAAACTCTAATTACAGAGTTTCCAAAAGACCTTAGCGGTATCACAAATTACCAACTTATTCGTTATTACAACTATTTGAGTGAGTTGCGTAATTTGGTTGAGGGTGATTACCAAGTTTACCGTATTCGTAACGGTAAAACTTTTGTGAAAGCTCTTAAACAGACTCCGATTAGTGGTTTGGAGTATACTTTGGTTGATTTGTACTTGGAGCGTATTGCAGAAGAGTTCAAATCTCGCTTTGCAGACAAAGAGTTGAAGTTTTATCAACCAGAAGATCATATTTCGATTGCACTTCCAACAACTGCTAAGTCTTTCATTGGTTCATACCCTATGTATACTCGCATTGAGCTTCCAGATAATTACCAAATCGGTATTTATTGGAACCAAGACGGTGACTTAGACTTACATGCGCATAGCGTAGATGGTCGTCACGTAGGTTTCTATGGGGAAAATATTAGTGGTATCACTTACACTGGTGACATGACTTGTTTAAATCGTCAAGGTTTGGCAGCAGAAGGTTTATTGATTGAGGGAGTTCAAGGTTTGACATTCAGTATGAACCCATTCAACACTTTAGATTCAGATGCTTGTAAGATTTATATTTCTAAGTCTTTGGATAAGAAAGCAACTTCTGTTGTAGAAGACGGTTCTCTTCTGTTCCAAGCAAGTATTCCGACTGACCGAGAAATGGTTTTTGCGACTAATGTTGAGGGTGCAGTAGTTTTAACGAACTTGTCAGTAGGCGGTCAAGTACCAAATGAACAAGCAAGTGAGAAGTTGACTCTTGCAGTAGAGCGTAAGTCTCAAACTGCATTGAGTTTGAGAGACTTCGCAGAGTTTGTAGGTGCTGAATTTGTGGACTCTGTAGAGGAAGCAACTCATGACTTCTCTCAACAAGGGGTATCTGTGGCTACTTTCACAGGTTTGTTGGGTTAATTTAGAGGTAAAGGTTGGGTGAATTATGCTTAAATGTCATGAGTTCGATACTATCTTGAAACAGTTACATGAACTTAAAACTTTAGGGGAAATTGAGTTTGTATTTTTAAAGGTTAAATAGTTTTTGTACTTTTCTAATAACTTTTGTATCTTTTTGTTGCAACCTATTCTAATTTGTGTTATACTTAAGAAACTAAACTGGAAAGGTGTAATTTAAGTTATGAAATTATCTGAATACGCAAGACGAATTGGAGTTAAGCGCCACACTGCTTATCGTTGGTTCAAACGTGGGGAAATTCCTAATGCAGTTCAACTTCCGTCAGGTACAATTTATGTTCCAGATGAGATATTTGAAACTGAAATGAAATCTAAGCAAGGGCTTACTGTAGTTTATGCAAGGGTATCCTCTTCTGAGCAACGGAAGACTAATTTAGAAACTCAAGCAGAGCAATTAACTCAATTTGCTATTGCAAATGGTTGGGTTGTTGATAAGGTTATCAAAGAGGTAGGTAGCGGTTTTAATGGTGAACAGAAAAAGTTAACAGAGTTACTTTTATCAGATGAACCTATAGCTCGTATTGTTGTAGAGCATAAAGATAGACTGACTCGCTTTGGTTTTAATTATTTAGAAATTTTAGCTAAGAAACAAGGTTTTGAAATTATTGTTGTTAATCCAACAGTTACAGACCAAGAAGATTTGATGCAAGATTTCGCTTTAATTATTACTTCTTTTTGCGCTCGGTTATATAGTGGACGAAGAGCAAAACACAAAACAGAAGAAATCCTTCAAATTTTACAGAAAGGTAACTCAGATGAGACAAGTTGAAAGACATTGGATAAGAGAAAATCATGAGTTATACGCTATCTGTGATGATTTAACTTTCAAAGCTAAGAACCTGTACAATGCAGGTCTATATCAACTTCGTCAGTCTATTTTTGAGCGATGTAAAAGTCAAGATGAGGTTAAACCCTCAGTTCTTACTTGGGTTGAGTTAGTTTCTGAGTTTCGGAAAGAGAAACAGAGTGATATGTTAGCTTTACCTTCTAAAGTTTCAACTAATATTTTTGAAGTTGGTTGGTTCCGCTATAAGTTCTTATTACCAACTACTAAGATGTTACCATGACAAATCTAACTTGAGCGTGACAAGTAAGCCTAACTTACCTCGGTATCTCCATAAAACCGAAGGTCGTTATATGCTTGAATTTACTAATCAGACTTTTTCTAAGAAAAGAGGAGACAAGGGTGAACTCATTCTATGTCCTAAAGACTTGAACTTACATATTTCAACCCAAGTTGAAAATCCTAAGTGCGTTTGTATCGTACCAAAATTAGGAGCTTTTTGTAATTGACATTATCTATGAGGTTGAAGAAGTTCCTTTAAAGCATACAGGTAATTACGCAGCGATTGACTTAGGTGTAGATAATTTAGCTAGTATTACCTTTTCAAATGGAGTAAATCCATTATTAGTAAAAGGTTCTAAGGTAAAAAGTATCAACCAAGGTTATAATCGTATCATTGCTAAAGCACAATCTAAACTTCCAACAAACCAAAGAACAAGTAAACACATCCACCGTCTTTGGAGAAATCGTGAATTGAAGTTACAAGCTGAACTTCATAAGATTACTTCTTTTCTCTCACTTTATTTCGACGAGATGTCTATTGAAAAAGTTTTTGTTGGTAAAAATGTAGGTTGGAAACAAGAAGTTGCTTTAGGAAAGAAAACGAACCAAACCTTTGTAAACATACCTTATAATACTTTCATTTCTCAATTAACTTATAAGTGCAAGTTAAGGGGTATTGAGGTTGTAGAGCAAGAAGAGTCTTACACTTCAAAAGCAAGTTTTGTAGACCAAGATGAAATACCAGTTTATGGGGAAACTGAAGAGAAACCTCAATTTTCAGGTAAACGTATCAGTAGAGGTTTATACAAAACCAAGCAAGGTTTTATTCTCAACGCTGATATTAATGGTTCTTACAATATTTTGGTAAAAGGACTAGCCACTTTAGGTAAAGTAGTAGATAGAGCTTTGGTTTCTTATCACACAAGAAGTTTAAGAAATTGTTCAAACTTATCTAATTTGGACTTAATTTCAAATTATATGTAAGCCCACATCTTAGAGTTTGTCTAAGAGAGGGTATAGGGGTATCGTAGGATGCCTTTAGCGAAAATAATGGCTTGCTTTGCAAGTCATTATGGAGCGTTAAGAATCAAGTGGTACATTTGTTGTTATTTTTAACATTTGCAACAACCAGTTGAACTTATCGTTTATTTAAGGTTGTTTTTAATTGGGAGCCTTCGGCACGTACTTCGGATATTCTCGCTTACATGTGTCGATGTTTGATGGCTTATGATTTAATGTAGAGGTGAGAACTATAAGTATTGTAAATGAGCTTTTCGCAGATAGCAAACCACGTTTAGAAAACTTTCAAAACACTTATTTTGAAGAATTTTTCAAACGACCTTCTGTTTTGCAATGTTTACGACAACTTAGACGGACTTTTGCAGTTGCAGAAAATAAAGTACCTATTCAGTTTCATACAAGTTTTGTAGATAGTTTTGGTAATACGCAACACTTGTTGGTTATATTTAGTACGAATGTGGATCAAACTTATGTACTTAGGTTTGATTGTATTTCTGAGGACTATTATGATTATGGGAAATATGAACGTAATGTTACACGGGATAAAGGTTTTGAGTTTAAGTTTAGTGATATAACTAAAAACTTACAAGTGCAGTATGTAAGTTATACTAATTGGTTTGCGCGAAGAGAAATTCTTCAATTTTTGGAAGAGTTGTTTAGTTGATAACTAAGGGTATCTGACTTCAGTTGGGTACTTTTTTTATTTTTTTACTTGCATCAGTTAATTATTTATGATATAATAAATTTATTAAAGATTGAGAGGTGTCCAAATGAAGTTCAAAAACTTAAACGAAACAGACAAGAAAGTAATTAAGTTTGCTTACTTTACGAAATTGTTAGTTAGGTTGAGTCACCTAAATGAGCGAGACATTCCTTTGCAAAGCTCACTTAAAGCTTACGATAGAGGTTTGACTAGTTGGAACGTAGAACGTGCTGATGAAGATACTTTATATCTTCGTCTTTATACTAAACACTCTAACATTTCTAAGTTCATTTGCCTTAAAATTCAAGATAGAGAAGTCTTTGCAGAATATAAAGCTAATAAACGAGGTTTATCTTCAAATGATTCTTTCATCTACAAAATTGCAAATATTGCGTTTGATGAATATGAGGGTGTTATCTTTGAGAGCATAGGAGATTTACACTTATTAGCTTATGAAAGTATGGGTAACATTCTTTTCGAAGATTTGGTAGATCAAACATTAAAGTTAGCAAAAGACATGAAAATTTCGACTGCTGAAGTCACTAAGGAATTGGATTTACATGCGTTTCTTTACGGTAAGTTAGGTTATTTTCAGACGTAAATAGTAATACAGAAAGTAGGTAAAATATGAGTGACCAAAATTGGCTCGGTATCCTTGGTGGTTTTTGGTTGGCAAAGAATATGTTAGATGAAGATTCCTCCAAGTCCCGTTCTTCTTCAACTTTGAACGATTATTCTAGTGGGGGTTTTGTTGAAGGTGCGCCTTACGTCCCAGAGAGTGATGAGTATCGTGCTCGAAACTTTGTACATAGGTATGCAACGGATGGTAAGACTGTTTTTACCCAAGACCAGTTTTGTTTATTTATCCATCGATTAGGTGTGGTGTATTATGTGGGTCAAGATGAAACCGGACATAATATCTATGATATTCATCCATGTAAAAAGTCTCAGTTGAGAGATATTTTAACGTATGGTTTATTTTGGGATGAACCTAAAACTGTAGGTTCTAGGAATAAGTTAGTTGATGAGGTTATTGACAGTTTGGCTCGGAGAGGTTATCCAATAAACACATCTAGGTTTCGATTTTTATATAAGTTTGATTTAATGGAGAAAGTTTTTCCAGATACATTTAGGTATTTGAGTGCCGAGGAGTCATATTATTATTGGCGTTCTTTAGGAAATTAGGTTGTTGTATAGTGCTGAGTATAATAAACAGTTGCAAAATTTTATAGAAAATTTGAGGTGATAAATATGAACTTATCTTCGTTGGTAGCACTTGGAGCTATCAGAAATCATTACAATGAGGATTTCACAAAGTCTTCTAACTCAAGGTCTTTTGATTATCCAGAGGAGCCTTCAAATAAGGGTATTTATATTGATAAGACCTACTTTTTTGTTGACGGTTATGGTGTAGTTATCCGACGTGGGAGCACTTTTGTGATTTTACCTTGTTCGCGAGATGACTATACAACTATAGTAGACAGAGCTGCTTGTTTTCATAAGAGTGATCATGATTGTGTCTATGGTGACCCTAAGTCAAATATTTTACTCGTTCTTAGAGATAATGGTTATAACATAAAGTCTTCGGATTTGTTACGTTTAAGTATCCCTGCAATCTTTAGGAAAGCTTGTCCAGACTTTATTGTTCACAACGGTTACGCAGAGTATGTAGGGGAGTAATGACAAACCAAGGCTAATTGCTTTGGTTTTCTTCTTGCATTTTTCTTGTAGTAGTGCTATAATAAATTCAATCTTACAAATAAGTAAGTTAAATTAGTTATAAATAAAGGATTTCTATTATGAAAAAGATTAAATTGCTTTCGGTATCCGCTTTATCCCTTCTAGCTCTTGGGTTTGGAACGCAAGTAGCACACGCAAGTATTCAAACTGATACAATTGATGAGAAGTGGGGCAAACCTACATTGGTATATGGTGGTAGCTTAACTGACTCTCAAGTAGAGGAAGTAAACAAGTCGTTTAATATTCATGATATAGCAAATGTAAAGCGCCAAGTAGTTTCTGATGCTGACTACGCTAAGTATATGAATGAACCAGATGTTAGTGGTTTGTCGTTGATTTCTTCAACTTTGGTCGCCAAGCAAGATAAAGGCAAGGGTATCACTGTTAAGATTGTAACTCCAGAGAACATCACACGTGTAACTGAGACTCAATATCGCAACGCTGCAATTACGGCGGGAGCAACAGATTTGGCGATTGAAGTTTCTGCTCCAGTAAAAGTAACCGGTGAATCTGCCTTGGTTGGTGTTTCTAAAGCTTTGGAAGCAAATGGTCAAGAAATTGATGCGAAGCGTACCGAGATTGCCAATGAGGAGATTTCAACAACTGCTCAAATTGCAGAAGAGAATAAAGATGCGAAAGGTTTCGATAGTCAGTTATTGGATAATGCTTTAATTCAGATTAAGACTGAGTTGGCGAAAGAAAAACAAAACAAAGGTCAAGTTGCTGACGATAAGAAAGTTGAGCAGATTGTAAAGAAAGCTCTTAAAGATAATAAACTAGATGGTATTATCTCAGATGAGCAAGTTTCTCAACTTGTGCAGTTCGCTAAGGGGTATCAGTCTACTTCTGCGGTTGATTCAAAAGAGGTATTGAATCAATTGGGTGATTTGAAAGATGCTATTTCTGAGGGAGTAGGTAAGTTCTTGAAGTCTGCTGAGGAGCATGGTGTATTTGAAAAAAAGCAGGAGATTTTGTGAAGTCTTTGTGGGATTCTATTGTAGGTTTCTTTTAAATAAGTTAGGTGAGTCTTAATGAACTTTGTTACATTATTTATTATTGGTTTTATTTTAGGTTTAATTCTAAAAGCTATTAAGAAGAGCTTTCGATTTTCCTTCTCGGTTGTGGTTGTGTTTGTACTTGTTGCTTACTTACTACAACTCTTCCATATCTTATAAATAAAGGACGTCAAGGGTATTTAACCTTGACTTTTTTTATTTGGTTTGTGGTAATATAAATGTATTAAATTTAGGAGGTTTTGTATGAAATTAAGAGCTACTTTGAAACATTATGATACAGATGTTGCTAAATTAGTCTTAGATGATAACTCGGTAGTAAATTCTGAGGTAGTAGATGTTTCTTTAGCTAATAGATTTACATTTTATGATTTAACAGAGAGGGGTTTTACGGGGGAATTTCAGTCTCGTAGGATTCCAAGACATTGGGGGAGACGTCAAATTATTGGGAAAGAAAACCCCACCTTATTGGATGAATTACTTTCTCATCGGGCATGTGATGTTGAAGATGGTTTTTGGTTGGAATTTGAAGAGCCTTATAATAAAGGTTTCCAATCTTATTATGATGTATTGCGTGCAGGGGGTGCTATGTCATGAGTCTATCTCCTAAAGGAAACCAACCTAAAAGATATGAAGGTAATTACTTTATAAAGATTGATTATCATGGGGGTGAAGCTTTTATCTGAGTTTTTTTGATTTCTTTTATTTTTTTAGAATCTACCTCCTTTAAAGATTTTTGTACCGTATCGTTATATTTTTTTCCTAACGTAAGTAAAAAGTCCTTCATATAAACCTTGGTATTCGTTCATACCTATGTTTCACATTGTCTTGGAATATATTTATCAATTTAATTCTACTTTATTTGATAAAGTTAATAGACAGAATGTGAGAAAAATCGAGTGAAGATAGACGTATGTTGGTTTTCAGATATTGGATAGATAAATACTATTTCCGATTATCTATTAAAGACCGCGTTAAAGAACTTCAAAATATGATTGTTTGGTTTACAAACGGTCAAGTTTCTTATGATGATTGTGCTACTTATTTTTTTCTGCTTTTTGTGACTTTAGACACAATGTTTCTGAACACAGATAGACATTTTTCAGAACTTTGGAGTTATGTTTGATTCCAGTTTGGGTTCTTATCGAACTTCTTTATTGTTTGACCAAGGGTTTAGTTTAGGTGTTGGTGAGAGTTCTTTGTTTATAAAAAGAGTTCAGTTGCATAGAGATAAGCAGATAAAAATGCAACCATTTGGAACAACTCTAAAGAGCAATAGCAAAGCGGTAGAGTGGTATCCTTACGACTTTGATGTAGTTAAGTTTGTCGATTTATTGCAGTCTGAATTATCAAATTGGAGCGTTTTAGGGATGTCACCTCAATGGGTTTTAATGAAACGTCAGTTAAATATTTACTATCCACAAGATACGAATGGTGTAAATACTTTGGAGTATTTAACCTCAGTAGGTTTATAACTTTTTTTCTCTTACTTAAGGTTACTATTTATAACTTAGTATATTAGGTATCTGCCACTGTCTGAAAAAAAAATGGAGTTAGGTAAAAATTCTTGACTCCATTTTTGATTTGTGTTACACTTACTTTTAGAAACAGGTTTGTTTCTTATTTTGTTAAGAACAGAGTTGTTTAGATGATTCAGTAGAGTAAGATTAAAGTCTTACATAGTTCAATATAGAAAGGTAATATATTTTTACATGAGTAGAAATTCTGAAACTAAAAGCTTATGGTTCAATCCGTAAGTATAAACGAGCAGGTACTTGTGGTGTAATTTTAGGGTTAGCTGCTTTAGGGTTAGCTTTCACTGGCGGTACTGTAAGTGCTGATGAGAGAGTAAATCCAAGCCCAGCTACAAATGCAAAAGAATTGCAAGAGTCTGCCACTGTTGGTTCTACTCAAGACCAAGCTAGTACAGAAAAATCAACAGGTTCTGTTGAAGTTACTGTGGGTAGAGAAAAAGTAGAATCTGCGGTATCTGCTGCAAAAGAAGTAGGTCTAATTGTAAAAGAAACTGAAGTTGATGGTGGTTTGGTGGCTAATTCTGATGAGTTAGCTAAGAAAACTGCTGAGATTGAGTCTAGTTACGACAAGCAAGCAACTACTATTGTAGACCAGTCTGAGAAGTACAAAAAGGAAGTAGAAACTCGTAAAGAAGAGATTAAAACGATTATTACTGAGAACAAGGAGAAGCAAGACTCTTACAACAAAGCTAAAGCTCAGTATGAGAAGGATTTAGCTGAAGCAAAGCGTAAGAATGAAGAGATTCGTAAAAATAACATTGCCAAAAAAGAAGCTTATAAGAAAGCAGTAGAAGCTCGTAAAAAAGAAAACGAAGGTATTCTTAAAGCTAACCAAGAAGCTTTAGCTGCTTATGAGAAAGCTTTTAGCTGAGTTAAAACGCTAAGAATAGTGAGATCGATAAGGGAAAAATGCTAAAGCTACGGCTAAATATAATGATGATATGCGTGATTATCAAAAAGCTCGTGAGAAATACGAGAAAGATTTAGCAGAGTACAAGAAGAAGGTTGCTGAGTACAATTCTTTAACTTCAAGGGGGGAGGTTAATGGCGTTAAGGTAGTTGGTGATTTTGATGAGTCAAAAAGAGGCTCAATGAACTACTATTCTAAGTTGACTGCTATATTTGATGGAGATAAAAACGCTTGAAACGGTAAATGGGGTATTAGGTGCAACTTCTGCAACTACTATGTCGTTAGATGAGAAACTGCAAGAGGATACACGCTCGGTTAATGACGAAGTCCGCTCTTACGGTGGTAAAAATTATTAGAGGTATTCAGCAAGGTTCCAAATTTACGTTACATAACATAGGTACAACGAATACTGGTAAAATTATCTCAGCATCTTTTGTTTCTAGAAATACACCTACCCCAGAACATAAGCTACCAAATAACCCAGAAGTTTACACTCGTCTGTGGGTATGGTGGAATAAGAACCAAAAATTCAGGTACAGGTATATCTTCTATTGGTTTACATGCTCAAAATTATTTAAATGTAGATTGGGATATTAACTTCTTTGATGAGAAAAACTAAGAAACCACTGAATTTGGGATTAGTAAACATGTTCTCAGACTTAGACTTCAACCAAGCGAACCGTTATACTTATGGAGATAACTCTACTGGAGTTGTTTTTAAACCCACCAGGTTCTAATGTAAAAGAGAAAGTTGTTAGAGGAGAAACTTTCTGGGCAGGTGTATACACAACAGGGGTAGTTGACCACGATGACGCTAGTGGGTTAAATCGCTTTTAGAAAGGGAGACCCTATCTATGGAGATAACGACTCTGATAGAAGTGCACCATCAGGGACATATGCGAGTGCAGGTAAGGGTACACGTCACCGTATTCAGTACCTAGCTAATGCAGATTGGGGATTAACTCCTTATTCAGAGTCTGCCTCCGCAGCATACAGAGAGTACTGGCATAAATCTGATGCACAAGCAGGTAAAGCTCCGACATCAGATCATGAAATTTTCAAATCTGCGTATGGTTTTACATTATGGGGTGGTAAATCGGTAGTTACTCCGTTAGTTCCACCGACTTCACTAAAAAAACACCAACTCCACTAAACTTAATTCAAAAAGGATAAGAAATCTATTGAGAAACCTACACCTAAGCCGTTATTACCAGAAATTCCACCAGTACCTGATACAGGTGAGGTTCCTTTGCCAAAAGAACCTCCTAAACCTGAGTTAAGTGTTGTTCCTAATGAGATTGAACCACGAAGTGTTGAGGTTACGTATACTCGCTTGAGAACTACCCCGACCGTAGAAAAGTTAGTTAAGAACTCTGGGGGTACAAATGTAAATAACTCGTCTGTACCTAAACTTTCCGAGGTGGTTTGGGAATTAGAGACTAAACCTTTAGCTGCTAACCGTAAAGAAACTACGATTTATGATTTAACAGATAACTTACCACAAGGGTATCATCTTGATTTAGCGAAAACAATTGCTCAAAATTCAGACTTTATAGTAACTTACAATAAGGATAAACATCAATTAAAGGTGTATTGAAGTCTGAGGGGTTAGCTAAAGTTAATGCAGATTTAACAAAAGCTTATACTGTTCCAGTTCTTAAGATTTATGGTACTGTAACCAATGATGCAGCTACTTATAAGAACAATTTCCGTTTGAATTTGAATAATGAGTTTGAGTCTTATTCAAATGTTGTTAAAGTAACAACACCAGGTGACCCACATCGTCCAAATGATAGTGAGATTAAACCAGTTAAGACGAACTATAACAAAGATGGTATTAAAATCAATGATAAGCAAGTTTTACCAGGTTCTGTAAACTATTACCATGTGAAATTGGACTATGACCAATACAAAGGTATTAAAGGTGATAAAGCTACTATTCAAAAAGGTTTTGGAGCTATTGAGGTTTACCCTAGTGACGCAGTTGATTTGATGCCTAGTGAAATTCGCTATGTTGACTCTAACGGTAAAGAAGTTAAAGGTATTAGTGCCTACCACTTCAATTCTGTATCTGAGGTTAAAGATGCTCGTATTCTTTCAATTTTGAATACAAGTAATATTAAACCTAAAGGTGCTTTCCAAGTATTTATGGCAGATGACCCACAAGCTTACTTTGACAATTATGTTTCTAAGGGTATTTCAGTTACTGTTATTGACCCTATGAGAGTAAAAGACTCATTAGGTAAAAATGGCGGTGCTTATGAAAACAAAGCTTACCAAGTAGACTTCGGTAATGGTTATGAAGCTGACGTTGTGAAAAATAAGGTTCCATCACCTAAACCTACAAAACAGAACTTGAATGAACAAGGTGAGGATATTAACAATAAACCGGTTCTTGCGGGTACTGTGAACTACTATACTGTAAAAGCTGATTATAGCGACTATAAAGGTATTGAAGTAGATAAGGCTACTATTCAAAATGGTTTCCACATTGTAGATGATTATCCAGAAGATAAAGTTACTATCAATGAAAAAGATGTTGTAGTGACAGATTCTAAAGGGAATAAAGTTACAGGTTTAACGGCTCACATCTACAATTCGGTATCTGAAGCTCCTAAAGGAGTTCAAGATGCTTTAGCTAAAGGTGGCTTTGTACCTAAAGGTGCTATTCAAGTGTTTAGTGCAAATAACCCAGAAGAGTTTTATGCTAAGTATGTGCAAACAGGTGAAGTGCTTACAGTTAAGAACCCTATGACTTTGAAGAAAGAGTTTTTAGGTAAGGTTGGAGAGTATGAAAATACAGCTTATCAGTTAGATTTTGGTCTTGCTAAAGTGACTGAAACTGTTAAAAATAACTTTGTTAAACCTACTCCTAAGAAGGCTAACTTCAACAAAGATGGTGTAAATATTGATGGTAAAGAAGTCTTAGCGGGTTCTATCAATTACTATCATGTAACTGCTGACTATTCATCTTATAAGGGTATCAAAGCTGACAAGTCTCGTATTGCACAAGGTTTCTTTATTGCTGATGATTACCCAGAAGATGTCTTAGATGTGCTTTCTGATAGAATTAAACTTGTTGACTCTAAAGGTCAAGAAGTTAAAGGTTTGAAATATGCTATTTACGAAAGTTTGGAAAAAGCACCAGAAGTCGTTCGTAATGCTTTAACTGCTCGTGGATTTAAACCTAAAGGCGCATTCCAAGTTTGGGAAGCTGAGAGACCTGAAGAGTATTATGCAAAATATGTTCAAACTGGAGATAAGGTTATGATTATTAACCCTATGAAAGTTAAAGACACATTTGCTAAAACGGGTGGTAAGTATGAAAACACAGCCTATCAAATTGATTTTGGTGTAGCTGATGTAACAGGAACTGTTGTAAATAACATTCCTAAGTTAGATACTAAGAAAGATGTTGTTATCAAAATTGGTGATACAGAGTCACAAGATGGTAAGAACTTAGTATTAGGTCAGACTTTCTACTATTCATTTGCTGGTTCATTGATTCCAAGTAATCGTGCTGATGATTTGTTCGAGTACAAGTTTGTAGATGACTACCAAGAAACTCATGACCGCTTTGATGGTAAGTACAAAGTTATTGCAAAACGTGATTTTGTAACTGCTGATGGTAAACGATTTAAAGCAGGTGATGATTTAACTGCTTACTCTTGGTTGAAAGAGGATAAAGCTAAGGGACAACTTGAAGTTGGTCTGAAAGAAGAGTTTTTACGTTCAATTACAAAAGAGTCTGAGTTCCAAGCTGATGTCTTTGTTGAGATGACTCGTATCCAAGCAGGTGAAGTTGAGAACACTGAGTCTCACGTTGTTAATGGTGTAACAGTATCATCAAATACTGTTAAAACTCGCACAGAGTTACCACCAACTCCTACGACACCTCCAACACCACAACGACCAGTATTACCAAATACAGGAGCAGAAACTACTTCTGCAATGGCAGTGGCTGGGTATGGTTTGTTAGCTTTAGCTTCACTTTCTCTTTCTGCAAGAAAACGTAAGGAAGAAGAAGAATAACTTTAAAAAGAGGGATACCTCTCTTTTTATTTTTTTATTCAATTTCAAATTTGTCTTGCAAAGTTTTTCAAACTTCTGTTATTATAATAGTTGCATAAATAAGTTAAGAAAAAATTTAGAAAACTACTTGACTTTTGTAAATATTTTTGATATAATAGATTTATCAAGTTAAGAAACGTTTTTGATTTCAAGGGTTTGATAAAAAAATAAATAAATCACTTGACAAAAACAAAAATTAGTTTGGTATAATATAATTATCAAAAAAATAAAGAAAGAGGTATAACCTTATGAAAAAACAAATTATTGCAACTGCTGCCCTCGCAACTGGTCTTGTCGGAACAATCGGAACTGCTCACGCAGATACGGTAGAGCTTCCATTGCCTACAACTGCTCAAACCGAACCAGCTTTGGTAGAGAAAGAAGCGCCTAAGAAAGTGGAAGTGAAAACTCCTACTAAGGAAGATGTCGCTGAACTTGGTGCTACTGCTAAACAAACCCAAGAAGATGCAGACAAAGCTAAAGAGGTCTTGGATCAAGCGAATGAAGCTTCTGATAAAGCAGAAAAGAAAGTTGCAGACTTGAAGCAAGCTAAAGACGATGCTCAAAAGATTGCGGACAAAGCAACGCCTGAAGCGATTCAAAACGCAGAGAAGAAAGTGGAAACTGCAAAAGCAAGCGTTCCTACCAAAGAACAAGCGGTATCCTCTGCGCAACAAGAACAAGATGATGCAGACCGTAATGTTGCTATTCAAGGCAAAACAGTTGGTACTAAGCAAGCAGAAGTGACTCAAGCACAAAATGGAGTTACTGATGCAAAAGCTACCGTTAAAAATGCAGAGGACGCTCTCAAAGGCGAAGGTCTTGCAGAAGCTAAAGAAGCACAAGACAAAGCTATTAAAGAAGAAAGAGAAAGTAAGCAAGCTCAAGCAGATGCAGAAACTGCTCTTAATGCCGCTAAGAAGTTGGACGGTGAGCTTGCTGAACAACTAAACCAAGCAGAAGCAACTGTCAAAACTGCTACAAAAGATGTAGAAGCGAAAGAAGCAGAAGCTAAAGAAGCGAAAACTAACCTTGATAACGCTCTTGCTACTTACAACCAAACGGTATCTGTCCTTGACGCACTTCAAGATAGCTCTAAGAAACAAACGATTACTCTTTCACCAGCTTTCATTCAAGCAGTGAAAGATAAGATTGCGTTCCTTCGTCAAATCGATGAAGGTGTCGAAATGACTGAGGAAGAGCGTAACGCTAAGAGCGATGACATTTATGACCGTATCGTTGGTTCACAAGTAGAACACAAAACTCTTAACAAATACGTTCCTACTAAGGCAGACTTAGCTGATAAAACTCGCTATGACATCAACAATCTCCCACAAGAGATTAAAGACGAGTTGAATTACTTTGTGGTTGACCTTATCAACCAAATGCGCCGTCAACTTGGACTTCCAGATGTTGTTCTTTCAAAAACTTCTCTTGAATTTGCTGATAAGGTTGCTAAAGAATACTTGAAAGCAAACTTCTCTCATGCTATGGAAGAAGATTACCATGCCCGTGGTGGTGTTGGACATTACGCTATCGGTATCAACAAGGTTGCTAAAGAATATGGCATGCCTACAACTGATGCAGAGGAAGAAAGTAAGGGTTGGCAGTATTATGAAAATACTGTAACGACTTATTCTTTCCACAACTTTGACGATGCTGATGGGGTTTACCGTAAGACTCTTGGTCAAATGAAGAAGAAGTTGTATGATGACCTTGTGATGCTGGTGTCTACTAAGGGTGACTATGCACATACTCAGGGTATCCTTCAGTTCGCCTCTGTAAATGAAACTATCTACTTCGGGGGTGTCGCACAAAGTAAAACAGACGACCTCTATACTACTCATTACTTGACTGCTATTAAAGATTCTTACTTAGAAGGTTCTAAGTGGGATAAAAAACCTATTGCAAACCCACTTAGTGATGAAGCAATGGAGCGCAAATTGAGCGAAGCTCGCCAAGCTCTATCTGATGCTATGACTGCTCGCAACAATGCACAAGCTACTTTTGAAGCAAAAACAAAAGCAGAGTCAGATGCTAAGATTGCTCTTACAAATGCACAAACCAACTTGACTGCCTTGAAGAAAGGTGAAAGCCCACTTGCGAATGCACAAAAGGCTTTTGATGAAGCAAAAGACCGTCATGATAAAGCAGTGGTAACTCTTTCTAATGCTCGCGCTCTTGTTAAGACTTTGACGGCTACACAGTCTGCAAAAGACGAAGCTCTTAAAGATGCACAAGCGAAATTGAAAGACGCTGAGCAAGTTCTTAAAACTGCACAAGAAGCTCTTAAAGCAGAAGAAGCTAAGATGGTAGAGCTTGAAGCAGTTGCTACAAGCAAAGCTCAAGCGGTATCTACTGCTAAGAAAGCACTTCAAGATGCGAAAGATACTGTTAAACAAGCCGAAAAAGAGCTTGCAGACCTTAAAGGTGCGCATACTCGTTTGAAAGAAGCGAAAGCAGAGCTTGAAAAAGCTGAAACTGAGCTTAAAGATGCGTATAAGGCACAAAACAAAGCTAAAGTAGACTACGAAGTTAAGAGCCTTGCAGCAGATCAAGCGAAGATTGCTTATGAAACTGCCAAAGCCAAATTTGAAGAAGCAGAAGCAAAACGCTTGGCTGAACTTGCAGATGCCAAACGTAAAGAGCTTGAAAAATCAGGTTACAAACCAGTTCCAGTTGTAGATGGTAAAGGGAATGTTGTGGATTACAAAGTACCTCAAGAACCAGTAGCAGTTACATCTTCTACTAAAGGTGTAGATGCACCTAAAGTAGTTACTACTGAAATTACTGATACTAAAGGTCTTGCAACTAAGTCTACTACTCAAAACAAACTTCCAGAAACAGGAACTAAACAAACCTCTTGGGGTATCTTCGGTTTCCTTGGAATTGCACTTGGTTTGGTAGGTTTCAAAACTCGCAAAGAAAACTAAGAATTGAAATGAAGAGTGAGGGGGAGTTTCTTCCTCTCATTTTCTATTTTGAAGTCCCTATTCGCTCCATATTCGCATTTAAAACAATTAAGTGATAATTTATATGCCTCAATTTTAAAATGGAGTACAGAGCATATTAGAGCATTTTAAGAAGATAGTATAGAAATAGTATGAATAATAATAATACAAAAGTTAAATTTTACTTGTGGAGACCAGTGATTCAATTTTTAATTGGGTTAGCTTTCTTTGGTTTTGCGTTTTGGGGAACGAAAACTATTTTACAAGAGAATAAGGTTCGAGAGTATAGAGGTATAGTTGAGCAGTTCACACCTTCTAGTGTAGAGGATGTTATAGCTAAAACAGATAGTGGAGAAACTTTTTATGTATTTGTAGGGGTATCCACTTGTCCAGATTGTCAGGCTTTTGCAAGGCGATTAGATGCGAATTTGAAAGGTACAGACATTAATCCTAAGACTATTTATTATATAGGATTTGATTCTGTGAGAGATTTTAGAGGTTTTTCCGAGGAAAGCTTTGCTCGATTAACAAAAGATACTGAGGGTGTCCCTATTTTTCGTAAGGTTTATAAAGGTCAACTTCAAAAACCATTTGATGATTTAGACAATTTGGTTGGTTATTTGCTTAGCCAATAGGTAGTTAAGTGAGAGGTTTCATAACTTCTCACTTATTTTTAGTTTTAGTTAGGGATATGCTATGTAAAATCAGGTATGCACTTTGATAGTTTATGATAAAAATAACAAAATTTAAGTGAGGTTAGACTTATGGTTAATAAGAAATTATCGGCAACAGGACAAATGGCACTTGCTTTACCCACTATGCATGGTCAGAAGAACTTAGAACTTGGTATCACATGGTCTCCGATTCCTCGTAGTTTTTTAGAATCTGATGTTTTAGTACAAGGAACAGATGAGACTATTAAGAGCGTATTGGACAATGAAGATTACTTCCAATACCACTTTGTAAATGACAAATTGGCTCTTGCTTCGATTGATTTCAACCGAGCTATTCAAGCTTATGAATATTTGACAGAAGATAAGAGCATGAGAGAGAAAGCTATTGCTCAACGGAAAAAGACTGCTGAAGCATTTCGTAAGTTTTTAGTGAAGCTTGCTCAACAACCGTTGGGTACAAAAGTTGAGGTAGGTATTTACTGTACCAACTCTCTTCCACAAGCGACTAAGTTGAGTGGGGAGAAAATCCCAGCGTTTGCAGTAGACTTCCAAGCATTAGCGAATTTATCCGTCAATATTCTAGGGATGAGTGAGTATAACTTGGTAGTTGAAATTGGTGGTCAAAGATTACCTCTAGCAGTAGAGCTTTCCGGTATCCCTAATAAGCAGGATTTAAAAGGTGCTGAGATGACAAGAGACAATAACGCTTTGGTGGTGGTGATGTCTTTGGAACCCAAAAAGTTAAGTTGAGAGGTATTTATGTTTGAGGAAGAAGAATTAGAACTTCACTCAAATCCTTATGAAGAGAATTTTGAGGGTGTAGGGGTATCCCAACCTCTTCCTCATTCTCATCAGTCTCCTTTTATGGATAAGGTATTTGAGAGAGAGTTTAAACAAACTATGGCTTATATCAAGTCTATAAGTCCAACGGTTTTTGGTTTGCACCATTTGGAGTTAGCACAAAGTCCTATTGGCTCTGAGTTGCTTTCCTTTGTGAAAATTAAAGGACTCAGTTCAGAGAACTTATTCAAAGAGTTAGAGGATTGTGAATTTGTCTTTATTTCTACTAAGAAAGAATTTAGTGACAAAGGTCACTTAGCTTATTCTAAGTTGAATTTGCAGTCTATCAAAGCACCAAAAGGGTATCGACTTATTGCTTGCTCTAGTTCAATTTTGGTTCCGAATAGTTATAAGAGTCCAGACCCTCAGATTGAATATGTCGGTCAAGATGAGATTTTAGAAGGGGCAGTTCTGCAATATTTTTGGATTGCAGAGGAATTTCTATACCGAGTAGAAACTGAGGTTGTAACGGTGTCTCTCAAAAGGGTATCCGATCACTTAGGTGGTCGCTCTGTGACTCTAACAAATGGTATATCTTTGTATTTGGTAGTTCAAGACCGTTCTCGGATGAGAAATACCGAAACAAAGAACATTTACTTTGTAGGAAACACGGTAGAAGAATGTAAAGAGCAAATTGAGTCTATGTATAACCGCTTGGTTGAATTAGGTTTAGCTTTTCCATCTGATGAGTTCACTATTCAAAAAGAGGTTGGTGGTATTTTGACTACAGTTAATTTGGCTTATAAGGAGTTAGAACCTACAATGGACTTAGATCCAGTAGCCTTTGAAGTTTCGTTAGCAGAAGAAGGGTAAAATAGTATGAGTAAAGAATATTTAGCATTATTAGAGTTTCCGAGTGAGAAACCTACAGAATTGGTAGGTTATGCATTAGCAAGTTTTGATACCGAAGAGGGTATTCTTAGATTTCGTATGAAACAACTTGCACGAAACGTAGCTTTGAGTCAATATTCAGACGAAGCAGTTGTACGAGTTTTTGATGCAACTCCTTTGGCATTTAAAGTGTCCCCAGAGGTATTTACACGCTTTATCGGTGCTACACCAGATGCACTTGGAGATAAGGTTTTCAGAGCTTTACATGTGGTTTTAAAACAGTGTTACCAGTTGGGGTATGATTTAGATTTCGTTCGCTTAACTTCTGTTTTAGAAGAAAAAGTAAGTTATGATCAGTGGAAAATGATTTTACGTTTATTATCTAAAGGTGACGGTACGTTTGAGAAGTGGGGTGTAGCTTATGGTAGTGCGTAAATCGATTCGAGAAATTGAGAGTCGTTTAACCGATGGTGGAGCTAAATTGTTAACTGAGTTTGAGAGTTTAGCTGATGTAGGGGTAGAAAGTCCTAAGCAGGTTGTTAGCATTCACTTTAAAGAGAAAGACCGCTATGGTTTTTATATGCAGAATGGTAAGAAACTGAAGTCGTTTAGTGTGCCAACAGCGTTTATTGATAAGAGTCGAGTCTTGTCGGAACAAGTTTTGAACCATATTAAAGAGAGTGGTCTCTACTTTGAAGAGGGTGAAAATAGTTCGATTAAAGTACCTGTCTTAGCTCGTACAACAAGTACCGTTTTAAAGAATTTCCAAGGTTCCCAATACCCTGTGGTATCCTCTTATGTTCGCTATTTTTCAGATACTTTCAGTGAAGAACAAAGAAAACTCTTGTCTCGTTGGTTTTTACAAGAGAGTTTCTACGAAGAAGGGCTTCAAAGAATTGAATTGGAGTTAAATACAGATACTGACTACTTTAGAGAGAAAGCTGCTAAACTTGCAACTCTCATGGGCGGTGGTACTTGGTTCTTCAAAGAGTTGAATTATTTTGAAACAGGCGCTAAGTGCACACTAGGTCACGATATTAAATGGGAGTTTGTAGCTGAAGAGGAAGCTACGGGAGAAGTATTGAAATTTGGAGTGGACTGTGTGCAAGATTTCTTCAATATTGAAGGTCAAGTTCAAAATCAACTTGTACGCTTCCGTACTCGTTATTTCAATGAAATGTTGACTTATGCTTATTCTTATAGTCAGCAGTTAGGTTATCAAAAGAATTTTGGTCTCGCTTTACCTAGTTTTTGGCAGAGTTTAGTTGATGGTGGTTTTGCAAAACCGACTTCTAAAATTGAGTATTTGTTGAAGTTTGTAAGTGAGTTTAACCGTTTGAATATGCCATTACCAGTATCTCTTCGTTTGCAGTTCTTGAAAGAGTTAGAACAACAAAGAGCACATAATCTAAGATATAGATTTATGGAAAATACATTCGGTGCGGTATCCTTATATAATATGTATTCTCTTTTAGGGGATTTAGTTCCTTATATTAGTGAGGTTGACAAAGATAAAGGAGCTTGGTCGTCTATTAAGGGTTCTATGGTGAGTGAACATGGATTGTTACTCCCTGAGAAAGATTTAGTTCTTAAATTTTTGGAACATGGATTTTTTGTAGGGGTTGTTAATTTATATGCTACTTTAGAAAATTATGGTGATTTAGTGAGAAGTGTACTTGCTAATTCTAGTAGTGAATTAGATTTTCAACTGACTTACAATAAATTGGCTTGGTTCTCAGGTATTCAAAACAGAAGAGATGGAGAAAGTGTTCCTCACTTAATTGGTGGTATTGTACAAGGTAAATATAGCTATCCAAGTTTATTTGGTTTAGGTTCTGCTGGGTTTGTTGCAAAAGGTGATAAACTAGAAGTAGATTTTAGTAACATTGATAGGTTCTATGAAGGTGTTCTTAATTTGAGTGTTAGTTTGGAAGAACTTATATCTGTATATAACTTGTTTGTTAAGAAATTGGAAGAACAACGTGCTACAAGTTGATTTTCTTTCTAGTCTAAGTCTTGCATTTTCCCTCTAAATATGGTAAAATTGAGAAAATGTAGTTTGGATAGGAGAATTTATGCTAGTTCGTAGCCGACCTTTTAATACAGGTTTAGAGTTTATTGTTGATTCTAAAGTTTACACGTTAGCTCACAAAAGTCATACTTTAATTAAAAGTATATCTTTAGAGGATTTGGATAGCAATAGCATCTTAAGGTATATACCAGTACAAGTCTTTTCTGTCTTATATCTCAAAGGGGTGTCCACCTCAGTTGCGGTAACTGTTTATAGTGAGAAAGAGGGTTGTAAGAGTGCAAACCCTCTGTCTGCTAAAACTTACCAAGTAGTGAGAGAACAGTGGTTAAGAAATAATAAACTTCAAGGATTTTCTCGCATGGAAACAACTACACCAGACGGTGTGATTGTGCAAGAAATACTGGTGGTAGGTCTATGAACATAGTAGTAAAAACCAAGATAACACCAAAAGACTTGTATGAACGTTACTTACAGATGCGCAGTGCAGTAGAGGTTTTAAAGGTTATGTTATATGACTACGGAATAACTTACTCTCCAACTGTTGTGCGTAAATTTGAATTATCTCAGTATGTAGTAGCTCAACTAAAAGATTTAGGTTTCACGAACTATATAGATAAGCGTAGTGCGGTATCCTTGGTGTTAAACCTCAATTATTTGGAGTATGTTCAGAAGGTTGTTAGTCCTAAACATCCATTTCAAGTTGGTTTAAATTTAGTTGTCTCTTACTTACAGTACAAACAAGAGGTGGACTACTTAGAGAATTTATATTCCTTTAATGATTTGAAAAACAGAGGGTTTCTTAAAGGGAAAGTTCAAACTCGTCAAGTTAAGGTTTCTGAGGGTAAGCAAAAAGGAGACGTACCTTTATGGTTGCCTAAGACCTTGAACGATGAGATTTCTGTTCATGATGGGTACACTGAGGTGGAAGAGTCTTTACATAACGTGTATTATCAATTCTTAACCAAGGTTGCGAAAGAACAAAGGGTATCCGTACCTACTAGTTGGACTTTTTTAAAAGGTGTTAAAAGAAAACAAGAATCTTCTTTACTACCGTTAATTTTAAGGGGTTCTATTGAAGTTCAGAATGATAAAATACGCAAAGTTTTAGATTCTCTAAGGACAGATAAAGGTGAGTTCCCTTACTTTTTAGTATATAATGATTTATTAAAAACTCAAACTAAGGTGTTAGAGAAGTATACAAAAGAAGAGCCAGATTTGATTGTTCGTAGTATTACACCTTTTAAGATTTCCTTTTCACATGGTGGTTTAGGTTCTTATCCTTTGTATTACAACTATATTTGTTGGGATTACGATAACAACAAACCTTTACCGACTGTGAATTGTTTCAAAGGTTTAGGTGGAGAGTTTACAAGGGTATCCTTTGTAGGTGCAACTCCTTATTATCTAAAAAATGATGAAGGGAAACGAGAACTCTTTTACAAAATGGTTAGTAAGTCTCAACTCCATAGTGGTAATGTTCACTTGGAAGAGTATTTAAAAGAGTTTTCTCAGTTGTTTGGTAGGTACTTTGGTGGGGAAGGTTTGTTAATTCCTTTAGCTCCAACTCGTACCAACTTAATTAAGCAAAGTTTAGAACGATTAGAAAAGAAAGGGGTCTATTTAGTTGACTCGGATAGTTAGTTGTGGGAGAGGTCTGCAGTTAGCAGCTTCGGCCTTTAAGCAGTTAGACTCAGACGATATTGAATTGATTCATTATCTAGGTTCTGACTTCAAGTTATTACCGGTTTACTTTAGTGTAGGGGGTTCTTACCCACTAGAGGTAGAGGGTATTTTACCTAGTCAATCGAAGGTGGGTGCTAGGCTTGGAGAGGTGTCTTATTGTGTAAAAAGTGTTATTTCCTCTAAATTTGGAGGACTTGATATTCAAAGTAGTATTTCCATAGTTGTACCTAGTACAGAGAGAGGTCGTTTGAGTTTAGATACTTTACACGATGGGTTTGGGGGGTTGTCTCTTCCTTTCCTAGAGTTGAGAATATCTGAGGACTTGCGTTCTATCTTTTCTGAGGTTGGAGATATAGAGAACTTTTGGGGTACTTTGAATAGTTTTCGGAAAGAAAATAGGTGGTAGAAAATGCAAAACAAAATGGTTGTTTTGGCTTTGTTAGATAGCGCAAATCCTACGAATACAGAACATTTGTATAGCCCAAGCGGTTATGCTTTAGCTCTTGCGGTATCAAACATTTCTCGAAAATTTAAACAAAAGTCAGTACAAGCTGAGATTGAGAAACAGTTGAAGTCAGATGAAGAATTGACTTATACGATTATTCAAGGTTCTTCATTTCCTTTAGCTGTAAGTGATAACTTGTGGGAGTGTTTGAGCACTTTGCGAGTTGCACAAGATGATGATTTATCTGCTTATGATTTGGAGTTAAATGACTCTGAGGGTGGTGTCATTTTTAAAGTTGAAGGTGTCTTTACAGATAAAAAAGGCTTACTTAAAGGGGTATCAAACTTTAAATCGGTTGCAGATCGTTTAGAAGAAGATGTTGTGGCTTTGACCAAAGACCAAGAGGACTTTATCTCAGAGGTCAAGTCAAATATTAAGTCTTTGGCAGACTTGGAATTAGCTCTAAATGAAGACTCTAAAGGTGGTTCTCTAGCTCGTATTTCTGAAGAGATGGAAGAGCTATTGAGTTCTCGCAAAGATAATTCTGAGTTTCGTAAGTCTTGGGAGTCTTTGCGAGAACAGTTGTTAGAGGGTAGTTCTAAGAGTTTTATTGGTTCAGTTCCCCCTCACTTATTGGTTGAAGTGGAAAGTCCACTTGAAGTTTATGAAGACTTTGATGACACAGTTGATGTAGAAGACGCGCGAGCAATTATCGATGCTCAACTGAACGGTTACTTACCTTATCAGTATGGTGTAGGTGGTTCTATGTATTTGAACTTACAAGGTTCGGTATTGCGAGAAAATGCTTATAAGCAGTTTGCAGATAAAGGAGTGCGTTATGATGAAGACCATATCAACGCTCTTCAAACTGAGTATAATTTAAAACCTTATTTGACCTATGGGGAAGCAGTTTTCCTCTACCTTTTATCTAAAGGTGGAGTTGTAAATTTACCTACAACTAATATTGATAGTGTCTTTAAGTCTGTGCTTATGGTTGGTTTTGAGAGTCAACTTGATTTCTTGAATATTTGGTTCTATAAACCGGGCGGTACCCTCTCTAACTTTGCAGAAATTTATGCTAAAGTGAAACAAATTTCAGCACAGAGTTATGTAAAATTCTGTGATAATTATTTACCTTTTGTGCTTTACTTTGGATTCCTTTATGTTTTATACAGTGATAACTTGTTTAACTGTATTCAAGAAGGTTTACCAGACTTCACAAGTGAGATTCCAAGGTTAGAGTTTGCTAAGTTAGTAGATAAGATTGCAGATTAGAGTAGAATAGGTGGTTTAGATGATTGGTTTTTAAATTAGAACAAGAGCAGTTATTGTGGAAAGTTGGAGAGTTTCTAGCAGAAAAAAAGGAGAGCCTTTAGGGTTTTTTTGAACTCAGAAGGTTTCAATCCTAGTTTCTCGGTATCTGGAACGCAATTAGAACCTTTAATTGCGAAAATGAGAGATCAAGCTCTTTCTGACTTGCCATTTGAGATTGGGTCTTCTAAGAAGTTTGAAGATTTGCGTTTTGGTTTGTGGTTGTTAGCGAATACGTATTGTTATGTCGTAACTTCTCCACACAAATCAAAAGAGTTGCAAGGTTTCAATTTAGGAAAACAAGAGGTAAGATTTGGCTCTCTTGCCTTACCTTTGTTGGAGAGTGCAGTTGATGTAACAGATAGACAAAAGACAAGTCTAAGTAAGGTTTACAAAGAGTTTGGGGAAACTCTAAATCAAGGGTTACTCGCATTTCCAACAATTAGTATATCTAAAGGGAAACTGTCATTTCCTAGAAAGAAAGTTTCTTTTGTGGAAGGTGAGTACATGGTACTTCCGGTATCCGTAGTAAATGGTTACGTTTCTAAACTCAAGGAAAAATCAAAACATGGAATTGTAACTATTGATGCACATCGTGTAGGCGGAGCATTGAGAGAATTTAACATGACTGCAGACACTTCGATAGCAGTTCAATTGTATACAGGTTCTTTATTATTAGAGGACTTTGAAACAGTGGGTTATTCTTTATCTTTTGCTTCGATTTATCAAGAGAGCAAAGTAAAGATTATGAAAGGTCTCACTCGCTTGTTGTTAACTTTCTATGATTTAGGGATTGCAGAGGGTGATTATCTTCAGAGACAACTCTCACTAAGTCGTATTCGTAAGCTTACATACTTGGGTAAAGTTGAGCAAGATAAGAAGATTCGTCAATTGAAACGCTATGCTCTAATGTCTGAGGACGCTATGGTTCGTCAGATTATTCACTTAGCAAAAGAGTGGACATTTGAGCGCCAAACTGAGTTTTTGGTAGAGAGCCTAGCTCGCTTAAAACGAGTTTCAGATGTAGATACAAGCTCAAGTCGATTTGAAATTAAGTCTCTGATTGAATTTCAAATGCGCTTTAGCGAGTGTATTGAATATTATTCTACTGCTTATCTACGGGTGGTGTATGACATGATTCAAGAAGAACCAGAGCGTTATAACTTTATTACAGGTAGAAGTACGGATTTGACTGCCTTAGATGGTGCGGTATCCTCAGCTCCTGTGGTAATCCCAGATACGTTGGAATTTTAAGTGAGGTGTAAATTTCATGGATAAGATAAAAGAGTTGTGGGGTAAGAAAGGTTTTAGATACACTGTTTTAGGTGTTCTTACTCTTGTATTATTGTTAGTAGGTGTACGTGCTTGTAACCAGTTGAAGAAATCAAATTCTGAGGTTGACACGGAAACTACGGAGAAGACAAGTCGCCGAGATAAATCAGTTGCTTTAACCCCATTTGAAGAAGAGCAAAAACGTTTAATTCGTAAATATGGTGAAGCGGGAGAAGGTTACTATTGGTCAGAGGATGGTACTCGCATGGCTTTGGGGGATCAAAACCTTTCAGAGACTGAAGTTATTCGAACTTTCTTACGTTCTCTATCTACTTTAGATTTTGCAACTGCTCAGAAATATGCTTATAAAGATCAAGTGTTAAAGACTTTGAATGCTTATTTCAATTCTGAGTCTGAGTTTACTTATTCTGAATCGTTTAAGAAAGCTATGTACCAACAATTTTTATTAAGTATGGAGATTGAGGGTATCGAGAGTCAAGCTACCTTTGCTGATGATAAAAGTAGTGTGACTGTTAAGATTAAAGCTTTAGATTTGTCGAATAAAGATTTTTGGAAAGAGGATAAAGATGCCTTGATGAAGGGTATTTATTCTTACCGTAAAACAGAAGCAGACTCTACTAAAGCTAGAAACTTCTTATATGAGTATGTAACAAATTATTGGAAGTCAGAGGTTGCGCAGAAAAAGGCTATTACAATCAATTTAACTTTAACTAAGACTGGTGCAGGTGGTTGGCTTATTTCAAATGATATGGATTTGGATAACTACGCTAAGTATAGTGAAGGTGAAACAGTTATTAACAATATTCTAAAAGACTATGACTTAGAGATTGCGAAACGCCCTAAAGCTTTTGAAGATTCATCATTTGACCCAAGTAGTGTGTTGAATAAAGATAGAAAACTGAAGTCAACCACAACACCGTCAACTTCAACTACAACTACAACTGAAAGTGGTTCTTAGTATGAGTATAGCTAAAGTACAATCGTATGTAGATAAACATGTAACCTCTAAATATCGAAAGGGTTACTTAGAAGTTTTAGGTCTTATTCAAGATAAAGATGTAGTACAAGGTTTACAAACGTTAGGTTCCATACATCGAGTTAGTCAATTGGTAGGGGTTGGTACAAATAATAGAGCTGACAACTTTCCATTTGATGATACCTTTTTAAGTATAGTTGAAAAACATGAACAACGTGCACAACTTGAATTTAATAAGGAATATATGCATCGTATTGAGGAGTTGGATAAATTGAGGATTTCCGATGCGGTATCCCAAATTTCTCAAAGTTTGAAAGATTCTCCAGTAGGTTCACTACATGATTTAACCTCTACTTTGATTGAGACTGAGGATGTGCTTGTAGACTATTTATCTGATGGGGGTTTTGAAATTCCTAGTTTTGATGATGTTGAAGATGATGAAGAAGTGAGTTCAGATAATGTAAATGAATTTCTAAGTGCTGACAGTTCTGATTCTACGTTTATTGATAGTAATTTAGATGAGTCTGGGTCTTTTCTATCTTTATTTTCGGAACTAAAATAGTGGTTTAGGTGGTTAATTAGATGTTTTATAACAAAAATGATTTCAAAGTCATGTTAAGTCCAAGTGCTTTGGATGGATGCACTGATTTTCGAAGTGCTTGTAGGAGTGGGTTTGATTTATACTTCAAAGAATTGAACCGACTCCAAAGTGTCGAAGTTTATAGTTTAAATCAACTTAGAGTTGTGAAGTCTAGGCAATTAGATACCCAATTCGGTATTTCATTTAAAGGTGCATTTACGTTTTCTTTATCCGTAGATATTGAAAAGGGCACTATGACAGTTAATCCGTTTCTCTTATCCGACAAGGTTTTAGCTGAGGTAGGAGAGGGTAACTTTATGTCTCTTATTCAACTAATTTTAAATGCTTTTTCAGATAAAGTTTTGGCTTATCATAATTTAGACTTGTTAAATGTGGTATTAGAGAAATATAAACCTTTAGGAAGTCCGTATACGGTTCGATTTTCTTTAAATAGTCGGGCAAAAGATAGATTTGTATCTCAGTTTAGTGAGAACTTGATTGAGTGGTGTGTTTTAGATGAATATCCTCAAACGCTCCAGAATGCCATCCCTCGCGATTTAGATTCTCTAAAGGAATTTATACGCAAAAAAACTTTTACAAGGGGTTTGACGCTCTCTCAGAAGCTCTCAGAGGGCAATCTACACTTTGGTCTGAGTATTTAGCAGGAAGACCTCCGACTGGGGTAACTTACAACCCTATGAGGTTAGTTACAGCTCTAGCTTTAGAGTTTGAGGAAACTGTAGATAAACGGTGTCGTTTCTTATACCAAGAGTTAGAAAATGGAGAAGTTATTCTTTATCAACGTGAAGATGAGCGCTATGTAGAAGTTATTCGCTTTGATAAAGAAACAGGAGAACTCGGTATTCTTGATAAGAGTTACATTCTAAATTATGACTCCAAAAACCAAATGATGAAGAAAGTTGAGGTGTTAGTAGATGAGTCAGCGTAATTTTGGACAACACCAAGGAGATGATAGTGGTTGGAACAAGGTGCCTGATTGGGGGAGTCCTCAACAACCTCATCAACAACAGTCGCCACAAAGAGGTGGTTTTGGTTCTTCTGACTTTGGGTCTGAGACAACTAGTTCCTTAGAGGAAGAGAGAGGGTTCAATTCACGTGGTAGTTTTAACCCTCAAGGTCAAAGAGGTGGAGGTTTTGGTTATGAACAACCTCAACAACCTTACCCAAATGAGTTCTCACAACATGGATTTAACCAAGGTCAAAATGAAGGTTGGGGGTCACAAAGTAATCAAGGTTTTGAACCAAATGACTATAATCAACACCCACAAGGGTATCCACAAAATCAATTCGGTTCTCATCCTTATGATACCAATAGTCAAGGGCAATTTGATACTGGTGGAGGTGGTGGTTCTAAACCTCCTAAGAAGAAATGGTCTCCTTGGTCTGTTGCTTTAACAGTTGTAATTACTCTAGTTTTAATCTTTGGTGTTATGATTTATGTAGCAAGTAGAGCGAAACAAAACCCTTCAAGTGAGTTGAAAAATAAAGTCACACAAGTAGAGAAAGGTACTACGGATAAGAAGTCAGCGGTATCAGGTAGTGACCGTATTTTCCCAGAGGGTTCTCAGAAGAAAGAAGAGAAGAAGGAAGAGAAACCTTCGAGTTCAGTTTCTTCGGAAGAGAAACCAAAAGATAAAGCTGAAAATTTAGGGGGTAGCGAAAGTAGACCTACAACATCAGCAACTCAGAATTTAGATGGTGCTAGAGTTTCATCTGAGGTTTTAGTTGCAAAAGGTGTGGTAAGAGAATTGCACTTAGAGGGTAGTTCCGATTTAGCTGCTACCTACAAAGCAACGTTGTCTGTAGGTTCAACTACACTTACGGTCTCTCTTAATTTAGATACTGCAAGTCAATTACAAGTAGGAGATACTGTAATGGTTCGCTACCGTAAACTAGCAGATGTAGATAAGGTTGTTATTGAGTCTGTCACAAAATAAGAAAAAAGTTAAGAGGGTATCATTTTTCCTCTTGACTTTTTATTTGTGGGTATGCTATACTTGATTTATAATTTTCAAATAGAAGCGAGGTCTTTGATTACATGGTCAGAATGTTGAATTTAGGGAATAGCCCTAAAATGCCAGAGAAAGAAAAGAGCACACAAACTCTCTCAGATGCGTTGAGTCAGGATTCAAGTAAACCCACTATTCAAGCTCCAAATGAACCAGTTCATACAGTTCCAAATATTGAGGTTCGACCTCAAGGTGAGCAAGAGGGTGTAGTTGAACCGCTTAGTCGAGTAGTAGGTGAAAAAGTAGGGAAACCAGTAACTGTGACTCCTATTGAGAAACCTAAGTCAGACGAAAAACCAACTGTTAAACCTACTACAACAGATGGTGATGATAACGCCCCAAGAGCCGGTGGTATTTCTCTAGTGGGCATTATTCAGTCTAATGTGGATACAGTTCGGGTATTTAAACGTGGTGTTTACTATGATGCGACTCGTATTGTAGGTTACATTTTGCGTAATGACGGTGTTGAAGAACTTGAAGTGTTTAATGATGTTTTAGTTCCTCAAACTAAACCGAGTACAGTGTATCAACCAAATACAAGTCTCTTGTCTACTGCTAAAGATTTAAGTTCTGTACCTAAAGTACCATTTGCTATTGGTGAAACTCGGGTGTTTACAAAACCAGCTTTGCTTGCTTTAAATGAGTCTTGTAAAGAGATTGGTTCTCGTCTTGGTATCGGTGAAGCTCTTCCAGTTGTAGTCAGTCAGTTGATGGACTTACACCCAGAATTGACTGAGGAAGTGGCGACAGAAATTGCAAAAGACTTCAAATTTGCAATTCAAGTGCGTGAAGCAAGAGGTGAGGGATATTCTTGTACCAGAAAAATCCAGAAGGTCTCTTTAGTCGTTTATCAGTAGCTGTTGGTCTTGCTCTTTCACCAGAGACCTTGAAAGAAGAAATTGCTCGTCAGGTGTTGAAACATAAGTTGGTAACAGATAAAACCCCAGAAGAGTTATTACTTATGTTGAAAGATCGTTTAAATTTGGCTCTTCCTCAAGGTTTGTTACTACCTGTAGATTTATTTGAAGAGACATTTGAAGTTAAAGGTGCTCGTAAAGCGGTTAAAGGTTCTAAGGTGAAACCTGAGTTTGAGCGTGTATTTGGTGTGTATAATGATTACAACCAAGAAAAACCAAAACGAACATCAAGAACTAAACCATCTAAGTCAGATAAAGCGGATAAAGATTCAACTAAACCAGCGGTATCTTCACAAGTCAACTTAGCAAACTACTTTGCTCATTACACACAAGGTAAATAAATAGTAAGGAACGCACCTCTTAGGTGCGTTTTTGTGTGTATGGAGTTACGTGATATTTTTAGCTTAAACCCTTATCACCATTGACTTTATTACTATTTTTATGATATAATAAATTAGATAAAAAAAGAAAGTAGGTGTTTTTCATGGCTAAAAAAACCAAAGAAGAGAAAAAAACAGGAACTAAAAAAATTCCAAAAATTGGTATTGTTTATACTCCTTTTTCTATGATAAATCGAGTAAACGATTTATCTAAGCTTGAAGGAAAAAGCTGAGCGTACACCGTTTGAGATGCAAACTCATGGTTTGATTACTGCTTTTGAGTTCTTACATTTGTGGAAGAATGGTGAAATTGATGCTTCTTCATCTAGTCGTATTGGTTTGCAACCTTATTTAGATCACTATGTAGGAGTAGCTGGTCGAATAACAGATGTTCGGAAAACTAAAGAAGGGGTTTCCCTTTTAATACTTGATCCCTCGTTGATTGGTACTTTTGGGGTTCGAGCAAAAGAAGAAGTGAAAACTTTAATTAAAGAGTCTAAAGGGGAGACAAGTAAGAAATTTCAAGAGTTTGCGAACCAACCTATATTCTCAAGTCATATTTGGTTATTTTTACCTGAGGTAGACGCATCCTTATGTGATGAATTAGCGTTATATTTAGGTTCGGTGGTTACGTTTTATGCTAAGGTGGAGTTATATAAAGGTCGAGTTTCAACATCACACTTAAAGAAAGCTCCAAAATACGGTTTAGGTTCGATTATTTTAAATATGAGTTACATGCCTTATATGGTTCAGAAAATGAAAGAGGACAACTTTAAACCAGCTCGTAGTGGTCGTAGGGTGCAAATGATGTTTGGTAATTTCCGAATAGGTTCTACAAAAGATTTTGATTTGCGCTATGCAGTGGGTTTGATTGAAGGTTCTAAGGTAGAACCTAACGTTGATTGGTATATGCCACTAAGAAAATTAAGTCAAAAAGGTCATTGGAATTGGATTTATAATTATATGATGGACTGTGATCCTGAGGTTGTAAAAGGTTTGACAAAGTATACTAATTTTAAACCTTTGATGTTAAAGAACAAGTCTCCTTTACCAGTTGGGTTAGAGGTTCTTAAACGTAGGAAATCTTTAAGAGATGCTGCAATAGCAGAGGGTTCTATAGATATTTATAGTAAACCCACTGAGGACTTTGATATGTTTTGTAATTTCTCAGATTGTGTGGAATATTTAGAGAAGCTAGGTATTAAAGACATTCCTACGGAAGATTATATTTAATTAAATTGGGTGAGATACTTGACAAAGTATCTCATTTTTGGTATAATTAGGATAGTTAATCGGAAAATAAATGGAGGACTAAATATGCACAATATTGTTTATATGACTAAGGCTCAAGAGCGAAGCAATCAATTAGAGGTTGAAAGTAATTTAGCTAATTTGTTTAGAGAAAGGGTAGAAACAAAAGGGAAACAGGTTCGCTCTTTATGTAGAAATATTGCTCTTTGGGGAACCCTTGCGGTATCAACGTGGTTTCTTGCAGATATGGGGTTGGAGATTTATCAACAACAGTTAATGGAGTCTACTTATTTGGTAAGGTTTTTAGTATCTGCGTTGAATTTGCTAGTTTTCTTAGGTGGTTTTGCTATTTTTTATACTGTTCTCTATCATGTAAGTCGCACAGTTGTAGGGTATAGTTTGTTTAGCAAAGGGGAGTATTATGAGCGTAAGGACTCGACTTACTTACCTTTGTTTGATAAAATTGAGCGTGGGTACTATACCGATATGTATTTCCAGTCGAATGGTTACATTTCTAAGGTTTCTGTACCAAATCATTATGCACAACGTTTTGACGTAGGTGGAAGTGTACCTGTGGATGTAGCAATTTTAATGTATAAGCAATCTGGACGAGTTCGTTTGGTGACCAATTGTGTTGGTTCACGTGCTAACAATGAACAAGAGTTTCAAGAAACTTTATGGAGACATAATGGCAACTTAAAAGCTCCACAAAGTGCGTACCAACAAGCACTTTCAGGTTCGGTATCTGCTAATCAAAAACAAATCGGATGGAAATAAAAATTTTAGGTTGCGTCCTTTTATTTTTTATGATAAGATAATAGTGCACTCGGAAGAGTGCCTAATCGTCTAAACTGCGGGAGAATAGTAGGGTTTACCTACTATTTTCTTTTCTTTTAGTTAGTTTTTAGTAAATTGAGGTGATTTATTGCAATTTACCTCGATTTGTGATATAATAAAGAAAATAAAGAAATGAGGAAAATAGCATGAATTTAATACCTACAAATCCATATCCAGTTGGAAAACGCACTACTTTGTTTTATATTGATGAAAACTATAAAGTGCAGTGCATGACTATTACGAAAGAGATGGTAGAGAGTGGTAAAATCGCTTTACCAACTCTACCTTACACTCAAGCGGATTATGAATTGTATATTAAAGATGGGAAAGTATTTACCGACCACTTCGAAACACCTTTGGTCTTTTATACTGAAAAGGAAACAGGAAAAGTGTCTGATCCATTTATCTGCAACTTTGTCGCTTGGGATTTGCGTAGACTTTTAATTCACTTAGGTAAGGTTCTAAGAGAAAAAGTTAAGAGAGACTACAAAGAGCGGTATCCTCTCATTCGCTTTGTTGATGGTAAAACTTCTGAAGTTCTTTCTGAATTTCCTTATGAAAATTACTATAAAGAGAACTTTGCTTTGAATGAGACGATTAGATTGATTGAAAAGGGTCATTCTGAGCTTGTCATTCAGACTTATGATAAAGATGAAGATAGTTGGATTTTGTTTGAGCAAAGACGTTTGAACTATCGGAAAGATTTTGAGGGTACAAAAGCGCAAGTACAAGAAGAAGTAAACCGTTGGAAAGAAGATTTATAATATGGCTGAAAACTTCGCAACTAAATATAGGTCAAAAGATGTAGACCGCTATATTGGAAATGAGTTAGCAGTTCAGAAACTATTGAATCGTTTTGCTTCAAAAGATGGAGAAGATTACCCAGCTTGTGTTATGATTTCCGGAGCAAGTGGGTGCGGTAAAACAACTATGGCTCGTATGTCTACGAAGTTGGTATTGTGTGAAAATAAACAACTTCGTAAGTGGAAGAACAGAGAGTATTTATTGCCTTGTAATCAGTGTAAGATGTGTCAAGATTTGAATGAGTACATTGAGACCGCAATTGCTACTAAACTTTTCTCAGTAAAAGAGTTAGACTCATCTAAGACAGGGAACGTAGATGCAGTGCGACAATTTGTAGAGTCTGCTTCTATGCCTAAACTCTTTGCAGGGTATTCCATCTTTATCTTTGACGAGTGTCATTTGATTTCTAAAGCAGGTCAAGAAAGTATGTTGAAGTTTACTGAGGATGCACCTCCTAAATCTATCTTTTTCTTCTGTACGACCGACCCTCAAAAAATGATTGATGCTCTGAAAACTCGAATGGATTTGAAGATTGAGATTGAACTTCCAAGTGTTGCAGATAATGTGGAACTTATGAAATGGGTATCGACTGAGGAAGGTTTTGCGTTTGATAAACCAGCTTTAGAACTGATTGCAGTGCGTTCAAATTGCGTTTTTCGTCAGTCCTTGAAACAACTTGAGAACGTTTACCGTTCTTATGGCTCTGTTCGTTATGATGATGTGGTGAAGGTTCTTGATGTAAATAAGCATAGAGGTTTGTACTTTGATTTCTTAGAGTTTCTACGAACGAAGAATACGGTTCTCTATACGAAAACAGTTCACAATGCTATGTTGGAGATAGGTTTAAAGAACTTTGTAGAGGGTTTACGTGAGTTTGTTAAGAGAGGTCTGTACATTTCGTTAGGTCTCCATGTGCTTGGTATAACCAAAGATGAGATAAAACTCTACAAAGATTTATTTGATAAGTTCAACAATGAAGAGATTTTGGCTCTATTAGAGTTCTTAAACAACTTGGGTAGAGGAGATATTGAAACTCAATTACTTCTCTTAGGGTATCGAGGTCTTCTGGTTCCTACTTTAACTAATTCGGTAACTTCTATTGGTGTAGAAGTCAACGAAATTAAAGGTAATGAGCGTGTGTTGGAGAGCAAACAAATGTCTCAAAAGCATAAGGAAGACAAAGCAGCTCACCATGATAATACGGTTGCAAAAGCACAGTTGGATTTAAAACCAATGTCTACTGACCAGATGGCAGATATGTTTGAAAGTTTATAATTAAAAGAAATGAGGTAAAGCTTATGTTAGAAAAAGTTTTAAAGCGGAGAGTTACTAAGGACTTTGCTGAGACTTATGAGGTGGTTCCTAGTCGTGCAGGGTTTAGAGAGTTTTATGTTTTATACCCTAAAGAGTTAGGTGATCCATTTCTTGAAGACTTTTATCTGTTAGTAGATAGGCTAGAGAAGCAACATATACTAATTAGCGTGTATCCTATGTCTGAGACTAGACCCGAAACTAAAACTATCTTTTTAAAAAATAGTCCGATTGTACGTGAGGTTATTCTATGAAAGACTACGTTATGCGAGATTTACCAGAGTTTCCACCTCTTGATTTGACAGATTATTTAGTTAAAGATTTAGAGGTTTGCTATGAAGTTACAAGAAATCCTTTACTACTTAGACTTAACTTGTATTGGTTATTAGAAGTTCAAGTTAAAAATTGAACTCAGTTTACTATCCAGATAAGTTTAAGACTTCTAAAGGTTCACATAACGTTTTAAAGTCTATTTACTTATTTAGTGATTATGTACCAGACCTTTGGGATTTTATTGACCTTTTAAACAAAGATTCTGTAACGAGAGGTCGCTTATCCGCAATTCAGAACTTCGATTATGTTTCAGCTAGATATTCAGGAGCTTTAGAGGTATTTAGAGCTGATTTACCTTTAGTTGAAGATTTGTTTGAATTGTACTGGATTCTATCTAACCATTTAAGACAGTTAGGTTTTAGTTAAACTATAAAAGAAAGTGAGTAAAGAGATGTCAAAAGAAGAAGTAGTAGTATTTACAAAGCGACCAGAGGATGGAGTGTGTCCGGGTTGTAAAATGTTAAAGCGCAAGCTTGACTTAGAGGGTATCCCATATAAGGAAATTCCTTACAATCCAGACAATGAAGAACACGTTCGTATTGTAAAGGGTGCTAAGTTTAGTTCTTTACCTGTAGTATTTCCAAACGGTTTAGATGATGTAGAGAGTGCCTTTTCAGGTTTCGCACCAAATAAAGTAGCAGAAAATCAAGCGTAGCTTAGGTTTATAAATAATGGCAAGAGGAGTTAGTATGCTTCTCTTGTTTTTTGTGAAGAAATGCTTGTCAAGTGAAAACATTTTTGGTAGAATAGAAAAAATGATGAGAAAGTAGGTACAAGTTTTGGGGAGAATTTCAGAGTTAGTCCTAAATACTCAGTTTAAAGGAAGAAGGTTTGCATTAGAGAGTATTATCTTTCTGAATACATTAGCTCTGCTTCCTACAACTGCTTTTGCAAATACTGATTCGTTAGGTGGGGTACCAGAGAATTCTTCTGCGGTATCCGATGCGGTGGACACTACAAATACGCTTACAAGAGATCAAGCGAATAATATTTTACAAAATGTTCGAGACGCCATTCCAGACGCTACTAAAGATTCTGCTTTAGAGCAAATTAACAAAGCAGTAAATACAGGTAGAGACTCTAGTTTTGATTCTGCTATGCAAGCTTTAGCTCCAGTTGGTTATGGGATGATGTTCCTAGCTAACATTTTATGGGGTCTTGCGACTTTTGGTTATTTCTTCCAAACCTCTGTTGATGTACTGTGTTTGGTATGGTCAGGTCCCCGTGAGTATTTCATGAACAAACAACCTAGTCAAGACCAAGGGTTTAGTTTGAAAGGTTTTATTGGTTCTTTCTTTACTTTATCTTATGATGCTCGTCAAATTATTGAGAGTGCAGGGTTGAGTACAGGTTCTCAACAAATGCAAGGTGTAGGTGGAGTTGGAATGAACCGTGGCGGTATGGGTATGGGTTCCCCGATGGGTTCACCTATGGGTGGCATGGGTTCCCCAATGGGCATGAACCGTGGCGGTATGGGAATGATGAACCAAGGTGCTCAACAAAACCGTCCGATGGTTTCAACTGGGAACTTATTAAGTCGTTATGTGTCACTTCACATGAAGACATTGGTTGCGTTAGGTGTTGCTTTTGTTATTTTTGGAACATCATTTGCGACTGAGTTCCAAGGTCAAGCGGTATCTTTAATTATTGCCTTGATTAAAGGTGCTTGGAATTTGGTTATGCAAGGTTTTAACTTTATTTCTGGTAATAACTAATAGGTGAGTACATGGCTTTCTTAGATTTAAAAGTTTTCAATAACTTGAAGAATAAAGGTGATGCTAGATATAGTAATCACCATGTTCACTTAATGAAACGTAGACTAGAAGCAGACTTATTAGAATTAGCTGAAAGAACTTTAAAAGGTCGTGTAACACACTGTTGTGTTGAGGTCTCAGAAAGAGACTTACCTTTAATGTTAGAGATTCTATCGAGTAGTAAGATTCAATCTCGGTTGCAGTTTCAACAGTTAGAAGTACCAACTCAATTTTTAATTGGGTTTAGAAGTTTGGATGTTTTTAGTTAAGTTAAGTAGTTTAGATAATTGAGGTTCGATATGGGTGCAAAAGCTCGATTGCCTTATGTTGAGGTAATTCGTGAAGTTAGTAAGCAATTACATTTGAAGTATGAAACGGTTGAAAACATCATTTCATACTATCGAGAAGTTTGCTTTGAGTCTATTTCCAAAGGGTATTCTTTTGATGTGTTTGAAGGTTTATTCTTGAAGGTAACTAGTCAAGATGAGCAAACTCGCAAGGTTCTGCCTCAAACTTATTTGTTAAAAAGAGTGAGTGAGTCTTTAGACTTATCACTTACAGTTGTACAGTCGGTACTGCAAAGGTTTCAAGAGTTGACTTATAAAGAGGTTGCAAATGGCTCTGCGGTATCTTACATCAATTTAATTTCCTTTAATCCCGGAGCTACATGGTCTTGGAATAAGGTAAAAGTTGGTTCGGCGGTTTTAACACTTAAGAAAGAGGTTGGAGTACAAGTTCGCTTAGTGTGTACTAAGGAATTCAAAGAATTAGTGGGGAAGTAACCGATGGAAGGTAAAACTCACAGATTAGGTGGTACGGTGTGTGCGATGGCTGGGTTCATAACGTTAAAGGACTCCGGTTACTTGATACAAAGTGACTTGATTTCACCAGCGTTACAATTCTTAGTCATTTACACAGCGGGGATTTATGGTGGTATGTGGTCAGATAATGACCATCATTGGGATTCCAGTCCATTAAAAGACCCAGCTTCTTGGTTACAAAATAAGGTATTGCACATTGCAAATGCACCTTATAAGAAGCTAGATGAGAGATTAAGTAGCAAGCAGAAGAAAAGTTCTGTTCTGTATAAGACCTTAAAGTTTATGAGGTGTATACATCGGTCTTGGCAAACGCATAGTGAGTTTACACTTCTTATGATTTTGTGGTTGATGTTTAGTCCAACTTTCTTAGGGTTCACAGGACGCTTTGACCCTCTGTTATGGTTACTAATCGTCACAGGGTTTGGACTTGGGGTAATATCTCATCTTGTGTTAGATACGTTAACCACGGAGGGTATAAGGTTCGCTCTTGGTGTTTTCATCAAAATATTCTTTCCAAACGTTCCTATGTTCACAACGATTCGTTTAGTTCCCGGAATATCAGCTTTTAAAACAGGTTCAGAATGGGAAATGGCGATACGAAAAGCCTTATCTATCATACAATACGGTATGTTAGTGATGGTTTTGTTGGACTTAGGGGGTATTTCTATCTTACACTATTTTAGTTGAGGGTACTAAAGTACACCTCAAACCGTTGTCTTATTGTTATTGGAAGTAGCAATAAGAGAGCAGAACGAAAACTATTTCGTATTATAGTAGGATAAACAAGTAAAATAAAATGGTAAAATTGCTCCAACAATTTTATACAAGATTTGAGGTTTATCTATGAATATTTCAAAATTTGTAAGAGGTGGTTTGGCTACCTTAATGGTTTCTGCAACTTTATTAGGTGCAGGTTATGTTTCAGAGGCTAGTGGTATCACTAACTTCACACAAGCTACTGAGGTTCAAGCTTTAGGTGGTGCAGGTAACTTTGATTCTAATTCAGAGTCCATGGAACGCTTGAAAGATAAAGTTTATAGTGAAGTAGCAGACAATACTTATCGTACAAACACTGGTGATGGTATTTCAGGTTCTAAGGTTTACAACCAGAAAGGTGAAGTCACAAGTACATTTGATAAGTTAACTGAGGGTGATAAGAATAAAGTAATTCAAGACATCAACAGAGCAGTTAAGAAAGCAGCTGATAAAGACGCTGCTGCGATTGAGTCTGGTGATACAGTGCAAAACGCTGTAACTGAAGGGACTGTAAATCGTTTCTGGAAAGATATGAAAGAGGTTCGTAGCTCTACGGCTGGTTATTTGATTTCAGTAGTAACTGCTGATGTTGCGCCAGACTGGGCAGGAGCTTCAAACGTCCTATCTCCATTCTATCCATTCTTTAACACTGCTATTGCGGTATTCTTGATTTTGGCTTCATTCTCATTCTTCTTCCACCTTGCAGTGGCAATTTTCTACTTTATGACTCCTTCATTCCAATACTTTGTTAAAGGTTCTGAGGGAACTAAAGATGGATTCTATGGTTATGTAGCTAGTATTATTCCAAAACAAGCTGTTTTGGCTAATGACCAGGCTATGGATAAAGGTGGTAACCCACTTCTCATTTACATTGGTAAAACATGGATTATGATGTTAGCGTATGCTTTAATTTTGGTCTTCTTTGCAACGAACTCTATGTTGGTTCTAGTCGGCCCGATTTCGTCATTATTCACTTCACTGGTGGGGCTTTAATTTAAGATAGAGAGGTTTTAAGATGGCTCAGTTAAAATTCGTTAGAGTTTTACAAGTGCTATTGTTATCTTTCTTACTAACTTTTTGTGTTGGGGGTTTTGTTACTTCTGAACACGGACTTGTAGAAGAGGTTCAAGCTAGAGCGAAGTTTGACCCTACTACAGTTTCAGAGAATAGTTTACCTTTTATCATTGTAGACAGTGAGTCAGGTGTATCCTCAGTAGTAGACAACATTAACAATGAGATTCGAGTTCAGTTATCAGTTCGTTCTGATTTAGTTTCGGATGGTTGGAAATTTGTTTATTACAATGAGGGTAAAAAGAGAGTTTCTATTGATAGAAAGAACTTTTTAGAGTACCCTATGAACACAAGACAAAAGATTATGAATATAGCATTAAGTAATTTGAAAGAAGAGCGTTCAGGTGGTTTATCTGCTCGAGATCGAGCGCGACTTTATAAATTTGTAGAGGATCAAGATAAAAATATTTCTAGTGTGTTGCAAGCTGTGAATACTGATGTGACTGCGGATATTAACGAAGCTAGAAACATTTTGAAGTTCTTTACAACACCATTAGGTACAGGTTTAGGTGTTTTAACTATTCTAATCTGTGCAACGGTTGGTATTTCTATGGCTATGGATGTCTTTGCAATGATGACTCCTATGTTGATGTACCACTTTATGAAGAAAGGTGATAAACGCCCAATGTTGATTTCACCAGAAGCTTGGTATTCGTATAAAGATGGCTTATCTAAAGGTGCTCATTCAAATTATATGCTAACCTACCTTGCTAGGTCTATTCCTAAGTTAGTGGTAACAGGTGCATGTTTAGCCTACATAATGGTTGGTAATACAGTGGCTCTTGCGATTTTCTTTGCCAATCTATTTAACCGATAAGATGCAAAGGGTATCTATCTGTTTTGTAGGTAGCTCACACGTAAGTAGAAGAGCCTTAGTGTTGATTTGAGGACACTAAGGTTTCTTTTTTAAAGAAAGGAATCTTTAATTCATGTTTAAGCCTAATAAGATTAAAGATATGACAAAGTTTTCACGTTTTTGGGGTTCGTTGCGTGAAGACTCGATTTTGCTCTTTGGAGGAAAGTCTTTGAATAAAGAAAAATCAACGACTCCTTATATTCCAATGACTTTGGAGCAAGTTGAGATAGAACAGAGAAGAACTAAGGTTCGTCGAGGTTTTACTAGGCTTGTAGCTTTAGGTTCGGTGTCTATTCTTTTAGGTTCCATTTCCTTACAAGTAGGGAGTTCTGTTTTAGGGTTAAAAGCAGACTATACCGTAGCTTATGCAGATAACGCTCAAGGTAAGAAAAGTTCTGCCTTGGAGCGTTCAATTGACCAATTGAAGATTGCAGCAGGTGAAGCAGATGGCTCTTTATTAAGTGGGGCAAAAGCTTTATCTCCGGCTGAGGTTAAGACTGTTGGTTTCTTCATCTCGAATTGGTATTCACCTTTTGTAACACAGGTTAAAACAAGTACGGGTGGGGTTGTTGGTGACTATCAGTCAGATATTCAAAAACTTCTCACAACTCATGCAGGTTTAGCTGAGGATCCAGCGGGTGAATTAGCGAAGATGGTTGCAGAAGTAGGAGCTAAAACGACTGAGAAATTGCATTTAGCTAAATCGGATGATGGTGGTCAAACTTGGTCTGCTTTAAGTGAAGAAGCAACTTATTATGAAGTGTTATTAGGTTCAGTAGGTATTTTCCCAGAGTCCTTATTCACTACAGATGATGAGATTTCATTGAAGAAGCGGTATCAGTATGATGAAAGCAAAGGTACAATTTTAGGTTTAGTTCGTGAAGCTTTAAAAGATGAGAAGTCTATTCAAAGACAATCCGTTGTTTATGAATGGAATCCAAATCCAAGTAAAGAGCCTACAGTTGCTCAAGCGACTTTCTATACGAATTTCTCTTCTGTGGATAGCTCTAAGTCTTGGGGTTCTACGGTATTGTCCTTAGATGGACAAGACCCTTTGATTGCTAAGTGGTTGAAAGAACAACCGTCTGACTTAACGGAGCGTTTGAATGGTTACTTGAATGGATTTATGGGTTCGGATGGTAAGTTTACGACTATAGATAGTAGTGCAGGTTCATTAAAAGGATTTTATGACCGTTCTATTTATTCAGCTTCTATGTATGTAGATGGTTTTGGTAACTTAATTTCAGACACAGGTGCGAATAGTTTAGCAAGTTACGTGATTATGCCTGCTTCTCAAAATCCTATGATGTATGCTAAAAAGGCAACAGGTAGTTCGTCTTCTGATTCCACTAGTGATAAGGATAAAGATAAGTCTAAGGACAAAGAGAAAGACAAATCTAAAGAGTCTTCGGATAGTAAAGAAAAAGCTAGTAGTTCTACCACAGGTGTAGAAGCTAAGATGTCTGCTATTTATAACGCTAAAGATACAGGTGTTGGTCGTTCTATTGTGTCAAACAACTTGAACTCTGTTGCTTTGAATAGAGGTAAAGGGTATTTAACAGTTGATGGAGAGAACGCTACATTAGGTGGTTCGGTAGATAAGAGTTTAACGTTTTATTCTGCTTTAACGTCTGGTGAAAACTTAACGCATGGTAGTGCGGATACCACAGGTTCACTTTTCGGTATCTTCCCAGTTAACGTTTCGGATTTAGGTTCTGTTGTAGCAAGTTCCTTGTATACACAGTGGTTAATTCGTAATGGTAACGAGAGCGAAACCTATAAAGGAGATAAAGGTAAAATCTTTGAGTATAAGACAGGCGGTTGGAACTATGGAGCCACTTATTCTGAGATTCGTTCTGGTTCAGGGGATTTGGGGTTGCCACAAGGGAAACCTAAAGATTCTTACTATGTATTTGGTGGCGGAGGTTCTGCCTTTGACTTATTAGCACATGCAAAAGGCGCAGATGCTTGGTCTGTATTTACCTCTAAAGCTTTTTCAGATGATGTGTATAAGTGGAAGTCTAATATGAGTATCACTAAACCAGTGATTGATGATATGATTACCTTCGATAGTGAAGGGTATGGTTCTGGGAATCCCAAGTTTAAAAAGTTGGGGGATAATGGTACTCTGCTAATAGGTAAAGCGCAAGAGATTGAATTTCAATCCTCACGTTTGGATGGTAGTGGTTATTGGAAAGGTCAAGGTTTAGCGGGTGGTCTTGTAGATACTGCTGGTGATGCGCCTAAAGACACTTCTGATAAGAAGTTTGCAGCTAACTTATATGCTTCAACTGTACTTGTCCGTGCAAATCCATTGAATAAGATATTCCTTACGTTATTAACTTGGATAACTCTTCTGTTATTGATGAGGACGCTTTAAAATCTGCTTCTGAGGGTGATGAAGAAGATTTAGACCATGTATTGAAGAATATGGCTTACTTTATGTTGAACCCAACTAAAGGTAGGGAGTACAAACAACGTTGGTCTAAAACATTTATGAACCAAGCCTTGTTGAGTTCATTAGAAGATATGATTGGTGCAAATACCGCTTCAAGTTATTCAGGTACAACTCGTTACTTAGAGTTAACTGGTTTTGCAACAATTCCAAGAATGAATGAAATTAAGTTTACAGATTACTTATACTCTAAGTTTGCTTCTTGGGGTGTTACCATTTTGATTGTTGCTTCCTTCTTGATGTTAATTTTCTTATTTGTAGGTCAAATTCGAGTAGTACCAGCAGTGTTGTCTATCTTAGCTTTTGGGTATCTTTTGTATAGTCCACCTAAGATGATTGATGCTTCAACTCATTTGAGTAATCAGATTACTTCTTACTTCTTTAAGGATAAGTTCTTATTCTGGGTTATGGCTACTCACCAAAACTATTCAGATTCGGTTGCTCAATTACAAAAAGCAGCAGAAACAGGTAACTACGATAACTACACTGCTTTGTTAGTGAAATTACAAGGTGGTTGGGGTGGTTCTGAAAACGAGGGTGAGACAGATGTATATGAGTGGCAACAAACACTTGGAGCCTCTGTTAAAGTTCGTTGGATGGCTCCTAAGAAAGATGGTTATATTCAACAAGTGAAGCGTGACTTAAAACAAGTAACTTCTGAGTATGAAAATCAAGCGAATAAAGACAAAGAAGCAGATAGTTCTGCTGAGAAGAAACAAGGAGAATAGAAAGGGGTTCGACTAAATGGAAACAACAAAGTTAAAACGATGGACTTTAGCAGGGGTATCCTTAGTAACCCTTCTTTCTCCTAGTGTTTTATCAAGTGTAAGTATCTTTGCACCAAATATTGTTCATGCAGAGGAGAGCAAAGACAAAGAGAAGGATAAAGACAAAGAGAAGGATAAAGACAAAGACAAGGATAAGAAGTCAGATAAAGGGGAAAAAAGAAAAGATAATGACCCAGGTGGTAAAAATCTGATTGATTCTCCTTTGACTTCTGCTTTGCTTGCAAATGGTCTTTCGAATGAAGATTATACAGGGTTAGATACCAACTACCTATACAGAGGGTATCCAGATATTGCAGATTATTCTCGTATTTACTACGGTAATATCATGGGTGATAACATTTCGACAAATGGAGCTATTGTGTTCAACCTTGGTTCTTGGTCTGATGGTCTTGCAACTATGTTCCCTAAAGTAGATAAGGTTAAAAATGTATCTACAAATGTTTCTCCTTCGGATATTCGTTCATCCATGCAAGATTATTTGAGTTTAGAGAAGTCTGAGAATGTAAGTCATCAAACTTTATTACAACGCTCTAAGTTAGGGTTCATCAATGACCGTAAAGGTACATCTTCAACAGGTGCAGTAGATACGAAAACGATGAAGCGCATATTTGCTCCTATTTCATCAAACACAATAGCGAAAGCTTCTACACAAGATTTGAGTCAAGTTAAGGTTGGGGATGAAGTTGGTTTGAATGAAGACTATTTCATTTTATCTAAGCGTAACTTTAATAACCACAAGGAAACTTTACAAGAACAAATGGCAAAAGCTAACAAGTCTACTACGGGAACTGCAATTCCACAAGAGGATGCGGTATCCTTGTCTGCCTTTGCTTTGTATACGGAGTCTCCATTTTATTACCTTTCTTGGGGATTGTATGATAATGGTTTGAGCACTAAAGCAGGTTCAAGTGGTGAGTTTAAGAAAATGTTGTTAGAGAAAAACGATGCTTTCTTTTACAATTATCAAATTGAAGCTGGAAAACCAGGTTATGGGGCTATGAAGGACTTTCTTGATTTTGGTTCTCTGTTTACAGTGATAATTCCTTATTTAAGGGAGTCTAACAAGACTTTGTTACAATGGAGTGATACTTATGGAACTAAACCTTATGAGGGTTATGGAACTAAGCGCTCAGACTTAGATACGATTACGGATAAAGAGTCTGAAGCTTATTATAAGACTTGGTTTAACTACTCATCAGATAACGCGTATAGAACATATACTGCTTGGGTTGACTACTTGTATGAGTTGGATATTGCAAGACCTGAGACGATTGAGTATGCAGGTCAGAAGCAAACAGTTGTAGAACCTATGAATCCGGCATCTTATACAATTCGTCCAATGGTTTTCTCAGAGAGCGAAATGTTGTATTATGGTTTGAAAGAGTCTGATTTAACTCAAGTAGAGAAGAAAATTCAAGAGGTTTCCAGAGAGGTTCGTAATGATTGGTTAAACGTTATGAACTATTACACTTTGGATGATGTGGTTTTAAATACTGCAAGCGCGATGATTGCGACCTTTGATTTTAACCGTATCTTTTCACAAAGTGGGTTTAACCAAAAACAAGTAGTATTTGAACCTCAAGGGTTTGAGTTAAAGGCTTTTGGTTGGGACGCTTTCCTTCGTATGATTTTACAAAATGCTACGGGTGAGAGTTTGGTATATAATCAAACCTTGAAGTCTGATATTTATGAGATTGTAGCTGAGAAAGATGGGTTTGTCACACTCTTTATGATGTGGTTTAACTCCTTTGTCGTAGTATATATAGTACCAGCATTATTGATTTTGATATTATGTTGTTTACCGATTGCTATGATGTTGTCTGTCTTTGCATCCTTTATACGACAAGACAAAACTATGGTTAAAGCTTTTGCAACTGAGTGTATGATGCCTTTCCTAACGGTATTGATTGTTAACATTATGTTAGCCTTTACGGTGTCTATACTTATGGGTGACGGTGGTTATCAGTTGGTTACAGGTAGTCTAGGTGAGAGTCAGTCTTTCAATTCACCTCGTTCTACTATGGTTGTTTTGATTTTTGTAACTACGGTTGCTTGTGGTATGTATTGGTACGCTGTGTTAAACTTGTTTAAAGGTTTATATCGAAACGCTCGAGTTGTTGCAATTCCACTTAAAGCTGGAGTTCAGATGGCTGCAAGTATGGTTGTAGGTAATTTTGACAAAGCAAAAGCTATCTTAGATGGTTCTGCAAGTCAAGGCGGTGGTTCTTCGTCTGGTAGATTTAGAGATACAACAACTGGTGCTGGTGGAAATAGAACGAGTGCGGATTATAGCAAGTCTAATTTAGGTGGTGCTAAATTTAGGTTTAAGAAGGCATTTAGACGACGTGGTCGTTCAATGGAACCTTCTGATGCTTCTAAACGCGCAAATCGTGTAGCAGAAGAAACTCTAAATGATGTATTTAACAAGAGAGAGACAACACAGTCTAAATTTGATGCGTTGGATAAAGAAATGAACAAATCCGAAGACTAGTTTTCGGTCGTAGACAGTGGTTACTTTCTATGTAGGTGCAAAGTCTGGAATAATTGGCTTTGTACCTGTTAATTAAGGTGAAAGTTGGGTATATATGTTCATAGAGCCTATGTTAAGGTTTGTTCTTCTCCCTTTTATCGTTTTGATAGTGAGTTTGTTAATGCCTTTAATTTTAAGGTTCTATCGAAAACGAGCTAAGAAGAAGATTAAACAGAGGAAGTCTGAATTACGAAGTTTAAAACAGGAGAGGGTATCTTTACAAAAGCAAGCTAAATCAAAGAATCTAACAGACTTTGAAAAAGAGGATACTCAAAAAGAATTAGCTAATACATTAGAAGATGAAGCAAAAGCTCGTTTTAAGTTGTTAACTCAAAGAGCATCTTTAGCTTTTGCCAACTTTGTAACGTGGTTAGCTCGTTTAGTTTCTGTTTTAATGATCTCTTTTGGTTGGACATTTATGGTAGCTATGGTTGGAGCTTCCACTGCGGTTATTTATGTTGCAGTTACAGCTACTGTAGATTGTAGTGCTGACGGTACGGTTAAACATCACAAACACAAAGATGAGAATAACAAGTCTGAAACAGGTGAGTACAAAGGTGGTGAGGGGGAATTACCCAAAGCAGAGGGTATCAAACCTCACGTTGAAGATTTCAGGCAGATTATTTATAAGAAGTTTGGTATAAATGATATTGGGGGTTATAGACCTGGTGACCCACAAGACCACGGACAAGGTTTGGCTTTGGACGTTATGGTTCCTGATGGTTCTAAGTTAGGTGATGATGTTGCTCAGTTTGCTATTGACAATATGGAAGCCGCAGGTATTACTTATGTTATTTGGAAACAACGCTTTTATATGGGTGTTGATAATAAGTATGGTGCTGCAAACACTTGGAACAAGATGGAAGATAGGGGTAGTAAAACTGAAAACCACTTTGACCATGTGCATATAAGTTTTGGTGCAAGTAAAGGTAGTGGGGAGATAAAAGGTGGAGGTAGTTCAACTAACTCTTCTAGTTCTTCAAGTTCCTCTAAGAAGTCTGTAGATAGCTCCACTTATGGTTTTGGTGACTTAACAGATGAGGTTACAAGTTGGGCGAAGTCTTATGGTGGGTTTACCTTTATAGGAGACTCATTAGGGGTCGGTGTTGAACCTAAACTAAAAGGTTATTTCCCAAACTCAATCTTTGATAGTAAAGTTTCCAGAGCCTTTGAGCACTCAGATAGTACACTTAGTGGTATTGATATAGCTAAGAATTTAGAGTCTGAAAAGAAAGTTAAAGATATTGTAGTTATAGCATTAGGTACAAACCAAATACCTACACCTTTGCTTATGGACTCTATGGTTGATGCCTTACCTAGTGCGAAGAAGATTATTTGGGTCACAACTGCATCTCAAGGTGGTGGAGGTTCTTATAATACCGTAGAGCATGACAAGATTGCTGATGTGATTAAGTCTTATGTAGGTAGTCGTTCGAACATGGCTTATCTAGATTGGAACCGCTATGTTGAAGAGAAGTCTAAGTGGTCAGAATTGACTTCAGACTCAGTTCACATGAACGATAAAGGGTATGATTTATATTCTAAGTTTTTAACTCGCGGTATTTATGATGTTGTTGAAGGTGGTTCTAGTGAGTCTTCTGAGGATAGCTTACTAACCAAAGTTATTAAGAAGATTAAGTGTAAACCGAAGCACCATCATCACGGTACTTCTACGAAGTCTAAACCTAGTAGCATATCTTCAACAGATGGACAAGACAATCCACCGGCAGATGCGTTTACTTCTTGGGCTTATCGTCCTGAGGATTTACCAGCAGGTTTGAAACCTTATATTATTGACCCTAAAAATTATGGTATGGATTTTGGTTTACCAGGTAGCGGTTGGTTTCAGACTTCTGACCCAGAGTTAAATGGTCAGTGTGTAGCTTTAACTATTTCATTAGGGGATCATATTTGGGGTAGACCTCATGCGAATGTTCAAGGTAATGGTATTGCACAAGCTGATTCTTGGGCAAGTATTTTTGGAAACTCTGTAACAACAACGCCTAGACGTGGTGCTATTTTTTCAAGTAAAGAACACCCTGTATATGGACACACAGGTATTGTATGTACGGTGTTTAAAGATGGTACGATTTTAACTTGTGAGCAAAACTTACCACTTGCAGGTTGGAATTGGCGTGGTGAGCAATATGTTTGGTGTTTCCGTATTTACCGTCAAGAGCAGTGGAAAGCTCTTGGTATGACTTTTGCATTTGATGATACAAAAGCACCAATTTTAAAATAACAAAGAAAGTGGTTTAGATAGATTTGAAGATGATGAAGTTATTTATTTATATTTTAGTAAGTATTAGTTTAGGTGGGTTAATCGCCTTTGGTATCCTTTATTTCCGAGGGGGTTCAAACTCAGAAACAAGTGAAAACCCATCTACACTAACTTCTTCTAAGCAAGATGAGACTAAAGGTGTAGAAGATAATGTTCAGAGTAGTTTAGAGATAAACTTAGCAAGAGCGCGGGGTTATTTATCTGAAGGACACCAAATTGCTGATAGCAGTGTAATTAACGAGCAAAAGAAAATCAGTTAGAAAGTTTATTTACAAATTTCAGAAGTGGTAAAAGTGATGCTCGTTTGAAAGAAGACTCTAGCGGTATCTCACTTCGCTACGCAATTGAAGTACAAAATTATAAATTAAAAGGTGACAGTTTTGAGCTTTGGACTACAAAAGACCCAGAGGTTTACAACTTATTGTTTATTTTTAAACGAAGGTAAAAATGATGATATGTACTTAGTTTTTGTCTTATGAGAAACAAGCAAATATTTATCACATTTTATACTTATACGGAGGTAAACCTGACGTATTTGGTTAAAAACACCTCTCAGAGGTCTCAGATTGCCCCAGATTCAATTTTAAAGTTTAAAAAGGTAATATTATATGTTTTTAAATTGAAATTGAATAGAGAGCAAATTAAAAGCCTTTTAAACAAGATTGCCAAGTAAATAATTCATTTACTTGGTTTTCTTATTTTAGCTGAATGGTTTCTTGCGTAAATAAGAAAAAAATGTTGTAAAAATAGAACCAATAATTGAATTTAATGATTTAGGAAGTAAATATATGTTAAAAAGACTCTCGATGTGGTTGGATTGCAGACCTTGTTGTAGGTAGTGAAGTTAGAGTTTCGCATAACGGTAATTTTTATGTAGGGAAGGTTTCTTTGATAACTGCACTAGGTGTGTTATTGGTTCGTTGTGAGAATAATTTAAAATTCAAAAATTATGCCAGATGGTTATAGTTCTACTAGAGAATCGGAGATTTTACCTTATGAAGATTTGGAGAACAGCTAAAGTAGTAGGTGGGGTTTTACTATCTGCTACAATTATCGGAGTAGGGGTATCCACTTATATATTAAAAACTTCTGAGGGCGATAATCAAGTCATTTCTTTGAGTCGAGTTCAGTCTACAACAGTGAGTGATAAAAACAGAGGTCAAATTCAGTATGAAAATGCTTGGTCTGAGCAGATTATGTTGGAGTCTAAAGTAAAACCTTATGAGAATTATTTGATAAATTGGCTTTCGACTTATGTTGGTCGTAAAGGTTTTCAAGGTCAAAATACAGGAAGTTTAAAATATGGTGATATAGAGAATAAAGGTGCTTATACTAGTATGGATGAATTAGTTGCTCTCTATCCCAATTTAAGTGGAGTTATTGAAAGAATTGAGATTCAGTATAGTTATGACTCAGTGAGTAAGCAGTTAGTTCAAAAAATCTCTTTGTATAAAAGAGGTGTTGAAGGGTATCGACAAGGAGTCATTGTTTATGATTCTACGGGTTCTGTGGTTGATTATACTTTAGGTAACTTTGTAACAGTAGGTGGTTCAAATGAAAAAGATTAAAGCAAAGGTACTTTTTGTGGTTTTTACACTTACTTGATTTAAGGTTATCAAACAAGGCTAAGAAGGTTTTAGGGTATGGTTCTTTAGTTGTTATTTTCTTAGGTTTTCTCTTTTTTGTAGTTTCAAATACACTGCAGTCTCATAGTGAGGGGGAGAGGTTACAAAGAGAGAGTCAAGTTAGTAAGGCGACTAAAGAGATTGTTTCAGATTATGCAGGAGAGACTTTTGCATCTGAACATTTAAGTTTAAGTGTTACTCAGTGGCAAAGTAAAGAGTCAAATTTTGATTACTCGTTAGCTAAGACTTATATGACTTATTTAGCTTTTGTGGAAGACCGTAATAGTGCATATAGAGCTTACTCGGCTTTACCTTGGGTATCCTCAGAGGTAAGTGAGCCTCTATTACATTGGTCGAATGAAACACCTACAACAGTGACAAGATTAGTGTCTTTACGCACTTTATCTAGGGTTTATACCTCTAAAGAGTTTGATAAGTGGTTTGGTTTATTTGATGTTTCCTCTACAAATACGGTAGGTACTGAGGTTCAGTCCTTAGTTTCAGTTGAGATGGTAGTAAAAGATGGAAAAGTGTCATATTGGAAGATTGAAGAAGGGGGACTCAGATAGTGTCTGATTCAAATTCAAAAAGAAATTATTCAGATGGTTATTGGTTAGTAAAACCTCAGTTGGGAAAACTAACCGTAACAAATTTAGTGAACTTTGCAGAAGCTGAGGGAGCTTATGGTGTAGCTTCAAAGGGTATCCTTAGACTTGGTAAGTCTGCTATGTTCTTTGGAGTTTATATTGTTTTATGTATATTGTTGTCCGTAATTGTTAAGAATTGGTTTGTTAGTTTGTGTATTTGGGTTCTGTTTTTCCCATTACCTTTTAGGATGATTTCTCTTTTTGTGTTTGATGAGAGAAGGGTTCGTAAAGAGTTTAAATTACGTGAAGAATTAAAATCAAAAACAGATACTTCCTTGTATTCGACTTTCTTTGGAATTTATGATATAGACAACAATTTTCCTTATGTAACGTATATGTTAGACGGGAGTCTCGGTATCTTCCTTCGATGTATGCGCAAAACACAAGTTGGAAATATTCAAGAGAAGGCTTTTAATCATAGTCAAGGTTTGGCTGATTTTTATAATCGCTGTGCTCAATTAGGTATTAAACCAGAGCTAATTGATATTCAAGCTTCTAATTCGTATGATGAACGTTTTGATGATTTGTATAATCACTTAAATGAAGTTTCTTCTCCTACGATGCAGAAGATTTTAGCTTCTATGTACCATCATTGGGAAGATAATGCAAATAACTCTCAGTTAACTTATGAGTATTTCTTGGTTCGTGGGGTTGGTGACCCTACAGTATTTTGGGATAGGGTGACAAATTTAATGTCTGCTCTCATGGGTGCAAGTTATAAGCGTATTCAAGTGTTGAATCAAGACCAAGTTGCGACTTTGATTGGTGATTTGTATGGTTTAGAAGAGTTTCCAATTACGGACGCAATGGATCAGGCGGTTAAGAAGTCAGATGCTTCTAGTTTACGTTTATTGTGGGTAGGTGACTCACAAAATCGTAAGAAACAAGTAAATCGTTCTATGTATGATAATAGACCTCAAGGTGCTAGTTCTCGTCCGGAGTCTAAAGTTTATAATAAACCAAGTAAACTAAAATCAAAAGAAACTCTTGATTCAGAGGTTTTAGATTTATTTTCAGAAAGCCCTAGAGGTGTAGCTTCTGGGATGACAGGTTTGTTAGATGGGTCAAGTGTTGAGACTGAAGGGGTATTCTCAAAAGAGAAAAGTTCTTCAACTAAGTCTGATGATTTTGATTTTGATTTGTTTAGTTAAGGTAGGTGATTTTTAGATGATTGGGTTGATTTTTGGTTCGAATAGTGAGTCTTTAGTGAATATTTTACAAGATTCCCATGGTTTAAAAAGATATAGAGGGGTTTGCTTCGATTGGTGCATTTTTAAGTGCAGCAAACAGAAAAGCTCTTCGTTGTGAACGTTTAGTAATTAACTGTGTATCTGTAGGTTCACCACAAGAGTTTCGAAATTTACGAAATTATTTGTTAAATCATTTAAGAAATACTGAGGTAGTTCTATTAGGTCGTTATTTCGAGCCTATGGATTTAGAGGTTGTAAATTCTTTCTATGAAGAGTTTTCAGAACCAATTTATACAGATTATTTATTGCAAGCAGATGAGCAAGCGAATGTGGACTTGGTAGCAAATACTTTGTGTAAGGGTTCTTTAGATGATATTCGTTTAAACCATTCTAGTCGAAAAGGCAAGAAGGCAGTTGTTCGGTATGGTTCAGAACCTGTGAGTTCAAAACAGACAGTTGAAGCGGTGTTTTCACCACCTAAACCAATCGCTGCAAAAGAAGGAGTTCTTAAAACTTTTAGTTTTGGAGGTCGTTTCTTTGGTAAGAACAAGTTAACAAAAGCGGAATTGCAGAGGGTATCTTTACTAGAAAGGGAAGCATCTGTGGTTTTACAGTTGCTAAACGGTTGATAAACAGTGGATTATATTTTAACCACAAAACCTGTTAAGTATTCAGGTTATGAAGTTGTTTCGAGTATTGCTGATATTGGTCGTTTGACGATGAAATCTGTATTGATAGTTGAGTCTTATACAGATAGAGATTTTTGATTTTTGCAGTATTTCTATTGAATGCTTTACGTGACACTTCCTTAACTAAATTGGCTTACATCTCAGAAAATCCAAGTCGTATCCTTTTAGAGATTATGCGTACTGTGGGTGCTTTTTGTAACACAAGATAGTAGTTTGATTGATACAACCGAGCAATTTTCTGAGTTGTTAGAATATTTGATGACTAATAAGAATTATACTTATTCTGAGGAATTAGATGAGTTAGCAGATAGTTTTACAACTTTGGATAATTATGTGAGAGAGAAGCTTGAAGGTGAGCCTAAGATTTTTGCAGCGTAAGGTATTGTTAGCACATGAAAAAGTAAGTGATGCCTTACAAGATGTTGTATTTTCTGAGGATTTAAACAGAGAATTACAAAGTTTCTTGTTAACTGCTTCCAGTAAACTAAAGGTGGGCGAAGAAGAGTTAGAAAAGAAAGAGAAAGAGCTAGAGTCTGTTAGAAACTCTGGTTTTGGTGGTTTCGGTTCTATTAACGCCTATACTCAATTTAGTTACACAGGTAACTCTAAAGTTTTGATTGTAAAAGAGGAATCCCCTACTCGGTATCTTACTTCTTTTTTGGTCAGCTATATTGACTGGCTTACCAGAGTACCTGAGTTGAACGCTAAATTATTGATTATTGATAAGGATAGTGACTTTATTGATAATCGTTATAAGTCTTTGAAGAAAGCAGATTCTCAAACAATTATTAGTAACTCTTCTACTCTGTATTTGGTTCCAGTGATTTATACAACGACACCTACTCAAAGTGTAATGAGTAATTTAATGTCTCCGGTTACTGATTTGTATGTCATTTTAGATAGAACTTATAAAAGAACTTTACCAGTATCAGGACGTGGGATTTCCACGGTTTATAGTCTATCAAGTAGACGGTTGATGCGAGAGTTAGGTTTAAATTCAGAAGATGTAATAGTAAATGACTTGGGTGAACAGACTCAACTAGGTGTGTTAGCTCAGATTGAAAGTTACGCTATTGATGAGGGTTCTCGACTTCTACAACAACAGAGTGCATTTGAGCCTATTATGAAACGTTTAACTGTTAAAGCAGGATTTAATATTTAGGAAGTGGGAAAGTTATGTTTAAGAAAAAAGCTACAAAGGTAACGAATATTTCCAAGAGTTCGTTAGAAACTAAGAAAACTCAAGAGAATGTAGAGAAACGAAAAGGTTTTCTTGATAAGTATATAGACTTGATTAAAATGTGGGTAACAAAACTGTTACAATAAATTTATAAAAATGTACAAGAACATAGAAAAAAATTTATATAAAACAGAAAGCCCTTCGTATCTAGTAATAGGTGCGAACTCAACGTTAAATGCTTTGAACTCCTAAAGCCTTGTAGCCTAAACAGTAGATGGAAACGTCAAGCTGAATGGAACGAAAGTGGAAAAAAGTACAAGGATAGCATAGGGTGAAATAAAAGCTAATCAGTGCTTAGGTGATAAAAATAGTGACCCCTAAGAAACGTTAGTCCTAAGTGCAGTAATAATGGATGTTTAGCAGGGAAAGTCCTACGGTTATAAGACTATGGAAGACCCTCAACGACTATCTCCTAGAGGGAGAGTAAAACCGTAAGCTAATGACGGAGGAAAAATGTTGCACCTAAGTTTGATTAGGTGAAGATATAGTCTGCGCTCATGTGAAAGTATGAGAGGTCTGCTGGGGACAGTAAGACTGCATCAAGGGTTGCGCTTTGGTGTGAACAAGAAAAATACAGATTTTTAGAAAACTTTTATATTTTTACTTTACAAAATACCTTCAGTACGATAAACTTAATGTAAGAATTAAGTGAGGTGTACTTATGGTATTGATGTCTATAGGAAAATTTGCGAAAGAGTTAGGGGTATCCCCTGAACACGTTCGCACAATGCACAGAACAGGTGAGGTAATTCCTGCTCGTATTTCAGAAAAAGGAACTAGATATTACTCTGAGGAGCAACTGAGAGAGTTGAAAAACACTCAGTTTTCTCAGAGAGAAGAAAAAGTAGTAGCTTACTGTAGAGTCTCTACTAAGTCACAGAAAGATGATTTAGAGAAACAAGTTGAGAACGTAAAGTCGTATATGTACGCTAAAGGTTACTCCTTTGGAGTTATTACAGATGTCGGTTCCAGTATCAATTATAAAAATAAAGGTTTGCAAAAGTTAATTTATTTAATTGACTCAAACCAAGTTACTAAAGTTGTTATTCTTTATAAGGATAGATTAGTAAGATTTGGTTTTGAGTTGATTCAACTACTGTGTGAGTTACATGATGTCGAAATTGAGATTATTGATAACTCAGAACAGAGTAAAGAAGATGAATTGACAGATGATTTGATTCAAATCGTTACACTATTTGCAAATAGACTTTATGGTTCAAGGTCTAAAAAGACCAAGACGATAATTGAGAGGATTTCTGATGTTACGAGGGATGAAAATTGCACTTGACTTAACTGATGAGCAAGAAGTACAGATGTGGAAGTCTGTTGGGGTTGCTCGTTGGTGTTATAACTACGCTATAACTAGAGATAGAGAGCATTACTTAAATTATTTAGAAGATAATACATTACCTAAAACTTTATTTGAGGATGAGATTCGAAAAGAATTGACTATGTTGAAAAATACAACACATCCTTGGTTGAAAGAAGTAGGTTCTAATGTTATCAAACAAGCAGTTAAAGATTGGAATGATGCTCGTAATCGGTTCTTTAAGGGGTTATGTAACGCACCTCTAAATATAAGTCTAAAACTTCTTCAAAACCAAGTTTCTATGTAAATTATGAGAGGTTACGAAAAGTAAACGGTGGTTTTAGGGGTGAGAAGTTGGGGTTTATTAAAACAAAAGAACCTTTACCTAGAATACCAAAAGGAACACATTACAAAAATCCTAGAATTTCCTTTGATGGAAAACATTGGTATTTGTCTTTCTCTTATGAAGTACCAGATATTTCAGTAGAACTGACAGACTTAGTTATAGGTGTAGATTTAGGGGTAAAAACCTTAGCAACTTTATCTACAGGTGTATTTATTGAGAATATCAATAAAAGTCGCAGAGTAAAACAGTTGGAGAAACAATTACGACGGGAACAACGTCACCTTGCACGTCAGTTGCAAACTAACACCAAAGGGTATCTCACAACTGCAAAAGGTGGTAGAAAGCCGATTTACAAACGACCTTTAGAGTTATGCTCCAATATTCAAGAAACTAAACGTAAGATAAAGGTGATTTATCGTAAACTTCATTCTATTAGAATGAATCATCTTCATCAGACTACTTCTTATCTTGTAAAACAACTACCAAAAGGTATTGTAATTGAAGATTTGAATGTTAAAGGGATGATGAAAAATAGACACTTATCTAAACATATTAAAGAGGCTATGTTCTATGAGTTTCGTAGACAGTTAGAGTATAAATGTTTACACTACGGTATCCAATTAGTTGTTGCAAATCGTTTTTATCCTAGTTCTAAAACGTGCAGTTACTGTGGTTGCATTAAGTCTGAGTTAAATCTAAACGAGAGAACTTACAAATGTAACTCTTGTGGTTTGAAGAAAGATAGAGACTTAAATGCAGCAGAAAATTTAGCTTATTATTTCTATAGAGGTTAATACTTTATGTACCCATCGCTACTGGGGAATTTAAGCCTATTGAGTGTTATATCAAATGATAGTAGAAGTGGGGTTTACTTCACTTTGAGGTCAGACACGATGATGTAGGAAGTGAAACGAAACGGATAAGACTTTAAATCAAGTATTTAAAGCAACATAAGTTTTCACAAAGTAAAGATATAGGTATAAAAATCTATATTTTTCGTAGCGGATTCGGTCTATGATGAGTATCGTTCTCGTTACAATCCAGAGCGAGCTTTAGCTTCAAACAGACGCTTGTATATGGATTCGAACTTCACATATAGCAAGACTCAAAATGTAACTGCTTATTATGTAATTGAGGAGTTACCACCAGAATTTGAGTTGGGGTATCGCGCATCACTGCGTTCCATTGTACCTGAAGGCATTTCAATGAACTTCATTGAAGATAATGAACCTTTTGAAATTAACTGGGATGACCCTAAAGTGAAAACCCGTTTGTCTGTGCTTGATGAAGTTAGTGTCAAAAACCAAGAGGAGTCTAGTAAAGGTTCTAGGTTTACTCAACATAAGTATGTAAAGACAGCTCAAAAAGATGAGCGCTTGTCTATTTCTGTGGAATATGCTAACGATGCAACTTTAAGTGACCAAGATAAGAGGTACTTGTATAAAGTTCGTATTATGGTTATTATTACAGGTCGAAGAGGACCTGAGTTTACAGATGTGTTGAAAGATTTTGAGCACATGTGTAGTCAACGAACAGGTTTTAGAGTTCGTAGGGTAACGGGTACTATTGCAGATACTATGGGTGATTTTTCGCCCTTTAACTCGGAGATGTCTAAAGAGAGTAAGCGTAAAATTCGCTCAACATTTACTTCAGATGAATTGAGAGCACAGTGGCATCCCTTCGAACAAGGGGTTGTTGGTTTCGGTACCACTTATTTAGGTACAAATATTGAAACTCACTCTCCAGTTTTCCACCAATTTAAACGTGACGTAACAGACGCTGAGATTGTAATTGTAATTGGTATGTCTGGTTCAGGTAAGTCATTTGAAATGAAAATGTTAGCTACCCAATTTGCAGCTAATGATAATATGATTATGACTATCAACGACTATGAGGGTGGAGAATATAAAGGTTTAGGGCAGTTACTTGCTAAGGATTTTCAGGTTGTTTCTTTGGATTTAGGAATGGGTTCAGGTCGTTATTTAGACCCAGTTCCGTTAGTTCCAACAGGTGACGAAGAAATGGATACCACTTTATTTACACGCTCTCGTAAGAACATTATTGACTTGTTCCAAGCAGTAGCAGGTGTAGAAACTTTAAAGAATTACGCTTGGATTCCTTTGATTATTGAACGTGGAGTCGATTTATTTACAGTGAGTATGGGGTATCCATTGACCCACATACATGGTATGCTTTAGAGGGTTGTTCTATTTATACGGTTTATGAGTATCTGAAAAAATACCGTCCAAACTTAGATGATGTTTTAAAATCTATTACTAAGGAAGATAAAAAGATTTTAAGTGAAGAGGATATTAAAGAGTTGTACAAAGATGCTTTGAAAGACTTCCAAAAAGACTATTTGTATTTCTTGGAAACTTTCGGGTCTTACTTTGAACCTAGTAAAAAGTTGAATAACTACTTTAAATACCCAGTGTACTTGAAAGACATTATTGATGCAAAATTAGTTATTTGTGACTACAATATGCGCGGTGTACCGGAGAGTCAGTTATCTGAATTGGATGCTATTCTTATTCCAATGAATGCTGCAACCGTAGCTTATTACCGAACTGTGTATCCATTCTCTCGTGGTCTTTACAATGTGAAGATTTGGGAAGAGTTACAACGTTTTAGTTCGTTACCGAATGCAGTAGAGATTTTGAAAACTCCAATCACAGGGGGTCGTAAAGCAGGGGATATTAACATTGTTGCTTCTAACGACCCAGTAAAACTAGTTGAAAAAGATGAGTTTTCACTCTTTGCTAACTACACATTGGCTATGGTTGGTAAGATTAAATCTCCAGTTTACCAAGAGATTGTATGTAAAGCTCTTGGTATCACTGACTTAGCGGATGAGTTAGCTGAGATTGGTTCAGTTATTGAAGAAGATGAAGGTTTAGTAGCTGGTTACGATCAGGTTCATGCCGAACCTTATAAAAAAGCCTTCGTTTTGAAGTTGAACTCAGGGGAGTCTGCAGTAGTAAAAGCAGATTTACCACGTGCTTTAAGTGATACTCCACTCTTCAAGACTGGGGTCATTGCGCAAGAAGGATAGTAGGGTTAGGTGATTAGAGTATGGTTTTATTAAGTTTAATACTCTTTTTAGGGGGTATTCTATGGGGAGTTGCAAACTCCATAACCTCTGAGAAGTTAAAAGAAGAGGTTAAAAAGAGTCGTTTCCTCGTAATTGGGGTAGGTGTAGTCTATGTTTTAATAGTCCTTGCAGCTGTATTAGGGGGGTAAACGCTAATGGATTGGCGAAATTCAAATGATGATTTAACTAGACAATCTGACGCTCGAAGAGAACGTGAAAACCAACCTTTTGAAAACGGTATTAGAGATAGAGAGTTAGGTGGTTTTGGAGGTATGCGCCAAGGAGCTGGTGGTGATCCTTTAGCTCGTATGAGGGGTGCACAACCTGATCCATTTGCAAATCGAGTAGGTGGAGGTTTACCTCCTAGACAACCGTTTGGTCAACCTCAAGGTTTTCCACAACAAAATCAACCTCCTCAACATTTGAGTCAACGTGAAGATTGGATGGATAAAACGTTTAAAGTTGTCACTGGTTTATGGAAGCATTTAATTTCTTATGTGTGGCCTGTTTTATCTGAGTCTGATGATATGTTTAGAAGTGACTATAAATTGAGAAAAGGGTTAACGGCTGCTCTTATGTATTATGGTGCAGTGGGTGGTTTCTCTTTCTTATTTGGTTTGTTTACGAAATTTGCAACTGCTCCAGCTATTTTCGTTTCTCTTGTAGGTGGTGGAGTGAGTGGTGGTATTTATCTGTATAAGAACTCTCAGAATAAAGAGTGGGGGTTAGTAGATGACTCTCCAAGAGAAGACTCTTTCCCACAACCTCCTCAACCGTCTGAGTTTGGAGCGCCAAGTAACTTTATGGATGATGGTTTTGGTTCTCCAAATATAACACCAAGTTCTGACCTTATGGGTGATTTCGGACAACCTCCAAGACGAGAAGTACCAAATGAGTTTAGAAACTTTGGTTCAAGTGGTGGTTGGGATGATGAAGAGGGTGTTTCTCCATTTCCCAAAAGACAAGGCTTTGAGCCTATGACAAGACCGAAACCGACTAGTTTTGGTGAGATAGAAGATGAGGAAGACGACTTTCTTAAACCTTCAAAGGGTATCCCCTCCACAGGCGCAAGCGCCAAAGATATTTGGGGGAGTATAGATGACTCTGAGGATTTAGAAGAAGAATCAGAAGACACCGAAAATGGTTCTTCTAGCTCAAGAGAAGAGTTAGAACATCCTAAATTAGAAGAAGTTTCAGAGAGTGCTTTTAATGCAGAGTTAGCAGGAGGTATTGTAGAACCTGAGTTGGTTTCTCGTAGACTTTTAGTTGATAAATATTTATCTGTGTTAGATGGTTCAAGTTTAAAACCTGATTGGTCTCGAGAGGTTTCAAAAGATAGTTTAGAGTTTAAACAACTGGAAACATTTCTTAGAGACGCCCAAACAGGGGGTGTTAAGGGGTTGTCTGAAATGGATTGGGTCAATGTTGAGTCTATTACAGAGCGTGTTTCGGTATTTGAGATTATCACTGACCGGCCTGAGAAGTTAAAGGGTAAAGAGACTTTATTTGCTAAAGAGATTACAGAGTTATTGAAAGACCAAATGAAAGACTATTTTGGTGAGAATGTAACAACTACTGCGGTTGGTAAAGGTAGTCGTATTGCAATTACTATCTTTAAGCAAACAGGAACTTCCTTTATGTTGAGAGATTTGATTGAGTCGAGTAAAGATTTCTTCTTAGATACGAAAAATGAACTCCCAGTGGTGTTTGGAGCTGATGAATATGGTGAACCTATTCTATTGGATTTAGCCAAACACACAGGTACAATTATCGCAGGTATGGCTCGAACAGGGAAGTCTGTTCTCGCCACGGGTATCGTCAACCAAATGATGGCTTTAAACTCTCCTCGTAAAGTTCAAGTAGTCGCAGGTGATATGAAAAACAAAGACTCAGATTGGTACCAAATTACTTTACCTCACTTGCGTAAGTTCGCAACAGGTGCAAAAGCTATTATGGACTTGTTGGATTGGGTGGTTTCAGAAGAAGCTCCACGTAGAAAACGGTTGATTGGTGATCAGTTGAAAATTCAGAACTACAATGCTAACTGTTCTGATGAGTCTGAGCAGTTACCTTACTTGTTTGTAGTTTTGGATGAGATTATTTCTTTTGCTGAGAAGTTAGATAAAGATGAAAAAGCAATATACAAAGCTTACTTGAGTGAGATTTTAACTGCTTTTCCTAACGTTGGTATCTTCTTAATTTTCGTACCTCATCAATTGCATAATGATTACTTCCCTAAAACGGCTTCTCGTATGGTGGGGAATCGATTTGCAGTTAAAGCAGGTCAACCAATTCAGAAAACAATTTGGGAAGACTCTTATCGCCAAATTGACTTCCCTACTACAAACACAGGTGACTTTGCTTATACTTTAGCAGGTTCTGATGAACCTAAATTCGGTCACGCTCCATTGATTATGAGTATGAGTGGTGGGAAAGAGCGGTTAGACAAGTTGTATGAAACTCAACGGAAAATGTGGACAAAACTTTACCCAGAAGAAGCAGCTACGTCTGCTTACGTAACTCGGTTGAAGAATGAACAGGCAAGTCAAACGTTAGGTAAGCTCGGTATCTCAGTTTCCGACACGGACTTTGCAAAGGAAGATTCTTTACGTTTTCCTAAGTCAGATAGTACACGTGATTATTTTGTTCGAGATATTTAGTAGCAGATAGCAGAAAGATAGGAGTTGTATAATACATGGAAATTACATATCCAATTAGTAGTTCTAGGTTTCTGCTTGCAATGCAAGTATATGCTAGAAAAATGTCTACTTATGAGACTTATGACGAGGTTAAAAAGAGAGAATTTGAGAGAATTTCTCTCTTCCGCCCTCTACCTACAGTCTCAAAAGAGAGCATAAAGACTGAGGTTGTAGAGGAAAGCCCTAGGTATCTGCTTGATACTGAGAGTTCTGAAGATGAGACTGTTGATTTAGATTCTTTGTTTGATGGGTTTGAAGATTTTCAAAACTCAGATTGGTTAACTTCAATGAGAAGTAAAGAGGAAGTTGAACAGAGAGTTGAAGGAGAAGAGCAAGACCCACTGAACGGAGTGTCTTTTGCTGGTTTAGGTTTAAGTTTGAACTCAGATGAGGAAGAGCAGGAATTAGAGTTAAGAGAGTTTGAAGTTGACCCTACAGACGATTTCTCTGATCCATTCTCAGACACTCCACAATCGTCTGTAGAAGAGTTTGAATTAGGGGTAGGTAAAACTACACCTTCGCAAGAAAAATCAAATCTGAGCCAATCTGAGACTTCTGAGAAGGATTTAGACAGTGAACCAACCAGAGTAGAGTTCAAAGAAGAAATTTTCCGTTCGGATTATATAGGTAAACGAGAACCTTGGACTTATGTAGCTAAAGAAAAAGAGGTTACAAAACCTCAGCATTTACAACCGAAAGTATCCACATCAGAGGTTGCACCTCGTACCGTTCAAGAACCAAAACCAGCTTTTAAACCTCAAACGGTTTCTATTCCACAACCACAGTCGGTTGTTAAACCTAACCATATTGTGCAGAGACCTCAACCTAAAGTTCAACAACAGACTCAAGTTCAAGTAAATGATAAAACTGCTCGTTTAGTAAATGAAGATTTTGTTTCATATTGTCGTAGGAACTTGCGAGTTTCAGAGAAGGTAGCTTTAGGTTATTTTTCTCCTAGTGAGATAGAGTCTGCAGTAAGACAAGGTAAGGTTTTGCGCAAAGGTGGTCTTTTAATCTTTGCTCATTCTTGATTTAGAAAGGTTTAGTTGTGAAATTAGTTGAAAACATTCGCTTTGTAAAAGTTAATGCAGAGGGTATCCCCAACGGCATTTGTGGGATTTGCTCGGCTTTAGTAGGGGGTTGGCTTGTTGTTCACGGTATAAAAGTGAAGAGACAAGGTTCTCAATATAAGGTTTTATTCCCAGAGCGTAAGTTATATGCAGATGTGTATAAACCTGTAGTAACAGCTTTGAATCCCAAATTTAAGAAAGAAGTGGATGCTCTTATTTTGAGTGAGTTTTATAAAGCGTTAGAAAATAAGTAAAAGTTAAGAGGAAACTCTTGACTTTTTTCTTTTAGTTTGCTAAAATTAGATGTAAAAATAGTAAGAAAGGCGAAAATTTGTGGCAGTAACTGAGGTCTCATTATACAAAGGTGGATTTATTGATAAGTCTGCACCAATCCAACGTTATAAGTTATTGGATAGTATTATTCAAAAAGCCAATGAGGATAAAGACCAAGTAGGTTTTCCGGAGTTAGCAGATAGTCTACTGGATTTAACACCAGAGCAAATAGACCAAGTAATTGCTACAAAGAGTTCGTTAAAAGGGAATGTAGCAAAGGGTTCCCTCCGTTGGTATCAGACGTATGGGGTTCATTTTATTTTAGCAGCACGCTCTGCTTTAATTATGGATAGTGTAGGGTTAGGGAAAACGGCTACGGTAGCTTCGGTTATTAACCATGTAGGAGCTTTAAAGCAAAGAACCAAAGGTAAACCCTTGCGTTATTTATTTTTGACTGAGGTTGGTTTAGTAGCGCAAGCTCGTAGGGAGTTAATTCGTTTCACAGGAAATTATGTTGCTACAACTACAGGAGACTCCAACCAAGTAAGTGCTTTTATTAAAGAACAAAAAGAGTTAGGGTATCCAAGTGGTGTAGTTGCTTCTTACTCTGCAGTGTCTTCAAGTCACGAATTTATGTTGTGGCTTGCGCATACTACAAAGTTACATGGTAAATTTGATTATTTCTTTATTGATGAAGGTTCTGTGTTAGGCTCTACTAAGTCGGATATTTATAAGGCTTGTAAAACGGTGCGTACAAAGTTTGCAAATCATGTAGTTGTGATGAACGCCACTCCTTTTGAGAAGTCTATTGAAGGTATGTATAATCAGTTGAACTTTTTATTTCCAGATGTGATGCCTTTAAAGACTAAGTTTGAAGAGTTGTTTGTGAAGAAGTCTTTCCAAACTCACCAAATTTTAGGATATAAAGATCCAGAGTTGTTTAAACTCTCGACTCGATTTATGGCTTTTGGGACGGCTCGTAAGGAGTTAGGGGTATCCGTTAAAGACTCCACGTGTGAGTTGGTTTTATACAAACCTTCTCAATATCAGAATCAATTATTTAGCAAAACTAGGTATAAGCGTTATGTTTGGGATGAGCCTTCTTGGTTCGATCCTGATTTAGAAATCACACCAGAAGTTTTACCTAAGTTACAAGTGATAGAGGATTTATTTCAGTATAGGATAGGTCAAGATAAAGCTTTGATTTATGTTCACTCGGTAGAAGCTCAGAACATTTTAGTTCAATTCTTAGATAGTTTAGGTATAAAAGCTCTGACTATTAACGGTGAAGATAATACCCCTAAGAAGAAAGAAGCTAAGTTAAACGAGTTCCATGCAGGTGGTTATAGGGTTATTGTAACCAATTTGAAGAAGGGTCTGAATTTAGGGTTTATGAACCACTTGATTTTCTACTCTTTCACAGGAAATTCTGGAATAACAAATCAGATTGAAGGTCGTATTGTTCGTAGTCAAGATATTCATGATAAGCACATTTATTTAGTTTTAGCAAGACGAGAAGAGTACAAAGTCTTAGAAGAAGCTTGTGTGAGTACGAAAGATAGATTAGCTCATACAAAACATGAAGTTAGCTTATTGAATAATTTCTTTTTAAATCCAGATTTAGTAAATACTGTGGTGGAAGTTGCAAAGCAAGAAATATCAGAGGGTGCAAGTTCTTCTATCGTAGCGGTATCCTATTCAAATCGAGATATGAACGAGTGTTGTTTCTTACCCTAAATGGTCGAATGATTTAGAGGAAACGAAAGAGGGTTTGATATTTAGTTAACCAGAGGTGATAAAATGAAAAGATTTCAACCAGTAAACTACAACGAAGATAAAGATTCAATCTTTGTTTATGTCGCACCAAAACCACAAGAAACAGAAGACCAAATGGTTTTGTATACTTCTGTGAACACTGATTACAAATATGCTTGTTATTGGTCTAATAATTGGAGAAAAAAACCCGTGGGTATCCTCTCTTGCGAAAGAAAGCTAAAAAAAGTTAGAAATTTATGTAAAAACCAGAGTTGCAGTCAGTTGAAAGAACTAAGAATATTCGTTCAGCAGTAGCAGAAGTAGATAAGATTTTTAGATGAATTAGGTTATGAAAGATGAAATTAAAAGACTTTGAGGAACTAACTAAGTTAGGTTTAGGTAGCTCTTCTACGGTTGAGTTTTACGACATGGGAAATTTCAAAGAAGACATTTTAGCTAATAAGTTTTCAAACTTGTACATGGTAGGTGCTGACGTGGAAGATAAAACCCACGCACCTTTTGGTTTGTTGGTAAATGGTGAAAGTTTAGTTGTTTTCTTTGATTGATAGTTGTTATAAGGAGATTGTGCTTTGAAATCATATTTGTATTTATCAGACATTCATGCAAATTTTGAAGTTTTGAAACAGTTGGAGAGTTTACCAGAGTTCACAGATGAGAACTGTGAAATTCGCTTTGGTGGAGACTATATTGATGGCATTGACTTAAAACCACATGCTACGATTGATACCTTACATTTTGTAAAGGAATTGTGCGAAAGTGGTAAAGCAAAAGCAATTGTGGGAAACCATGATGTTTTCTTGTTAGATAGTGCGTTTCGTCCATTTACTACAAACTGGTGGTATATGAACGGTCGAGAGGAAACTCTTGCTAATTTGGGTATCCCTTTTGCTTCTGAAAGTGATTTGAGAGAGCAGCTGTTATTTTACTTATATGATGAATTAGTTTGGTTGCGTTCCTTACCTTATTACATAGAAGACGGTTCTAATATTCTAGTTCATGCAGGATTTGAGTTAGATTTACCTTTGGATAAGCAAGACACGGAGGGTATGGTTTGGACTCGTGAGTTTTATATTGACTCTTTAAACCATTTAACTGATGTAGATTTGCACCCTGACTTTAAAGGAAAAACCATTATTTCAGGACACACTCCAACTTGCACGATGAGTGAATACGAACATCCAATTAATCCTTGTCAAATATTGAAAGATAGTTTAGAATTAGATGGTAAACCTTTATTAACTCGTTATTTTATTGACGGTGGTTCTAAGTCAGGTTCTGAGTTTTCTCGTATTAACCTATTGAAGTTAGATGAGCAAGGAAATGAAATGTGGCAAGGGTATCTCGATGAAACAGGATTTCATTTATACTCAGAAAACGAGAGCTGATAGTTTTAGTAGAAAGCAGAAAGTGGTAAAAGAACATGAATACAAAAATGATTTTACTGGGCTTTGACCCCAACGGAAATTGGATAGGTATGGACTCTGAAACCTTGAGAGACTTCGCTGACTCCTTTATTGATGTAGACAATTTTGTAAGTGAAGAATCTATTACCTCAGCTAGTTCTGTAATGACTCTTTCCTTAATTTGGATTGGGTATCCCCAAAATTGGGTTTATTCGGACTTCAAAGTAGTTTATGAGGGTTTACTCAGACGCTACAACAGAGATTTATAAAATTAGAAAGCAGTTTAGACAATGAAAACACCGATGATTTTAACCGACTTAGAAGAGTGGGTAACAGAGTACACAAGTAAAGACCATAGCTCTCAAGGTTTTAATTTCAAATCTAGCGAATTTGACTATGAGTGGGAAGTCAGCAAGCTAAATTGGTACTTTTATTTTGATAGAGAAGACGCAAGTTTATATGCAACCTACTTCCACATAGTAAGAGACTACGCTTACTTCAGTATTGAGTTTCCTTTTTATGCAGGTAGTGAGTTCTGCTCAGAAGACTCAGATAGGTTCAAAGAAGTAGGTTTGGAATTTTCATTCCGAAATGGTTGGATGAGACTTACTACAATTTTCACAGAAGATACAAATCTACATGAAGTTTTTGATGTTCTGTTTTCTGTGTTAAAAGATTATAATTAAAACGGAGATTGCGATGAAGTTATGTAAGTCAACAGAGTGTTCAGATGGTTTAGTCTTTGACACAGTTGTGAATAAATTGGTTCCTTGTCCTTTGTGTGAGGAATTAAGAACAAAACAAGTTATTGAAGGTGTACAGTCGCAAGAAGGTGCAACTCAAGGTTTATCTGAGAAGTTAGGTCTTCGTAGAGTATTCTCTCGTTTGTTTGTAGACTTAAAGCAAGTGTTAGGAGATTTAACAACTGAGAGTTTAGATACTGAGCAGTTCAATTCGATTGAAGATTCGATTGGGGCTTTAGTTGGTTCTTTGTCTTTAGGAAAGAAACCAAAGACTTCTGTGTTGTTTTATTTAGGTGTACGTGCCGATATTGAGATGTTAGCTTTTTGGTTACTTGGTTCTGCTTATAAGGCAGGGTTGAGTGTCCATCCTTTCATTACACCGTTTAGACTACAGGGGATTAAACAAAAACGCGAAGACTATGAAAATCTCATGTTGAGTGAAGTTGTAGTTGTTGCTTATAGCCCTTCTATGAGAGAAGATGGTTATTTAGTTGAAGATTTTGTAAGACAACGTGCCTTTGAAGGTAAGTCCACTTATGTAATTTTGACCGATGGTTCTCAAATAAATAACGTTCTTCAACGTTTAGGTTCTGAGGATAGTTACTCTCCTCGTCAATACTTGTATATCGGTATCCCTCGTCAGAATAGCACAGATGAAGAAAAGGTAGCAAGGACAAATAGAGTTATTCGTAATTCGAATAAGGTATTGGGTTTGAGTATGTCTGAGGTTGAGTTAGAAGATATAGTACCTCAGAATAGTAATATCAAGAGCAAACCTAAGTCACAAAGTAAGAGGTCAAATAAATCAGTAGCAACACTAAGTTCTTCTGAGGCTTCGTTATATAATTTGTAATTTGTAAGTAGGAAAGATAGGTAATATTTTGAGATTAGTTAGAAGTAATCAATCAGAGGTTCAAACAAGTAATGGGTATACAACTACATTACTTGCGCAAATTATCTTTGATTCACAAGAGAAAATAAGTCGTCTTGTAGAGGATCCAAATTTACATGGGGATGAAGTTTTCGTAAAATTAGTTATAGCACCCGGAAGTGTAAGTAACACTCCTAGTTCTTTTATTTCATTGATTCGAAATATGGTAGGTGTAGTAAATGGTTTAGAGAAACCTTATTATGATACATACCCTGTAACGATTGCAGACGATGGTTCTATTTTATTGGACTCAGGTTATTATTTAGAAGATACGGCTTTACTGACAGTTACTCCCTTTATGGAAGAGTGGTTAAAGGAGCTATATATATTAGCTAAAGAGACGTTGGCTCGTATGTATTCAGAGAATGTAGCTCTTTCAGAGGTTTTATCTGATGCTGATGCTGATGCTGATGCTGATGCTGATGCTGATGCTGATGCTGATGCTGATGCTGATGCTGATGCTGATGCTGATGCTGATGCTGATGCTGATGCTGATGCTGATGCTGATGCTGATGCTGATGCTGATGCTGATGCTGATTTGTCTGAGTCTTTAAATAATTCTCATTTAGAAACTATATCAGATTCTGAAAGTTTAGTTAGTTCTGAGTCTCAGGGTATTTCAGAATCTTTAACTATACCTACACATACCTCTTTAGATAGTCATACTTCTAGTACACCTACTTCCATGTCGGAATATATAAACAGTAGTTCTGACTCTTTAGGGTTGAGTGAAAGAGAACCTTCACCTACACTTTCGGTATCTATGTTTGAATTAGACCCTAATGAAAAGAAAGAAGTTTTTGATAAACCTTCTGCTTCTAAAAAGATGGAGACTTCAAATAAGGAATTTTTGGAGAATTTAGCTTTACAGTTAGAGCCTTTTCGACAAGCTCATGAGTCAGGTGAGATTTCCACTGGTGATTTATTGGAACAATTAACTAGAGAGGTTTCCTTACCTAATTTGAAGGAAGATATTTCCAACATCTTAAATTATGAAGAAGAGTCTGTGGGTTCTCTTGATGACATTCTTGTAGATGAAGAGGATACGTCAAGTTCTTCTAACTCTAAACCTAGTCATGATTGGTCACTTAGTGAGTTATTTGGTAAAAAACATGACTCTTACACTGACTTAATTGCTAGTGAGGTAGATAAGCAAATTAATGCTGTAAACAATCCTAAAAAGGATTCTGTAAAACCATCTACTGAGATTGAAATTTGTGGTGGAGCTTACACAATTGCGATTGAAGATTAGCTTAATAGCTTTTCTTCTTTTGTTAGAAATAGGCTTGATTTATTGACTTTATTGTGGTATAATAATTTTATTAAAAAAGATTGAGAGATAAATAAAAATGAAAAAAATTAACTTTGACTAAAGAACTAGTAGAAAAAAATACGCACCTTATGTTCGTATTACAACTGAGTCTAAACCAAGTGTAGGTTCTATTCGTGTAAGTAATAATAACTTCCGATGGAGTGCTTCAAGTGATGATTTTGAATATCTATTTGGTTTGTCTATTGTAATGATGGCTTACTCTTCTGATGTTGTAAATAAGATTAAGGAAAAGTATGGGTTTAAACAACCTTACTTTGATTTCACTTTTGAGGGGTATACTCCAATTGAGTTAGTTCAATTAGTAGAGTCTGCGGTTAATCGTAAACTTCCTAAAGGTGGTCGTCCAAAACCTCAATTTGCAAACTTCAAAGGTGCTTTGCTTGATTCTGGTACAAAATCACGTGAAGTTAGTGAATCTAAAGATGTTGAACAAGTAGAAGTACCTAAAGCTGAGTCTACTGAGGACGTTAAAGATTCAAAACCGTCTAAGTCTAAACCTAAATCTAAAGGTAAGAACTCGAAGGTTAAGTCTAAAGTTAAGGAAAAAAGCGTAGAGTCACAAGAACTTACAGAAGAGGTAGTTCCTAATACTCAAGATTCTAATGAACCTGTTGAACAACAAGAAGTGGTTGTTTCTACTGTTGAAAGTGAGGGTTCAGACCGAGTGTCTGATCGATTTCCCGGTTCAACTTCAACTGTTAACAAAGAGCATTTGGAAGTAAAAGAAGAAGTGGATGTTCAAGAACTATTAAATAACTTGGACACTTTAACTAGTGAATTGGATGCTTTATCTGAGGAGTTGGAGCAACATAAGTTTAAAATTGAAGTTCTAGCAACTGAAAACAAAGTATTGAAAGAGAAAGTAGATACAGCTCTTAAAGGAGTATTCTCAGCTTTGCGTTACACACTTAAAGAAAGCTTTAACCGTCTTTTTGGTCGTAAATAGAACTAATTTTGGTACAAATCATGTATGCAGTTATTGAATTGATTTTGATGAACAGTCAGACGGTTACACTGAGTGCAGGTGATCAAATTACAGTTGGTGCAGTAGGTGAGGACTACAAAGGAAGTTGGTGTTGTTTATCGAAGACTTCAGATAGTTCTTATCTTCGTAGATTTTTAATTGGAGTACCTGATGATGCTTTGATTAGTGTAGGTCGTAATAGGATTTCATTTAAACGTTCTGAGGTTTTTTCGATTAAAGATGTAAATTCTAGTTCTGACGAAAAATAATATAAGATAAGGATATGGTGGGTCGGATGGTGCATCCTTACTATACTGAGAAGATACTTCCATTTTTGGAGCAAAATAAAGTTGTGAATATGTTGGTAAAAACTCCTTTCTTTGGAACAGGATTTGAGTTAAAGGAGTTAGCTAAAACCTTGAGAGCAGATGAAGAGATTCGTTACATAACTGCTTGCAAGAGTGGTGAAGTAAGAGTTTTAGTCTGTGTTACTAACTTGCGTTTACATATTTTGGATAAAGGGTTGGTTTTAAATAAATACCAATTAACTGTAAATCTACCTCAAATTGCAAGTGTGCAAAGAGGAAGGGGTATTTTCTTTGGGTCTGTGGTTATTTCAGTTTTAGGTTACGAGGATAATATTTACCTCACTGATTTTTGGGGGAAAGATACGGAGAACTTCCAACGCATTTTGCAAGATGCAATTACAGATTATGGTTTAGGTCGCAGTCACTTGACTCAGCCTAACTATTATCAGCCACAACAACTTTATTACCCACAAGAACCTAATTATCAACAACAAGTAGAAAGAGAATTTAGAGAACCTATGTACGAAGCAAATAACCCAGCTTATAACTATTTAACAGGAGAACCTTTCACAGAAGCAGAACTGTTGGAAATGGGTCTTGACCGTTTTGGTCAACCTTTGGAGAAGAAACAAGCACCTATTCAATCGCAAGTGCAACCTACTCGCATAGTTTCAAGAACTCGAAACCCACAACCAACTCAACCAAGGGTATCCCAAAATCAAAGACCGCCTTTACAACCTAGAGTGCCAAGACCTCCAAAAGATGTTTCAAATATGACGACACAGGAAAAGTTTGATGCACTTGAACGTGGAGGTTGGTTTTAAGTAGTTAAATTGTAAATGGATATAAATTAGAGAGGAGACTTAACTTTAGTGTTTGAAGATAAAGAGCTTTGGGAATTGATGTCCGAAGCAGAAGGTACTGAGTCTGCTTATGTGTCAGATATTACACCTTCTGAGATTTCAGATAAAAGCCCAGAGGTTCAACTTGAGTATTATGAAAACCAAGTGATGGGGTTTCTGCTCCGAGACTTTGACTCTCTAAGAGGTCAGATGGGTCGTCTGCAAAATGACTATTTCCGTAATGAGAACTATGTACTTTATTCTATGTTGAAGAAAGTACAGATGGAAAGAGGGTTGTTGCTTGATTTAGACTACTTAAAAGTTTACTTGCAAGCTAATGCTTCTGAGATTGCACAAGATACTGACCGTATTCAGTTTGAGTCTTATGTAAGTGAAGGTTCAACTGCGATTGAAGGTTTGTTGGTTTCTGTAGTAGAGGTTTATCAGAAATATCGCAATCCGTCATTCTTAAAAGAACCTACTTTTGAAGATGCTTTGACTCGCTTTTAAGTTGGTTTATGCTAAATTAGCGATTAACGACACGTTACAACAAGCATCGATTTCCCTTACTAATCCTATTCGTTCACAGAGAAAGACATTTTTCGGTATCGAAGGTGCACTTGATTTCCTTTCGCAGAAGGTAAATAGTATTAAGGCTTCATTAGGTAAAGAGAATTCTTATCAACTTATTTGTGCATCCGATATTGATTTTTGAGAGTGAAGAATCTCGTAGACCAACCTTACTCTCCAATTTGCAACACTTACCTACCTTGAATGAGGCAATTGGGGGTATTTATACAAACACTTTTGCAGTTTTTGCAGCACCAGAGAAAGGGATGAAGTCTAAATTTGCAGTTCGATTATCTCATGAAATTCTCTTAAATGGTTTTGGTATTTGTTTTTGGGGTAAAGAAGGTGGTTCAGACAAGATTATGGCTGAATTACGTGCAACTCACTTTGACTATTATTACAATGTACAAAGAGGTCAAAATTATGAAAAGATTGCAGGTATTCAAATTCAGCGTGGTACACTAGACAGTTCTGTTGCCGAATTAGAAAAAATTTCACTTATGGACTTGGTTCGTAATCCAAATTATGGTAAAATATATTTACCAGATTATCCGTTTGAGTTGGAGTCAGTAGAGACTGTACTTCGAGTTGCAGCCGAGGAAAAAGAGTGTAAGTTTGTTGTCATTGACTACGCACAAGCTATGGATAGTAGTCAGTACCCAGATAAGAAAACTATGTTAGAGAAGTTGTCTATTCGTTTGGAGACTTTGAAAGGGTTACTAGATATTTGTGTGTGGTTGCCTTCTCAGTTGGCTACTGATGTTATTCAAGATTTAGGTAAGGGTATCCACCGTGAATTGCGTAATGTTACTGCTGACTCAAAAGAGTTGACCAAATCTGCTGATTTGAACTTGATGCTTTATACAAATGATGCTATGTCTGCTAAGAATATTGCTAAAATGTACTTACTACCTTCTCGTTTGGCAGGGGAGATGGCTCCGATTTCGGTATTTACGGATAAGGTTGCAAATAATGTGATTGAGATGAAAGACCAAGTGATAGAGATGCGTAACGGTGAAGCTGTCGTCTTGGATATTGAGGATGTCAATGTCTAAATTTGAAGTATGTGTGAGTGTAGAGGATTTAGCGCAGTTTTTTAGGGTATCTGAGGACTATGTTCGTTCTCAGGCGCAGTATGAAGTTATGAAAGTGAAAGGTGATTTAGAAGTTATTTCTAAAGATACCTATCCACGATTAAGTAAGGTGTTGTTTTTCACAAGCACCTTCTTTGTGTGTTTATACCTTGGAGTCTGTAACTGAGGTTTTAAAATCTATTTATGATAAACGTGAATTTATAGATAAGTTTTTGGATTCTGAGCCTAAGTCTGTTGTGAAAGATTTATTCACAGGAGTATTGTATTATTGGTCGGATAGTATTATTTCTGAGTATTATCAATTTGTAAAGGACTTGCAAAAGCAATTATTATTTACATTAGAGAAGGTTGCTTTAGACTTTAATTTAGAACCTGTTCAACTTTATTCTTTGATACGCTACTTAGACTTACGTTTAGTTCCATTGGTGGGTTCTAAAACTCAACGCAAGGTTTATATTTTACCTAGTGTAACTTATGCTACTATTTGTGCTTATTTAACTCAAAATCAGTTGGTTGATTTGACCTTAACTGAAAGAGGTCGTTTAAGTTCCATGGGTATTAAACCAGACTATGTTAAAGGTGCAGGTACGTTTTTAAATAAAACGGTCTTGGATTATTTGAGGAGTTCAGAGTTTAGGGGTTCAGTTGATATTGAGGGTAAATTTTATGTTCCTTATATAACCTTCGTAGCCCAACTAGGTTTAAAACCTATGGATATTTCCGTTGGGTTGAAAAATTTAGTAGTAGACCCATCGGTATCGGAAGGTGAATTTGTTTCTTATGACTTAGTTAGAAAAATTGATGTTTATAGACAGAAACATGAAACTTTAGATATTCGTTTATGTTTACTTTGTTGTTTGGGTTTACTGGGTACTGATACGGCTTCGTCTTTAATTTCTAGTTATGAATTTAGAGGTTACTACAATCAGTTGTTAGACAGTAAATTAGTTCTTTTGAGTAAGTCTAGTTATAAGTATATTGCAGAAAACTCTAAACCTTTAGTGTGCCAACAGTTACAGTTACCGTTTTACTCTAAGGATTTGTTCTTACAAACTTTGAGTGTTGTGGTGAGGGGTTTACCTTTAGATACTACATATAATAGGTATCTTAGTGTTAACCGTCTCGCTGAGTTTTTAACGCAATCTACTGAACTTTATGAAGTACCTGTGTTTTTAACAAAAAGAGACAATAGGTTTACAGTTGCTGCGAATAAGAAAAGTTGGAATGCCTTAATTTCCATATCTTCGAATATTATTTTAGCACCAGAGTCTTTAGTTTCAGAGGACTTGTTGCAAGCTTATTATGATTGGGAAATTAAAGAATTTGAGCGTATCAGTAAGGGGGTTTTAAGAATTTTACATGGTTAAACAACAGTTTACAAAAGAGATATTAGATCAGTTTGTAGAAGATTTTTACGACCTCTTTATGGATGGTGTTTTAGAGTTTACGAACAAGTACACGATAGTGTATAAAGAGGAGTTAAACAGTGGTGAAGCTCGCTCGGTTATTGATTTAGGTTTAGCTTATGATTGGCTTTGGGTTGTTGATATTGAGGGTACTCCCCTTGTGTATATTGAGGTAGTTGATTTAGTAGTTCAAGAGCATTTATTACAACACTACACTAAACAATTAGGGTATCAAGATGCACAAGCACTTGTTACAATCAAAGAGTTGAAAGATTTGTATTTGGCTGAAGTGGTTCGTTTTTTACATGAGTTGACGAATTTGATTGGGGAGAAAACTGACTTAAAACCTTTTGCAGTAGCGAGTCTAGTAGATGAACAGCATTTACGTTTAGATAAGAAATTAGTTCCAACTTTTCATTTATCATTAACAGAGTTGTTTAAATTATTGGAGAGTTTACAACTTCGTCCTTATGGTTTTTGGGACGGTCAAGAACATCATCAGTTCAAAGAACCCAAAGGTTACTTTGAGACTTCCCTTAAGGGTGTCCGTGTTGATGAGTTGGTTTCAGCCATTTCATTCGTGGAGTTTATCCTAAAAGAAAGTCGGTGCATGATTAGTGAGATATGATTTTTCTAAATTGAGTCAACCTTACTTATTGGAGGTTTTAAAGTCTTATGTAGGTTCTAGTGAGTTAACTTTTTTAGAAGGTTCTGAGTCTACTATGATTTATGTTGGGGATTCTATGTTGTTCTTAGTAACTGATGGCTTTGTTCAATATGTTAGTGGTGCTCCAAGTCATTTATCGAGACGAAATGTAGATATGATTAGAGATAAGTTGCAATCAGCAGTTACTTTACATTGTACGGTGGTAGGTGATTCTGCATGATTGGTACTTCAAGAGTAAAGAGACGAACGATTAAGGCTTCTTATCGTCAATTGGAAGAGCAGTTGCTTTATCACAAGAACTTTATGGGGCACTATGATGTTACTATTTCAAACTATTGGGATGTAGTGGTGTGTAAGCGCCAACCTCGCTACTCTGATTATCGATTTAGTAATGGAAACAGTCGTGTAGTTTGTCCTTTTCATGAGGACTTAAAACCCTCACTCGGTCTCGTCAAAGATGGTGAGACAGGAATTGAGATTTTCAATTGCTTTGGTTGTGGTGTTAAAGGTACAGTTGTTGGTTTTCATAAATTGTTTGCAGAGCAGTATTTAGGGGAGCGTTATCCTAACAGCTTTGGTTATTTACAAAGTTTGGCTAAACTTTACGGTATTGAACTCACTGACACGATTGTAGAGGTTCAAGAAGAGAAGTCTAAGTTTGATTTTTCAAAAGCTCCACCTTATACCGTTGCTATCCATAGAGAAAATGTGGAGACTTTGAAAGAGAAGTTTAATCAAGGTTCTCTTTCTCTAAGCGGGTTGAAAGAACAATTAACTTTGTTGACAAATAAGGTTTTAGAAGTAAAATCAGCTAAAAGAAGTGAAGGGGAGGATTCTGCTTAATGTTTACATTCGATATGGAAGACTTTGGTGGTGCTCCTTGTTTCACATATTTAGATTACTTCAAAGAGGGTTCTGAACGTTTTGGTTTAGATAAAGTTTTGGCTTTAGACTTATCTAAAACCTCCACGGGTATCGCCTATTGGGATGGTCAAACTTTGGAGACTTACAACTTGAAGAGTTCTATAAAGGACTTAGATAGTCCATATTCTGTGGGTCTTCGGATGCAAGAGTTGAAGGACTTTCTTCTTGTAAAGGTTTTACAAGGGGAAATAGAGTTAGATATGTTGTGTGTGGAAGAGGCTTTGTTAGGAAACAATGCTAAGACTTCTTCTGTAGCTTATGCACTCAACTTCACACTTGATTATTTGTTAGCAGAAGGGGTCTTAAAGCTAAGAGGTTCTTTAGGGTATCCAATAAGACTTGGAAAGCTACCTTGCGCTCTGAAACAGGTATAGCACCTTTAAAGAAAGCAGTTTGGTCGAAAGATAATGCAGAAAAAGAAGAGATTCTATTATGTTTGCAAGAATTAGCACATCCTTGGGCGAACAAATGGAGAGAGTTTGACTCCTTTGAAGTTTATCTGAAGAGTGGCTACCAAGACCAATTGGATGCAGTAGGATTGGCTATTCATTGTGTGAAGACTTATGGCTTAGACGAAAAACCTCAAGTGCTAAGTCGAAAAACCACAGTTAAGGTTTATACCGACAGAGAAAAAGCAGAAAACTACGCTAAGTACCCACTAGAAAGAGTCAGCGGTATCCCCAAAAATCAAATTCACACATGGGTGGATACTTGCGGTAAAGATGAGGTTGAGTCTAAGTCTTATTTGTTAGAAACAGACTCGTTGGGTCGCTTTGGTGTGAAAGCTGAAGTCTTTGAAGAGTCTGATAATTATTACATTGTAGTAAATGTAACTTTAGTAACCGTTTAGATTTAATTCGCAGTTTAGTACATTAGATTACATTAGCGTTTCGCTAGAAAGTAGGTCTATATGGCACTTGGTTCTAAGACAGAATTAGTAAGACAAGCCTTTCTCTATTTATTTGGAGAAGGTTATGAGAGTAAATTGACAAAATTCCCAGAGGATGAAGTTTTTCCTCAGACTATAAAACACTTCGATCAACATGGTCTTCACTACTTACCCTCAGAGGTTCAAGTAGTTCAAGTGTCGAATGGTCAAAGTGAAGCACAAGTAACGGTTTCTTGTGCGATGTGTCAGTTGTGTGGGTCACTGTATGGAAAAGTAGAAGATATTCACTATGTACTTGAATATCAACCGACACAAGCAGGTCAAGCCTTAATTCACGGTTTGAACTTGAATACAATAGAAATGTAGAATAGAGGATTTTTATGGAACAACATGCTTCAAGTATTAGAGCAGAAGTATTACGCCAGTTAATAGGGGTATCAGGTGGGTGGTTTGTTAGAACCTTACTTGTATCCGTTATGTTTTGGCTTGCCTTTCTCGTATATGAGTCTTTGGTGGATGGTACGATAAGTGGTCGTTTGTCCTTGTTTAAGCAAGCTCTCTTCAAGGGTGCGAAAGAGTTTAAAGTAAAAACGGTTTCGACTGCGCCTTTCTTGTATTTCTTAGTTGGTATGATGTTATTGACTGCGGGTTATACTTTAGGATATAACATTTCTGCTAATTATATTAGTGGTGAGATTACCTTAATTACAACAGTAGCTAGGATTACAAACTTTTATGTACTTACGGTTTCTGTTATTGAGATGATTTTAATGGCTTGCGTTTCCTTGATTTTCTTATCAGCTGTAAGTTCTATTCGTAAGAATGGTCGAGAGGTTTACCAAACAAGCACCCTAGGTAAATTAAACTTGAGTTTATTGAAGTTAATTCGATTATTCGGTATCCTAGCAGTAATTTCACTTGGAATTGCTTCAATGGTGTTTTGTTATATGGTGATTAAATAGTAACTGGCAAGGTTACTATTTTTCTTTATCTGAGATTATTTTAGTTCTTGCAATTTAATAGAAAAAATGATAAACTTACACAAAGTAAGTACATGAGAGGGTGGGTTTTTAATTTGCAAACAAAGTTGGAGGTTTCCCCATTTCTAGGCATAGTACCTAGCGCAGTTGAGATTGGTACTCAACTAAGAGACTTGATGGATCAAAAAGAGTCATTAGTAAATTCTTTAGATAAAGACTTAGCTAATGGTTTATATACGACAGACACAATTGTGTCATATTACTTGTTAGAGAAAGAGTTGCGCTTTTTAAGAGAACAGTTATTATTACGGTCTGAGGATACTTCTTTAGGGAAAGATTATTTACGGTATCAAGATGCTCTGAAGGCTCGTTTACCTAATGGTGATTTATATTTACTAGATGAAAGTCAACAGTCTACGGTTGTTCCTTATCTAATGAGGTCAGAGCCTTTTTACGAAGATTATGTGAACTTGTTAGAATTAGCTGCACAAGATAATGTTGAGTTATACTTGGAAGTATTTTTAAGTAATAACAAAGTCACTTTAATTTATGAATTTGGTTCTTTTCAACGAGCTATATCGTTGGAGGAGGGGAGAGAAGGTGTAGATTGTACTCAATTAGTTTTACCTTACTTAGAACGTAGAGGTTTAACTAGTCTTTCTGCTCTTTCTAAAGTTTCTAAAAGTGCTATTTGTGGTTATTTGTATACTTCGGTTTTAGATGATACATTAACTCCAAATATGAGTTATACGAAGTTGGATTTAACCTCACAGTTGATTTCAACGATTCGATTTTATGCTTCTGAGTATATTGAATTTGGTGTCACATTTCCAATACGAGAAGTTGAGTGTAAGTTCTTAGCGGAGTTAGGTTTCACGACTTTACCCTACATTCGGTATACTTTAGAGCGTGGTCAAACTTTTAACGATATCGTAGAAGATTGGGTTTCTTTACTTGAAGATTTGGCGGATATAAGTGCATTATCTACAAATTTACGAGTGAGTGTTGTAAGTCATCACAGTAATCGATTTAAAGAGTTTGGTTTTGATAGTGTAGTAGTGAACCCTATTTTATGGTCAGTAAATCCTCAGAAAGCGAAGTTACAATATATTCATTGGAAACAGACTTTAGAGGGTTTAAAACCTTTTGCAGTTATTTCATATTTGGATGCTACTGTGCAGTTTGATGTTGAAGGTAAAAATTATATTGGATTTTATGCTCTTGCAAATAGTCAACAAAAAGTGTTAGATAAAACTTTAGACTTAGGTGCTTATGTTAAAAATAATGAGGATTTAGGTATTGAGATTGAAGGTTGCAGTTTGTTAGAATTACTTTTAGAAAGTCCATTAGATATTTTAGTGTTAGGTTTAAAACCTGAGAGTTCTATTTACTTTTGGTCGTCACCAGATTTAGGGATAACTAAAGTGTGTGATTCGTTAGGTAGAACAGTAGATCAGTTGTTAAGAAAGTAGGTTAGTGTGGAAAAAGATAATTTATGGGGGGATTTGGATGAGTTGGAGGTAGGTGTATCCTCACATTCTGAACAAGCTCCAATAGGTGAAGAAGTCGCAGTTTATTCTGAGGTCGGAGAAGAAGTTACAGAATGGTCTCCAGAGGTCTCAGATTCGCCCACATTCGATTTGGAAGAAGTTGGTGGGGAAAATATCGACTCAGAAGAAAAACTCGATACAGAGCAAACTGAACCTTTTGAGACTATTTCTGATTTAGATGAGTTAGAAGTAGATGTTCCAGTAGATATTGTAGGTGTATCCGAAACGCCTTCGGCACTTAGTCCATTTGAAGATATTGATAAGATTTTAAGTGGGTTGAAGTATGATCGTGAGTTGCGTATGGACTTACCGATTGAGTCTATTGTTATTACAGAATTCGACAAAAAAGCTCGCTTTGCAACTAAAAACGGTTTAACTGCTTCGATTGAAGACTTTGGTAGAGTGTTAAACCCGATTGATGTCTTAGCTTTACCCTCAGTTGATGGTGAAGAGATTGAGATGTACACCTTAATTTCAGGTCTCCGTCGAGTTTATGGTGCATCTCGTAATGGTTATAAAACAATTCCAGCATTTATTTGGACATTTGCAGACTATGAGAAAGCGCAACGTTTAGTTCCATTGTTAGGTTTGATTTTAAACAAGCAACAACAGCACAGTTACCAAGAGATTTGGAACGGGCTTTCTACCTTGGAACATGAGTATGGTTTGAAATTCTCTCAAATTGAACGCTTGTATCCGTATTTGGAAAGTGGCGATATTTTGAAATTGAAAGAGGTCTGCAGTGAGTCAGACACGTACCCAGAGCCTATGACAGAGTTGTTCTCAGGGAAGTACACTTTAGATAAGGCTTACAAAGAATTGGTAAAACAACGAAAAGAGCGTGATGTTCTTGAAGAAGAAGATAACAAGGGTATCCTCTCTTCGACTGAGCTTGGTAAGGAAGCGGTTGTATCAGATGAAGAAGGTGGATCAAGTGAGAGTAATGGTTCTTCTGATGAAGGTGAAAGCTCAAGTGGTAACAAATTGAGTGCCCAAGAGGTAGATGAACTTCTTGAGTTAGCAGACAACTCTATGGATAACTTAACCTTGGAAAGTGCCTTAGAACAAGCTGATGCAGTTGATAAGGGTATCGTTCAAGACCGTAAAGGTGATGGTGATGACGATTTAACTCCAGAGGTTAAAAATAAGATTAAGGCTCGCGACAAGATGGTTTGTCAGTGTTGTTCTAAGGACAAGGTTGAGAATCAAGGAGCTTTCTTATCTCAGTTGGTGGTTCACCACAAAGTACCAGTTCACGCAGGTGGAACGGATGATGAAAAGAACCTGATTACCTTGTGTATCGGTTGTCACCATTTGTTGCATACGATGGAGAAGATGGGTACTTTGACTACAGACAAAGAGCATTTAGATACTATGGATGAAGAGTTCCGTAGACGCATTTTAAATGCTTGGTCTCTTGCTTATATTGCGATTAAAGCTGGTGAGAAGAAAGGTTATTCTCGTAAGGAGAGAGCTAAGAAAGCTCAAGAGAGTTTGGTTCATAAGTTCCCCGGACAAGATATTAAGAATGATTTAGCTTTAAAAGCTGCATTAGACGTAACTACAAAATAAAATTTAATAGTCAGGTAGGTATGCGGGATTTTTTCGCATACCTTTTTTGATAATAATTAGATTAAATCGAGAGGTTTTGTTAGTCATGAAATTACATAAAAATTTATTGCGAGAGCGTTTCTCAAATGGGGTTGGAGTGTCATTGACATACAACCTTACAAGTGGTGAGCGCTTTATTAAATCCTTATTTAGTGCTTTGAATAAGACAAATACAGATAGGTCTTTTATCGTTGATGATGTTATGCAAAAGTTGGTTGCTTATTTTGATAAGAGTAACTTAGACTTTTTCAGTACAGAAACCGGTGGGAAACAACCAGACTTAGAACTTCGCCAAATTGGTGTCGTGTATCGTCACTCTCCAGACCAATCTCCAACTTTGGAGCTAAATTCAGATGAGACTGTTTGGAGTGACTATGAGCGTGAATCTTATGTTGGTCAAATGGTGAAGTTTGCCATGAGTGGGTATTCTGACTGTGATAATGGTATTTTCTATACTTATGTTTATGGTTGGTTCAATAAAGAAACAGAAGATTATGAGCATATTTTCTTTATTAGTAACGATGCTGAACCAAAGACTCGCTCTTCTCATTATAAAACGCTTGTTCAAAAGCTTTACATCAATCGTTCTACGGGTTTCAACCATTTTTTCAAGTACAAGTTTAGTATTTACTTTGCTCCACAATTATCTTCCGTTTTGGACTTCTTAGATTTGATTCCAAAAGAAGTTGTTGCTGAGAAGTTGAAGAGTTGGGTGGACTTTCAATCTCAACAATTTAAAGCAGGCTATGATGCTTCTAAAAAGAAAGAAACCTACCTCAGTCGGTATCCAAACTTACCTCACGATAGCCAAAGTAAGGAGTTTAAAGAGGTTGTACATCAATACTCTCTTAACTTGATTTATAAGGCATTTATGCGCAGTTTAGGGAACTATTTGATGGGTTCCCCTGCTAAAAACAAAACTATGCTGAAAGTCATGGCTGAGTATTTGTATGAATTGTACTTGGATGACTTTAATATTACTCTTATGGAAGAGTATGACAGAGTTCAAAAATCCGACTACGCTAAGTCTTTTGAAACAAAGCGCAACATCCCAGCTAAAATTCAAGCTGCTATGGACTCAACTAAGTTCTTAGATTATGGTTTTGGTTTTGTAGAGTTTGATGAGCAATTTGATTTAGAGAAATTACCAGATATTGAAGAGCAGTGGGGGTTGATTCATAAAGCTTTACCACATTCGGAACACAAACCAGAGTTGCGTTTTCGTAAGATTGAGCATCGTAAAGCTCATGGTGTGTATTTCCCAGCTTTTGATTGTATTACAATTAGTGTTCGTAATGTAAACTCTATGCTCCACGAATACGGACACCACATTGATTTTACTTACAATAAAGACCAAAATTTATCTATGTCAGATGAGTTTCGACCACTTCTTAAAGGGTATCAGAAAAATCTTTCGGACGGTGGAGTTTATAAAGGAGCTATGTTGAATTACTTCTTAACTCCAACTGAGGTTTTCGCACGCGCTTTTGAGATTTACTGTGTGAAGGTACTTCCTAGAGTGAGCTTTACAGAAAGTTTAGCTGACTATGGTAACAAATTTGAATACTTGTGGTTGATTAACCATACTGAAGAGGTCTTGAATTATTTTGATAGTAAGTTCCCACATATAAGAGAAGAAGTAGCAAAAATTCAACAAAATGAGAACTTATCTTCATCTTCTACTATGACAAACTTAACTGAGGGTGCAAAAGAAGAAGAGCTTGCACCAAATCAAGTGAGAGCAGGTGGGTTTACAGTTACGATTGAAGAAAATGGTGGTCAATCGGCTCTCGAAGGGAAAGAAATTATTCCAACGGGTCGAGATAGTAATGGTAATTTAATCCATGCAGTTATTGAAAGACCAAGCAAACAAGCTGAGGATTTGTATAACGGTATGTCTATTTCAGATGAGATTTTGGAAGAGAATATGTTTGAAGAAATGGCTTTTTTGCTTGATCCAGTACAGTTCTTTGATGGTACTAAATTAGGTGGTGTTGTTTATTTAGTTAAAGGTAACAAAGGTGTTATTTACCATACTTTTAGAGTAGAAGAACCTCATTTTTCACTAATTGAAAAGACCATCAATCAACTACATGATGAGTGTGTTCTTGACGCTGAGAAAAGTTACATGATTGTAGGAGACTTACTTCACAACAAGATTAAGAAATATGGAGCCAACGTTCAGTCTTTAACTAAGGGTATCGCTTCTCTTCGTTTTGCAGATTTCAAAGAGGTTGACTTTGGTACAACTAAAGGTGAGCAAGTTGCAGCAGTAAATAGTTTGATGACTAAGTTAGCTAAATCTTATGTGGGTTATTTGAAGAACCAAGATTTACGAGTTAAAGATGATGAGATGAGAGCTTTATTTAAGAAAAAAGCTCACGAAGAAATTGCAAAAGATAGAGATATTGCAAGTGAAGTTTGGAACTTTGATTCTGTGCTTACAGAATATGAAGAAGCTATTTTTGTAGAGCATTTACCAAAGAATAAAGCTTTAGTTAAGAAACACGCTCAACTTGTAGATGAATTGTTTATATACTTGTACCCAAATTTAGGTGGTTCTCACTCAGATTATATGAGTAGTGCAGTGTATAAAGCTTTAGTAGATAATGATTTGTGTGTGACAATCTATTTACGTGGTGAGTTGAGAGAATTGGTAAAAGCTAAAATCAATGAGTCTGCTTTAAACCCACAAAGAGCATTCAATGATTTAGCGAAATTGGGATTAGATTTGACTGTTGAGGTGTAAATATGAGAGTGTATAAAACGTATAGGAACAACAGTGGTGAGGTCTTAAAGATTATCTATGACGAAGATGCAAGCAATCCTTTAGCAAACGCAGAAACGCTGTTTCATCTTTACACTTGGTCTCGTAAATATGAGTCTATTCAACCTAACTCCTATTTAACTATGGAAGACTTTATAGACACTTATTTAGGAGAGGGTTCCTTTGATAAGTATAGAGAGCATTGTATTAAGTTAGGTTTAAATTCCATAGGATTTGCAAAATTCCTTTGTGAGCAGTTAAGTAAACGAAAGGGTATTCTTACTTTTCCGATACTTTCTTATAATCATGGTAATATACATTACTATTTAGGGGATAAGTTTGACCGCTATGATGGTGGAGTTGCAGGTTTTGCTTGGGTTGAAAAATATGAGATTTATCAAGAGTTTGGTGTGTCTAAACTTAGCTCTAAATTAATCGAACATTTGAAGTCATATATTTCTAGTGATTTAGACTTTTATAACAAATATGTTAGAGGTGATTCTTATGGGTTTGAACTATACGACTCTAATGGTGAGTTCATGGATTCGTGTTATGGTTTATATGAATTAGAAAATGACCCAAATTCCCTTTTCAACACTATTATGAGTTATTTAAGTACAAAAGATAAGTCTTTTGTAGAAGTTTCTGTTTAAATTTGAATGAGGTGTAATACATGGAAAAAGAAGTTTACTTTGAGTTGCAAAATAACTCTGGCGACATTATGACAATTTACAGAGATGAGCCAAATATCGTTCCTTTGAGTGATGAGTGGACTCGAACTTTATGTAGATACTATACTTGGACATTAGGTTGGGACTCTATACAACCTCATCGGTATCCTAATCCCTTCGACTTCATAGATGAGTACACGAAACAAGGGACTACGAAACTTAAGTCCGAAAACTCTACGTTATATGAGATTATAACTGAAGTGGTTGCTTGTTTATATAAAGAGGGTAATATTTATGCAGTACCTTTATACGTTATTCCTAACCAATCTTTAGACTATTATCCTACTTTGGAATTTACAACAATCTATAGTTCAGATAGAGATTTTGTAGGTTTCGCTTTTGCAACACGTGAAGAAATTTACCGTTGGTTTAACACTAAGCGCATTACGAAGTCTATCGAACAGGACATTCTTACTATGGTTAATCGTGAATTGGCGATTTATAATGCATACCTGAAAGGTGCAACTTACCACTATGTAATAAAAACCGCAGAGGGTACGGAAATTGACCGTGGATTAGATTTCTATGAACTTGATGGTGATACGGATAAAATGTTAGAGTTGATGTTAAAAGATAGTTCCGTTTTTGATAAGTCTTTTGTTGAGATTTAAATAAAGAGAGGATAACCTCTCTTTATTTTTCACCTCTTTCAAGAAAAGACTTGCAAATGTTTTCAAAGTTTGCTATACTGTCTTTATTATAAAAGATGGGAGTTTTCTATTGTAATGAAAACAAGAAAAGAGATTAAAAAGCAAGCAAGAGAATTGATTGCTAAAGATAATTTATGGTTCGCAGTAGGTCTACCTACTTTAGTTCTAACTTTAGTGAACTTAATGTTTGCCTTTAATGAAAATACAACAGGGGATATCCTCAGCTATTGCAGGATTAACTTTTATTGTTAGTCTTTGTGCAAGTCTATATCTATTTGACATTTTAACGAAACAACAACTTGTAAGTAAAGAACTAGGTCGCAAAGTTTCTGATATGTTTGGGAGCTTAACGGCTCAAACCTTTAAAATGGGTTTATTAGTTGGATTTATGATTGGTTTGTGGTTCTTTATACCATATATTCTAGGTTTGGTGTTGGTTATTACTTCGTTAATTTCTAACAGTTTTGGTTTGATGTTGCTACTTGGTATTGCTTTAATTGTTTTTGGTTTAGCGTTCGGTCTAGTTAAAACTTACGATTATGCTTTAGCAGTCTACCTAGCTAAAACAAATGAAGACTTAGGTTTGTTTGCAATCTTGAAAGAAAGTAAACAGAAGATGAAAGGTCACAAGTGGACATTGTTCGTTCAAAAACCTTAGTTTCTTCTGGTGGGGTTTAGGGGTGTTTGCAACTGGTGGGTTGCTTGGTTTATATGTAACACCTTATGTAGTTGCAGCTAATACACTTTTCGCTACGGAGGTCTTGGGTATCTCTACCTCTGACAAACCAGAAAAAGACCTTGAAATATTTTAATAATAGAGAATACAGGAAAACTAAAGTTCTCCTTTTCTTGATTTATAAGGGTTTTTGTGGTATAATAAAAAAAAATTAAATGAGATTTGAAAACAATGAAAGTAAGCAAAGAAAAAGCAATAGCAACATTTACTTATCCTTATCAGTCGTATGGGATTAGTTTTGCGCTTGATGAAATAAATTATGAGGAGCTTTATGAGACTTTTGTAAATTATTGCTCTTACTTGGATGGTTTTGCTCGTAGTGCTTTACACAAGGATTTGTATTGGGGAGATAGAACCTCAGATGGTGAAACGGTAAGAAGTAAAATTGATGTTATCTTAATCAAGTGTTAGCATTAGATACTGATACTAAAGGGTTTTATAAATATGGTACAGTTAAGTCAGATAAAGGGATTGTAGTGAATGTTTGCTTTAGCAAGTTTTCAGATACAGATCAACAAGTTACATCAGACCACGCTCTTGTTGCACCTTTGATTTATTTTAAATTTGAGCTATCTTTTCTAGGTGAGGAACGCCCAGAATCTTATTTTGTAATGATAGTTACAAAAGAAAAAGATTTAAAGCAAGGTTTACCAGATTGGAGATAACATGTTCAAACTATCAAACGGAGAAACTTACTCTCGCTTAGAAATTTATTGTTATGATGATTTGTTGGGTTATATTACTAAAACCCAACAAGGGTATCACTTTACACTCGTTAAATCTGAGACAATACATCACAAATTCACTTTGCTTAATTTAAGCGAACAATCTACCTCAGAAGAAATAAGAAAGTGGATGAAGGAAAACTTAACTATAACTGATTCACGTGCTAATAGAAGTGAGTGTTACCCAAGTTGGTGTCGTATTATGGTAGATGAGATTTCGGTTTATTCTTATTTTCTCGACTGTTCTATGAGGGGGTGGAAATATGTTTAAACCTACCTCAAGACAGGGGTATCAATCAAAATATACTTCTCCCAATGGGGGTTATTGGTACAAAGAGGATTTTAAAGGTAGTGAATCTTTAGCTGAAGTTTTAGTCTCTACATTTTTAAGGTCTTGTTACTATTGGACTTCTAAAGATTTTGTGCCTTACTACTTTAAACACACTTCAGTTGACTCTTTTGATTTAAGAATTTGCGTTTCTCCGAACTTCTTACAAAAAGGAGAACAGTTTATTTCGTTTAAGGCTTTATTGTCTCAGGTAAATCCACCTACAGAAGAACTAGTTGGTTTTGAGTTTAAATTGAATTACATCGATTCAGTTTTCCAACAAACAGTAGGGCAGTCTTTCAGAGAAGAACTTTTAAGGTTGTTGACGTTAGATGTTATGTTTAGAAACACAGATAGACACCTCTCCAATTTCGGTATTATTTTGGCTCCTAACGGCTCTATTCGGTTCGCTCCTATATTTGACAATGGACTTGCTTTAGGTGTCTCAGAGGGTGCTTATTTCGACCTAGACAACCTTATAAAAGGTTTCGGTTACAAAATTAAACCGTATGAGCTTGCGGTATCTACTTTAAGTTCTCAAATCAATCCAAATTATTTCCAATTTGATGTCCTTTATTTTGTTGAGGTGGTGGACAAGAATATTCCAAGAAACAACTTACTTTTAGGTTTCTTAAATTTATTGGATTTATACTATCCGACTGATTGCAAAGGTAGAGACACTAAAGAGGTTTTAGAATCCGTTTTTGGCAAATTTAATAGAAAGCGATTTTTAGATGGTAACAGATAATAAACAAAAACAAGGTAGTTTATTACATTGGTATAACTCCAGAAAAAGAAGTACAACTATTCTTATCAATATAAGTTTGATATTCTTAGGTACAACTGTCATTCCAAGTTTTATCTTTGATTTTCCCATTTTAATGAAGTATTTACTAGGTGGGGAACAAACTTCTCAACAATCTACTTTAGATTTCACTTATTTCTTTTACTTCACTTTTTATCTACTTAGGGGTTAGTTTCTTTACCTACATGATGGAACTAGGTGAGGATGAGAAATATGATAACTTGACATTTGTTATTTTTTTAATCTCTTTATGTTGCTCATATTTGCGATTATATCATTATTTGGGTTTATATTTTTTAGTTATTTCAGGTTTACAGTCACTTAATTTTTTTATAGAAGGAGATGTGTTTATGTTATATGAAGATTTAGACAGACTAATAGAAGACTACAACGAACGCTACCGCAACGCTAACGATTGGGTCATTCAAGCAACAACTGAACTCGAATTAGAAGAAGCAAAATCAAATAAGAACAAGTTGGTTCATGAGTATAGTCAAGCATTGTACGATTTCTTGTGGGATAAACTCCCACAACTAACTGCAAAAGACTGCATTGCTTTTGATTTGGTTCCTTATGGTGTCTGGCAAAAGTTCAGTAGTAAATATGAGTTAATTTTGAAGAAAATCAAGGAGGTTCACAATGGTCGTTAAATCCTTGCTACAATCCTTACTTTGGGTATCCCCATTTTGGTTTATTCCTTCAGCCATAGCAAGTCAACCAATTATCCCACAAGGAACAAACCCTTTGAATGTAAGCGAGTCTAAGATTGTAGCTTATTTGAAAGATAACCCAACCACTACTTACACTTCCAATGTTGTTTTTGTTGATAAAGATGAAGATTATAAATTAGCTCACCTTATGGGTAAAGCGGTTATAGATGTTCGGTATCGTACAAAACCTGTAGTTTCTGAGACTGACTCTTTAGAAGAAGTACAAGCTAAGGTGAATAAAATTAAGTCTGCAATCTCTATCGAGTCTGATGAAGTAGTTCTTGCTTTACTAGGTAACATGACAGAGAAAGTGAAAGTTTCGGACTAGTAGTTTGATGTTCTTGATAATTTTAATAGGTTGTGCTATACTATTAAATAGACTATATAACAAACCAGAGAATTAGTGAGTAAATAGAATTTCTCACTTTTTCTTTTTGTTGCATAATCTTATGATTTGTGGTAAAATAATACAAATTAGCAGTAAAAATTAGTTAGAAAGGAGACGAATATGTCAACAGTAATTACAGTGAAAACTTATACTCAAAGCAACGGATGGTAAACCTAGTGCTTTAACTGAAACTTCGTCATTTACAACAGAGAGTTTGCGCGAAGCTCTATTTTCATATTTCACAAAAATAGATGAAGTTACGTTACGGACATTTATGAGCGAATTAAATCGTTACGGAGTTGCTTATTTAACACATCAAAATTTGATGATTCAAATTAGTTATATTGGTTCTTTCCCAGAAGTAGATTGGTAAAAATAAATGAGTGTAGTAGAAAATAAATTGAAGGAAATAGGGGTATCCTCAGAGGTATCTTATCTATTCCCGAAACTCTGTGCATATTGTGATTTAGATTTAGATTTAAGTTTAGATTTAACTGTTTTAAAATGCCCAAATCCGTTTTGTAGGGGTTTGTATTATCAACGTGCAGTTTCTTTTTGTGAAGTTTTAGGTTTAACTCAGTTTAGTTATAGCTTTTTTGAGCGTTTAGTGACTGATTTTGAGTGGAAATCTGAGTTTATATCAGACTTTTATAATTTAGATAAGTTTCCGATGGAGATTTCAGATATTGAATTTCGTTCTCGTTTTGATTTGTTTAAGTCGGAACTTAGTAAGATAAAAGAAACTTTAACCTTAGAGCAGTATTTATCTTCATTAGCGCTTCCAATGGTCGAAGATATTATTCCTACGCTTTGTGAACGATATGATACCCTAGAGGAATTTTACTCTGAGCTTGATATTGTATTAGATTTTGATGGATATTTAACTATTTTTGGATTGAGTGTAGGTTCTGAGGACTTGATATTGCGGTATCTTGAAGTGTTCAGTGTTTACCGTAGGGACTTATTAAGTTATAAGCTATAAGTTTAAAATCTTACCTGTAAGTCCTCTACCTCTTAGGTGGTAGGATGTAAAGGTGTTGCTCTAATACGTTTTGAGTTTATTGACATAAAAACTCAGTAAATTCTTGACAGTTTCTAGTTACTATTGTAAACTATAATCAGTTAAACTATTAGAAAGTTAGTTATACCAATGGACTTAGATAAAAATGCACATTCAGTCTTCTCGTTACATTATCATTTGATTTTAGTAGTGAAATATAGAAGACGAGTGTTTACTGATGAAATTTCCAATAGAGCCAAAGAGATATTTGAGTATATTGCACCTACTTATAAGATAGAGTTAGTTGAATGGAGTTATGATAAAGATTATGTTCATGTTTTTATTTAAAGGTCAACCTAAGACAGAACTAAGTAAGTTCATTAACGCTTATAAGTCTGCATCGAGTAGGTTATTGAAGAAAGAATTTCCCACTATTCGTCAAAAACTATGGAAAGAGATGTTTTGGTCTCGATCATTTTGTTTATTGTCGAGCAGTGGCGCACCTATTGAAGTTATTCGTCAATATATCGAAAGTCAAGGGAAAGAAAAATGACTATTAAACAAAAAGCTTACAAATTTAGGATGTATCCTAATGAAGAACAAAAACTCTTTTTCTCTAAAACCTTTGGTTGTTCCAGAGCTATATGGAACATGATGTTAGCGGATAAAATAAAACACTATGAAGAAACCGGAGAAATCTTATATAATACACCAGCTCAATACAAGAAGGAGTTTCCTTGGTTAAAGGAAGTAGACAGTTTAGCTTTAGCTTTTGTGAAGCTTAATTTACAAAATGCTTATAAAAACTTCTTTCAGTTAGGTTTTGGTTTTCCTAAGTTTAAGAAAAAGAGCCATAATCAGTCTTATAAGACTTATAATCAGAAAGGTAGTATTGCATTAGAAAACGGTTACGTCAAGTTACCTAAAATTGGTTGGGTGCGAGTAAAAGCACACCGTCAAATTAAAGGTATTATTAAGAGTGCAACTATTTCAATGACGCCAACAGGTAAATACTATGTTTCTATTTTATGTGAAACTGAAATTGCTCCACTCCCTAAAGCAAATTCATCAGTCGGTATAGACCTTGGACTTTCTGATTTTGCTATTCTGTCAACGGGAGAAAAGATTGGGAATGAACATTATCTAAAGCAGTTGTCAGAGAGACTAGCTAAAGAACAAAAGATTTTATCTCGTAGAGCTTTAGCGGCTAAGAAAGCAGGACGTAAGCTTTCTGAGAGTAAGAATTATCAAAAGCAACGAGTAAAGGTTGCTAAAATCCACGAGAAAATTGTTAATATGCGTAGAGATTTTCTTCAGAAGCTCAGTACATACCTTGTCAAGAACCACGACATTTTATGTATTGAAGATTTATCAAGTAAAAATCTCATGAAAAACCATAAATTAGCAAAAGCGATTGGTGATGTTTCGTGGTCTGAATTTGTAAGAATGTTGGAATATAAAGCTAATTGGTACGAAAAACAAGTGTCCAAAATTAGTCGTTGGTATCCTTCGTCTCAACTATGTTCCAATTGTGGATTCAATTCAGGAAAGAAACTTCTTTCTGTTAGAGATTGGACTTGTGAAAATTGTGGTAGTCACCATGATAGAGATATTAACGCAAGCATCAATATTCTTAATGAAGGTTTGCGTTTAGTTTAATACTAAAAACAACTACAACCGTAGGGACTACGGGGATAGCTTGGTAAATTTATGTAACCTCTGTTGATTAGTCAGCTAATCAGTAAGTCAGCATATTACCCAAGAAGCTCCTACCTCTAAATGATAGTATAGGTTGGAGTAGTTCACTGAATGAGGAAGTAATAGTGTGGGTTGTACCCACTAAAGCAACATTGAGTTACTATAATCGTACTGGGAAAATACCAGAATTTTTATTTGTGGAGAATATACTTGGTGGTTAAATTAGGTCAAAAAGGTCAAGAACTCTTGCGGTATCTAACTGCATTTTTCGACAAATATGTAGAGGGTGAAGGTTCTTTAAGTGTTCAAGTTAATTCAGATACTATTACTGAAGAACAAGCTTTATTTTTAGAAGAAAATGAAAAACTCCTTAAATCGGTAGGTTTGTATGATACTAAACATTCCGTAAAAGACTTAGGAATGTCCAAAAAAGAGCGAGAATTGGAAGGTTCTTTCTACACTCCTTTAGTTTGGGGTCAAAAAGCCCACGAATTACTAAGTGATATTTCTGATTTGGATGATTATGTAGTGTGGGATGCTTCATGTGGTACAGGAAACCTCTTAATTGAGTTTCCTAAATGTAAGCATGTGTATTTATCTACTCTTCATGAGGAAGATGTTCGCTTAACACAAGAACGCTTTGAGAAAGGTCGCCCAGACTTAGAAACTACTGTCTTTCAATTAGACTTTTTAGGTTCTTCGGACTCTTTTCTTATTCAGAATTTTTCAAGACAACTCCCAGAGAGCTTACAAAGGGTGTTAAATAATAACGAGAAGTTGATTATCTTAATGAACCCTCCGTATTCTACCAGAGGGGTATCAACCTCAGTTGCAAAACGGTTAAGTTCATTGAAATTAAAAGGTTACGCAGCAGACCTTTACAGTCAATTTATGTGGCAAGTAAAGAATTTAGTTCAAGTGCATAACTTAACTCAAGCAGAGTTAGTTTGGATGGTTCCAGCTTCTTTTCTTTTAGGTAATCGTACGTTTGAGGTTCGCCACGATTATGCCACAGAATTTGAGTTTCATAGTGGATTTATGTCTCCCTTAGCTGATTTTCAAGGAAGTTCAAATGTAGGAGCTAATTACTTGTGTACTACAAGGTGGTCTACAAATAAAAGGGTTTCTAAGGATTTAGTGGAGCTACCTGTTTATTCTCCAAGTGGAGACTTGCTATATAATCAAGCTTTGTATTTAAAAACTAAGAGAGAAACTGCAAGTGATTGGGTTAAGGGTATCTCTACTCGAAATCACATTTCTCTACAAAAGATTGATAGTAAAGGGAACATTGTTTCAAATGAGTTATCTCCAAGACAATATACACCTCTAGGGGTATTTCAATTTTCTAGCTTATCCTATTTGAGTTTGGCTAAGAATTTAGTTACAACTTGTGAGATATTTAGTATGGAGAGTAGGTCTACAAGGTCTATAACGGAAGAGTATTTCCCAATGTTGACTTACTTTTATGCTTTAAAATTTTTACGAGATATTCCAGTAGAAGTAGCAACTTCTCAAACAAAGATACCTAAGTTTGACGGGGTGTGGCAAAAGGTTTACCCTAATTTAGCTTTACTATTCTTTATTAACCGTGAGCTTTATGGTCTATCTTTAAGAGATGTAGGTTACATGAACAAGGATAATTATGTTAATCCTTTCTTCTTTGTATCTGAGGAAAAAGTAAAACAAGCAATTAACGAAAATAAAGACAAAGAGTCAAGATGTGCTTTGTTGAAAGACTATGACCTATGGGTTTCTAAAGGTGCTTGTCCTCAGTTTTATAGAGAAGTTATTGAAAATGCACTTCACTCTCAGCATTTACTTCCATTGTTCAAAGAAGTTTATGAACATTTGGAGGAATTTTACTTGAGTGGCATCCAAAATCGTCGAGTGAACTTGGACAATAGGCTCACAAGTGCAGTAGATTTAGGATTTCATCAAGTTAAGGAATTAAATGAGGTTTCAAGACCAGATGTTAATTCATTTTTAGAACACCAAAGAGAGATGAAAGCAGAAGTTGTAAAAATGCTTCAAACACTTAATTATGAAATATAAGGAAAAATCCCCTAAAACTTGACACTTAGGGGATTTTTTGATAGAATGGACTATAATAAATAGAATTAAGAAGGAGACGTAAATTTGGCAATTCATTTAGACGATTTATTAAACCCAGAGGCGCAGTTCGCTTCTGTTTTTAGTCTATGGAAAAAAAGCAGTCGATATCTGTCTTTAGTTTTTCAACTTAGTTAAGAAACGTTTTTCAAGTAGATAATTCCTCAGTAGTTCGAGTAAATGATTTGAATGAGTTACCTAAGATGGATGTGTCTATTCAAATGAGACCGTTTCGTTCTCCTTTTCGTTTATTTATTGTAGATGAGCAAAAAACTGACTTACTTGATAATACAATTAAGTTTTTTTACAAGGTATTTCTAAGTTTACCCGGCTTGTTGTAGGTTTTAAGAATTACAAATTGTTTCAAAATGTTAGATATAATAGAGACTTAGCTGATTTTTCAACCAGATATTATGTTTAGCACATATATGACTCAAAGTGAGTTTCAATATGTGTATGATGTAACTACTAAGGTTAAAGGGTCTGTTAAATTATCGGATAAAATGTATGGGGTAGTAACTAAGCGGTATCTACGAGATATTGATGCGGTATTTACCATTTTATCTAGTTTAAAAGATGGAATTGAAATAAGAGATAACGCTACTTTAGTGCAGTTAGCAGGAGTTGGTTCTTTGCAGATTGAAAGGGTAGCTTTAAGTATGTTGACCTCTACGACTAAGACAAAACGAGGACTAGCTCAGTACAAGAAGAAACAATTGCAAAGTTTGTTGGAACTCTCTCACCATAGAAGTTATGAAACTGTGAGAAAGTCATTAATGGAGTCTTTTAAAGCTATTTTAATTTTGAAAGAGTTATTAGTTGAGGGTAAAATTTACCCAGAGGTTGGTTTGTTACCAGACTTAAGTAAGTATAATAATTACCGAATAGGGAAATATGCTAGGTTTTTAGAACAGATTGATGCTTTATCTTTAGTTGAGATTGTAAATTTTATGTCTCTTGTAGGGTGTTCTAAATGGTCTGAGGAGTTCCACGTAGTGTCTTTTGTACTACAAGCAACTAAGTTAGTCGGAATGAAAAATGGGGGTGTTGTATAGTGAGAGTGAAAGCAGTTAAGATGGATGAATATAGAGCAGATAGAGGGTTACAGTTAGATGTAAACACATCATCAATTTGGCAATTTTTAGTTTCAGAAGGTGGTTCCGTCTTTTTAGCTTGGTTAACTCCAACTAAGGAGTATGTAAAACCGAAAGTTGAAAACAAGCGGAATTTCTTTGACTTGGCGAATCTACTTTCAAAGGGTGAGGTAAATAAAGAAGAAGTTACAGAGTTTAAAGTAAACCCCTCCGTATGTGCCATAGGGGTATCTTTTGCGGAGTTTCAATCTGAAAAAGATAAGTGGCTTTCTTATGGTGTTCCTGTTTTTGTTTCGGTAGATTTAAGTTCTCAGATCTTAGGTAGTGTAAAATCTTGGTTGAAAATTACTGCTTTGGATTCTCAGGTTACTTATGTGTTGGATTTAGGGTTGAAATATAAAGAGGTTCAAGATTTAGTAACTACTTTAAAAGACCAGAATATTTCTGAGGATCAAGTACGTTTAGTAGGGGATTGTGTTTTCAAATACAAAGGACAAAATTATTGTGGTTTGTTTTCTCCTAGTTTTGCTAAAGCGTATAAATTAGAGTATATCTATGATTCCGAACCTCATAAAGCAACTCAAGTATTCTTAAGTAAAGATTCTGCTAAAACAGCTCCACTTAATGAATGCATCTACCCTAAAGTAAACTACTTAGGGGGTATCTGATGTTTTTAACAGGTTGTTTTATGGAAAGTATGAATAATACTTTATCCGAGCATAGTTTAGAGTTAGTAGGTCAATACTTACCTAAAACGAAACATATTGCCTATGTAAAAGATTCGTTATATACGTTAGTAACTAAGCGTTTGGATAAAGAGTGGTCAGGTATGAGTGAAAAACAATTTGTTTACACAGGTTGGGACGAAAGTGTTCGTGCGAGTGTGCATAGCAAACTTGAAAAAATCAAGAAGGGTGAGTTCAATATTGGTGTTCGAGAAGATGGAGAGTCTAAGTTACCATCAGGAGTTGTAGATGAAAATACTTTAAGTTCTGAGATGTCCTTGGTTCCTCAGTCCGTTCACCGTTGGGAAGTTTTCTTAAATAAGCTCACAGTAGATACTTATGACTTCAGAATAGAGTTAGCTGAATTGATTGAGGAATACAATAGGGTGTCTCGATTTTTTGAAAATACTTATGGTCTCAATTTTCGTCTCCTTTTAAAGAAAGTTTTAGAGGGTGATAGATATAGTCAAGAGTATTTAGTTGATATTTTATCTGAGGAGAATGATAAAGTCTTTGTAGATACATTGGGGGAATTGCTTCACTATGATGAGTTTAAGGATTTTATCTACAGTGAAGAGGATAAACACTTAGAAATTGGTACTTTGTATGGTTGAACCTTTAATTTTAAACCCTTATTCCAAACAAGTGAACTTAGATAAGTCTTTACTTTTAGTTGTAGCTTTAGATTTAAGTAAGAAGTGGTACCCCCTCGCTAAAAAGCTCGGTTCATATAAGACTTTAGAAGGCTTTCAAGATGTAGTTTTAAACCGCTTATTGAATTTAGAAGATATAGCTATAGCTAGTTTAGAAGGTTATGTAAAACACCTCGCTAAGAAAAACATTAGTCAACCAAGTGAGGTTTTGGTAGATGATTTTGAAGTGTATGACTTCGATAAAGACTTCTCTCCAAGTACAGTTAAAACAAACAAAGGTATTGAGTCTTTTTGGTTTAATTGGTTGGACTCTTTGAGGGTAAGACCTTTGAAACCTTTGAAAAATGAGGAAGAGTTGCTTTATTTATTAAAAGCAGTCCTAATTTTACGCTTTATTGAATCTAAAGGTTTGACTGAAAAATATTCATTAGTTGATGGGTCGTCTGTTCGGTATCGCACATGGTGGTCCCAGTTTTTAGTATCATTGGTGGGTAGAGTTGGTTTACCGACTGAAGAAGTTGAGAAGAGAGTTTCTTTGTGGTTGAGTTACTACTTGCAGTGTGAAAAAGCACTTATTGAAGCTAGTCTCTTGTATTTGAAAGTTGAAGGTAGTCTGGTTGATAATAACTTGTGTTATACTAAACAACCGATTAAAACTCGTATGGATAAAAGGTAAACTACTTGTTAAAGGTATAAATTCTTATACAATTTATAAAGTAGAAACCCAACCTTATGTAGATAGACTCTTTGATTATTACTTTGGAGAGAGTTCGGTATCTAACAGTTTCCGACTTGACTTAGGTTCTCAGACCTTTTATAATATTCCCTACAAAGGTTATGTTTTAAAGGGTAATTTAGAAGAAGTGATTTTAGAAACCTTTGCAAGTTGGTTAGTGTTGAACTTTGATTGTCGCTTTATTGGTGTAGTTGGTTCTGCTATGTACTTAGAGTTCAAAGAAGATAATGGTAGTTTTCCTGTATTTTTGGTATATTTCAAAGAGGTTTTCCAATTCGAATGTATTCCTTGCGGTAAGGAAGTTGTGATAGAAAGTTGAGGTCTTGTAAATGTTACAAGTAAGTGTAGGTCAAAACAATGGATATATGACTTGGGTATTCTACGCAGAGGGTCGCTTAGTAGAGCGTAAGTCTGTATCTGTACCTAGAGAAACAAACACACAGAAGTTGATTGAGTTTACAAAAGAAGCTCTAACTTCAGTATTGAAGTATTTAGACACGCAAAAACACCCTTACAATACAGAGTCTGTATTGTCTGTCGAGGTGGGGCGTAAGGTAATTGCTCGTTATCTGAATGAGCGTTACTGCAAATCTATTTATTTAGAGGATTTAGAGGATTTGTTGAAAGTGTTCAACCGTCTTCCTGTATCCGTAGAGGTAGAGTACACTAAAGAAGTTGGGTTTTTGATTGCAGATCGTTATAACAAAGAAAAGTATGTAACTGAGCAAGTAGCGAAACAAACTTCTGCACTAGATTGGTTTGATGAAGTTGAAGAGGATTGAGTTTTACCACTCATGGAATAAATTTGAAAGGAGAATTGATTGCTTACATCAGAGATTAAATTTACTTACAAAGGTCAGAATTACAATTACAAAGGGTATCTTTCAGACCTCACACATGGTGGTCTTTTGCGTTTGGTAGCTCAAGATGGTGTGTCTGCTCAGATGCTTATGCAAGGTCAAGCAGAGCAACTAGGTAGAACTTACAGGACTGCAACTTTCTCAAGAGCTTCGTTTACAGTAGAACGCTTGATTAAACCAAAGGTACTGTTTGGAGAAGATGGGGTTGATTTATCTATCGCTAAGTCTTTCCAAAAACACCCCTCATTTGCTTTGTTTGCGTATTTGTATGCAGTTTATAGCTACGCAAAAACTCTCAAGAATGAAATGAGAGGTAGCAAAGGATTTCTAGCTTTAAGTTTGAAAGAATTAGAAAATGTAGAAGACAGAGTTGAGTTTGAAGTGCCTTTCGGAAAAGGAGTTATTGAGCGTAAATACGGAATTGTTCGTTCATTGCGTTTCGCAACACAAGATTTAACAACGGGAACGTCTTTAGAGTTTGGATTTGTTGAGGACTCTTCATTCGAGTTCTTACCAAACCAAGAAAGGGTATCCTTACTAGGTTCGGACGTTATTCGTATGGACTCGATTGGTACGGCTTATAAAACTGAGATTTCGAACAATTTGAGAAGACAACTTTTAGGTTTACCTAAGATTGAAATTGTAACCGACTTAAAAGGTTTAGATAATTCAGTTAACCCTTTCTACAGAACAATGGCAGAAGTCATTGAAGTAGAGAACATGAAAGCGAAAGTGGAACAACGTACTCCTCGAAACTTTTGAGTGGGTGCGTGAGCGTGTATTAACTGGTAAGTACAAAGTAGTTAAACCTCATGAAGTAGAAGAAGTTTTCAAGCAGTTGGAGAAAGACTACAAGAAAACCAAACTCACTTCGTTCGATACGGAGACCACAGGTTTGGACTTTACCTTTAGAGGGTTCTATGGTAAAGGGTCTATTATGGTAGGTGCGGTATTGTCTGCAAAGCCCGGAACGTCCTATTACTTTCCTTTAGCTCATAAGAAGTTTCCAAATGTCTGTGGTGGAGATATTGAACTTTTTGTAGAAAACTATTTGCAACCCTACTTAGGGAGTAAAAAGGTTGTAGCCCACAACAACATCTTCGACTGGAAGGTAGGGTATCGTCACGGTCTCGTTTACGATTGTTGGTTGGATACTATGGTTGCTATGCGTAAAACCTACTCAGCACGTGATAATGAAGAGTACGGTTTGAAAGCAGTAACAGATAAGTTCTTGCATAGAGAAGCGGTAGAGCTTGATGATTTGACGAAGTGTGGCTCATATAGTGATTGTGGTGGTACATTTGATGAACTTGAAGAAGAGCTTGTAGCTTTCTATGCTTGTCCCGATGCGGACAACACCTTATGTATTGCTCTCTACTTCCTAGAAAATGATATTTTAGGGAAGTCTGGATTTGATATGATGCAAGCAGTAGTGCATGATAGTCGCTTTACATGTGTCGCTGCGTATTCTGAGTTTTATGGGATGCATCTAAATTTGGAGTCCGTACCTCAACTCCGCTTACACTACGGTAAGCAGTTAGTATCTGAGTACCGCGACTTGTTAGAATTTTTAGCAATTCATGTTCCTCAACACACAGAAGATGGTTTATTAGCTATTCAAAGAAAAGCTAATTCTATGGTGTTAGGTTTAGACCATGAACTTCCCCAAGGTCAAAATGTGCTACATTACAAGTTTGAAGATTATCCAAACGTGTATATTGCAACTGAGAGTGGTTACTCAGTAAACTCCCCAATGAACAAAACGATTGCTTATGATTATCTAGGGTATCCTGAGCAGATTAGCAAAAAATCAGGTAATTCCACTCTTGATAAAAACGCTTTGAAGTTCTTGAACAAAGGTACAAAACCGGATAAAGAGAACTTCAGAATGAGCTTTGATGATTTTGTTACACGTTCTTTGAGTTTGCTTTCTACTTGGTTGGGTCATAATCAAAGTAAAGAGAAGTTGCAAGAGTTGGTGCAAGATACAAGTCAGAAGAAGTTAGTTCGAGGGTTGGCACGTCTCATTCATTTGGTTGATACTCGACAATTTGATAAGTTTACTGATTTGGATAAAGACACTCTTCGTATTGCGACTAAATATATCTTTGGAGAGACCTTCGGTTATAAAACTCAGATTGAGTTTGAGGGTGAGAAAGGTTTCTTAGTGAAACCAGAGGAAAATGCCCCTATTCACCCATTTACCGTTATTTTGGAGTCTCCTCGTAATACTGCTCGTCTCTTTACCTACTTCTTAGATAAGGTTGAGGATAACTTTATTGAAGGTTTCTGCTTCCCTGAAATTGATATGTTTAAGGTTACAGGTCGTTTATCGACTAAGCAACCGAATATTCAAGGGTTCGATGACACCATTAAGAAAGAAATGACTGCTCGAAACAGTTTATTACATGGTCGATACAGACTACGCTTCTAAAGAAAACCGAGTAATTGCCATTATGTCAAAAGAGCAATCTTTGATTGAAATGTTTAAAAGATTGGCGCAATGACTACCACCGTTTCCAATCGGCTCGACTAAATGGTTTGTTACAAGAGCAGGTAACAGATAAACTGCGTAAGATGTCTAAGGGTTTAGTATTTGGTATCAACTTCGGGATGTCGGACATGTCGCTTGGAGAAGTCCTTTTTGGTTCTAGGTCTAAAGAGAGTCTCGTAAGGCGGCTCAAAAGAGGGAAGAGTTCTTCTCATTTCAACGTTCGGTTGAAGGTTGGTTTGAAAACAATGTTAAAAACCGCTCTTAGCAAAGGGTATTCAACAACAATTTTCGGAAGTAAACGTTTCTACAATAAGGATCGAGTGTCTAAGAATCAGATTAGACGATACGCTTTGAACCACCCAATCCAAGGTTCGGCAGCGGATATTTATAAAAAGGGAATGGTCGATTTGTTCTCGGATTTGAAAGAACAAGGGATATCTCGGTAAGATTTTTGCTCACAGGCTTCATTCATGATGAAGCTACGATTGAGGTTCACAATACTATTCACCCTCATGTGGTTCTCGGTTTGATTCGCAAAAAAACCTTATGGTTGAAATTGAGGGTGGCTGTCCTTTAGATTTAGGTTTTGGAGTCGGTCATTCGTGGTATACTGCGAAGAAAACAGAGTGGCAAGTTGGTCTTCAAGAATTAATGGAGTGGAACTTAGATGCTTATGATTGGGATGGAGATATTGATAAGTTCATGAAGTGGGCTGAAAACCGCATTCATGAGTTCAACGCAGAAGATGTTGAGAACAAATTACGTTCTACTGCCTTTACGGAAGATACGATTGAACAAGACCGTGTGTTCCCAGTAAACTACGCTTTGGAATTGAACAAGTATTTGTTAGGTGAATTGACTAAAACAGACCACAGTTGGCAACAAGCAAGTGGTATCCTCGATATCCCAGAGAACTTCTCTGAGTTGAGCAGTGGAGAGCGTAAAGAGTTTATTTACTTACACTTACCTGACTTGCACATTCATAAACGTTTGCAACTCTTTTGGAATATGAGACGTGGGTTTGAGCAGTCTATTATTACAGAGTATAGAGACTTGTCTGATTTGGAACATGTTCAAAAACGAGCAGTTGCAACTGAGAGTCAAGAAGCAGAAGAGAAGAAGAAAGAGCGTGAGCGTAAGGTTCAACTCTTGAAAGAACATTTAATGGACTTTGGTTCGAAATTAACCCCAGATGGTTCTATCTTGTACTTGCAGTATAGTGAGGGTCTTTATTCGGAGTTGAGTAATTTGCTATTAACGGATGATGGTTCCGTACCTTTGGTGAAGGTTATTTTTTACTTACAGAGGGAAGACAAGTTCACTCAACTCACAGGAGTTGGTATCCCACAAGCGCTTCTTTCTGATGTCGTTCGAACTGCAAGACAGTTTGTACTGTAATTTGAGTTTAAATAGGTCTGAGAAGTCATATTCTGGCTTCTGAGTGATTTTAAGAAGTAGGAGGTAAAAATATACCTCCTTTTTCTAAAATTCGTTAGAGAGCAAATGAGCGCCTTTAAACTCTATGTAGGTAAAGTGCTTATTCTGTCAAGAAAGTTTCTTTTTGTTTCTTGCATTTATTAGCATTTAGTGTTATAATAACAGTAATTGATTATTGTAGGAGATTTTTTTTGAATGTTAGACGATTTATTAGATAGTTTAGAGGTAACTAGTTCTGAGGAGTCTGAAGAGCGAGTTGAACTTGAAAACTTAACTGAGTTAGAAGTAGGTTCTTCTTCCGACTCTGTAAAAACGAATGAAGAGGTTGTAGCTGAGTTAAAATCAAAAGAGAAACAAGTAGCTCGTATAGGTTTTGAGTTGGAGAAGGGGTATCCACTTTTTGAGGTTCGCCTAACTCCAGAATCTCAAATGTCAACCGTCACTATGGATGCGATTAAAGGTTTAATTTCGTCAAGTACGCGAGAAACTAAGAACTTTGAAGACTTTGAAAAAGAGTCTGAAACAGGAGAAAAGTCAGTTGAAGTTTGCATGACTTTGGTTCTTGCGGTTGATTCTAATGAAGCTCCGAAAGAAAAAGTAATTGGTTACTTTAAGAAAGAGAAGTTACGGCACTTATATCAGTTAGTTCGCAACTTAGAACACAAGTTTTATTTAGATAAAGACCGTGGTTTCTCAGGTCAGAAAATGTTAGCAATTTTATAACATAGAAGTAGTGAGGTTCGGTATCGATGGTTTCCGTAGCAACAGATTTTCCATATACACATGGTTTAAAAGAAACATTCAAATCTTTATTGGCAGATGAAGTAGCTTTTAAACAAGAACAAGAGAACTTGTTAGAAACAAGTGTAGATATAATTGAAGGTGGATCTAAGTATAAACTCTCAGTAACCTTAGAAGCTCAAGGAGAAGTCCAAACGATTGGTTTGCTTTGTGATGATGTTTCTGCGCTGGTATCTGAGTTCCGAGCAATTTTCCATCAGTATTTAGGGGAAGATGCACCTTTGTACAAAGTTGTTGAAAAGCGCTTTGGAGAGAAGGTTGAAAGTAATTCTTTGGACGCAGTCTCTTATTTGGTAATGGTTGATAAAGATGTTTATTGGAATATCTTTGTTACTTTGACTTATTTATGGTAGAAGTGCATGAAACAATTTGATTTATTGAATGAAGTAGCAAAAGAGGGGCGGATTTCTTCGTTCACTCTTTCTGTGTATTTAGTGAGTGAAGTAGACTCTCGTAGGTTCTTTCGAGAGGGTGTAAAAGTTTCATCAGCAGTTAAGATTGTACAAGCGAGAGCGCTCCTTGGGTATCATAAGTCTCAGGGGGAGTTAATTACAGAAGGTTTTATCTATGTTAGTGTTCCCAAAGACCAACCGTTAGGTACGATTGTTCACTTAACAGGAACGTTAAGTCCAGTAACCTTTGAAGATTACTCACCAGAGCTTTCACTTTTGCGATTTGCTAAAGTTGACGGTCGTTGGGTTGTGCGAGCTTGTATATGTAAACCTTATGAGGAGAGTCCTTACAAGGAAGAATTAGCAGTACAAACCTTAAAGAAATGGCCGGAGGTTCCGTATGCTTTAACTAGCGCTTCTGGTTTGGTGTATCCTCGGACGATTGGTTTTGATAGGGAAGTTTTATATAGCGTAAACGATGAAATGATGGAGAGTGAGTTAGAACATTCTAAACCCCAGTTAGGTTCAACACATTTACCTTTAACTTCAACTCAAAAAGCAGTATTGGAAGATATGTTGACTTTCCCGGTTCTTCAAATTCAGGTTGAAAATGAGATGATATTAGAACCTGATGTGTTAGGTGAATGGTTGAAGTCTCAAGTAAAGGGTCGTACTTTAAGAGTGTTTGACTTACGGGGTCGTTCTTTACCGATGGGTGAAGTCTTGCAAAAATTGAAAGGTTCAAGTGGATTTAACTTTGAGACACAGTTTGTGTTACTTGTGTCGCAAGTGACTGAGGGTATCCCGTATATTCAGGTAGGGATAGTGAGGTGATAATTTGGGGACGTTAAAATTTTCGAATAAAGATAGTCAAAGTATTTTATTATTGGAATTGTCTAAGAAAGAGAAGTTAGAGGGTTCTGTTTACCAACAATTGTTATCGAGTGGGTTCTTGTATAGTGTACCTATTCAGTGTAACGAGAAGAAACAGATGGTCCGGTATGATTTAACTGGGTTGATTTCTCTAAAGGTACGTTTAGGTTCTGCAATTACGATTGATGAATTTTATTTGCTATTAGCCAATCTGTATCATTCATTTTTAGAATTGGTAAATAATTTAGGTGTTCATCCCTCTTTATTGGATTGGTCACCAGATTTGATTTTTCTTAGATGTAAAAGGTAATATTTATTTTTACAGTGTATCCTTTAGTTACAAAAACGGTTGAGGGTAATGGGTATTTTCATTTAGTAAAAACGTTGATTACAAAAGCTAAACCTTTTCAGTCTATGGACAATCAAGGTTTGGAAAGGTTACGTGGGTTTTTACAAGCAGTTGAAACAGGTACTTCAGATAGCGATTCTTTCATTTACAACTTAGGATTAGAATCTTTGAGATATAAGTCTGAGAACTTAGGTGATTATCAATCTCCTCAGTTAAAATTGATTTTAGAGGGTGTTGAGAGTATTGAGGAAGAACTTAAACAAGAGGTTATAACTGAGGTTGTAGGTGGTATTGAACTTGATTTAACGCACTTAGATACTGAGATGATGGAGCGCACAGGTTTGTTAGATGATTCTTCTGATGATGATGATTTAGAGCACACCACTATGTTAGAAGGTGATGAAAGTCAAGTAGCCCACTCCATTGGGTATCTTATTCGCTCTAACGGTGATTCTTTTGAGTTGGATAGTCGTACAGGTATTGATACTTGGGTATTTGGGAAGCGACCAAAATTTGTTTCAAGTGCTGAATTAGGTTTTCCTTTATCTGACAATAAATTCATCTCAGGAACTCATTTTAGAGTGATTTATGAAGAAGATGAGAATAGATTTTACGTTGAAGATTTGGGGTCTACAAATGGTACATGGTTAAAAGATTCGACTTCTCAAACTTCAACTTGGTTAGACTCTGAACGTTTAAGTTTAGGGAAACCTATGATTATTAAAAATGGTGATACTATTCGTATTGCGAAAGAAGAAATACAGTTTAAGGTGAAAGAGGTTTGATGTGCGATTAGAGTATTATTCAGATAGAGGTGGTTACAACGGTACGTCTCGCGTACGTGGCTACCGTGAACACAATGAGGATACGATTGGTTGTTTTAAGTTAGATTTAAAAGACCAATCTGCACTACCAATTTATGTATTGGTTGTTTGTGATGGTATGGGTGGTGGAGTTCGAGGTAAATATGCTTCTTCACTGACTGTTCAAGCTATTAAGTCTGTGGTTGGTTCGATTACACCTTTTGATGAAGATGATGTTGATTTACTTAGGTTAGTACAGAAAGAAGTTTCAAAGGGTATCCGTAAAGCTCACATGCGCTTGTGTGCCGAGTATGAGAACAAATCGACTTGTGCAACTACTTGCTCAGTAGCAATTGTTCAAGGTTCTGAGTATTGTACTATTCAAATTGGTGATACAAGAGTTTATGAGTTGAGTAGTCAAGGCTTGGTTTTGAAAACTGAGGATGACTCTTGGGCTTTCAATAAATTGAAGTCAGGTGAGTTGACTGAAGCAGAAGTTAGAGTTCATAAGAATCGCCACATGATTACAAAAGCAGTTGGTGTTTATAGAGGATTTCGTTTGCAGGAGTCTGAGATTCAACATTTGGATAGCGGTGTTGGTATCCTTGTAACCTCAGATGGTTTTTCAGAGCTGTTAACAGAGCAGAAAGCGAAGTTAATTTGGTCTAAAGAGAATCAATTAGAGTCTATGTCTAAGATGATGATTGGTGAAGGTCAAAAAGATAACATTTCGGCAATATTCTATATGCCATAACGTTCAGTATTATAGGTAGTTTAGATAGTTTAGATAGATTAGGTAGGTAGTAGTTCATGACGATTGATATTAAAAGTTTAGGTAGGAAACAAGGTTCATTTCTGTTGCAAGGGTTAAGTGTTGGTAAGACACGCAATGACTCAGATATGTTGCAAGGTACAATTATTGTAAGAGGTGGTGACTCTATTCGCTTTGTTTGCTTTGATAATTTAATTGTGTCACAGTTTAAAGATAATGCAGTTACAAGCATTTATGTGAGTGATGGTGATGTTACTATTCAAGACTACAACGGAGGTTTATCTGCGAAACTTGAGGGTATCCGTGGTTTGTCTGCGGACTATAACCCTGCTGAGTTTATGGAGATAATTGATCCAAGTAAAAACGCTCATGAAATTGGAGCTTTGGTTCGTAAGTTAATGACTGAAAAAGGCGCTCAGTTAACTTTACACATGTTAAGCGACAGAGGAAAAGAATTGAGTGTTGCTATGGCTGCTCAATACAGTGGCTACCACGATGGTAAAGTTGGAGGTTTGCTCAACCATATTCGTAAGCTCTTGCGTTATGCGGAAGTTGCGATGACTGAATATGAGTTACTTCATACGATGAGTCCAGAAGAGCGAGATTTGGTTGTTTTAGGTTTAGTTGTACATGATTTCGGTAAGATTTTAGAATTGAAAAATGGTGCTTATACGGAGATTTCGATTGTACCTCATACTTATTTAGGTATTGAAATTATTTCTAAGTATAAAGACTTGATTGAGCAGACTTACAATGAAATGTTTTACCGAGAGTTGCAAGCTATTATTTTAGAACACCATGGGGAGTTCGGAGAGCGACCTAAAACGGTTTACGCTTACCTAGTCCATGTAATTGACTTACTCGACTCAAAGGTATCTGGACTTCAACGCAAAGTTGAAGGTTTGGATTTAGAAGACTCTACAAATGTTTCCTTTGATACTTATAAACTACAATTTAATCGCTACAATGCAGATAACACAGGTGCATTTCCAGTAAATGGCAAGGAAAACTCGGAAATGGTTGATTAGTTTTTGAGTTTATGGTACAATACAAGAAATAAAGACAGTAAGAGGATACAGTATCCTCTTTTTCGTTGAAGCTAGTGAAAGGGTGGTTTTTCATGTTTGAAAAAGAGAGGAAAATACCTAAGAAAGCCTTATACTTTTTGTTAGGATTTATGTTCTTGTTTGTGGTAATTTTAATTCTATTAGCGAGTTATTTTAGTCCAGTAAAGGAAATTGCACCTAATCAAGACCAAGAAAGACAACGAACGATTGCGAAGGGTATAACTGAGAAAGATTTATCTTTTGACCAACTTCCAAGCATCGAGTCGGTGTCTGAGAGTTCGCCAACTACTGACTTTTTATATACTAAAGAGTATCAATTAAGTCGTTTGGAGAATAAGTATAAGTTATCGGAGTTAGATTCTGTTTTAACTAAGTTGGGTGAAGATTTCATTTTAGTACAACCAGTAGGTAAGATTGAAAATGATTTAACTTTAGTTACTTTTCGTTCTCAGAACTATGAGTTGACTTATTCTTTAACTAAAGGTTTGGTTGGAGTAGGTTACAAAGGTTCTGTAAAATTGGATCAGTTAGTTCCAAAGTTATTTGGAAGTAAACAAGTTCAAGAGTTGGAGAGTAAAGGTTATACCAAAGAAGAGACAACCAAGACAGGGTATCATTACTTTGCACACCCTAAGTTTCAGTTGAATTAGAAAGGAGAACACATGAAAAAACAAATTGCGTTAATAGGTTTATGTAGTATTGTGTTAAGTAGTTCTCCTTTCATGTTAAACCCCACACGTGTGTTAGCAGAAGAGAATAAATCAAGTCAAACTCAAAGTGTTGTGTTAAGAACTTTGGACAAAGAAAAAGAAGAAGTCAAAACGCAAGCTGAGCGAGTTGGGTTTTTACCTAGTGTTATTATGGCTTTATGGGTTAGAAATACAGATTTTGGGTTAAATCCAAATGCTTTCTCGGTATCTGATTTTGTCTCAGAGTTGGTAAATAGTGACTCTGAGCTGGCACAAAGGTTGTTAGAGACAGGTAGTACGGATGAAGCAGTAGCTTTATTATTTAAGTATAAATATAGTTCGGAGATTGACTTTGTAGGTTCTATGAACTCTGTTTTATCTTTATCTTATGTAAAAGGTTTAGATAGAGAGCTTTACTCTAAAGGGGTTAAACCCTTGTATGATAAAGAAGAATTAAAGAGCGGTAAACAACATAGATTGTCTTGGGTATCTTTAAATCAAGAAGCAGACTTACCAAGTGAACAATTGGAGTCTAAAGCAGATAGTTCTTTAGCTTTTGAGCGGGTGGGAGAAAAGCGTTTAGCTGAAAATGGTGAGGTTCGGTTTTTATTACCTACTGAGAATAAACATTGGTGGGAGTTTTGGAAACGTGGTTTAGAGGAGAGTAGCATTACCTTTGAAAAGGATGTGGTTAATGCTCCTCAAAACGTTTTAGCTACTGCTAGTGTATTCGCTAAGAAGTTAGGTTGGTCTTTAGAAGGTGCAAGTACAGTTAAAACTTCAAATGGTTTATACGCAGTAGGTTCTGATAGTCAAAAAGTGCTAGTAAACAAGTTAGGTAAAGTAGTAGCAGTTTGGACGAAAGAAGCGAAACCTTATGGTTTTGAGGGTGTTCAGCAGATAATTAAAGGTGCAGGAGGGTATCTCACAATTGGCTTACGTTCAAGTAGCTTGTTAGATGATACACCAAGTGTAGAGTTTAATTTAACTAAAGAGTTCAAACCAGATGATACTTTGTTACAACTAAGTAAGTCTGAGAGGGTTGTAGGTTCTTTTACTTTGTATGATGTAGGAGTTCACTATGTTGTAGTGGAAGATAGTACAACGGGTACTTACAGAGTTCTTTCAGAGTTTGGAGGACAAGTAGGTTCCTCAAATAGAGACGATATTAAGGGTGGTAACTTGGAGGATTTAGCAGTTTACACTCCAATTAAAACGGGGGTAGGTGTTTTATGGGTTCAAGTTTAAAAAAGAGATTCGTAAATTTATTCTTATTGCTTTTAACTGTAGTTTCACTTGGAAGTTCGGTATCCTCAGTTTTTGCAGGTTACTCTAATGTTGAAGATATTTCAGAAGATGGTTGGAAAACGATTAGAGGAGCTGCAAAGAAGGCAAAAGAGTTGGGTATTTCGGCTGAAGCTTTTGCGGGTATGATGGGTAATGCCAATGAAGAGTCGGCTTTCGATGCAACTTTAGAAGAAGCAGGAAATGTAGCAAGTCGTGGGTTAGGATTATTTCAGTGGACAGATACTGATGGTAGCCCTAGAAGAACTCAGTATGAAAATTGGGTAAAAGAAAAAGGGTATGACATCAGTGACCCAGCTACTGCAGGAGCTGCTTCTATTGAATATATGGATCAAGAGATGCAAGGTAATTCTGATTTTGGTGCTGCATTTTGGTCTGGTTATATTCATGCTAGATGGGGAAGAACAGACTTAAATCAAACTTCTAAAAGTTATGATGAGTTTAAGAAAGCAAGTGATGTTAGAGGTGCTACTTATGACTTTGTAGCTGCATTTGAAAGACCAAGAGATGATACTTTAGATAAGCGTGCAGACATGGCTGAGGCTATTTATAAGAAAATCAAAGATGAGTATGGAACGTCAAGTGGAGACGATAGTTCAAGTAGTAAGAAGAAAGAATCGGTATCCGATAATTTAAAACGTTGGTCAGAGGAAGATATTCCGAATATGCCGAAAGACCGTGACTATGGTAAAGAAGAGCGTGGTTTTAAAGATCGTATTGATAAGATTGAGAAACTAAAAGGTGATGAAGCAACAAGTATTGCTAAATGGAAAGAAGAACGTGATATTTCTCTTCAGAGAAGAACGATTAAAGGTACTCGTTTAGTTGTAATGGTTCTATCTATGTTAGCTTTAATTTATCCTTCATTCTTGTTATTTGCTTATGTGTTTGATTCTTGGTTTGTTTATATGGACAGTCCAGCTATGAGAATTGTGACTTTTAATAAACGGGCAATTGAGCAGAACAGAAATGGTTCTGGTGGTTTATGGTTTGCAGATAAGAAGGAAAATGCTCGCTTGAAAACCAAACGTTTAGGTTTAGGGGATACTTTGATTTGGGCGGCTATTTTCAGTATAGTAGGTGTAGCCGGAGTATCAGGCTTAATGTATGAGACTGCTGGTAGTATTTGGCAGTTTATCGCAGATTCTTGGGGATATTTTCTCCACGGTTAGAAGAATGGTAGGTGTAGATTAGATTGGTTAGAAGTGGTTCAGTTAAGACATATTTAAAAGAAGGTGACATTATTGATAAGTCTTGGGAAGTAATAAAGAAGATTGGTCAAGGTGGAACTGCAACTGTTTATTTAGTACGAGATATTGAGTTAAATCGATATTTAGCTTTAAAAGAGGTTCCAGTAAGGAACACAGCGAAGGGTAAATTACAGGCGAAGGCGGTTATCGCTGAGATTAGTTTGTTAAAAACTTTAAGTCATCCTTCTATTCCTCGAATTATCAAAATGACTCATGATGCTCATTCTATTTGATAATTATGGACTATATTGATGGTTATTCCTTACGAGATATTATTCGTAAGAAGAATTACATCCCAGAGTCTATGATTGTCCAATGGGGTGTAGCTCTGTGTAAGACTTTGCGTTATTTACATAATCATGAACCGAAGATTATTTATAGAGATTTAAAACCTCACAATGTGATGATTACAAATGAAAATCATTTGTACCTTATGGACTTCGGTATCGCAAAGGAAATAACTCCTAACTTTGATTATAGTAAAGAGCCAAAACTAGGAACATTAGGGTTTGCAGCTCCTGAAATGAGTGCTGATGCCGCTTGGTTTGATGAGCGTTCAGATATTTTTGCGTTGGGTCGAACGTTGTTCTTTTTAGCGACAAGAAATAGTCCTTCAGTTACGCACATGCCAGATGGTACTCCGATTCCAATTTTGCCAATTAGACAGTATGACTCGTCTCGTTCGGTAGGTTTAGAAAAGATTATTTTAAAGTGTACTGAGGAAAATCCGGAGAATCGGTATCAGACAATCGATGAAGTTCTTTATGACTTAGAGCATATTGATGAGATGTCTGAAGGGTTTAGGTCTAAAATTAAGCGTAGAGCTAATATGATTTATATGTTATTTACAACCTTAGTTTTAGGTTTTGTGTTAGTAGGTAGTGGACTTTTATATAGTCGTATTTCGGTAGCTGATACTTATAAACAAGCATTAGCTACAGGTAAAACTTCTCAATCTATTGAGTCCTTGTTAAAAGCAAGTAAAATTGCACCTAGTGAAGTTGAACCTTACTTAGAGATGGTTAAAATTTATAGGTCTAGTGGTCATTTTACAAGTGAAGATGAGTTTCAGTTGTTGGGTGCGTTGCAAGCAAACATTCCAAGTTTGAAAGGTAAAGAGGGTGCAGGGGACTTGCTCTATCAAGTAGGTCAGTTATATTGGTTCTATTACCCTCAAAACGGTCAAACCAAGTCTGTTTCTTGGTTTGAGCAAGCGAAAGAGTTTGGTGTATCTAAGAAGAATGCTCACTTACTTTCTATTTATTTAGACTTAGGTACGTTCAAGAAAGGTATTTTAAGCTCAATTACGGACAATTCGGATAGTGGTATGTACAAAACTTATTGGGGGGCTTTAGGTGAGTTAGCACTTGAAATGAGTGGGGATGCTCAATTAGAGTTGACTTATTTAGAGAGTGTATTTGATGTAATCGACTCTTATTCAGGTGGTTTGAAGTCAGATGGTTTAACTTTAGAGGATTTAACAGTGGTCTTTAATAAGGCAGTAGACTTGTTGAACTCTTATGAAGGTAAAACAGATGAGCAGAAGAAAACTAAAACTGAGTTACAGTCACGTGTAGATACGATTCGTAATAAGTTAAATACAACTTATGGTGTAAGATAGGAGGGTTACTTATGAATTTAATAACAATTTTGGGTATCCTTTGTATTCTTGGGTCTACCGTAGGTTTATTGATAATTTCTGCAAAATATGGGATTCGTCCAACTTTGGACACCTATAAAGGTCGAGATAAACAGAAGGTGTTGAACCGTATTCAAGCACGTAAGCGTATGATTGGTGCAGAGCAAACTATGGAGTTAGTAGAAAAGTTCACTGCTTTAGAAGGGGTATCTCGCACGGGTTCTTTGCGTTCTATGACCACAGGGGCTTTAACTTCTGAGATTTTCAAGAACTCTGATAAGCTAGATAGTTTGTTAGAGAACTTAATGGACAACAATTCTTCAAATACAGCTAGTTTGGAAGGTAGTTCTTCTAATTACTCGGCAACTGATTTAAATGACGATGCAGTTGAAGAACAGACAGGTTTATTAGTTTCAAATAAACCATTAAGTCAAGCTGAGATAGAAGAACAACGCTTAATTACTGAGCAAGTTAGAGACTCTGTGGCTTTTAGCAACACTCAGAGTGGTATCTTTAAAGTTACTGCCATTTATGATAATATTGAATTGTAGTTTAGTCTTGCATAATTAAGAAGTTGTGTTATAATGAGAAGAGGAATAAGAGAGTTTTCCTCTTTTTGTTTAAAGAAAAGTGAAATTGGAAAGACAGGTAAGTAAATGTCAAAAGAAATGAGGCGTAAGAAGGCTTTACGTTTACAAGTAAAGAGAGGTAGTTTTTTAGTTGCTGCTTTAGCTAGTGTAGCAGTAGGTGGTTTAAGTACAGTAGGAGCTGAAGAAGTAGGTTCTGCAGATACACAACCTACTGTTGGGGTTTCTCCTACTGCAGAGAAACCAACTGAGTCTGCTTCTAAGCCTAGTGCTAGTTCTGTTCCTGCTAGTGGTGAAACTGGGGGTTCAACTTCTGATGTTGGTTCTACTGAAACTGTAAACAAATCAGAAGAAGCACCTAAAGAGTCTGAGAAACCGAGTGATTCGGTATCTGATACGACTTCTACCAGTTCTGAGAAACCTAAAGAGTCTGCTACTAACGGCGAGACTAAACCAAGTGATACTTCTAAGGAGGGTTCAGAGTCAGATAAGAAACCTTCGACTGAGGGTTCTACGAACGGTGAAAAAGAAGATAAAGGTGATAAACCTTCTTCTGATAAAAAAGAGGGTTCTGAGGGTTCAATCTCTGATGCAGATAAACCAAGCGACTCTAAACCTGATGTAGATAGTAAACCCGATAAAGAAGGTGAGTCGTCCGGTTCAGAAAAAAAGAAGATCCAAAAAGAGGAAACTCCAAAAGAGGAGCCTAAAGAAGAAGATCCTAAAGAAACTCCAAAAGAGACTCCAAAGGAAGACCCTAAAGAGGACGATCAAGTGGAGGAGAAGAAACCAGAATTAAAATTTGAAGATAGTTCTAAGGTTGAACAAGTAGGTCAAAGTTATCTAGTAAATTCAGATTCTCGTTTGAAAGTGTCTGTTTCCTTTAATAAGCAGAGTGTAACTGATTTGAAACTTATTCAAAAATTACCAAGTGGAAGTTTTGAAGAGTTTGATATAACTGATGTGAACTTGTTACCAGTTAACTCTACTTTGGAGTTAAGTTATAAAGATGCTGAGGGTAAGTCTCAGACTGTGTATCTAGGTACAATTGAGGATAAAGCGACTATTTCATTGAGCGTAGTTAAAACAGATAATTCTACGGTCGAGGTTAGTGCTAACTTAGCTATTACAGAGGATAGTTTACCAAGTACGATTTCAGCTACTTCTTCTGATGGTAAGTACAAGTTAACGGGTATCTTAAATTCTAACAACACTTATGTTTTTGATGGGTCTGTTCTATACAGTGGTGAGTACACTTTTAATGTTGAAAGTGGCAGTCTTTCTACATTTGGAAGAAAGTTAGGTGTGGTTACATTTGGTATTAAAGGTGGAGATCAAGTTTTACCAACTCCAGAACCTAGTCCAATTCCTACACCAACACCAGAGCCTACTCCAAATGAAGGAGGTTCTACTGATGTAGAGAAACCTCAACCTACACCAACTCCAGAACCTACACCAACTCCAGAACCAACACCTACAGTACCAAGTACGCCAAGTACACCAAGTACACCAAGCACTCCAAGTGCACCAACTCCGAGCGCACCTATTGATGTTCCAAGTACAGATAATCAAGGTGGAGGTACGGTTATTGTAAATCCTTCTGCACCAAGTACGGATACTACAAATGGAAATACAAACCTTCCACCAAATAACAGTGGAAAAGTTGATATTGGTGGTGTTTCAGATAAAACTAACTATGTAGAAAGTCCAGATAAACTAACCGTTGGGGTATCCGATGGTTCTGTTCGTAATGTAAAAGCTACTGTTTCTTCTCAAGACGGAACAACAGAGTTAACAGGACGTGTAGTGAATGGTTCTTTTGTAGCTGATAACTTACCAGATAAAGATGGGGTATATACAGTTAAGGTTCAAGTTACAGATGATAAAGGTGAAGTTTCTGAGAAGACTATTACTTATGCAGTTAACAAAAATGGTTCTACTTATAATTGGTTGAATAAGGAAGTAAACGGTGCTTACTATCAATATTTAAGTGAAGATTTGAAATTATCTGAGCACTCAACCACTCGATTAGATACAGGTAAAACTAAATTCACATTTACCTTAGATGGTAAGGTGGTTTCGTTAGACTCTCGTAAAGTTAAAGTAGTTGAGAAAAAAGAGGATGATGGTTCTTACACTTATACTTATACTTTTGATAAGAGTGCCTTTAGAGATAATGGGGTTTGGTCAATCTCGGTTGCAACTGTAGACGTTGATGGTCACGCATCTTCTTCCAATGCTTCAGTTCAGTTTAAGTTTGTACTAGATAATATTGCACCAGAGTTGAAGATTGAGGGTATTTTAAACAATGGTAAGTATGATACTGCAAAACACCAATTTAAAGTTTTAGTGAAAGATAATATTGGTCTGGCTAAGGTTCGAGTCTTAATTAACGGTAAAGTTTATGAATTCACCCGTAAAGAGTTAGAGAAGGGTGAGAAGATTTTAGACTTGGAGCGTTCTGATAAACCTTATACGATTGAGGTTGAGGTAGTAGACTTAGCAGGTAACACAACTACTCAAAAGGTTGATGGTATCACAGTCACTGCAAGTGATGTTCAAGCTTTATTGCACTCAGATACGGTTAAACTAGTTCTAGGTGCTTTAGGTGTAGGTGCTTTTGCTGGGTTGCTTGCTTGGTGGGGTGCTTCTGTTCGTAAGCGTAAAGCTTTGGAAGAAGAACTTGAACGTTATCGCATTGGTGCGCACTTAGTAACAGAAGCTGAGGGTATCCTTTCTTCTAATGGTAGTTCTTCAGTAGAAGATACAGGCTTGACGGAGTCTGCGACAGGTCCAGTTGATATGGGTTCTGTAATTGCAGAAGGTGTGGCTTCCTTGGGTAGAGATACTGGTTCTGTTGAGTCTTCTGGTAAGCTGAGTGTACTAGGTTCGTCTGGTTCTGAGGGTGGTACAGAAGTATTAGATTCTACGCAAGGTGAAGAAACTACAATTTTAGATACTTCTGAATTAGATGCAGATGAGAACACTTCGATTTTAGCTTCTGAGGAAGAGGAGCACACTTCTCTGTTGGAAAATGAACTTGAAGAGCACACTTCTGTACTAGATGACACTGATGTTGAAGAGCACACTTCTTTGTTGGACGAGGGTTCTGATGAACTTACTTCTGTGCTAGATGACGCTGATATTGAAGAACATACTTCTGTTTTAGGTGATGAAGAAACAACGCTCTTAGAAGAAGTGGAAGAACGTACAACTGTCTTAGATAGTGATTTAGAAGAAAAATAATAAATGAAATAAAGTGAAGTTTACGGTAGTTGATTCTGTCGTAAACTTTGCTTATAGTTGAGGTTTTGGATGAAAGAGTTATTTCAAGGTTTTATTGCAAAGCGTTTAGCTACAAAGTTGAAAGATTATAGTGCAAGTGAACTTTTACGGTTTTATGGTTCTATGAGAGAACGAGTATATGCGCATTCAACTATGTTTTTATTAGGTGCATTTGCTTTATGTAATTACATTTACACTTATGGTTTTGGACAGTGGGCGCTATACTTGCTTTTAGTTACTATCTTATTAGGGTTATTAACTTCCGTAATTTATCACATTGGGGTTTTCACTATGGTTAAAGGGTATCTTTTGATTCGAATGAAACCTATTTTAGACGAGTCAGAACGTCCAGAGAGCTATTTTAAGAGTAAAATCCCAGTAGATGATATTTCTATCACCAGTTTGAAAGTAGAAAGCGTACAGCTCAATTCTGAGCCTTCTGATGGTACTTCTGAATAATGTAGATAGGTTTGTGGTTTAGATGAAAATTGAAGGTATAGAAAAAATAAAAGAAGATTCTAAGGTCGAACAAAGTTTCTTCTTTATTTGTTTAAATTGGGTTGGTGTAATTGGTATCCTAGTGTTTGGTTTACTTTTTGCTTTTAAATTATTCTGTAATCCTATTTTAATCTCAGGGAATTCTATGAACCCTACTTTACAGGATAAACAATTGTGGTTTAGTAGAGCAAAACAGTTAGGAAAACCAAAGAAAGATGATATAATTGTAGCTTACGAGGTTTTGACTAGAACCAAACTTGTGAAGAGGGTTGTTGCAACTGAAGGTGATGTTATTACTGTTTTAGATTCAGGGTTGTATGTGAATCATTCTTTGGTTGATAACTCTAAAGAAACCATGAATCTGATTGAAGATAGTTCTTCTTGGTTAGGTTCACATAAAGGTTCATCTGTCACATTACAAGCTGATGAATATTTCTTATTAGGAGATAATAGAGAGAACTCCAATGATTCAAGAGAACTGGGTATCTTTCCAGAGTCGGTTATTTCTGCGATTTTAACAGTGGAAGCACTCAACTTTTTTTGAGAAATTTATTGGTTCGATAGGTTATTTTAATAATTTTTAGAGAGATTATAAGTCTTAGAAACCTTATTAAATCAAGGTTTTAGACCTAAAGCTAGATATAATCTAGGTTTTTGAAACTTTTTTGTATAAAAGTGTTGACATATAAAGGTTTGTGTGATATAATATATTTTTGTAAGTTAGCAAAAAAAGCTAACGAATAAAGAAAGGAGCCTAGAAATGGCTAACAAAAAAAGATTTGATCGCTAAAGTAGCAGAAGCTACAGAATTGACTAAAAAAGACTCAGCAGCAGCAGTTGACGCTGTATTTGCAGCAGTAGCTGACTTCCTTGCAGCTGGTGAAAAAGTTCAATTGATTGGTTTTGGTAACTTCGAAGTACGTGACCGTGCAGCTCGTAAAGGTCGCAACCCACAAACAGGTGAAGAAATCACAATCGCAGCTTCAAAAGTTCCAGCATTCAAAGCTGGTAAAGCTCTTAAAGACGCTGTTAACTAAGCTTCGCTTTACAAGTTACACGCTTCTATCAAAAAAATACCTAAGCAATTAGGTAAGCTAAGGTTGCTACCGAGGTTTCTTAGTAGGTTGGATTCCTACTTTAGCTTTTGCGGGATTTTTCTCGCAGAAATGGATAAAAAACTTTTTATCATTCCTGTTTAGCGCTTCGTTAGCGGTGCTGTCTAATCAGGCATAACTACAAGTTGGGCGAAACCGAATAGTTCAACTTGTAGGTTGTAGGTTAACGGCTTATCCTACAACGTCTCCGAATTGTCTGGGTCGGTGTTAAATTTGAAAGAGTTTAACAAAGAAGTAAAGGTGTGTTGTTAGGAGTTCATTATATCCTCCAAGGACACGATGGGTATCAGACGCCTTAAGAAATGCCAAAATCTTTTAGATATTGGATTCTGCATCTTTCACAAGTGGTCAAGTTGCTGTTTTAATGAGGTTGGACTCCTCACACTTGTTTAGTGAAAGTAGCTGAGCTTTCACTAGTGCGTTTGTTCATGTTGATGAACACCTCCTGTGGAAATCGTGATTTTACTGTGGTTGATTTCCACCACATTCCGAGTAAGTAGAATCACATATTTTATGCGTGTACAAATGGTCAAGTTGCTGACTTTATGAGGTTGGAATCCTCACATTTGTTTTGAGAGGTTTTACCTTTCAAGGTTTAGCTCATGCAAGCTGACCTTCTTTTTAGGACCAGTGCATCCCTTATTTAGAGGTAAGAGGGTGCACAATTTCAAGCGTGGATGGCGGAATAGGCAGACGCACACGGTTTAAGCCCGTGCGAACGGTATCGTTCATGAGGGTTCAATTCCCTCTCTGCGCATAGACCTTAATCGAAAAAGAAGAAGTAAACGCATAAAGCAATCCTAAGCGGACTATGTGTGCGGAAGATAACTTCCGTTTGAAATTCGGTTAAGGTTTGAATTAAATAGGTTCCATAGCTCAACTGGATAGAGCACATGCCTTCTAAGCGTGGGGTTTTGTAGGTTCAAGTCCTACTGGAATCATTATAGCTTTAGGTGAAAGCCTACATCATTATCTTTCTGACGACACATAAGGGAAGTGTAGTTTCTTAAACAATGACAAAGCGTTTAGGGAGCCAAAAATGATGAATTTGTAACTATTTCCCTGCTCGAATCACTGAACTAGAGCGACAATAACGTTGATGAAGTGTAGCTGACTTTTGAGTTATTGTGAAGGGGTGGTAGCTAAAACGGATGAGGTGTGGAGGAGTTTTTCAACGTTAGGTTCGAAACTAACAAGAAAAATGATGGACACGTTTTGGATAGTTACATAATGCTATATTAAGACTCGATAGCTCAGTTGGAAGAGCATCTGACTTTTAATCAGAGGGTCACTGGTTCAAGCCCAGTTCGAGTCATTGTGTGTAACCTTGTTACTTATTTGTAACCAGTGTTGTGGTAGTGCCACTTATGGGGAAATTAGTACCATAAGCACTTAAAATCCTTTTACTATAGAAGTACAGTTTCTAGGTAATAAAACGCATGAACAAGTCAATCTGACTGTACTGGGTTGAGGTTCAAAAACTTGTTGGTTGTAAGGTTCTCCAACATAAGGAGCTAGAGGTGTTAAGGGCTTCATTTTATTTAGGCTCGGTAGCTCAGTTGGTAGTAGCGACAGATTGAAGCTCTGTGCGTCGCAAGTTCGAGTCTTGCTCGAGCCATGGCAAAAAGATTGCATGAATTCTTAAATTCGTAGCAACTAAGGCTCATTCACTGTGAAAGGTGCGTGAGTCATAGCTAATATTAAAATATTAGTACACCTTTTAAAGTAAGTAGTAAGTAAATAAGTGCAAAAGCAAAGATAAGCATTGCAGATACAGCCAAGAAATCTTTTAAATAGTAACCCTTGAGATGAACGACTGCGTAAATCGAGAGCTGATCGGCTCGTAGCTTGTTGCTTTCATCTGACGGCAGGGGTGAGAGCTTATTACTTCCTTTTAGGGTTATAAGATACCCAACTAGTGAGCGTTGGTTAGCTTACAAAGGGGTATCTTCATATTCCACCATAGCTCAGTTGGTAGAGCGCATGACTGTTAATCATGATGTCGTAGGTTCGAGACCTGCTGGTGGAGTTAATTTTGTGCCACAACGGCGTGCAATGCTTGAAAAAGGGTTGCTAAAGTTCTTAGAGCAAGTTTCTTGCTCTTCGTATTTATAATCATTAGGGGTAGCCAGACACAGGACATGGCGAGTGTGTCCTCCGTCCGTACAACGGAGTTCAAGGTGCGCAACTTGAATACGGTGGTTCGATTCCACTATACCCCATTATATTGTCCTAAGCACGACACAAAACTACTGTGAAAGAAAACCGTTATCACGCAACAATACGGGAAAAGTGAGGTAGATTGTTTTATTCTACCTCCACCCCAAAAGGGTTTTATATTGTAATTAACTAAATCGAGGATATAGCCAAGCAGTAAGGCAGTAAGAGATTGTATACCAAGGGTTCGAATCCCTTTACAACAACCTAGTTGTTGTATAGCCAAGTGGTAAGGCATGCGACTACTTATGACCGAGGGTTCAATTCCCTCTATCCTCATTACTATTTATATTATCGGAAAGTAACTCAGCTTGGTTAGAGTGCGTGCTTTGGGAGTACGATGTCGTAGGTTCGAATCCTGTCTTTCCGATGCCAAACGGATTTTACATAGTTTATTTCATGTGTTATCCTTTAGGCTCAACAGTCTGAATAAGGTTGTTGAGTCATAGCTTACTAAGTTAATTAAAAGTGCTTTCTTAGTAGGTGAGAATTGTTCCTTGGAGTATCAACTTTCGAAGGTTGGTACTTCATAACTTTAGTAGTTGCAAACGTTAGAGTCAGTAACATTTTCTTTCAAGGATTCTGTGAAGTTATGTCCTAGCCCACTACTAAGGTGAAAAGCATCTTATGCTCCATTTTTATGCTTGGGGGTATCCACTGTCAAAGGTGGCTACCTCATTGCCTATATGCTTTTATAGGTTTTGCGCTATCTTACCTTATGTTTATAACAGGTTTGATTTAGACGAACTTTTACTTTTCTGTTCTGAAAAGTTCGAGGAATTTAGCGATAGTTTGTTGTAAGATTGTGGTTAGTTCTTACAACTTTAGGGAAGATTACCCAAGTCTGGTCATAAGGGAACGGTCTTGAAAACCGTCAGGTCGGTAAAACGGCGCGTGGGTTCGAATCCCACATCTTCCTTTAGGTTAAGTTTTAACCTAAGAAAACTTTTGGAATTTCAAAATTTCAAGAGTTTCGTCAGAGATTTCTTTGGGGTATCCACTTTCAACGGTGGCTACCTCATAGTCTAAGTAGGTTCTAATTGGTTTCCTCTTAGACAGGTTCTAGCGTTTAGTTAGACCTTCTTTTTCTAATTTATTTGGTGTAAGAACTGTCAAAAGTTTTTACATCATTCCCTCTTTTAGAGGGAAGGTAGCTTTCATTAAATTACCTCCTTTCGGTAAGGTTGCTAACTTTAATAGGTTAGCAACTTATAGAACCTATATAATCAACAAAACCTTTAAACTATGTTTTATTTTATCTGCTTAGTTTATTAAATTTGTTGTAATATACTTTATATAAGTAATCCTTAATACGTTTGTAGATAGGATAGAGGGTGAGTGTTACACCTAATTAGAGTAGATATTACTAAGTAATGTCGACTAATAAACTTTTTATTAAATAAACTGAATGAAGTTGTAGTTTAGTTAATAAAAAGATAACATAGGTTCCTAAACATCGTCATTTGGGGACTGACAAAATTCCCTAGCTCACAATAGTTAGGGTTCTAAAGAACCTCCGTTGCACTCAAAGTTCGCGACATGAAGTGCAGAAGTTTGGTTGACTTCGGAAAATAAACCACAGGGTATCCACTGTAAAAAGTGGATATTTTATAACTTAGAACGACACTAGTTAAAGTCTTTGGATTAGGTTCTAAGGCAGTTTGTGAGGTAGTCGTATATTTCACATAAATACTGTAAACTTGGTTTCTCGGCATCCGAATTGCGAATAAAACGAGACTGTTTGTTTAAGTAAGAATTTAATAAAAATTTTGTTCATCACTCACTTACTTAGACAACTTTAGGAGAATTACTCAAGAGGCTGAAGAGGACGGTTTGCTAAATCGTTAGGTCGGGTAACTGGCGCAAGGGTTCGAATCCCTTATTCTCCGTAATTTGATGAAGCGGTATGAGTGGACAGGAGCCAGACTACATCCAAGCTTAAACGCCCTTGTTGTAGCCACCTAACAGTGAGAACCGCTACTTAATTACATAATGTCCTCAGTCGTTTGGTGTAGCTCCTCGCTAACGGCTTTTTATTTAATTTATATTAAGTCTCTCCCCATAAAGAAAGGGTATCGATAGAATGTTAACTTACAACAAAATGATGAAATTACATAACGAACTGTCTTCTGGTTTAAATGAGTTACAACAACACTTAGAACTTGTGCTTGGAGATATTGGGTATGAATATGGGGTTTCTGCTCAAATTAAAGTTGATGAGTGTAATAGTTTAACCATAGGTTTTTATAATCCTACACAATGTATGGATTTTGAAGCTTCGATTGCTGATGAGAAAGAGTTTAAACAGATGATGAGATTTCAAACTACTGATGAATTGCTATCTTTCTTGTCTGCTCGTACTATTGCTTAAAAAAATAAGATGGTGAATATTTTATATGATATTCGCTTTTTTTGTTGTCAAAATTAAAAATTTCATTAGAAAATTGTTGCTTTAGTTTAAATCTTTTGGTACAATAACTTTAACATTAAATCATAGCAGTTTAATGAAAATAAATATTCGTGAGGTTAATTCATGTTAAAAGTAAGTGGACACGGTTCAATTCGTAAAATTAAAGGAGGAGCTGCGGGTATCATTACACTTTCTGCTTTGTTTTTAGGGTTGCAAGGTGTAAGTGCTGATGAGGTAACTACTACTAGTACAACTGAACCAGCAACTAAGGTTTCGTCTTCCACTGAGAAGGGTGCACCTAAGAAAGTTGAAGATAAGAAGTCAGAAGACAAGTCTAAGTCTGCGGAAGTTTCTGCGACTACTTCTGCAGAGAAGAAAGTGGAAGTAAAAGCGACTGAGAAAGAAGTTCCAAAAGACACAGACAAAGAAACTTTTACTAAAGCTGAGAGTAAAGAGTTTGATATTGCGAAGAAAGATGCTAAGGATAATGGTGTTTCTGTAAAAGAAGATACTAAGCCTAGTATTAAAGAGTCTGAGAAAGACGCTCAAGAGGATTTAGCAAAACAAACAAAAGACTTAAAAGCTGCTCAAAAAACACAAGTAGGATCTGATGCTATCACTTCTTTGGATAAAGAAAAACTAACAGAAGCAGGAATTAAGGTTAAAGATGGAAAAAAATTGAACTTTTCACAGACCTTGAAAAGATGGAAGCTTTTGTGAAACAACAAAGCAAAGGTATTGCAAAAGACATTGAGGCTAAGCACGGTATCGAAAAAGATGTGGCTTTGGCAACTAAAGAGCTTAAAGGTGCTGGTATTGAAGTAGTTGTAGGTGCAGAAGTTGTTAAAGCATCCCCAGAGGAAGCTTTGAAAGCTGTAGCAGAACTTCAAAAACAAGTAACAAGTGCTCTTAAAACAAAACAAGAGTTGGATAGTGCTTTCTTAGCATTGCAAGAGCGTGCTAAAACAGCTGGTTTGTTAACTAAAGAAGGAAAAACAGTTACTTTAGAGAGTGCTAAAGATGCTAAAGATTTCTTAGCAAAACAAACTGCAGAAGTAAATGCTTTAATTAAGTCTCTAACTGAGGGGAATAAACAAGTTAAAGATGCGGTAGCTAAAGCTGAGTCTTATGGTGTTAAAGTAACAACAACTGCGGGAACTAAAGTTGATACTATTGAAAATCTAACTAAGTTGGTTTCTGCGCAAGTGAGTAAATTTGATGCTTTGATTAAATCAATTGAAGAAAATAAAGGTTTAATTGACTCAACCGTAGCTAAAGCAAAACAAGCAGGTGTATCTTTAGATGGTGAAACCGTAGTAAACTTGGCTAAAGGTGAAAAAGAAAGTTTGAAAGATAAAGTTGCAAGTGCTTTAAAAGAGTTAGATATTGCAACTCAAGCGCAAACTTCAGCTAAAGCTGAATTTGAGAAATTGGTATCAGATGCACGTGCTAAAGGTTTAACTGTAAATGTTACAGGAACTAAAAAAGTTGAAGTTTCAGGTGTTTCAAAAGAACTTGAAGCTATCAAGACTAAGATTGCACAAGCTTTAGCAAATAAAGATAAAGCACAAACTGATTATGATGTTGCTTTGAAGAACTCACAAGAAGCTAGTCGTTTAGCAGACGGTTCAACGGCTAAAAAAGAGGGTAATGTTTATAAACAAACCTTGACTATTAACTCTAATGGTACAAAAGGTTCTGTAAGCATTAAAGCAACTGGTAGCGCTGAGATTGTATCTGTGGAATTGGTTGATCCTACTGGTAAAAAAGTTGAGTCTGTTAAAACGTTAGCTGATTTAACTGCTTATACTGACTTTAGTAAGGTTGGAAATTACACAGTTAATTATACTTTCCGAGCTAAAGATGGTGGTACAGGTTCCGTGGTATCTTCTGCAAATACTCAAGGTGTAGCAGCAGTAGAAGGAAAAGCAAGTGGTAAACTGACTGTGACTACTAAGGCTCCGATTTCTACTAATACAGAAAATCAAATTGAACCTCTTACAACTGTTCATGTGTATGACTATTCTAGTTCTTATGCACATAAGTTAAAAGATTCTTTACGTTTAAGCAAGAAGATTATTGAACAGAATACAAATCCACAAAGTCGTCATATTATACAGACTTATTCTGTAAACCAACCTTCTTCATATAGAGCTAGTGTAAAATCTAAATTAAAAGATTTAGAAGGTGTATCCTCTAGACTACTAACTAGAGATCAGGCTTTAAGTTTGATTGATAAGTTATTAGCAGTAAAAGCACCTAGTGAAGAAGGTTCTAACTTTCATACTTATCCAAGTTATTTCCAAGCTGTAGCTGATACATTTGGGGATTATAGATACACTGATATAAATGCACCAAGTGAACTTGAATTTGAGACTATTGTTGAAAATTTAGTTAAACCATCCGATACCGTTTCTGTTATCCAGTATACTGACGGTTGGATTGAGGCTGTCTATAACGGTGGTGGAGGTACCGTGGATGCTTCTGAGTCTATGGATGAGACCTTTGCAAATTGGGCTAAGAAGAGAGCTAAAACTTTTATGACTGTTGTAAACAGAAATGAGGTTTCTCAGCAAGATAATAACTCTATGCGCTCTATTGATCAAATGAAGAAATTAGGTCACCCTAATATCTATGATATGACTGGAAAAGACCCTAAGACCGTTGAAGCTGAAGTAATTAAACAGTTCATGGAAACTGCAACTGTTAGAGTTAAAGCTACAAAAGGCGAAGACCAACTCGTAACAGTATCAATTACAGGTACTAAAACTGCAAAAGTTACTAAGGCAACTCTTAAAGGTGCTACTAACAAAGACTTACCAATTAAAGATGGTAAAGTTAACTTCTCTGAAAAACTACCAGACGGTACTTGGACAGTTGACTATGAACTATCAGGAGATGGTGATGTTATTGTAACTGCAACGGTTGCAGGAAAAGAAGTAGTGAAAGAAACTAAGAACCTTAAAGAAGTTAAAGGAGCTGAGGGTACTTCTGCAACTAAGACAGATAACCTTAAAGCATTGGTTGTTCCAAACAAACCTTCTACTGCCCCAATTTCAGTTGAGGGGTTAGTTGTAACTGCGAAGTCTGTTCGCTTAGGTAACGTTGAGTCTGATGCTACTACGGTAACTATTGAGAAAGAAGTTAAGAGAGCCACTTTCAAAGAAAAAGTCACCCCTATTAACTTTGAGCGTGAGGTAGTTCCTACGCAAGCAGAAGTAACTACGCATGATGTGTATGTTAAAACACCTAAACCACAGACAGAAGGTAAAGTTTTACCTAAGACTGGAGAGTCTAGTGATGTTTCAGTTCAAACCGCAGGGTTCGGTATCGGTATGCTAGGTCTCTTAGCATTAGCAGGTGCTTCAAAACGCTCTCGTAAAGAAGACTAACTAAAGAATTTTAAGAGCAATCCCTTATAGGGGTTGCTTTTTCCTTGTTTTTGTGATATAATATAATCATATTGTTAAGGGGTCGCTTGGATTCGACAGGCGATTGGACTTTTTAACCTCGCACCGAGTAGTGACGTTATCACTAACTTAAATATAACTGCAAATAACAATGCACCAGTTCGTATGGCTGCCTAAGCCTTTGGCTTCGGTGGTTGATACGAACACAAGTAAAATAGTCGAATAGACGAGCGACTAAGATAAGTACCGGTATCTTTAGTTGCTATAAACCTCGGTACTCGCAACTAAGGTTTCTCAACTTAGTTTGTTAAAGAGAGATATAACTTTTAGCTTTGTGCGTTTACTAAAAGTCGAATGTTAAAACGTAGCAGTGCGCAGTAAGGTTAACTGGAAAGGTCGTTTGGACGTGGGTTCGACTCCCACCGGCTCCATTGGTCATCCCACCACTTTAGTGACCAAAAGAAAATATTTTTCATTTCATGTCCTTGGAGAAATACTCTCCACACAACAGAAGGGGGTAACTTTAGTTACCCTTATTTTAAGAGGTTCAATATGAACAAGTCCTTTAGAAGAATAGCTTTTAAACACTTGGCACTGCCTTTAATAGTTGATATATTTTTGTTTATAGGTTTTTCGTATTTAGTGAATACTATGAAGAACAATTATGTAACAATGTTTGATAAAGGTCTTTTGGGTCTTTACATTCTGATATACCTTTTTAATTATTATAGGATTTTTTTGGTAGTAGTTTTTTTACTAGTGAGTTTAACTTCTTTTTATTTTTAAGAGGGTTCCCTATTACAACTAAGAAATATAAGCAGATGTTAATGCGAGATGTTTCCACCTATTTCTCTATAGAGCTATTTTGTGTATCTTTTTTCCCTAAAAGGATAAATAAGATTTCAGATGAATTTTACGACAAGATAAGTAAATCGGAATAGATTTGATTTGGGTGGTGTAAATTAAGACAGAATGAGGTGGATAGAATGTCAGTTCTTACGAAAAATTTAGCTAAAGAAGCTTTAGCTGAGTATCCTTGTGGTGTTCATATTTGTATTAATCCCTACTATTGGCAGTGGGGTCATTCTATTTGTGGTTTAGGTGATTTTAAACCTAATGAGGTAGATAAACTAGCTAAACTATTAGACGAAGTTTCTGCTCAGATTTACAAAGAAACAGGGTATTACATTAACGGTATAGATTGGTTGGATATTTTCCCAGAGGATGAGTCTTTGTTAGAAGCTCGCAATAAAGAAGCAGTTGAAAGCTTGGAAACTCTTCTTAATTCTTTGTAGTTTGATTTAATTGATGATTAGGTGGGGTTATTCTTAGATGGTTAAAGAACATTATCGTTGCGGTTTAGGAACTAAAAAGGTTACTAAGTGGGGAAATAGTAAGGGTATCCTTCTACCAACTACGGTTTTAGAAAACTTAAATTTGTCTGAAGGTAGTGAGGTGGAGTTTCTTTTCGAAGATGGAAAGATTATTTTAAGAAATAAGTCAGAACAGTTGGATATTCCAAATTATGATTTAGATGAACTTTTAAAGGAATATGAACCTTCAAGTGAAGCATTGTAAGTAAGTCTTAGCTGGTTTACTTACTTTTTTTTATGATTGTAATTCTTAGAACTATATGCTATACTATATTAAATAAAGATTTTTAAGGAGTTTTGCTATGAAGTTACTTAGATTGAGTGAAGGTTCTACTTTTTTATATAGTGATACAGTTCGTTACTTCTCACTTCCCAAGAGCTACGCTAGGTTATTAAAGATATTCGAGAAGTGCGGGTATCAATCTAAGACTGATATGTTTTCGTTACTAGATACTTCCTCATTTAATCCTTTGTTTGGGGAATATAAGACTACTCAGAGCAATGAAAATGAACGTATGGGTTTTACTTTCGAGCAACTTGCTTCTAATCCCTTAAACGAGGTTTTAAATTGTGGCATTTAAGTAACTTTAAATACTAACACAACCCCTAACGGAAGTAAGTTTCTTTGGTTTGATGTTGTAGACTTCAATGACACCTATGAATTGCTTACTCACAATTATGCTTCGATGTTTTCTGAAATTCCTATGACTGAAGAAAACAAGTCTGAGCATTTAAAACTCCAACGTGAATACGAAAGAGAGATCAAACTATTGCAAGGATATCGAAAACCGCTTTGATTTTCTTATAGGTTACAGTGGTTAAATTAAAATGAGTATTTGTAACCTTTGCATTACATAAATACAAAGTTAAGGAGAGCTGATTATGAAATTGCTAAGAGTTTCAGAGGGTTTTGATTTTAGTCTTCGAAAGACTATACGTTATTTTTCTATACCTAGAAGTTACGACCGTTTATACAAAATTTTAACGCATTATCAGAGTCGAGGTATTATTATAAACCCACCCGGTGATATACATTTGAACTATGAGGCTTACATTTATTCCCTATCTGATTTAGTATTAGGTGGTACAAAATCTTACCTATTTCAAGAGCTTTTAGATATACCTTTGAAGGATTTATTATTGCAAGGTTTACAAATAGAGTCTAAAGGGGGTACTCATTACCATAGTAAAACCTTTAATTATTCTTTATGGCTTGAAATAATAGATACAGATGATAGAATAAATGAACTTCAAAGACATTTAGGGGAAGATTTACATAATGTACCTTACACGGGAGTAGATTATAGTTTAGTTTTACAAGCGTATAAAGTTGGAGATAGAGATTTACCTATTCTATCTTTAGATAAATACACAGGAAAGTTTGTACCTTATTTGACGTTGCCAGAACATTTCGCTTCTAATAACAATATGGATGTTGTAGAGAAAGGGTATCGCTATTTATTTCCGATTTTTGAAAGATTTAATTGGTTTTTATTACAATTTCCCAGTTGATTTAGACTCTGAAAGTTTGCCTTCAAATTACAATTATAGAAGTTATATTGAGTCTAAGTTTATTTCTTGTTTAAAATCTAAACATACGGTGGAAATTAGAGTTGTAGAGACATTTTACCTAGAGAATCCTTCGCAGTTTAAACACCCTATTCGTCCGGTTGTAATTTATATTGACACTGAGGATACTTATCGTTCTAGGTGTCAACAAGAGTATGAACATGAGCTAGAACTTCTTAGGGGGTATAAAAAAGCTCTCTAATTTTTCCTAAGTTTTAACTTTTTTTCTAACGAAAAAGAGGGACTTTTTAATTAAATGTTGTTGACAAAACTAACTAAGTGTGTTATAATATAAGATATAGAAGTTCAATTTTTGCAGTAGACGAATTTAACTGAGCAGTAACGACTACAAACATCTGCACATATTTGTCTACACGGGAAGTGAGGATCGCCCGAACCAAAAGAACACGGTCGCGAAAGCCAAACCTGTCTGCGGAAAAGCAGAGACTTATCCTAAATTGAGACTTGATTGCAGACGATGGATGTGCATTTAGAACGGAGGTTCGATTCCTCCTCAAGTCGTTGTTGAAAATAGCATACCATTTCTCAGAGTGGAGGTGCCAGTTCAAATCTGGTCTTCGGAATTTACCCGAGGTGGTGTTAAGCGACAAATGTTTAAGTTGGGACATCTGACTGAGATAGGATATCCTTAAACATGCATCGTTCGTCTAACGGTTAGGACACAGGCTTTTCACGCCTGTAATAGGGGTTCGATTCCCCTACGGTGTATTTTATTTTTGTAATAGAAGCATTTGTAGGGTGATGCAGTAAGGAGAGGTAACGTTACTTCTAGGGAAGGCGGTTCAAAACCGTCCTATTACATTAGTTTAGAGGTTTATTCCTATGTTTGAGGTATTATTAGATGACTTATTAAGTGCGTTAGAATCGAGAGGTGTAGACACTTCTAAATTGAATTTAGTTGAGGAACAGGATACAGATACTAAACCTCATGACTAATAGTTTTGGTTTCGTAGCGTAGTGGTTAACGCGCTGCCTTGTCACGGCAGAGATCGAGGGTTCGATTCTCTTTGAGACCGTTTGTTGGTTTATATGTGCAAAATCCTAAAGGGTATCCACATTTTTCGGAAAGATAGCGAAGAGGCTAAACGCAGCGGACTGTAAATCCGCTCCTTTTGGTTCGGGGGTTCGAATCCCTCTCTTTCCATTGTTGCGAGTATAGTTTAAAGGTAGAACTACGGTCTCCAAAATCGTCAGTGTGGGTTCAATTCCTACTACTCGTGTTTAATAAATTATAGCGGAATGGTAGCAGTGGTAGCTCGCTTGGCTCATAACCAAGAGGTCGCAGGTTCGAGTCCTGTCTCTGCAATAAGATTTTATATCTAAGTTAAAAGAAAGGTAGTTAAGGTGTACTATGATTCGTAGATTGTTTCCAGATAGAAAGAGGTATACTCGCAAAGAGGTGGTAGCTTTTTATAATGCCGAAGAAAAATGGGTACACTTAATTTACCCAGACCATATAGACAATGCTTTTTTAAGTGATGGTCTTATGGAAGATTCGATTGATAAGTTTAGAGAAGAAACAGGTCTTGCGGTATCTTCTACCCCGGTAGGTTCTCGTTATGGTTTATCTGATGATAGAGCTGAGTTGGTTGGTGTGGAAGAGGTAATTTTATGAGTTCTGCATCTGCTCGAAACAAACCAAAACCTACTTTTAGTGGGTATTTAAGTCATGATACGTTAGTATCTATGTATAACTCCATAGTATCAGTAGAGTACCAAGATTTTAGAGTAGTTTCTACGGTATTACATTTAATCATAGAAGTGTGTTTGAAAAAAAATTGGCTTTTATATTATGAGCTAGAAGTTTCATTAAATTCTCACAGTTTGAATAACTTGTTGTTTGAGTTGCAACCTAAAGATTCAGTCGTAGCTCAAATTTATAAGGAGTTAGGTCGAACAGGTGAACTGCGGTATCTTCAACGATTTCCTTATGATGATTTGAGGTTTAACGAAGAAGTTACGTTTCCTAAAATAACATTAAAAACAATGGCTGATGTTGTATATACATTATTAGCTCGTTTGAATTATATTGAAGGTTCCGGTTTTTAAATCATAAGAGGTATACTTGTCCTAAACAAGACAACTAAACTATTTCGTTAGGTAACGTTAAACCAACGGAGATACCATTACCGTCAAGCTTTGCTTGTAAAGTTGGCAATTAAATCGACCTAAGTAAGTCACCTTAACTGCTTTGGGTGATACCATACCCTTGTACTTAGATACATAAAGTTGGCAAAAGATTTGTCCTAAACAAGACAATTAAACTGTTTCGTCTCTTAGACGTTAAACGAGCGTTGACTTTAGGGTGTTACCTCACGGTTCCCTAGATGAGCTTTCGACTTGCGTTTTCGGTATCAACGGTGAGTGGGGATTTAAAACCGAATTTACTTGTATTCTATTTGTAAATCTGATATAACATGGCTCCCTATCTAATATAGTCATTTATGGAAAACGTGTTAAGAACTTCTAACTGCTTGTTCCCTGCTTTGTCAAAATAACTTTTAGGGGAGAACACATTTACAAAGTCGAAGATATGAGTAAATACCTTTTATACATGACCAATAATCTGATGAAGTCATTAAACTCAGGCAGTAATCCTAGTTGAGTGTACATAAAAACTGGGTGGATGCAAGGCGCAAGTTTGGCAGCGGTCTGTCGTTTCCGTCCCTTGACCCCTTAAGTAAAAAACCAAGAAACTTAAATTATACTGAGGTGTTTGCTCTAACTCTCGGTATCGGAGCAAATGAGGGTTTTAACACCCTCGTTAAGCCGATTTAGCTCAGTTGGCAGAGCATCTGATTTGTAATCAGAGGGTCAGCGGTTCGAATCCGTTAATCGGCATGGGATTATGACGAGAGTTTGCTTCGGTGGGTTCTTGTTACCCAAAGTATACTTGATAACAACATACCATCCTAGCTGTTGGGAAGATATGTTGTTACGATGTAGTCTGGATGCGGAGCGTCTGGGGTAAGTAATTGGTATAGCGCTGTACCAATCAGCTACATCATTTTTATTATTAAGGTATAGCCAAGCGGTAAGGCAAAGGACTTTGACTCCTTCATCGTTGGTTCGAATCCAGCTACCTTAGTTGTTAAGGACAAGACTATAAAACCACACATGTATTACATGAGTTAATATAAAAGTGTTACCTAGAGTATACTTAAGCGTTATAAAGTTTTTAGACTACCCACAGGTCTATTAACAAGCTTTGGTTAGGGTTTTCAGTGAAGACCTCCTTGGGGAAAACTGAGTTCTGTCGGATAAAAGACATTAAACTTTATCGACTCCTGTGCGAAAGAGTTTTCTTTCGCATTTTTAGTATCTTGATATTTATAGTCCGTTGTGATAACTTATATTAAGACTACATAGAATATGAGAGGTTTTCAATATGATTTATAAACGTTACACAGTTGAAGTAAATGGGCAAGTTCTCCAAGTAGATTTAGCTAAGATAAACAACTCTTTAATGCACACATTACAAGATAACGGTATCTCCTTTACGGAAGAAACTCTTGACCAAGAAAGAGAATATGATTATTACAAAGATGATGAGAAGATGGATAAGTTCCTAAAAGATTTAATTTACCTTTTATACCCAGAGTTAAAAGAAAACATAAGTAAATTGACTCGTATCTTTCAGAATTTAAGCAAAGAATTAGCTAAGTTTGATAACATTTACTTAGATGAATGGTTTGGTTTACGTGAAGGTTACACTCTTGTAATTAGCTTTGATTACAGAGATTCTTTTATCCCTTTGTACTGTTATAAGTACGATGAACCTTTACTGGGTTCAGTTACAGAAGAGACTAAGAGATTGACTGATTACATTTACAAATGGTTTTTGTAATAACTATGGTTAAAGAAGTTGTTTTAGATGAGTCTATTTTGGACTTAGACTCATGGCTCCCTCAATCTGCGATAGATGAGGTGGTTGATTTGATTTTACAGTTGGAAGAACAAGAGGAAGTAAGTTCCTCGGTATCCTCTAAGTAAACTCTTGAAAAATCAAGGGTTTTGTGGTATAGTGAAATAAATAAATTAGAGAAGTTGGTTTTAAGTTATGAAATTAAACAGTATGAAGTCTAAAGAGTCAAAAGAAGTGTCTGAATCTATGTATGAAAACTTATCGAAGGTTTTTGTTATTTTATCTAGTTTATTAGCTTCGGTTATAGTAGGTTGGTTAGCCTTTTTATTACTGTACAAATGTTGGATTTATTTCGGTATCTTTCAACCTCATGTAGAAGGTTTATCTTTAGGGGTTTTCCTAGTATTTCCTATCTTTTATTCAATTTACAACTCTAAGTTGATTGAGAGCAATCTGTCTCCTAAGACTCAATTTAAACTTATTTCTACTCAGTTGTTTTGGATTTTCTTAGCTTTAACGGTTGTTCTCAATTTAGACTTGTTAGTTCCTATGTTTCGTAGTTTTTATGATTTGTTTCTTTCAATCTTTACTCCAACTATCTGATAGTATAGTCGATTAAACCTTGATTTTTCAAGGTTTTTATGTTATATTTAAACATATTAAAATGAATTAGGAGTTAAATATGACTTATACTTACATCGATTTGTTTACAGGAGCAGGTGGTTTTTCTTTAGGGTTTGATGATGTAGGTTTCAAAAATGTATTCTCAGTAGAGTATGATACAAACGCGGCTAAAACATACCAAAGAAATTTCCCAAATCATTTATTGCTAAATCAAGATATTAAGACTATTTCAAATGACGATTTGATAAGGCTGACAGGAAATCAAGAAGTAGATATAATAATTGGGGGCCCGCCGTGTCAAGGGTTTAGTTTAGCTGGAAATATCGGTCGTAAGTTTATAGAAGATGAAAGAAATTACTTATTCAAAGAGTTTGTGCGTTTCGTTGAATTTATAAGCCCTAAGATGTTTGTTATGGAGAATGTAGCGCGCCTAGCTACACACAATAAAGGAGAAACGTTGAAAGAAGTAGTTTCTGCATTTGAAGTTTTAGGGTATCGAGTAAAATACAAGGTGTTACAAGCTTGCGATTATGGTGTTCCTCAAAAACGTCAACGTATTTTTATAGTAGGGTACAAAAGTGGAGATTTTGAGTTTCCTTTACCGTTAAATTTAGTTCGGACTGTAAAAGATGCTATAGACGACTTACCCTCTTTAGAAAGTGGGTGTTCTTCCTTAGTTCCCAATCATGTAGCTATGAATCATTCTAAACAAATGCTTGAGAAAATGTCTTATGTGAGTGATGGAGGTAATCGTTCTGAGATACCTGAAGATTTAAGACCAAAAACAGGTGATGATCGTAAGTACATTCGGTACAACAGTGGGGAACCTTCTGTAACGGTAACTGGAGATATGCGAAAAGTTTTCCACTATTCTCAGAATCGAGCGTTAACTCCACGTGAACTTGCAAGATTGCAAACTTTCCCAGATAATTTTATTTTTGAAGGCACAAGTATTTCTATTCAACAACAGATAGGGAATGCAGTACCGGTCGAGTTAGCTAAGGTAGTTGCTCAGTCTGTACTGAATACTTTAAAAGGTTGAGTAAACTAAGATAACTCATATTTATTTAAGGGCATACTTACACGAACCTAGATTTTTCAAGGTTTTTATGATATACTTAAGTAAATAAAACGAAAGTAGGATTTTAAACATGGAACAATTATTTGAAAAACGTTATACGAAAAAGGGGGTTCGCACTTTTGTAAAGGAAAAGAAGAGCGGTCAGTTAGATGTACACATTGTATTTTATCCACGGAAAGTAAATAGTAACCCCTTACGTGGTGGTAAGCTTTTTGCTGACTTATTAGATGATTTATATGATGAAACAGGTGTGATGCCTTCGTGGACTTCAGTAGGTGTACCAGAAAATGCGGTGGATGATAGTGAAGATAAGTTAGCATTAGGTTATCGTGAGGTTATATTATGATTGCTGCTCGGAATAAACGAATACCTATTTATGATGAATATATGACTTGTGCTGAACTTATATCTATGTATAATTCTGTTGCAACTACTGGTCATTTTGATTATAGAGTATTTGCAACTATTACTCACTTAGTTATTGAAGTTGCACTAAAGAAGCTTTCTATATACTTAGGTTTAAATATATCTACAACTTCACATAACATTGGCTCTTTAATTTTTAATATTTCAGATAAGATAGACTATAAGTCTAAATTTCAGCTAGGGTATGCAATCAAGAAGTTACATCAACAGTATGTTAGTACAGGAGAGTTTTCTTTATTGCAGAAGTTTCCTTATGATGCTTTAAGATTCAATCGGGATATAGATGAGGTTTTACCTACGGTAGAGCTTTTAAGTCATCTTGCAAAAGTAGTTTTAAATGAATTAGAGTTGGTTGAAAAAGAGCGTTCACGGTATAGACTGGGTTGATAATTTATTTAGTTTAGGTTGTACTTAAATAGCTAATTAAGGTTGACCTTATTGAAAAGTAAGTCTTCATCTAAAGGTTTCAGTATTATGGACGTTCAACTTTACTAAGTTGAAAAGACTAAACTACATCCTCAATAAGATGATAAACTGTTGTGGTTCACTTCGTACCATTAAACGGAGTTTGATTTATGAACTCAATACAAGTTAAAGAGAACCCTTAAAGTGCTTGGGTTCTCTTTGTTTTATTTGATATTCTTTAAAAATTATGGTATAGTATAGCTAGATAATAAACGTAAAAGGAGTTTTACATTGAAACAAGTTACACCTAAAAAGAGTTTAATACCAATCTTGGCTCATTCAATTGAGGGTACAAACCACGATAATGAAGATATATTTGGAGTTTATAAGAATTATGTTTGGGTAATGGATGGCGCTACGGATTTATTTGATACACCTACTAAATATGGTTTCTCGGTATCTCAGGTTATGCAGACTTTAAATCAAGTTTTACCTAAAGAGTGTAAAGATTACAGAGGGTTAAAAGACATTTTAGCTTCTGCAATAGCACAAGTTCAAGCTACTTATTTGTCTTCTGACTTGACTTATGACTATTCTGAGTTACCAACCTTTGCTTTCATGTTTGGTCGCTTTATTGGAGATTTATTTGAATACATTTACTTAGGGGATTGCTATTTAGTGGTAAATCAAGTATATTTGATTACAGATACTTCCTTTGCTCCTTTTGTACAAGCAAATAGAGAGGAAATTGCTCACTTAAAGAATCTCAGTGATATTGATTTAGAGTTTGAGGTTAAAGAAGTATATAAGAGAACTCGTCATTTGGCAAATCAACAGAATGGGTATTGTATTGGAAGTCTCGATCCAGAAAGTGCTTATTTAAGCAACCAAGGTTATTTACCATATAAAGATCAAGAACTGATGTTCATGTCCGATGGTTTTTACAATGTTTATTCTAAATTTGGTTCGGTTAGTAGAACACTCTCTGAAATTCAAAACTTACATTTAGAGGGTTCTGTAAAGTTAGATGATGCTACAGTTGTTGTAGTAGTTGGTGAATAATTTGTTTATACCGTTTAAACAAGGGTATTCCGTAGTGCAGCAACTTTCAACTTTTTCACCTTACTTCTCTGAAGGGTTTCAAAGAGACTTTATTTCCTTGATGTACCCACGTGCGTTCAATGGTTCTACGGTACGGCTTGAATTTTTAAAATTGTGTTCAGATGGTTCTATTTTATTGGGTTGCTCTCCTTTGGATTTTTACTCGTTTCTTGTTAGTAATTTGCTTGTAGGTTCGATTGAGCTAGACTCACATAACTTCACAAACTACATCACTTGTCCACACTTAGCTAATTCCATAGCAGTAAGTGTGCTTGTTTATGACTCTAAGTTTGTTCTTTTAACTAAGCGAAGTTCTAAAGTTGCTTTAAGTCCTCATACCATTGGGGTATCCGCAACTGGTGGTGTTACTGCTGAAAACTTACAAACATCAGATTGTTTACGTTCTGCTGTGGTAACTGAAGCGAAAGAAGAGCTTGGTTTAGAGTTGGAATTTAAACAAGTTCAAGTTGCAGGTTTATATATTAGTCGAGACAAATTACAACCAGTTGCGATTTGTTTTGTTAAAGTGTCTGACTTAACTATATTAGATTTGAGAGGTTCTGATACAACCTTTGAGGTAGATAGTTTTATCAAAGTTCCATTTAGTGAATTGACTGCTTTAAACCTTAAAGGCTCAACAGATACCAGTAGGTTTCAATTAGATTATTTTATAACTGAGAACTCTGTAAATTAAAGGGTTCTCTTTGTTTCCCTTGATTTCTCAAGGTTTTTTTGTGATATAATAAAGAAAAATAGAAATGGAAGAAGGTTTAATTCTTGAAATTTGATGCAATGTTAGAATATGATTATCAAACTTATTTAGAAAAAGTTTGGTTTACAAGTCACTAAAGAAGAGTACAGAACTTTGCTAAGAAAGGCTAATCCTAGTGCTATGAAAGATAGCTTGGAAAACTATTTAAAAGAGTTTTTCTTCGATACAGAGGTTTCGGTCTCTGAGTTCGACTTGAAAATTAAAGTTAAAGACAGAGGAGAAGTAGAATGTGGTGTTATTACAACTCACTTTGCTGATCATCCCATGTTATACTTAGTGTCTACGAAAGATGCAGTCAAATTACTTTCTCACATTTGGTATAGTTACGAAGATGGCTTTGACTTAGCTCGTATGTCTGGATATTGGGAGTTTCCAGAGTTGTTTGATGGAGGTAGATTATTGAAATCTGATACTTCTTTCCCTTATGTCCATAATTATTGTTTACGAACTAAGATAAAAGAAGTGTTTATTACAAATAAGGATGTAGGAAAAGGAGTTTATCTAGCTAAGTTGCAGCATTTACATGACTTAAGTAAAGTATTGGAAGCTTTGCACTTCTCAACTTTTCAAGAACTTCCAACCTCAGCATGGGTATCCTCACTTAAGGTTGAGCCTTACACAAGTAGTTCTGTAATCAATACTCAAGTTTGTGTCCGACCTTTTATTGAGGTTGAAGTATTCTAAGATTACTTACTTAGTTTTAAATCGAATTAAATAAGGAGGAAGTATGATTATTGTTAAAAATTTAAGTACATCATTAGGTAAACTTTTACACCTTTACTATGGTTTACACCTCGTAAATGGTCAAGAGGTAACAGAAGAAGAAGCGAAAGTTATAGACACTTACTGTTTTGCACGTGGTATCCATAGTCCACTTGAAGATATTGAAGAAGATTGAGAGAGAGTTTTATGCACTTACTTAATTTCTTAAAGTACCTCAAAATTAAATTGGATAAAAAGCTCACAGGACTATCTAAGTTCTTGTTTGTGATTTATTTATTGTCTATGTTTATTCCTATTCCGAACGGAGACATGAGACAATTCACACTTATTCAGACTGTTTTAGCGTGGTACACAACTACTATTACTTTCTTAGGTATTGCTTTGGTTTTGTGGTTGATGGTTTCTTACTTTGACTGTTTAAGTCAAGAGAACACAACACCGCCTAATGGTTTCTTAATATGTTTGCTCTTAATTGGTTTACCAATTTTGAGTGTAATTATAGGTATAATCTTCGGTGTTCTAACTCCGTTACAGTTCACGGTTTGGTTTCCAGTTCTTATTATCTTTGCCGTTTACGTTGGTGAGTGGGTTTCAAATCTTCCTTTTACTTTTAGTAAGTTCTATAAGTTTTTTTCTTCAAAGAAGAATAACTTATAGTTACCACCACTTATGAGAGATTCTAAAAATACTTAGACTTCGAGAGCGACTGTTAGTTAGATTAGTTAATTAAAAACAAGCGCATCTAAAGGAATAGTACTTGTTTTTTTCGTCCTTTGCACTTAAATTCAAACTCGATATCTTCTTTTTTTCTATATTTCTCTTTGCACTATTTTTTTACTTTTTTTAATAAAATTTTTTTAAACTTAGCTATTTTTTTCTATTGACAAAATTTATCTAGTATGGTAAAATAAGTACAGTTAGAATTTGAAAGGAGTTAAAATTCTAAAAGATTTTTAATTTCATAGCACGAAACTGATTATTTCGTGTGAACAAATTTATATAAAGAAAGGTTTCTTATTTGACTAATACTATCAACACTAGTCTTTAGCAACCCCTTCTCAGATGTAGATTTGTGATGTTTCATATACTCCTCTTTCTAGTAGCACTAGAAAGAAGGTGGAGATTAGTAGAACTGTTGCTCCAAACTCAGTTCGGTCTGTATTTGAGGTTCGAGTCCTCATGTCTCCATTCAAATTTAGCAGTTTGGACAGAAGAAGAAAGCAGATAATTATCTGCTCTTTTTCGTAAATTGAGAATTTGTTTCTAAATACTTCTCAGAAGTCCCAGATTGCCCCAGATTTAATTTTAGATACAAAGTTGGTAAATTGTACCTCAGAGAAATAAAACTCGTTAGAGAGCAAATTAGAGAGTTATAAATTATGAATGAAAAAGATAAGAAAGTAATTGAGTTTTTAAAGGCTCAGAGACTGTTTATATCGGATAAACATCGGTATCAATACTTAACTGATATGATTTCAGCTTTTGAAGATGGTACTTATTCTGCAGATATGTCTGAGGAAGAGTTACCACATAAGGTTTATTTGAATGTTCAAATGGCACTTGGTGGTTGGTATGATAGAGAACTTGATTAGGAAAGGTTGGGTTACGTTATGTTTTTGTCGAAAAAAGATATCCTAGAGAAGTTGAAGGAATTAGATAAAAACTCCCAAGGGGTATCCCCAAAAATTGATGTGCTTATTGTAGGGGGTTCTGCTTTAGCTTTATTTGGAGAACGAAGATTAACCGCAGACATTGATTATATTGGTTCCCTTGATTATTTGCCGAAAGAATACTTAAAGAGTTTAGGGTTATCAAACAATGTGAAGACTTTCTTTGCATTATATGGTACTGATGAATATAGTGCTATAGAATTAAGTGGTTTTGAGAATTTAATAGTAAGAGTTCTTTCTTATGAAGACCTAGCAGTTATGAAATTATTCTCAACACGCACTAAAGATTTAGATGATTTAATTGAATTTATCTTCCCTAAGTTGACAAGCTATTCAGATTTAAAGCATAAGATTGAAACTTATAAAGATTATTATTTCTTCAACTCTGACTTACCTGAGTTGAATCTAAACCAAATGGGGGTCATTAAAGACAGGTTGAGAAAAGAAAAAGGGGTATTGATTGTAGATGATTTCTCTATTTCTTTAGAGGTTTTCCTAAAATCATTACGTTTACTCACTGATACTAAACGTACGTTTGGTGAAGATGCTTTAAATTACTGGTTAGATAAACCGTTAAAGGTTGTTGCAGCTCACACAGAATTGTTAGGGTATCTTTATGATTGCAAAGGTCTTAGAGTGTTACTATGAATTATACACACTTGTGGAAAACCCTCCAAAATTATGTGCATAACTTTTTAAGTTTCTTGGATCAGTACCCTTACATATTTATCGGTTTGTTGATTTTACTTTTTGTAAGTTGGTCTCGTATTTGTTGGAAGTTATTTAAACATGCACCAACTAAAGCAGAAAAGAAGAAAATTGTACAGTGGTTTTTCAATGGTCTAATAGTCTTACTTTTGCTATCTTTTTTATTGTTATTACTAGTCATAGGAGTAGGTCAAGTCATTTAGTGCTTGACTTATTCTTTTATTTGTGTTATAATAAGACATAATTAAAATAAAAGATAAACAGGAGAAAACAATTATGGCTAAAACTTATAAATTGGGTCTATGTGATAATAGACATGAAGTAAAAGATGTAACAACCTACATCTTCGCTGATGGTGATATTAGTTTCCCTATCGACCCTAAAGCGTTGAGAAATAAAGTTGTAGATAAGTTCAATGAACTAGGGATTACAGATGGTGACGATTTAATTATTTATGTAACAGGTTTGACCCCAGCTTTAACTGCAGTCATCCGTATTGCCTTTAAACATTCTATGACTTTAACACTCATGCACTATGATAGAGACTCTAAATCATATATTGAAGATGTACTCTTTTCTCCGAATGATGTAGGGTACGACTTAGAATACCCAACGTGGGTTGCGTGTCCATAAACTTAATTAAGCAAAGAAAGATAGAGGAAAACTTATGTCTATTGTGACTTTTAAAGATTTCACGATTGAGAATATTACAGATATGGTTCGTGAAGTTAATGAATTTCATGGTACTTTCGCAGACAATCGTACAAATATCTGTGAAATTTTAATTGAGATTTCCACTGAGGTTAATAACAAAAGAGTTGAATTAAGTATGAAAATTAAACCTCAAGAAATTGGAGCTTACCATTGTTATGGAGATGATAGAGACAAAGGTTTTGGTATCTCTACTGAGGTTTTCAAAGATTTGATTTCTCATGCTCTTGATGGTGCCGACAGCTTGACTTTAGATGAGTTTGTTCGTCATTACTTTGAGAAGTTCGGACATACACATAGTGTTGAGTTGCGCTATGGAAAGCGTAACTATTTAGGTCACACAGTCTTGTATTTACCTACTGATGATTCTAAGTCTAAAAGTGCAGTTTCTTTAAATGACATTATTTCTGAGGGTATTGATTTACAAGATTCTTCTGTTGAGGTGGTTAAGTTTATTCTGGATGATTTAACGGTTGATTTGATTGAGAAACTTGTAGAAGGTGTTAAACTTAATCGACATCAAGAAGATAATTATGAGTTGGCTTTAACACAGTTACAATATGCAAAAGAAGTAGCAGATAAAAGCAATAACTTTGTTTATTATAAATCAGCTTTGGAATTCTTATTAGAGATTAAATCAAAACATCCTTGGGGTTTCTATCCATTGGAACTTGTCTGCAAAAATAATTTGGTACGTGGTGATTTAAAGCAGATGTTTCCAACTGCTATTAAGAAAATGACAAATGATAACTTAGTTTATAGTTTGGAAGAGTTATTAAATGGGGTAAATTAAATGACAGTGCCAAAGATGAGAGTTTGGGACTCAGAGCTTTACATGATGGTTCCAGACCACTATTTAGAAAGACACGTAAGTGGTGAGGTTTATGAGATTTACACTCCTTTAACTGGAGATAAATTAAACCTTGCTAAGGTAATTAATCCTAGTCATGTTATGCAGTCTTTCCACGTTTTCGATAACTCAGAAGATAAGGTTGAGATTTACGAGGGGGATATTGTGCAATTTGAGGACTATGACCCTCAATCAGAAGACACATTTTATTCCCTCGGTATTGTAGAACGTTCAGACTTAGGTTTAAACATTACGAATCGCTTTACAGTAGAACTAGAAGATTTGTTATTAGGAGACCAGCGCCTTGATGTGAAAGTTGTTGGAAATATTTATCGGAATAAAGACTTAGTGGAGGGTATTTTGAAATGAAACTTAATTTGAAAACGTTGCAAGAACTTAGTAAGACTAGTCAGTTGACTGATTTTGCTTTAAAAGACTTACCTACTTACCCAAACTTTTATAGTCAAGTGGGTTTAAATGAACTAGTTTCGAATGAGTTTGAGTTACGTAAAGAATTTCGTGGTGTCTTTGTAAAGCAAGGGGTTAATCATTATCAGTATGATTTTGAAACTGAAACGGTCTTTTTGTACAATGACTATGTAGGTTATCGAGACTCTAATCATTACAAGGTTTCCGTTTCTGAATTAGTAGAAGTTGTAAACGGCACGCGCTCTTTGGATGAGTTTCCGATTGACTCTGATTTGGATTTATATTGGTTTTTAGAGACTCAAGAGAAGGATGTTTTAGTTGGTTTACTATATAAAGCTTTGAAAGGAAAAATAGAGGTTTTTATGAACAAAACAACAACCTATAAAGTGTGGGACACCAAAACAAACCAGATGTTTCAAGTAGAGGGTATTGATTTCGTTCAAAAAGAAATTTATCCTATTCATGAAGATGATTTCAAACTATTTATCCCACTTTCTGAGGGTATCCTCTTACCACAAACTCCATTTGTGGATTCTGAAGAACAACCTTTGTTTGCAGGAGACATCATTGAAGTTGCTGATACGGTTTACTTTTCAGATGGGTCTTTCTGTGAGAACCAAGATGAAGCTTACGGTGAGACTGAGATTAAGAACCGTTTTGCTTTAGAATTTGATGGATTTGAGTTTTTGCTTACTAAGAGTAAATACGGTCTCTTAGAAGACTCTGCTTTGTGGGTCTCTATTTATGAGGATAATATGCAAGTTTTAAGTGACTTCTTAAATATTTCAGACAACTTTACAGTTGTAGGTAATATTTACGAAGATGTTAATTTAATTGAAAATAAAGAACAAAGTAACTAGAAAAGGTGGTAACATTTTATGATGCAAGAATTATTTCACGAAGTATTGGATTACATGGAAGATAGCTATGAGCGTATTGCTCGTAAAACAAAGTGGAAGTTGTACTTTGAGCGTATGAAAGCGAACAATGTTAAGGAAATCTTCCGTGTGGATGTTAAGACAAAAACGATTAAATACTACTGTGTAGATTACACTACAACACTATCAGATATTGCGAACTTAACTCCAACTGATGAGGTGACCTTTGAAACAGTTGAAGAAGTAATTGATTACCTTTATGGAGCTTAGTTTATGGTTCAAAATGAATTAAAAGAAATGCCCCTTTTGATTGCTAAAATCGAAGAGTGGTCTAAGGAAAGGGGTATCGACAGATTACCTTACCAAGAGCAACGCTACAAAATCATGGAAGAGTTTGGAGAATTGTTTGGAGCTTATTACAGAGGTAACTTAGAAGAGTTGAAAGATTCTTTAGGAGATATTGTAGTCACTCTAATTATATACGTTCAACAATTCTCAAGTGGAGAGCGTGATTTCTTTGAGGAGTTTTGGTGGGCAGACAAAGAGGAATTTCGGTATTTAGACTACCATTTGTATCAAATTGCGACTTCTACAAATTTGATTTTTGCAGGCTCTAGCGGTATCTGGATTTTACGCAGGGTTATTGAAGATTTGAAAAATATTGCACTACATTACGGTTGGAACTTAACTGACTGCGTAGAGCACGCTTGGGAAGAAATTAAAGACCGTAAAGGTAAGGTTGTAGATGGAAAATGGATTAAGGAAAAGGATTTACTTAATTTAGGTTAGAGGTGTTGTTATGTTAAAGGTTTACACAGGATGTAATTTAAGTAGTATTAGAGATGCAGTGTCTTTTAATTTTACTGATTTAACGACTCCTAAAGAGATAATTGAGAGTGTAACTGAAAAGGTATTGAGTACAGACTGTTTTTCTGATAATGGGGTGGAATTAAAAATTAAAACAAATCACCCTTTGGTACTTGGGGTTTTAGAAACTTTAGCTATGGAGTCCGGAAATAATCAGAACTTGATTTACTATTACATTGATGGGTTTGGTGTTTATTCCAAATCATATTATGAGGGTGAGGTTGTAGTTGGTGATTATTTTCCAAATAAAGAGCTTACTGACTTGAAGTCTCGTTTTTATAGTTACTATTATGAAAATATTTGTAGATTAGGTAGAGGTGGTTAATTTCATGCAACAAATTAAAATTTTCACAACTGACTCTGGTTTTAGAGAGAATTGGGTCTCTGCAGACGATAAGGCAAACAAATGGCTTTCAGAAAACCCAAATGTCCGAGTCCTAGATATGCGCTATCAAGCCAATGTTTCAGGCTTTGCTGATAGTGGGGTATCCGCTTCGGACTTTCACGAGTCGATTTGTTTGCTTTACGAGATTGATTAGATTAGGAGGTTAAACTTATGGCAAAAGAACAACTAGTTAAGATAGACCCTAAAAACTTAAAAGGTTGCTCTATTGAGTTAAAAGCATTACTAAATGAGAAATTGAACGATAAAGAATTGAAGTTAGAAGTCTTTATCTATTCTGATTCAATTAGTCCACTAAATGTTGAAATAGAGGATTATTCCCTAGGTGGTGCGACTGTTTGTGAAGGTTACATTTGGCCAGATATGAGTTTTAATTGGGTACGTAAAAGTTCGTTAGCTCCTCTATATGAAATTAGTTTACTATCAGTAGGTCAAGTCGCCAAAATTAAACGTTGGACAAGACGTTATATGGAGGAACTTGCAACTTATTACACAGATGAATTGAAAGGAAAATAAATGACAAAAACACAGATGGTTTCCTTACCTTTAGATGAACTGAATGAACTTTTGGTTAAGGAGTTTGTAGTAGAAGAAGCCTTAAAGCGAGGTTTAATTTCAGAAGATTTTCTTGAAGAAATGCGTAGTGAATTTGAGGGATAGGGTATGGTTTGGAGAATTACTGATTTAATACATTTGTATCTAACAGATATTCGACTTTCTGATGTAAAAACAAATCAGAACCTTTTAGGGTTGTTTGATGACTTAGTAGATATAAATAAAAGGAAGCTTTTGTATACAATTAGTCCATTAAACCAAGAGGTATTTGATGTTTTTAATGAGCTTGTTCGTTGTAAACATAACTCTGTTACTACATTAGGGCAAGTTTTAGACTTTGTAAAATTCTGTGCAAAAGATCGTTCTAAGTATTCTTACTCTGTGTTAGCTAGTGATTTCTCAGCAGAGAGTTTACTAAATTTGAATTTAGCTGATGATTTATTGGTAATTATTGAATTTGAGGATTGAGGTATGGTAGAAGAATTAAAACCTTTCCGTATTAACTTTAAAAACGGAGACCAAACCATTTTCATGGTACAAAATCAAATTTTAAAGATTTTCTTTAGAAATGATTATGGTTGGTTGTCTGTCCCAGATGAAATGTATAATCGCACTTGGTCTTATATAAAGCGTAAAGGTATTACTTATTTGTCTGAGTCTGAGCTTTTAGAGTTGTCGAAACAGTTCACAAACGGCTCAGATTTGCTAATTACAAAATAGAAAAGGAAACATTTTATGAACTTAACAAAACCTGTAAAAATTGGAATCGCTATTATCGTAGGACTTGTCCTACTTGGATTTTTTCGCTTAACTGCGGTAAAACGAATTCCGGCAAATACTGTTGGGGTTAAGGTAAGTGCCTTTGGTGGTATCCAAGACACCACACTTCAAACTGGGTATCATCAATAATTTCCACAAACTATTAAATAGCTAAAACTTTTCTCAACTATTTAATAGTTTTTGTTTGTACTAAAATTAAATTTGTGATATACTTAATCAAAATTGGAGGTTTCTATGTATAGAGATAGTGAACTAACTCAGTCTACTTATAAATTAAATCAAGTAGCAAAGATGTTAAGTGTAACTCCTACTACATTAAGGAATTGGGAGAAAGTCGGAAAAGTTAAGTTCGATAGAACTCCTACAAATATTAGGTTTCTACCTAGAAATAAGTTAATAGACTTACTAGATGATCAAGGTTTATATTACAATGATAGTAATAGTCAACAGAAAGATGTTATTTATGCTAGAGTTTCGACTCAGGATCAAAAGAAACAAGGTGACTTAGATAGCCAAGTTTCTTTTATAGTAACTGAGGTTAAAGACTTACAACATGTTGTTGTACTTTCTGAGGTTGGTTCCGGTCTAAATGATAAACGCAAGGAACTTCAGCATCTGATTAAACTGGTGATGAACAATGAAGTAAATAGAGTGTTTGTCACAGATAAAGATAAACTGGCTCAGGTAGGTTTTCACTATTTAGAAACAGTATTTAATGCTAAGTGTGTTGAGGTTGTAGTAGTTAAACAAAATACAGAAGATTAGGTTATATAATAAGAGTACATAGAAAGGAGAAGTGCATGTACAAGCGTAAGTACACTGTAGTTACACAGTTACATGAGCAGAATAACCAAGACTTGATTGAATATGTAGAAGTTGCTCGCCATGCTTACGCTAAAGCAGTACGTGAAACTTTCTATATTATCAAAAACTCAGAAGAGTTTAATAAATCTAACTTTAATACTTATTTACAAAACTCTTACGGTATCACTAAACGAACGGCTAACTCGATTATACTAGCTGCTCAAGGTCGTGTAAATGCTTTTAAAGAGTTAAAAGTTTATGAGATAACTCAACTAGAGCGAAAAATAAAGCATTTGGAAACAAGTGTTATTCCAAAGTTAGAGCAAAAACGAGATGATAACTCAGCTATGTTGAGGTTAGGTCTCTCGGTATCCTTAGTTTCTCAACGAAATTTAAGAAGAAAGATAGTTGCTAAAAAACAAAAACTAAATCGTTTAAAACAGAAGTTAGCTAATTTAACTTATCAGATTGAGACTTCGAGTTTTAAACTGTGTTTCGGTACAAAACATTTGTTGCAAAAAGACTATTCTGCCTTTGTAGAGCATAGAGATGGTCAAATGTCTTTTGTGGGTTCAAAAGATGCACCTTCTTGCAATCAACAACTTCAACTTAGGTACAACTTAAAAGATAATCAATTTGAACTAAAAATGAGAAAAGATTTTTGGTGGGTTTAAAGGTTTGAAAGGTTCTGACCGTTTCGTATTCGGTAAAGTTTATTTTTAGACATCATAAAGACAAACTAGTCCGTGTCCTTAACAAGAAGAATAGTCCACTTAGCTTTAAAGTTATTAAGAGGAACAATAGATATTATCTTTACTGTACTTTTGAAGTACAACTTGACTCTGATGATTTCTTAACACGTTCCACTTATGGTACTATAGGCTTAGATTTCAACAAAGGTTTTATTACTTTATCTGAAACTAATCAACATGGTCATTTAGTTCAAACTCAAGTTACACCTTATAGGTTTAAGTCTGGGAATAAAACTAAAACAGATTTACAACAAATCGTATCGAAAGTTGTTAATTTATCTGTCTCAATAGGTAAAGATTTATGTATTGAAAACTTGAACTTCAATAGTAAAAAGGCTCAAACGGAAACAAAACAAGGCAAGAAGTATAATGAGATGATTCATTCTCTTGCATATAGTCAGTTTGTAGATTTAGTAGAGTCTATAGCTTATAGAAATAGGGTATTTATTAGGAAAGTCAATCCAGCGTGGACAAGTTGGATTGCAAAACAGAAATATTGTCCAACTATGAAGCTTAATATTCATGTCGGAGCTTCATTTGTAATTGCAAGACGTGGGCAAGGTTACAAAGACACCGTATAAGTTCTTTGAACATTCAACCTTATACAAATGTATTAAACGCAAGATAGTTTAGCATTTCCCTTTAAGGTGGTGTTAAGTAGAAGCTTTAACGATAAGTTCTATTGCGTAGCTCTAAAGTTGAAATGGTATGAGTTAAAGTGGAATAGGTTAACCGTAAGACCTTAAGTTGAAAAACTTTAAAATTGAGTTTATTAGTTTTTATAACTATTAAATTACGGTATCACCTAAAACTGCCTTTTATTGATAAGGTTTATAATCTTCCAACGCTCGCCCAAACCAAGACGTAGGTAATGCTAAGAAAGTCCAAGCTCAAGCTGAAGTTGATGCAGCGGTCATCAAAGCTGAAGGTGAAGCAAAGGCGAATAAAACGAAGGCTGACTCTATTACGGATAACCTTATCCGTATGAAGGAAGCGGAAGCAAGAGAAAAGCATGGTTGGGTCACAGTCAATGGTGCAGGCAGTACGATTGTGCAGCCATAATTTCTCAGTTTCGTCATTTATATAATTACAGTTAGAACCTAAGTTAAAATTGACTTAGGTTCTTTTAATATTGACAAACTTTGTATTTTTTGATATAATAAAGAAAATAAAGATTTGAGGTATTTTAGAGTGTATTCTGAGGGTATTGACCGTTTAACTGTTTATGGTTCAAGTAACATAGAATCAAAATTGCAGACAAAGTTGCAAGAGGGTATGTTATACACGGTATCTTTTTTGTGAAAGTGGTTCTCCTATATTTGAGGATTATGGGTTAGATAAGGAGTCCACAATTCAACAAGTTTTGGACTATCTTGATTATAGGTTTGCTATTATAGATTTTAAAGGTTCTAAAGGTGCTTGTAAGATTACTTTAGTCAATACTGATTATACCATTAAGATTGAGAGTTGTTTTTAATTTTAGAAAGGATGTTAAATATGACTGACTGGTTTTTAGATAAATCTTACCGAGGTATCGTATCTAGTGTTTTAGGTATGCTTGCATGTTTTTGCGTTGCTATTTTACTAAATTCAGTAGTAAGTGATGATAAACTTTTCACACTTTCACTGCTTGTTTCAATCTTTGTTTTTGCACTAATTCACTTTATTTTAGAGACTTTTACTAAACAAGAATTTGTTTATGAAAAAGATTGGGTGTCGGTTTATAATCGAAAGCTTGATTTTTCTGATGCATTTTCATTAACTTGGAGAAATAGTTCAGATAGTCTTGTTACCTTAACTCCTAACACTATGTTGACTGAGACTTTGTTTAAAGAACTTAAGCGATATAGTTCAGGTGAATTAGTTGGAGAGGTTACGCATAAGCAAGGCGCTAAGAAGAGTTCAGCTTACGTTATAGTTAGTGAATTAGTAGATTTAAAAAATTTAGATAGTTATTTAACTAAAGTGGAATATAGAAAACTCAAAGGGTATCGAAATCGCTTAGGATTTTTAAGAGGTAAAGTTCAAGAATTTGAGACTATAAAGGGTGTTTTGCGTTTGACTTTTGAGCAGGAAAAAGCAAATACTATTTTTGATTAGAAAGTTTACTTTAGATTGAGTGTAAAGCACTGAGTATATAGGATTTGAGAAATCGTAGAAAGTGGTAGGTTTTAGTTTATGAGTTTAGAGCAAGCAATTCAAAGTTGGAGGTCTCGTTTAGGGTTAGGTTCTAAATGGACTATTAAAATTTTAGGTAGCGAATACCTAGGACAGATTACGGATGTTTATTATAACGATGATTTAGGTTCCATAATGGTTGATTTTGATGTGTTGAATCATTTTTGGGAATTAACTTATCGAGTACCTGTGCAAGAGTTCGTGTCTAAATATGGTGTAGAAAAGATAACTTAGTATAAAAGATTAAATAAAATTAAAGGAGGTAATTATGCTTAAGTCTAAACCAAAACGCTTAACGGTTTACTCAACAGAAGAAGTTATTAAGAAACTAAGAAAACATTTAAAGAAAAACGCACGTTATGTAGTCTCAAAATTTGAAGAAGACAGATTCGGACACGATTCTATTTCTTATCAGCAGTCTTATTTAAGTGTAGATAAAGTTATTGAACTTGTAAGTTCGCTTTTGTTGAGTAGCTATGTAACCTTTACAATAAGTGCAGTACAAGATAGCATTTCGCTCGAAGTTGTAAATACTCACTATAAACTAATTGTTCTTAATTGTGATGAATTAGGTAAGTCTACGTTTCGGAGGTAAGATAGATGGATAAATTATTTGATGAATTGGCAAAATCGCTAAACGTAAGTACAGACTTAGTACAACAATTTGTGGGAAACTACCCACAACTACGCTCTCAGTGGCAGATTTATAAAGTTTTCGACTTATGGAACGATTTCCTAAGTTTCACTGCTTTTATTGTACTTGGGGTCTTAATTTATGTTGGTTTCAAGTACCACTCAGATTTAGAATATGAGTCTGAGGAAGAAATAACTGCTACTAGAAAGAAATGGCTCAAACACCTAGCGGTATCTTTCTTAGTGCTTTGCTTGGTAGACTATGTTTTGTTATCAATTCAAACTTACTTAGCGTCAGATATTACCATGCTCTTTGAGGTTTTAAAACAGTTGAAGAAATAAATAGAATTGAAACGGTAAACTCTCGTAGGGATTTGACTTTTCTATTGTTTTGTGTTACACTAATTAGCAAGAAAACTATTAGGAAAGGAGTTTTACAGTGGTACTTTTAAAAACAAAGAGAACTTACAATGACTTATTAAATTTAGCTTTTCGTACTCTGCAAGAGGATTTAGGTTTAGCAAATAAGATAACAGTAGTAGGCGCACACGCTATTTACTCAAATTACTTTGCAGGTTTAATTGATTTAGCGGAAGAAACAAGAGAAACTACAGACTTGGATTTAGACTACTTTGGTGACTTATCTGAGCTTGATTACTTTACATTTCAAGAACGTTTTTCACTGAGATTAGGTAAATTAGGTTTAACGGTATCATTTAAACCAATTAAAAATTCGAGAGAAGACAGTTACTTATAAGTTCCAAGTAACAGATGGTACTTGTGTGACTCCCTGTCTAAAAATTGATTTTAGCTCGAATAAAGGGATTTGGCAGTCTGAAGTCATTCCGATTGAGCATTCTTTAGCAAGAAAAATCTATATGTGCAATAAGTACATTGATCGTCGAGCGAAGGATAAAGTTGATATTTATAATATTATTGCATATAAGTTCCAAAACGGAATTACTAAAGGTGAGATTTTAGAGTTACTAAATTGTTATAGTTGCTCATTTGAGTTAAATCCTCGGTGGTCGCAGTCTGATGCTTTAGAGCTAGGTTTACAGTCCTTTAAGGACTTCAAACCAAAAGATGCAGTCAATGGGGTATCTCATAAAGTTTGCTTGCTTTATATTCAGAATTTACTTTTAAGTTTAGCTAGTTCTGGTGTACCAAACGATAGAATTTTATGAGGGTTTAGAGAAATGCCTACAATCAGTTTAACACGCGATATAAAGTTAACAAACGAAGACGCTTTAAAAATCTTGGGTTCTAAATATTCTGAGAAATTACAAGCAATTTTGGATTCTATTGAAGTACAAGGTACTGCTACTCCAATGGAAAATAAACTTATTTTAAAGACATTAAGTCAGTTAGAAAGCTAGGTAATAGAAAATGCGAAATTATGTTACACAACACAGTCCTTATGGTGAAGAGATTGAGCTTACAAAAGAGGATTTATTAAAACGAGTTCATTTATTTAATAAAGATCCAATGATTCAAAAGAGTGGCTTGAAGATAGTTGTTACAGGTGGTTCAGAGACTTATTCTTATCATACTTGTATTATTGGTGAGTGTACCCGTATCAATTTTTGAAGTTTATGCTAGTGGCGATTGGGGTCTTAGAGAAATATGTGATTTAACTGAGGAAGAAAATTCTCTATACCATCAACTATGGGATATTTGGTGTGCTAAAGGTTTAAATCGAATTTAATAGATAAAGAAATAAACAAGTCCAAGACTTGTTTTCTTTGTGTTTTTGTGCTATAATATAAGATATTGAATAGAAAGGAAGAAAACTTCAAATTGAAAACCAAAGAAGAAGTCTTTGAGTTGGTTAAATCACACCTTATTGATTTAGACTCGGTATCCGAAGTTGCTACTCAGCGAAAGTACATTCATGATGAGATCAAGTCGTACTTAAAAGAAAATTATTTGGGTTTCGCCACAAGTCCTTCAGTAAATATTGAGTTGATGAACGCATTAGACGAGGTGGGTTGGCTTGACAAAGGTACATTTACTTTAGAAGGTCGAGTGGTTGTACCTATTCGCAACGCAGATGGGTCGATTGCGACTTTAGTTGGTTGGCGAAAAGGGTTTCCAAAATACTACACGATTGCTGATAAGGATTTTTCTAAAGAAAGCCATTGGTTTAATTTAGACCGAGCGCTTGACAAGTCATTTAATGGCGATAAGCGGTATCGAGGTTCTGTCGTGGTGGTTGAGGGTATTTTCGATGCCCTTCATTTGGACGCTTATGGGGTGCCAGCGATTGCGACTATGGGAGCTGATGTTAATGCTTATAAAGGCGCAGTTTTGAATTTATTTGATAAAGTCATTGTGTCCCGGATAATGATAAAGCAGGGCAGAGAGCTTTACTAGAGAAGAAGTGGCAAGTACCGACTAATTCGACTTTCTTGTATGTAGAAGAGAAGCGGTATCAATTTGGTGAAGGTCTTTCTTTTCAAGTAAAGGATATAGATAACTTTTTAAGTTTATTTGGTTCTCAGATACATGAGGTTTTAGTTCCTTTGGTAGAGAATAAAGCAGCAGTAGTAGAGAGGTTGAGCTTATGAAGACATTAGCAGAAGTTCAAAATGACTTAGCTCTTAGGAGAGAAGAAATTCCAGTAGGTTCTCTTTGGAGACACATTAAGTCGGATACACTTTATACAGTTAAAGACATTGTAGTAGTGGAGTCTGATTTAACTCTTGCGGTATCGTACAAGAGCCTTGGAGATACCTCTCGTCTACACTGGCTCCGTCCACTAGACGAATTTTTAGATGGTCGCTTTAAGAGGGAAGTTTTGTTTAAAGATGAGGTAACACATGGAAATAACTGTAGAAGATAAAGTAAATTATTGGAAGAGTTGGATTGGTTTAGGTTCTGAGTGGTTAACGGTTGAGTTTGAACCTATAGCGATTTTGGTTACAGACGTTGTATATTGTGATGATACGGATTCGATTAAAGTAGAATACATTTCTGAAGATAATCCTCACTCAATCAACTTTAGTTCAGTAGACCAATTTGTAGATGGTCGCTTTATCCGTAATTCTCGCAGTTAATAAAAGAATTAAAAGTGAAAGTAGGTAACATATGAAAATTGTAAAACGTAACGGTGCAGTAGAAGAGTTTGATGCAAATAAGATTTATGGTGCTTTGCTTAAAGCTGCTCAGTCGGTATTTGTAGTAAGTGATGATTTAAGACAAAATTTAGCTAAGATTGCGAAGAGTATCGCTTCTCAACTAGAAGAAACACATTCTGAGAATATCACTATTTCTATGATTCAAGCTTTAGTAGAGGAAAAACTCCTTTCAGCGGGGTATTTGCAAATTGCAGAGCATTACATTTCTTACCGTTTGCAACGTGACATTGATCGTACAGATTATAAAGACAGTGTAGTAGTACATTTGCATTTAGAACGTATTCGATAAGATAGGTGTGGTTGTAGCTATGAATGATATGAGATTGTGGCACTTATACAAGCAGAAGTGGGTAGAGGGTTTTACCATAACAAGTGACGGTTTAGTTTACTTAAACGAGTGGAATAAGAACTCTCTTTTAACTCCACAACCTTTTGAGAAAGCAGGAGTTGTGCCTTGTAGGAAGACTCCTTTGTTCTCAGACAAAGGTGAACCTATTTTTGAAGGAGATTACATTCACCTTCGGTATCACTTACTTGGTGTAAATTTTAAAGAATTTGATGGTTTTGTAGTTTATACACCTCTAGGTTTTTATTTGATAAGTTTAGATGGAGCAGTTCTTCCGTTAACTGAGTTGATTTCTATGTCATTAGATGGTACTGTCCATATTGACCTTATAGGGAATTGTTTTGAGTCTTGTTCGGAGGAGTATAAGCAACTAAGAGATGTTGAGTATGTTATTACTGTTTATGGTCATTCTCTCGGTATCCCTTTCAAGGAAAAGCGTTATTACGCAGGGTTTAAGGACTCTGATGAAGAACTGAACTTTGTCGAGGATGAAACAAGCTGTGCAGTTTGTAAGTATGACTCATACTATAAAGCAGTAAAGTCTGTGTTTTATTTACGCTCCAAGTTATCAGATGAGCGGTGGTCTTGCAGAATTGAAGTAGCAGGTACAGGTAGAGATGCAAGGTGGTTTTGGTTTTATGCTTGATTTTCGACAAGAATTAGTAAACGCGTACCCTTTAGTAAGTCACTTAAATGAACTAGCTTACAATTTAGTTTATCGAGACACTTCTTTTCTTGACTTTGTAGAGTCAGTTTGTCAACAAGCTAATGTTGATTTTGTAGAGTTTAGAGATAAACCAAGCACCATTTCTAGCGGTATCTTTATTTTGTGTTTTAAGTACCAAAACATAAACAGTGAAATTGAATTACATATTTTTGAATTAGTAAGTAACACCTTACCTTACACTGACTATGATTTAATAGGTTGCATCTCAGAAAAAATTGACGCTAGAAAATGTGAGTTAGATACTGATTTAGATAAGTTCGATTATCAAATCGACCGACATTTAGAAAAAGTAGCAAAAATCACAGAAAACCATTGACATTTTACTAAGTTTGTGCTATACTTAATATTGTTGATAAGTGTTCGTACACAAATCCGACTTAAAGTGATCAGTTGGATGATTTGGGTACTTCATATTCGGCTCACAATTTGTGATAAGGTTGTGAGTCATAGGTGTTGCAAGACACCGAAGGACGTTTCAAACGAACTTCTTTTCTTTTTTTTCGGATTTAGGACTGTCGAAGGTTCTAGGTTCGTAGGTGACTAACTTAGTCACTGAGTAGCTAGTTTCATAGTTACAACTCTCTAATAAAGTGCGCGTAAATGTTTGTAAAAGGACATTTACGTTTAAGTTGCGACTTTATATTTTGCAACTTTAATTAGATGGTGGTTCGTCTAATATTTGGTTTTCTGGATTATGTGTGATTCAGATCACTTCCTTTTTATTTTATTTTTGGCTCACAATTTGTAATAGGATTGTGGGTCGTAGAACCCTTTTGGGTTTCTAACTTACAGTTTAACCAAACGGTAAGTTCTCCTAATTTTATTTTATCAGGTCATAAATTGTAAAAGGTTTATGGCTTATAGAAACCTTTTAGGTTTCTAAAACAATGAATTGATTCATTGTTTATCTTCTTTAATTTATCAAGGTTATGGACTGTCAAAGGTCTGTAACTTTTTAGGTGACTTAGTTACCCTACTGTACCGAATTATCGGTATCTTTTTGACTGTCGAGATGATAGGCGAAACCAATGAATAGAACACTTTGAATGAGGTGCTTTTTTTCGTTGGTTTTTTTATGTACGGCTGAGAAGTCGCACAGTTGGTTTTTATAAGAATACCTCAAAAGGCACTAACTGTCGTTAAGTTTCGCTGATAATATAAGTTAAGTTTATTTGTTGGTTGATTGAATTTAGTTACTAGGTAATTCCTTTTTGAAATTATTACTACCTCTTAGTTGTTAAACACAACTAAACTTCATTACTGAAACTACTAAATTAGAAAAAAATTTACAAAAGAAACAGAACTTTAACGATAGTGGATTTATTGCTAAAATGCTTTAAAATTGCTTAGAAATTATTAAATATTGCTTTATTATTGCTTAGAAAACTTGAGGTAAAAACAACATGGTAAAAATCGACTTGACACAAATTTCCGCAGAGCAAATGGCTCAAATGCAAGCTGTTCTGGCTAAGGATACTGCTGGTGCTAAACGTTCTCCTTTGACTGAACTTGGAGAAGAGCTTAGTATCAAAATCTTCAATCGTGCGAAAGATGGTTACACAAACCAAAAACTTTTGGTTTACATCCCTCGTATGGGCTTCCCAACTGTTGATGAAAAAGGTGATTTGATTCCGTTCCGCGTTCCTATGCGTAGCGTAACAATGAAAGCTTTCAACAATGGTGACTCTAAGAGTAACTGGAAAGGTTCTATGCCTTATTTTGAGGAAGCAAAAGAAGAAAACCGTATCTTTGCGCCTTGGGGTCAGTCAGGGAACAATGAGTACCTTCGTGATTACATTTCAGCAGCATTTGACATGCGCCGTGCGAAAATTGAGCTTGAAGTAGCTCGTCAAGGTTATTCTTCTGTAGCTGATTTGGTTGCGAACGAACCTCAGTACAAAGAAGAAAAAGACTTCACTAAACACTTTATGGAATATGTGTTCTTGCAAGTTCAAAGTAACTCAGACATGTGGTTCCCAATTGTGGTGATTCCGACTAAAAAGGATGCTCATGGTAAGTTCACAACTACGCCTGAGACAAAACCTTTGCTTGATGAAGCTGGAAATCCAACTACTGTGAAGAAACAAATTCCACGTATTGACAATTATGGGAAACCTATTTGCGATAATGATGGGAATCAGTTGTTTGAGGAACGTGAGTTTGCTCATACGATTGAAGGTGAGTTGAAGTGGCACAAACTGACTACAAAAGCTTTCACTGAGAAATTGATGAAAGCCTTTGAGTTGCAAGCACAACAACCGGGTATCACTGAACTAGGTGGATTCTTCGTTCTCTTCAATTATGAGATTGATGAGAAAGCTCTTGAAAAAAAGCGAAGAACAACGGTGGTGCTGCTTACGAAAGTGAAGATTCTAAATCAGGTGCTTCATTGAACATTCGGATCATGCAAAAAGTGGCTCCGTTTACTGACTTGTATGACTTGACTGAGTACCTTGGTCTTCAAGAGCAATGGGATAAAGAAGCCCAAGCTCATTACAATGCCCTTCACCTTGTACAAACTGTTCGCAGTTGTGAATTGCTTTCTGATGAAGAGGTAAACGAGAAGTTGGATAAATTGTATGGTAGTCTTGACAAAGTGAAAGCTGAGATTGAGAACATCCAAGCGACTGCTGAGAACCTTAAAAAAGGTGTAGCAGCAGGTGGTTCAACTAATCACATTGCTAATTCTGCGGCTAACCGTCTAGGTGCTAATGTTAACACTCTCCCACCAGGTGTAGATGTTGACCCAGCTAGTGCTTTAGATTTTGGTGCTGAGGGATAAGCGCTTTAAGACTATGAGTTTTTCGCCTTTAGACTCTCCTTAACTGGTAGATAGGTATCTTATAAAACCGAGGGGTCAAGCCAAGTTGGTTTGACCTTTAACAAAGAATTTATTTTCTTTGTTTTCTCTAAGTTCCTAGTATTTTCTAGGAATTTTGCGAAGATAAAGAAGAAAGGAAGAAGAATTTGGCAATAGTAGATGAATTATTTGCTGACTTACAAGTAAGTAAGGGTGAGAGTAAAAGTGAGTTGAAACAAACTTCATTATTTGACTCAGAAGAACACCGTAATTACCTAGAAGGTATTATTGCTAGGGGTCAGAAAGCTAAGTTGTTGGCTTGGGAAGTCGAAAATTTTGCTCAGTATGAGAAAGAGCGTTTTGAGTTTGGCTCTCATTGGGTATTGTTATTGAAAGCATTTAACTCAACTGGAAAGTCCAACGCTTTAAAAGCTTTGGAGTACAACCTAACTACCAAAGGTATCGGCTTGCAACTAGCAAAAGGTTTTATCAAGCATGGAGCATTAGAGTCTAAGATTACGACTTTTTGGTCTGATGGGTTGGAGGTTGAGTATTACTTAATCCGAACTAGTTTAGGTGCTCGTTCAGTTTTTAAGAATGGGTATAGAGTTTACTTAAACGAAGATGGTAAGCGAACTGAGGTTTATAATACTTTGGTAGACGGTCGCTTTGTGAAAATTGGAGAAACGCCAAGTTTCTTGAAGCGTTACTTCAATTTGGCAGAGGTTAGTGGTCGTTATTTGAACTTAATGAGAGGTTCTGAGGGTCTTCCAGTATTGGAGCAGTCTCCAGCTTCTCTTAATAAAATGTTATCGCAAGCAGCAGATTTAGAGACTGCTGAACAAGCAATTAAACGAATGACGGATGATAACAAGGAGACTTTCCAACAGTTAGAAATTGTAGAAGGTCGCATTCGAGTTTATTCTCAGGATATTGTGGAGCGTAGACACTTAACAAAAGAGGTTTTACGACAATTAGAGGATAAAACAAATCACTTTGAGTTATTAGAAAAAGGCTCAGAGGGTATCCAAACAGTCGCAAGCGACTTAAAAGCTATGTCGGACTTAGAGGGTACGACTACGGTTGAGGGTGTGGATTTGAAAGCACTCCATCAAGTTCACTCTATTCAAACGAAGTTAAAAGAGTTTGGTTCTGAGGTTTCCTTACCGACTGTAAAAGTAGCTAACCTAAGTGACTTAGAAACTCTCGATAAGATTTCAAAAGGTTTGACTGCTTTAAGTGAGGTTGAAAGTTTTGGACAAGCTCCAAGTAGTTCATCAACTCAAGTCTTGAAAGTTGTTTCAACTTTGAACTCGGCTATTGAAGCTCTAAACACTTCACCTAGCTTTGGTTTGATTGAAGAAAGCAGAAGTGCTGAGGTTTTGTCTCTCTTGGCTTTAGAGTCTCAGTTCTCAGAATTGAGTGCCTTGGATAAACAGTTAGAACTTGAAGGTTCAGAGAAAGAGTCTTGCTTTAAAGAAAGTGAAGAACTTCTACAAGAACTAAAAACCAAAGGGTATCCTGTTGGAGTCTGCTCACATTGTGGTCATCTTTCGATCACTGAACCTTTTGAAATTGGTTCGACTGTGGTAAGTCCACATGAACATAGCTAGGAAGTCTCAGATTAGCTCAGATTTGATTTTAAATCTTTTTAGGTCTATTTCTACCTTTAAGATTTAAAATCGAATAGAGAGCAAATGAGAGCATTTTGAGAGGTAAACGATTTTGAAAAAAGTAATAGGCAACACCTCAGTTACTTTTGGAGACCGACACATTGAAAATGTGTATAGAGGTCAGCATATAAACTACCAAGAGAACTGTTATTGGTGCATGGATAAGACTTTGGAGAGGGTTCAACTCCTTGAACCAGAGTTATATAATGAAACAGGCGACTTTATCGGAGTTCGTACAGGGGTATCTTGGTTATCTGGCGACCGAATTATGTTGAGTCGTACTATGAAATTCTTGGACTCAATTAAAGGTCATAAGGTGATTAACCGAGGAAACCATGATTTACATGGTTCTGAGGAGCGCAACGACTACTTGTTCTTGTCGTCATTGGGTTACTTTGACTCCCCAGCACATTTAGCAGAGGATGATAAGCAAGTAGGTCGAGTGATGTTAGAGTCACCAGACATTATTGATCCAAATACAAATGAACCATTGAGGGTGGTCTACCACTATGTTCCTTACGGTAAAGAGTTTGAAAAATTGGATATTGTAGAAGGTGTTACTAATATTGCAATAACTCACTATGATTTCCGAGTTGGTTTGACAAACTTCACAAACAACCCAGATGCGATTGATTTAACAACTCATGAACCGTTTTATGGTGTGGACTTGGTATTGAATGGTCACATTCACCAACCAAGTGAGTTGAAATCTTTTAAAACTGAAGGTGGAACGACTTGTGCTTTTATGAACCTTGGGTGTATGGCAAGACCTAAACGTTCAGAGGACTATAGCTTTGTATGGTGTGCAGTAGTAAAGATGCGTAAAAACCCACACACGGGCTTACCAGAGGTTCACTTTGACCCACAAGTGTTTGAGTTAAAACCACCTTCTGAGATTTTCTTGGAAGATACAGAGGGTTCTGTAGCAGAACAAGTCAAAGCAGAGGGTAAACAAGCTCAACTCTCAGAAGCCTTAGAGGGTCTAAGAGACTTTAACTGGGCTGGTGTATCGTTATCAGAGCGTTTAAATCTCATGGTGTTAGAACCAGAAATTAAAGATTTGATTAAGCATTATTTAGCGCTTAATTAAAGTAGTTGGGTTAGTTTTGTGAAAATTGTAATAGCAGTAGGTTTGTTGATTGTTTTTTTCAACTTTCCTACTTAATTTTGGAAATTTTTGAAGTTTTTCTGTAGTTAGTGATAAACATAGAAAAATAAGAAGAAAATAGGAAGGACAGAAGATGTCAGTAGAACAAACCTTGGCTCGTTTGGAGTCATTAAATAAGCAAGTGGCAGAACACAATCGTAAAGAGCAAGAAATCAGAGGGTCTAAAATGGCTCGTATTCAAGCTATTTTGAAAGAAGTTGAAATCCTCAACTCCCTTGGGTATCCTCTAAAAATGGAACTCGCTAGTGAAACAGAGTTCACAAAAGAGTCTATTGAGGCTTATAAAGCTCTTGCATCTAAAATTTTGACTGAGAAAGTAGCTGAAGCAGAGCGCTTAGAGAAATTCTTTGAAGCAGTAGAGAAGAAAGACTATGACACTATTAAAGAAATAACAGGAGAAGATGTTTCCTCAGTTTCTTATGATGTAGAAGTTGCAGACAGTAAAGAAGTTAAAGCAGAGGCAAAAGAGATTACAACTCAAATGTTGGAAAATGAAGCAGTCGTTGATATTGCTAAAGGGGAGTCTCCTTTGGTACCAGAACCAACACAAGAGGTTAAGTTTGAAGAAGTTCAAGCAACTACAACTGAGCAAGTGGTATCTCCAAATACTGTAGAAGCTCCAACTAGCGTAGAAAATGCACAAGGTGAAACTTCTTCTGATACAGATACAGGTGCGATTGATTTGCTAAGTGGTGTTTTCGGTAGTGTAACCCCAACAGAAACAGTAGAGGTTGAAGTTCCTAAAGATGAGGAAACACCTAAACCGACTGATGCTTCAAATCCCTTTGCTGACTTAGTATGGGTTCTTGGGAAGATGGTTTCAAATTAGATTAAGGGGTGTAATGCGGTCATGTTTTTAAAAATTGAATTTAACACATTAGCCGAAGAGAGTCGCTTACTGATTGATACAGTAAAGCGTTCTATGATTGATCCTAGAAGTAAGAATGTGGTAGTTAAAGTTGAACCTAGTGGTTCGGTATCCTTGCTTGCACTTACAGATATTGTAGTTGCTAAAACAAGTGTAACTACTTCTGCGGTAGAAGTAACGGATTTTGAGGGTGATGAACCACTTTACTTCCAAATCCCAGCTTTAACTTTGGAAAAATTGCTTTCAACCTACTCTGCAAATGAGTTAACTACTCCATTAAGTGTCACTTTCCATCCTTTGACAGATATTGAGGTTGCAATTACTGTTCAAGAGAGTTTGAAGTTACCTGACAAAGAAGAAGAAATTCGTAACTCTTCTTTGATTTCAACCACTCCGCCATTTTACATTTCAGACTTGTACCGTTTGGAGTACATCAGTATTGCAGAGGATGAAAGTGTTCCATTTGTTGAACTGACAGAACAACAACGTGAGGATATGATTCAAACGTTTAACGATTTGGCTCCTTATACTCCAACAACAAATGAGATTTACAATGACTTGATTTTTGAACCGACTAAAGGTGTTCTTGAGTTTTACAAGGAGACTTATATGCCTACGGTACAAAATAACATTGACTTCTTCTTGAAAGAGGGTGGTCTTCGTCCAATGAGTTTGATTGCTTTGAAAGACTTATTGGCTAAAGGTTTGTTCTCATTTTACAAGGATGAAGAAAAACATTTCTTTGTATTGAAACAAGGGTCAACTGTATTGGGTGTTCTATATGATGTAGACGTGACTTACCCACCAAACCCATTGGATCAGCTTGGGGATTTACCTTGGGTATCCATTTCTCGCCCTCTTGTTGAAATGTATCTAAGACGTATCAATTCTTTGAGTGGATTGATGTCTGCGGATAAGATTCAATTTATTATTTCAGAGGATTTAAAATCAGTCACGTTCAACTATGGTGATTTAACTTTAACTGCTCCGATTGAGCAAGTACATAAGGTTACAGAGGGTAGTCAAGCAAACTTGGAGTTAGGTGGTTTCCACTTTGGACTTACACCCATTTACTTTGACTATTTGCTTTATGGTAAAGGTGACTTTGCAGATGACATCCGTTTTGCTTTTGCTTCCTTTGGTGGTGTAGTTGCTACAAAAACATTTGACTCTTCTAACGTTTGGTCTGTTGCTATGAGTAGTGAGTAAGCGAGGTTAGTTAATGGTTTCAGAAACATTTTCAAGTCGTCTTGGTGCGATTAAACAAGACTTTGCCTTGAAAGAGGATAGACTTAGAAAGCGCCAAGACGATATTGAGCAACTAGAAGAGCTACGGACTCTCTATTTAAACCGTGTAAAAGCCTTACAGTACGTTGTTATGTTGAGTAATGACGGAACGAAAGGTCTCCGAGATTACATGGAGGGTATCATCAATCGAGCTTTGGCTTTGGTATTTGGAGAAGATGTTTATAAATTTTCTTTAATTTCTGATTTGAAAGCTCAGAAAGTCCATTTGAACTTGTTGGAGTTTAAGAACGGTCAGTGGAACGAACTCGTCATTGGTAAGCAAACGGGAGATGGTATGGGGCAGATTATCGCCTTTCTGTTCTCTGTGGTATTGACTGAGATTACCAATCATCGTATGTTGTTTGTGGTAGATGAGCTTATGGGTGGACTTCATGAGAAAGCAGTAGAGTTAGTTCAACGTTGTATTGCTGAGTTTGAAGGTCATGGTGGTCAATTTGCTATGATTGAGTACACCTTCGAGGACTTCGGTAAAGAATTGATGTTGGCTTTTGATACGAAGAAAGAGCGTACAAACATTGTAGACTCAAGAGAATATCCATTGTTACCGGAAGAAAAAGTGAGTGCAATTGAGGGTGTGGCTTAGATTTGAGAAAAAGAGGTACTTAGCGGTATCTCTTTTTTTGATTGACTTTAACCGTTCTAAGTGCTATACTTTATTTACATATACAATTAAAGAGTACGGGGTTTCACAACATGGAGTTATTATATTTTATTGCAGAGTCTTATAATAAAGACTTTTTAGATTTTGGTTTGAAGTATTTAGCTGTATTTAAGACCTATAAGGAAGCTTATAAATATATTCAAGATATTGTAGGTGATTCTGATTATGTAGTTACTGTAGAAGACCGATTTGTAACGAGCAAACGCCCAGTGGGGTTACAACGTGCAGAGTCTAAAGGGGAATTAGAGTCTTATTATAAGATGTTGTTTACACGTGGGTTTAAAGAAAGTGATTACAAAGAGTTGATTGAAAATTGGTTTACTATTAAACCTATTCGATTAGATTTAGAAGAGGAATTTCTTCGATTATTGCGAAATAAAGGTAAGGTAAATAATGCTTTTTGGGGTTCTGCGTTAGATGAAATTGCTACTTACTTAGGTAATTTAGATAAAAAGGTTGCATTAGGGGTTGTACTTTACTACTATATGAACTTTGGCGCAAATTATGAAGACCAACTTATTACAGATATTCGAAGTGACTTAGATAATGGGTACAAGTTTGAGTATGTACGAAAGGTCGATTTTAAGGATTAGGTTATATAGATGTAGGCAAGATAAAAACAAAGTTGTAGCGGTTAAAGAAATAACTGATAATAGAGTTACTTTTCTTCACGCACCTCTTATGAATAGTGAGACTCACTGGCTTGTACCTCCAAAACGTGAAACTTTATCTATTGAAGATTTTAACAAACTATATAAACCTTTTAATGTTGATAACGGATAAACCTTGTGGTATCCGTCTTTGCTGAATGATTCAAAACTGTAACAAAGTCGTAATATGAAATTACGACTTTTTTGTTATAATAGATAATATCATTTGAAAGAATAGGATGTTATCTCGTATGAAAAATAAAATCGTATCAACACTAGTATTAAGTACAGTTCTATTAAGTCAGTTTCTCACAGTAGTTCCATCAGTTCGAGCTAATACTTCACAGTCAGACTCTAACTTAGAGAAGCAAACTCAGAAAGTAGAACAGTTGACAGATAAACAATTAGAAGCTACTAAACAGTTGGCGGAAGTTCAAGCTAAAGTTTCTGCTTTAGAAACTGAGCAATCTAACCTAGAGAGTGAAAATGAGCATTTAGAGTCGGTATCTAAGACTTTGGAACAAGAAATCGATACCTTGTCTAAAAACATTGTGTCAAGACAAAGTTCGTTAGATGAGCAAGCTAGAAGCGCTCAAACAAAAGGTACTGCGCTTGATTATGTAAATGCAGTTATCAATTCTAAGTCTATCTCTGATGCTATTTCTAAGGTTTCTGCTATGACTCAGATTTTAGAAGCTAGTAACAAGATGTTAACTGAGCAGAAGAAGGATAAGGAAGCTATCTTAATTAAGCAGGAAGAAAATAACACTGCTATTAACACTGTCATTGCAAATAAGGAGAAATTGCAAGATGATGCACAATCTTTAAATGCTCGTAAGGCAGAATTAGAAGTAGCTAAACTTAATTTAGAAGTTGAAAAGACAGAGGCAGAAGATAAGAAAGCAGAACTGTTAGCTCAGAAAGAAGATTTAGAGTATAAAGCTGCACAAGCCTTGGAAGAAGAAAAAGCGTATTTAGCACAAAAAGAGTCAGATAAAGTTCATCTTACAAGTTCTGCAAATACTTCTTTAGAGAAAGAGGTAACTGCGGTATCTACACCTACTTGGACTCCTTCTGAGGAGAGTTCAAGTGTGAGTGAGGTTACTGAAGAGGTAGTGACCCCTACACCTGTTTCAACTTATACAGTAGCTAAACCTAAATATAATACACATGCTTCAAGTTATCCAACAGGTCAATGTACATGGGGCGCTAAAACACTATGTCCATGGGCTGGAGATTATTGGGGTAATGGTGGTCAGTGGGCTGCAAGTGCTAGAGCAGCTGGGTTTAGAACAGGTTCAACTCCTCAAGTTGGGGCAATTGCTTCTTGGGATGATGGTGGTTATGGGCACGTAGTGGTTGTTACAGCTGTTGAGTCTGCAACTCGTATTCAAGTTTCTGAGGCAAATTATGATGGTAGTGGCACTCAACCAATTGGAAATTACCGTGGTTGGTTTAACCCTTTAAATTCAAGAGGTACAGTTACTTATATTTATCCGAACTAAGGAAAAATAGAGTATTATGTCTCGCATACATAGGTATGCGGGATTTTTTTATGTTTTCATTTTGATAGTAAATAGAAAAATCTTGAAAGTTGAGATATTTTTAAATGTATGATTTACTAAAAGGTTCACAACCTGTTTCAACTCAAAAACCAACAAGGTCAAGGGGTTACACAGGTAAAGGTGACAAATAAATATGTTGAAAATTTTGAAAGGCTCTTATGTGCAGGAGCTTATAAACAGTTAAAAGAGCGAAAAGACAAAGGAATTACAGAGGGTATTATTTCCAAATTCTCGCCTAATAACGTGCGTAGAGTAGTATTAGGTTTAGATGGTATTTACGTTCAGTTTTATGTTTCCCCAGTTAACTTTAAAGCTAAAGAACAGTTTGTACCGATTACTTTTACAGAGCAACTAGGTACTGAGTTGTCTATGGGTAGTAAGTCTACTCCGATTACTAAGGTTTTAAGGGGAGATAGTCGCTCTCTCTTTGGCTCACGTGTCTTTTCAAGTGTAGAAGAGATTATTGTGTTAAGCAGTAGTCCAGAAGTTCAAGGGTTTCTACTAGATAACCACGGTCTTGATTGGTTCTTAGACCCAAGTAGAAAACAAACAGTAGAGTCTTCATTTAAACGTTTAAGAGCAGTAGGTTTAGTAGAAGATAGTGTTACTTGTAAAGAGTTTGTGGAAAGTCACAGAGAACAAATAAATGATCCTTATGGTCTTATTTTACGAGACACTGAATTGAACTATGTAGGTGCTTTGTTCAATGATGATTTGTACTATACCCACACGGCTCTTCGTCCTCAGTATTATAAGATGGATGAAGAGGGTGGCGCTTTATGGAACTACTTCCAAGAGGTTAAAAAGGGAACGCCCAAGTCAACTAAACCTGTTGATACTAAAGATATTGGAGAAGGTTTCTTAAAGGATTCAGACCTAACCTTAGTAAACAATTTCTTAGGTTTAGTACGTGTATTAGAGGTGTATCAACAAGAGATTTCGTCTGATTTTCCAACTTTAAAGGAGACTTTAGAGGTTGGAGAACATAACAAAGATTTAGCTAAAGAATATGTAAACTCTATGGTTGCTTTTGTGAAAGATCATAGAGACCTTACTTCTTATCCAACTCCTAAAGTGTCGATTACTTCTGATACAACCTATTTGAGAGCAGTTTCTGTAGCAAATTACCTCTTGAAGAGCAAAGACAAGGTAGGGTTGAGTAAAGGTGTTGATTCCGTATTTGTAGGGTATCTAACTGCGCTCACCACTTGCTTAGAGTTAGCTTTAGACAACATAACTTTTGATTTCATGAGTTCTGAGTTTGTTTCAAGCTATAAGAGTGGTTTAGAATTGTACTTTAGCAACTTGTCTGATGCAGCAGAAGAAATCGAAGAGCCTTTGGAAATAGAAGAAGAAGTCTCAGAAGAACCTACCGAAGAAGACAAACGTATTGAGAAATATCAAGGTCTTTACGACAAATTAGTGAGTTTTGGATTTGATTTGGAGGGTGTAGAGTTTAAACCTTTAGCAAGAGAAATTACTTTAGAGGGTGTGGATTTCCTACCTGATAGTGTTTTAGACACAGTAGGAGAGGTTTCTCCTTTATTTGCAGTAATCAGTTGGCTATCTATGAACTCAGTTTATTCTTTCGATACATTTTTTTAACGAACAAGAGTTTTTACCAATTATCTTGTACCTTAAAAAGACTTTTGGTTTATCTGACGAAGAAGCTATTAAACTAGCAAGTTTCGGTATCTTTGGTTTAGATTCAACTTCTATTTTTTTGAGGGTTACAATGATTTTTATTGATAAGAACTCTAAGTTAAAAAGAGCAGTTCGGAGAGTTGGATAATTACTTCGCAAATGAAGGTAAAGGTTCTGAGTTCAAGCAAATTAGACCGTCCTTTAAAGACTTTGCAGACCGTTTTGCAAAATGAAGTATCCGTGGAGCTTTTTGACTGCACCTAACTACTTAGCAGTAGATGTTTTTACGCTCTGCTTATGGATTCAATGCTTGGGGTGTTCCACTGCCAAAAAAATCTCTCAAATGCCTAGATTAGCGCATTTACTAACTGACTTAGTTAATACTACAAGGGTATCCTACCGTTTCCGTAGAGATTTTGAAAAGTTTGAAAAAGAGTTTGGGGCAGATGTTATTAGTCGTTTGAGTAGTAGACACTTGAACAAAGAGGGTGATTTTCTAAGTCAGGAGGTTGATCCTCATACTTTTGTGAAGGTGATGAGTAGTATATTTAGTTACAACCCTCCTAGTGAGGTACGAGATATTAGTGGGGTCTTCCAAAAAGCTTTAGAATTAGTAGAGAAGAAAGAAGGTGGTGAGTGTGAGTAAAGTACAAGATCAGATGGAGAAAATCTCAAACCAACTTGGTTTGGGATTAGACAATCAGCAAATTGTAGATGTTGTGTATAGTTCGGTTGAAGAGCTTGTAGAAAATGGACTTGAAGGTTCAGATGAAGTTGTTTATTTCTATGCTACTTGTATGTTAGCTTGTGCCTTCGGTCAACTTTCTTTGGATCGTAAAGAGAGTGGGTTCACCTTTGGTTGTAGTGACTTAAAACCTATTTACACTCAATTAGAGTCTGAGTTAGCAGTTCATTCTGTTGAAAACCAACTGAAAAACCAATTAGCGGTATCCGACTTACGTTCTAACTCCTTAAAAGATTTGAAAGCAGAACAACTAGAACATGACTTAATTGATGATATTGCGACTGTTTCAAAGGCTTTAAATTTAGAGTTCGACCCTACTTCGGTATCCACAGAAGTCAAAGAAAGTTTGGTGTCTGTAGAGGATGAAACTTTAGCTAAGAAAGTTAAGACTCTAAAAACTGCTTCAAAACTAGTAGCAGAAGTTAGTTCTATGGTAACTCAGTTATTTGAGATTTATGATTACGCATTTGAAGCAGGTTACGAATTAGATAAGTATGAAGGGGTTGTAGTTGGTTTACCAGATATTCCAATGGTTATTATCCAAGGAGAACAAGCAGTTCAACCAAATTATACTGCATCCTATTATGCTGGAGAGGCTATGTTTTCACCTTTGAGGGGTGTGAAGATTAGCACTTCTCGTCAAATTGATTTAGAAGAGATTTTACACTCAGATAAGCCAATTTATTACCCTTACAAGATTTTAGAATTTGCGTTAAGTCGTAAGGTTACGGTTAAAAAAGATGATTTGAATTTCCCTTCCGTTCCAATGAAGTGGAAAGGGTCAGATGGTCAACGTCAAGCTATTGAAGAGTATTTAAGAAACCGTACTTGGGAATATTTGGCTTTGGTATGTGATACTTACCAAGATGGTTATTTTTGGTCGGATAAAGTTAATTACTTTGGTGATGGTTACACTGTTGCAATTAACCCTAAAGATACAGACGTATTTAGAGGTTATTTAAGAAAACTTAAAGATACTTTCTCAACCTTCGCTATTATGAAGAGCCACGTTGGGATGATGGATGACGAAAAGTGGGCTTCAGCTGAGTGGGTGGTATCTGCTCCAATTTCAGAACTTCAACCAAGTGAGTTTACAAAAGACAGTTTGTTCTATACAGATGTGTTTGATTACGGTGGAGAATTTGAAGAGCCTTTAACTAGGGTATTTTCAAACGTTCAAGTGAGTCATTATACCCATATTGCCAAACCAGAGATTGCAGAAAGTGAGCCTTTATTTGCCTATAAAGCTTTAGAGTCTTTACAGAGAAAAGGAGAGAAACTAACTTATGGATACCAGTTGTTAGGTAAAGGTCTTGATGGTCGTATTTTAACGGCTTCAAATGATATGACAGCTGCAGTTAACGCAGGTGCTAAGTTAGTTCTCGCTTATTGGGCTGGCTCTCGTTCAGGTAAAGGAGTGTCTATCTCCAATGGTCTAGCGGTATCAATCGCTAATGGTCGCCCAGTATTTGGTGGTGATGGCAAACCAGACACAATGGTTCCTTACTATATTGCGTTTGGTGGAGCTGATGAAAACGGTATTCCTAAAGGTTATTTCATTCAAGCAGGTGTTTTCAATAAATCTGCTATGCCAGTAGTCAACAACATTTCTGAGCAGTTGGATTGGGATAATAACCCTACTATCATGGGTTGGTTTGATAAGTCTATTCCAAAGTGGTTTAGTGGTGTGAGCAGTTCTCAAAAGCGTTACACAGGTGCTTGGGGAGATATGGCTTTCTATCGTCACATGTTATTAGTTATGGGTATTGTTTCTCTTCGAGCTACTGTAAAAGCTAGTGATGTTGCTTTATATGAAAAACTTGGGGGAGACGAGGGTATTCTCGGAATTTTTGACGAAGTAACAAACTGGTCGAATTTGTTTGGTTCTAAGGCTTTAAGTTCTAATGGTGGTTGGTTCCAAAGTATTATGTCTGATCCAGATGTTGAAGAACTTGTAGATTTAGGAGAAAATTACTTAGGTGGTTTGTTAAAAGAGCAAGCTACTCGTAAATTTGAACGTGTTTTAGAGAACAAATCTGATGAATATAGGAACAGAGCTTATTTGAGAGATTTGTATGATAAACTAGATGAAAGCATGCAACTATTGAATAAACTGAAAAAAGCTGGTTTCCAGAATGAAGAGAGTTTACGTTCAAGTATTTACATTGTAGGTCAGAGTTTTAATATGGGTGGTTTTGATAAACTTCCTAGAAACAAAGGAAATGATGCATCGTCATTTAAAGCAGCTTGTGACTATAAGAATGGGGTTGTAGACCCTTGGTTGTACACCTTATTGAACTTAGATACAGGTTTCATGGTTGGTTACAAAGGTACAGAGAAGTCTCAGTATTGGTCTAGTCAGAACGGTTCAGACTCCAAGCGGTATCTAACTTCAAGTTCTCGTAGATTTGCTTATTTTGGTAGTGTAGACTTCCCAACTATTCGAGACGAAAACCCACAGAATAAAGGGTTAGCTCGCTCTGTAAACTCTCAAATGGAAGGTGGGGCAGTTTACTTTAAACCTTATTTGATTTTAGGTGACTCCCAAGGTTCTTGTGTCACTCAGTTAGAGAAAAACTTAGGGAATAAAGCTGAGTCTATTAAGTCTCGCAACTCAAATCCAAACAACCCAAGTGAGTGGGATGAGCGAATTGGAGTTTTAGGGTACTTGAAAGCGCTTGGTTCAAGCGATATTAGTAAGTCTTTTGTACGTGCAAGAGAAATTGCTGATTTGGTTGTAGCTCAAATGGGTTATGAGGGTTCTTACTTGGAGTTCTTGTTAGACTTAAGACCTGAGTGGAACTTCTCTTGTGAAGATGTAGTAATGGCTTTCACAAACCAAGATGCTTATTTAGCTAAGAAAAAAGAGACTGTCTACTACAAAGTAGATGAACTCTTAAATGAATTGGTTGAATTTAAACAAAGTGGTGGAGCTACAGAGGGTAGTGATTTAACTAAACCGAACGCAGTAGACCTCCGCCCAGAGTTTGCAACGAAAGAGGTTAAAGCTGATGAAGTAGAAGAGCCAACTTCTCTTTCTGAGGAAGAAGACACTTCAAACTTCTCAGACCTACACGAAGAAATAATCTCAGAACCTACCTCAGAGCCACCAGTTTCGTTTGAGTGCGATTTAAACTCGTCAGTCGATAACTTAGAGGGTGAACCTCAAAAATGGACTAGAGAGCAATCTGAGACTTCTGAGAGCGTACCTCTTAAAACACCTAATACAGAGCCTTTGAATGTAGCTTCTACTTTAGCAAGTCAGCTAGGGGTATCCGAATCGGCACTTATGTCTGTATTGCAGTCTGCTTTTGGCTTACAAGGTTCTAGTATTCCTAAAGTAGAGACGATTGTGTCTACTGAGGAATTAAACGATAGAACAACAATGAGTCGAGTCGCTGTGAACCGAGCAAGCGGTGTAACAATTAAAGACGACCAAGACTTGAGAGAATATTTGTTAGAAGATATTTACACTTACTTTGGTGATTGGAGTAGAGTTCGTAAGATTGAAATTATTGGTCGTCAGTTGTACTTCAATGGTTTATTGTATGAACCAGAGAAAGAGGGTATCCAATTCAGTCCAGAAGTTTCTGCATATTCTATTTCTTTGTGGAACAGTGGTGGGTTTGGCGAGTTGTTTGACTGGAAGTTAATTCGACAATACTTGAACCCAACTTCATTGGTATTTGACTCTATGGACTATGCTTATAGAGAGTTTGACCTTATAGAGTCAAGTAGTTCTAAAGTTGTTGTAGAAAATGCGTTTAAGCGTTACTCTATGTTACAAGACTTACAAGTTGGTACTTATACCTTTACAAGAGCTGAAGTTGAGGAAATGATACTTGAAAGACAACCGTTCTTATCAAGTTATGACCGCAGACAACAAGTCTTCCGTAGAGGGAATAGCAAAGGTAAGTCTTTCCGTCAAAAACGTTGGCAGAAAGCAAGAGAACACATGGCAGAGGGGCATACAGGTAGAGCAGTAGCTTCGGCTTTGGGTGCCGGACTTGGGGTAGGATTCCAAGGTGCTAGTCATGTTGGTGGTTTCTTTAATAAGGCAGCACGGGTCTTCCGTCAAGCAGGTTCTTCTGTTGCTGAGAATTGGAAGGAAGCAGATAAGTCGAAACACTAAGGGGTTAGAACAGTTGTTTGCAACTGTAACTTGTGAAATTTAGAGAGAGAGCATTAGCTCTCTTTTATTTTGTTCTTGTATTCCTTGACTTTACCTGTTATTTTGATACAATAAAGACACTAAATATACAGTAGATATAGTCTATGAGAAAGATGATTTGTTAAATATGAGAATTGTTGATAAGGTTTTAGATTTTCCTAATGGGTCTTGGGGTGAAGATTGTTTTATTTTAGGGGAAAACAGTAGATTTATAGGTGTATTGGATGGTTCAAGTCCGATAACTAAACTACCAATGAAGGGGTATCATTCTCAAGCGGAGTGGTTTGTGCAGAGTTTATCGAAAAGGTTGGTGGAGGATAGAACTTCTCGCAATTTAGCAGATGTTTGTCAAGATTCAGTAGATAAGATGTGGACTGAAAATGTTGAAGTTTTATCACATATAAGTTCAGAGAACTTACCTTGTTCAATGTTGAGTGCATTAGAGACGGAAGAAGGCGTGGTAAGATTTTATATTTTAGGGGACTGTGGTTTAGCTATTAAACTTAAAGATGGTTCATTTGAGTTCTTAACAGATAAACGTGTGAACTATTATTCAGATAAAACTAAGCAAGTTAGATTAGAAGCAATACAAAACGGTATTGAACCTTTAGTTGCTGTGCAACAACAAATGACGGAAAATCGAGCTTGTATGAATATTGAAGGTGGGTTTTGGACTGTTTCTTTTAAGGGGTATTTTAAGTTTGAAATACTCACTAAGTCCATATCTGTATCTCAATTAGAGAGTTGTTTGCTTTTACTCAGATGGTTTTTTGCGCGTGGTTTTGAAGAGGGTTTATACTCTTATGATTCAATTCTTACAGAGTCGATTTCATTGAACTCTGCTTTAGTTACATTAAGAGCTTGGGAAGTTAATTCAGATAAAGAAGTAAAACGACATGATGATGTAAGTGCTATATTAGTTAAATTTTAAAGAGTTGGGACTATTTGCTATTTTTTTATTTGACTTTATCTTATATTTTTTTGATATAATAAAGAAAATAATAAAAAAGACCTAAAAGGAGCTATTGTTTTGGATAAACCAGAAAATGTAAGAGACTTGAAATCTGCTGCTACGGTTCAGTTTTTAAGACAGTTATGGGACTCAAAAGATAAATGTGAAGAGTTGGTATTACATGGTGAACGTGAAACTTTTGAACTAACGATTGACCTTATTCCGTCTTTGATAGAGAAGATATATAAATATCAAAAATCAAGTTATTGTGAGGCTTTGAGGGTGTAGTAGTTTTTGGGTATGTTTGAGCTTTTGGGATTTGCAAGAATTTTTTTGTGAATAACAATTATTCAGAGGTAACTCTTGTTGCTAAAAGTTATGGTTATGAGCTTGAAGTACCTTCGTCATTAGAAAGATAGGTAAAATTATGTTTATTATTAAATCGGAATTTAGTAAGAAACCAAAGTTGCGTGGGAAATCTTTGGTTGACTTATTTGGGCTTTCTACTAGAAAGTCTTCTTTGGAAAATTTAGAGTTATTCACAACTCAAATCAAACCACTTATTCAAAGTGGAGAACTTGGAGGTAAAGTAGTGAATTTCCCTAACTTAACAAGTTATTTCCACCCAATTCACCTAAGAGAAGTTTATGAATACTTGCGGTATTTCATTATGGAACGTGCAGTTACAATCGACTTTTCAGTTTATGATGATACTTTAATCAACTTAGTTGGAGAAAGCATTTTACGGGGTTCAGTTCCAACGGATCAAGTTCGTATTCAATTTGAACTTGTAGATGGTGGAAGACGAGACTTGCGCTTTGATGAGCAAGGTCGTATCCATAATTGGCCAGTTGGTTATTTTGAAGTTGGTGCACCTTATGATTTAAGGTTTGTGAGGTAAGAATATGCTAAACATTTATTCAGAATTTAGTCAAAAGACTAAACTTAAAGGTAAGTCCATAGTCGATTTAGGGGGTTTATCTGTAACTGCCACTTCTAGTGAAAATTTAGATAGATATTGGAATGTAGTTAAGTTGATTGCTTTATCAAATCGTACAGAGATTAATTTTCCTAAACCAGAAGCTTATTTTCACCCAGAACATTTAGGTCTTATCTATAAATCTTTGTTGGGTTTTGTTAGTTATGGTTACTTAGTGGAAGTTTCAACTTATTCTACAAGTTTGGTAAATTGGGTTGGGGAAAAGATTGAGTACCAAGAGGTTGCCCCAACTGAGGTGTCTGTATATTTTGAACAATCTGAAGGTTCAGTGAGTAACTTGAACTATAATTCGAATGGGCTTATAGATGGATTTCCGATTGGGTATTTTTCACCTAGAAAGTAGAGAGTATGTTAGAAGAAGTTAAACAATTTATTGAAAAGGAATTGACTTATACAGAGCTTTGAGCAGACGAAAAATGCTTTAACGCTTGTTTTCAATAGAGGTGCTGATGAATATGTGCTTACTTTAGTACAAGATGGAGTAGTGGTTAAGGTTATTGAAACTTATACCTCTAGCGAATTAGTAAGTAGTATTTCCAAAACACACAAGTTCAAGTCATTTGCTTATTTGAAGAATTTTTTACTTTTGTTTAATTTGAGTCCAAGGGGTTGGGTATGTTAGATTTAACAACAGATATTCAAGAAATTTTTGACGAACCTAACTTTCAAAGTCAAGGTTCGCTTTGTGATTTCACCTTAAAAACGAGGTTTCAATACCCACCATATCCGTATTATTTCAAGAGACTTGGATTACAAAGTAATTGAAGTCTTGCATAAAAGTAGTGAAATAGGTGAGATTAAGCGCACCAACTACTTTAAAACTTTGGAAGAATTAGCTCTGCACCTTAGAAACGTACGGAAAGGGTATCATACCTTTGAATTTGTTTCTAAGTTTTAGTTTATAAATACTTTAGGAGATTTTATGTTTGAAAAATTACGAAATTTAGTTAAAAGAGAACCTTCTTTGGATTTGTCGCTCTCTAGGAACTATACTAAGGCAGAACTAGATATGGTTGCTTTACTTCTTAAAGACAACCCAGACCGACAAAGAGAATTTGAAAACCTTTATGAACGATTTGAGGTTGATGCAGAGAATTTGAACTTATTCCAACAAAATGCAGCAAAAGTCATTGATAAGTCTGATAAATTTGTCTCCTTATCTGCTGAAACTGAAGTTATAGTGGAGCAAATTGTTGAAGAATTAGTTTCTCAGACTGTTGTTTGGGACTCTTCACAAAATAAAGTTTTGCCTTTACCACAACCTGTTCGGTATCTGCAAAGTGCGAAAACTCTCGTTTCCTTGCAAGACCAAGGACTTCAGTTCAGTGGTTATATGTGTAAAACGGATATACTAGAGCCTAGCTCAAAGGCTCTTTTGAGCCAATATCAATCTTATGTAAAAAAACTGGCAATATGTTGTTTTTATAACTTATTCCGACAAGGTTTGGATATATTGGATTTAGACCCTCTTGTTTATGAGCTTTTGAACCACGATCCAAACACTATGTCAAATTGGTTGTTTGCGATTAAAGAAGTTGTAGATAAGACTAAATTCTTCAAAATTCCAAAAACTCGCATTATTAAAGTACCCCTTGCTTTGTTGCAAAGTACAAGAGTCTATGAGTTTGGAGAACTAAGTCCTTTGTCTTTAGAGGTTATCAATCGTTATGCACAGAGAGTTTTTGACTTAGATACAGAGAAAGACTATTTTATCAAAACAGGTACGTTCTCCTCTAAATTTGACTTTCGAAACGCCAAAGTTACGCAAGGTCAAGAAGTTTCAGAGTTAGGTTCTTACTTGTGGTATATTCAGCACCAAGCAAATCAAATGGCTTCGCCTTTGAATAATAAGGTTATGTACGGTGTATCCTCAAATAACGAATGGGTTGTCAGAGAGTTTATTGATGATGTGGAAGGTAATCCAACAATTTACAATGGGTTGCCTTTACACACAGAGTATCGAGTTTTTGTGGACTTTGATACAGAAGAGGTGATTGGAATTTCTCCTTACTGGCATCCCCAAGTCATGAAAGAAAATTTCCTTGATATTGGAGTTTCAGCTCCTATTCAAAAACAACACGATTACATCAACTATATCAACCACGAAGACACTTTGATGAAGCGTTTTGAAGAAAACAAAGACTTAGTGGTATCTGAAGTTTCAAAACTGCTCAAAGATTGTAAATTGAAAGGTCAATGGTCTATCGACATCATGCAAAACGGCTCTGATTTTTGGTTAATAGATATGGCTAGAGCTTCAGATTCTGCTTTATCTGAGTGTGTTCTAAAAGAAAAATTAAAACAAGCACCTTTACCATTTATGATTAGTGAAGGTTTGCTTGAAGTAGGAGACTTATGATGTTACATAGACTTGAAATTTATAAGGAGTCTTACTCTTCCGTAAAGGATAAAGAATCAGAGTTTAAATTGAATTTGCTACAAACAATTGAGAGCGAAGATTTGTCAGCAGTAGTAGACTTCGGTATCAGTTTTATGCGTTCCGAGTTTGAGTTCGCAGACCTGAGTATTGATGATTTGACTGTAGGTAGTTTTATCTGTTCTGACCCAAGTGGTTTGAATAACTCAGTAAAAGAAGATGCTTTTAAGACTACTTTTATCAATATTTAGTAGGGGATTTGTACTCTTTTATTCCTATTACTTTTTATGACAAACGAGTGTGGTCTAAAGTTTCCTATATTATCAAATATGAGGAGCTTGATTTTATGGGAGCAGGAGTAGGTGATTAGTTATGATTTCCAAAGAAAGAAAATTTCTAAAATTGGTAGACCTTTACACACAAGTTTTTGAGTTTGGTTCGACTTGGGGAGTTCAAAATGATGAAGATGTAGTTATTAACACATATGCCGGGAGACGTAGAGGACATCGAACAAATGTTAATGACAAGTACACTTTTAGACAATCTGCACATTTAAATGTACCTCAAAAAGATAAAGACTTTTTAACTCAGAGTATGGATGGTATTATGTCTGACGACTTTATTGAAGTAGCTCTTGAGTTAAATTTAAACTACCCTTATGTAAGAACAGGTTCCCCTATAAGAGAGCCACAAAAGAAGGTTTGGAAGCGAGGTTTTGTGTGGTAATGATAGAAAGACAACAAATTGTAGAAAAAGTAGCTTTGTTAAATCAAAAGCTAATAGACAGCGGTATCCCTCAACTCAAATTTGATTTTGACTCCATAGGTGAACTAGTTCAGTTAAGTTATATTGCTAATGGCTATAATGAATGGGTTGGTTCTGTTGTAGACTCTACTCCAATAGAAATACTTGAGTGGTTGAAAACTCAAGAAACTCAGTTTTACTTATACAAGCAACTTATTTCGTACTTTGGAGCTGGTTTTGCACATGCTATTATTACGAATGACTCTACTGTTACTCTGATTTTAAATCGACTGGCTTATATTTTTAGTTATGATAGAGAGCACTTAGTAGTTACTGCTTTTAAATATTACTTCGGTAAGGATTTAGTTAAATTAGGTTCGGAAGTTGGTGAGTTGAAGTTAGAATGTGTAACTCCCCTATATAATCGTGAATCTCTAGGTACAAAAGTTTCACTAACTAGAGTTATGTATGAGACTGAGGTGGTTGAAAACCTAGAATGGATTCAAACTACCTTTAAATATTTTGGAGATATGGTCGTAAATTAAACTATTCAAATTAAAGAATTTGAGGGTTAATTTATGGAAAATACAACAAAGAAAGTAACAGAACCAGTAGTAACGAAACTCTTAGAGTTGAATGTAAAGCTGAAAGAACATGGTTTAAGTAAGTTCTCCTTTGAATTAAACAAGCATGGGTATCTTTTTTTTTGACTAAGCAACTTTCCAACTCTAATCCAACTTTAGCAGTAACTATTATTTTAAATTTGAGGAATACTTAATGAAAGATATAAGATTTATTGATTTATTTGCAGGTATTGGAGGTTTCAGGTTGGGTCTTGAATCTATTGGAGCAAAGTGTTTTTTTAGTTCCGAGATAGATGAACATGCTATTGCTATGTATGAAGCAAATTTTCATGAAAACTCAAAATGTGATATTACTACATTAGACCCCTCAACGATTCCAGATTTTGATATTTTATGTGCAGGTTTTCCGTGCCAAGCCTTTTTCTATAAGTGGGAAACAAAAAAAGGTTTTTGATGATGAAACTAGAGGGACATTATTTTTTTGATATTTGTAGAGTATTACGTGAGAAGAAACCTCCTTATTTTATATTAGAAAATGTTAAAAACTTAGAAACGCATGACAAAGGTAATACTCTTTTATGTGATGCTAAGAGAACTTAATGATTTAGGATACTCTGTGTCATATAAGATTTTTAAATGCAAAAGATTTTTGGTGTTCCTCAAAAATAGAGAAAGAATAATCTTAGTGGGTAGTAGTGATGGTAAAGTCTTTGATTTCAATAACGTAAACAAGACTTCTGTACAAAGTATGGAAGAATTTTTTTAGAATCAAAAGGAAATTTTTGAAATATTAGCACCGTCAGAATATACACTAATTAAGAGTAAATTTGTTAAACAACAAGAAAAATCAGGTTTGATTTTTGTAGGTTATAGAAATAAAAAGATTCGAACGGTTGGAGTTAGAGAGGAACAGTGCATTTATCAAGAGTCCATAAGCAACCTAATAGAATTTATTCTTCTAAAGGAATGCATCCTACATTAGTTGCTCAAGAAAAAAAGTGGACGATATTGGATACTAGACAAAGGTGTTGTTAGAAAATTAACACTGAATGAATGTTACTCGTTTATGGGCTTCCCTAAAGATTTTATAAAGGTGGGTAAGGAAACAAACCTATATGAAAGAATAGGAAATAGTATTTGTGTTCCAATGGTTGCGAGTGTAGCAAAAGCATTAAAAGACCAATTTTATGCTGAGGTGAAATAATTGACAATCCCTAAAGAGTTGGAGCAATTATTGTCTATTGAGAGTTAAAGAAAGAGAGGGTGGGCTCTCTTTTTACTTGACTTACTTCAAGTATTTTGATATAATATAGAAAATAATAAAGGAGAAACTTTATGAAACCAACCTTACTAAATTTTTAACAAACTAGAACAACAAGTAATCGATGGGGTTTATCAAGGTTGTAATGGTTTTCCAGCAAAGACCTTCCATAATGGACAACGCAATCGTAAAGCTCTTTTTTTCAAGACTTACGAAAAGTCTTCGCTCACGAATTGGGTATCTATTCTGAGTCTGACCTTTCACCTAAGCAGAAAGAATACATCAATCGCATTTTAAATTTAAAATTAAATGAAACAAATCAGTTAAAACTTGAAAGTTCTCAAACTCGTCAATTAGCTTTTGTACGTGCGGTTAGAAATTACGTATCGCAAGGGAAATTTTTCTACTTTATATTTGAGAAAGAATTAAAAGATATTTATTTTAAGGAGATTTAGGATATGTCAGATTTATCAAAATTTCGACCTAGTAAAGAAAATCAAGGTGTTGATATTAAGACAGTTCGTTGTGATACTTATTCTTCTAGCTTTGAAAGCTTGTATAATACTTATACAACTTATTATGAAGATTTCCCTGATGGTTCTTGGTTCCCAGAATTTCAACGTGGTTTAGTTTGGTCACAAGAACAAAAAGAACAGTTGATTATTTCTATGATGAATGGTTTACCTATTGGTTCTTTCTACCTCAATACTTGGTGGTTTGATGAGAAAGAAAAACGAGCGAAAATGGATCATGTTTTGTTTGATGGTCAACAACGATTCACTGCTATTTTAGATTTCCTTACTGGAAAATTTCCCATCAGAGTAGAGGGTAAAGAATACTACGTAACTGACCTATCTTTCCGAGAGTGGTTGACTTTAAAACGGTATCCAATTAGTATTGTTCACTCTTATATTGAGAATTGGAACGATTTGATTGACTATTATATTTTAATTAACAAAAGTGGGACTCAGCATACAGGAGAAGAGTTCCAAAAAGCTTTAGATTGTAAGGAGTAAATAATGCGCACAAAACGATTAGTGCAAGAGATGCAAGAACTTGGGTCGGATATTTCAACTTTGTTAAATTATTTAGCTTTAAGTGAAGACAATATACTTGACTTTGAAGTAGTTGATAAATCTTCAAATCGGGTTTTTTGGAAACACTTAGTTTATATGGATAGTCAAGGTCGTCTTGTTCGAATTTTAGTTTATGATGATGGTCGTAGACAACGAACTAGTCCAACTAAGTTGAGAGAAAGTCTATTTGCAGAATTGATTGAATTAGTGAAGTACACTAAAACACAACCACCTTCTGCTGAGTACAAGGATACGTTTGAGACTAAGTGGGACGAAGTGGTAGCAACAACCCAAGGGTATCCACAGTTGAACGATTCATTAGAATAGGAGTTAAAATGCGTACAAAACAACTATTGCAAGCAATACAAATTGTAGGTTCAGATATTCAAACTTTGTTGAATTATTTAGCTTTAAATGATGAGCATTTTGCAACTCACGCTATTGTAAATCCTTTTGGTAAAGTCTTGTTGGAACATAAGTTTCACATGACGGATACAGGAGAAATTGTAAAAACTATTGTACATGATGATGGTTTTGAACAACCAACTCATCCTATGAAGTTAGCTAAATTGACTTTAGAAGAGCTTTTAGCTATTGTGAGTTATACGAAAACTCAACCACCGTCTGAGCAGTACAAAGATACATTTGAGAACAGGTGGGAAGAGATTGAGAAAGTCACACAACTGAATTTAGGTTTGAACAGTGTTTTAGATTAGATTGAAAGGACATTTATATGAATTCAACAAAAATTTGGTTCTCGTCTAATATCGGGGATAGAGAAAGATTTTACAATTTATTGAAAGACACCAGTGGGGTATCCCGTAAAAAGCTCCGACAATATGGACGCGTTGAAACTTACAATTACGGTGCAAATCCTCATTATTACATTGACAGCATGAAAGAACTACACGGTCTCATGAGGTCTTTTGAGCGAATTGAAAACCCTTATAAAGTTAAAGGTTTGTGGTTGACTCCACATAGCAGAAAGAATGAATTTAATTTGTTCATTGAATATGATTTTGAGTAGAATGGAGATAAACTATGGACACAATTTTACTTGAAACGTTCCCTTATTCTCAGAAACAGAAAAGTGCGTTTAGAAAGCTTTCAGCTTTCCTTCAACAAGCATTAGTGAGTGAAGATTTTTATAGTTATGGTAAATTGAATAACTATGAGTTTGACTTTACGATTGAGGGTTCGATTAATCGCATGTCGGACGGTTATGTTTATCACACCTACGTTTATTTACGTGGGAAAGTCGTAGCAGTTATTCAAGCACTAGCACCTAATTTGATAAAAGTTGCAGTTATTCCACCTACTGAGATTGAGGGGGTGATGTACAACTCAGCTCACTTAGATTTCACAGATTTGAATGATACTGAAGTTCATCTTTGGTTTAATGACCTTCTTCCTCTAACAACAAGAGAAGTGAGACAAGTTCTACAATATCCATTTGGTTTTTCTGTAAGTTCTGAGCAAATTACCATTACAGGACTTAGAGGTAGTCACACCGTTTCTTTTGGAATTTCAGTTAGGGAAAAGGACTATAAGTATGTTTTTGGTTGGGTTTTTTTATTTGGCGATGAAAAACCGTCAGTTAAAAAGAATTGGAACAACGTAAGAAAGACCGTCAAGCAGAGTTAGATAATAAAACTATTGGATTTATGGTTGAAGAATTGCGACCTCAAGTGGACTTTATGAAAAAAAGAATAACTTAGAGAGTTTGACTTTTGCCCTTTTAGACCCTTTCCAAAGTTCAATTATAATTTGCTTTCCCAAGCACTATCCAAAATTGGCTCTAAAATAGCCTATATACAACTTGAAAAGTTTGAAGGTAAATTCCTACTCACTTTCTATAAAAATCGCCCAGAAGCGATTTCTCGGCTTCACAGAGCGTATATTTTGAGACTCGTCCTTTGGTTTGTTTTTGCTTTGGTTTTTGCAGTTCCAGTTTATTTGTTCTCAAAAAAACTTACTTGGATTTGTTGCAACTTACCTTATTTGCTCCAACTTTGTTCAATTACCTACTAGCCATTATTGGGGTATCTGTAATTTGGAATTTCGCCAATGTCAGCTCTTCCTTGGTTTTTCCGTCAATTTAAATTGGCTGATGAGTTTAAGAATACACTTAGATTTGATAAGGTGGTAGAAGAAGATTGAATTGAGTTGTAATCAATTTAGAGTATTTGTACTAAAACAATAAGAAAGAGCAGTTTTTGCTCTTTTTTTCTGTTGACTTTTATTAAGTATTTTGGTATAATAGAGAAAAATAGAAAAAGAGGTTTAAAACATGAAACGACCTAAAACATTTACAGATTTGTTCACAACTACAATGATTTTTAATTGAGAGAAACCCCTTAGTTTTTAGATTTTTAATGGGGTAGAAAGTGTTTTTACAGTCACAGTTTGGTTATAACTCGGTATCTTTACTAGATTCTCAAATTTCTAATAAGCATTTCAGTTTATATGGTGGTAACAGAAATGATGATTATTTGCTCCCAGACAAAGAAGTTCGAGTTTATAGTATTCAAGTAGGGGAAGAGGTTATTCGTTTGATTGTTGAGAATACAGATAAGCAAACTAACAATAAGTTTTTATGTTACAGATTTGTTTGCAGAGCGTCTCGGTATTTCGTTGTTGTCTATTCTTCGAGACAAGTTGCAGAAGTTAGGGTTAGCGATAGGGATGACAATTTTTAAAGACAAATTGGGTTACTAAACTAGTTACGTTGGTAGAAGATAATCCTTTAGCCAAATCTTTTGAAGATGTGGAACAGATTCTCATTTTTATAGTTGGTAAAGATAACTTCACAATTAAGTGTGTATCTAATGACTTCCCAAAACTTCAAATGGGAGATACTGATACTATAGTTGAGTTAATTGTGCCTTTTAGTAAAACTTATGAGGTGTCTATAGATGGAGAGTTATTTAGTATTTTAGTTGAAAATTGGGGTTCCAATAAGTCTCCTAAATTCATAGTGAACCTTTTGTTTAATGAAACTTCTCAAACTTATGTTGAAACTTTATTGTGAGGTTCATTATGTTAAAGAAAAGATTACTTTTAGCTAGTCACCCCTTACTATACCTTGGTTTGTTTATATTTACTTATTGGGTCACATGGCAACACGTTCATCTTGTAGATATGACTAATTTAGGTAAAGTCCTACTTACAGTAGGGGTGTTGTTTACATTTGTGTTGATACCTCTAATGATAGACGGTTCTTATTTTGAATCTTTGCTTGTAGAGTTTTCTGAACAAACACAACGAAAGTGTAGAAGTTACTTTAGCTATTTAGATAAAGTTTCATTAGGTTTGTTTCTCTCTTTAGCGGTATCCGTTTTTCTCGGAGAGTCAATTTACAGTCAAGTGACGGAATTTATGTTTTACTTTGCTTTGGGTCTTTATATAATTTCAAGCGCAGTGATTTTGTTATTTTTAAGTCGAAAGTAAGTTAGAAAATTGAGGTTAACACAAATGAATGAAGGTTATGTTTTAATATATTGTTTAGAATGTGGAAATAAAGAGTTGGTGCCTGTATTCACAGGAGACTCTACAGATGATTTGCACTGCTCAAGTTGTGGTTCGAAAGAAATTGAGGTTTGGTAAGATGATGAAAAAAGAAAACTGTAGTAATATGTACTCAGCATTAAAAAGTTTAAAATCTTTGAGTTTTTAGTCGTAAATTACAAGTAATTCGTATGTTTACAGTAATTCAATCTATTATATTGTCCTTGTTGTTATACTTTGTACATTCGTTTGTAGGGATATTTTATTTAGAGGTTTATGTTGGTCTGTCTTGGATGATTGTTTTTAGTTTAGTTGCAGCTGAGTTAGTTTTAGACTTAAGATTATCTTCCGAAGTTGAGTAGGTAGACAGTTAAAGAAATGAGGTTAATTTATGAAATTGAACAAACACCGACCGTTATCGGTCTTATAGATTTTGACTTTCCAACTGAGGAAAGTGTTAAGATTACGGTTACTGCAAGCTATCACAACAAAGTAGGTTGCATCTTACCAAATAATCAAATGTTAACAAGTACCGTTGAGAGTCTGATTGTTCGGACAGATACTGGTAATTTGTTCTTTTGGACTGCTTACAAAGATAAGCGTTTTTATTGCTCGTAAGTTTAAGTCTTACCGATAATTTACATTCGGTAACTCAAAAATTAAAGAAAGTCAAGGTTATTTCTTGACTTTTTTGTTTTTATTTTTTTGATATAATAAAGAAAAATTAAGAAAAGAAGGTAACACCATGACAACAAATTTGAATCAAGAGATTAAAGAGCTTGAAGAGAAGTTAGGTTCTTTAAGGGCAGAACAACGTTTATTAGAAGCTCAAGAGAAATTACAGAAAGAGAAGGCAGGGAGTTTGTTTGAAGATGAATCCTTAACCTCTTTAATTAAAACCTTGCAAGAGAAATTAGTAGCTTATGATTTAGGGTTAGCTTTATGTCTCAATTACAAACAAAATTGGGTATTTTTAGGTAGAGATACTAACTCTAAAGATGGTTTAGCTAGTTTCCCAATTCTTGACCTTGAAGATACTCGTATTTTCTATGGGTTGGTGGAAAGTTACAATCAAGAGATTACAGTAGACGGTATTCACACTTGGTTAGAAAATGCTCTAAAGGTAGTAGACTTTTTAAATAAAGTAAAGTCTAAGCTAGTAACTGATTCTTTTAAAGTTGAGTTTAGGTCTTATGATAATGCATGGAGTAAACTCTATTTTACTTTAGAGGGTTTAAACGATTATGATTGCGTTTTGACAGTTAGACGACCTTATGAGTTAAAGATGAGCAAACGATTGACTTATGACTCAGAATACTCAACTATCTTTTTCTTAGGTGATGGGGTGTCCCTTGAAACCTTTGCAAATTCTCAATATATTCGTGAAGAGGATTACTTAGGTAACTTTGAACAGAAGTTGTCTGTAGAACAGTCCTTTAGAAAATTTTCAGAGATTTTTGATGTAGTAAAAGAACTAGAAGATAAGCTTGCTACGTTTTATGAAGCGATTGAGCCTAAATTTAACTAAATTAAAGTAGCAGAAAGGATGGAAAAATGCTAACAGAAGAATTAGACTATAACACTTTGAAAAGAGTTTTCTATGATGAAAATTCTCAAACTCCTAGTACACAAAAGTTTAATAAATTACTTAAAGAGAATGATATTGACTTTGAAGTGTGTTTGAGTAGAGATGATAACCATTTGTACATGTATACGGATTTTTTTAAAGATTCCTTTGTTTAAGTCTCGTTATACGTGTGATGATAACTCTTGGGTATCTAATCAAACTAAACTTCTTCCTTTATACAAAAATTTTTAAGAACTTTTAGTTCTGATATTAAAGATGGAAAGTTTGAATTTTCAACAAAATCAGAGCTTGCTTTTTGTCTATGATAAAGAATTTGAAGTAAATTTGGAGATTTTAGCTAACGATGAGGTAAAAATTACTCTTACTTATTACTATAAAAGAGGGAAGTTTTTCTTCTTTCGATTTTTAACGTAGAGGGTGGTTTTTTTGAGTGTTTACTCTACTGAATTGAGTGGTTCTAACCGGTTTTGTTTTGGTTTAACTGAGATATTACCTCTGAGTGAATTTACAAGTTCTACACTTTATCATTTGAAAGTTAAATTAAAGACTAACTTAAAAAGCTTTAGGATACAATCTTTGGGAGGACTAAATTATGAGTAGTATTTTAATGATTTTTTTAAGCAAGAAGATTATAATGCATTACTAAAACGATACCCTAAGAAGTGGGTACGTACCAGTGACTTAGATGAGTTTTATACTTACTCTGATCAAGTTGTTTTGTTTGAGACAAGTTATAGTAGTTCATCTTATGACCTCATATATGATGTATTGAATAAGTTGGAAGAAGTTTCTTCAGATACTTATACTACTAATTCTTTATTTACTAAATACGCTTGTACTAAAGGTGATTTGAGAACTCTCTTAAATACTGATTTAGAGAATAGCACAAAACAAGTTTGGTCTCGTATCTTGGATTGGTTGGATACTCGGTGTGAAGTTAGTGAGTCTAAACCTTTGTATTTATTGATGGAGTAAATAGTATGAAAACAACAGAAGAATTAAGAAAAGAACTAGAAAAATTGAGACGGGAGGAATTTGACGCTTGTTTAGATTTTTCTCATAAAATCAAACCTTTGGAAGAACAGTTGAAAGTAGCAGAACAAGGTGATTTGCTCTTTGAAGATGTCCAACTACAAAGTAAACTAACTTATGTAAATGACTTACTAAGTAGAGAGGGTATCCCCTTTTTGGTTGCTCGTAAGTCTGATTTATTGGATTTTGCTTCTAAAGAACATGCTGATACTTTTTATAAACAGTTAGCTTTGTTTTATCGTAGACTTAATGGCAAAGGGTTACAAGTGTTGTATACCTTTGACAAAGTTAAAAACAGTTGGAGAATTACTTGACCAACTTATCTTAGTAGAAACACAGTTAGAGTTATTGAAGTTCCTTTGCTCATTAAATTCTATTAAAGGCATTCCTCCCTATTTTCGAGGTAAATTAGCGTAGCGTAGATTTGTCTTTATTATTTTTGAGTTGGAAGGTGTTCCTCTTGACGGTTCTAATTTATTTATTGCGTATGATTCAGTAACTAATCGTTATAATCTTCGATTGGAGAGGGTAGTTAAGTGTTACTGTAAAGATGACTCTGCACTACCATCTATTGCAAGTGTAGACACTAATTCAACTATTAGGTTTGATAGTATAGAAAGGGTCACTTTGAAGGTAAGTAAAGAAAATGTACGCTCAGATGACTTGCAGAGTGCTTTAGAGAAGCTAAGAGTTCGCTTATTGGAGATAACTAAGAAAGATAAAGACAAAGTAACTGTAGAGCTTACCTTAGTTACTGAGTAGAGAGGAAACTTAACATGATTGAAGTCTTAAAAACAAAACAGAATGTAAGTTGTGATTCTGAGGATATTTACACTTGGTTAGGTGCTAATCCTTTAGTTTTGCGTTCTTTGATTTCACTATTGGATGAACTAACTAATCAAAAGCTACCATACTTTATATTAGTGAATCTAGAGGGTATCCTAAGTTCTCCAACTTTTTTAACTGTCACTTTGTTTGACCATCAAGCTTATTCTAGTCGAGATTTGGTACAGACCTTAGTTAAGTATTATAGGGATACTGAACACTTAAAAGACATTTTGCAGTTGTTGGAATCTTTGAAGTCTATGGTTCCTTTGTTAAAGGTATTATATGACTTAAGCCAACGTAAAAGTGGTTTAATTTTTAATTATATGGGTTTGCTACAAGGGGTAGTGACTTTTAGTTATTATGATTTCACAGGAAAATTGACACATGACTCGAAACTTGGCTTAACAAACGTACACATTAGCACTTATTCTGATACTGCTAATTACTTTGAGTTGCAGACTAAAGGAGTGCAAGGAAACACTTTAACTGTTCAACTTTCCGTAGATGAACAGACAGAGTTGACTTTTTCAAGTAAGAAAGATTTTGTGACTCTAAAAGAACTCCCAGAGTCTTTAGAATCAATGTTTTCTGATATTGCTCAGTACATGGATAGTAGTCTTAGTTATAGTTAAATTGAAAGGAAAAAAATTTATGAAACAAAAACTAAAACAATTCGCAACTTCAAAGTGGTTCGATTTACTAGGGGTTGCTATGGTTCTTACAATCGCAATCTCAGCAGGGTATCATAATACGTGGCTCAACCAGTTGGTAGACTGGGGAGCTTGGACAGTCTTCGTTCCATTTGGTTGGATTTCCGTAGGAAATGTAGCGATTTCTATGATGTCCACCCTGATTTACTGGTAAATTGAGTAAGTTAGGGAATTATTTAGGGATTGTCAACGCAGTCTTGTCTGGCTTAATTGACTATATTCTAGGCAATAAAGCAGCGATTATTACTTACCCAGTCACTTTCGTGATTTATCTCGGTGCTATTTATTTGTGGAATAAGTCACAAGATGGTAAAGCCAATACTATTTCAAAAGCTCGTCTAAATTGGATTGTACCGAGTTTGGTTGTGGTTTCCTTTGCTTTTTCATACCTCACTAACTACATTGGCTACCAAGGAAATATGAACTCTCTTGCTTATATAACAACAGTGGTTTTTTTGCTTTATCTTTGGTAGCTAATGGTCTTAACGCACTAAAACTATCAACTCAGTGGAGCTTTTGGCTCTTTTACAATTTTGTACAGTTAGCAAAAGCCTTTATTCAAGGGAATTTTGCTAATGTTGGTAAGTACCTTTTTCTATATCTTGAATAGTTTGGGAGCTTTGTTTGTTTGGGTAGAGAGTGAGAATGATTATGATAGATAAACACTTTGTAACTAGGATTCCGCATCCCTCTTCTGAGATTATTGATTTAGCTACTAGAAAGAGTGGGTTAGACTTTTTAATTGAATATAACGACATGGTTCGAAGTTTGCGTAAACAAGGTGTGGAGTGGACTTTGAAACATAATGGGTTAGCTCGTAACTTTAGTAAACGGAGGGGGTTAGTTGCGTATATTGGAAAAATGATAACGCAGAATAACAAGATTCATATACACCAGAGGTGCTTTTAGTAGATATTATTGCACATAATCCGCTAGATTTACCGTTATAATGCAATTTTACAGAGGGTGCTTCGGTATCCTCTTTTTTTTTTTAACTTTTTTTGTGTTTTTTTTTTTTTATTTGTGGTATATAATAAATAAAACATTGGTAATTGTACTGGTGTATAAATTAATAAAGGAGTATTTTACATGTACAATAAAACTCAAAATGAGGTAAAAGGTAGAGGTTTCATGCGCAAGACCAATTTAGGTTTGCTATGTGGTATTGCACTCGCAGGTGGAGCTATGATTTTCGGTGGTCAATCGGTATCCGCTGATGAAGTTCCAGCAACTAACCCTACTACTGAGGTTAAACCAAATTCAGAGGCTAAACCATTGACTGAGACTCCAGAAGCACCTAAAGCAACTGAAGGTAAAAAAGTAGTAGTTTCAGGGGATTTAGATAAGGTAGTGGAGAAAGGTAAAGAGTTGGATGTTACAATTAAAGAAGATCCAACTGTAGAACTAGGTTCAGCTACAGATAATGCACAACTTGATGCACTAAAGAAACGAGCAGAGGTTGATGTAAAAGAACAATCAGATAAACTAACGAAAGAATTAGATGCTTATAAAGAAAAAGTAGATAGTTCTCGTGATGAACTACATAAAATTGAAAATCAGGTACCCGCTATTGGTTGGGGTACCTCTACACTTGATCAACTATCAACCACAAGTATTTATGACTATGAGAAAGGTTTACTTAAGTTAGAGAACATTACCTCAAGTAAAGGTTCAGTTAGTTATTTAAAACCAAGTAGTTCAAACGCTGTGAATTTTGATTCAAAAGATTCTATGTCTAAGTTCGTTATGGGTTTAACTCCTTCTTCTAGTGCTTCAACTGTTTCAGCAGTAGGGGATAATGCATTTGCGCGTATTAAACTAATTTCAGATAAAAGCAGAGGTTTCAAATTTAGTTCCAATTGAAGTTTCAGAAGGTGAGACTCTCACGTATGATGTTGCAGTAGCTAAAGAGTCTGCTTTAGCTAAATTGGGTATCTCTAAAATCCGTAAAACTTTTACATTGACTAAATCTCCATATAATGAGAATGGTATTTTTGTCAATATGGTAACTCCTAGAATAGATTTTAAGGCTTTATTTTTGGGTGGAAATAAAGAAGGTACTAATACAGACTCTGTTAACGAAGATAAATGGGGTTTTACTTCAACTTTAGATTTCTTAGATTCTTCAGGTGCTCGTATTCCAATGAAAGAATTAGCAGCACGAACTTATAATACATATGCTTTCGATGGGAAACAGATTATTGACTCTACGCATTTTATAAGCTCTCAAGATTCTGGGTATTTTTTACCTACTCAAGATGGTAAAATGTTTAATCAACTACCAGGTTCAGATAAGTTTTCTGTACTAGATCGTATAAACACAGATTCATATCATTATGAGTTAAAAGTCAATTTTGATAAGAATATTAGAGAACCAGAGAAAAACCAGGAGTGGCATTATCAAACTTACCATGCAAGTGGTCTTATTGCACCTATTTATGTACCAAATAACTTAGTTCCGAAAAACCAGAGTTGAGCTACCATAAAGTTTCCTACACTGATGCTCGTAACGCAGAAGCAAATCCAAACAACCCAGCAACACCTAAAGTTAAAGGTTCTGTGGTTCAGAAATTTGTAAGCGATAAGGGTGTTGAGATTGCAAAATCAACTTCAACAGGTGAGAAACCAGAAGGGGAAAATCTTACTTTAAGTCACCCTAATGAGATTTCTAATGGTGGTAAGACTTATGTATTTGTAAGCCAAGACACACCTGATCCTAAGAAAATCGTTAAAGGTGAAGTAGTTGTTACTTATGTTTACAAAGAGAAAGAAGCTGTTAAAGGTTCAGTAACTCAGAAGTTTGTAGACGATAAAGGCAAAGAGATTGCTAATGTTGTGAAAAACTGGGGATAAAACCAGAAGGTTCTGATTTAAACCTTACACATCCTAAAGAGATTACTTTCCAAGGTAAAACTTATATTTTTGTAAGCCAAGACAAACCAAATCCTAAGAAAGTCACTAAGGGTGAGACGGTTGTTACTTACACTTATAAGGAAAAAGAACAACCAAAACCAGAAGTTAAAGGTTCAGTAGTTCAGAAGTTTGTGGATGAAAAAGGTGTTGAAATTAAACCACGCATTAATACAGGTGAGCAAAAAGAGGGTTCACCGGTATCCTTGTCTCATCCAAATGAAGTTACATTCCAAGGTAAGACTTATGTATTTGTAAGTCAAGACAAACCAGACCCTAAAGCGATTACTAAAGGTGAAACAGTAGTCACTTATGTTTACAAAGAGAAACCTGCACCAGTTTCTAACGGTTCAGTAACTCAAAAATTTGTAGACGATAAAGGTAAAGAAATTTCTAACTCTGTTAAAACTGGAGACAAACCAGAGGGTTCTGACTTGAACTTAACACATCCGAAGGAAATTACATTCCAAGGTAAGACTTATGTGTTTGTAAAACAAGATAAAGAAACACCTAAGAAGGTTGTTAAAGGTGAAGTGGTTGTAACTTATACTTATAAAGAGAAAGAGCAACCAAAGCCAGAGACTCCAAAACCAGAGACTCCAAAACCAACACCAACACCAACTCCAACGGTAGAGTCTACAACTATCTTTGTGGATGAAGATGGAAAAGAAATTTCTCCTAAAGTTAAAGGGTCACAACCTCCTAAACCGATTGAAGGGTATGTTTACAACCCACAACATCCTAAGAACAAAGAAGACAAGAACGGTGAAACTGTTCGAGTTTACAAGAAAGTTCAAAAAGGCGGAGTTGTTCAACACTTTGTAAATGAGTCAGGTTCTAAGATTGCAGAGTCTAAGTCAACCTTAAATCTTGAAGTTGGTTCTAAGTTAGAATTAAACCACCCAACTGAAATTACTCATGAAGGTAAAACGTATGTCTTTGTAAAACAAGACAAAGCTACCCCAACTGAGGTTTCAAACGGTATTGTTGAAGTGACTTACACTTACAAACTTAAAGAGACACCAACTCCAACCCCAACAGTTGAAGCTACTACAATTTATGTAGATGAAAATGGAAAAGAAATTTCTCCTAAAGAGAAAGGTACTCAACCACCAAAAGTAATTGAGGGTTATGAATATGACTCTAAAAATCCTAAGAACAAAGAGGATAAAGGTGGAGAGACTATTAGAGTTTATAAGAAGGTTAAAGTTGGAACTGTGGTTCAACGCTTTGTGGACGAACAAGGTAAAGAACTTCAACCATCTGTACGTACAGGTCGCTTGAAACTTGGTTCTAAGTTAGACTTAACTTTCCCTAAAGAGTTGACGGTTGATAAGACTAAGTATACATTCAAGAGTCAAGACAAAGAAACACCAAAAAGAAGTAACTTCTGAAGTGAGTTTGTTGTTACTTATGTGTATGCTAAAGAAGCAACACCTGTTGTTCCAACAGAGACACCAAGTAAACCGTCTACGATTGTACCTGATGCTAAACCTTCGGTATCTGGTTCAAATGGTGCAGTTAATACACCTACTACAAACGTGAATAAAGCTGAGCTTCCAAACACAGGTAGCAGTGATTCCGTATCTGCTGCTATTGCAGGAGTTGGGTTATTGACTTTAGTTGCTTTGAGTGGTCGTAGAAGCAAAGAAGATTAAAAATTTAGAGATATTTCTGAATTAGAATGTTAGTAAAAAGAGGTTTGCCTAGCGGTATCCTCTCTTTTTATTTGACAAAATTAAACATTTTTTTGATATAATTACATAAATAAAACAAAATGAAATGAGGACAAAATATGCCTAAACGTACACTTCTTTACACTGCCGAAACTGTTTACGGTAATCACTCCTTCACAAGTGAGAAGGTCGCTCTAGCTTTTAGAAAAGATTGCATATAAAGCTATGATTGATTATGATTTAGAGCTAAAAAGAAACAAGTGATGATTCTTTCCGCTTTAAAGCAAGTAATCGTTATGATTTGGTCTTTTCGGGGAGAATGGACTTCGTTTAGTTGAAGACTACGACCCAGAACCTTATGTCTCAACTAGAAAGGTATTGAACCTTTATGATAAAGGTTTGATTTATGAATTAGACTGAGGTGTTGCTAGTCTAAGTCTAGCAGAAGTTCTTGACCCTAGAAACAGCTTTTCGAGCGGTATCTTAATCTTGTAAAAGATATTTAAAAAAACTTATATCAGAGAGGGTTTTTCTCTTTTCTTTTGACAAAAATACATTTAATTTGGTATAATAAAGAAAAATAAAGAAGGAAATAGGTAAATTACTATGGATTTAATTGATGTTATTGATAACCGTTTGCTTGATTTACAAAGTGAAATGTCTAAGTTGCAAACTCTAAAAGAATTGGAACAAAAGAAACAAACTCAGAAATTTGAAATTCCTTTATTGAAGCTAAGTACAAAGCAACAACAAGAGCTTGATAGTTTGAACTCTACTTTACGTTCTAAATTGCAAATGGAAGTTGTAGTAAACCATATTTTAGGTACATTGCAGTTGGTTCAACATTGCTCTGATATTTCTTACACTATTGCAGTTTATTCTGAGACTAAAGTGCGAGCTAAAATGGAGAGAATGTTAGGTACTGCAAGCACTACAAATCCTATCAACTATTGGCTAAGTCATGTCTCAGGTTTAGTAAATGCGTTGTCAGTTCTATTTGAATTAACAGGTGGTAACTTTTATGAGTTTGATTTGAACTATGACTTTACAGACTCCTTGCTTAAATTCAACTTTAATCAATTTCAAGTAGTTGTGACTGTTATTTCTAGTTTAACGATTGAACATGTTGAGGTTTCCAAGAAAGTTACAGGGTCACAAGCTACGAAGTTTAATTTAGGTTCTGAGGGTTTGGTACTTGACTTTTCAAATTTCTCTAATGATCCACTTACTACGAAAATTACTGTTCCGTGCAAGATTTATTCTAACTCAGCAGTAATAACAAAGATAAATGAAGCTATGGAAAAGATCGAGAATTTCTTACATAGCACAAAAATACCAGTGTAAAGCCACAGTAGGGTATCCCAAAACTTCTTGGGATTTTATTGAATTTTAGAAAGGAAAAACAAAATAAAATGAAGTTAGTAGATTTTTGTAGACTTAAATACATTATTAACTCTGACCTCTACAAAAGCAGTAGCTTTTGATATTGAGACAACGTTTGACAATTCGCTTACACCCACAGTTACGGTATCTTCAAAAGCACCTCTCACTGTTCCTTGTGATATTTGCCACCTTAAAGTAAAACAGTTGTTTACTTTAAATTAAAGAGGTCTGACTTACTTTCTTTGTCATAATTGCTATGAGAAGAAGCATAAGAGAAGTGGTGAAGTTGTAAGTAGTTTTGTAGATCCAAAACAGTTCATAATTAACCCACAGCCTAGAGTAAAGTGGGAGGATATTTGTACTACAGCAGAGAAATTCGCACCTCGGTTACATAAAGTAAGAAAAATAAATAGAAAGAATAAGAAGGTTTAATTCTATGGAGTTTAGACAAGAATTTTTAAATGAATGTCGCAAGACAATTAAAGATATTTTAGTAGAGGGTGACTTGGAACGCCTAAAACTCGCCAAAGAGTTTCTAGGTTTTGACAATCAAGCATTTGGAGAGTTTTTAGCACCTTTGTTTAAAGAAGAACAAGAGTTGGTTTTACACCACACGTTCGCTTACTCAGAAATTCCACAAAACCTTGCAGCGGTATCTTCAGAAGACCACAACTCACTATCTGAGGGTAAAGCACCCCTTCAAGGTATAACCGTTCAACCGATGATGGTTAAAGCTGATGAACCATTAACTGAGGAGGACAAACAAGAAACTAACTACAAATGGTGTCCTCGTATCTTTTCTGAGACTTCAAGTGGAAACCTTTGTGGTATCGTACTTTTGACAGAGCGTGGTTTTGAGATTGAAGAGGTAGAGACAGGTGAGGTTTTGTATGAGGGGAATTTTAGTGTTTATAAACAGTTAGACTTAAGTAATGGTTTAGTTATTTCCTTTAGTTTGACAGGTTCTCACATTTACAATGTTTCTTGTGAATCAGAACTTAAACCTAATAACAGTATGGTTTATATTCCAGATTGTCCATTACAAAAGGATGAGCAAGGTTATTATGTGCCTACAGATTCGAAGGGTAACTCTCTTAAAGTACATGGTTCACGTTGTGGGGTTTATAATGTAAGTGATTTTGTGGTTAAACGTTATGGCTTAGCAGATGCCACTTCGGTAGATTTGGTTCTAACTGTAGGGGAAGTTCCTCGCATTGCTTGGGTACATCACAATACTCCAATGAAACCAACTTCTAAGGCGACTGAGGTAAAGTCACCAACACCTTCGGTATCTTCGCAAAAAGTGAAATCTCCTAGAACTTTTGCAAAATACGACTTTGATTTGGTAGGTAAGAAGGTTGCTATTTTGGGTTTACCTAAGTCTCAGGTTGAGCGCTTCAAGACTTTGGTTTTGAAGGAGAAAGGAGCAGAAGAACTTGAATTTATTGATTCTAGTTCACATGAAGAAACTGTAAATATACCTAATCGGTTGAAAGATTTTGATATTATTGTCGTTGTAAAGCGTTTTGTTGGTCATAGTACCATTTACCGTTTAAAAGCTATTCTAACAGGTTCTAATGCACAGATGGTAAATACCACCTCTCATGGATTAGACGCGTTGGAGAGAGCTTTGTACAGAGGTCTTAAAGGGTATCCTTCTGAGGAGGGTGCAACTGAGGTTGATTATCCTTTATTGAAAGTTTAATAGTGTTCTGTAAAAGAGTATTTTCCTGTAAATAAAATTATTGACAAAGGTAACAACTTATGTTAAAATGTACTCATGATTAAATTACAAGATATGGCTAACCGTTTAGGTGTCAGCATAAAAACGTTACAAAGATGGGATCGTGAGGGTATTTTAGTTGCTAAACGTACCCCAACTAATAGAAGGTACTACACAGAAGACCAATATTTATCTTATGTAGGTAAATCCAAACCTAAAGGTCTAATATTGGCTTATGCAAGGGTATCCAGTAGAAATCAAACAGATGATTTAACTTCACAAATTGAGTTTTTAAAGCAATTCGTAAATGCTAAAGGTGAAATTTTAGATGAGGTTATTTCTGATATAGGTTCAGGTCTTAATTATAACCGTAAAAACTGGAACAAATTACTCCTAGACTATGTTGCAAAAAGGTTTAGTAATCAAAAATTTACATTACTTATAAAGACCGATTTGTTCGATTTGGTTTTGACTGGTTTGAGCGTTTTTGTAACTATTATAACTGTGAAATTGTAGTGGTGAAAAATGAAACTACCTCACCACAACAAGAGTTAGTAGATGACTTAATTTCGATTATTCATGTATTCTCCAGTCGTATCTATAGTTTGAAGAAGTACAAGAAGGAGTTAAAGGTAGATGAGAGCTTACAAGACAGAAATAGACCCAACTCCTAGTCAAATTGAGTTGATACATAAGACTTTGGGTGTACTCGTTACATTTACAATCAATTCGTCTTTGAAAACTTAGAGAATTTAGCTTCGGATAAAGACTTTATTTCTGCTTTTGACTACTCAAAACGAGTCAATAATGACCCTAATACACCAACTTGGTTAAAAGAAGTGCCTAGTAAAGCTATAAAACAAGCGTTAATCTATGCAGATAGAGCTTTCAAAGATTATTTTTCTAAGCGTAGGGGTAAACCTAAGTTTAAAAAGAAAGGCTCTAGTGAAAGTTTCTATCTTATTGGTACTATTAAAGTTGAGCGACATAGAATATTTGTACCTGTTTTGAAGTGGATTCGATTGAAGGAGTTTGGTTATATTCCTAAGAATATCAGCTCTGTAACTATTTCTAGGAAGAATGGTAGACATTACATTTCTTGCTTATGTAAAGATGAGGTTGATGAGCGTATTCCTTTGTCTGATTACGCTATGGGTATCGATTTTGGTCTGAAAGACCAATTCATTACAGAAGATAGAGTTATTCCCTCTATCAATAAATCTTTGCGTATTAGAAAGTTAGAGCAACGTTTACGAAGAGAACAAAGAAAATTGTCTCGCAAATACGAAGCCAATATGGTTGATAAGGTTTATTATCAAACAGGTGCTAAGAAAGGTCAACTTAAATCTTACAAGTGGTTGAAACCTTTATCTGAGTGTAAGAACATTCAGAAGCAGAAATTGAAAGTTGCTCGTATTCATGAGCGTTTAACTCGTATTCGGACGGAATATAATCGAAAAGCACTGCGTTCTTTAGTTTTAGAGCGAAAACCAAGTTCTATCACGATTGAAGATTTAGCAGTGCGTAATATGATGAAAAACCGTCATTTGAGTAAAACCATTTCAAAAGCTCAGTGGTATCAGTCTCGACTTTACTTAGAAAATTTGTGTAAAAAGCTAGGTATAGAGTTGAGATTAGTAAGTAGATTTTACCCCTCTAGTAAACTATGTTCTGATTGTGGTTTTAAGTATAAAGACTTGCAACTAAATGAAAGAACTTGGACTTGTTTTTAATTGTGGTAGCAAACATGATAGAGATGTTAATGCAGCTCTCAATTTAGGACAATGTAAAGAATATACTGTACTGACTGCAGTTTAAATAGGTCACTACCGTGGGTTACACGGGAAGTTAAGCTTGTGGACTGTTATATCAAATGAGAGTAGGCTTTGTATCTCAAGATGTAAAGACAAAATCAGACAGGGTGAAGCAAGAAAATTTCTAAAAAGATTTAGAAAGGTCATGAAATATACGTTTGAGTATATTTTTGTGTAACAGCTTTTATATCGAGCCACAGAAGGTCTTTCCGCAGAGGAAGGAACTACTACAGTAAATTACCCTTTATTGTTTTAATTTAAAAGAAAACCTAAGTGGTTTTCTTTTTTTATTTTTCTTGCCAATTTTACTTTTAGACTTTTTTTCTTTTTTTCTTGACTTTTAGTAAACTTTGTGTTATAATAATAAGGAAAAATTAAAAGTATGTAGAGGATTATTCTATGGATGAAATTAAAAATAAAGGGTTAAGTCGCAGTGACTACCGCTCTCGGTATCAAATTCAAGAGTCAACCTTTAATTATTTGCTACAAAGCGGTAAGATTGGGTTAGCTTATGTACCAGAGTTAAAAATGAATGAGACGGATGAAAGTACAGGTAAGAGACACACTCGTATTCGAGGGCTTCGTTATGTAGATCAAGCTCCTTTGTCTGATGAAGAAGTAATTAAATCAGATAAGTATGTAGAAGGTAGTTCTGAAAATCAAGGGGACTCTATTGTTTCTTTGCAGGAATTATCTATGGAACTTGGAATTGGTAGACTTTCAAAAATGTCTGTTTTGGTTCATGATTTTGCAAGAGATTTAGGTGTTGAACTAATTCATTACAGTTGTTTCTATCCGATTTATTCGCAGTCAGTATTGTTAGTAGGTTTGAGTAGAGATTTGAAAGAGACCTTTTTATCATGGTGGGATAAAAAGCAGACTTCAAAATCAACTTTGTCTCGTAAAAAGAGGTCAAGAGCGCTTATTCCATTTGAAAAAGTAACCGTTGAAGTTCTATCTCGTTTATACCCATATAATGCTTTGGTAGATGCTTTAGACACAAGCTCTGAAGAGCTATTTAGGGTATCTCCTAAAAAATTCCAACATTACTTGAGCCAACACTGTACCCCAGAGGTGCGTGAAGATATTAAAGCTATATATTTAGATGGTCTTCCAGTTCTGAAGTGGGCTGAGAAACAAGGTATTACGAAAGCCGCTATGTATTTGAGACTTGAGCGTTACGCGGAGCGTTTCGCGAAAGACAAAGATAAGTTCTTGTTTGGGGAATAGAAAGTAGGGGTATCATTTGAAGAAAAAAGCAGCAAATTTAGACTTAACGAAACTTCCTTCTACACCTTTTGTGAAGGCAACACAGGCAATTAAGCAGTATTGGGAAAAGAAGATTTTAAACCATGCTTTGCGCCAACTTTACCCCAATAAAAAGTTTAGTTTAAACACTAGACTTTGGAACGATTTAGTTTTTGTGCAAGAAGGTGACACTTTAGAAATTGAGGTTAACCGGGTAGTAACGTTGAAGTTAGATCGTATTGATGTACCTGTGCAGTTGCATATTCAATTGCGAGACAATGTAGATCCAGAGTTGAAACCTTACTGGTTGAAGGGTAAACCGTTTATGTCGTTAGGTACAGAGTTTGTATTGACTGAGCGTGGTTATAGGATTCCGTTAGGCTATACAACTAAAGAAGAAATGGCTTTAACTCGTCCACTTTACACTATACATAGAGCATTATTGAAGATTCGTAAAGAACATCAATTGGTAGGGAAGGTTCAAGTAACTCGAACTGCACTAAATCAAACCATTGAGGGGAATCTTTCAACTGGTGAGTCTATTCGCTTGTTGTATTCGCAGTCTGGAGTGTTACGTGAGAAGTCAGTAAACGGTGAAGTGGTTGATGTTTATAAGAAGTTTGGTAAAGTAGATAAACCAAAGGTTATTCGAACTCGGTCTTCTAAGAAAGTAGGTTAAGGTTGAATGAACAAAAATTTACAAAGTTCTTCTTCTTCTTCGGCTTATACACTTCAAGAAACTCAATATACTCACAAGTGCAAAGATCAGTCTTGTAAAGATTTCGACTTATCACAGGAAAAGTAGGTACAGTCAGATGAGTGAAACACGTTTAGTTGTAACAATTTATGAACGTACTAAACTTTTACAAGCTTTGAAAGAGTTAGGCTTCACTTGGGTAGAAGGTGAAGGCATTTTTAGATAGGATTTTTAATTACTATGGCTCCAAACTCTTTAATTCCTACACAACGAGAAGTTACTTTAAATGTTCAGTCATCTAATCATTTCTCGAATTGGTTATATAATTTAGGTTTAGAGAGTGAAATTTACTACTTAGGCGAATCTCATTTAGGTCGAAGATTTGACACGGAGTTATTTCAAACGATTTATTCTCAGTTTGATTTAGACAATTACATTGAAAATAGTGAGCTATATGTAAGTCGTTTTGTATTGAAGGATGTTTTACGGTTTTTCTCTCAATTTACGTGGGAGCAGTTGGTTTTTATCAAAGAAGTTGAGGTATTTACGTGAGGGTTTATGTAGATTTAGATAATACGTTATTAGATTCAGCAAGTCGGTTGGTTGATTTCGAACCGACTTACGATCCAGAAAAGCAGTTGTCTTATGATTTGGAAAAGGGTTTGTTGAAGCATTTTTGCAAATCCAGAGTTCTATACATTTGGTGAAATTGAAGTTAACACAGAAGTAGTTCGGTATCTGGAGAACCTTGTAGGTTCTTATTTGGAAGATATTTGTTTTATCAGTTTGAGTCCGACTGAGGAGGTTGCTAAAGCTAAAAGACAGTTATTGACTGAGTTAGGTTACGGTTCTTCTGCCTTTATGTCTTTTTACAATCATGAGCAAGAGAGTCAAACGTTGGGGCGACTATTGAAGTCCGCTAAAGAGGGTTCAGATTCCGTAGTTTTTGTAGAAGATAATCCTTACCGTATCCTAAAGTTTCAGGATAACCAAGTTAATTATAAGGTGGTTCGTCATCCTTATACGGTGGGGCGCTACCCAAGTCATGTTTATGTAGCAAGCGCAAACTACTACAAATAGATAGCTCTTGCACAAATAGAAAGAAAATGTTAGAATTAAATAAAATTAAAAAAGCTCTACGGATTCTCGGTTTTGAGGGTGTTGTAACAGTAGAACAAGTGATGTTAAAACAGGCTTATAAAAAACGGTCTAAGGAGGTTCACCCTGATGTAGAAGGTGGGTCTCACGAAGCGTTTAAGGAACTTAAACAAGCTTATGAGTTAGTTTTAGCGTATGGTTTAGGTCAGACAATTGATTTAGTAACTAGAGAAGTTTTAGTTACTCAAGGTTCAGACTTACTGCGATATCACCTTTCAGGGTGGGAGTACGAGTGTAGGGTTTAAGAGAGGTTTTAGAAATGAAATATGTAAACAAGTGGAATTTACCACTTTTGATTTTGATGGGTACAATGGGTCTTACTGCACTTGCAGTTTTAGTGGCTTTCATTTTGCGTTTAGTTGGTGTTACAACTGTTGATATTATTACAGTGACTATTCCTCTAGGGGTAGTAGTACCTGTGGTTTTTGTTTGGTACGTTATTTTGTTCATTTATTCGAAAGTGAGTCACAAAGGCTTTTTGGATGAAAACAGTTCAGCTTATGAAAGCGACTTTGAGTCTGATGATGGGTGGGAATAATGGTATTTTTCTTGGTATATTTATTGATTGGCTGTTCAATTATGGGGTATAGTTTGTACACTGCGAAAGATATAGATACTGTTTTTTCTAAAGAGCTTGCAGACTTTGAGTTTAAAAACTTTACGCGTAACTAATTGGTTTTGAGGTTGTAGAAAATTCTACAACCTTTTCTTTATTTTCTAAAACGCACCAGATTGCCTCAGATTTAATTTTAACCCATTTTGGTATAATATGTCCAACTTCAATTTAAAACACGACACGGAGCAAATGAGAGCCATTAAATTTGATTGTAGGGAAAATGTCCTCAGTTTGGTTCTGAGAAATAAATGCGTCCTTCGAGTGCCTTTAGTGGTATCCTCATTTTCTCGACTTTTGCGTAGTTTATTTAGTTTTATCCCTTAATTCGTTTACTTAGATTTGCGAAAAGTAGTAGTTATGATTTGTCATAACTCTTTTTATTTTTTTGTCATAGCTTTTTAGAAAATGTGTCCTAAACTTAGGTCTTTTTTTGTCCTAATTTTGTCTTATTTGTCTTAAAATTTGTCATACAATTGGTTATTTTTTTGTCATAGATTTCTTTAACAGTGTCATAACTCTTTACCTATTTGTCATAGAAATAGATTTATTTGTCCTAACTTTATTTAAAAAGTGTCATAAGTTTATAAGATTTTTGTCCTAAATGTACTCAAATGTGTCATAAAAGGTTTTTATTTTTTTGTCTTAACTTTGGTTTTTAAATGTCCTATTTTTGAGGTTTGTTTGTCATAATTCTCTTACTTTCTGTCCTAATTTAGTAGTTAATTGTCTTAAAAGACCTTAAATTGTGTCATACCTTTTTTTCAAGGTTGTGCTTGATGTTTTTCTGTTTGAGGTGTTGGAACGCCCTAATTCCGTAAGGATTTGAGGGCTTTTTTTCTAAAAAGTTTGGGTTTGCTTTTGGTTGTGCAGGTCTGAGGTTTGAGGTTTAACTTTCCAAAAGCACCTCTGCGGTATCTTTGATTTTTGTTTTATTTCACTACTTGGAGGTTAGGCTTACTATTCAAGGAACACCCCAACTCCGTCTAATTCGCTTGAGTGGTTCGTTGTTTGTTTTTACATGCTTAGGTTTTCTCTCTGCACCTCTCACTTTCTTAAATAAGAAGACCGCCCAACTTCGTTGGGCTTCAGTTTTGGTTTGCAGCCTTTATGGAATAAGTTTAAATTGGGTATTGGATTGAACTTCAGTGGAGGTTATGGAACGCTCAAACTCCGATTAACATTGAGCTGATTTCGATAACCTTTTAGCGGTATCCTTAGTTCCTGTGATTTTTTAAGTCAGCTCTGGATTTTAAAAGTTGGTGAACACAGAAAATAGACTGTGCATATTAGCTTTCTAGTTTCCTTTGTTAAAAACCACTCCCAACACATCCTTTCGGTATCCTAAATTTTTCCTTTTTTTCTTTATAGTAAATACAAATAAAAACAAAAATACCTTTAATTTAGTCTAAAAAAATAATGAACTTATCCTATTTTTGATTTAGATTTTTGTACATCTATTTACTTGATTTTTAAATTGAAAATAATGTATAATAGTCTTTAGGAAATTCAGCAAGGAAAAAAATTCTAGTCATATAACTAGGATTCAGACTGAAAATTTTATAGAGAGGATAAAGTACAGAAAAAGTAGAATGATTTATTTTTGTACTTATGAAGTAAATCATAAAATAGTAGTTTTTTTGTGGTTTTTTTAACTTTTATGAGTAAAAAAAGAAACCGATTTTTTTAATACTATAAGTCAGATTTATTCTGATATTGCTTTTATTCCAAACACGATTGGAAAAATAATAAACACATCCCATCGAACTCTGTCTTACAAACCTTAGAGGATTTGCAGTTTGCAGGAACTCTTGTTGACTTTTTGAAAAGTGGCTCCTATCTAAATTTGAGCAAGTCTAATCAAGAAAGTACGTTGAGTTTACTGTCTTTGTATCGATCAGGTTTGAACCGTCAACAGTTAATTGACTTGTCAGGTTTAACTTCTCGTCAAATTTATTACGCAAGTCTTAAAGTAGAAGAAAGTCTTGAATCTCATTTTCCGACGGGCTTATTGAGTCTATGGAAAAACCGTCAGTTTCAAGTGATTAAGGAATATTTGCAGGTCAATTCTGATGGACTTTCTACTATTATAGAAGAAATTTCAGAGTTCCCTTTAGTGAAAGTAGCTCCAAGCTTACTAAGTCAACGTACAAGTGAGCTTTACCAAGTAGATTTGATTAAAGAGAAATCCAAAGAAGAGACTGTAGAAGCTCTTGTAAAAGTCTTAGAGATAGAGAAACAAGTTAAGCAGATTTTTACTTGAAAACCCTCAAAGATATTAAGGTTTGGGGTTCTCTCTCGCGGTATCTGACTTTGAACAAAACTCTCCCTGCAGATTTGGTTTTGGAACTTCAAAAGAAGAATTTTCCAAACTATACTACTGTTGAGTTTGAGAAAATAGAGGGGGTTTAGATGGTTGATAAATACACGATAGATTCTCCCTATAAGGCTTTGTATTGGTCGTTCTATAACATTGCTTATAGTGAAATTTACAAGACCATACCAGAGTTCATACCTACAGTACCGTTTGAACCAAGCGCCCTTAGTAAGTTAGATGGGTATCCGTATGTAAGCTTGGCTTCTGCTCGTAGATTGATAACCTTAAAAGAGACAGTAGCAGCAGTTCCTCCTAGTTATGATTACCGTCAGCTCTTAGCTCACTTTGAGACAGTTGTAGAGCAGTTTAGAGTTTCAAATACTTCCTTTGTTATCACTGAAGAGAATTATTCTTATCTAAAGCCTAGTAACTTCCCTTACCAACTTTCTTATAGCTTGGTGGTCTTGTGGTTTGCGATTTACTTAGATGTGATTGTAGGAGACTTTCATTTGAGTGTGAAGGGGTTGTCTTCTGAGCTTGCTGAGTCTAGTATTCTTTACTATTTCAAACTCTTTGAGTATTTACCTTTGGATTATGATTTGAGTGCCAAAGATGTTGATACTATTAACAGTCAGCTTTATGTTGAAATGGCTCGTTTTCATGGATACATGAACAAGGAAGTTCTTCCTATCTCAGAGAAACAGAAGCTCTTCAAAGAACAAGGGTATCAGGAAGGTTCGATTGTTTTTCTTTATGAAAAAGGTTATGTAGCAAACGAAGAGGTTCGCAGCAGTAAAGGTACAAACAAGTTTATTCAAAAGGTTCATTTAGCTAAGATTACCAAGGTCACAACCACAGAAGTGCAGTTTCATACTTATAACTTCTATAAGACTAGAGAGGGTTTGTTAGAGGATTTTGAAAGTCTCCCAGAGTCTATTCAAGACTTGTATGGTAGTTATGTTGAGTTTCTTGAACCTTCGTTAACTGTTAGTCGAGTAGAAGTCGGTTGGGACACTTTGGGGGTCAATTACGCTCAAACCAACAACTCGGTTTACGCAGAGCATTATTTCATTACTAAGGTTGAGTCTGTCTATTCCGTTCCAATTACGGTTTTAAATGACAATTTGCACTATGAAACTACAGTCTTACCGATTGAAGTTGCTACTCTCTTCTTGTTACTGTCTTATGATGTTCCATTTGATGAAGAATTGTACGAAAAGCATTATTCCGTAAAGGTTTCGCAAATTAGAGAGAGGGTATTTTTTTACACCTCGCAACTGGAGGATAAGTTAGGTTATGAAATACGTGACTTTTGTAAAGTTAAAGAACTTCACTAGGAAAAGAGGTTGTTTAGATGAAAGATACCTATAAATATAAAGTAGAAATAGTAGATGATGGGTTGGAGCGTACGGTCTCTTGCGTAAACCTTTTTAAACATAGGCTCTATAGAGGTTTGGTTCAAACAAGAGGTAAAGGTCATTACACGTGTTTATTTGAAATTTTGACTTACCCTTTGTCTTATAAGAAGAACAAATTAGCAACTTACTATAACCACTTGATACGAAAGGATTTATTTGACCTTACTGAACTCTCTCATGAGGGTATCGCATCACTTCGTGAAACTTACCCTTTAGAATTGTTACATCAAGCTTTTAAAGTAGCAGTTCCAGAGCTATACTTATATAACAAGAGAATTTCTTCGGATAAGTACAAGATTTTAGTTTCCAATTACTTGGAGTTAGAAGAGAATTACATAAGGCGGTTAGAGAGTTTTAACGAAAAGCTTTTAAAAATGGTTTTAATTGGTTGCATTGCTTTTTTTCAAATTAAGTTTCATTATATGAAATTATATTAAACCTTGCTATAATTAGGTTTTTTTCAAACTGGTTGGAGGGTTTCCCTATCCTAGTTTGTGAATTTCTCTCAACTAAAAATGTTGCTTTCTCTTTATTTACATTTATTTGAGTGATTGCCAAGGTTTAAATCGCTTGGTACGATTGGTTTTCAAGATTTTTTTACCAACTTGGTAAGAGGGTTTCTAACGACTCTTCTTAATTTTTTTCTTATCTTAAAAGAAGTGGAGAATTAAAAAAATTTGTACTAACGGGGTTGAAACTTCTTGTTATACAAAGGTTTGAAGTCCGTTTCTCAACAAATTGAAGAGGGTATCTTTTCACACTTCCAAAATTATTTACCGAACTTGCTACTTAAAAAGTCAAAAAAATTAGTGGAGATAAACTTGAAACACCTTGGTACACAAGAGATTACACCTTATTTGCAACAGCTACCAAGAGGGTATCTAACATAAAAACCTAAATTTCGATTTTTCAAATACCAATTTTGGGTGAGTTTTTTTCAATTTAAGACCCCTATTTTTTTCCAAAGAAAATGAGTCGAGTCCTTATTTCACAAGCGATTTCACCATTTCCCTCCATAAAAACAAGTAAAAATCTTGATATAACAACCTCTTGGTGGGTATCTATTCAATACTACAGAATTTCACTTTATCCGAGCGTTACTTGGCAATAAATTGCCAATAATCGGAGATTTGATTTTTCTCTTTTTTTCCTTTTTTTATGTCCATTTCAACATAAACTAAAAAAATTTAGATTTTAATTATACAGACAAAAAAATTAGACTGTTTTTCAGTCTCACTATATAATAGTAGAAAGTTGGTAAAAATGTATCAATCAGCACTCGACAATCTCAGTAACGACAAGGGTTTTGCTAGTGTAAAACCTAGTGCAAATTCAGAGCAACAACCTACTGAGGAACAACTTTATGAAGAAAACATGAAGAAATACTTGGAGTTGGTCGCTTCTAAAGGTTACAACTTAGAGGAGCTAGAACCTATTATCCGCTCTGAGGGTCGCACAGAGTTATTTGCGACTGCGGGTTCAGGTAAGTCAACCTCTATTTCTTTGATTTTAGCAAAGGATAAAACGATTGGAAGACTTTCCCCAGCTAAAAGAGGAAAGAAAGTCGCTTGGGTCACAACCTTCTTGAGTAAGGGAGCAGAAGAAATTAAACAAAACGTAGAGCGCACTTTCGCTAAGTTAGGTCTCACAAGTGTATCCACTAACGACATTACATTTAGCACTTTACAATCAGAGTTCTTTGAACTTTTGCGACTTCGTGGGTTTAATTTAACAGATAAGTCAAAATCGGACTATATTCGCATGTTAGACTCGGGTGGTGGAGATGAAGAAAGCTCTCGCATTTTCAATGCGATTATGGGTCGTCTTTTCCGTAAGCATGATTTAGGAGAAGAGGGTAGCAACTATGTTTCTCTTCAAGACAAACGCGACTTAGCTGCTATTATTTCAAATTACCGTAACTGCTCTATTTCTGATTACCAATTTGGGGAAGCAGCCGACACGGCAAAGCGCTTAAATCTCCCTAGAAATTTGCTTGATACAGTTGTAGCAGATTACCAAGAATTAAAGACTGCAATGAATGTCATTGATTTTGATGATTTAATGTCTCTCGTTTATGATTATATGGTTGTTGAAAAAGAAGACGATCCAGTTCAAACGGCTTGGGTCAACTTCTACAAAAACCGCTACGAATACTTTATGCTCGATGAAGCGCAAGATATGTCTGAGTTGCAGTACCAAGTCTTGAAACCGATTTTTGAGAATTGTCCACGTGTTGTTATTGTAAAGTGACCCAGATCAGTCGATTTATGGTTTCCGTGGTTCAAATCCAGAAGTCATGGAGTGGTTCGATAAGGAGTACAAACCTACGAAGTACCCACTTTCGGTATCCTACCGTTGCCCTTCAAATATTTTGAACCCAATTACTAAGTCAATTGAAAAGAACTCAAACCGCTATGAACATTCTCTTCGTTCTTTTAAAGAAGGTGGGGTTTTGGAAGCTTACCACTTTGACTCCGTAAAAGATATGGCTGACGCTTCTTTGCAGTTGATTGATAAGTATTTAGCAGAAGGAAAAACAATTTCCGTTCAGTCACGCGTTAACTTCACTTACTCTCCGTCTTCTATTCTTTATGCAGTCAAGCGCCAAGGAGACTTCAACTTATTAGGAGACGTAAGAGATTTCAACACGGCTCGGTATAAAAAAGTTTGGAACCTCATTGAGTTGGTGCGTGGTCGTGGACTGGTTGATATTAAGAACAACTTGAAAGTGTTAGCACCGGAGTTAAAACCTTGGGAAGCTAAGACATTAGCAGAGCGTTTAATGAATGCTATCCCAGAAAACAAAAATGTCTTATTCTCAGACAACTATGGATTCTTTGATTTTATCGCTAGTGAATATAGTCTTAAGTCATTGGCGACTTTGGTTGATAAATTGAGAAAGACTTATGGGGCAGAGTTCCCCGGAGAGATGGTTCTATTTAAAGAACTGTTAGCTCATGTTCTTTATTGGGGTGAACCAGCAAATGCAGAGGTAGTTGGGACTATTTCAACTTTGGCAGAAGAAAGTGATACAGTCACAGATTTCTTTAGCAACATGGACTTTATCAACAATAAAATCCGAGAAGCAAAACGAGGTGGAACTTCACTATTAACCTTTGCAACTCCGTTTAGCTTTAAAGGTCGTGAAGCCAATGTCAATATTATTTTTGATGATTCTGACGGTGTCTTTCCTTATACATTAAGTGGCGAGTTGAGTTATGAAGAAGAACGTAGGGTTCACTTTGTAGCAGGTACACGTGGTGATGAAGTTACGATTTACCTCACTCGTAGAGGAAAAGCTTCACCATTCTTGAAAGAAATGAATGTTCCAATAAAAGCGTGGACTCCACTTGACGGAGTGGTACTAAATGGTGTAAAATTAAAGGAAGAGTTGAGTTTGAAAGAACGAATGCAAAAAAAGCCAAGGTCGAAGAACAACTTGGAGCGTTTACCGATTTTAACTTTGAACTTTAATTTTTAAACGATTGTGTGGTAAAGACTTTGAATAATAAAACATCTTTAGGACTTTCCTTTTTCGATTTGCAGAAAATGGATATAAACCAAAACGTGAAGGATGAGTTAACTCTCGGTATCCTTCATGGCTTGGATTTGACTTCTTATGTGACGAGTGATAAGGTAGATTTTGAGTTATTACGAGCTATCCGCTTGTGCTTAGAACATGAAGTACCTTTGTCTTTCGTTGATGCTAATTTAAATAAAGATATTTTTGATTCCTCTGTACCGTTTGTATAGCGCACATAGAACAGTTGAGTCTAGTGGCTTAAGTAAATATTTCAACTCAATTACCTATGAGTTAATGTTAGAGTCTCGTACGTTAGGGGTTCTGGTTGATTTAGCTTTAGAAAACGTAGATTTTTCTATGGTTGACTTTACATTCATTCCATTAGCAACAGTAGATGTATTTGCTTCTGCATTAGCGCAAGGTGTTGAGATTTCTGACTTGCAAAACAGCCGAGCGGTATCTGATAAAGACTACTTAGATTTTTTGATTTCACTGCGTTTGGCAGGAGTGGACATCTCTCCATTTTTGGAAGGTTCTTGGTCTGAAGAGCAGGTTCTTGCGATTTTGAGAGGTCGTTTGAAAGTTTCGGTGGTAGAATTTATCACTCATTACATCAATGAGAATTTTACTGCAGGTCAGATTGAACAATGTTGGAGAGCTTCTGATTTTGGTTGTTTAAGTTTGGTTTGTAGTGTAGATAAAGACGGTTTTCCGCTTTATAATGAGTATCAAATGTATCAAATTGTCGAGGGTGCTAGGTTTAATTTAGATTATCGTTTATATGCAGACCCTTCACTAAATGACTCAGAGATGGCTTTAGCTCGGACTGAACTATTTAAGAAAGCTGATGAGACTAAAAGAGGAGCTTTATCAAGTAAGATTAAGTCATATAAACCCAAGGGTGCATTTTGGTGATGTTATGGGTAATATCGATGTTTACCTTTATGGGTTGTACGTTTTTTTCTTTGGTACTTCCTATTTCGTCTAGGGGTATCCTTTGGTTTGAAGGAACTTGGTTTGTTCGAGAAAGTAGTTAATAAATATCTTATGAGAAACACCCATTTGATTGGCGCTTGTGTATGTTTGATAAACCTGTCTGCATTATGGTTGATTGCTTTGGTTCAATATTTTACAGTTTAAATAGGAGAGTTAAACTCTTCTCTTTTATTTGACAAAACTACTATTTTTTGATATAATAAAAGAAAATAAGTGAAATGATAAGTAGGTGGTTTTAATGTTTCAATTGATTGAAGATTTGAAGCAGAAGTACAAATTGAAGTTTAGTGGTGATTTCGAAGAATTAACTGAAGGTGAAAAGTAAAGTTATTCGGTATCATTCTAAGGTTCCTGAAATTGGTACAGTCTCTTCTCGTTTGTTGAATAAAGAAGTTTGCGTAGCTGATTTGTTGAGTTTTTTAGAATGTTTATCTTTTAGGGAAGAGACTTTCATAAAAATGGCGAGTTAGTAATAGTTTTAACTAAAGTACCTAAAAAAATAATAAAGATAAGGAAAAGTGGTGGAAATAATGCCAGCATTAGATAAGGATATTTATAGAAAAATTAAAGCTGAGGCAGATCGTGTTTCAGCTATTATGGATGACTTAATCGAAGGTCGAATTAGCGCCAGTCAAGCAGAGGTGCGTTTGGGTGCTAAATACAAAGGATTAGCAACTCGAAAGAGCAAAACAAAAGAGAATTGGGTATCTGAGCAATTGGTTGCTCCTTTAACGGAAACACAGGTGTTAAATACTAAGCTCTTAAAAGGGTTGCAAAACACTGCCTTTGGTTCTTTATGTTCTATGTTATTTGGAAATGAACCGATTAAACGCTTAAATGAAGTCTTTTTTACTGGATTTTTACCATCCATTAAAAAAGCGCTTCAAGAGGTTTCTGAGGAAGAACGTACTTGGTTTGAGTTTTACTTTAAAGGAAGTACGTGGTTGCATTGTACTACGTCGGGTGACTTCTTAGAACAGGTTTCTCATATAAAGCTAGTTCCTCCAACCCGCTATGAATTTGCTCGCAGTTCCATTTCTACTTTATTAGGTCTTTTGACTGCCAAGTGGTATGTTCATAGAGGTGTTGTTTGCTTGTATTCTAATAATGATGTCTTGAAAGCACGTTTAAACTTTGAGAGATTTGTTTTAAGTAAAGATTATAAACTTTTTTATACGAAGGTGCGTACGGATAAAGGTTTTGAGCCTAAACTGACAGTTGATGTGTTACCTAAGAAGGTTTGTAACCTGTTAAAAGAGAACGGAATTTATTTACTAGATGATGTTCGTGCTCGTACCCCTAAATCGATAAGAAAAACTAAAACGGTTTAGGTTTTTGGTTCTTTTGTGAAGTTAGGTGCAGTTATGGATTTATTGGGGTATCCCTTTGATAATTGGAAGCGGGTTCGGTAATGTTACAGTTAAAGAAACAGGTTAAAACAAAACGAGTTTGTTTAAAGATTTGCTTTCTCTATCTTTGGTTGAACATAGAGATGAGTTCTTTCACGGGGAGACTTTGATTTGGAGAATACGTGAGTGTCCTAGTGGTTTAATGTTTCAGTTTTTCGGATGGTGTCATAAATGTTTTGAAATTGGAAGAACATGGTGCCCATTGGTTTCCTAATGAGAAACAAACCACTGTGGTATCTGATTCAAATGCTTTGAAACATCGCGTTAAAAAGAAAGTGATTTCATGTTATTATACGAAAGTTGGTAAAACAAATGCAGTTAAAATATGAGGACTACACAGAAGATTTAGATTTGTTAGATAGCTTAAGTAAAGATTTAGTTTCTTATTCTGTCGCTGCAAGAGATTCTAAAAACACAGTTATATACACGTGCAAGTCTTGTACATTCAGTTACATTTGCTGAGACCTTTATTTTAATTCGTTTAAATGAGGGTTCGAATATTGTTTTAAATATAAGTGAAGATGGAGTTTCTTGGGTTGAACCTAACATTAAATTGAACTTAGGGGAACTTTTGGATAGTTCTGTTGTTCTTTCGGATTTGGAAAAACAAAATCGTTCCTTATTTATACAAATAACTGTGAGGTTAAATAAATGAATGTATTAGAATTATTCGCAGGAGTAGGGGGTTTCCGGGTAGGTCTTGAGAAAGCAAGTCCTACTTTTAAAACTTTGTGGTCGAATCAGTTTGAACCATCGAGAAAGTCGCAAGATGCTTTTGAGGTTTATAATTACCATTTCCCAGACAGTGAAAATTGGAACGAAGATATTTCTTTGATTTCTGACGAGCGCTTTTTCGGCTTTTAAAAAGGAAAGGTAGACTTGATTGTAGGTGGGTTTCCTTGCCAAGATTACTCGGTAGCAAGAACTAAGAAAGATGGGCAGGGTATCAAGGGTAAAAAGGGAGTTCTATTTTGGGAAATCATTAGAGCCACAAAACTCTCCCAACCTAAGTATTTACTCCTTGAAAACGTAGATCGTTTGTTAAAAGCTCCCTCTAAGCAACGAGGTAGAGATTTCGCTATTATGCTAAGAGCCTTTGCAGACTTAGGTTATGGAGTCGATTGGAGAGTTATTAACCCTGCAGATTATGGTTGGTGTCAGAGAAGGAAACGTGTCTTTCTCTTTGTTTATCGAAACGATACAGATTACTTCAAGCAACAACAAAGTTTAGAGGATTTCGGAGTAGGTACTAGTGGTATCTTTGAGGAAACTTACCCAACTAAAGATGAGGTTGTAAAAGATAGAAGTCGTTCCTTTGCATTACCAGAAGACATCGTAGAGGTCCCAGATTTGTTCTCTATGAACTTTTGGAACGCTGGTAGCATGATAGAGAGTCGAGTAGTTACAAAAGAGCTAGAGCCTTGTTATGATGGTGCTTACTTGTGCTTAAAAGATGTGTTAGAAAATCCTTCTGATTTACCAAAGGAACTTTATTTGTCTGATGACAAAGTAGATAAGTTCCGTTATTTGAGAGGTGCGAAGAAGTTTGAGCGCACCAACTCTGAGGGTTTCACCTATACTTACTCAGAAGGAGCGATGTCTTTAGTAGATAGCGCAGACTTACCGTCTCGTACTTTGTTGACTTCTGAGGGTTCTATAAGTCGCACCACTCATTTAATTGAAGATGAGAAAGGGTATCGTCTCTTAACCGCACTTGAAACTGAGCGTTTACAAGGTTTCCCGGACAACTGGACTAAGGTTAAACTCAGTAAAGGAAAAGAAGTAGTGGTATCAGACACTCGCAGAAAGTTCTTTATGGGAAATGCCTTGGTTGTTGATGTTGTTGAGAGTTTGGGTATATACATTGCTTATAGCTTAAATTAGTGAGGTAAAATTATGGCAAAGCGGGTTTATGAGAGAAGAAAAGAAGTATATCTCGTTGAGTTCTACGGTGATTGTCATGTTTAGTAATTTTGTTAGTATGAAGTTCAAGTTAGCTTACTTCTTTTCTTCTTTTACATTGTTGTATATACCAAGCTTGATAGTGATTACTCTAACTCAATTTGGTGTTGTAAATACTACCAATTCAGAGGGTGTATCTTTAGTTTTTTTATCTTGTTGTTTGTACTTTCTGTCTTATCTTTAATTTATGTTAAACTTAAAATTTCGGAAGATTGAAAACATGTACGAATAAATTCAACTGTTTTCAATTTACACAAGCCGAAGTATGTCTATTGGTGGAGTAGTAGAACTTTTTATTTATCCCTTTTCTTAGGGTTTATACTATTTTTTTATTCTTACCTAATTTATGGTTAAATTTAAGTTTGATACTGTTTATCCAATTGGCACTTGGTTATTACTTCAATAAGAAGTCTAAATTTCTACTTAACATCCCTTTGTTATTATTAGGGTGAAGTGTTGCTTGTAGATAAGAGTGAAACTCATAAATTGTTGATGTTTATATCCTATAAAGATTTAAAGAAAGTTTATAAGGAAGAGCCTACTTATATTCAATTAGGTGAGACTGAAAATTTTAAACTTGGCATTTTTGCTACAGAGAGATGAAAGAGAGGTTTATAACTTGGAAACGAAAGAACACTTTAATAAACGCATGATTGCAAGAGTTCGTAGAATTTTTAAAGGAAACTGAGCAATACAAAACAGACTTACTACGTGCTTTATGCGAGCAGAACGGTATTATCATTCAAGCAAACAACCGTAGGGTTGTAAATACAGACTACTTAATTAGTAGAATTGAGGATGAAGATATTCCTTTTACTTTTAAATATAGTGCGAACAAAACTTATGTTTTTGGAGATTTGCTAGTTAGTTTAGTTGAAATTCCTAGTTATAGTTATTTTGTGGTATCTCTAAAACCTCCAGTTTTCGATTTAGAGGAGTGGGTTTCACATTATGAACCATTAGAGTCCTTCTTAAACGGCTTTGAATCTAAACGTAATAGATAACTGAGGGTTTAGTGATGATGACTTGGTACGAATTTATGATTAACGCAGTTAAAGAGTCTCGACATAATGCTCGACATTGGTTTCGTTACTTACGAAAAGTGATTTTTGAAGAGTACACTTATTTAACAGATGAGGACATTGAAAAATTGCTTACTTCTGATGAGTTGACTGCTTTTCAAAAGGTAAGTTTAGAGTTTGCAGTACAACAAGGTTCTCCAACTCATGAGCATGTGGTATCCTTGAACCAACCAGCTAAAATTGATGAAGTAAGAAACTTAATGGAGCAGTACAAGTATGGATAAAAGACAAGTTGCCTTTGAGCTTTTAAACGAGGAACTAGCAAAAGAAGGTCTGAATTTAGCGCTTATTTGTGTCGGTGGGTTTGTTTTGGAGCACCACGGTTTGCGCTCAACACAAGATGTTGATGCTTTTTATAGGGAAACCCCTAAAGTAAAAGGAAATTATTTATAGTGTGGGACAACAACTTGGTTTAAATACCTCTGAGGAGCTTTTGGTTAAATAATAGCGTAGCAAATTTAAACCCACAACCACCTTTTTGAATTTTTGTGAGGTCTTGTATTCTTTTAAAAATTTAACTGTCTACACAGTTTCACTAGATTACCTTTTGGGAATGAAACTAACAAGCGCACGTGAGCAAGACTTGAAAGATGTAGGTGACATTATCAAATACAAAGAACTGCAGTCTCCTATTGCCTTATATAAGTTTTTGAAGAAAAATGGTTTTAATACCGTAGATTTAACTTATGTTTTGGAAGGGTTCAACTTAGCTTATGGTATGGAGTGGTTGCGAGATTTCTTTGAGAAACATCAAGAAGAGTTAAGAGGGTATTATTGAGGGGGGTTTTGAGTTTGGAAACTATAACATCAACACTAAGAGTCTTAGGTAGCACCACGGTAGTAGGTGCAGACAGAGAACAACATGATTTCTACGCAACTGAGCCGAAAGCAGTAGAATTATTACTTAATGAGGAGCAATTTCAAAAGGATATTTTAGAGCCTTGTTGTGGGTTGAGCCATATAGCTGATGTACTGAAAAGTAGAGGGTATCAGGTTAGAACTTCTGACTTGATAGATAGAGGTGTGAGTGATGTTACAAAGGATTTCTTTGATTACCGATTTTGGATGGGTGATATCGTAACAAATCCTCCGTACTCTCAAGCTGTAGAATTTGTGGAACATAGCTTGCGGATAACAAACGAAGGTGCTAAGATTGTTATGTTCCTTAAAATTCAATTTTTAGAGGGGAAGAAACGTAAAGAGTTCTTCAAACGCTTTCCACCTAAGTACAGTTATGTAGCAAGTAGCAGACTGAGATGTGCTAAAAATGGTGAATTTGACAAATATGGTAGTTCTGCAGTTTGCTACGCTTGGTTTGTTTGGGAAAAAGGGTTTTCAAGGGGAACCCACAATTCGTTGGATCAATTAGTTAGAAAGAAAATAGGTAAACAAATATGAATAACACAAGTACAAAATTCTTAGTAGACATCACAAACTTTATTGTAAACAATTTTAAAAATCACCGAATTTGGAACGTAGAAATTACTTCCCCAGAGTCGTTTGATGAGAGCGCAGACGGTTTTGCTAAACATGGGATTGTAGAAGTAAGTGCAACTGACGCTCAAGGTAACTGGAATAGTCACTCCTTTGTCTTCAATTCCCCGGAAAACGTAGATGAGGAAATAAAGAGTTACTTTACAAACCATACCTTTCCTTTATTTGTAAATACTGCAAACACGCTTTTGTGGGAAGAGTGAAGCTCTTAGGGTATCCTCGTATTTTGAGGGTACTTTTTCTTTGTCTCAATTTAAGTATTTTTCGTCTTAGTTTCATTAATTTTTAGTCTTAATTCGATTTGATTAAGTCATATTCTCAACTAATTTTTGTCGTACTTTTTATATTTAGTTGTCTTAGTTCTTAATTTCTTGTCATACACTTGTCATAAAAATTTGCAAAAAAACCTTGAAGTTTTGCTATAATAGACCTACTAATTGGTGAAAGGAGCATTAGACGATTGGATTTAAAAAATTACACCTTACGAGGTGTGGATTTAGCTAAACAAGTATTAGCAAATGGTTTAGCAAGAGGTTATCCGATAGTTCTGAAAGGTGACCCGGACGTTGATGGTCTTATGGCTTGGTTTGTAGGTGCTAAGATGTTGCAGAAAGCAGGTTATTCTTTCCATTCTTGTGTCAACACAGATAGAAGACACGGTATTGTAGAGGAAGAACTTGTTAAAAAAGAGCGTAGTTGGGATATATACGACTACTATATTCCTACGGAGTACCACCAAAATGAAATTATCATTAATGTGGACTCATCTCTTTCAGCTGAGGAGATGTTACAGTTAACTCAACAAGGAAACTTTGTTATTAGCTTAGACCACCACGAAGTTGAAAGCAATCCTATGTTTCCAAATCAGCAGTATTGGTCTACCACAGAGGAAGCCAGAGAAGGGGTATCCCTCATTGGCGAAGCGGTTTTAATCAACAACCAATATAGTTTTGAACCAGAAGAATTAAGATTTTGGTCTGGAACAGGAGTTGTTTTAAACGCTTTATCGAAGATTTTAGAGGTTGAGATTGAGACAGAGTGGGTAAACTAACCATTTACGCAAATATAGAAAATAAAAAATTAGTTTTCTATAATTTATGTAACAATGACAAATAGAAAGCCCTGCACATTCCGTAAGGAGTGTGTATCATAACAAAAGTTAAACCGAGGAATTACCTTAAAGTCTGTTTGCCACAACGTAGGATGAAAATCCAAGCGTGAAGGTAGCGAAAGCAGAAAGAAGAAACAGGATGTTGATACAGTCTAGTAGCTGACACAAAAGTGAACGATTGTAAAGCTGAAATAAAAGCTAATTAGTGTCTAGTAAAAAGAAAAAATAGTGACTGCTAGAAAACGTTAGTGCTAAGTCAACGGTAACAAGGGTAAGTTTCGGTAGGAATATCCTAAGTCTCAAAGAAGATAAGGATAACCTCCAACGACTATCTCCTGAAGGGAGAGTGAATTAACACTAAGCTGATAGTATATCAGTGAGTAAAGCCACAAGCTAATGGTGGAAGAAAAATATTTGGTTTGATTGCTCATTAAAGTTGTGTTAGAGTAATTTAGATTGACATATAGTCTGCGCACGTTCTGTAATGGAAGTGACTAGGAAGAGACCTAGCGGTTAGGGGTTGCGCCTTAACGGAAACTGTCAAAAGTACGAAAAGCACATTGAAAATTGAATAACACGATAAAAACAGTTGCATTAAAATCCACAATATGATACAATAGGTTTATCAAATGTTTAAGGAGAAAGAAAACATGACAGGAAGACCTAAATCAAAACGTGGAGTAAAGGTACATACGGCATTTAAAATTTACCCAGAGGATAAAGTAAGAGCACAAGATATGGCTGAGAAACTAGATATTAGTTTATCATCTTACATTAACAAAGCGGTATTGGAGAAATTAGCACGTGATGAGAAGTCAGAAGATTAGATTAAAACCAACAAAAGACCAAGAACGTCTTATGTGGTGGTATAGTAAGGTGGCACGCAATTATTGGAACCTTTTAGTTGATATTGATAAGCGCAATAACATAGGTGAGTTTGATGAAATTTTAAGTAATAATGGTAATAAAACCTACCACTCAAATTTCTATGATAGGGAGATTTATCATCTCAATCAGTCTGATTACACCAATCTTGCTAAAATCTTTATTGCTAAAGATTCTGAAGAAGATAGTGAAAAGTGGTCTTGGTATTATCAACCTAATCAGTCTTTCATTTATAACTTTCTTGCTAGGGAGTTAGTAAAGATTCGTAGACAAAACAAAGGAAAGTTGAACTTTAGAAGTGTTGATAAAATTCAACCAAATTTCAATGTTCGTTGTGATACTTTCCCTAGTAAGAAACGCCCAAGTCGTATTTATCTAAAAGATAATGGTAAACTTCAAATACCAACTATCGGAGAAAATGCATTTTTGGTTCCATTAGACAAGGTTTCGATTTATCTTGTAAGAAACAAGTAGCTAATATTTCGTTTGACGGAAAATATTGGTACTTATCCTATGTTGAAGATGTTGAAAACCAAGTTGCTGATTTACCTGATTACACAGACGGTGTAGGAATCGATTTGGGTATTAAAAACCCTTGCAACCGTTTCTGACGGCACAACTGTTCCAAAACATCAAGACTTTTAGAAGAGTTCGTATCTTGAACAAGCGCTTAAAAACGATTACAACGTAAAGTTTCTCGTAAATACTTTATCAATAAATGCAACAAACACAATAAAACAAAGAACATTATTAAGCTAGAAAGAGAAATTAAATTGATACACCGTTCACTAAGGAACATCCGTATCAATCATATTCGTAAATTTGTCTCAGAGTTGGTTAAAAAAAGCAACCACAATATATTGCAATCGAGGACTTGAATGTAAAAGGGATGATGAAGAATAAATATCTTGCAAAAGATATTGTGAATTGTTCATTTTACACTATCAGAGAACATCTTATTAGAAAGGCAACTGAGCGCCATATAGCAGTTCGTTTGGTAGATAGGTTCTACCCTTCTAGTAAGACTTGTTCCTATTGTGGCAGTTACAAAAAGGACTTGAAACTCCGTCAGAGAGTTTACCATTGTGATAACTGTCAAGAGAAAATAGATAGAGACTTCAATGCTGCAATAAACCTTGCAAATACTGACAAATATGTTCTAGCTTAAATTTTATTTTTGTTTTTATTACCTTTGAAAAACTAGAGGAAAATAGTTTTTAGTGGTAGGTTAGCCGTAAAAGCCGAACCACTTAAATATAGACGCCCTGAAAATTATGAGTATATCAAACGAAGAGTAGCTTTGGCAAAATTTGGCTCAATATGGGAATGTCAATCGTGTTATTCAATTTTTGATTTTTCGCACTTTTGACTGACGGTAGCAATGCATGGTGTTACTTTGCTCTCTGATGTACGAGACATTGAAAACCCTTTAGCTAGAGAGATTTTAAAGGTTACATTTGAAACACCTTTAGTTCAACTGCCAGTATTAAGGAAATTAGTTCATGTGTGTCAAGCAGAAGTTCCCACTACGTTTCAGAGATTTCCCGAAAAGTTAGATAGAACTTTCGTAGACTTTAGCTTGTCTCCTTACATTAACGCTTCGTATCAGTTGAATTTGAGTGAGTATTTGTTCAGATTGTGTATTCAAACAGATTTCTTTTATTCACTTCCAGCCAAGACTATACGAACTCGTATTTTGAACCACATGAAAGATTACTTGAAGGTCACAGAGCTTGAACATTTGGTTATTTTAGCTATTGATGTAGCAGAAATACCAGAGACCTCAGACTCGAAAGAGTACAACTTTAAGTACACTTCTTTCCTTGGTTTAATTGCAAACCAGTATTTGAGAGACTTAGGAAAAACAGTCTTGATTGCAGCAGTTGAGAAAGGGAATTGGCTCAGAGGTTCGGTTCGTGGTTTTCATTCGGACGTAGAGTACAGAGAGTTTTTTTGAACGTCACAACTTTGATGCACAAGGTCACAAAGGGGCTTTTGGTTTAGTGTCTGTAAAGGGTGCTATAAACTTCCCTCAGCTAGATAAAGACCTCGGTATCCTCGAAGAAGGCGCAACTCAGCTAGGTTTGAACATTCATGTAATGTCGAATTTGTTAGCGAACTTTGATAAATTGAAAGAATTAGCTTATGAAAATGAGTTTTTATTGAGTTCTCACTTCCATTCTATCTCATACAGTGGTTTAGCTTATTCTACTTTTACAGAAACGGCTAAAAAACGAGGTTACGAAGTAGACGGTATGTTTGTAGACTCCTTCGATAAGGAGTTGAACCCTAAGAACGCTTTGATTGTGCCATATTTATATGGCGATGAATTGAAATTGATATTGAGAAAATAACTATAGAGGTTTATTTTTCAAATTTTTTTGAAAATTTCCTTTGATTCTAAGGTTTATTTTTCACACAACAAGAAATAGAAAGAAAAAAATGGTAAAAACAATGACACAAGTTAAATTGATGGTAGATTTGGGTAACTCAGAAACACGCGCAGTAGCGCAGATTGTAGAAGAGGGTATCGTAAAGCACACTCGTGGTTATTTACTTGATAATCACTTTGTAGTAGAGAATTTAGCAACTAAAGAGATGTATTCTCCTTATATTCAGTCTGAGGACTTCAGTAAGTTAGACTCTAACATTCTTGAAGTGTCTCTACAAGCAGGAGATAAAAAAGTTGATAAATTGGTGTTGTGGGGAGATTTAGCAACTGCAAATTTACCTAAGAAATTGAGAACACCAGTAAGTCATCTAGCAAAAGCTAATAACATGTTGAATTATGTTGTTCTCATTAACTTGATGGATAAAGTTTTAGATTGGGTTAATATGATTTACCAAACTAGTTCAAAACAAGCTTTATCTAAAGAAGTTCAATTTGATTTAGCGGTATTAACTCCTCCAGCTCAAGTAAGCTCTGCTCGTACTATTTTTGAGTCTAATTTAGTTCGCACATTTACTTATAAGAATTTGTATGATAATGAGGAGTTAACTTTAAATGTAAACTCGGTTAAGGTTTTACCAGAGGGTTATTCGTCATTTTACTCAGTCTTTTTGAGTTATGCAGACTTGAACCTTCGTCCTCATTATGAAGACTTAGCTTCTCGAAATGTTTAATTATTGACTTTGGTGAAGGCACAACCGATTTGATTGGGGTATCTAGCCAACGTTTCCTCGAAAGTTTGAATCACACTATTAAAATTGGTGGTTCTACAATTTTGAGTAAAGTACGTGCATCTGTAAATAAGCGTTTAGGTTTAGATATTCCGATTGCAAGTTTCAAAGATGTGTTGAAAACATGTGAGGTTCAGTATGGTTCAACAACGTATAAGGTTCGAGAAGATGTAGAACAAGCGATTTATTCGGTTGCTTCTGATATTGCCCAAGAGGTCTTCACTTACTTGCGAGGAGCAGAAGTAGAGGTTTCGTCATTTGACCGTCTCTTGCTTGTAGGGGGTGGAGTTGTACCTAATGGTTCGACCGTAACAATTTCAGATGCTCTTTTGTCTGAGTTACAAGTTGAATTACCGACTTTAGATTTAGTAGACTTGCAATACTTAAAAGAACCAGAGATTGAGGGTATTCCGTTTGACCTTACAAGTCCTCGTTACTTGAATATTCTAGGGTTGATGATTGGTGTAGCTCTTGCGCAGAAAACACAGAGTTGAGGTGGATAGATGGCTGATTTCGAGTATTTGTACTATGAATTAAGTAGGTCAATTATAGCAGATGTGGAGTCTGTTCTCTTAAAAGCTAGGAGAACAGATATTCGCTTGGTACAAGGGGGGTCGAAGTTTCAACCTTTGTCTGTAAAGAGTCATGCTAGAAAACCGAGTACGGCAGGGTTCTTGCTAACGGTAGATGAAAAAGCTAAGTTGGATAAGAATGTTAAGTTAAAAGAGGCGGTAGGTGAAGATAGAGTACATATTATTACGACTTCTGATGAGTTGATTGACTTGTTAGAAAAAAAGAACTGGGTTCTTCTTTGCGTTCTGCTTCTAAACCTACTGAGGAAGTGGTTTCAACTGAACCTTCGGTATCCTCTTTTGTTAGTCCTCCGCCTTTGGTTGAGATAGATAAACCTTCAGTAGAAGTACCTAAAGAAGAAGTTGTGGTTGCGGAGTCTTTACCCGTAGAACAAGAAGTTGTATTGCCTGAAGATGACGGTTTTTGGTTTAACTATTGAAGATGAAGTTCAATTGTTACGAGCTGAGAATAACTCTTTGAAACGTGATTTAAAACAAGCACAACAAAACGCGCCAGGGGTATCCTCAGATGAGATAGATTCTCTACGGAAAGAGTTAGAGTTAAAAGTGTTTGAGTTGGAGTCTGAGCAACTAGCTCATAGTAAAACCAAACAGACATTAGCTTTAGTTGACCAAGACTTTGAAAATAAGAAACTGGACTACGCTAAATTAGAGGTTGAAAATGAGGATTTAAAATCGCAATTAAAAGAAAGTGCGATTGTTCCTACAACTCCACTAACTGTTCCAAAGAATGTTGAGATTTATGTAACGGCTTCAAGTTTAGACCTAGTTCAGTCGTATCATTACTTACTTTTGAATATGAATAACACGTTATTAGTTGATTTATCACCAGAAAGTGTTATGGATACTCTTGTTCGATTAACGAAACGTAATAGAGTAGGTAAGTGGCTTTTAGGTGAGCAGAACATTAGAGCTTTGTATTCTCCTTATGATGAGATTAAAATTAAGGTTGCACCAGGGTTAGAGTTATTGACTTCTCCGAATGCTTTATTACCCGTCAATTTCTTATCTGAGGTAGAGTGGGAAAGAAAGCTTGAAGATTTATCTCGTCTAAGCTATAAGGTGGTATTGTACTTAGGTTTAGAAACAAATAGAGGTGTTTTCGAGTTTCTAAGTAGATTAGATAAACAAGCAAAAGTTTTGCGTTCAAGTAGTCCATTGAGTGAGCGAGCTTGGAAACGTGTAGTTCGCCAATACGAAGGTTCTGTAGAGGAGGTTGCGATTTGAGTTTGAGAAAAACATTATCTGTACGTTTAACGGAGGAACAGTCAAACTTGATTGAAGTTCTCCGAACAGAGAAGAAGTTGAGTAGTTATATTTCATTGTTGTTAGGCGCTTTGCTCCAAGATAGAGTTTCCACAACTCAGTTTTTACTTGGTTTGTCTGATCAGTCTGTTGCTTATAATGATTTGCAAAAGTCTACTATTCAAGCGAACTTGTATGAGAAGTGGTTGTCTTTGAAGGTTGATGAACCTTTTGCAGATTGGGTAGCAACTTTACGAGGTGCTGAGATTAAGCATTTTGGTGGACTTGATATGCCTTTTGGTTGATGTGAAATCTACCTTATTGGATTTGTTAGATGACTTAGGTTTGGAGTTGGTAGAAAAAGGTTCTACAACTTTAGATGAGGTAGAGAAAAACTCACAAGGGGTATCTTCAACAGATTCAAGTTCTTTAGTAGTTGGCTCAACTGGAGTGACTTCACTTGAATTAAAGGATTTAGTAGCAAGTATGGTTCAAGAAATTCTCTCTACTAAATCTACGGAACAAGGTGTTGCACAACCACTCCCAGAAGCTCCCACAGAACCACTAAACTCGTCAGAAGAAGGAGAGGGTATAATTGTACCTAAAGAAGTAGAAACTGTATCAGAGAGCGCGACAGAGACTCAAAATGAAGTTAAAGTGTCTGAGGTAGGTGTAAGTGCAGACCAAGAAAACAATAATTCTTCTGATGAGGGTCAACAAGAGGTATCTTCTGCACAGGAACAACCCAGTTCCCTGTCTAATACAGACCCTCTTGTAGATACAAGTGCTCTTATGAGTGCCTTTAATTTTTAGAAAGTGAGGTGATGTAATTTGGATAAACAACCGGATTTATTTGGACAAAGTTCAAGTGGTTCTTTTGGTAATAACCAAAACCTAAACAAAAGTTTTGGAAATAGTGCTAACTCACAAGGTGGTTTTCAAGGTGGGGGTTTCAACTCTAACTTTAATCCCGGAGGTGGAGTTCCTTTCAAAAGTCCACAACAAGAACCACCTAAAAGGTCGTATAAAAAGTTGTGGATAACTTTAGGTGTATTAGTGACTATCGGTATCATTGGTGCAGGTTCAACTATGGTGTATAAACACAATCAAAAAGTTGCAATTGAAAAGAAAGCGAAAGAAGATGCTTTGAAAGAGTTGCAAGAGAAGATTTCAAGTGGTGTATCACAATTTTCACTTGCTGAAATTTCAGATACTTCTGAGATTAATGGTATTTCCTTATGGGATTTAAACCTTACTTATGTAAGCACCAACACCTCACGTACTGACTTTGTAGGTGCAGTTTCAAAAGCAGTAACTGTTGAATTAAATGGTTCGGATGCTACAATTAAGTCTCCTAACTGGGAATATATTGGGTGGGTGATTAAGCACGTAGATCATGATAAAATCAAGGCTTTAACCAAAGATTTGAATAAGGATTCTTATACTTATAAGGATGATTTAGTAGATGCTTACGCTAAGTATATCGCACAAAATTTAGCAGATATGTTAGAGTACAAAAACGCTTATGTAGCTTCATATATGCAAGGTTCAGACATTCCTAAACCTTATATTACTACTGAGGTTTCAGGTGCGGTATCCTCAGATAACAAACTAACTTATGAGTTTAATGAAACTTTGGATAAGGTTGTGTTTAGTTCAGATAAACTTCATACATCAGAAGACTTTTTTTGTAGGTGTTTCTGAGGATAGTTATGGTGAGAAAACAGAAAGTCAAGCGCATGCAGAGTGGTCTGCGAGAAATCAAGAACTTTCAACTTATATTAATAATTTACGTTCTTACCTCGGTCTAAAAGCTCGCAAAGTGGAACAAACCAAGAAAACTGAAACGGGTACAGAAACGGTTGAGGTAGAAAACCCTAATACTTTCGATAAGCTGGACAATCCAACTTATGATAGTGCGGTATCTTCATGGCTTGAGCTGAAAAAAGTTGAGCCTAGTCCTTATACTTATGCCAATGGTGAAAAGAACCTCGATAAAGTTGTTTCCTATGGGTGGGTTGGTTCTACTTACATCGCAAGTAAGGAAAGCGATGCGAAAAGTACCAATGTCCATATTGGGTCAGGAAAGTATGATGATCCAGTTACTTTAGGCACCCCATTTGTTACAAAAATGCAAGATACATCAGGCAACTATCAAGATGTTCGAGTGACTGTAACTAAGGTGTTAGTGGGTGATGAAGCTATTAAAGATGTTCAAACCTTTAACGATAAGAACAAAGGTTTTACCAATGTTTCTGATTTGGTTTTAGGTACTGTTCACTTCCAAGTAGAGAATTTGTCGGATAAAGAAATTGAGGTCGATTCTGAATTTACTTTAGCTGACCCAGAGCAGAACTTAATTAACCGAACCGGTAATATGTACGGTCTTCCAGAACGTTCGAAGATTGCAGCACGTGGAACTGCAGAGATGGTCGATTGGTTTAATACTAAAGAGACTAAGACTTTGAATTTGATGTGGGGCAAATCGTTTAACCACAAGCATGAAGCAGTCTATATCAATGCTTTAGGTGATGAGATTTACGACCAGTATGGACGCAAAATGGAGCGCAATACGAAGAAACTTGTAGAGAATAAAGCACAAGCAGACCAAAAAGCTCTTGAGCGTTTGGCGAAAGAAGAGCTTGAAGCTCGTAAGAAAGCTGAGTTGGAGGACTAATAGATGTTTAAACGTAAACAGAAAACTCCTAAAGCCAATTCTCTTTCGGTATCCAATACTCCGCAAGTCAAACAACCCAAAGAGCCTTTTTTAAAGCGTTTGGTGTCTTATTTTAAGACACATAGAAAGACTCGATTGTTTGTCTTTGGTCTAATAGGTCTAGCGGTATCTTTGGCTTTGCTATTCACTCTTTATAAGCTCATTTTGGTGTTATTAGGAACGATTATGCAATTTTGGTTCCGTTACACAAGTAATGAAATTCTCTTGTGGGTCTTAACTTTGATTTGCTTTGCACTCATTTGTGGTTTCTGCTACTTCTTATGGGTGCGCAGATCTGAGTACCTAAAAAGAGAAGAACAAGACGAGAAATTAGCAGTGAGTGAAGTTGAAGTAGATGACGATTGGTTTCAATCAGATAGTGGTTGGAACTAGGTAGTTAGTTTGGAAAGGAGGGTATCACTCAGATGTTTCGATTTTTCAAACGGTGGTGGTCTTCTTTGCAAGACCATACAAAAGGGGCTTTAGTTAGTCTATTGGTTATTTTCATTTTATGGTTTTTCTTTAGAAATTCCTTTTAGAACAGATACGAACGCACTTCGGTGCGTTTTTTGTTTGACTTTCCAAACACTTTATGATATAATACTATTATAAAAATTAGAATACAGGAGACACCCTATGTCCAAAAAAACTCACAAAAACCAAGTCTTTCAAATATTGAAGCTAACACACCTACTGGAACTTTTAATGTTTTAACAAAAGAGCAAACCCAACAAATGTTGAAAGACCATTTAGCGTTTACACATGGTCTATTGAAAGAAGAGAAACCTATCTCTGGTGTTCTAACTGTTGCTTCTGTTGAGGGTACAGATGAAGAAGACTCTCACGGTGAGGTTATGTTGACTTGCTCTAACCATCAGTATTATTCTTTGTTATTGAGTGTGATTGAAACAACTTTGACTGCGATGGATAGTGAGAACCATTTAGACCAGTTTGGTATCGATAAAGTTGCTTTAGCTTCTGAGGTTGTACAATTTTTGGCTTTTCGCATTGAGTCATCTTTAGGTCTGGATGTTCACTCTGAACCAGAAAATACTGATGATTTAGATGATTTGCTACAAGAACACCCAGAATTAGTGGATTTTTTAGATAGTCACATGTCTTCTATGGTTTATATTGAAGGTGAAGAATTATAAACATTCTTGACAAATCAACCTTTTTATGCTATACTAAATAAGAAGTAAGCAAAAGACTTCAACTCGGTCAAGGATACTTGGTGGTGCTTGTTAGACCGAAAAGAAAACGAACACACTATTAAACAATGTAAGGGAAGTCACGAAAGTGACTTCTCTTGTTGACTTTACCACTTGTTTGTGGTATAATTAAATAAACTTAAAATTAAAGGAGTTAGACATTTATGACAAAAAAACTAGTCCATCAATGGATTTGAAAGAACACTTACAGTTTTGGGAAGACCGAGGGAAGAAACATTAGCCCCTATGTCTTTCGTATCTCTTGCAACTTTTGAGCAAGACGATAAGGTAGGTTTTAGTTCAATCCGTGAGTCTCACGTTCGTAGTGACTCAGTTTACGTTACCTTGGACACTATGGTAACTGCCATTACCCGTATCCTTGGACCTAAAGAAACTTTCGAAAAACTAGGTTTGAACGCTGATGACCTCGTTAAGAACACAGTTATGACTTATATTGGTCAAATTGTGGATAAGTTGCCTAAAGATGAGGAAAGCATGCTTGCCTTGGTTGAGGGTAATGAAGATGTCCGCAACTTACTTGACCTTCACTTTGCAAGCGCAGAGCGTTTGCTTGGTGGAAAAGAAGAAGAAAAAGAATCGTAAGCCTGTGAACAACACAGATTCAAACATTTTGGAAACCCAACTTCTAATCGGAAAAGGGGTTTTAGAAATTCTCTTGGACTTAGTAAGTGATAAAAACAAAGAAGGCGCAGTTTTACCTCTCGACATGAACGGTAAAAAGTTCACTATCACAGTTGAGAAAGACTGACTTCCCCATGTACTTGTAATAGCTCGTACACCCCATAATTCAGAAGAGAAAGCGCGTAATGGTCTAATGTGCTTTCTTTTTCTTTACCTTACGGCATCCTCTAATTCATAGTTCCAATCTAAAGGTTGGAACTTTTTCTTATTTTTCATCTTATTTACTTGCAAACATTCTCTCCATTTGTTATAATATATTTAACAATAAAAGTTAAGGAGATAAACTAGATGGTTGCTCTATATGTCAACGAATTACCAGAGAATTTACAAGTGTTACTTGCAATGCGCTCTGCTTTTCAGATTTGGTTTGATAATAGTCGCTACTTGCAAAGTATTAGTGCTGATGGTTTGAAACAAGCGGGAGTCGAATGGTATTGTACTCCTAATACTTTTAATTACACAGTTTTGAGGCAAAATGGACGTCCGTTTGTTTCTCTATATTTTACAGTAGCAGATAATGGTTTAGAATTGAGCTTGATGGTTCAAGTTTACTCTTACGGTAAATTAGTAGATACACGCTCGATTGAGGGTGTCGCCTTCTCTGTTGAAGATTTTAGAGTTTTGCTAGATACTGTTCCGCAACCTGCGTATGTACCTATTTTACGTTCCTTACCGTTCTTCTTTACGTTGATTGGGTTAGAGTCACAGTTTCAGGGGTATCAACACCGCTTTGCGGTCTTAAATGGTTGGATTGAGAGGTAAACGAGATGGTTCAGTCAGAAGTAGAAGTAGTTAAAATTAACTCATTGTTTCAAAAAGTTTTGTATCGTTGGTTAGAGGGTCGTAGGTTTATTTCGTTCAATATTGAGAGTGACACACCTTCTTATGAAGTTTATATCAATAAGACTACTTTCAGTGTTACTGCATTTCGAGGTAATCATTATCCAAGTGCGAATGTTTCATTTATGGTAAATTCTCCTAGCCCTACTTATGAATATTGGGTTAACGGGGTTGCCGATTTTGACATTAAGTCTAAGGTGGCTTTCTTTGGTAGAGGGAAACTTTTATTAGAGTTTCGTCGCGATAGTTTAGGTACGGACTCATCCATGTGGTATCCGTATGTTGCAGAGATTTTATCTCAACTTAATGAGTCACAACGTTTTGCTTTAGAGATGGTTTTGAGAGAAGTTCTTACAAAGTTGGATAAAGAAGTAGAACGTGGAGCAGAATTTGAAGTAGAATTTAGAGAAAGGCTTTCGCATGGTAACTAAACAACTTGATTTAACAGATTTGTACCTACGATTTAAGTTAGTTGTAAATACATGGATTGACTTAATCCCTTTTCAAAACTTTGAATTTAGCTCAGAGAGTTCTACTTTTTGTTTATACGATAAACTCTAAAGAGTTTACCTTAGTAACTTATCGAATTACAGGTTTACCAAGTACGACTCTAGCTATTACAAGACAACTCAAAGTGATAAATGGGGTATCCTCAGATTTAATTTTCTCCGCTGCATTTCGCTCTTATCGTAATGGTAAAGTAGAGTTTGAGTTTAAGGAGTCCTCACTTGATGAGTATAATTCTAATTGGCATGCGTTTACTCGACAGTTTTATTACCCTATAAGCAATTCACAACGATTAAGTTTTTATGAGTCTTTATTTGACTTACAACTAGTTTTACAGGATGAACTGAATCGTTTGAATAAAGAATTTAATCAAGTTGTGTATTGGACTGATTTTAGTGGAGGTGTTAAATGATAAACTTAAAACAATTCACAAAACAACAACAATTTGCTTCGGTATCCACTGCTTTGGCAGATACTTGGTTTGAGTTACGACAAACATTATCTGATTCTGAGGTGGTTGAGTTTAAAAACAACCAACTTTCTTTAAACTTTAGTAAGTTAAGTTTTCAAGTGACTGTATTACGACCTAATGGTTTGATTTTAAATACCTTTAGTCTTGGTTATATTATTGATAACAGTTTAGTTTTATGAGTTTGTTCCATATAAACGAAACAAAACAGGTATTTGGTAAAAGATATTCAAGGGTATTATTCAGAAGAAACTGGTTTTTGAATGGTTGTCATCAGAATTATCTGAAGAGTTTTTTGTACCCTTTATAGATGGAACTTTAGAAATAGTCTCGAAAGATAAGGTATTACTCAACACTTTTGAGAACTGTTTAGCTCAGTTAGTTAAAGATGTTCCAAGTGCTAACCAACTAGAAATGCGACAAGAGGAAATAAAAGCTAATCCTAGAAAAGAACTCAGAGATTTATTTTTGCGCATATCTAAGTTGTATAAGTCTTTCTTGGAAAACTCTGCTTTATGTGAAACTGAACACATCAGAAGTATTAGTGGCGCAGCAGTTAGATTAAATAAGGTAGGCTTTTACTATACTGTGATAACTAGGTCTAACGAGCTATACACTTTCACTATTTCAACAACAGATGAAAAAGGTCAGTTTGACCATAATTTAACTAATCGTAAAGGTGTTTTGACTACTTTCACTGATTGCGGTATCTTCTATGAAGACGCGGATTACTTAGCAAGTTTCATTCTTAATAAAGACCTTTTGGACTTTATTATGGTTTTTTTGAAGGTTGTTTTGCCAAATTAGATTTAGGTTTATTGGAGAAATAAAATGATTGATTTAAAAGCAATACACAAAAGAACAACGCTTTTGCCTTAGTAGCGACTGCTTTGGTTGATACTTGGGAGAAACTTAGACGAGAATTAAAACGGACCTGCTACGGTTGAATTTAACACTGATACAATGATTGTGAACATCGATAATCAAGGTTGCTTCGTAAATGTGCTAAGACAAAACTATTTAACTTGGTACACGTTTAGTTTCACGTTCAATAAAGATAACAAATTGGCTTTTGCAGTGACTCCGTATGTTAGAAATAACCCTCAATTTAATGAGGTTACAAGCGGTATCTTCACGGCTCATAGCGATTTTGAAAAGTTAGTTTCAGATTTACCTTCTGACTACTTAGCTCCATTTGTAAATAATTTGCTACTTATTTTTTTAGTGAAGATAACACATGGTCTAAAAACCTTTAATTATTTCTTATCTAATTCTACTCAGTTTGTTCCTACTACAAAGCAGTTAGCAAAAGCGAAAACCAGCTGATAAAGTAAATGTTAGAAAAGAGCTAAGAACAACTTTTCTCCGCATTTCAGACTTTTATAAGACCCTTTTGCTACATTCTATGTTGGATGAGAAAAGTTACGCAGAAGCAACCTCAACCTCTCTACTAACTGTTAATAAAACAGGTCTTTCTTATTCTGTCTTAATTGATAATAAAGTTTACTTTACGTTTACGATTGTACCAACAGATGAGCGAGACTATTATCTTTATAAACTCTCAAATCAAAATGGAAATTTAGATTCGTTTACTGAAGTTGGGTTGTTTTTATGAAGATGCCGATCGTCTTTCAGGCTTAATTTCACGTGAATATATGTTAGGGTTCGTTACTGAATTTGAGTCTTTGATAACTAAATTAGGTCTTTGGTCTACTTATACAAGCCTTGGTTATGTGAAATAAAGGGGAGAAAGTATGTTCCAAACACTAGACAACAGAACACAACTAGCGATTGTCATTATGGCAACAGAAAAGGTTTACTCTAATTGGGTAGCGAACTACACTGTCTCTCAACCTTTTAAGAGAGATGTTAACGATAAATTTAATCTTTATATCCGACCAGATGAGTTTACTTTCCATTTGTGGCGAAAAGGCAGTGATTGTGCTTTTGCTAGTATTCTCATGCAACACCAAGCACAAGGTCATTGCTACATTTCGGTAGAAAATTACTTTAGGGGTATCGCTAGAGATACCCTCGAATTAAACAACTCTCATGCAACTTTTGATGATTATTTGAGATTAGCAAACAACTTCCCAGAGCAAGCTGTGGAATTAGTGGTTCAAGGATTGTTTAAAGGGTTTGAAACGGTCGGTTTGCTATCAGAGTTCTCGTACTATGTTGGTGTTGCAACTAATTTGTTGGATTTGAGAGATTGAGGTGAATATTATGGATGTAACAACAAAACCTTACTACAAGTATAAAAAAAGGACGCGTTTAAGAAACTCTCTGAGACTATTCTTGATATGCTTAAGAGAGTTGAGTCTTTGAAAAATGTAGTTGATTTGCAGTTTGCAACTTATGATGAACTTGAACTCTTTATTAGTTTTTCGGATTCAAAACTTGGTTCGATTGATATTTATTATCTAAAACCGAGTCTCATTAGGCACTATTATCCTACCTATTTTTTTGATTATGATTCAATTCGTTTTTTTATGTGTATCCAGATTATAGTGATGCTGACTTTTGGATTGCTCTGGAAAACAAAGAAGCTAGAGTTGTTCAAGAAGAGTCACTTGCTTTGTTTAAGTCTTCTCAAAGTTCTTCTGAAATTCGTTCAGATGGTCATGTGATGGCAAATGCCCATACCATGACGGTTACTTACATTAGGTTGGAAAATTCCTCGGTAGATAGTGTGATTTATCGAAACTAACCCTCTCGGTATCCTTAATTTAATTGAACTTTTTGAAAAGTAAAAGGAGCGATTGCTCCTTTTCTTGTTCTTTCAGTATCCTAAACGGAGCTTGCTTTTTCCTTAGCTTTAAATTGACAAAAACATTTTATTTTGGTATAATAGTTTTATTAAAATAGAAAAAAGGAGACTTTTCATGAAGATAAGACATTGGGGCGATTTAGTTGATAAAAATTACTCTTTAACTGAGTGTGAGAAAACAGAGTTTATATTTTTTTGCGCTAGTAAAGACTTGGTTAGAGTTAGGTTCAGAGAATACCCTACGAGTTTAAACTGAACAACGGAATTATGACAATAGATTCAAAAGGTTTGTGTTTAGTATTTCTACGAAGTTCCGGTTCCATTTACTTTACATTAACTTTTACCTTTTCAAAACAAGGTACTGTACAAGTTCAATTAACTCCATATCGGTATCGCCGTCCTAATTTCGCAGATTCTATAGTGTTAGAGTTAGCTGAGAGGATTGATTATGAAACCTTTGTTTCCCAACTAGATAAGAAACACATTGAAGTTTTGCGCTCAGATTGTGATTATGATGTATTTAAAGAATATGAGAATTGGTCTGAAGTCTTTATTTCTCATTTAACTAGTGAACTTTCTGAGTATGTAAAGGAAATTGAGTCAACTCAGAGACACAACAGAGAGATTAAAGATGTTGAATTGGAGTTAAGTTATGGTTTTTGCTCGTTTGACTCTGTATGTATTTACATTTTTTGATGGATTCACAAAAAGGTAAAGTAAGTAGTGAAGATAAAGCTATAGCTACGGACTTATCTAAACTATTTATCTCTACTCAGCGTTTAGCTTTCCAAATTAAATCTGACGAACTAGGTAGTTATACGTTTGAAGCGCCCACAAGGTTATGGGTATGGTCACTTAGGGTATTTTTTTCACTTGCAGATGAACAGAAGTATTTAAGTACCTTTGGAGTTCGCTTGAGTGATTTCAACTATAAAGAAGGTTCAATTATGGTTTCTTCTATCTCGAAAGAACATCAACTGTTGTTCTTAGAAGAACTAGAGTCTTGCCTTGTTTCACTAGGTTTATGGAGTGAGTATTTCATTCCCATTCAAGCTTTTCAGAAGTAAGGTTTACAGATTATGATGATAGAATTTGAGTACAAGGGGTTCTGGATTGATAGTACACCGTTCAATCAAGCCGAAAATGGACACCCAGAAGAAGGTTTTACCTACACAAGCTATGTTTATTGGTCTAAGGAAGAACGTGATGCTTTTAGAAGACCCTATCGAAGCTTTAATTGAGGTTTACTTTAACCCCACAGAACTTGTTTTAGAAGTTCCTCACGCTATTGATAAGTTCATGCGCAAAAACAAGATTAAACGTTAGATGAGGAGACTATTATGTTTTATAAACCAGAAATTGACGAAATAACTTTAGCAGATATAGATTCTGATATAAAGCGAAAATATTTTGAGGAACTTGATTCAAAGCCTTTTATCAGCAAAGACGATTTCAAAGAATATGTTCAAACTGTTTTGAACCAACCTCAATACTTAATTGTTTTTTTCAACTTTTCGGAAAGCAACAGTACAACTCACGTTCTGAGTCGATTTCCCTTCCTATTTTGAAAAAGCACGTATTTAATTGGAACGCTCAACAAGTAGAGGTTTCGGTATCCTTACTTTCAGCACCAGAGTTGAGAAATAGGTTCACTTGTTTAGACTTTTATGTTAAGGTTGGTAAAGAAACTTCCCAGTTTTACATTAGGTTCAACTATCACGAAGCAAAAACTCAGGTTTATTCTGCTTTTGGTTTTAATAAGTCTGAAAAAGTGACTCGATTTTTACACACCTCTTGCGACATCACTAAGTTAAACTCGACTTTAACTTCTGATTTGCTTGATTTAGTCTTTCAGAAAGCTTTACTAAAGTAATCTAATTAGGACTACGACTTCGTTTCGTAGTTTTATTTTGCACTCAATTAGCGGTATCGAGCTTGCAAGATCTCTATTTTTGTGTTATAATGTTCTTTACTAAACAAGAAAGAAAGGCTTTTAGAACGATTAGTAAATGCAAAATTTAGACATGTCAAAAATTGTCTGGGTGGTTGACTTTAACCACTTAGTACATAAGTATTTCCAAGGAATGCGTGCCAAAGGTGTCACTTTGTCTGCGGAGGTAGAAGTTGAGAGATTAGACTCTAGGGGGTCTGTTTATACAGAAACAGTTGTAGTAGATACTACGGTATTGTCTGCAATGTTGAAGTTCTTTGCGAACCGACTTTCAGGAGCAGGATATAATCCTATGGTGGTTTGTGCTGACTCTAAGATTTGGTCTCGCAAAGAGTATATGAAAGATTTATTGAAACGTGAGGGTAAAGGTGGAACTTATAAATCAGGTCGTCCGAAGTTAGCACCAGATTGGTGGAACTCTGCGGAACTCTGTTTAACTCTTTTTGAAGAAGATTGGAGTCTGTGTCTTAAAGAAAGACAATTACGAAGCAGATGATTTGATTGCAGAAGGGCGAGAGTTGCTAAAATTCAGTACCCAAATAACCCAATCTGTGTATTGACTGGAGATTTGGATATGGTTCCTTTAGTTGATGACCAAGTGTCTGTTTATATGTACCCAGCAACACAAACCCTACACAGAACAAGGGTATCCCTGAACTCAACAACTACGAGCAAATTACTCCTCGCACTTACAAACGTATGTTAGAGCGTAAGTCTTCTGTTAAGAAGTTAGGCGGGTTTGCAGACTATAACACTTTGTTAGCAACTAAGATTATCCGTGGAGATAGTTCTGATACAATTCCTTGTATGAAAGGGTTCTATCGAAAACCAAAAACGCTTGGTTGAAATTCTTGAACAAGCAGCTTCGGATAGTGAGTTCAAAGAGTTCCGTTATGAACCAAGCGAGGTCTTCTATGAGTATAAACCTACAGGCAAGCGGTATCCGATTTTTGCCTTACAAGCGCCAAGTTGATAGATATACTCTACCTAGTCTAGCCGAAGTTCCTTTTCTACGGAAGGTTTGTCTCCCTTTGTTTATTGCAAAAAGATTGGTTTGTAAAGATTGAAGAACCAACTGAAAAAGGTTGAGCAAATGGTTTCAGTTTTTGATGAAACATGGTTTAACTGAGGAAGAGGGTCAGCAGTTTAAGGATAGATATAGAGCTATGAACTTAAATGGTGCTTTCTTGGAGATGCGCGAGCCAAAACTCCGAAGAAAAACCGTATCGTCTGTTAGAGCCTTTTAGAATATGGTGCTGATTATGTCATTCCACCGTTGGACTTAGCTTTACTCAATGTTGAAGCTCTCAAGTTCCAAATCCACATTTAAGAAAGGAGTAGAAATTGAAATATACGTTGATTTTTTCTCCTATGGAGGGCGACGAAGAGGGGTTCGACTTTACAGTAGTGATCGAGTCTCGTTTAGCACCTACAATCGCTTGCAAGAAAAAAAAGGTTTTCCGATTGATGAATTGAAGGAGAATACGATTCTAGTGTTGTTGGGGTATCCGAAATCGACAAGTTCGCCCATCAATCTTACGAAGCTATTCACGGAGAAACTAAAAACTTTGGAGATATTTCAAAGTTGCAACCAGAGGACTTACCAGACTTTGATTTGTTTACTTACTCTTTCCCTTGTTTCACAGGGCGATTCTTTAGTTTTTTTGTAAAAGAAAAAGGTTATGTGCCGATTAAGAATGTGGTTGTGGGGGATTTAGTTCTAACTCACACAGGAGAGTATAAAGAGGTGACGGCTCATTACAATCAAGGTTTAAAACCGTTGTTCTCAGTTAGTTCTAAACTAACAGGGGATATTTCAACAACAGAAAACCATCCCTTTTATGTTCGCATCAAGTCTGACACTGGTTTGACTCCACCTGAGTGGAAAGAAGCGTGTGATTTAACTACCTCAGACTATTTAGGTTTCCCAATCAATACAGAGTCTCAACTCCCACAAGGGTATCCCTCATTAGAGAACCATTTTGAGAACTTAGATTTTTGGCGCATATTAGGTGTTCTATTGGTTTACCCTTTCAGTCTGAAAGGCGAAGAGTTAATTTTAAAGTTAGATAATAAACACTATCACTTAGTAAGAGACTTAACTGAAGGTTTGTTTGACACAACAAGTTTAGATTTAGGTAACTCACAAGTTGAGTTCCGTATCCGAAACTGCGCTCTTGTAAATTATTTGCGTGAGAGCGCCTTAAAACGGCACAGATTACATTTTCAAGCTCAGTGGGTAGATTTACCCCTCCAACAAATTAGAGCGCTTCTTTGGGGCTACCAGAGGGTCTCAGGGCAAACAGTAGACTTTACCTCTACCTTATTTGTCACAGGAAGAGAACTATTTTATGGTTTAAGTCAACTAGTGTTGAAAGCTTACAAAGTACCATTTACTGTAAGAGAGTCTATAAACAATCATTATCGTATAGAGTTCAGTGAATTGGAAACTAAATCAGACTCTATGATTTTTGAGGATAACTATGTTTGGGTATCTGTAGAGTCGGCTAGTTACACTCCATACAACGGTTCTGTTTACGATATTAGTGTCAAAGACAATCACCCTTTACTGTTCAGAATTGTATTGTGCATAACTGCACGGATTTAAGTTCTGCAGGAAAACAACGTGGGTTTGAGAGAGGTTCTGAACCTCGTCTCTCTTTGTGGGAGTGCCAGAGACTTATTGAGGGTAAGAAACCAAAAGCCTTGTTACTAGAGAATGTAAAAGCTCTAAATAGTGCTAAGTTTCGAGATGGTTTTCATTCTTGGCTTTCCTTTTTGAGAGGTTTAGGCTATACTAACTATTATGGGGTTTTGAATGCTAAGGATTTCGGACTTCCTCAGAACAGAGAACGAGTATTTGTAGTTTCGATTTTAGGCAAGCATAAATCGTATCGATTTCCAAACGGTTATGATGATGGTTCTACTATGTCTTCCTTGTTGGGAAGTGAGTTAGATACGAAGAAGTGGCACAAGCAGTACAACATAGACCGCTTTACTTACGAATTGAGAGACAAGGGTATTGTTCATTACCTCGGTCGCTTCAATGTTCCGATTGACTATAAAATAGATAAGTTGAAAGAACAAGGTTTAGCAGATATAGACCCTTCCAGTTATTAAAGAGTCTATTGAATGCGCACACAATGTCTGTTTCCAACCGGTAAGGTTAGTTGTATGTTGGCTTCGGACTATAAATACCCCTAAAACAGTAGTTGAGGGTGTAGGTTGCGAAGTTCCTATGAAACTTTATCTGTCTAGTGCAAGTGATTCTTTAGCTCGTCCGTTTGTGGAATATGAGAGAGGTTTGACTTCTACAAGAGAAGAACTAGCAAAAAGACCCAAGTGTTTTGTGGTTGTCTGAGAAAGAAAAACTCTGAACCAAAAGGGTTGTTTAAATTTGCAGCTCTTTTTATCTGATGAACTGAAAGAAGAAGTAGAACCATTTCAAGGCTTCTACCCATGCGGTATCTAACTCCCCAGTGAATGTTGGAAATTTATGGGTTTCTCTTATGAGGACTATAGTAAAGTAAAAGCAATCGGTTTATCCGACTTGCAGTTATACAAACAAGCAGGTAACCTCGATTGCAGTTCCTTGTTTGGAAGAATTGTTTAAACGAATTTATGAGTCTTTGGACTTAATAGAGGAAGAAAATTAGAAAGAAATAGTAAAGTGAGGTGTTGGTTTGACTGTTTTAACTGAGTTTAGAGATTTAGCACAAGGTAAAGTAAGTTTGGAGGACTTTCGGTCTCAGAAGGTGCAGTTTAATAGATACTCTTTACTTGAGACATTTGATGATTTCGCAAAACATAAACTTCTTTTGGAAGGTGGTTTCTCGTTCTTCTACAGGTAAAAAGACTCGATTAGTAGACTTATTTTTTGAAGTAGTGTACCCAGATATAACAGAGGGTGTGGTGTTACCTGTAGGGTTTACTCAGTCTATGTCTATCTTTTCTAACTCAACCGTTTCTTGTGGTTTGGATAAAGATTGTATTCGTACAGTTTTTAGTTTCTTTATTAGATTATGTTGAGCTTTATTTTTGGAACAAATTATAGAAACTACATGAAAAATTAAGGAGTACCAAAAGAATAAAGCCTTGGTAGAAGGTCATGAGGCAGTTGCTAATTTACGAGTAGGCGAAGTAGTTGGGTATCCTCAAACTTTACCAGAAGTTAAATCTTTTCTAACAGAAGAACTAGAAAGTGAAGTTTAAGTATAATATTTTTGTGTAAAATACTTGCTTTTTAAAAAAACAAATTTGTTAAATTATATAATAAACTATCTAAGGAGTTTTTAGAAAATGAAAAACAAGATGTTAAAGTCCAAGGTCATGGGTTTATCCGCAAGACTAAGGTTGGCTTAACTAGTGGTATCGTTCTTGAGTGCTGCTTTATGTTTGGTGCAAATGCAGTTTCAGCTGATGAAGTACCCGCAGGAAATATTGCTACGGTTGCTAACGCAACTCCTCAAGCGGTCAATGAAGAGAAACCTGTTGAAGTCACTAAGATTGAGAACACTCAAACCCCTAGTGATCAAGCTGATGTAGACGGAACTTATAATAGTCAAGTTAAAAGTATTGAAGCTATAAATGTTGACGAAGCTACAAATAAAGTTCGTTATCGCGTAGAGTTTCATGACAATCACCAATCCCTAAAAGATGGAACTGTTAAATTTGATGTGACTGGTTCACCCTCAATTTACAGAAGCAACTGATTTATATATTGATAAGACAAAAAGTTGGTACAATCGTAACTTATCCAGATAAACCTGCTAACAAAGACTTTGCACAAGATTTAGCGAATACAGGGACTCTAAAGGAGTTTAAAGAAAAACTAAATAAAGCCAATAGCGAAACTGTTCTCGGTACCCATAAGGCTGAGTTAACGTTCAATGAAGAATTTGCGAAATTGAATAAGAATCGTGCGGTTGAATTTACTCTTCATACTCATATTGACTCTATTCGATCAGAAACTTTACCTCCTCTTTATGTTAAAAGAGGGCAAAAAGCTAATGTATTTGATGGAAATAAGGATACAAAAAGATTATAAAAATACTCTTTTCTTTACCTTCAGTAAAAGGAAAAGCGGTTGTAGCTCCTACAAATAAGGTTTCTTATCCAACACAAACTTTAGAAACTAAACCTTCTGATGTTAAGTATATTACAACCGATTTATATGCTTTAGCTCCAGTTAAATCGCCAAATTCGAATTTACCAATTTATTTGCAAGGTATTGGTTATAATGGTACTTTATCCTTCCGTTCTGTTGAGGGTCCTGTGGAGGATAGTGAAGTTATTCTTCGTAACAAAATAGATGGGATGTTTATTACGTTAAAAAGGGAGATATTTTAACTCTTAAAACTCAAGATCCTTCAAAACAACTACATGATTTCGAAATTCCTTTATAAAGTTGGAGATATTGTTGAAGGAGCAGAAGTTGTAACCACAAAAACGGGTTCATCAAAAGATAATCGCTTTACAGATTCAACTCTTTATGCAAAAACCGCTGAAACAGGCGTTACTAGAACTCCTGTAAAATTAAAAGTTGTTGAAGTTAATAAGAGTGGTGTTCGTTTTGAAATTCAAGATGATGTTAAGATTGAAAATGGTACCTTCAGTCGATTTAATTTTTGGTGTTCCTGCAAGCAATTTTTGCTTTAAAACTTGCGGATAACTGGTTAGAGCGTCTTAGTAAACTAACTTGAAAGATTTCTGGCAGGTAAAGACTCTCGTTTGCGTTTACGTCAGGATACAGGGCATGGAGTTAATGTAACTCTTGAACGTAACGGAAAAGTTATTGCTTCTGATAACGGCTACACTCTTCTTGATAAGAATACAAATTTGACATTTGGTGAATCAACAAAAGGTACTATTAAAGTGCGCTATGTTGACGAAAACATGAAAGAAATTCCGCCACCCAACAGAAACAGTTCTGACAACAAGATTTGGTATACTTCTGTAACTATTACTCCTAAAACTATTAAGGATTATGAGTATAATATGCTACTGCACCACTCGAAACGATTGCTGGTCTCAGGGAGCAGGTTATTTCATTAGTTTATAAGAAAAATTGTAAAAGAAGAACCTATTAAAGAAGAAATTGATTAAGGTCTATGAACCGATCCAGACCTTAACTTAAGGGTTCAAAAAGTTGGATAAACCAGGTAAAACCTAAGAAAAACTCAAGGATAAAGTTATCGATCCAGGTGAACCCTCGAGTTATCAAAGTTGGTACGAAACCAAATGTATTTGAAGATGAAATTCCATTCAATAAGGTAACTAGGATAACCCACAACTTCCAGAAGGTACTTTAAAGTGGTTCAAGAAGGTAAAGTTGGTAAGAAGAAAACAATTACTACTTACACGGTCGATCCTGAACTTGGTGTAGTAACCCTCAACAAACCTATCGTAGAAACAACCCTCCAGTAGATCAAATTACTGAGATTGGTAAAGGTAAGGATAAAGAGGGAGACCTTAAAATCACTTACATTCCGTGATCCAGAATCTCCAGTAGGTACAGATACGGTCGTTGAAGAAGGTAAAACCCAAATATGATGTGACGGGTAAAGAAAAAGAACCGGTAAAACCAAAAGTAGTTAAAGTTGAACTAAGCCAAAAGTTACTGAGGAAGATATTCCGTTTAACAAGATACCTAAAGAAAATCCTAACCTCCCAGAAGGAGAAACTAAGGTAGTTCAAGTTGGTAAGAATGGTAAGAAGAAGACCATCACAACTTATACACTCGATCCTAAAACGGGTAAAGTAACTCCCAATACTCCAACGGTTGAAACAACTCCTCCAGTTGACCAAATCACTGAAATTGGTAAAGGTAAAGACAAGGATGGAGATTTGGTAGTTAATTACATTCCGCATCCAGAGTTACCAGAAGGAAATGAAAACTATTGTTGACGAAGGTAAGAAACCCAAGTTAGATGTTACTGGTAAAGTGAAAGACCAAGGTAAACCTAAAGTTGTTAAGGTTGGTACTAAAACCAAAAGTGGTAGACGGAGGAGATATTCCATTTAAAGAGACAGTCGTTGAAAAACCCGTCTCAAACCAGAGGGGTATCGCGCTGTTCTTAAAGAAGGTAAAGTAGGTAAGAAGATTATTACAACGACTTATACAGTTGACCCTAAAAATGGTAAAAGTAACTCCCATACTACAACCCTCAACTACTCCGCCAGAAGACCGCTTAGTTGAAGTGGGAACTGCAAGAATGTAAATGGCGATATTGTTACTGAGTACATTCCTGATTTAGAACTTGAGTCTGGTAAGACTAAAGTAGTTCAAAAATGGAACCCTGAGGCGAAAGATGTAACAGGTAAAGTGGGCGACTCCAGGTACTCCTACTGATTATTCACATCGGTATCAAAACCAAAAGTAGTGGAAGAAAAACATTCCATTTGGACGTGAATATAAGGATAATCCTAAACTCCAGAAGGTGTTGAAACTATCCTTCAAAAAGGTGTTAATGGTAAGAAAGTAACAACTACTACGTATACCGTTGACCTTAAGACTGGAAAAAGTAACTTGACTGATAAAGTTGATGAAACACCTGTTGTAACTGAACTTGTTGAGCGTGGTACTGGTAAAAAAATATCACTGACGAGATTGTCACCAATATGTTCCAGATAATGAACTTGAATTTGGTAAGACTCAAGATTGTTCAAAAATGGAACACCAGAAGTGAAGGATGTTACAGGTAAGGTTATTAAAGAAGGTACACCAACTATCATCCACGTAGGTACTAAAACGAAAGTGGAGGAAGAAGAGGACCTGACTTCAAAGTTGTAAAACGTGATAATCCTGAATTGCCTCAAAGGACAAGAAAAAGTTGTTCAAGAAGCGTAAAAAGGTAAGAAGAAAACTACAATTACCTCATGAAGTCGATCCTAAAACGGGTAAAGTGACTCCCAAAATAACAGTTGATACCAAATACCCACAAGATAAGATTATCGAAGTG